>Ga0210390_10000011_pt1 | contig 244355 bp, 205 predicted proteins | sample IncBWH11OmetaG_FD_161050 | JGI IMG/M metagenome (GOLD analysis project Ga0210390, IMG submission 161050) | Forest soil microbial communities from Barre Woods Harvard Forest LTER site, Petersham, Massachusetts, United States - Inc-BW-H-11-O ... | reverse complement strand
TTCGACCGAGACATAGTGTCCTCCTAAGCAGGCGAATGGAAGCTGGTCGGAGCGCAGCCGTCCGCAGGGGATGCGGGAGACAAAGTATCTATTGCAAGGCAATCCGAGTCAAGAATGAAAATACTTGCATACTTGATCTACTTGGATGCGGCATGTTCCTAGGCGAAATCGCCCGCGAATGCTACTCACTAACCTTGAAGAACAACGCCGAGAGCGGTGGGAGCGTGAGTTTCAACGAATAAGGACGGCCGTGGGCTGGTTCGGCTTCGGCATGAACTCCACCGAGGTTGCCCCAGCCGGTGCCGCCGTATTCGTTGGCGTCACTGTTGAGCAACTCGCGCCAATAACCACTTTCGGGGACGCCCACTCGGTAGCGCATGCGCGGAATCGGAGTGAAGTTACAAACGATGAGAATGGTATCTTTCGGTGAATCGCTCTTGCGCAGGAGCGAAATGGTGCTGGTCAGGTTGTCATTGCAATCGACCCACTCAAAACCATCAGGAGTGTTGTCGAGCATATGCAGGGCGCGTTCGCTGCGATAGAGGCGGTTCAACTGTCCCACCCAGTTTTGCATGCCGCTGTGAACGGAATACTGCAGCACGTCCCATTCAAGGCTGGTATCGTGCCCCCACTCGCGGACCTGGCCGAATTCGTCGCCCATGAAAAGCAGCTTCTTGCCGGGCTGGGCGAACATGTAACCGAAGAGAAGCCGCAGGTTGGCGAAGCGCTGCCACTCGTCTCCGGGCATCTTGCCAATGAGCGATCCCTTGCCGTGGACGACTTCATCGTGCGAAAGCGGCAGAACGAAATTTTCCTGGAAGGAATAAAGCATGCGGAAGGTGAGCTTGCTGTGGTGATATTTACGGTGAATGGGATCTTGCTGGAAATATTGCAACGTGTCGTGCATCCAGCCCATATCCCATTTCAAGCCGAAGCCCAGACCGCCTAGATACACTGGCCGCGAAACCATGGGCCACGAAGTGGATTCTTCCGCGGTGGTCTGAATTTCAGGATGCTCTTTGTAAGCCTCCTGGTTGAAGCGGCGAAGGAAGTCGATGGCCTCGAGATTTTCGCGGCCTCCGAATTTGTTGGGAATCCATTCACCTTCCTTGCGCGAATAGTCGAGGTAGAGCATGGAAGCGACTGCATCTACGCGCAGGCCGTCGATGTGATATTTGTCGAGCCAGAACATGGCGCTCGACATCAGGAAGCTGCGAACCTCGGTGCGCCCGTAGTTGAAGATGTGTGTCTTCCAGTCGGGATGGAACCCCTGCCGCGAGTCAGCGTGCTCGTACAAGTGCGTGCCATCGAAGTAGGCAAGGCCGTGGGCGTCGGAAGGGAAATGCGATGGTACCCAGTCGAGAATCACGGCGATGCCATGCTGGTGCAGGTAATCGACCAGATACATGAAATCCTGTGGCGTGCCGTAGCGCGAAGTGGGAGCGAAATAGCCGGTGGTCTGGTATCCCCAGGAGCCGTAGAAGGGGTGTTCCATCACGGGCAGAAATTCCACGTGAGTGAAGCCCATACGTTGCGCATACTCCGCCAGCTTGGGCGCGGTCTCGCGATAAGTCAGCGGACGGTTGTTTTCTTCTGGAACGCGCATCCACGAGCCGAGATGAACCTCATAAATCGATTGTGGAGCGTGCAGGGAATTATGGCCGGCGCGATTCTGCATCCACTCGCGATCATCCCATTCGTAGTTGAGATCCCACACGACGCTCGCAGTTCGCGGAGGTTTTTCGTGCCAGATACCGATTGGATCAGCTTTGTCGACCTGGTACCCTTGGCTCCGCGATTCGATATGGAATTTGTAGAGCGCGCCTTTGGCCACTCCGGGAACGAAGCCCTCCCAGATGCCGGATTCTCCGCGAGCTTTGAGCAGATGAGTGCGGGGGTTCCAGGAGTTGAAGCTTCCGATCACGGAAACCAGTTTGGCATTCGGCGCCCAGACACTGAAAATCGCACCCGCCTTGCCGTCGCGCGAGACCAGGTGCGCGCCCATAGTTTCGTAAAGACGATAATTGCTGCCCTCGTTGAAGAGGTAGAGGTCCTGATCTGAGAGCAGGGAGGCGTGGTCCGAGGTGAGCGTTGCAGCCATTTTCCAGATTCTTAGTGTACCGGAAGATGGGAATGGGGATATACGGAGGAAGCCTTAGTGAGATTACGCGGAGCTAGCCCGCCTTTGTTGGATAACCGATTCCATCCTCACTAGCTGGTCCGCACTACAGATGTCCTCGGCCAGCAATCGCGGCATTTTTTGTCGCGCTCGAATCCGGCTTCTGGTATGTTGATCCTGATTTGGGCTGGCATATTCGGTGCGCCGCCCATCATGAAGACCGTGAGAAACAGAACTCATCAGACGAGGCGGAGCGCCAAGAAAGAGCCAAAGCGGAATCCTATGAAAAAGGTTTCCTGGCTCATCGTCGCAATAGCCGTTCTGTTTTCCGTCATCGCCCGTCTGCCCGACATACGGAAGCGGTTAAGCGACAATAAGAATCAAGTGCCGAAAACGGTTGTGACACCCACCGCTGTCGATCCAACGCTGCACATTGATCAAGTGCCGCCACCGCTTAACGATACCGCCGGGATTCCGGAAGACGTCGTCAAAGAAATTGCGAGCGCTGCGACTCCTGGCAATGACACCTCGCCGCGGCACATGGAAGCCGCAGTTCTGATGATGAACGCCGAGCATGACCGGGTGTGGGGGGATGGTGAGCCCGGCATCTTGCTCTTGGACGGATTAGGGCTTCACTTTACCCGTACTGACAATTCACACAAAATTATTGAAGTTCTGCTCGCCGACATTGCGAGTGTTGATAAATGTGGTATCAAGGACCGCAAAGGCCACCCATACCACTTCAAAATCCAGAACGCCGACCCTAAGCAGGGTGAACGTATCTTTCACGACTGGCTAGAACAGGCCAGACTCTCGAGCCAATGATTTCAGACTGCGATCATGCCCTGTCGACGGGATGCCTGATCGAATCGCCTGCATGCCTTTCACTTCTGCTTACTTTACCTCTACGGCGTAGTCGATGATCATGCCTGAGAGTGTCAGGGCGGCAGCAAACGGGGCCAGTTCGGTTGCCTCTAATAACGTGGCCGCCACCGAAACAAAACTTGCAGCCTGGTTGAGCGCCTTGGCTGCCGAAATAGCCTCCATCTCCTGTAGTAACTCTTCGCGCGCAGTTAGGTTCACCGGTGTCGAGGCTGGCGCGGCAGATGCTTGATGTGCGGGCATCGAAGCGATCTGCTCTGGCGGCACTGCACCGGCGAGATATTGGGCCATCGCAGACGCCGGAGCGAAATCGGGGTTCAACGATTGTGCTTTCTGGTAATCAAACAACGCGATCGGTGCGTTGCTTTCATAAAGGTTTGCATCTCCAAGTAGATAGTAGATTCTCCACAGCCATGCGCGCGGCAGAGGATTTTTCGAATCTTGGTTGAGGAGAAGATCTCGCAGCAGGGACACCGCAGCAAGTACCTCATTATCCGCTGCCGAATTTTCGCCGAGCAGGTACAGCATGCGCGCTGCGTCTAGGTGACTTTTTGCCAGAGGAACATACGTCCCCGGCGCAAGCAGAGGGCCCTGAGAATTCTTCGTCTGCTCAAGAGCATCCACGGACTGCTCATAATAGATGAGTGCTAGCCGTTGAGATGCCTTGCGCTCGGTGTCCGGCCCGGGCTGTTTCCTAGACTGTTTCTCGTAGTCAACGGCCGACTCCCACGCCTTCCGGCTGTCCCCCCGTGATTTAGCCTCCGCTGGTGAGAGGTGTACGGGTGCTAAACCCAGCAGCGTATGGATGGGAGATCCCTTTGGGATGAGTCCGCTGTTTGGGTTGAATTGTTTCTCGGGAGGAACGACGTGTCCGTTTTGCGTTTTCAGCCGATCAGGCGGAGGATGCGTTTTTTGCCCCTCTGAAGCTGGAGACGGCTTGGCATGCTCGTCTAATAGATTCGGTTTAGCCTGATTTCCGTTGTGATGGTCAACAGCCTGAGCACAGATGGCCGCCTCGGTAAAAAAAAACAGCACGCATAGCCAAGCTGTTATCGCTGTTGCCTTTGCGCCTTGGAGAAGCATACGTCCCTCGGCGACAACATTCTGCCTCGCATTTGGGGATGGAGTCAACAGCTTATATCGAGAATGCAACTGCTCCAAGATAATGTCATCTCCTAGCGGCAACGAGACTGTCACCTTCTTAGGATAGTGACGAAGAGTCAGAAAACGTTTCGGCCCGTGAAATTGATCGAGACCGCAGCGATTTTTCGGCTAGTTCCAAACAGCGGCGGTTAAGCGAAATCATGTCAAAGGCAACCCATAGCGCTCTGTCCATTGGTGCTGATCTTGGTCATAGACGCCCATGCTATCCTGACACTTTCCAGTCATGCCCGCCCTGCGTCTGATTTTTCTCTGGCACCAACACCAGCCGTTCTATAAGGACTTGGTGACGGGCGAGTATCGCCTGCCCTGGGTGCGCTTGCACGGTCTCAAAGATTATTACGGGATGGTGAAACTATTGGATGAGTTTCCCAATGTTCACCAGAACTTCAATCTAGTGCCATCCCTGATGGCGCAAATTCAGGATTATGTTGAGGGTACGGCGCAGGATCCATTTCTAAGCGTGGCGGCCAAGCCTGCAAACGATCTGAATGCGAAGGAGCGCCAGTTCGCGTTGCAATACCTTTTTCAGGCGAATCCGGCGAACCTGATTGGGCGCTATCCGCGCTATCGGGAATTGTTGGAGAAATATCGCGACAATGCATATTCCCCCGAGCGTGCGGAAAAGCATTTTCAGGCGCGTGATTTCACCGATTTGCAGGTGCTGTCGCAGATCGCATGGTTCGACGAATTCTTTCTGGAAGATAAAGACGTCGCCGAACTGATCAAGAAGGAACGAAATTATTCGCTCGACGATCAGCGCTTTGTGATTGCGCGCGAGCGAGAACTGATGGGCAAGGTTCTGCCAGCATATGCCGATGCCGCCAAGAAGGGATCGATCGAGATTTCGGCGACACCTTTTTATCATCCGATTCTGCCGTTGGTATGCGACACGAATGCGGGGGCGACTTCGTCGCCAGGACTGCCTTTGCCGCAGAACCGGTTTCGGCATCCCGAGGATGCGCGAGAGCAGATCGTGCGCGCCCTCGATCTTCACCAGAAGGTGTTTGGAGTGAAGCCGCAGGGTATGTGGCCTTCGGAAGGCAGCGTCTCCGAAGAGGTCATCGCGATTGCGCATAGTCTGGGCATTCAATGGATGGCAACAGACGAAGGCGTCCTTGGCCGCAGCACGGGTCTGTTCTTCCAGCGGGATGGGAATGGACGGCTGCCCACGCATTTAGCGGAGCGACTCTACAACATTCATCGCTATGAGAATGGCAAGACGGCGATGAATCTGGTGTTCCGCGACCACACGATCTCGGACTTGATCGGTTTCGTCTACTCTGGCATGGACCCGAACGACGCTGCGGGACATTTGCTGCACAACATTAAAGAAGCGGCGCAGCCGGTGCTGACGCAGGGCCGGGACGCCGTGGTATCCGTAATTCTCGACGGAGAAAATGCCTGGGAATATTATCCAAAGTCGGGACGTGAGTTTTTGCGGCGATTCTATGACGCGCTGCAGCGTGAGAGTAATCTGGAGGCGGTAACGGTGACGGAGGCGATCGCGCGCCATAGCAAATTCTCGCCTCTGCCGTCGCTGGTGCCGGGTTCCTGGATCAACGCCAATTTCAACGTATGGATCGGAGCTCCGGAAGATAACCGGGCTTGGGATTATCTGCAGCATGCACGCGACTTTTACGCGCAAAACCAAGGCCGAGCCAGCGAGGCGCAGCGAAAGCTTGCCTATGAAGAAATTCTGATCGCCGAGGGCAGCGACTGGAATTGGTGGTACGGACCGGAGCATCACTCGGCCAACGACCGGGATTTCGACGAGCTTTACCGCAAACATCTTTCGAACATCTATCAGGCGCTGGGAGCGATGCCTCCGGATTACCTCTCCCAGCCCATCACCGGCGGTGAAGTGCGCCCGGCTTTCGCGCCGCAGACGGCCTACATTCATCCTCGCATCACGGGTGACAAGGTTCGTTATTTCGAGTGGATGGGCGCCGCGGTATTTACCGCCGATCAACGTGCTGGCGCGATGCATGGCAAGCAGTTTCTGCTCGATTCGGTGTATGCCGGAATCGACAGCGAGTTCGTCTACGGCCGACTGGACTTTGCCGTACCTGTACCGGATAAAGAGTTCGACCTGGTGGTGAATCTGGAATCGTGGGCAAGTGAAGAGGCGCGTCCACGGCGGAGTTTACGGCTCGATGCCAAAGCGCAGGACGGCAAGCTGAAGGAATTCACGGTCAACGGACGGGAAGATTCATCTCCGGCAACAGCTGCTAAAAGTAACGATGGCGCGAAGGCTGCGCTCGTACGCAGCTTTGAGTTTCGATTGCCTCTCAGTTGGTTGTTGGCGGCACCGGCTTCCTCGCCGAATCCTGATATGTCCCCAACTGCGATAACGGGACATAAGAATGAAACGGTCGGCAAGTCCAAGCCATCTGCCGCCGCCATTGCGCCTACCAGCCGGCTGCGGCTACGCTTCAGCCTTTGGCAAAATCGATTGCCCGTGGACGCGATGCCGATGGAAGGCTGGATCGAACTGCAACTACTCAGCGAAGGCGAGCTAGAGGCTGGAATGTAGCACGCCTCGACCTTTTAAGGACGCGCATAGGCCGGGCTGTCTGGGTCCGGGCGATCATAATCCCGTCCGTACTTGTTCTTGTGGGCCAGTTCGAGGTCAGATTCCGCAAAGGCGAAGGTCCCGAGGTAGGTATTGCCGGGACCAACAGTAATTTCCCGCTCCGTCGCCTGAAGCACATCCGGCGAAACCGAGGGATGGAAGACATGCAATTGATAGCGGCCGGGCGCCACGTCTCCAATGCTGATTTCACCACGCTTGTCCGATATCGCATAGTACGGTGTATTCAGGGCGATCACTACGGCGCTCATCTGCGGGTGAATATTGCAGAAGATAAAAGAAATTCCGGGCTTGTCGAACTGGACAAAGCGCGTGGTGCCGCTCTCATAGAGTCCGAGATCGAAGCGCTTGCCGTCGAATAACGAAAACACATTGTGAAAAAACGGATCATGGTTGGGGAATTCTACTTTCCCTCCCGCTGGTATCACCAACAACGGGGGGTGGAAACTTTTGTCCCTCTGAATAAGCTTGGGAATTTGTGAGCTTTGCTGTTGTGGCGGCGCAGGTGCGGGGGTGCTCCCCAACGGGGTGAGCCAGACGACAAGTTTCGAAGCATCAGCCAGGTGACGGCTATTTCTTGTGAGTTGCGCCTTTCCCTTCAGTTCAACATTTTGCGCCGAGGTGAGAAGGCATGGCCGCAGCAGAAATAAGAAGATAAGGCACTGAGCGAAGCGACGTCCGTTCACCCGAATGTGAGAGGTTTTCAAAACAGTATCCCCATCGAGAGATTGATCTGGTTGGTCACGCTGGCACTGTCATAGACGGGAAAAGTGTGCAAACGTCTGAATTCCGCCGAAAGCAGCAAGTCAGATCGCGGCCGGTAAACCAGGTTGGCAAGCTCACCTCGATTGCGTCCCAGAATCTCTCCGAAGTTATTGGCATCGGTGGCGAAGCCCCGAACGTCGGAGGCAAACGCGTTGTCCTCCGCCAGCACGCCATTTAGTTCCAGCTTCGGCGTGAGTTGAAACTTGAGCTGGCTCCATCCGCCGGCAGAGTCAAGGCCGTGAATCGGCGCCGTAGCGGAGGCTGGATTGCCGCCGAAAAGAATGGTTTGCCCAATGGCAGCGCCCAAACCTCCTACCCCGCGTCCGCGATAAAACTCACCGGAAAGAGTCAGGCGGCGAAGAATCGGAATCTGCCAATCGGTCATGCCCGCCCAAGCGTCGACAAATCGGCTCCACGACCATTCCTGGCGTCCATAGTAGCCTGCTACGCCGACGCTCAATGGGTGGTTAAACGCGGGGCGAGACCAGGCTGTACGAACTGCATAAGCCGGCTGGCCGGTGCTTTCACCGGCTTGAGCGACGCGAGTATACGGATTAGCGGGAGGCTGCCAATCCAGATTGTCCAGAATTCCGCCTTGGAAGGTGAGCGTCTGGCTGTCACTCAGATCGAAGCGGTGCTCGACGCGAAGCTGGGGCGTCCAACCCCACAGATTTCCAGCGTAGGCAAAGGCGGGAGTGGCAAGCGAGGCAAACGAGGTTGGAGACAGCGGCGAGATAAAGAGAGAATCTTGCCCCGCAATCACGGAAGTGTTCTTCCAGTCGAGCCGCAGACTTGCGGTTTGCAGGCGCGTGATGCCGAAGTTGACTCCATTATTGGTTGCGGGAAATCCTCCGAAAAAATCGAATTGCACATTGGCTGAACTTTTTGCGCCAGCCAGCTTCGGTCCAAAAATCTCCAGCCCGATCTCCGATTGCCGCAAGGTGGCCCCAAAACTCGTTTGGGAAGTACCGGGCACGGGCGGCTGCGCATAGTCGGGGAGGTCGAGGTTGTCGGAGGCTCCAACATTGCGAAAGGCATTCATCAGCACAATTCCCGAAAGTCTGGCGCGATACTTCGAGGCTGTCTCCACTTTGGTTTGATATTGTTCATCAATCTTCGAACCCAGCAATTGCGTCGATTCTTCGAGTTTCTGAACCCGGCTTCCAAGACTTGTCGACCTAGACGCTTCTGGAGCTGTGGGCTCTTCTGACACGGGTGAAGCGGAGCCAGTTGCGGTCTCGGCAGATTGTGAAGGCAACGAAGAGCCGGAGGAAGGGTTTGCATTCACGGACGCCGCGAGCGGGGCCAGAAGCATGCGAGTGTCTTGTAGCTCTTGACGCAACTCCTGCATTTCGGCGCGCGATTGGGCATTCTCATTTCGCATCTGCTCGATCAGTTCGCGCAGCTCGCGCACTTGCGAGTGGAGTTCGCGCAGCGAAGTATCGCTTGGCGGAGAAGCCGCCGAAGCGCTGTTTTCTTGCGCCATACTGCAAGCGCACAAGAGGACGAAAGCGGCCGCCGTCGTGGCGGTTGTCCAAAGCGCGAGGGTCTTTGTCGTCTTCATCGTCTTTGTCCAGGGGGTCGTCACACTTCCTCCTAAGCGACACGCGGATTCTTGAAATCACAATATGCGCGGCTTACGTATCCGAATGTCGAATTGAGTTCTGGCTCATGCTGTCGCCGTGTATACGCATCACGGGACGAGTTGTCATCACGTCCGCATCCGCCGAACCTTGCGGAGCGCGTCCCGGAATTGTAATCCGAAAGACGGTATGGGCATCCGCGGTGCGTTCTACAGAGACTTCGCCGCCGTGATCCTGGACAATCTTCTGCACCACCGCGAGGCCGAGCCCGGTCCCGTTCTCTTTACCGTAGCTCACGAAGGGATGGAAGAGTTTGTCATGAATCGGTTCGGCGATACCGGGTCCGTTGTCGGCGACGGCAATGGTGACCCACGAGCCCGTGCGGCTGATCGCGACTCTAACTTTCCCTTCCTTGCTGGGTGCGGCCTCACACGCGTTCAGCAGAAGGTTGTACAGGGCGCGCTCCAGTTTTCGCGGATCGAACCATGCGGAGTTTTGGCCGTTGCCGAGAACCTCAATCAGAGTGCCCTGATGGCGTGGGTGCAAACGAACCGCCTGCATGGCTCGCTGCACGGTCTCGACTACGTTGGCGTAGGTTGGGTTCAGGGATTCTCTGGTCCGCGCGAACTCGAGCAGGGAATCAATGAGATCCGTCATCTGATTCACGCCGGTTCGAACTTCCTGGTAGAGTTCCTCGCGCTGCGCGGCGCTGAGGCGGCCATCGCAAAGAAACTCGGAATTCGCGACGATGGCAGCCAGCGAATGGCGAAGATCATGAGAAATCGAACTGGCCATACGCCCGATCGTGGCCAACTGTTCGGATTCCAGCAGTGCCTGCTGCGTCTTGAGCAGGCTCGAACGCATGCGGTCGAATGCAGACGTTAGTTCCGCGACTTCGTCGCCGCCGCGGGGGTCAAGGGGATGATGAAAATCTCCGTGCTCCAGAGCGCGAACGCCGTCTACCAGGCTGGCCAGTGGACGTGTGAAGGTGTGGGAAATCACGAACACGAGCGCGCTACCGACAAGAACGGCGGCGAGGCCCAGAAGGAGGAGCAGGCGGTTCAGCTTGTCGAGAAATTTCGACGCCTGATCGTACGACCCCAACACGGTCAAACGAACTGGTGGTTCCTGCTGGCCGGAGAGATTGAGTGACGTAACCAGAAAATTTTCATCGCCCAGTTCAACATCGCGCGGCCCGCTTTCTGGCGATCCTTCGGACAGCTCCCGCAAACTTGTGCTGCCCGATTGGGGCGGCTTCAGAGTGGTTGCGACGATTTCGGCGCCGTAAGAAAACGCAACCTGGCTCGCTGAAATCTTACTGACCTCGTGGGCCAGCCGGTCATCGATTTCATAGCCGATGATCAGAAAGCCGAGCAACGGGCCTTCCGTCCTGGAGCCGAAGTAAATCGGCTGGGTGAAGGTCTGGTAGAGATGGTGGTCGCCGAACCACCAGTGGCTGGAATCGTCTTGACTTAGGGAAGGTTCGTTCAAAGAGCGTTGAAAATATTGCTGAGCCGTCGCTCGCGTGAAGCCCGCCGACTTCGTGTGCAACGCGACGACCTGGGCATTGCGGTTGACGAGCACCAGAAGATCGCTGCCGGTCAACTGCCATACGTCGCGGGATGCGTCCTGGATAGTGGCTGGATCGGGAGCCGTCATGATCGCGCGCGTAATCGGCAGGTCTGCCACCAATTCCGCAGAGCGGGTCAACATGAATTCGCGATCATGCTGGAAGTTTTGGAATGTTGTAACCGAGTTTCCAAGATCCTGCAGGATGCCGTCCCGGACGTGGTTTTGAACGCTGCGCCGCACCACGAGCAAGCTCGTGGCCGTGAGGCCCGCGGTGATCAGCAGCATGGAAAGGAGAAATCGTGTACGCAGCCGCGTTCGCGGCACCAGCGAACTGGCGGGCTGTTGGAGAATTTGGGACGCGGATTCGGATGAAGGGTCCAAGGGATCTCAGCGCACGAACTTGTAGCCCATGCCGTGCGCCGTGCGAAAGTGCACTGGACTCGCGGGGTCCCGTTCGAGCTTCTGACGAAGTTTCAGAATATGGTTGTCGACGGTTCGTGTGGAAGGGTAGTTCTGGTATCCCCACACTTCGTTCAGCAACTCGTCGCGGCTTATGACCCGGTCGGCATTTTGCACGAGAAACTGCAGGGTTTTAAATTCCTGCGCAGTCAGGACTATGACTTTACCGTCGCGCTGGACTTCCATCTTCTTGAAGTCAACCGAAATGCCGTCGAAGCTTACGAGGTTTACAGTCGCGGTTCTTGCAGTGTGCCGCAAAGCCGCGCGCACACGAGCCAGCAACTCGCGCGGGCTGAAAGGTTTGGTTACATAATCGTCCGCGCCCAACTCCAGAAGCAGCACCTTGTCGGAGACATCGCTGGTTGCGCTGAGGACCACGATCGGCAGCGTGGGCGCCTGTGACTTTACTTCTTTGCACAAATCGCTGCCCGAAAGTTGGGGCAGACGGAGGTCGAGAATGATGACCGCAGGCGGCGACGCCTGAAAGCTCTGCAGCGCTGATTTGCCGTTCGCCTGCACTTCGACTGTATACCCCTCGGTCTCGAACAGACGCTTCAACGCCTTTTGAACTGCGGGATCGTCCTCGACCACTAGAATCCTGCCCATAGGCCGTGCTTGATTCATAGGGTCAGCCGATCTTGCTACGCTCAGCGGTGCTGACATTTGTGCCATCGGAAGCCATCCCTTGCCAAATTTGAAACCGTTAACCGGGCCAGCAAAACAACAGCCCAGCCTTCAACAGGGCAAGCTTACAACGGTTGCGACCCATTTTCGGCCCGGATGGCGTCGTTTGACAATTCTTTTACAATTGCACTTCACAAAACAAGGGGGTTGCGGCACGGCGCGTGCAATGGCTGGTTGTGATGCGCCCCACCTTGGCCGCGCGCGACTGACCTCCCCAAAAGGGAGGCGATTCGCCCCCCTGCGATCATTGGGCTGGCAATACTTGCTCCGGCGGAAGCTGACGTAAAATATATCGCTTGCCTGTTCCCGCTGAATTCGAGAATCTACGCGTCGTTTTGGTGAAGGCGCGCAATCCTCTCAACATCGGAGCGGCTGCCAGGGCGATGAGCAATTTTGGATTTCATCGTTTGGGGGTAGTAAATCCGTTCGAGGCGGCGTTTCGTGAGGCTCGCTCTGCTGTTGGCGCTGCCGCAGTACTCACCGCTGCCGAAGAATACAAAACTGTCGCCGAGGCGGTTGCAGACTGCTCGCTTGTCGTCGGAACTACTGCGGTCGGTCCGCGCGACCTGCACCATTCCCTGAGGCGCTTGGAGGTAGCTGCGCCGGTCATTCGCGGGCATCTCGCATCCGGACCATGCGCCCTACTTTTTGGATCCGAAAAATTTGGACTCTCCAACAGCGAGTTGAGCCATTGTCACTGGCTGCTGCATATTCCGACCGATGATGAGCATCTCTCGATGAATTTGGGGCAGGCGGTTGCGGTTTGCCTATATGAGTTAGCCCGCGATCCGGCGGCCCGGGCTGAACTGGAGAAGGGAAGCCCAGCCTCATCGGCTGAGATCGAGCGAGTGATGGATGCTTTATTTGAGGTGCTTCGTGCGAGCGGTTATCCGAAGCTGAATTCCTCGGAGTCGTTTGACGCGGCGGTTCGGCGTTTTGTGCTGCGTCTCCATCTGCAACAAGGTGACGCAGAATTTCTCCTTGGGATGCTGCGGCAGATGGTTTGGAAGTTGAAGAAGCACGACAAATCCTAAAGCTGACCGGCCGAGCTTAAAGCTTGGCTTCCGTCGGAAAAACCTGCGTGGAGCTTCGTCCAAACTGGAAGCGCAGTAGCCACTCACTTGCCTTGGGCTGTCCGTTTTCTTGTGGGGGCTTAAACTTCCACTGACGGGCTGCCGCCACTGCTTTATTCGCAAAATATCTGCTGGGTCCGGCAGAGGTCAGCGTTGCTTGCGAGACATTTCCGTATGCGTCCACAGAAACCCGAACGATTACTTTTACTCTACCCTGAATGGTATTTTGTGCGCTGCGCGACACCTGTGGCAGAATTTGCTGAAGCACGGAGCCGCGGGTTGTTTCGCGCGTTTCGGTTTGTTTCTGAGGTGCCGGTGCAGGCGGCTGTGCTTTGGGCGGGTTGGAATCTCTGGGTTGAGATTGGGCCGGGACGATCTCCACCGCTGGCGCTGGAGGCCGATGGAAAAACTCCCTGCCCGCGAACACAAGCAAAGCGAGCGCTACGACGACGAGCGGCACCACGATCCACGGCCTGCGACCTGCGTTTAAAGTAGGCGGCGCAGTCGTCCGCGCTTCAGTAGGCTTGCCGCCTTGAAGCCAGCTCAGAATGTCGATGACTGTAGAGCGCTGCCGGGGATCACGGTGCAGGCATCGGGACGCGATTTCGCGGAAGGGATCCGGAAGCGCTTCGGGTACGGCAACGTCCGAATTGTTTCGCTCCGGCTCGCGCTGCGTGAACGCGGCGACCAGCGTAGCCGCGAGAGACCATGTGTCCGATGCCGGCGAAACGCCTTCGGCGGAGACTTCGGGTGCCTGATACGCACTGAACTCGCGCGGTCGCTCTCCGGGCTTGCGAAGGCCGTCGGAAGAAATCTTCAGCTGCTCTCTCGCGGCCATAACGTTCGAAGGCTGGATGCTCCCATGTACGTACCCGGCACGATGCACAAAAGCCAACGCTTGACTCGTTGGCTCGAGCATGTCGGATATCTCAGCGGGTGCGAGCGCGCGCAAGGGAAGAATCTGCGCCAGATCCTCATCAGCGTATTCCATGACGACGTACAGAAGCCGGGTGTCGTCGAGCTGGCAGCGTCCGCATTCGAACAGCTGGATCAGATGGGGGTGCGAAAGCCTCGCGGCGTCCGACCAGCGCGAGAGCTGTGCATCCTGGTTCAAGTTTTCTGCGGAGATAAGTTTTATAACTGCCTTCTGCGGCTCGCCGCTGCCATGCTCGGTGAGAAATACGGCGCTATGATTGGAACCACCCAGCCACCGCTGCAGCGGAAACTTTCCATTAACTACCCGGCCTTCCCAATTTTTCCAGAGTTCCGGATTGCTCATAGGCGACGATTGCTGTGTGCCGGCTGCCATAACGAGAATGCCAAAACGACAAGTGCCAAAGAGACGAATGCCAAAGCGGCTATTCTATTCCAGCATTCGTCCCTGTGCGCTCCGAAATTGACTGTAGTTGGTTCATCGACCGGTATAGAGCTGAAAAGGCGCCCAGTAAAAAGGCCTGCGGGAGGCTTCGTTGGTGTGGAGCATCGCGAGTTTGGCCGACCGAAGCGCCACCTCCGGAGGGCGTCCACGCTTGAGTTCGCCGTAAAAATTGTCCATGAGGCGGGCGGTCGATGTGTCGCTGACATCCCAAAGCGCGCCAACCACGTTGCGCGCCCCGGCTCGTAGAAACGCCCACGACAGCCCAACCAGGCCTTCTCCGGAATACGTGCGGGTGCCAGTGCTTTGGCAGGCGGAAATGGTCACCAGTTCGGCTCGCAGGGGATGGGTAGCGATGATGTCGCGGGCATAGAGTTTGAAGGACTCGTCCTGCGCCTCGTTGGACGCGGGGTCCCTGCCCAAAATAATGGTCGAGTCGAGAGGATCCGACCGGCTGGCAAGTCCATGCGCGACAAAGTGAATGTAGGAGAAGTTCTCCGGATGATTGTTGAGATAGGCGGCTGGCGTCGCCCGCTCCCGCGCGAAAACCTGTCGCCGTCCGGCTGGAAAATACTTTTCGATGTTTTCCATCTGGACTGCGGAGTTGGGCAATTCAGGATACGGATTGTCAGCTCCAGCAATCGGAGCGACCGAATTGCCTATGAGCAACAGCTTGCCGCTGAGGTAGGAGCCTCGGCCACGCGATGCTGGAAGCATGCCGAGCGACGCAGCATTGGCGATGGTTACATTTTCAATCCAATATCGCTTCGGCTGCGAGGATGAAGCTTTTGCAACTGTATTTTCTGGAACGAGGGTCTCAAAGTTCAGGTTGTTCAGGCCGCCATCGGGAATGATGAAGATGTTGCTGTTCTTTGCCGGGCCGATCTTTGCCAGCGCTTCCTTCTTCAGCAAGTCCTGTGCTGGTTCGACCAGCATCTTGTAGAGCGTACTTCCGTCATTGGAGGCGTCGAGAATCTCGGGAGGTCCTTCGAGCTTCTTGCGATAGCGCTGCACCGCCGCATCGATTTCAGATTGATTGGCGCTTAGCGGAAATAACCGGACCTCATGCGGCGTGATCGCCCATAAATAAGAATGCTCCTTGCCGAGCGCGTAAAACAGAATTGTGCCGCCAGCGCGGCGCGCGATTTCCAGCGCATCCAGCGCATCGGGCGCAAACTTCGCTTTGCACGTACGTCCCAGGCCCTCAGCCAGACTTCGTGCGCGAGCGTAGTCGGCAACGCGCAAGGCCTCGTTCGTTTTTCCTTGAGCCACGAGAAAGTGGATATAGTCCTCGTAGATGCGCGCAGCATTGGTGGGAAACGGCAATTGACTTTCGATGCGCTTGACATCGCAGCGCGCCGCCTCGAAGGTGTTCAGTGCGGTTTGATATTCGGTGTCGGTGTCGGTGTCGGCGCGCTTTTCATCTTCATACAGCCGGGCCAAAGAGCGCTGGGCTTCCCACTTGAGAAATACCGGAGTGAGCTTGGATCGTTCGACCTCATGGAACTCAACCTCAGCGGCGAACGCGTTATGCTCGCGGGCATCAATGCGCCCCTCGATTAGCAGCGGATACGGGAAGAACACTTCTTTCTGATAAATTTTCCCGATGTTAAGCGCCTCATCCGCGTAGCGCCTCGCTTCGTCTAGCTTGCCCGCCTGTTCGGCGACAAAGGCTAACGCCGTAAGGGAGTTGATAAGGTTCTCCTTGCTATCGAATTTGCGCGCAAGGTCAACGGCTTTGCGGGAGGATCGGTCCGCGTCAGAGATCTTTCTTTCGTCCAAGTAAATGTAACTGGAAGCCTGAAGCCACTTGGCTTGATCGTCCACATCGCCTACTACGCCGGCCCGCTTTTCTGCTTCAACCAGAACTCCTTCTGCTTTCTCGGGGTCACCGAGCTTGTAGTAAGCCCAACCCATGTTTCCCAGCGCCGCTTCGGCCACGTCGTCGAAGTGCCGGGGCACCGCTATCTGGGACGCCGCTTGTGCGGCATCAAGCGCCTCATCGAAGTGGGTTAGCCACAATGCGGCGAAGCTGAGGTTTAGCTGTGCCGTTGCCTCGAGAAATACGTCATCATGCGCACGAGCCTCGGCAAGCGCCTGATCGAAAAAGCCTTGCGCAGTCATATAGCTCCCCTTGCGCATCTCCACCATGCCTCGCGCGCGGGGGATGTCCCTGCAGCTGGGATAGTCCGCTCCCGAGCAGATAAGTTCTGCCTCTTTGAACCGCTGCTCTGCCGTCTGAAAGTCGCCCGAGGAAGCGTATCCAGATCCTTCGAAACGCAGCCTTTGAACTGCCAGGTCCCCGCCGGACGGAGGGAAGGGCGAGGAAGATAGCAGCGGCAAGAGGAGATTATTCATCCCCTGCCAGGATAATATTTTCGCCTTAAGGAGAATGAATTTCCATACCCACTCTGCTCCTAGGCCATGGAACTTCTGGTACCCTTCCTCGGCCTCTTTCGTCGCCTCAGAAATTTCTCCGTGCTCAAATACCTGGACAGTGTGATCAAACGCAGCTTGCGCATCGCGTTGTCGAGCGCAACCCGGCGAGCAGGCTATTGCAAGAATGACGAACAAGAAGCGGAGCAGTGGCGTCGGGGCAGGTGCCTCCCACCTGCGGCCGGGGCTGATTTGTAGTCGACTGGGATTGGCCATGCAAATTGAAAGCCTGTCGTGGCATTCTACTGGAAGTAGAGGAGGGAATTGGTAGATTGCGCATCAAGCCGAGCGTTGCTTAACTTTTTGAGTGGGGCCACACAATGGCTAGTGCTGCAGCCCCGGAGAAGTCGATTAGGGTGTGGATTGAATTCGAGGCTTAACAATGCTCGCGACGAGGGACAGCTGGCGCGAAGCATCGAAGCTCGGCTCTTAATGAGAAAGTTGGGCGCAAATCCGACTCATCGTACGCGAGGATTCCGCCAGCTAGCGGACCAGCAGAATCCCCACCGACTCCAGATGCCCTAGGCAATTAGCCTTTGCCTGTACCGTTCGTACCGCTCGTGCCGCCACTACCTGATCCCGACGTGGCGCATCCCAGTTCCATCCGAACCATGGTCAGATTGAAGGAGTAAGTATCGAAATCGTCCCGTTCTTTGGCCAGTTCGCGCTCCACATGCAGTTCCGCCAGGTAGAACCTTCCGAAGTGCGGTATGTCGATCACGTGTCCGAACGATTTCTGGTTGCAGTTCACGCCATTGACTAGAGAGCACTTCGCAATGTCCACGCGAGTGGAAGCTTTCGTCTCGGTTGCTCTCCACTCTTCGCTGTCGCGCGGATACTCGTCTCTTCCCCAGTCTGGAAGGTTTTCGTCTTTACTGAGTTTTTCGTACTGCTTGGCCATCAGGTCCATCACCTTCTGGTTATCGAAATACGACGCATTCGGCGCGGACCTTGGACCAAGAATGTCGAAGTTGGTATCGAGTTCGACCTTGTGCCCGGCGATTCTCAGGTTTTCGAAGCGGCTTCCGACGAACGAGACTTCCGGCACCGCGCCATCGATAGGATGGGCGGAGGAAATCTGCGAGACGATTCGATCCGCCGTAAGAACGTCGAGGATGTTCAGCCCTTCGAGGACCGAGGTCGCCGAGGTGCAATAACGGCCTTCGTGCCTAAGGCTCCGCGCCGCCGCGACCCGCGTGTAACCGGATTCATACGACGCAATGCCTTCCAAGCTGAACGGGCCCGCTTTCTTGAACTCGTAGTGGCTGTCTTCTCCTGGCCCATACAATTCCACCCTGGCCTGCGGTCTTATTTTCTCTTGAAATGGCCGTTTGATTTCCAGTTCCAGGAGATCCGCCTCTCCATGGTAAGTGTGGATACGTCTTGTGCCTGCGAATGGTATCTCTGCTACTGCCATAGTGTTTTCTCCTCCCGCCTTGAGATTCACTGCTCTACTTGCAATTGGAAAGAAGCCGGCACTCCAACTTCTACACTCTGTCCGCCCGCCGTCACGCCGTGGACAGTTACCTGGTATTTGCCGCTCTGCCGGTTCGCCCCGGGGAACTCGATTGGCCAGGTATCGTCGTCCGAAGCCGAAATCGCGACCGATTCTACTCCTCCCGCTGGACTTCGCAAATCGGCCTCGTAAGCCGGATAGCGATGGTCAGGCGGCGCAATCACGTTCACGAGAAAGCCTTCTCCTCGATGGACCACGAGCGGCGTAGCCGTGCCGTAAGTAAGTAGATGGACTGTAGTCGCCGGCAAGAGCTGCGGCTTGTTGAGCGACCGCGTCAGTTGCGGCAGGGTCACCAGATTCTGATACCCAATCACCAGCAAAAGAGCGGCCATTGCCGGAAAGGCAAAAGCAGGACGCAACCAGGCGAAGAGTCCGGGCCGCGACTTGTCTTTCTCTCTTACTATCGCGACTTCAGGCTCAGCCAATACCGCCTTGCCTTGCTCCAGGAATACCGAAGCCGTGCGCATGTCCATAGCGCACTCGTGACAGCCGAAAAGATGCTCCTCGAACTCATCCCGCACATCGGTCGACAGCTCATCGAGCAGATATTTTTCGGCGGCCATCAACTGGATTGCCTCATTATGTTCCATAGCAGAAGCTCTCCTCATACTTGGATAGTGACAAAACAACGCCGAACGTTTCGCGGATTTTACTCCTGCAGCGCGCGCTCCTTCATCTTCTTTAAATACAATGACTTAAACGACTTCTTGGCGCGATGCAACAAAACTCTTAAATATTCTCGGTCCACTCCCAGGTCCCGGCAAACTTCATCTTTATCGCGTTCGTCGAGGAATATTTCCTTGATCAGCCGGCGATCTTTTTCCGGGAGCTCGTCAAGAATGTGACGAACCTTCCGCTGCATCTCGCGGTTGGCGATGATGTCGATCGCGCTTAACGCAGGGTCAGGAATATTGACCGCAGCTTCCTCCTCAGCGCTAGGAGCCTCCTGAGAAGTTGAGCGGTAGTGCTCCAGCAATACATTGTTGCAGACGGAATTGACGAAGGCGCCGAGCCGTTCCGGCTGGCGTACGCCATCATCCTTGCGCAATGCGGAGAGGACGCGGGTAAAAGTCTCCTGCCGGGCATCTTCGATTTCCGGCCTGGAATGCAGACGCTTGCCCAGTTTCAACCGAATCAACTCGCTGAAATAAGACACAAAATGCTCCTGGGTCCGGAAGTCTCCGGCACGAAGTTGCTCCAAGTAGAGGCTATCGAAAGCGTGGAATTGCACGAGAACGCTCCGGGGGACTGCCCTAATTAAGTGGCAGCTATCTTACCCAAATCGACGACCCGCGTACAGAGCCGTTTGACAGTTCATTTCAAGCGGCACCGGGAGTCGACCTGTCTGTAAGAAATTCCGCAGGCCGATGAAACGTTTTTAATCGCTCGGTCACTATCTCAATGTAGTCAGGCTCACGGGTGACCAGCGGCCAAACAGCTCAGGCTTAACCCGCCTGAGCCAGTCGGGTTCGCCGGTGAGATCAATCCCGAGGGAGGAACCTTACCGCTTTGGGGGAAGGGGTGGGGAGCTTCTGGCGACTGGAGCCAAGGCATCGGCTCCGTCGCCGTTCGGGAAATGTATTTCTGAACGACGTTCTGCCGCGCGTAGCGATGAGATTGTATGATTCAGTCATCGTTATGGCGCGGCATTTTTCATCTTTCGGCGACTTCGAAGATAAATCCAGAGTTGGAAACTTTCGAGTTCAAGATCGCGTTAAGGATGATAAGGATAACGACCAGAAACTGATTCAGATCGTCGACGGTGCTTTGGCCGACGCTACGCGGCGCAGCGGCAAATGGCTCGTCTGTCGCCCGGGATGCACGCAGTGTTGTATCGGCGTATTTGCGATCAATCAGCTCGATGCTCGGCGGTTGCGGCTCGGCCTCGCTGAGCTTGCTCTCCGCGAACCGGAGCGTGCGGCGCGTATTTGCGAGCGGGCTACTGAGTCCCTTGCGCGGCTGGCAGCAGATTTTCCCGGAGACCCGGTGACCGGAATCTTGGATCAAGGCGACGATGCCTCTGAGCGTTTTTCTGAATTTGCGAATGATGAGCCCTGTCCCGTTCTCGATCCTGCAACCGGGACCTGCGAACTCTACGACTCACGTCCAATGACCTGCCGCGTGTTCGGTCCTCCGGTGCACTCAGAAGATGGATTAGGAGTGTGCGAACTCTGTTTCCAAGGTGCATCTGAGGAAGAAATTGCCACCTGCGAAATGAAACCCGACCCAGACGATCTCGAGTCCGTGTTACTCGAGAAAGTGGCACAAGATACGGGAGTTTGGGGCGACACGATCATCGCCTACGCTGTGGCTCGCACCCCGTAAGGCTCGTATCCTCCTGTAAAGACTTGTCTTTAGACTGGCCTGCGCGAATCTCAAACTGTTTGCCGGGCCGCGTTCGCCATGTGTTTTGCGGCCACAAAATGTAGTAAACTGTCTCTCCCCTAGGGACCGCGCCTCCCCGTTTGACTATCCCATGACTAAACCGCTCGCTAAGAAAGTACTGGTTATCGGCTGGGATGCAGCCGACTGGAAGATCGCCAATCCCCTCATCGACCAGGGTTTGATGCCAACCCTGAATGACTTCGTGAATCACGGCGTGATCGGAAACCTGGCGACGCTGCGTCCAATTCTTTCTCCCATGCTTTGGAATTCCATCGCCACCGGCAAGCGGCCGGACAAACATGGGATCTGGGGATTCATGGAGCCCGACCCGCAAACCGGAGGTGTACGGCCGGTCACCAGCACCTCGCGCAAAGTGAAGGCGATCTGGAACATTCTTACGCAACGCGGATACAAGGCACACGTGCTGGGCTGGTTTGCCGGGCATCCGGCGGAACCAATCAACGGCATTTCTGTCTCCGATCTTTACCCTTATGCGGTAGCACCGCTGGGTGAGCCTTGGCCACTACCTCCAGGTGCGGTTCATCCCGAGAGCATGCGCGACACGTTTGCAGCGCTGCGCATGCATCCCGCCGAGGTGTCGGAGGCGGCAATCCTGCCCTGGATTCCACGTGCGGCCGAAATCGATCAAGAAAAAGATAGAGGGCTGCAATCGTTCTCGAAAATTCTGTCCGAGAACTGCTCGATTCATAATGCCGCCACGTGGATTCTGCAGAATGAGCCGTGGGATTTTCTTGCGGTCTACTACAACGGCATCGACCACTTCTGCCACGGTTTCATGAACTACCATCCGCCTCGCATGGAAGGAATTCCCGAGGACCGGTACGAAATCTATAAAGACGTCGTCAATGGCGCATACCGCTTCCATGACATGATGCTGCAAACTCTGCTCGATCTCGCTGGTCCGGAGACGACTGTTCTGATCGTGTCAGATCACGGTTTTCATTCCGATCATCTGCGGCCGCGCGGCATCCCGCAGGAACCCGCCGGGCCGGCGGTGCAGCATCGGCAGTTCGGAATCGTTTGCATGAAGGGCGATCACATCAAGCAGGATGAAAGAATTTACGGGGCGACTCTGCTCGATGTAACTCCGACCATCCTGACTTTGTTTGGTTTGCCAATTGGCGAAGATATGGATGGGCGCGTACTTGTGCAAGCCTTTGAAGAGCCGCCGCGAATTGAGCGAATACCGAGTTGGGAGAACGAACCGGGCGAATGCGGAATGCATCCGGCCGATTTGAGAATGGATCCGGCCGCGGCGCAGGCCGTGCTGCAGCAATTCGTCGCGCTTGGCTACATCCAACCACTGAACGAAGACCAGGAGAAGGCAGTTGCCGTGGCTGTGCGCGAACAGCACTACAATCTTGCTCGCGTATACATCGACGCACGTCGATATACCGAGGCCCTCGCGATGTTTGAAGAATTGGTAACCAAATGGCCCGACGAAGCACGATTCATGCAGCATCTGGCTCAGTGTTATCTCGCGATGGGCCGGCGTGCCGAAGCGAAAGAACAGCTGGAAAGGCTTTTGACGCTCAAGCCTAAGCCTCCTGTGCGAAAGGAACGACCAGCACAAGCGAACGCGGAGCCCGGTATCAAAGCCGAAGCGATTGCAGAAAAGGCAGTACCGGACTCTACTCCTCCAGACGAAACGCCGAAGCCACGGCCGTGGGCCGATTTGCTGATGGGCATCATTCACTTTGAAGAAGGCGATCTGGATGGTGCTCTGGATTATCTTCTAAAAGCGGAGAGCGCTGACCCTCGCTTGCCGGATCTACATTTACGCATTGGAGAAACTTATCTGCGCCAGAAGCGCACCGACGATGCGGAGCGAGCCTTTCAGCGCGCGCTCGACATCGACGGCGACAGTCCTGAAGCGCACTTGGGTTTGGCCGTGGCTCGACTGCGGCAGCGCAGGAATGAGGACGCGGCGGAACAAGCTTTGTTCGCCGTAGGCTTGCAACACTTTCTGCCAATGGGGCATTTCTGTTTAGGAGTCGCCCTGGCGCGACTTGGGCATCGCGATCGCGCGGTGCTGGCTTTTGAAACGTCGCTCAGCATGCTTCCTGGACTGATCGCTGCTCATCGCTGGCTGGGCGCGTTATATGCGCAACCCGGCGGCGACATCGAAAAATCGGTGAGGCATCGCGAAATTTTTCTTCGCATGAGGCGCAAACAGCAGACAAAGGTAGAAGCGTGATCACCATCGTTTCAGGATTGCCGCGCTCGGGTACGTCGCTCATGATGCAGATGCTGGCGGCAGGCGGCATACCGATTCTTTCCGATGGCGAACGCGTTGCCGATACCGACAATCCTCGCGGCTACTGCGAGTGGGAGCGAATCAAGCAACTACCACAGGAACCTTCTTGCATCGATGAAGCCGAAGACAAAGCAGTGAAGGTTATCTCGCAGCTATTGTTCGCCGTGCCCGTTGGACGCACCTACCGAATCATCTTCATGGAGCGCCCGCTGCCCGAGGTGGTTGCTTCGCAGGCAGAGATGATTCTCCGCCGCGGAACTTCGGGAGCAGCCGTGCCGGAAGCGGCGCTGATCGCGGGACTTCGAGCGCACCTCAACCAAGTGAACGCCTGGCTTTCCCAACGACACGAAATCCTTGTGAGGCGGCAGCCATATCATGATGTTCTCCGCGACCCCGCCGGTGCCTCGCAAAGTATCAAGGCGTTTCTTGATCGGGAGTTAGATATCGCGGCAATGACCAAGCAAGTGGACCCATCCCTTTACCGCAACAGAGCAAAAGATGCAGCAATAAAAAGCTGACTCTATCGAGACGACACTCTTTCTCGCATCAAACGGTCGACTACGCGACCGCCGTTACGCCACCTCATCCCTCGAAAAATGCAAGCCGCGTGCCTCTTTGAAGGCGATAACTACTGGGATACCCATGCCCAAACGCTCGATTGCTTTGTGTGTGCAGTTCTGCGGTAATCAAAGTGTAACTATCAAAACTTTCTATGGATGAGTTTGTGCAACGAAAATCGGCATCCGATGCGGCTCCTGGCCCGCCGTTTTTGGATCAAGTGTTTATTCGCTCGCAATCTGTCGTCTCGCGACGGGTCGCCGGGGAAACGTTAATTGTTCCCATTCGCGGCAAAGTCGGGGATCTGGCATCGATTTACAGCTTCAACGAAACCGGCTCTTTGATCTGGCAAGCGTTGGAAACTCCCAAGAGCCTCGGCGAGTTGATCGAGGTTGTGGAAGCGGAATATTCGGTCGAGCGTGAACAGGCCGAGTCCGATGCGACACAATTCTTAAACGACATGCTCGCCGCGGGATTGGTTGAAGCCTGCCCCAGCGTCCCAGTGAATGCGTTGGGATTATCGGAGCGAGAAGAGTTAGCAGCAGGTGCGGATTGATCGTGAGAGCTCAGCAGCCTTTCGAATCAGGAGGGGTATGGAACAACTGACGTACGGGGCATTCAGCGCGGACCTGCACCAGCGCCAGTCCGGGCAGCGTGCGCCGATGCAGGTGTCGATTGAAGTGACGCGCCGTTGTCCGCTTGAGTGCCAGCACTGCTACAACAACCTGCCCATGGGCGACCAGGACGCCCGCAGCCGCGAGATGACCACGGAAGAACACTTCCGCATGCTGGACGAATTGGTTGACATGGGCTGCTTCTGGCTTCTCTATACCGGTGGTGAAATCTTTGCCCGCAAGGATTTTCTCGAGATCTACACCTACGCCAAGAAAAAAGGTTTTCTAATCACCCTCTTCACCAACGGCACGCTGATCACGGAAAAGATCGCGGACTATCTCGCGGAGTGGCCGCCATTTTCCGTTGAGATTACATTGTATGGACGGACTCGGGAAACCTACGAAGCGTTGACGATGATCCCCGGTTCGTATGATCGCTGCCTGCGCGGAATCAAGCTGCTGCAGGAGCGGGGATTGCCCCTGAAGTTGAAGACGGTGGCGACGAGCGTGAATAAGCACGAAGTGACTTCGATGCGCCGGTTTGCCGAGGAAGAGCTGGGCGTGGAGTTCAAGGTAGATGGCCAGATCAATCCACGCATCGATTGCTCGCAAAGTCCGTTGGCGGTGCGGCTTACCCCCGAGGAAGTTGTAGCACTGGATATGGCCGCTCCGAACGGAGCGGCCAAATACCGCAAGCTCGCCGAGCTTTCGGTAGAAAAACCACCCAATCTGGCTCAAATCGATACTGTCTACTCCTGTGGTGGTGGCATGAACTCTTTTGCCGTCAATCCTTATGGCGAGATGAGCATTTGCATTATTTCGCAGCAACAGACATTTGACGTTCGTGGGGGCAAGCTCAATAAAACTTGGGAAGGTGCGCTTCAAGACGTGCGATCCCGCAAAAGAGTCCGCGTGACAAAGTGCGTCCACTGCCGGATCCAGCCGCTGTGTGGGATGTGCCCGGCAAATGGCGAGTTAGAAGATGGTAATCGTGAGAGCCCTGTCGAGTTTCTTTGTCACGTGGCGCATTTGCGAGCGGCGACGGTCGGCCTTGACGCTCCTGCTCATGGTGAGTGCGAATTCTGCGCGGGCGGAAGCGAGCACCAATCGATGATGGAATCAGCACGGCGCATCGCAGGTAAGGAAATTGATGTGGAAAGTTGGTCAGGTCCGCAGCAGATACTTCCGATTCTGAATAAGTCGGGCCCACAGGGCACATGTGGAAGCTGCGGCCATCACTGATCAGACGATAGAGGACGGAGGGTGCATGGATCAACGGATACGAATGCAGCAAACAGATGCCAAGAGGCTTTATGTAGCTCCGCAGCTGACTACGATTAACTTGCGTCCCGAGGAGGCGGTGCTGGGTCATTGTAAGACTATGAGTAGCGCTTCTCAAGGAGGCCCTTGCAATCCTTTCCTATCCCCATGCGTTCAAACCTTTGGATCGTGAAGGTGCGATGGAATCAATATTCAAGACGGAACTGGCGACCAATGCTAGCGGGTTGTGTTGCCAGCCGTCTCAGAAACGCCACGCCTTGTATTGCAGCTACCTGCGCATTGGCGGCGTCTCGGTGCACATTGCCGGCGGCCACAGCCCTGATCTAGTCTTCGACTCTAGCCTGCACCTATTTTGGGATGAATTTCGTGTCTCAGATGTTGATATACAGGTCAGATGGATTCCAGAAATTTTTTCTGTATCAGGGCCAGTGGTTTTCGACTCCGGAACTACTTGGAGACTCTACGAAAGCGGGGATCTCCTGCAGTTCGACTTTGGTGATCCTATAACTAGCGGGCGGCCTTGTAGGCGATTGTTAGTGGATAGGTGCTTCCGTCGGGCAGACCTAGAGATGAGCTGGAGATATTACGCGAGCATCCTGGGTGCGGTCGACCCATTATCTTACCCCCTCGACGAACTTCTAATCATGCACCGCCTAACCCAGGAGCGCGCCATCGAGCTCCACGGCACTGGTATAGTCCGCGCCAACGGCACAGCCAATCTCTTCGTCGGACACTCGGGCGCGGGCAAGAGCACGACCACGCGCCTCTGGACCTCCCGCGAAGAAGTCGAGGTTCTGAGCGACGACCGCATCATCGTCCGCCTCGACGATGGCCGCGACGGCCCCGCGGGCCAGACCGGAATGCGCATGTATGGTACGCCCTGGCACGGCGAGGCCATGTTCGCCTCTCCCAACAGCGCCCCGCTCACGCGCATCTTCATCCTCGAACATGGCCACGGCAACGTAATCACGCGCCTCACCCGCAGCCAGATGGTCGCGGAATTATTCGCTCGTGCCTTCGTGCCGTTCCATCGACACGAGTATGTGGAATCGGCATTAAGCTTCCTGGAGCAGCTTGTCGATTCCGTCCCCTGCTATCGCTACTCGTTCGAGCCCGACCAGCGCGCCGTCGACAAAATCCTCCACTTTCATGACTAACAGCGGCTCCGATTCAGAAGGCTTCGAGGCCCTCTGTCGCGAGCTGCTGAATCAAGGATTAACCGTGCGTTTCGAGGCGCGCGGCGCCAGCATGTCCCCCCTCATTCGTGACCGCGAGATTGTCTATGTTACTCCCGTAATCGTGAGCAAATTACGGAAGGGCGATATTGTACTTACGAAAGGTCATAGCGGCTTCCGGGTTCACCGCCTTGTGGTTCTCGATATTGATAAGAATCTTTTCATTACTCGAGGTGATTGCGGACAGCAGGACGATCCCCCGGTACGCAGCGACCAAATCCTAGGCATTGTCCTCGCCAAAGAAGTGAGGCTCGGGGAAAAAATGGTGGTTGCAAAACTAAAAGGCATCGGCGGTAAATTGCTGCAAGGTGCGGCCCGCGGACAACGCGTAGCCGGAAAGTTGTTGCGCGCGACGAGAGGTCGGCGTCCGTCCGGCGACGCAGGCAAAAAAGCAAACGCACTTCTCGGCACGCTTGGCCTGATTTTCGTCCTCCTCGCCGCAACTTCTTCGCGCGCGCAGGTCGCGGTCGATACTAATCCGAGTACGAGTAAATCGGCAGACCTAATTGGGCCAGGAGCGCAGACTCTAACTTTTAATCACACGACTTCGGCCACGACGAATCGCGCCCTGCTGGTCGGCGTGTCGATGAACATCACGAACAGCCCGACGACGGCGGTTACCGGAGTCACATACAATGGCGCCGCCCTCACCCTCGTAGGCGCGCACAACGATACCGGAAACACGCGCCGCGTAGAGCTGTGGTATTTGCTCAATCCTGCGCCGGGGACCGATTCAATTGTGGTTTCCGTCAACGTTCCTGCCGCTGCGACGGTTGGCGTGGTAGCCGGCGCGACAGTTTTCACCGATGTCGATCAGACCGTACCTCTCGGGACCTTTGCCTCGGCTGATGGTGCGGCCGCGGGCTGCTTGGCCAGTACAGTCCCAGTTGCGTCGCAGTGTAACTCGCAGGTGAACGTGGCGAGCGTAATCAACGGGATGATCTTTGACACGCTGGCTGTGGGAGCAAGCGCGATCACGGTGGATGGTCCACAGGTTCAGCAGTGGAATGCAACCTCCGGAACCAATCCCAATGCGATTCTCGACATAACCGGCACAGCCAGCAGCAGAGCCGGCGCTCCTGCCGTGCCTGTGTCGGAGAGCTTTGACGAGAGCCTTGCGCTGACGTCAGTTGTACGCAACGCCATCGGATTGAATCTGTCATCCGTCGCGCCGACTACGGTCACGCTGACTCTGGCGTCCGCGAACAACGCTGGCGGCGGCAATACCGTCTATAACGGGACCATCACCGGAGGCACCGGCAATGCCTACGTCGGCGACACGGTGGTTATTGCGGGTTTCACCGGCACAAGAGACAACGGAACTTTCACCTGTACTGCTTCCACAGCGACCACCATCACCGTCAACAACGCGAACGGGCAAGCCCAAGCTCACGCTGCAACGGCCACCGTGACCACCACAACGGTTTACAACGGAACCATCACCGGGGGCGCAGCGAATGCCTATGTCGGCAAAACCGTCATCGTAACCGGGTTCACAAACGCCGCTAACAATGGAACATTCACCGCCACCGCCTCCACAGCAACCTCGCTAACTCTCAACAACAAAGCCAGCGTTGCGGAAACCAATCCTGGAACCGCAACCGTAGAAACAGGCACTAGCGCGGTTTACGTTGGCACAATTACTGGCGGAATCAACAACGGCTTTGCCGGAGACAGCTTCACCATTGCGGGCTTCACCAACGGCGGCAACAACGGAACCTTCACCTGCACCGCCTCCACGGCGACTACACTCACGTGCCCGAACACGGCCGCAGTTGCGGAAACCAACGCGGGGACGGCGACGACCAACGCCACCTTCAATTGGGCGCAGGGAGCAATTCCGATCAATCCCAGCGTCGCCGATATCGGAGTCACTACAAGCGTTGCGAGCGCAATCTTTGTTGGACAAAATACAACGTACAACATCACCGTCACAAACAATGGGACATCCGCCGCGAACAACGTCGTTTTAAATGACACGTGGCCTGCGAGTATGACGGTGATATCGATCACGCCCAGCGCAGGGACAACTTGTACTGCCGCTCCTCCACCGATTACGTGTACGCTTCCAACTCCGTTTGCCAGCGGCGCCACTGCAACGGTTGCCGTGGTCGCGAAGGCCGCTACGTCTGGCGCCTATGCAAATACCGCCAGCGTCTCCGACTCCAACACTCCGCCCGACCCGAACACTGGCAACAACACATACGTCGCCGTGGCCACAGTGCAATCGGTGGCCTGCGCCGGAGTCTCACAAGCCGCTCCCGGAACCAACCTTACCGGGACCCTGAACACGTATTATCCGGGCACTGTGAGCGTGGCTGCGGGAGCACAGTCGATTCCCGTGGGCACGCCGACGGGAGCCGGGGCCGCCATTGCTACCGGCAACCTTCTGCTCGTTATCCAGATGCAAGACGCCAGCATTAATGACGCGAATAGTGTCCTCTATGGCAACGGCAGCACTGGCCAGGGATTCACCACGCTCAACAGCGCAGGAAACTATGAATTTGTCACCGCGACTGGTGCGATCAGTGGTGGGTCCGTTCCAATCTCCGGAGCAGGTTCGGGCGGTGGGTTGGTGTTTGCCTATCATGCCTCTGCAGCTTCTGCGACTGCGGGACAGAGTACATATCAGGTGATTGTCGTGCCGCAATACACTACGGCTTCGTTCAACGCAACTACTCCGCCAGCCGCGCTCGCTTGGAACGGCTCTACAGGCGGAGTGTTAGTTCTCGACACTTCGAGCACGCTGACGCTGAATGGAGCAACCATTTCTGTTGATGGCCTTGGTTTCCGCGGCGGCGCGGGGATGCAACTAAGCGGCGGCGCGGGAGGTGCTGTTACAGATTTTCTACACGCTGCCCCAGCCGCTTACACAGGAGTTCTTGAGAATGGTGTGGATGCGGTCAAGGGTGAGGGTATCGCCGGAACGCCGCTGTGGGTTGAGTCCAATGGGACCTACCTGAAAACCACGAGCGACTATCCCAGCGGAACGGCAGGCACCGATGGCAGCAGCGCGCGCGGAGCCCCGGGCAACGCCGGCGGTGGCGGCACTGATGGCGATCCCGCAGCCAACGATCAGAACGCGGGCGGCGGCGGCGGCAGTAACGGCGGTGCCGGAGGTTTTGGTGGGGATTCGTGGAATACAAACCTGAGTGTCGGCGGAGAGGGCGGTACGCTTTTTCCCGCGACCATCAATCGCGTTGCTATGGGTGGCGGAGGCGGCGCAGGCACGCGCAACAACTCTGACGGCGACACTCTGGCCAGCTCCGGCTCGGCCGGCGGCGGCATCATCATTATTCGAACCTACGGACTCAATGGCGCAGGGACGCTTAGTGCCAACGGATTAAATGCATACAACGGCACAGCCAACGACGCTGGCGGCGGCGGTGGGGCTGGAGGAAGCATCGTGGTTCTCTCCGCTAACGGTGGTGAGAACGGATTAACCATCAGCGCGAACGGCGGCAATGGCGGGAACGCATGGGCGTCGCAGGCATATACGCTCGGTAATCGTCACGGCCCCGGCGGCGGCGGCGGCGGCGGAGTGTTGCTGATTTCCGCGGCTCCTGCCAGTGTTAGTGTTGCTGGTGGTGCAAACGGCCTCACGTTGAATCCCGGCGTACCCTATGGATCGACACCGGGTGGATCTGGTACGACTGTGACAAACGCCTCCATCTCACAGACTTCCGGAACGCAGTCGGGCGCACAATGCACTCCAGACATGACGCTCGGGAAAAGTCACGTTGGAAACTTCACGCGCGGACTAACCGCTAGTTATACGATTCCGGTTTCAAACCTTAGCCCTTACGGGTTGACCAGCGGCCCGGTTACAGTGAACGATACCCTACCGCTTGGCCTGACTCCGACCAACGCCAGTGGCACAGGGTGGTCTTGCGCGATTGCCTCGCAGACTGTTAGTTGCGTAGATGCTAATGTGCTCGCCGCGAATAGTTTCTATCCCTCGATCACGATCATTGCCAATGTAGCGCCGACCGCGCCCTCCACTATCACGAATACCGCGCTAGTCAGCGGCGGTGGCGAGATCAACCTCTCGAATGACAGCGCCACTGACGTAGCTACCGTGGTTTCCGTCGCCGACCTCAGTATTACGAATGCCGCATCACCGGATCCGGTGGCTGCGGGCGGCAGCATTACCTATACGCAGATCGTCACCAACAACGGTCCGAGTGCCGCCGACAATGCCGCATTGGTGGAAGCTGTTCCAGCAAACACAACATTCCTCTCGATCGCCGCTCCCGCGGGCTGGACCTGTAGCACTCCTGCTGTCGGTGCTACCGGTAACGTTGTATGCACCAATCCGAGTATGGCGGGAAGTACCACGGCCACATTCGCGATATTAGTAAAGGTAAATTCGGGAGTCGCTAACGGCACCGTAATTACGGATACGGCTGCAGTAAGTTCTTCGGTGAGCGATCCGAACTCAGTTAATAACACCGCCAGTGCGTCTACCCTTGTAGGAACGACGGCGCAGGCAGAAATGGTAGTCACCAACTCTGCCTCACCGAATCCTGTGGTCGCAGGAACCGACATCACTTATACCCAGACTGCGACGAACGTCGGCGCCGCCACGGCCACGAATCCATCGATTACCGACACTACTCCTCCCGGTACGACATTCGTTTCGATTTCCGTTCCACCAGGAACTACGTGTACACCTCTGGCGGTAGGTGCGTCTGGCTCGATCACCTGCACGGCTCCGGCTGCCCCGGCGGGCTCAAGTGGCACGGTGCAGTTCATCGTGCAAGTTGCGGCCGGTACGGCCAGTGGAACGGTCATCACTGATACGGCGACGGTCACCTCCAGCAATCAGGCGTTCGGAGCAAACTCAGCCATTGCAACCGATGTAGTGGCAACAGCGGGGCAGGCGGATCTGGCACTGAGTACGGTGGCGACTCCGCTTACTGTTTACCCCGGCAATGACGTTACTTATACGCAGACGGTCACCAACAATGGTCCCGGCGCGGCGTCAGGCATAACATTCCTGGAGGCCTTGCCAACCAATACTACCTTCGCTTCCGTTTCTGCCCCCGTAGGCTGGACGTGTACGACGCCCGCAGTAGGTGGAACCGGCAATGTGAGCTGTAGCGATACAAGCATGGCTTCTGGCGTATCCGCGAACATTACTGTTGTGGTGAACCTCGCTGCCACGGTGGCGGTGGCAACGATAACTGCGAATTCCTCGGTCGCTTCCTCAGGAACCACCGATCCCAACCCAGCCAATAACAGCACAAGTGTTGTTACGAACGTAGCGGCAGTCTGCGACTTGGCGATCACCAATAGTGGCGGCCCGAATCCGGTTGCGGCTGGCTCTAATATCGCTTACACACAGGTTGTCACCAATAGCGGCCCAAGCAACTGCAGCACGGCGACGTTTACCGAGGCGATCCCAACTAACACAACGTTCGTCTCGCTAAGTCCAGTACCTGCGGGCTGGACTTGCACGACAACCGGCTCCATCAGTTGTACGAACCCCAGCGTGGCGCCGAATTCCATAAGTTCCTTCCCTGTGGTGGTCGCTGTTAACACCGGTACAACTACGCCAATCACAGATACCGTAACCGTCGCGACTACGTCTCACGACTCGAATCTGGCCAACAACACGGCAACCGTTACGACAGGGATTTCGGTTACCGGCGATGCTGATCTAGGTGTTACGAACTCCGCAAGCCCAAATCCGGTAACGGCAGGCAACAACATTACTTATACGCAGGTTGTAACAAATGGCGGTCCTGCAGCAGCAACCACCGTCAAACTTACTGAGACGGCTCCGGCAGGTACGACTGCGCAGTCTTTGAACGCTCCTGGGTGGACTTGCACCTTGGCAACCCTAACCTGCACCATCGGGAGTCTTGCTGCCAATGGCACGGCGACCTTCACCTTCGTGGTGACGGTGAGCACCACAGTGACTTCGGGGTCAACGCTCACGGAGACAGCCACCGTCTCTTCGGCCACAACTGACGCCAACCCCGGCAACAACACCGCCTCCGTCAGCGTGGTGGTCGCAGCTTTGGCTGACCTCTCCGTCACTAATGTCGCCAGTCCGGTACCCGTGCAGGCTGGCAATAACATCACGTACACGCAAGTTGTCACTAACGGTGGGCCGAGTGCTGCGACCAGTGCGTCGTTCACCGAAACCACGCCGCCGAATACGACATTTTTCTCGATCAGTCCTCCCACCGGCGGATGGTCGTGTTCCACACCAACGGCTGGCACCGCCGGGACAATTACGTGTTCCAATCCCAGCTTCGCTGCTGGATCCACCACCTTCTCTGTGGTGCTGCAAGTAACCGCGGGAACCGTGCATGGGACGACGATCAACGACACAGTGACCGTTAGTTCCGCAACTACCGATCCGAACTTGACTAACAACAGCGCGACCGCCACGGACATAGTTGCTCTCTCAACGGATGCCGATCTGGTTACGACGAACGTAGCAGCGCCGCTAACTGTTGCCGCTGGCAGTAATATTACTTATACACAGACCGTGACGAATAACGGTCCGGCAGCGGCCACGTCGGCGACGTTTACACAGACCACCCCTCCAAATACAAATTTCCAATCGATCGTTGCCCCCGCGGGATGGACGTGCCCCCCCCCTGTTGGTGGCACTGGAACGATCACTTGCACGGATAGTAGCAGCCTCGCTCTCAATGCTAGTGCCACCTTCACTCTAGTGTTGCAGGTAAATGCCGGAACGACATCCGGAACGAATATCGCGGAAACGGTTACGGCTTCGGCAACCAACATTGTTCCTAGTTTGACGAGTAACAGCGCCACCGCGACGGTTGTTGTCGCCAACGCAAACAGCGCGGATATGGCAATTGTGAAAACCGCTTCGCCGAGCCCCACAGTGGCAGATGGTGACATTCTGACCTACACGCTTACTGTGACGAATAACGGTCCCGCGACAGCGACTACCGTTACAGTAATGGACCCGCTGCCGCCGAATGTAACGTATCTTTCGGCGTTTTCTTCGCCGTCAGGAACCTGTTCACAAGCGAACGGGACGGTCACTTGTCAGCTCGGAAGCATGACGAATGGTGCCACAATCACGATCACGGTCGTAACCCTGGCGGGAGCGCCTGGCACGGCGGTGAATACAGCTACGGTCAGAGCGGACCAGACTGATCCGAACCAGGCGAACAACTCCTCGACACAAACAGAAACGATAACGGCAGCTACGGCAATTCAGCTCCAATCTTTTGCTGCGCAATTGCAGAAAAGTAAGAATGGCTCAGACCGGGTTGCGCTTCTGTGGAAGACCGGCGGGGAATCGCACAATCTTGGATTCAATATTTACCGGGAACAAGGGGGCGAACGCATCCAGTTGAATTCCTCCCTGATTGCCGGATCCGCACTGCTCATGAGTGGGGCGCTACCCAAGCATTCAGGCAAGACGTACTCGTGGTTCTTGTCCGCGGGTGCGGGGGGCGCGTATTGGCTCGAAGATGTGGATGTCAACGGCACTCGAACGCTGCATGGACCCGTGACTGCAGAAGCCGCTGCCAGTTCTCAGCAATCGTCTCAACTTACTGCGGATACGACTGTGATGCTGAGTCAACTGAACCAAGTCCAACCCGCGGCAGGCGCTAGTGAACCAAGTCATCCGGTCGAAAACACATTACGAAATCTCCGCCCCACGACTACGCAGCAGCAACAGCAATTTGCACTGGCAGCTCATCCTGCGGTCAAGATCGCTGTGAAGCACGAGGGATGGTATCAGGTTACCCAACCGGAATTGGTTAAGGCCGGATTGGATCCGAATGTCGATCCAGCTCTACTTCACCTTTACGCTGAGGCGATCGAGCAACCTATCAAGATAATGGGTGCGTCGGCAGGCCCCGGAGGTTTTGGGCCACAGGCAGCGATCGGGTTCTATGGAACTGGAATCGACACACCTTACACCGGCACAAGAATTTACTGGCTTGCTACCGGCAATACTCCGGGGCAACGGATTCAGCAACTACCGCCATCGACTGGCTCGAACCAGCCTGAGACTAGCTTCCCATTCACAGTGGAATTCACTCCCCACACAACCTACTTTGCCGCACTGACTACTTCAAACGGCCATAACTTCTTTGGACAATTGGTGTCGACTACGCCTGTACAACAGACTATGCAGGTGCCTCACCTCGACAGCAACTCCGCGGAACCGGCGATGCTTGAGGTGACGCTGCAAGGGATAATTCTCGCCGTGCCGCATGATGTTACTGTCGCGCTGAACGGCACGACGCTCGGCGACTTGACCTTTACGGGTCAGTCTCAAGGTACGTTCCGAGCAACCTTACCTCCGGGCCTTTTGCAGGAAGGACCCAACACCGTCACTCTTACGGCGCAAGGTGGAGAATACGCTACCAGTCTGATCGAATCGATTCGGATCAAGTATCAGCATTCCTACGTCGCGGACACGAACCGGTTGGTTTTCACAGGAAGGACCGGGGACGAGCTGAAGGTAACTGGTTTCACCAATGCCCCGATAGTCGTACTTGACATTACAGATCCGAGCCAACCGGTGGAACTTACTCCTCAAGTAATGTCGACCGCGGGTTCGAAGACTGCTGGTTATGCACTCGAGGTGCAAGTGCCCTGGCTGACCAACTCGTCTGGCGCGGGACCGCGTACGCTGTTGGCTCTGACAAACGACCGTGTTGAGACGCCGCCTGGGATTCGGCAGAACCATCCATCGCACTGGCACGATCCGCTGCCGGGCAGCCAGATCGTCATGGTTTCGGCAACGAGCTTTGCGGGCGCGTTGCAGCCGCTGGTTGCCGCCCACGAAGCGGCGGGTCAGTCAACTGCGGTAGTGTCAGTTGATGACTTGTACAACGAATTTAACTTTGGGGAGCATAGTCCGGGCGCAATCAAGAGCTTCCTGCGAACGGCGGTCAAGGCGTGGCACACCGCGCCGCAATATCTGCTGCTCAACGGCCGAGCGTCGCTCGATCCGCGCAATTACTTGGGATTCGGCCACCTGGACTTTGTGCCGACAAAAATCATACCCACTACCAGCCTGATGACCGCATCGGATGACTGGTTTTCAGACTTTAACGATAGTGGCATGCCGACCATTGCGACCGGTCGATTGCCCGTAAGCACAGCGGACGACGCTGCCTTAGTCGCCAACAAGATCGCCACTTACGAGGGCCAGTCGACAAAAGGTCCGTGGACGTCGCAGGCCTTAATGGTGGCCGACGAAAATGATACTGAGAACTTTACAAAAGATAGTCAGCTTGTGCAGGCTCAATTACCCTCTACACTTCAGGTTACTGATGTGTTCGCTACGACGACGGGCATTACTGCTGCTCGCCAAGACATTCTCGCCGCCATTAACTCCGGGCAGTTATTGGTGAACTATGCAGGCCACGGCTCCGAAGAACAGTGGTCGGGCTCCGATCTGTTCGATAACTCAACGGCAAGCTCTTTGGCCAATGGCTCATCCTTGCCAGTTTTCCTTATCATGGACTGTCTGAATGGTTTCTTCCAGGACGTCTACGAGGAGCCTCTGGCAGTGACTCTCATGCTTGCTCCGAATGGGGGCGCAGTCGCGGTCTTGGCTTCGAGCGGCCTGAACCAAGCTCCGCCGCAGACGAACCTCGATAAGCTGGTGGTGCAGAACGCCTTCAGTTCGCCGCCGTTAGCTCTGGGAGACGCGATTCTTAAGGCGAAATCCGGTATCACCGATCTCGGCGTTCGCAAGACGTTCATTCTGTTTGGCGATCCATCGATGCAGATCAAAATGCCGGGTACGAGTCCGGCACGCTAAACAAGGCCATGTGTTTATGCGCGGAGCATATCCTCCGCCACGGCGGCCCGGCGCAACGGCTCCGCAATTGCCTTCATCACTCTCTCGAAGCCTGCAAAATCGAGAGACTGGGCTCCGTCGGAAAGCGCTCGCTCTGGGCAGGGATGCACTTCGATAATCAGCCCATCCGCTCCCACGGCGACTGCAGCGCGCGAGACTGCGGCGATCAAGCTTTGCTTGCCGGTGCCGTGTGAAGGATCGGCAATAACCGGCAGGTGAGACAGGTCGCGAGCTAGAGCCACGGCTGCGAGGTCGAAGGTGTTGCGCATTTCGGTCTCAAAGGTTTTTATGCCGCGCTCGCATAGTACAACCTCACTATTTCCGCCGGAGAGCAGGTACTCGGCTGCGAGAAGCCATTCTTTCACGGTTGCGGAAGGTCCGCGTTTCAGGAGTATTGGCTTCTTCACTGTTGCCAATCTCCGCAACAGCGCGAAGTTCTGCATGTTGCGTGCTCCCACCTGCAGCATATCGACATGTTCGCAGATGATCTCCACGTCCTCGGTGCTCATCACCTCCGTGACCACGGGAAGACCAGTTTGCTCGCAAGCTTGGCGCAGAATTTTCAGCGCCTCCAGACCGAGACCTTGAAAGTCGTAGGGAGAGGTTCGCGGCTTGTACGCGCCTCCGCGAAGCATGGTTGCTCCAGCACGCTTGATCGCGTGAGCCGTGCTTAGTAGCTGCTCTGGAGATTCCACGGAACAGGGACCGGCGATGATCACAACTCCGGGTCCGCCGATTTGCACGCCGCCCACATTCACAATTGATCGCTCGGGCTTGACCTGGCGGCTGACCAACTTAAAAGGCTGTGCGATGGCGACAACATTGTCCACGCCGGGTGCGACTTGTAAAGCTTCGATTTCGTTTCGGCGTCCATTGCCCACGGCGGCGACAATCGTGCGCTCCACTCCGCGGGTGACGTGAGGTTGGTAGCCCGCCTCGCGGATGCGCTCGATGATGTGGTCGATCTGCTCTTCCGTTGCTTTCTCCGACATGTTTACGATCATTTCGATCTCCTTGTCATTCCCTACAAAAGTTTGTGCGAAAAAACAAAAGCCGCGATTCGCAATCGCGGCTGCTGGCTGAAACTTGCTCAAATCTAGGCGATCATGGCAGAGTCGATCTCCTCGCAAGCGCCGCCGTAGCCGCTACTCTGAACCAGCAGTAGCGAAACGGCACGGTAAACATGGTAAAAAGTGTCATAAAAAGCTATCCGAGGTCTGCGAATGCTCAATCGCTGCGAAAGCCGATCCTTGACTATTGGATCGAACTTGCGGTCGCCGAAAATACGTTGTTGGCGTTGGACCCGATCAGTCGCACGGTACCGACCACTAGAACCAGGATCACAGCCAGCATAACCGCGTACTCGGCGATATCCTGGCCCTCATCTTCCGACCAAAGACTGCGTATGAATTCAGACATCTCTCTCTCCAATTCAACCTAGATTCCAACAAGAAGGAAGAACCGCATTGGATGCAAACATCATGCCGCAGCGTTAGGCGGTTGTCAAATAACAGGGTGGAATTATTAGAACGTTTCGGAAACGGTCGGGCCAGGGACCGAATGCTGGACTAGCTGCTGTGCCGACCCTTGAGCATACTGCAATACACGGCCGGGAAATAGTCCAAGGTAGAGGGTCGCAATAATACAGACTGCCAGCGCCAGGCGCGCGGCAAGGGGAACCGGTGTGACTGGCACTGGTTTTCGCGGTTCGCGCATGTACATCATCACGATGATGCGCAAGTAATAATAGGCTCCTACGCCACTGTTAATGACGCCAATAATCGTCAGCCAGATCAAGTTGGCTTTTATCGCCGCGCTGAACACGTAGAACTTGGCAAAAAATCCACCGGTCATCGGAATACCAATCAGCGAAAGCAGAAAGATGGTGAGCGTCGCCGCCAGCAGTGGGGAAGTGCGGCCCAACCCTTCGTAGTCTTCAAGGGTCACATAACGCTCTCCGGCGTTCGCGAAGTGGCTTACCACGGCAAATGCGCCCACGTTCATCGCGGCATAGGCCGCGGTGTAGAACATGGCTGCCGAGGTTCCGAACGCAGGCGCGGCAGCGAACGCCATTAACAGATAACCGGCATGGGCGATGGAGGAATAAGCCAGCAACCGTTTCACATTGTTTTGCACGAGGGCGCCCACGTTACCCAAAGTCATGGAGAGCGCTGCCGATACCCAGATGAGCCACAGCCTGCCGGGCACATTGACGACGAACATTACACGCAATAGAACGGCAAACGCCGCTGCCTTGGGCGCGGTGGACATAAAACCCACAATCGGCGCCGGGGCACCTTCATAAACGTCAGGGGTCCAGACATGGAACGGAGCAGCGGCCACTTTGAAGCCCAAACCAACAAACATAAACGCCACCGCAATGAACGCGAGAAGTGGGATTGGCCCCGCTAGCAATGTACTGCTGATCTGATCGATATTGGTCGAGCCAGTGGCACCGAACATCAATGCCACTCCATAGAGAAAGAAGGCAGTGGCGAATGATCCGAGCAAAAAATACTTCAGAGAAGATTCTGCGCTCGAAGCCTCGTGCCGGCGAAATCCCGTCAAGATATAAGAAGAGATAGAAGAGATCTCAAGCGCGATAAAAATCAGAACCAGTTCCACCGCTGACGACATCAGCGCCATGCCTGCCACACCGAACAGGATGAGAGCGTAGTATTCCCCGGCGCGGATCCGTTGTACCGCCATGTATTCGTATGAGCTGAGGATGACGGCAGCAGCGATCGCTATAACCAGCATGTGGAAGAAAATGCTGAAGCCATCCACTTTCACCATGTTCCAAAAGGCCAGCCCTGGAGACTGTGCCATGAACCATGTCGCTGCGATTGCCACAAGCGATCCCAGCAAAGCAATCGTTCCAAGCAGCTTCTGACTTTTTTGTTCGTCGAGTAGCGGCTCGAGCAACATCACGACCATGCCGAACCCGCACAGAACAATCTCTGGCAGGATGCGGACGTAATCGACGCTTTGCGGAAGCGTCTGCGGAAAGGCGGAAGCAACGATTACACTTAGCGTCTCGATGATCTTTGTTTCGACGATCATTGTCCGATCACCCGGCTCGCAACCCGGACGAAGGGAGTGAGCGCCACCTGAACTGCAGGATCGATTGCCTTCAGCCACAAAATAGGCACGACACCCATCACCAGAGCTGCAGTCGCGCAGGGCCACACGGCCAGCTTTTCGAATCCTGACAGATCGCTAAGAGAATTATTTACTGGCTGCGTAACCTTCCCGTAGAAGACACGCTGATACATCCAAAGCAAATAAACCGCACTCCAAATGACGCCGGTAGCGGCCAGTACCCCATAAACTGCCTTGGCCTGGAATGCGCCGCTCATCACCAGAAATTCGCCGATGAAGCCGTTCAATAGAGGCAAGCCCGCCGACGCCAGTACGATCACTAGATACGACGCGGCATAAACGGGCATAGGCGTGGCCAGTCCGCCGAACTCGCCGATTTCGTAGGTATGACGGCGCTCATGCAGAGCGCCGGCCAGCATGAAGAGCCCTCCGGTCGAAATTCCGTGAGCCAACATAACGAACATCGCACCGTCCAGTCCTGCCTGGGTGAAGCTGAAGATGCCCAAGACCACGAATCCTAAATGGCTGACCGACGAGTATGCGATCAACTTCTTCATGTTGGGTTGCACCATCGCCACCAAAGCGCCGTAGATGATGCCAATCAAGGCCAGCGTTATCACCCACGGAGCATTACGCCGCGCTTGCTCCGGGAATAGGCCCAGATTGAAGCGAAGCATTCCGTATGTACCCATCTTGAGCAGAACTCCGGCCAGCAGCACCGAACCTGCAGTGGGCGCCTCCACGTGAGCATCGGGCAACCATGTGTGGAACGGAAACAGAGGAACCTTGACGGCAAATGCCAGGAAAAAACCGAGGAAAAGCCACTGCGCGGCGGCAGGGAACTGCGGCACCGCGTGGCGCGCGATCTGATCGCGAATCTCAACAAAATCAAAGCTACCGGTATGCGCGTAAAGCCAAAGGATTGCCGCCAACATGAACACCGACCCGATCATCGTGTACATGAAGAATTTCACTGCGGCATAGACTTTACGTTCGTGGCCGAACATTCCGATCAGCAGGGCCATCGGGATGAGCGTGGCTTCCCAGAAGAAGTAGAAGAGAAACAGATCGAGAGAGGTGAAGACGCCGATCAGAGCCGTTTCCAGAATCAGCAGCAGAATAAAGAATTCCTTTGTCCGCTCGTGAATCGACTTCCAGGAGATCAGCACGCACAAAGGAGTGAGAAAAGTCGTGAGCACCACCAACCACATCGAGATTCCGTCGACGCCCATGTGGTAGTGGATATTCGGAGAGGATATCCACTGCTTATCGATCTCGTAGTGAAATCCGGTATCGAAGTAGGCTGCCCGTTGAAAATAGACCGGAAGATGGAGAGAGAGAGCGAACGTCAGGAGCGAGACGGCAAGCGCGAAAATTCGAATGTCACGATCGCGGCGAGGAAAAAGCATCAAGAGCAATCCGCCCGCCAGAGGAGCAAATGTCACCAAAGTCAGAATAATAGACCTGAGATCATCGACGCCGTTCATCTCACTCCCATCCAAATCATGAATGCAATCACCGCGGCCGAGCCTGCCGCGATCCAGCCAGCGTAGGAGCGGATGTTCCCAGACTGCATTTGGCGAACCTCGTCAGAGGCGTGACGTGCGCCATCGGCAGATTCATTCACCGCCGCATCGATCACTTTCTGATCCACATCGTGCCAAAGAATTCGCGTGGAGCCGTCGATCAAAGGCTTGACGAAAAGGGCTGCATAGAGTTCGTCGATGTAGTACTTGTGTACGACCGTTTGATACAAACTGCCAAGCGAGTCCGCGATCTTCTGCGGCAGATCTTCGCGCTTATGGTAGAGCAGGTAAGCAAGGTAAAGCCCCAGGAAAGCCGCAGCGACTGAGACCAGCATGAGGTAAAGTTCGAGATGCCCAGCGGTTTCGGCTGCCGTTTCCGTGATCGCAACCGCACCTGCATGAAAAACGGGAGCGAGAAAATTCTCAAAACGATTACCGATCCCGACCCATCCTCCGACGAATGACAGCACTGCGAGGATGGCCAGCGGCACGATCATTACCATCGGACTTTCGTGAGGTAAGCCGTGCCCATCATGGCCATTGCCATGGCCATGCGCGGAGCCGTGTCCGCCACCATAACCAGCAGTTTCGACGGCTCCGACGCCCCGGTAGTCTCCTAGAAACGTGAGGAACCACAATCGAAACATGTAGAACGATGTGATGAAGGCAGTGAGAACGCCGATCGACCAGAAAATCCAGCTGCCGTGCTCGCTGCTGTACGCTCTCCACAGAATTTCGTCCTTGCTGAAAAAGCCGGACAGCGGCGGAATCCCGGCGATGGCCAGCGTGGCAATCGTCATCGTCAGGAACGTCCACGGCGCGTAGAGCCGCAGTCCACCCATCTTGCGCATGTCCTGCTCGCCGCCGACCGCATGAATCACCGAACCCGCACCCAGGAATAACAGGCCCTTGAAGAATGCGTGCGTCATCAAATGAAAAATTCCCGCCGAAAAAGCTCCCACGCCACACGCCATGAACATGTAGCCCAGTTGCGAAACAGTCGAGTATGCCAAAACCTTCTTGATATCGGTCTGTGCGATGCCAATCGTGGCGGCGAAAAACGCAGTCAGCGTTCCGATGATTGCGACCACGCTGAGCGCGATCGGCGCGCGGTCAAAAATCACATGTGAGCGCGAAACCATGTAGACGCCCGCCGTCACCATGGTCGCGGCATGAATCAGAGCCGAAACTGGCGTTGGGCCTTCCATCGCGTCGGGCAGCCATATATACAAAGGAATTTGTGCCGATTTGCCGCAAGCGCCCAACATCAACAGAATGCCAATCGCTGTAAGCAGACCAGCGCCCATGGTTTCCGGGCCCAGCGGAACAACCCCCTGGAATACCGCATCGAAATTCAGCGATCCAAAGTGCTGGATCAACAGGAACAGCGCGATCAGAAAACCGAAATCGCCGATGCGGTTCACGATGAACGCTTTCTTTCCGGCGGACGCCGCCGAATCCTTCGTGAACCAGAACCCAATCAGCAGATATGACGCAAGCCCCACGCCCTCCCACCCGATAAACATCAGCAGATAGTTGTTGGCCAGCACCAGCGTCAGCATGAAAAACATGAACAGGTTCAAGTAGCTGAAGAAGCGGTAGTAGCTGGGGTCGTCCCACATGTAGCCGACCGAGTAGATGTGAATCAGGAATCCGACTCCAGTGACCACCAGCAACATGACGAGCGAGAGTTGGTCGAGATAGAAAGCGAAGTCGGCGCTAAAACTTCCGGCACGAATCCAGTGCGCCAGATATTCCTCGTAGGGAAGCGATAGCGATGAAAACCGTACTGCAACCCACAAAGCCATGGCGAAGGCTGCGCCGCTGAAGAAGAGCGCGATCGTGGTCACAGCGGTGCGCGAAGACTTTTTCCCGAGGAAGCCGTTAATTGCCGCGCCTGCCAGCGGCAGGATCGGAATCAGCCAGAGATTGAGGGACGGATTCATAATTTGAGCAGGTTCACCTGATCGACGTTCAAAGTTTCCCTCGTACGATAGACGGCGATGATGATTGCGAGACCCACGGCCGCTTCCGCAGCCGCGACCACCATGACGAAGAAGACAAAAATCTGGCCGTCCAGCGCGTGCCAATGCGCCGCAAAAGCGACAAACGAAAGATTCACGCCGTTCAGCATCAGCTCAATCGACATAAAGATGCTGATAATGTTGCGCTTGATGAGAAAGCCCGCTACGCCACAGGCGAAAAGAAACCCGCTGAGCAGCAGGTAATAGGAGAGCGGCACGTAAGATGTCATCGTTCGCCCTCGCTCGCCGACGCTTCCGGCTTGCTGGCCAGCACAACCGCTCCCATGATCGCTATCAAAATCAGCACGGAGGTGACTTCAAAAGGCAGCAGAAAATCGTGAAAGAGAAGCTGAGCTATATCACTCGGAGATCCCGGCAACGCTCCGATTGGCACCGATTGCGTTCCGGAATGCCGCAGCACCACCCACGCCGTAAGCACGCTCCCGGTCAGCATTCCCGGAACCCCTAATAAAATTGCGGTCCGGTTCCCTTTGGTATGTTCTTCCTCCCCGGCATTCAACAGCATGATGACAAAGACGAACAGCACCATAATTGCACCGGCATAAACGATTACCTGCACGGCAGCCACAAATTCCGCTCCCAGCAACAGATATTCGCCAGCCAGCGCAGCCATCACGGCGATCAGCGACAGCGCGCTGTTAATCGGATGCCGCTGCGCGAGTAGATTGATCGCCCCGCCCACGCAGACCGCGCCGAACGCCAGAAACAAAATGAGATGAAAGTTCATGAAATCAGCACCGAGTTGCTGGTACCTGGTTGCTAGTAAAGTCCCAAGCCCGTATTTACTGGCAACTGGGTACTAGGATACCGGCAACTGTTTTTACCAGGCCACGGCAATCGCTGTAGCCACCAGATTCGCAATCGCCACCGGCAGCAAAAACTTCCAGCCGAATGCCATCAGTTGATCGTAGCGGAAGCGCGGCAACGTCCCGCGCACCCAGATATAGAGAAAGAGAAATCCGAAAACTTTCGCGCCGAACCATAACAAAGGCAGAACTGCCTGAAGCAACGCGGGCCCGAAGAGCGGCCCATGCCAGCCGCCCAGAAACAATAGAGTAGCCACGCAAGCCACCGTGATCATGTTCGCGTACTCGGCCATGAAATAACTCGCAAACTTCATGGCGCTGTATTCGGTGTGGTAACCCGCGACCAGTTCGGTTTCAGCTTCCGGCAGGTCAAACGGAATTCGATTGGTCTCCGCGTACGCGGCGGTTAAATAAATGAAGAAACCAATGAACTGTCCGTGGAAGATATTCCACCGCGGAATAAAACCCGGCATGTGCCCGCCCTGCGCATCCACAATCGTGCGAAGGCTAAGACTGCCCGATTGAATAATGACACCGACCAGCGAAAGTCCCAGCCCGATTTCATAACTTACCATCTGCGCGCTGGCACGAAGTCCGCCGAGCAGGGAATACTTGCTGTTCGAGGACCAGCCTGCCAAGGCCACGCCATACACCCCGAGCGACGTCACGCCGAGAATCATCAGCAGCCCAATGTTGACGTCGGTAATTTGCAGGGGAATGCTCAAACCGAAAATCGTGATTGAGTTGCCGAACGGAATGACGGCAATCGAAGTCAGCGCAAAAGTAACCGCCATCAGCGGGGCAGCTATAAATAGCGGCTTATAAACGTGCGGCGGCGTCAGATCTTCCTTGAACAGGAGCTTCACCCCGTCGGCCATCGGCTGCAAAAGCCCGAACGGCCCCACCCGCGTGGGCCCCCAGCGATTTTGCATGTGGCCGACGACTTTGCGTTCCAGCCAGACGGTGTATGCAACTGCCGTGAGCAGCACGATCAACACGATCAGCGACTTGATCACCGACACGAGTATGAAAACGCCAACTGACAATGCGCGCCCGCTTCCTCTCCTGACCTCTCTTAACCAAACAGCACTCAAACGGTGGAAAAAAACTGAATCAGTCCGCCGCAACCTCTGCAAGCTTGCTCTCGTGACTCTCGAGAACCGACTTCAACGCGCGCGAATATCTCCCAAGCGTTCCGGAAGTGAAGAGATTATCGTTCGCCGGAACAATGGATTCCACGTTGTGCGCGACTCCCGGTCCCACATGCTCGAGCGACGTATGCTGACTGTTGCCCGCCAGCAGATTCATGCGGGAGACGTCATAGCCGGGAACCAACCGCTGAATTTCGTCGAGAATCGCCGTGGCATCGAATGGGCTCAGTTTTGGCTCCAGTCCATGAGCCTCAAGCCAAACCGCATGTCGGTCAGCTTCCCCCGACTGCGCGCCGCGAGACTGTCCCATGTCCGCATAGGTGCCGCCGCCGAAAGGCACGAGTTTGCGAACCTCAAAACCCATGGCGTCGGCGATGCGGACAATCATTTCGAAGTCCGCCTTCGTTCCTGTAACCTCGCCAGCTTTCTTGACCAGTTGCAGGTCGCCGCAAGTGTTGGTGAACGTCCCGGATTTTTCGTACGCGTTGGCCGCCGGCAATACCACGTCAGCCATCACGGCAGTTTCGGTCAGGAACATATCCTGCACAACTACGAAGCTCTTCGAGAATGCAAAAGGATCGATATTCAAGCGGCCAATGGGATTCGAACCGACAACATAAAGCGCGTTCAGCTTGCCCACTTTGGCGGCATCGACAATACCGGCAAGATCGAGGCCAGTAGCCTGAGGGATGTCCCCCCATTCCTGATGGAACGGGCTGTTCTCGGCCGCGAGGTGATATCCCGGCAGCAGACCGGGATACAAACCCATGTCGGCTGCGCCGCGGGAATTGGCATAGTCGGCGAGACAAAGAAATTTCGCTCCGGAAATCGTTGAACCAAATTTGACGAGGGCAGCAAGATTCTCTCCGCGGAGTTCGGAACCGAAAATGATCACTAAGTTCTGTTCGCCACGAAGCTTTTCGCGTAATGCAACCCATGCGTCCTTATTAGTGGATGCACCGGTCAGTGCATCGACCGTGGAATCGTTCCCAGCCAGGAAAGAAGCAACTTGTCCTTCCGCCCCAGCCGAGATCTGGGTGAAGCTAGTCGCCTGCCGCCGCAATTTAATCGGCTCGGAATTCATTACGTAGAGTCGCGCCCGATGCAAGCGAACGTTGTTGCGGATTTGCCAGGCAAGAAGAGGATGCTGCTCGGTCGGATCATTTCCAATCAGCAGAATCGCCGGTGCAGTGAAGACATCGGCCATGCTGGCTGTGGCGTTGGATCTACCTCGCAACGCCGCCGCAAGGGCAGGGAAGTCCGCCGTGCGATGGTGGTCGACGTTGTTGGTCTTGAGGACCACGCGGGCAAACTTCGAGAGCAGGTACGCCTCTTCGTTTGTAGTGCGTGTCGAGCCAATCACGCCGATCGACGCCCCGCCATCGCAGTCGCGAACATCGGCAAACTTTTTCCCAATCAACTCGAAAGCTTCTTCCCAACTCGATGGCGTCAGCTTGCCTGCTTTGCGAATCAGCGGCCGCGTCAGGCGCTCTTCATGGTTTGCGAAATCGAAGGCGTAGCGGCCCTTGATGCAAAGGAAATCTCCGTTGGTGCCGCTCTTGTCGCGATTGTCGCCGCGTACGATTTCCATGCCGGTGTCTGCGCGCCGGACGCCCAAAGTGGTCTTGCAGCCATCACCGCAGTGCGTGCAGATCGTACCGACGTGCTTCATCTCCCACGGGCGCGTTTTGTAGCGGTACGCGCCGGAGGTGAGTGCGCCAACCGGACAAATGTCGATGCACATGCCGCACTCTTCGCACTCCAGGTGATCTTCTTTATTAGGAGCGATAATCGAACTCACTCCACGATTCTGAATGCCAAGCGCCCAGACATCCATGCCCTCACCGCAAACCCGCACGCAACGGTAGCAGAGGATGCAGCGAGGCCGGTCGAAAAACACCACAGGCGACCATTGCTGCTCATCTTTGTGATTCTTCGCCTCCATGAACTTCGATTCGGCGGCGCCATAGGAGAATGTCATGTCCTGCAGTTCACACTCGCCGCCCGCATCGCACACCGGGCAATCCAGAGGATGATTGCCCAGCAGCATCTCCAGCATCGACTTCCGCGCCTGCTTGATCTCATCGCTGTCGGAAGTGACAATCATGCCTTCGCTTATCACTGTCGTGCACGCGGTCTGCAGCTTCGGCATCTTCTCGATCTTCACCAGGCACATGCGGCACGCGCCCTGCAGAGAGAGGTTGGGGTAATAGCAAAACGAAGGCACCTCGATGCCCGCGGTCTTGCAGGCTTCGATCAGCAGCGTCCCTGCGGGAGCGGTTACCTTCTTGCCATCGACTGTAAGTGCTACGTCAGCCATAGAAAACTTAGTAATTGGGTAATTCAGTAATTGAGTAATTTAAGAGCATCACGCCACTTTCTTCGCAGTTTGCCTCGACGCAGTCAATATCGCCGCTAACTCCCTAGCTTCTTTCAGAAGATCTTCCGTCATGTCTGTCTTTAAGACTCCCGACTCGATCAGTAGTTCCAGCCACAGCACCGCTTCGTCGGCCTCTTCTGCTGCGATTCCTATGCGGGCTACAAATTCTGCCTTCGACCGTGCGCGACAGACCGCCCGATAGTTGGCCGCCACGGAAGTTCCGCACCGCAAAAGCTGTTTTCCCAAAACCTGCGTGTCCGTCTGATACGGCAGCGATCGATACAGGCGAATAATACGTAGAGCAAACGCCTTGGTGCGATCGCGAAGCTGCTCGGGTTGCGAATTCATACTGCCAGGTAAATTACTCAATTACTAAATTTCCCAATTACTCAATGTACTCAGTGTGCCATCGCCGGCACTTCTTCCACCGCGCCATGCTTCTCGTAAGGGCACGGCCTACCTTCCAAATGATCTTCGAACTCTTTTCTGAATTTTTTTACAAACGCAATCGTCGGCATCGCGGCCGCATCGCCCAACGGACAAAACGTTCGTCCCAGCATGTTCTCCGCCAGATACTGCATATTGTCGATATCTTTCATCAGGCCGCCGCCACGATGAAAGCGAGTCAGCGTCTTCTCCAGCCAATCTGTGCCTTCGCGGCACGGGATGCACCAGCCGCAGCTCTCATGCTTATAAAATTTCATCGTCCGCAGAGCGAACTTCACGATGCACTGCATATCGTCGACCACCACCACACCGCCGGAACCGAGCATCGATCCAGCTTTCGCCACCGAATCAAAATCCATAGCGACATCGATTTCATCGGCCATTAGCGCCGGACACGAAGCCCCACCCGGTACCACCGCCTTCAGTTCGCGCCCGCCGGGAATTCCGCCGCCCACTTCGTAAATCATCTTTCTCAGGTTGTAGCCCATCGGCAACTCATAGACCCCAGGCTTGTTAATGTTGCCGCTCAGGCAAAACAAGCGCGTGCCGCCGTTCTTCGGAGTGCCCAGCTTGGCATACCAGTCGGCGCCGCCTAGAATAATGTGCGGCACATTCGCCAGCGTCTCCGCGTTATTGATGACGGTGGGTCCGCCCCACAGCCCCACGACCGCAGGGAACGGAGGTCGAATGCGCGGAATGCCGCGCTTGCCTTCGAGCGACTCCATCAGCGCCGATTCTTCGCCGACCTCGTATGCTCCCGCGCCGCCGTGCCAGAAAATGTCGAGATCGCGACCGCTGTCGAAAATGTTTTTCCCGATAAATCCCTTCGCGTACGCGTCGCGAATCGCCTTCTGCACAATGATCGACAGATATCGATATTCGCCGCGGATGTAGATGTAGCCGCTCTGGGCGCCGACCGCCAGGGCTGCGATCATCACTCCTTCAATCACCGAATGCGGATCATGTTCAAAAATCAATCGATCTTTGCATGTGCCGGGTTCGCTTTCGTCTCCGTTGCACAGCACATACTTCGGCTTGGCCGATTGCTTGGGAACGAATGACCACTTCATTCCCGTCGAAAAACCCGCGCCACCGCGCCCGCGCAACCCGGAGTTCTTCACTTCGCTAACAATGGCATCCGGCTCCATCGCAAGCGCCTTCTGCACGGCCTTGTAGCCGTCTAGTTCGAGATACCGGTCGATATTCGTCGCTCCCAGGCCGAAGCGCCGGGAGACAACCTTTACCTCGTCGGGATGGGAAACCAGTGAAGCCATTGAGTAATTTTGTAATTGAGTAATTGAAAAAACTCTTTGAACGAAAGCGGTTTTCAAATTACCCAATTACTAAATTTCACAATTACCAAATTCTTTAACCACGTCGATAGCCGTCAAGAATCTTGTCAATCTTCTCCACGTCTAGGTTCTCATGAAAATCGTAATTCACTTGCGCCGCCGGAGCCCAACTACAAGCCCCAATGCATTCCACTTCTTCCAGGGTAAACATTCCGTCGGCCGTGGTTCCTTTGTGACCAACCCCGAGCTTCTTTGCGCAATGACGCAGGATCGCTTCTCCACCTCGGACCATACAGCTAATGTTGGTGCAAACCTGCACGTTGAACTTCCCGCGTGGCTTGGTTGTCAACATCGAGTAGTAGCTGATCACGTTCCGCACTTCCAGCTCGGTCAAATCCAGCCGGCCGGCAATCTCAGCGATCACTTCATCCGATAGAAATCCAACTTCATCCTGCGCATAGAGAAGCGTCGGCACAAGCGCAGATCGCTTCGTCGGGTAATGCGGCACCATTTCAGCGAACCGCGTCTCGAATGCCTCGGAAAATTTCACCGGTCGATCTCTCCCAGCACGATATCAATCGATCCGATGGCCGCCACCACATCCGCAATCAGACCGCCCTCACACATGTTGGGCAAAGTTTGCAAATTCGCCAAACAGGCCGCTCGCATGTGTACGCGGTAGGGTTTAGCTGTTCCGTCGCTTACGATGTAATAACCCATCTCTCCGCGCGGCGACTCCACGGCCTGATAAACCTCGCCTGCAGGCACCGCGAATCCTTCCGTAATAATTTTGAAGTGATAGATGAGCGATTCCATCTGCGTCTTCATCTTTTCTCGGTCGGGTAAAACGATGCCTGGAGCGTCAGCCTTGATGCGTCCTTCCGGCATTCCCGCCAGGGCCTGTTTCACAATTTCGTTCGATTCCCGTAGCTCACGGACGCGGCACAGATAACGAGCGAACACATCGCCCTCCTGCGCCACCGGGACCTTGAACTTAAACTTTTCATAACTGGAGTACGGCATGTCGCGCCGCAGATCAAGGTCGACACCACTTCCGCGTAAAGTTGGACCGGAGGCGCCCAAAGCAATCGCATCTTCCTTCGTGAGCCGCGCGACTCCCTTGGTTCGCATCATGAAAATCGGATTTCCCGTAAGCAGGTTTTCGTACTCATCCACCTTCTCAGGAAATCTCTCCGCGAATTTAGCGACGCGCTCGAAGAATCCCAGCGGCGGCTCAAGAGCAAGGCCTCCTATCCGAAAATACGAGGTCATCATCCGCTGGCCGCTGATCATCTCAAACAGCTTCAAAATTTCTTCACGCTCGCGGAAGCAATACAAAAACACCGACATCGCCCCGATATCAAGCGCGTGCGTCCCCAGCCATACCAGATGCGAGTTGATGCGCGTCAACTCATTCATCAGCACCCGCATCCATTGCGCTTTCGGCGGAATCTCCAGCCCCAACAGCTTTTCCACGGCCAGCACATAGCAAAGATTGTTGGTCATGGGACAGAGATAATCGATGCGGTCGGTGAGCGGAACCACCTGCTGGTAAAACTTGGCTTCGCAAGTCTTTTCGATTCCGGTGTGCAGGAAGCCAATATCCGGCATGATCCGCACGATAGTTTCGCCATCGATTTCGAGCAGCACGCGCAGCACACCATGGGTCGAGGGATGCTGCGGCCCCATGTTCAGGATCATGGTTCGATCCTGTCCGGGCTCAAGCACTGGCGTGGGGGAAAGGTGCGCCATCGTTAACGGTAACCCTCCACCGGATAATCTTTGCGCAGCGGGTGGCCTTCCCAGTCTTCAGGCATCAGAATGCGCACCATATAAGGATGGCCGCTAAAGCGAATTCCGAACAAATCGAAGACCTCGCGCTCAAAGTAGTTCGCTCCCGGCCACATGGGGGTCAGCGAATCGACTGTTGGATTGCCGCTGTCCAGCCGCACCTTCAACCGCACCCGCTCTTTCCTCGGAATCGAAAGCAGATGGTAAATTACTTCAAATCGGGGCTCTGCCGGATACCAGTCGACGCAGGTTATGTCGGAAAGAAAGTTGAAATCGCACTCTGGACGATCCCGCAGCAGGGTACAGGCCTCGCGTATCTTGGCCCGGTCGATGACAATCGTCATTTCTTCCCGGTCGAACTTGGCGCCCAGCACGGCTTCGCGATTCCATGCGAGCAACCGCGCCACTGCTGGATGAGCCTTCAGTTGTTCGAGATTGGTCACGGCGGGGGACACGGGCATCAGCGTTCTCTCCGCTGAGGCGTCGGACCCCACTCCAGAACGCCTTTTTTCCATACATAGAAGAAGCCCACCAGCACAATGCCGATGTAAACCAACATCTCCCAAAGGCCGAAGTGCTTGAGATCGTGCAGGATCACCGCCCAGGGATAGAGAAAGATCGCCTCAACGTCGAACAAAATGAAAAGCATAGCGACCAGGTAAAACTGCACCGAGAAGCGCCCGCGCGTGTCGCCTACCGGAGTCATTCCGCATTCGTAGGCGGAAAGTTTGGCACGCGTGGGCTTGCGCTGTCCGATGAGCCAGGAAAGGGAGATAATTGCGGTCGCGATTCCACCTGCCAGCAAAATGTGGATCAGGAAGGGCAGGTAGCCAGCGAAATAATTGTCGGGCATAGGGCAGGCTATATATAATTCGCGCCGTGTGCTAATAAACATTCTAGATTAGTGTTGGTGTGCGAGGGTGTCAAGGGAACGGCGCGTGATTTTGCCGATTTGGGAAAGGAAAATATTGAGTCATTGTGCGATCGGGAGATCGTGCAATTGAAAATGAAACTGGAAGCTCCACTCGAACACGATAAGATGAATTGATCCGTATTCAATCGCCCAATCGCTAAATTAAGATTTCCTTTATGATCTTCGGCTTCAATACCGATGTTAAGCACGGCGACACCATCTACCACGTGCAAAGTGAAGCGCGCGAGGGCGAGAAACTGCTGCAGACGCAAGTTTTTGTGCGCGGGCGGTGCGTCGGCAAGCGAGCGGTCTCGTACGCGAGCACCGCCAACCAGGCGGGTTTTGGAGATCCCCAAAAAGAGCAGCAATTACGCGACCAGCATCGCCAGGTTCTCGAAGCCATTCGCGAAGGCAAGTTGGACAGCATGTTGGATCGCGCCGAAACCGAAACCTTGGCCGCCATCAAGCAACTGGACCTGGAATGGGTGAACGCCGAATCGGTCCACACCAATCGCAATCTGACAATGGAATTGCGTGTCACAGAAGATGGAACGGCCGTAGCCAGCGCCCGTCTCACGTTTCGCTTCGCCCGTCCCGACGCCGCGCCTTTCTACACCCAGGCTGTCACAGACGCAGCCGGCAACGCCTCCATCTCCGTCGAGGTTGAAGAATCCGTCCTTCCTGACTCCTCCGTCATCGTGCAAGCCAACCACGAAGGCCGCACCGTAACTCGCAAATTCGCTCTGCGCAGATCCGATTAATCCGGGTCGTTTCGTAAAACAATCGTGAGACAATCAACTCCATCGCGCCAAAGCGCAGATGGATCGAAGAAATGACCCTCCACATCAACGGAGACGAGCGCACCTTCCCGGACTCCTCAACCCCGTTCACGTTGGCAGCGCTGATTGAAACCCTTGGTATGAAATCGGATCGCGTCGCCGTCGAACTGAACCGCGACATCGTTCTGCGCGATCACTGGCCGGAAACGCTGCTCAAAGATGGTGACCGCCTGGAGATCGTCCACTTTGTAGGCGGCGGTTCGCCAGCAGTCTGCTGAACCGTAATTTAGGCTACGCAAAACGGTGGAGCAGGCCTTCTAAGGCCTGCGTCAAGAGGCATCCTAAGATAGTCGGGCTTTAAGCCCCGAGGTGTGGTTTCCGGAATCTCTCGACAGCTAGACCAGAGCCCGTTGTTCCAATCAGCCGTCACGGTACGACGCGAAAAGCCTGGTTACTGTTCAACACGCCGCCCGGCGTCGTCACCGAAACCACACCGGTAGTCGCCCCGGTCGGAACGATTGCGGTTAGATAGGTATCCGACTCAACCGTGAACGCCGTGACCGTTCCGTTGTTCCAGTGAACCCCTGGCCAAGAAACTCGATAACTGTACCGGCTTTGCCTAGAGTCGGCTGTAAGCGCACGAACGGTGGCAGCCCTAGGCTAAAGCTATAGGCAGCGCCGTCGCCGAGTCCGCCAGCTTCTGTGAGTCCGTACATGGTGCCATTGGTGTGCTGCATGGGAGTAGAAGCTGGGTTGCTTCCGGTTGCGGGATCGAAGTTGTAAAGGATTGAGTAGTCGCCCGCCGCAGTAATCTCAAAAATAATCCCGTAACCCATGGTACCGCCATTAAAGGTTACCCCGTAGAAATTGCCGTCGCTGGCTTGGAGGAGACCCGCGTATGGGTGGGCACCATCATCTGGATAGGTGGGATCAGGAAAGCTGTGCAGAGCCGTGACCACTCCTTTTGGCGTTAGCTTAAACACTATGCCCGATTTGTTGTCGCCTCCCCCATAAGTGGTCCCGTAAAAATTGCCGTCGGTGCCTTGTATCAAAGGACCATCAAAGGCGGGCACATGATTGTCGAAGTTAAAGATCACCGTGACGATTCCCTGCGCCGTCATCGTGAACACTGTACCGTTATTCGATGTACCACCGCTGTTAGTGGTCCCATAAAAGTTACCATTCATTGCCTGGAGCAATGGGCTGGTTGATCCCCCGGGAAGCGTAGCCAGAAACGCGAAGGCCCCACCGCGCGTCAGCCGATAAGCGCTCTCTCCGGACGTACCGTAGAAATCTCCATCCGCAGCCTCAATTGGGGGCGCGGTGGGTGAAGTCTGCCCCGACGTAAAATCATAGAGTCGTTTGAGGCTACCCGCCGGAGTGATTCTAAAAATCGTTCCGTCACGGTTGCTACCTCCTATAAATGTTGTGCCATAGAAGTCCCCATCGGTCCCTAACGTCAGTCCGCTATACGAGCGGGCCCCGTTTATGCCATCGAAGTAGCTCAGCACTTTCGGAGTACCGTCCGGCGTAAACCTGAACACGGTGCCACCCTTATTGCCGTTCGGGGCAGTCCCGTATAGGTTGCCGTCCCTGCCTTGCGCAAGAAGTTGCGGGTTCTGCGGATCCGCGCCGTGCTCGTCATCGAAGTTGAACAAGTTGGTGTAAATCTGGGCTTGCGCTACCGGCGTGGTCCCTGCGCATATCAGCAGGACGACCGTCAGAGCACAAAACCCTACAAAAGAACGATGGAATGATTTTTTTCTGAGCGACATGTCTCCCCGCAGACTCTGGTCGTTGATTGTCCTCCGTAACGTCGGGGTGGACAAGGGGACCAACTTCTCTATTCGTCGTCCATTGGCAGCGTCGATTTTGTCCATAATCCCTAGCGCACTCTTCTAGTTAACCCTCCTCGCACGAATCGTTCTTGACTCCTGCCAACTCCCGCCTAAAATGTTTGAAACATTTATCTGGTAAGTTGTTTCAAACAGAATAGGACGCGAATGCACGAGAGTTTTCCATCGCGAGAAGTGATCGTCCTGACCGGCATCAGCGCCCGCCAGCTTCAGTGGTGGGATGAGCGCGGAGTCGTCAAGCCGCAGCGTCAGGGACATCGTCGCCTCTACTCCATGCAGAACGTGAATGAAATTGCGGTGATCTGCGAACTCAAACGCAAAGGGTTCTCGCTGCAGGCCGTGCGTAAAGTGATGCGCTTCCTGCAGCGCGAATTTAGCAAAGGCTTGGCCGAGATCGTCAGCCGCACCTCTGACGTCCATCTGCTCACTGACGGCAAGCATCTTTTCCTCGAAACTTCGGCGCGGCAGATCGTGGACATCTTAAAAAACTCCAACCAGCCCATTTTGGGAGTGTGCCTGAGCGACGCGGTCCGTCAGGTGCGCGCGGAGGTCGTAGCCAGAAAGCTGAACACTTCGGTAACAACCCCGTCCACAGGACGGCGTGCTAGAAAGGTTTCGTAAGCAAGTTGTACGCAGGTTTCGGTCTCAGGTTGTGCGGTGGGGTTTGCATCCAGGTTTTTGCATTCAGGTTTTGCTTTCAATGTTTGACCCAGGAGGAGTGCATGGTCGGTGAATTGGATCTTCTCAGCGAGTGGATTCCCGAACAGATGCAGCCCGGAACAATTTTTGTTCTGGAGAACGCCGGTGAAGTCGGCGAAAAGGAAGACCCCTACTGGGCCGTGCTGGCTTGCCCGTCCTGTGGCATGCTCGGCCTGATTACACGCCGGCAAATTCACGGTCTCGTGCCCGTCATTTGCGGCTCGGAGCAATGCTCCGCACAGTTTTTCATTCGCGACGCGGAAGTCATCGTGCGCAAGCCGTTCTGACATGGCCGCGGGTGCCTTCGCCCGCGAACTCTTGCGATAAGAAAAACTTAACCTACTTCTCAGCTCGTGCCTGTCCGCACTCCGCCCAATTCCACCGGAACCTGATCGACAATTTCGATTTCAAAGCCCTCAAGCCCCGCTACTTTTTTAGGCCGGTTCGTTAACAGGCGGATTCGCCGCAGATTCAGATCGGAAAGAATTTGGGCGCCGATACCGATCTCGCGTTGCGTCTGCCGATCATTGTCGAGCAGGGAGGACGCCTTGTGGCCGCGGTGGAAACTTAATGCGCCACGCTCGCCGATCTTTTCCACGGAAAAACCCTGTGAGGTCTGATGCAGGTAGATCAGAGCGCCACGCCCTTCCTGCGCAATGCGGCGAAGCGAGCCTTCGAGAGTGGCGTGGCACTCACATCCAGTTGAACCGAAGACGTCGCCCATCAGGCAGTGAGCGTGCATGCGAACTAGCACCGCCGACTCGCTGCCCTCGACATCTCCTTTAGGCATTTCACCTTTAATCAGGGCCACATGCGATTCGCCGCCATCGACCTCGCTTTCGTAAGCGATGAGGCGAAATTCGCCAAAGCGGGTATCGATCATCGCTTCGCCCACGCGATGCACGTAGCGTTCATGCGCCATGCGATAGCGGATTAGCTCGGCGACGGTGAGCATCTTGAGGCCGTGCTCCTGGCAGAAGCCGACAAGGTCGGGAATGCGCGCCATGGTCCCGTCGTCTTTCATGATTTCGCAGATGATGCCAGCGGGAATCATGCCGGCGAGGCGCGCGAGATCGACCGAAGCTTCGGTCTGTCCGGCGCGCACCAGGACTCCGCCTTTGCGGGCGCGAAGAGGGAAGACGTGGCCGGGCCGCGCCAAGTCGGATGCGTTGGTCGCGGGATCGATGGCCACCTGGATGGTGCGCGCCCGATCATACGCGGAGATGCCGGTGGTCACGCCCACGCGCGCGTCGATCGCCTCACAAAATGCCGTGCCGTACTGCGAAGTGTTTTCGGCGCTCATCGGACCGAGGCGCAGGTGTTCGAGGCGCTCTTCGGTCATGGTGAGGCAAACCAGGCCGCGTCCATACTTGGCCATAAAGTTGATGGCTTCGGGCGTGACCTTCTCTGCGGCGAGCGTGAGATCGCCTTCGTTCTCGCGGTCCTCATCGTCGACGACGACAATCATGCGGCCGGCGCGGAAATCCTCGATGGCGGTGGGAACATCGGCAAAGGGCTGGGTGGCCATGGGGTTAATTGTAGCTTGCGCTCACTTATGGCGACTACTCCAATACTCAGGCCGCCGGCTACCGTGCGCGACCGCCCAAATGATGATCCCGCCATCTTGTTTAGAATAAATAAGGGAAAAAGGAAATCGCCAAAGAAGGAACCGCCTGGTATTGCCCTTTCCCATAGTCCAACGTTCCGGATCTTCACGGATTGTGTCGACAGCTCGATCCAGTTCTGCGATGAAGTCTGACGCTGCTTTGCGGCTGCGCTTGCTGTACCATCCCACTGCGCTCTTAACATCTTCGGTTGCGCCTTGGTGGTAGCGAACGCTTCTAGTGCTCATTCAACATCGCCAGCAACTCTTGATGCAGTTCCTCCCAAGGGACAGTCACGGCTTTGCCCGCTTGCAGGTCTTGCATGCGACGCGCCACTTCTTCGTCCCAGGCGGCTTGAACGGATTCGCCCGTCTCTTCGAGACTGTCGAGCAGAGTGTTGGCCAATGCCGCGCGCTCGTCAACCGTAAGCGCGAGTGCCCGTTTCAGAAGATCAGAAACTTCTGGGCTCATGGCGTTATTTTACCTCAGGCGGTTTTCTCCCGTGTCGACGCACCCCATTTTAGTTCGACGTGGGCAAGGCCTGTTCGCGGGCAAACAGCAGATACCTCGTCGGGGCTTTTGCCAGGTTCGAAATGACAAACGTTTGTTCTTACTGAATTCCGGGCCTCAGATCCAGATCGAGAAAATTGCAGATCAAGGCTGTTTAAATATCTGGAATCAATGACTTGCGCCGTTTCGATCTGAGAGAGGCTGGCTAAAATATTGAATCCACTTGAGTTGCACGCAAAATATAGATGTCAAAGGGCTTCGTGGTGGAAACTTGGAAACTTGGAGAGCGATAAGAACCACAGTCGGATTCTTGATCGGACGCCCCAGTTGCAATGCCGGATGGACGGCTTCTGGTTAGACAATTCTCAGGCGAAATAGGAGCGGGGCGCAAGGTTAGATGTCACAGGAGGGCTGCAGAGGATAGTGTCGCAAACGGCGGTGAGATTATGGTCGGCCGTGTCGCCAAATGTCGAGCTGCTTTCTGACCTTCGCGACGTTGGGGTCTTCGATTTGTTCGTATATGTTCAGCGCGGCCTCAGCGTGTTCGATTGCCATCTTGCGGTTGCCGAGTGCGTCCAGGGCCAGGCTGGTGTTCCATAGCGCGCGGCCTTCGCCCAAGCGGTCGCCGATCTTGTGCGCGATTGCCAGTTGCTGCCCGTAGTATTCGATGGCGCGGGGGTGCTCGCCCAGATTCTTGTACGCGACGCCCAGGTTGCCGAGCGAGTTGCCCTCGCCCAGCAGGTCACGGCGCTCGCGGAAAATCGCCAGGGCTTGCTCGTAGTGCTCGATAGCGCGGCGGTACTCGCCCAGATCGCTGTACCCGATGCCCAGATTGCCCAGTGCCTGTCCTTCACCCTGCCGGTCGCCGATGTCCTTGGCGATCATTAAGCGTTGCTCGTGGTATTCGACGGCGCGGCGGTACTCGCCCAGGTTCCTGTACGCGACGCCCAGGTTGCCCAGCGATTTGCCTTCCCCAATGCGATCGTCTAGCTCGCGGGTGATCGCCAAGGTCTGTTCGTAGTATTCGATGGCGCAGCGGTACTCCCCCAAATCGTCGTGGGAGTAGCCCAGGTTGCCTAGATGACGACCCTCGGCGGCGCGGTCCTCCAGTTGGCGGGCAGCGGCAAGCGCTGCTTCGCGCCAGCGGATCTGCTCACGGGGGTGCTGACGCAGGGAAAGGGCGTAGACACCGTAGTCGGGATAGTTGCCGCACAGCTCTGCGGCCTGCGGATCCCTGGCGGCATGAGCCGCCCCCCACGCCTGCCCCGCCTGGATGTTTCTCCACTCTAGATCAAAGAGCGCGAGGCCGCGCATCATTGGTTCTCCGCCTTGCTTGTTAAGATCGCCAGCGCGGCGAATTATCTCGAGGTAGTGTCGAGCATGCCGCAAGAAGGCAGCTTCGTGTTCCTCTCCACTCAGCTTTCCGAGGGCAAAGTCGCGCATGAGATCGTGGAGGCGGTACCGTTTGGTGGAGTCGTCCCATTCGAGCATTGAGTATCGCAGGAGGCGGCTCAGCCCTTCTTTAGCTGGATCATCACCGATCTCCCAAACGGTCGCGGCGGCGGGAGCGTCGAATGTGTCCGGGAAGACGGACAACATACGCCAGCGCTTTTTCGTTTCGGCATCGAGCAGGTTGTAGCTCAGGCTTATCGACGCTTCCACGCTCGGCTCAGTGCCCTCTGCGGTGGGCGCCAGCAGTTTCAGGCGGGTTTTTTCGTCGGCGAGGTTCTTTCGGTGGTCCGACGGATCAAGATCTCTGCGCTCGGCGACGGCGGTCGCCGCCAGGCGAAGAGCCAGAGGCAGGTATCCGCATAATTTGGCTATAGCGTCGGCCTCGCCGTTAACGCGCGGGGCGATACGAAGTAGGAGTGCCCTCGCATCCTCGACAGGGAGCGTGTCGAGATTTCTTGGCTCAACGCCGCGCAGGCGGAAGAACAGACGGGACGTGACCAGCAACGTGCAGCCCTCCGGCGGGAGGAGCGGTTGTACTTGCGCGGCGTCTTTGGCGTTGTCCATGAGCAGCAGGGCGCGCTTGTTGTGCAGAATGGACAGATACAGTGCGCGCAGGTCATCTTCTTTTTCGGGGAGCTTGGCTTCGGGGTGGAAGGTGCGGAGGACGTGGGACATGGCCTCGGCGGCGGTGAGGGGCTTTTCGTCGACGCCTTTGAGGTCGAGATAGATTTGGGCGTCAGGGTAGTTGGGGGCGAGTTCGGCGGCGAGCTTTAGGGCCAGGGCGGTTTTGCCGACTCCGCCCTGGCCTTGAAGTCCGGAGATGTGGACGCCGCTTTTTTCGATGGCGGCGCGGAGTTCGGCGAGTTCGGTGGTGCGTCCGGTGAAGTCGGCGGGCGGGGGTGGGAGCTGAAAGAGCGGAGTGAGCGGGGATGTTTCCGGTTGCTTCTTTTCGCTCTTAGTTTCAATCGGCGATTGCTCTTGCAGGAATTGCGTGAGGTGGTTTCTGAGGAACGTCTCGAATTCAGGTTTGTTTTTGTAATCCCACCACAGACCTTCCTTTGGGAAGTCTTTCTTGAATTGAAGGACGAGTCCCCACTGGTCAGTTTCTTCTTTCGATTTCGGCGCGTACGCCTTCTGAGAGAAATAGACCATGATCTGCGGCTTATGTTTTTTCTTCCACGCTTTGTAAGCGATGCGGAATTCGTGTTCGGTGCCAGACTTCGCGTCGCTCACGGGCGTGCCGAAACGTCTCCAAAAAATCCCGATTAGAAGATCACAGTCCTCGATTTTCAGAATAGGGTCAATGAGTCCTTGCGGGCCTTCGGGATGGAAGCCGGGATGGGAATCAGTCTCCCAGCGATGGACCTCGAGGGTAAGGCTACGCTCGCGTGCGATGGTGCGGTTTACTTCATCGACTACTTTGGGCACGATGTCGCGTTCAGGTTTGACGTCGCCGGGCGAGGCGACGACGACGCGAAGTACTCGAAGGTCCATGGGCGGGTGCTGCTCCCTCTCTACGAAAATGATTGGGCCCGTGGGAAAGGGCGAGTATAGCAGCGAAGGTTGGGAATCGAGCAGGGGTTTTAGGCGAGATATGGCGGAGTGTTCGGGCTCAGAGGTTCGTAGGGATCGGGGAATCCCATTTCTCGCAAATACAGCGAGAAAATGGAGCATCGGGGCCAGTCACGGCCTCGGCTGCAAAAGCAGGTTCCTCACCGGGCGTGGGGCCCGGTTCGGAATGACAAGAATTTTGGGACAGGCTTACGTGGCGCTGAAAAGCACCGCTCTTCCACGGGTGCGCTTAACGGCGACGCGGGGGCACGGGGGCACGCTTTCACCCTCGCGAGTTTCTCTCACAACTTACGAAGAGCTGCCACTTCTCGCGGCGTGGCGAGAAATGGCAGACCGTGAAAGTCTAGGCGGTATGCTGGAAGGATATCTTTTCGCTGTAGCGTTTGATTACTGCCATTCCGATGATGGCGAACGCAGCCAAAACGAATGCCCATCCCGCTCCACCTTCCGGTACGTGTACTTGACAGGTGGGTTGATGAGGGCGCGGCTGCGGCTGGAGGATGTGAAAATTATCGTGCTGTCCGGTTACCACGTGATTGTGTTCGGTGAATGCCAAGATACAACTCCTTTTAAACCCTGACGCGTCCGTAGAAGCGTCTTGCAGCGCTACGAAGGCAACCCGTTAGAAAATCTGCTTGGAAGCGTCACATGCACGATCATGCATTCGGGCAACTCAATCGTAGCGAAGCGGTGAGGTTGGAGGAATGGCTCGTTGGCGCAGGTGGACTGGCACGGACGTAATAGTTACTTCGCGGCAGAGTAACCGGGTACTAAAACACAGTCAGCGGAGGAATGCGTGTAAATTTGGGTGAAACGCCAGATGACGATGGGTTGATTGTTTTGCGACTCTAGGTGTTGCCCTGTATGGATGGCTTACACAACTGGCTGATACGGTGGAGTTTAATCAAAGTCCACCTCGGAGGGTTCAGGCGGATAATCCCTGGCCGGATGGTTGGCCTGTGAGGGTCTTATGAAAAAGATAGCGATTTTGATGTTGGCAGGGTTGATATCGGCGGGAATCGTGGTTGCACAGGATACTCCGAGCGCGCCGCTTTATCCCGATACCGCACACCCGGCGCAGGCGCCGACGACTGAGCAAGACGCTGCACCGCAGCAGATGAACCAGAATACCGGGCAGAACGATATTCCGGTATTTCGGGTGAACGTGTATGCGCGGACAACCAAGGCGGTGAATTACCGGCACCGCGGCGGTTCGACCGAAGTCGATTTTCGCGGGACGGAGTTGATGCCCGCGGTTGGCGGGCGCGCGAAGGTTGAAGGCAAAGGCGGAAGGCTGGCGATCAATGCCGAGTTCACGCATCTTGGAGTGGCGAGCAGCTTTGGAGGGCAGTTCCTTACTTATGTGTTGTGGGCGATCACGCCGGAAGGCCGGGCGGTGAACCTGGGTGAGATTGTTCCCGGCGATAACGGCAAGGATAAGATTGATGTAACGACGGATCTGCAGGCTTTCGGCATGATCCTGACGGCGGAACCTTATTATTCGGTGACGCACCCCAGCAACAAAGTGGTGGCGGAGAACATCATCAGAGAGGGAACCAAGGGTTTTGAAGAGCCGATTGATACGAAGTTCGACACGCTGGAAGGGGCGCAGTACACCATTGATGTCCCGGCGGATCAGCTGCCATCGAGCCAGGCTGCGGGGAACGTTCCGTTGGACCTGCTGGAAGCGCGCAACGCGGTGGCGATTGCAAAAGCGGCCGGGGCGCAGCAGTACGCTGCTGACAGTTTGACCAAAGCGGAAGACATGTTGCAGCGCGCGGAAGATTATTACCAACGAAAACAAGGGCGCACTCCGATCGGTACTGCGGCGCGCGGAGCTACGCAGATGGCAGAAGATGCGCGCGTGCTGACGTTGCGTCGCAAAGAACAGGCACGAATCGATGCCGAACGGCGTGCTCATGAAGAAGCACAGGCGAAGGCGGAAGCCGATGCGGCGGCGGCGCAACAACAAGCCGCGCAAGCGCAGGCTCAGTCCGATGAAGATGCGCGTCGGCGCGCGGCGGCGGAGCAGGCACAGGCTGCGGCTCAACAGCAGCAGGCGGCAGCTCTCGCCGCACAGCAACAGGCGCAAGCACAGACGGCGGCAGCGCAGCAGGCTGCGGCTCAGGCGGACCAGCAGCGGCAGGAAGCGATCCGCCAGAAAGAAGAAATGCGCGCGAGATTGCTGGCACAGCTGAATCAGGTGCTGCAGACCCGCGATACAGCGCGGGGGCTGATCGTAAGCATGCCCGACGTGCTGTTTGATTTCAACAAGTACACCTTGAAGCCGGAGGCTCGCGAGCGTCTGGCGAGGATTTCTGGCATCGTGCTGGCTTATCCCGATTTGAAGCTGGAAATTGACGGCTATACCGATGCGATTGGAAGCGATGAGTATAACCAGACTCTATCCGACAAGCGGGCCGAGGCGGTGCGCGATTACCTGGTGACGTCGGGAGTTTCCATGAACAACGTGGCAGCCCGAGGCCTGGGGAAAGCGGATCCCATCGCGGACAATACGACTGCTGCCGGACGCAAATTGAATCGACGGGTGGAGATGATCGTTTCGGGAGATGTGATCGGAAATCTATCGGGACCGGGATCTGCAGGCGAACAGGCACAGGGGGCGCCGTCGGCGAATCGATAATATCTAAACAGACAAAGACCTGGCAAAGGGCCCTCGGATTCCGATCATATTGGAGTCCGAGGGACCAGCGTTTGTAGCAGGGCGCACTCCTATTAGCCCCGCCTAAGTTGTTTTTCCAGACAGTTCTGTCTCAGCGCCGCGAAATAGCGCTCTCAGCGCTCGGATTACGAAGCGGGTCAACATCACGATGACGGCTACAAAGCTGAGCGCAATCGCAGCCGCGAAATAAGGATGCCGCGTAGCTAGCCAAGTCAGGGCGACGGCAAGCGCGTCTTCCACCAAACTAAGAGTGATGTTCGAGAACGGTTCCGGCGATGGAGTTACGGCGGCCCGGGCTGCGGTCTTGCCTCCATGAGCGGCGAGGGCGATGGCTGCTCCGAGCAGCGCTGCGAGGAGTTGCTGGGCGGGAGACAGTTGCCGGGTTGCGCCGTAGGCCAGCAATGCGGCTGCAGGAACCCGCACAAAGGTGTGGAGGGCGCTCCAGATCAGATCGAACGCGGGGATTTTGTCGGCGAAGAACTCGACTACGAATAGAGTTCCGCTGGCGGCGATGATGGGCCAGGTTTCCAGGATTTGAAGGGCCGGCGGGAGGGGCACGTGTCCGAAACGAGCGAGCAGACCGAGCGTTGCTACTGTGGCATAGACATTCAGGCCGGCGGCAAAGGCGACGGCTGCCAGCAGCGCAAACAACTCAGGGAGAGGGATTTGCAGCCAGTTCAGCATTAGGCATAGGTCTCAGGTTGCCGGTCTCCGGTACTTCACCTTCGACCGAGAAACCCACCAGCATCGCGATTCAAACATATAGCCTTCAAAAGACAAAGGGCCGCTTCTCAGCGACCCTTGAAAGTCCTTAGCGCGCTTGCGTTTACAGCGTGGATTCGATTTCAAATCCCCACGCCTCCAAGAGAGGCTCCGGGATGTATTTGGAGTTCTTGTTGCGGCGCGCCCACTCGCGCAGACGGGTTGAACGAAGATACTGGTCGGGGGAGAGCTTGTATTCGCGCACGACCTGTTCGAATTCCGTGATGGTGGGGACAATCGGACCGATCGGCTCAGGCTTGCCCCAGTTCGGATTGCCGCGTCGCTTCGCCATGAAAAATGCCCTTTCCTAACAAATGGGGGATGTACTTAATGCTCTACCGCTCTACCTATCTATATGATTCTCCGGGCGCTCTAAGGATGCATGGAAATGATAACTCCATCGAAACATCAATGGGCATCCTCAGGGACCAAAAAGCTAATCGGAGACTCGATAGCTTAGGACGATTTTCCGCAAAAGTCAATCAAAAAATCCCTCGTTCACTTGAAGGGAAAACCATTAAGTCATTGGATTATAAGTTACTTATCGACGACGCCATCCTCGCAATCTTAAGAGTCGTGATAGTCAATCCGCTCTCCTGTCTGGAATGAAGCTCATCGAAACATGATATTAAGGGATAGCCGCGTTACCAGCGTAATCCCATACTGCGCAGCTTTATTGATAAGACCTCTTTCCCCGGCTTAGAGTGGAGGTTGGACCTATGCTTTCCGGAAGAGACGATTCCTTGCGGAAGGCCATGAGTGCTTGCACGGCTATGCCAAAGCATTTGGAACCTTGCCATGAACCTGAAATCACTGCTGCTCTGTTCGGATGAAAAGATCGTACGGGTGCTGCGACGCACTCTGGGGGATCTTGACATCGGGGTCGAACACTGTGCCACTGCGGAAATTGCCGTGCGCCAGCTGACGCGGGAGCGATTTGAGGCCATCATCGTAGATTGCGGCGGACCCGGGGCGGCGGATGTGCTGCGCAATGCGCGGTCGGCTCCATGCAATAAGCGCGCGGTTGCGGTGGCAATTCTGGACCCTGAGAAGGGGGTTCGTTCGGCCTTTGATCTCGGGGCACACTTCGTTCTCTATAAGCCGGTATCGAGCGAGAAGGCTAAATCAAGTTTTCGCGTGGCGCGGGCTCTGATGAAGAAAGAGCGTCGTCACAACGCACGAATCCCAGTGCAGTTTCCCGTGGAGATGTCGAGCCTCGAATCCGGCGCTCGCTTTAAGGTGAATACAACTGACATCGGAGAAGGAGGTCTGGCACTGAGCCTGCCACGTCGTAGCAAACCTGCTGGCCGCTGGGATCTGTCGTTCACGCTACCCGGTTCTGCGGCCTCGTTGAAAGTTCTGGCAGAGTTCGCCTGGGAGGGTACGGGAACGCAGGTTGGTTTGCGCTTCCAGAATCCGACGCCGGAAGTTGCGCGGCAGCTGTGCGAGTGGCTGGGCCGGAATTCTCCTGACGCTGAAAAGGACGATCCGCCGGTAGCCTGCCGGCTCACAGATTTGAGCATGGGCGGTTGTTATCTCGAGATTGCTTCGCCATTTCCAGCGGCGACCAGGGTGACATTGTCGATGCGCGCCGCCGGCGTGGACCTTCGGGCCGAAGGCGTGGTTCGAGTGATGCATCCGGATAAAGGGATGGGCGTGCAATTCACCCAGAGTACCCCGGAACATCGAGCAGTTTTGGAAAAGTTCCTCGGAACACTCACAGAGAATCGCGAATTGCTGCCCGAATTGCTGGTGGAACCGGAAGGATTGGAAACGGAGTCACCGCAGCGGGATCTAGCCGTTCCCGCCGAAGCGGGTGAAGTGGAAGATCCATTGCTTACTTTATTCCGCAATAAAGGAACGCTTCCGGCCGATACCTTTCTGGCAGAGTTACGCAAGCAACGTAGCGGCGCGGCCGCTGCGGTCTCAGCCTAATTTCAGGGTAGCGTAGCAGACGCACTTCTCCTTACCTTCTTTTTCTTTCTATTTTGCTCTCTAGTCTTGTTTCTTTCAGGATTGATTTTTATTCGGTACCGTCTTCCAGTACCATCTTCCTGCTTCCCAAGTAGCGATTTTCTGCACTCGCGAGTCAAAGTCATTCACTACCGGCGATCCAACGAGAATCTGATTCGTTGCCACCTTCAGAACCAATCGTGAGCTGTGAGCTAGAATAATTCGCGGGCCGGGATGGCGAAATTGGCAGACGCAGCGGACTTAAAATCCGCAGGTCCGAAAGGACTGTGGGGGTTCGATTCCCCCTCCCGGCACCATCCAACCCATTGGTCGAGGCTAGTTTAGGTGAGTAGTAGAGAAGTGGGCTGTTTCTTTCATTGCACCATCTTCGGTGCTACCCCTGCCCAAACTCTGCCCAAACTGCAATTCCGCTTTCTTTTCTTGAGCGGCCTCTGCGTTGTCACGTTGCTGCCCAGCTTCTAGTTTCGTCACCGCATCGCGGATGTCACTTTGCGAAATGATGGCGTAGCGCTCGAACACACTCCGCGTTTTCCAGCCACCGATCTTCATAATCACGCCTTCGGCAACTCCGGCCCGTCGCAGGTTCCTCGCTGCTGTGCGGCGTAGATCATGAAAAAGCAGCCCCGGCACCTTGGCCGCTTCGCAGGCGTTCACCCACGATCCCCGGAAATCCCGCACCGGCTTTCCGTCCTCGCGAGTGAAGACGTGATCCTCCGGGCCTTTGCCGTGGACGCATTGCATGAGCAGAGTCTTGACGGGCAGCGTCATGCTAACCTCGCGGCCCTGATCGTTCTTCGTGGTTCCAGGCTCCAGCCGGATCGTGCCTGCCGACACATTGACTTGCCGGACAAGCAAGGCCAGCAACTCTTCGTGACGCCAGCCATAGGTGTATCCCACTTCAAACATCGCTCGGAGCCAAAGCCCGATCTTCCCTGTCTCAGCGGCTAAGGCGTCATGCTGCTTCGATTCGAGAAAACCCGTGCGGGTGTTGTTTTCCTTCAGCATTGCGATGTAAGGAACGGTGCGGACTTTGGGCGGCGTGCTCTGCTGAGCGAGGCGGAAGAGCCTCTTCAGCGCTGCCAACTCGCGATTAATCGTCGCATTCTCCGCGCCCTCTTGTTGCCGTGTGTCAATGTAGCTCGCCACAAGTTGTGACGAGACCTCGACGGCACGGAGTAGGCCAAAGATGGGCTCCAGGTGCAAATCCCATCGCGCTTGCAAGTCGTCGATGGATTTTCGCCCGTTAATTCGGTACTCACGGATCAGGTCGTCAGCAAGTTCGGCAATCCGTATTTTTTCGATTCTGAGTCCAACGAAGGAGCCAGTCGAAATTTCTCCCAAGCGCCTGCGAAGGAACTTCTCTGCCTCTTTAGGCTTTGAAGTATGTGCGCTCTCCCGGATCGCCTTGCCGTTGCGGTAATACTTCACCCACAGCATTTTGCTCTCATTCATCCGAAAGACACTGCCGGTTCCACGTGGTCTCTTCATGCCTTTTCCCCTTTCCTGGCTTTCGCTTGGCTAGCCTTGCCAGCCTTGCGTGCCCGTTCGATTCGTTGTTCTTTTGTAAGCCGTTGAGCTGCAGTTTTCCCACCTTTGGCGCCGAGTTTCGCTAGGTAGCGGCTCAGCTCCTCCTTATCCATAACTGTTCTCCCTTCATCCGACTTAGCGGCTTAGTCGTTTGCGTATTATTAAACTAAGCGGCTAAGCCAGTCAAGGAAAAAACCGGCCTCTCAAATAGTTTGCTTGTGATGTTCAACCCAGCCGTCGAGATCCCGCACGTCGAGAAGCCAAGGAGAATTCTCCCTATATTTCACAATGGGTAGCTGACCATCCTGAACCAACTTTCGAAGCTTCCAGGGACTTAGAGACACGTATCGAGCCGCATCTCTTACCCGCAGGAGCCGCTGTGAAATGGGTTCAGGTTTGGGCATAGTTTGGGCAGGGTCCTCTCGGAATCCGCATAAAGACTGCTCGCAATATACCGCGGCGGATGTTGAATCCTCTGTGCTTGGACAGACATTTGACAGAAACCCAGCATCTCAGGCCGCGTTTCAGGTTTTCCTTCTCCTGTTTTAGGTGGGTAGGGCTCGCTCAGCAAGAGTGCGAGTGGCAAGGAATGTCCGCGAATGTCACAAAAAAAAGACAAATCAGGAGTGGTGGTAACTTAGCGGTTCTGACGCTTCCGCGAACGGCTTTTTTCCAACCGGAGGACCGACTCGATAGTGATTGATCCTCGGCGGGCTCCACGTCTCAAATCGCCGTCCTGCATCCATCTGTGGATGGTACGAGGTTCAACCTCAAAGTACGCAGCCGCCTCAGGGGTCGAAAGCACGGTGTGAAGGTGTGGATTTTGGACCTTCTTGATCACTGCCTCACGAAACGTTTCTCTCCGCGGATCGTCCGGGGTCGTTTGTTCTGAATCGACTACGGGGCTCTGAATGTCAGTCTTGGCTGGACGTTTTCTTCCTTCAATTAACACCTGTTTCTCAAGGCGTGCACAACAGATCGCGGAGGCTTCACACACTCGCATAATGACGCCACCGTCCTCTGTCGCCGCGAAAAGTAGTTTGCTCTTGTGTTGTAGCAAGTCAGAGAACAAATGATCGAGCCACAGTGTGAGTGGTTCACCGATCAGGCCCGAGCTGAGGGCAATTCCTGCCCGCGTGGCTTCTACCTCGAAGCGTTCACGGAAATTCTCGTGGATACTTTGGCTGAGATTCCACGCGCCGCACGCTTTCGTCTTGTCCCTGTAGTCCACATAAGCACGCAGCCAGCGATCGCCTGAGTTTTGAGGCACGAGCGTCAGTTCTTCGTCGGCCAATGCCCTAAACCTATCGTGAAGGCAACCACGCCAGATGTCTGGTGTGGCGCTTCCCTCAGTTGGAGCCACCTGAGGCGGTGGAGTTGCCCTAACAGCCTCTACAGGACGCAAAACCTGTGGCTTCGGCGAGCTTCTTTTCGCGAATTCGACGTGTGCTGCACGGGCTGATTCGTCCAAGTCGAGCCTCACGAAAATGATGGTTCGCTCGGCCCGTGCCTCCACCAATTCCTCACTATTGATCAAATCCTCTCGCTCCCAGGCGCTTGCTGGGTCAAAGCGAGTATTTCCTGCCGGCTGCATACGAATGAGCCGCGGTGCCCTCCAACTTCCCGAGTAGAGGGAATCGTCAAGTGACTCCTCATTCGAGTAATCCGAAGGATCGCAGACCCGCTTAATCCAAAGCCGAATCCCCGATTTCTCGGCCGAAATGAGAATCTCCAACTGCCTCTTCGTCCACTCCACGGGATGCATTCCAAGCACGTCGGTCCGAGCCTTGGCTATCTCGAACATCTCCTGAAATCCTCCCCGGATCACTACCTTCATAGCAGCTTCCAGAACGTCCAGATAGGACTTAAAGATGACGGGAGCGGGTCGATCAGATCCTAAGAGCAAGGTCTCAATTGGTCGACCGAGAAGCGCAACAAGAAACCGTTTGTACGGCGCCAGACTCTCTGGGTCGGAGTTTTTCGGCTGCGCTGGATGCAGGGCCGCGAAACAGAGTTTCAGGGTGCTATGGTTTGACTGCCAAAAGCCGGTATGTTTGACTTTATGGCGAATTGCCTCGACGGCGGGTTGCAACTCTTCAGGGGTAATTGCTTCCCATGTTCGGGTCTCTCGCCATTTACGAGCCGGGGCTTCTTGCTTTTCCCACGTTTCGTCATCCCGACAGAGTTGTTCCAGTGCAGTGGAGGCGCTTTGCAGTTCGGAACGAGCTTTGACAAGCAATTCAGTCAAAGAGTTTTGACTCTCGGTTTTCTGAACCTCGTCGTTCTGTCGAACCGTTTCGAGCGCGCCTTCGATCGCTCTGATCTTCTCGGCTTCGCCAAAAACGCGCAGCTTCAACTGAAATTTTGCCTGCTCGCGGGTGTAGTACAGACGGAGTTGATCGCTCTCTTCTCGTGGGATGGCTTTATCCGTGCCCAGATCGCGGATCACACCCTTGATCCAGGACAACCCGACCCCTACCTGTCCTGGCCCGTCCTCATCCCGAAATATTCCCTTCGGGAGGGAATTATTGGCGCGACTATCGCTTGAAGATTTGGAGGCAGACGGCTCGCTTTTCTCGTCACCGTCGGTCATATGTCATCCTTCCGGAAAATTCCCACAGTCGAGTCTTTTTCCTACGCCGAGAGGATCATTCCTTCCATGTCTCGGCAGCTAAGGGTAGATCGTTCAGTTCTGCGCGGGCCTCGCGCCAAGTGGGGTAGTGGTTCGCAAGGGTCGTCAGGAAGCGATCACTGTGGGTTGCGCAGCGATTTCCCGGACTTCAACGATCCGAACAAACTCGGCGAGGGCTCAGCCAAAGTCGAGCGCCTTTCCAACCTCATCGCCATCTTCCAGAAGCCGGAGCAGGGGACGAAGTACATGAGAATTCCCGATGCCGCTGATCCGCGCCTACGGCAACGTTTAGTTGACCTCTTCCCACGGGCGCAGACACTTCAACTCCTTAGCTAGTGCCAGCAGGTTTACGTTCTCTGCCATCACATGATTTGCGGCTAAGTCAATTCGGCGATATGCGCCCCTGAAGTCAGCCGTCAGGGTTTGTTTTTGCTTGAGTAGTCGGCGGCGGATGCGGAGAACGAGCGCACGTTTAGTGATTTTCACTTTCTGAGTCAAGTTGTGATCGTATCCCGAATTAGAGCGCACATGAAGATTCGCACATTTGCATATATGCACATTTGCACATCGGCACACTTGTCATATAGGGTTAGAGACTGTTGCTAAAAGTAGGAGGATTCCCCCCTGAGAGAGTGCGCGATACTGTGTGAGGATGAGGAATTTGGCATCATAAGGGATGTCCGGGTGCAACTAATCCGTGCGCTGCGTATGCGAAGGCAGTTAATGGATCTCGGCACCCGCCAGTCACAGATTAGCTTTGAGGTTTCGGTGAGGGTTACGCCTTGGGAAGAAGCTAGGGTGCAAGACATAATCAACCACACCCCAAGGCAGCGGGTACCCGAAGACGGCATAAAACCGGAAGGACGGCGCTACGATCCGAATTACAGGCGCAAGTACAGGAAGCAACAGAAACTAAAGAAAAAATTGAACTGACAACGAGTGTGCATGTCAACACTTTGTATTTGCAGGTCATCCTGGTTTCCCCTGGGGAACCACGTCTTCCTTAGAACTCATGATGCCACCGCGCGGGTGCCGAATCTTCACTGCGTCCTCCAACGGCACCCCAACGTTGCGCTCGAGGTCGGACCGCGCAGTCAAGACCGCATTTGCGAAAACGGTCCTGAGAGTATCCACCGAGCAGAATCTTGCCGCACTGAGAGAGGCATCTGGCGAGATCTCTCTAACTTCGTCCGCTCAATAATTGAAAGGCAAGAAACCAAGAGGAAGGGTAAAGGCGGGGCAGGAACGGATAAATCCTGACATCATTTCTTGCCCTATACACTCGACGAGCATCTGTCATTGGATAGAGAGCATGGTAAACGGCTGCGAGGATTGGGTCTGCGACCCTTGCCATGATCATGTAATGGTTAAGAATTTAAGAGGCTCTAAACAAAACCCCGTCTTCAGCGCAGCATGCGACACGGAAGATGACGTGGTTTATCAGCTGGCCGTACTGCTCGATGAAAAAAGGTTCCTCATACCACTTGTCACCCTGCTTTTTTCAATAGCGATCCCTGTCGCGATGAGTTGAAGCAATTCATAGAGCATGAGAAGAATCTCGGCAGAGACGACCTCATTCTTCCCATCTGCTTCGTGACTGCGCCGGTGCTCGAACGGCCGGAATTGTTCAAAGATGACAGACTTGCCGCCGAAATCGGCAGCCGTCAGCGGTATGACTGGCGTGTTCAGGCAGACCTGCCGCCCAACGACCCACAGATACGTCGTGCCGTTCGAGAGCTGGCTGAGAAGATCGCGACGGCCATGGCACGTACGTCAGGCCCGGCTTCGGCGCCGGCCACGCGCGGCGACAATGCTGCCGACGAGGAGGCTTCCAAGCTAGTCAGGAGTCTGGGACCGGAAAGGGAGACAAAAAAGCGTCGGATACTCGTTTTGTGGATAGATGACAGGCCCGACAACAACATTGTAGGGAGGCTTGTTCTTGTCTACAGGCAGCTTGCGGCCAATTTCGAATGCTGTATCGCCGATCTCGTCCGCCCTGACCTTGAAATACGCGCGAACGCCATTGACCGCTCTTGTGTATAGGATGATGTCAAACCTGGTATTTATCATGTTGAGGAACATCAAGAATCCCAGGAGACTGATAACCGAGAAAAGAAACAACATCACCTCTGGCAGTTTAAACACTTCAATATTAGGGTCCTTATACACAGCAAAAACTGTAACTGGGGCGGCTATCAGGCCTAAGTAGAATCTGAAATTCTGGCGGAGTCCGTTGTGAAGATCAAAGTGCGCTGCGGCTATCGTCTGGTATTCGGCAAGCATGAATTCGTCGACAGTGTTTTTTGCGGCCTTATCGGGAATCGTAGCAGGCTTCGTGTCGTCCATTTTATGTCCCCCACACCTTGAGACGCGGCGAGGGCCGTTCTTCTCGCCCCTAGTCCTGAAGTGCTGACCGTGGATCCCATCGTTTTTGCGCGTCATTCTCGCTCATCGGTGCCTTTTTGTTCTTCCTTTTCCCAACTTGGGATTCTGGATCCGTTTCAAGCGTCCCAAAATTTTGTCGACTAGCGATTGGGCTCGTTGCAAATCTTCTGTTGATTGGTAGATGGTGTTAAAGACTTCGGCCAAAACAGAGCGCTGACTTAGCGTGAATCTCGAAAGGATGACGTCTCCGCCACGATTCAAACCCAGTTTTAGTGCCTTGTGGCGGAGGCGTTGTATCTTCCCTTGATACCGGACTTGCTGATCGGCGCTTATGCTCGGGCGTGAGCACAGTCGCTGAAGGTGGTCGAGCGTGTTTCCCAATTTAGCCGTCAGTTTTGAGGCGGCACCATCAGCGATCACCCCTTTTTCAATTACCCGTAAATTTTGCTGGCACTCGATCAGGCGTTCCTCAATTAGCCTCAGCAGATTTCGAGTGATTGAGCTAGTGCGGCACCGTTGTGCAACATCTCTCGCGTGGGGTGCCAAGTGGTTCGTCAAGTCGAAGTAGAACGTATTCTGCTCAAAATGATCGCGACGGCCATTCGGCAAAATGCGTGGGTCGAGAACGTGCGTCTCCGCCACACACCAGCTATTGAATCTGGATTCAGGAAAATGAGATTGGAGTAGGGTATTATCTCCGACCTGAATATCGCCGCAGCGAAAGCGCCATCCTTCTACCAAGGAGTTGGAGGGAAGCGCGCCACGATAATCATGATGAAGAATCCAGGTTGCGGCGGCCACGTCTCCATCGCGCCCTGGAGTATATATAGTTGTCAATTCTTGGAAGTGAGTCTCACCCGTCTTGCCCATCGCCATCGAGTTACGATGAGGTCGGTGGATTGGTCCACGCCCAATGATTTCGAGGTCGATTGTGCCGAGCCGAACACCATGAGTCTCCAGGAAAGTGCGGATCTGATCTCCAAACCTAAATTCGGGAGAAAAAGACACCGGGGCTACCTGCGCGATATAGTTCGCCACGAGATCTTCGTTTAAAAGCCGATCGTCGCGATGCCGAACCACTCCTCGCAATTCAACCTCAAAAAAGCGCTCCGGCCAATTCCGACCTGGGACATCACGAGTTTGAATAGTCTTGGCTACAATCTCACGGAGGTCAGATGAATCGTCAGCGGAGCGGAGCAACGATCGGACCTCGCGTGAATCCCAGCGAAGCTCGTGGACGGCATTTTCAGTTTCTTGGCGTGAACGAAATATGAGTTCTTGACAGAATGCGAGTCCAGCAAGCCTACCTACTCCTCGAAAACCCCTAGCCTTTGTGCCTCGCTTCTTGCTTCCCCCGAGAGCCGTGAGTTGGTGGATGAATTGCTCTTTCCCAAGACCGGAACCGTTGTCGCGGATAACAATGGCACGAGCAGATTGGTCTATGCGGATTTCTACCTGACCCGGTGCGTGTAATAGTCGGGCGGATTGTGCCAAGTCGATCGCGTCAGCAGAATTCTGAATATATTCTCGATACATGGACATCGGGTCGATGTACATGGAAGTGCTAAGCAGTTCGAGGATGTCTTTACCAACAAGTAGCGGCTGATCTGGACGAGACCATTTAACCTCAAGTTGGGGAAGCAAAACTAAGGCAGTCATCATGCGATAGCCACCTGTGACTGACCGGGGAGTGTTGGTCCAGCCGAGTCGTCGTCAGAAACATCGGAAAGGCCAGCGTCTTCCACGCGCTCATCCTCTGGCATTGGAGAATAGGCCACGTTCTTTTGAAGAGCCCATATCTTTTCTTCTTCGCCTTTTGGTAGAGGCTTATAAAAGTGGAGGATCGTCCGCACCTGGGAGTTCGTTGTTTGCTTAGGAAGCTTGCCAGTCTCTCGGGGATCGACAGATGAAAGTAGGGCAAGCACTTCTGTTTTGTCGGATGCGGAAAGCCGTCTGAACTGATTTGTGAATTCATCGAATTCAGGCTTGCCAGCCAAGCGTTCGTACCAGTCACGGTTGAAGATGAAATGATGCGGGCGTAAGAGAATATCCTCGAAGTCCTGGTAAGAATCGCCAAATGCCCTCTTGAAGAACACCGGGGCACCGCTGACGACACCGTGGGTCGCTTGCAAAATGAGTTGCATTGAACGCAACTGATAGCGCGACCATTTTTCCCCAACGTGGGACCTGCTAGGAAGATCCGTAGGCTGAAAACGCATTGGGAAGGACCAAATACGAATGTCCAGTTCCTCGTTCAAGGCAACATTGAGCCGCATTCTTTCGAAGAGATCAGATGGGGAGTCATGAAAATTGTAGAGCATGTAATTAGACAATTCAGTCAGTCCAAATTCGTGCGCAAAGCGAATTGCCTGTTCGTATGGTTTCTTCAATCCGATGTGGTCAAATGCGATCCGCAGCGGCTTAAGGCAGATAGTCGACAATTCGCGCAAAAACATCTTGTCCTTACACAGGATGCGTGCATCAACACCTTGATTGAAGTCCACTCTGCGTTGAACCGGCGTCCGGCCACGGCTGAGTTTTGCTCCTGGGACGAAGCCGAGGTCCCGGATTTCAGCGATTATTTCCTTAAAGCGTGCCGAGGCAACTACATTGTTGTCCATCAACGTAAGATCTTTCTTTGGCCCATACAGCGCATCGACGCCTTTGACGAGAGCGCCGATTGACTCGGTATCTCGCTGGTCGCCCTCCAGCTTTGGCACTCCACAAAAACTGCACTTTCGAATGCAGCCACGAGACGCGTAAGTAAAATATGCGTCACGGACAGGATATTTGTAGGCGATCTGATCCAAAATGCTGTAGTCGGGAATTAAATCTTCAATGGCCCTTCCCGCCGAGTCATCGGAATAGAGCTCTTCAGAAAAATCATCCAACTGTAGTGATACCGACGGCGGGGCGCTCAATAGGCCTTTTATGAATCGAACTCCGCGCCATCGAGACTCTGACAGAAAGCGTTCATGCATTAGCGATGCAGCGATGCCGCCTACAAAGACTTTGTCCGCCTGTCCGTTCGCTGCTGACAAGGCAAAATCAATGCTCTTTGAAATTCTCGAAAATTCAAATGAGAACAATGTTGTTACGTAGATTCGGTCCCACGCGGCGTTGAGTACGCTGTTATCTTCGCCTTTGACGAATCGCACATGATCCCTTTTTCCCCGCGGGCCATGGTATTGAGCAATTTTCATGAGTCCGAGAGGCGGGTACTTGTTTTTATATCCAGGTTCCACGAGGAGAATATTTTTGTCAGCCATTCGCGACCACCTTGAGCTGGGTTTTCTTGCGTTTTTCTCGGATCAGCGCCACCACTGAATTCACCCCGCCTTCTCCTCCAAAACCTTTTAACGGGCCTTGACTGCTCCAATCTAGGTCGGTAATGAACTCGGCCAACTTCGTAACAAAGTAACGCTTATCGCAGGCTCGTCCCCCGTTCTCGTCGTAGAGGTCACCGGCGAGCACCATCAGGGCGTAAACACCTACTCCTTTATTGATAAGGTGATGGCGTGGGCTGTCCCAAGCTTCTCGCATAACGACAGCTACGGCGGACCAAAAATCGAGAACAATCTGAGCAGCCGCTTCGGGAGTATGGGTGCGCAGCACTCTAGATTGGTTTAGGAATTTCTTGACGGCCTTTTGCATCGTTCTTAACGATGCTCGACGCATAAGCCCTGAGGTGCTTGCTCCGCCGAGATCAAGCTGTCTGTACCAAGGTGACTCGTTGTTGCTGTTGAGTTGCAACGCAATGAAAAGCTCTGGCTTTTCGTTCGCTAGATCAGTCGCCAAGGTTGCATCGTGAAAATCCAATAGGCTGGTGCTCAGTCCCTTCGCCTTGCTGTTAATGACGTTGAACACTTCCATTTCTTCGCGTTCGGTCAGCCCAACGAAGCACATAAAGGGCAGATCGATGTTGACATCACTGAGATATCCGAGCCGGTGTTGACAATCTACTTGCGTCAGAACTTTGCCAGATCCCTCGATAATCTCCAAAGTCGCCACGGTGCCTGTGGTCTGATCAATTCTCCAGACGTTGTCGGACCGAGGGCGCAGATTGAAGGTCAAAGGGATTGTGGAACTGTTTTCTTGCTGGATGTATTTTCGAAAGTCCAAGCTGTGCTTGGGATTGAACCGGCGCTGATAGCCGCGACCTGTGTCTTCGTCAAGTACATCGGCAAAACTGAGACTGTAAAGGAGGCTTGCCGAAGCAAAACCAAGGAAGACCCTCCTCCCAGCAGAGGCCCCAATCTGACCGCCAATCCTGATATTAGACAAAGAAGCACCGCCATCTGGACATACTTGCAGCCAATGGCTGCAATTCTTGCTTAGACTCGCCTTTGTGTCAAGAGAAGCTACAAATTTCTTGACTTGCAAGTACTTCACTAGTATTTTATGGATCGTGTGGTACCATTCAGTATCTATCTATTTAATAGATACCGAAACGAGAGGCACGAATGAATCCAAGTGCTGCTTCGGGCTCCCAGCCGCAAGCAATTTTAACTGGCCAAACCCTAACCATCGAGAACGAATCGATCCCGATTGAACATCGGAGGATGCCGCTGGAAGACGTTCGACTGGACTCAAGTAATCCTCGCATTCAACACGCAGTAAAGAAGGTCTCCAAAAATGGCAACATTAGCCAGGACGATCTGCGCAAACTCATCTTGGAACTTCCTGGAGTGCCGGAACTTTTCAAGTCTATCCGCGATAACGGTGGTCTTCAGGAATCTATTTACGTGCGCCCTGACGGACGAATTATCGAGGGCAACTGCCGGGCCGCCTCTTATCTTAAGCTCCACGGCATCAACAAGGATGACAAGCGCTGGCAGACCATCCCGGCCGTATTCGTGCCTGATATTTCTGATCGGCAGGTGGCGATACTCCAGGGGCAGTATCACGTCGCCGGTAAAAACAAGTGGCAGGCATACGAGAAAGCCGGCCACCTGCACACCATGCGCGACCAGCTTGGAATGGATGAAAAGGCCATCGCAAGAACGCTCGGCATGCGGGAACGTGACGTGATTCGAGACCTTAAGGCCTACGAAACGATGACCAAGAAGGTGTTGCCAAAAATGAAAGGCGGCGATGGTCTCGACAAGTGGAGCTTTGTTCAGGAACTGTTTAAGCGAAAAGATCTCGAAGAGTATCGCTCGAAATCCGCCAACGTTGATGAGTTCGTATCGCTCGTTGTCAATAAAAAGGTAAAGCATGGCGCTGATGTTCGAAAGCTGGCGAAGATTCTCAAACACAAAGCTGCAGTCAAAGTTCTAAAACAACATGATGTCGACAGCGCGATGGCAGTCGTTGGGAAAGCCGATCCGACCGCGGATTCAGGAGCATTCCGAAAGCTCAAAGAAACAGCTAGCCTTCTGCGGGATCTTCCGAGCAAAGAATTACAACGGCTACGAGAAGCGGAAAAGCCTCGCCTCATATTGCAAGAACTGTTCACGGCCTTGAAGGATGTCGCGAAGGCGACCGGAGTGAAGTTGTCTTAGGGAACCATTATGTCTAGAGCTGCCATAGCCACCGTACCTCCCCTGATCGTTGACGAAATAACCCTCGACGGCAAGCGAGTCCAGGTCCAGAGCATTGATCTCCCGTTAGATCAGGTGACTCTCGATCCGCGCAATCCACGAATCGCCAACACCGTGTCGATTTCAATCTCTGATGAGGGCGAGGCTCTCCAGAGAAAACTAGAAGCTCTGCTTTGGGAAGACGACGACGTCCGTGATTTATATCGCCAAGTTCTCATTAACCAAGGTTTGGTTGAGCGCATCATTGTCCGACAAGACGGAAAGGTAGTCGAAGGAAACTGTCGAACCGTTGTATACAGAAAACTTCGCGAAAAGCAGCCTGCCGAGCCACGGTGGCGCAACATTCCCGCCCGTCTACTACCGGCTGACATTGGCGACCGCGACGTTGCAATTCTTCTCGGCGAAATGCATGTTGCGGGTAAGAACACGTGGACACCGTTCGAAAAAGCTGGCCATGTCTATCGGATGCATAGTGACTTTGCCCTTGTTCAGGACGAGATCGCGGTGCGGCTTCGGATGTCAAAATCGAAGGTTAACCAGTTAATTAGAGCCTTCGACATGATGAAAAACAAGTATTTGCCAAAATATCCCGGTCCAGCCAGTAGCCGAAAGTTCAGCTACTTCGAAGAACTCTTCAAAAAGCCTCCGTTGCGGGAATGGGTCAGTTCGACGCCAGGGGCGGAAGACTTGTTTGTCGATTGGGTCGGCAAGGGCAAACTTGATCAAGGTGTTCAGGTTCGCGATCTTCCGTCGATTCTCGATGATGAGGACGCCGTCAAGACTCTCACCTCGAAAGGATTCGCCGCGGCCCAGCGCATACTTGCAGAGGACAATCCAGCAATCACATCAAAGCTATTCCGGCGGATGGTCGAGATGACTGAGGCATTAAGAAAAGCGCAACTGGACGACATTCAACGTGTCCGGAAGTCCGGAAATTCAAAGGCAAAAAGAATTGTCGATGACCTCAGCGATTCACTGATGCACTTTCTTGAATTGTGTGGCACTAAGAACTAAGGAGACACAATGGCAACGTATCTGCGGAACATCCAAGGGCAATCGGTCGACTTGACGCTAGTCGAGGTAAACCCTAGTGATGTGAAACTTGATCCGACAAATCCCCGAGTCGGGTTTTCCATGCGCCAGCTCGCAGAAGATGAGAGAAACGAAGGTGCTTGCGTACTTCTTCTGACAAGTCAAGAAGACACTGAAGCTCTTCGTCGCTCAATCGTAGCGTCGAACGGAGTTCAGGAGCCAATTTATTTACGCTCTGATGGGCGCGTAGCTGAGGGCAACCGCCGAGTGGTCGCGATGCGAGCAGCACAAGAAGAGTTCCCTGGAGATTCTCGCTTTTTGAAGATGCCTGCGTGGCTGATTCCCGAACAAACGCCGGAACACGTGATTCAAGACCTGCTGAATGAAGTTCATTTGGGCTCTGTGCGGGGCTGGGCTCCATACGAGCGAGCATTGCAGATGCGTGCGCTGGTAGACGGGGGTCTTATCGAAGATGAGATCGCAGAGCGCTATCGGATGACGCCTCGTGAGGTTCGGCAGCAGCTCGCAGCCGTGGAATTCATGGACCGCCTGTACTTTCCAATCACTTCAGATCCCACAGATCCGGAACATAGAGCGAAATTCTCATATTTTCTTGAGTTTTATAAGAACGGCCGTATTCAAGCGCACAGCCAGTCTGTTCCAGATTTGCAGGAGCGCTTCGCCCGTTGGGTAAGGGACGCTCGCATAGACACAGGTGCGCGAGTGCGGCGACTCCCCCGAATTCTCGATTCTAAAGAAGCCACTCGCTTGCTGGATGTGGTCGGCTTTGATGCGGCAGACGAATACCTCGCGAAGCAGCACCCGGAGGAGCAAGAACTTTATGCGGTTGTCGAGCGTACGAGACGCCGTCTTGCTCTTATGACAGTGACGGAACTCGTGCAGCTGAGGGGAAGCGAGGAACGCAAAGATATCCTCAAGAGTCTACGGGAAGAGCTGTCAAGCGTATTGGACGCGATGGAACGATTGGGGGACGAGTCGTAAATGTCATGCCTTCCAACTCTCACCAGTCCCTACTGCTTTGGATCGCCCGCAAGATGACTGCGGATGGGTTTCGCCTCGCGGGCTGTGAGGGCTCGATGCCACAAGGAGGAGTGTGGAACGCTTTGCCACCACCGCCGGACATGGCGGGTGTGCGTCCAGATGCGTGTGGCGTTGCGCCTTTGACCGGTGAGTTCGCATTTGGCGAAGCAAAAACACTTCAGGACATAGATACCGCTCACACGCGGAAGCAATTGCGCGTGTTTGGACACCTTATGCACAGCGACGGAAGGACTGTGTGTCGGCTTTACGTTGCCGTCCCGCGATCCGCTGCTTACCTTCTTGACCGAGTGCTTGGGGAGGTTGGATTGCTAGGGGCGAGGCATGTGGTACGTCTGCATATTCCAGATTGCTTTGTTGGCGGAGAATCGCGGTGAGGACGTTAAAAAAAGCTCTTGCGCGGCTTCCTCATCAAGAAGAAGGAACTCGCTTTTTGGGTGATCGAGAAGCTGCCGCCCTTTTTGACGAACAGGGACTTGGAAAAAGTAAGCAGCTAATTGACGCGATAGTTCAGAACATAGGAGAGGGGATTCTGGATGGCGCCCTTGTTATTTGTCCGAACGCTGTGAAGACCACTTGGGGAGAAGAGATCGAACAGCATTCGAGTTTGAGATACGCTATTTTTGGGTCTGGACAAAAAGCGCGACGGGTAGCTTTCCGGAGTCTTCGGGCGGTGTTTTACATTATTAATTACGAGGCGGTTGCCGCCGAGCTGCCCTCTTTGCGCGCGCTTCTTCGGTTCAAGAAGATCGCTTTGGTCCTTGATGAGAGCCACCGAATTAAGTCGCCTGGCGCCCGCGTCACCCGTGCCGTTCACGCGCTTCGTGGCGATGCGGCCAAGCGTTACATCATGACTGGGACGCCCGTAGCGAACAAGCCTGACGACCTGTGGAGCCAATTCTTCTTCCTGGACGACGGCGTAGCGTTGGGACGGAGCTTCGATGCATTTAGAACCCAGTTCTGCAAAGGGGACGGAGGCTACACTCATATCGACGAACTTCGCGAACGCCTTGCTTCACTATCCTTGCGCAGGGAAAAAGAGGGGACGGTCCAACTGCCCTCAAAGACGATCACTCGGGTCCCAGTCAGACTGGTTGGCGAGCAGAGGCGGATGTACGAACAGATGCGCAACGAACTTGCCTTGTGGATTCGTGATCTGTCGGGGGCGGAGATCCTTGCGCGCGCTGAGAACATCCTGACGCGGTTGGTACGATTGGCGCAGCTGGCCTCCAACCCAGGTCTTATCGATTCCCGGTACAAGGAGACACCTGCCAAATTCGCAGTCCTCGATGACCTTCTGCCGGCTTATTTGAGAGATGCCACAGACAAGGCCATCGTCTGGACCTCATTCGTTGATAATATTCCTGCATTGGAGAAACGCTTTTCCGAATTCAGACCGGTCAGCTTGTACGGCGACATGAGTGGCACGGCGCGAGACGCGGCTGTTTGGGCCTTCAAGCGTGATCCTGAGGTCCGCCTATTAGTCGCGAACCCTGCCGCAGCGAGAGAGGGCCTTACGCTCACGCAGGCGCGAATAGCAATCTACGTCGACCGGACATTCAACCTCGTCGATTTCTTGCAGTCGCAGGATCGGATACATCGGCTATCGCAGACGAAACCGTGTGAAATCGTTCTGTTAACTGGCCAAGGAACAATCGACGAGTTCATTGACTTCAGCCTAGGCCAGAAACATAGACTGGCTCGATATACTCAGCGAGATACGGATGAGATTAGTCCGGCGGATCTCGCGCTCCAAAAACCAGATTTGCTCAGAGCGCTAGTTGAGCCGGTCAGCCCGTCGTTCATGATGGAAGGCGGATCAGACTGTTTGAACCGCGAGAGCGGTGATGAGCTCTAGCGGCACTCCAATATGAGCCCTAATAGGTCAGGTCGAAACTGTTAACCCCAAAATTGCTTTGGCGCTGTCCGGCGGCGGATTCCGGGCATCGATTTTTCACTTAGGCGTGCTGAAGCGGCTGGCAGAGTTGGGCTGGCTTAAGCGGGTGGATGCCCTGTCGACCGCTGTCAGGCAGTCCACAAGTCGGACTGCAGAGAATCGGACGGCTTTTATAGCACGAGATTGCAGTTATCGTTCACAATACTTGGCCACGAAGGACGTTAGCATCCATGTCTGCCCCAGCAGCTGCGCATTCCATGCTCGGCTAAAAGCTGAGAGGCCATCGCGCGGGGACGGGGCGATCACGCCCCCGGCGAGATAGATACCTATCTCACGGCACGCTGCGCGTGAGTCTCTTTTCGCGCTCAGTGAGATTGGCCGGCAGCGAGTTGCCGTTGAGATCTACGATCAGGCCGGCATTCCCTGGGGCCCCGGCTACGCCAGCTAGCCCTGAACGACCCTGAGGGCCATTGGGCCCCGCGTCGGTTCCACCGCAGGTCGCAGTCCCGGGCGCACCGAGGCCGCCACGACCACCGGGCCCGCCTGCGCCGGGGGCACCTGCTGACCCTGCCTTTCCACCTGTGACGGTCATGTCGAATCGCGGAGTGCCCGAAGGCGTAAAGCCGCCCTTGATGTTGATCACGATTGTGCCCCCAGTGCCTCCGTTGCCACCGATACCCCCATTTCCTCCGTCTCCTCCTTGGCCGCCCGGCGTGCCGTTACTGCCACCGATACATCCATTCCAAGGGTTCCAGTCCCTCTGAGTTCCTTGGTGGCCGTTAGGTCCTGCCGGTCCTGTGGCTCCGTCTGTACCCGTGACGCCGTCTTCGCCGGTGTCGGCGATCTTAAGAATGTTGCCTGTCAGTGCCGGACTATCGATGATGATCGCGCCTGCGCTCCTTCCTGCGTCTCCCGCTGGCCGACTCCCCCTAGGCTCAAAGGATACGATGCTTGGTGTGCCTTCTAGGACGATGGTCTTCCTAGCTTCGAGCGTAAACTTGAATCCGTTAGTCACAACGATTGCATCGGATTTGAAGGTCAGCGTGTCCGCCGAGATTACAGTGTCGTGGTCAAGAGTTCTGGTACCGGTGAGAGTTACGTCCTGTGCGAAGGCGATGGACGAGGCTGACACGATTAGGCAGAGAATTGGGATAAGCGAACAATGTTTCATTTGGGACTCCTCCAGGTGTTGAATTCGTGAGTCGGCGTGCAGCGGCCAAGTACTCATCCACACAAGCGACAACGCGAAGCAAAAGGTGCCAATTCTTTGCTTTAGGGGAGAGAGATTTCGCATCCTTGAAGTACAATGTCAGCGACATTTGGGGAGCTGACTCGTGGGATCCCAGCCTGGCGAAGTTACTCAGCTACTTATCGACCTACGTGCGGGAAAAGGGGACGCGGAAGCTAAGCTCATTCCCCTCGTCTATGCAGAACTTCGCCGCCTTGCAGGTCATTACCTGCGGGCCGAACGGGTTGACCACACGCTTCAGCCAACCGCTCTAGTTCACGAAGCTTACATTCGCCTGACGAAGTTGCATGAAGTTGATTGGCAAAGCCGCTCGCATTTTTTCGCTACTGCAGCCACGGTAATGCGGCGCATTCTCGTGGACCACGCCCGTGCCCAGCAGGCAGGAAAGCGGGAAGCGTTGCACAATGCGATCAGTTTGGAGGATGCGCTGGTAGTCTCACCGGCTCGATCCGCCGAACTTGTCGCCCTTGATGAAGCGCTCGACAAGCTGGCACAACTCGACCCCCGCCGCAGCAAGATTGTCGAAATGCGTTTTTTCGGGGGCCTTAGCGAAGAAGAGACCGGCACAGTCCTGGGGATCTCTGCGCGCACGGTGAAGCGAGACTGGCGGGTTGCCAAGGCATGGTTGTACGACGAACTGAACCGCAATTTCGCTTAGCGGTGTGATCATCGGGGTCCCTATTTTCACGCACACAATGGAAGGAATTCGAACGCATGGGCATGACTTCCGAACGTTGGGAGCTTGTTACCAAGATATTCGGCACTGCGCTCGATCAACCCCAGAGCGCGCGAAGGGCCTTCGTCGTCCGGGAATGTACGGGTGACCCCGAACTTGAAAACGAAGTACTCAGGCTGTTAGCTGCGGACGAACAAGCCAGCAGCTTCCTTGAACGTCCCGCCGCAGCGACTCTACAGCAGTGCCGGACGCTCAACATCACCTATTCCCCGCCCGTGATTCAGGCGGGCACCATCATCTCCGGGCGCTTTGAAATACTTCGCCTTGTTGGTCAAGGAGGGATGGGACAGGTTTACGAAGCTCTCGACTTAGAACTAAAAGTGCCGGTGGCTCTAAAGGCAATCCGGCCAGATGTCTCCTCAGACCTGCGTATGCTTTCCCGCTTCCGGCGAGAGGTCCAGCTCACGCGCCGCATCACCCATCCTAACGTTTGCCGCACGTTCGACATTGAACGCCACTCCTTGACCGCGGGCGACGGTACGAGCAGCGATCTCATCTTTCTCACCATGGAGTTGCTGGAGGGAGAAACCCTAGCAGACCTTCTCCGTCGCAAGGGCCGACTGACGGTTGCCGAAGCTTACCCGTTAGTCCTGCAGATGATTGCAGCCTTGAGCGCAGCCCATGCCGTAAGCATCGTGCATCGTGACTTTAAGCCCTCGAACGTGCTTCTGGTCCCGTCGAACACAGAGTGGAAAGCGAACGCGGCTTCGCCGTCGGACCCGCCGTCACTCCCGGAACTTCGAGTCGTGGTAACAGATTTCGGACTCGCTCGCGCAGTCTTCCCGGATGGGCAAAATTCTGCGGAACATGCAGCAACGTCATTGACGGGCAACCAGGCGTTGTTGGGTACGCTGATCTACATGGCGCCCGAGCAATTCGAACGAGGCGAAGCCACCGTGGCCAGTGACATCTATTCTCTCGGACTGGTTATGTTCGAGATGGTTACGGGCCGACGCCCCTTCGCAGACGACGTCCCCTTCGCTGAGGCCACCAAGCGACTGAAGCAACTTCCGCCCTCGCCTGCCGCGCTGGTCCCTGATATAGCTCCGGCGTGGGACCAAGTCATACCGCGCTGCCTCGCTCTCAATCCGAAGGACCGATTTGATCGCACACAACAAATTGCCGAGGCCCTCATCGAGCCCAACACAGTGGGTGTTCCCAGCCGTGTTCGTGACTCGCGCCCAACCCACCGCAAACTCCTAGCTGCTGCCGGAATTGTTGTTCTGCTCGTGTCCCTTTCAGTCGGAATTGTTCGCATTATCAAGTGGAGATCGCTAAGTGCTCATCTGAACGCAGGCTCAAACGTGCTAGTAACTGAGATCGAGAATGTAACCGGAGACCAAGAGCTGACCGGCACTGCGGAGCTGCTGCGAAACGAGCTGTCACAGTCAACATACATGAACCTGCTCGAACCAAGTCGCGTTAAAGAAGCCTTGGAGCGAATGTCCCAGCCGAGAGACATGATCCTTGAACCCAAGCTGGCGCGAGAAGTGGCTTGGCGCGAAGGCGTTCCGTTGGTGATCTTCGGAACGGTGTCACGCGTTGCCGAAGATTACAGACTGGATCTCAAGGCGGAAAAGGTTGGCAGTGATCCTTCTTATCCAAAGAACAGTTGGCGTTTTAGTGAAACAGCGTCCAGCAAGCAGGATCTGTTTGAAGTCGTCCAGCACGGGGGCACTTGGGTGCGGCATCTGGTTGGCGAAGCCGATGACCAAATCGAAAATGCGGATCGAAAGTTGGAAGACGTTACGACCGGCAGTTGGGAGGCGCTAAAGCTCTACTCGGATGGACAGCGACTGGCTTCGCTCGACCGGCTCGATGAAGCCGCGCTGGTTTTCAAGCGTGCGACCGACAAGGACCCCGATTTTGCAATGGCCTGGATGCGACTCGGCGATACTCTCGATACGATCGGAAAGGCTGGCGAAGGGTTTTCTTATTGGCGCAAGGCCATTGCTGTTTCCGGCGATCGTCGCCTTAGTCCACGGGAAGAACTTCGTATCAAAGGCATGTACGCCAGTGATACTGGCGATCTAAAAGCGGCCATCGACTATTTCGGCCAGTACTCCATCGCTTATCCCAACGATTATCTTGGGTACTTCTATCGCGGTGTTCCGCTGATGTTACTGGGCAGGACAGAAGAGGCGATTCAAGTTCTGCACGAAGCGGAAAAGAGAGCCCCTGAGTCGTACTACATCGCCGATCATCTTGCGCACTATAACCTGATCCTCGGAAACTTCTCAGAGGTCGCACGCTACACGGCGCGGGTTCGACAGCTAGGGCACCCATGGTGGGCCGACGAGATTGACGGGTTAGCTAGCGCGATGCGAGGTGATTTTGTTCATGCAGAGAAGCTTTTTGAGGGGCTCGCGAAGGCTGACGATCCCTTTTTGGTTAGCGTGCGCTTCTACCTGCAGGCGAGTGTACTAGCGGAACAAGGCCATTACGACGAAGCCGTTAGCATTCTTAACAAAGGGATCGAAACCGATTTACCCAAAGGGGATGCGGCCTTTCGTGCAGACAAATTGCTCGGACTTGCCTACCTCTACTGGAAAACGGGTGACCGCGCGGCGAGCCGCGAAGCGGCACTGAAGTCCATTGAAGCTGAACCGAGCGTCCGGCGAACTGCCGACATTGGCTCTTTGTTAGCTCGCGCCGGTTTCGTTTTCGACGCCCAACGTTTATTGAACAGACTCGATCCCAACGATTCGATGGTCGTGACTCAAATCGCCCGACTTCGCCTCGAAGGTGAGATTCTGTTGGCCAAGAGGCTTTGTCAACGAGCGGTGGCAGAACTCCAAGAGGCTAAGGATGAAGATCAGGAGCAGGCGATGCTGCGGGATTATTGGGGGCACGCGCTTTCAGCTTGCGGTTACCAAGAAGAAGCAGCGGCCGAGTTCGACCGTCTGCGCAGCAGGCCTGGCCAAGTGTGGTATCAGCCGGACAGTTACATGCCGGGGCTCAATGGCGATCTTCTTTTCGAGTCAGCCGCAATACGATACCGGCTGCGCAGCCCAGACGCCAAAACGCTGCTACTGGATTACCTCGCTCGGCGGAAGGGATCGCAGTTTCCGCAAGTGCTAGAAGCAGAAACGATGTACCGAGAACTGGACAGACCTGAAAAGTAGTATGAATTCAACAAGGAGATCGTCAAGTGAACGACAACGGTAGCACTGGAAAATCAATGCTTACGAGGCGTGAGGTAATGCGGGTCGCCGGAATAGCTGCCATGGCTTCCGGGACACTAATTTCTGTTGCATGTACGGAAACGCAGAAGACAGAAACTCCAAAACTGGAGGCTGCGAAACACACCAGCGCACCAATGAACTGCGTGCCGACGCCCGAAGAGAACCTTTGTAGGGTAGGCGACACGACCCAGAGTGTCTTTCTAACCGCCCAACCCCCTGGTTACGTTCCGGGTACTGCGGCTGGCAAGTACAAGAGCGGCGATTCACAACCGGTTTTCCCGCTGGTCGCGTTCTGGCTCCTCCTGACCACTGACAACTGGGAGGAATACTTGGGCGATCCAAACTGGGTAAAGAAGCTGGTGGCAGAATTCGGCAGGGAGAACAAGTGCCTCAAATGCACGGAGCTAGCAGTTCTGGAGACCACGATGAATGCCATTTGGAATGAGGCGACCCACGGTGATACGAAGGACCATCTCGGGAAGGTCCAGTTCGGCCCGAATCACCAAGCTCTTAACATCGTTCGCACCATCTTTATCAATCACAGAAATATAGTTACCGCCTATGGCCACCCTCCTTGCCCCGCCGGAGGAACAATTCTCGATATTGTAGGGGTTGTTCCAAAACAGCGTCCTTAGCCAGGGAAGGAGAGGCAACCAATGAGAACAAATGCGGCCTTATTAGCCACGCTTGCCATTCTTTTGTTCCTTTCTGGTTACGCTAGCGCGTCAACCAATTGTGCTGATCATGTTCCCCCGTCTGAACCCGCCTCCATACGTGTTCCTGTGGGCACAGGGTTCAGCTTTCCCACAGATCAGAGCCTGCTTCATGAATTCTCCCAAAAGAAAGATATTCAGAAGATCAGACAGCACGCGTGGGCTGTCTTCTCTGGAATCACCCAGCCCGCTGTGCAAGGTGATCCGTGCACGCCGGTGTGGGATACTTGGTTTAGCCGGATCACGCCAGTAGCCGACGCAGGGGGGAAAGCGCTCCCAATTCGATTGGACATATCGCTTGAGAGTGTCGATGCATTTTTTGCCAACCAACCGCGGCCTGCCAAAGGACGCGCCACTGATGAAATGCTCAAGGATGAAGGCACATTGGTGGACATTATTGCCCGTGCATTGCGTGGCAGTGGCGAGCAAAGGCTCTACAACCCCGCCGCGCACGGATTCATATCCGACAATCACCTCTACGATCCACTTGCGATTGAAAAACAGTTTCAAGCCGTGAGCGGACATGCCGTGGCAGAGCGAAGCATCAGACCTTTCCCGCGAGAATCGATTGTACTCAAAGCAGAATGGAAGACCGTAGCCCCAGGGGCCACTACAGACCTACGCTATTGGGATATCGACGAAAAGCAACTGGGCTGCAGGGGCGGATGCTACAAGACCGTTTCCGTCCGGTTGGCTGGCAAAGACGAGAAGTGCAATCTTCCTTTAACCGGCGAAGAAGACGCCGTGTCGTCCTGTTTTTATACGGTTAACGACGATAATCAGCCCGGCAATTATCTCATTCTCGTCGGACTGCACGTGATTACAAAGGAGATGCCGGATTGGACTTGGTCGACATTCTGGTGGAGTCCTAAAGCAAGCACGAAGAGCAAGTTTTCTGCTGGCAGGTTCGATGAACCCCTCATCAGCAGTTTTTGGCGAAATTACGTGATGGACACGGCTCTGAGCATGACGACTCCTGCCGAACGCAGGGCCACGCCGGGCAAGATCCCTGAGGAGTTGGACGCGTGTGGGCAGAGTTGGGCAAGAAAGAGTAAGGCGAAAATTGTCTTTAACCCTTATATCGAGGCACCTCCGGAGGCGGAAGGACCTATGATCAACGGTCCGCTGTCGAACTGCATGAATTGTCACAAACGCTCTACGTTCCCTGGTTTCCCCAATAACGATATGAGAGGTACACCATGGCGTGGCGAGCTAGCTTCAACTGCGGGTTGCTTCAGAGAGCAAATCAGGCTGGACTATATCTGGTCTTTGAGCCCGGTCGCCCCTGACTCGAGGCTTGCGATCTTCTACAACAAAGTTGTTCACCAACTTGACACCTTACAGATGCCTTCGCGATATCAGTTCCGCTAATTTCTCGATAATAACGTCTTCTGTTGTCCCCTTTTGCCTCCATTCCACGCCTTATTGACTGAGCACTGGGACTTGCCAAAGACACTGGAGTCAGTCGCGCGCAGGTCCTAAGGGGAACTTCGTTGTTTGTCTTTGTAAACATTTTTGTACGTCGGATTAGTGGCGTCATGGATTACGCCCTTGACGCTCCTCTTCTGATTAGAAGTTCGGAATTGACTGTGGCACGGTGTTCATGAATCGGGGGGCGGGCGCTACGTAGGGAGGGTATGAACGTGTACGCACATCCATTGATTGAAAAGCTGATTTGGTTCCTAGTTGTGGCGGCCTGCGGCAGCCACTGTTCTCTCGCTCAGGATGTACAGGTCAACTCGAAAGACCACAATGTTCCCAACCTGTCGAACTACACAACGGAGAGTGAGACCGCGGTTGCACGCAGCGGACCACTTGTCGTCGTTGGTTATAACACGAGCCGGCAGGCCGGATTGGTGGGCACCGGTGCATTTACGAGCCTCAGCGGATACGCTTACTCGACGAATGGAGGCGCCTCCTTCATCGATGGAGGCTTTGTGCCGGCGAGTGGGACGTTTGTCCTTCAAGGTGATCCGACTCTTGGCTTTGACAGTGCAGGCAGCCTGTATTACGGCTCGCTTCTGGAGGACGCATCTCCGAACTCGAATTGTTCGTACATCGGGATAAGCAAATCTACCTCCACATCGCCCACGGTGGTGTTCGGAGAACCTGTTGCGATATCGGGTCCTGGTTCGTGCTCTGGTTCCTTCGAAGATAAAGAGTTTCTTGCAATCGACACATCCGGCGGTCGGTTCAACGGCCGCGTGTATGTTGCATGGTCCGAGTTTCCTCCCGAGGGCCAGGTTGGGAATCCACAAGCCCTTCTTGCTGCGTCAACATCCACATCGCCGTTAGTCTTTGGACCGACAATCGCTCTGGCGCCCTCGGCGGGTTCTTTTCAGCATGGTACTTTCCCGATAGTGGGGCCGGATGGGACAGTGTATGTTGCATGGTCCACGCTGACCTCCATCTCGTCAGCCGCCAGCGCAACAATAAATCTGGTTAAGTCCAAGGACGGAGGCAGCACCTTCGGAGACCTGGCGACTGTTGCGGCCTTCACATCGACGACAGGCGACCTAGGCTCAGGTGGGATGAGCCTTCGCACTCGATCTTTTCCGTACTTAGCGGTGGACGATACGCCCCCAGGGAGCCCGACTCGTAACAATTTGTACGTGGTGTTTCAAGGCCAACCAGACAGCGCAGCGTCTCCGCGTTCCGTGATCTTTTTTACTTCATCGACTGACGGCGGCGCAACTTGGTCAATACCGCGCAATATTTCGTCGGGACCAGCGGTCACTGTAGGTTCTGACACGACCAGTAACGATAATTGGATGCCGTCGATCTCGGTGGCACCTGCAACTGGGCATATTAGAGTGTTGTTCTATAGCAGACGCGAAGATCCGGCTAACCAGAAAATTCGAGTTTATGAGGCAGGGTCAAACGATACCGGCCAGACCTGGTACAACCGGCCCTTCTCTGCCCAGTCATTTACGCCCTCAGTAGGTTATGATCCACTGCTGGTCGCCAATTACATGGGCGACTATCTGGGCGTCATTGCAGATGCCAATGGCTTGATTGGAGCGTGGGGGGATGCGCGAAATCTATGTGCACCTCCGGCTAGTGCTCAAGCGCCCTGCGGTCCGTCGGGCCGTCCGGACCAGGATGCATGGGCAGGAAAGGCAACGTATTCGCGTGGATCAGATCTGACGGCGAGTCTGAAAGACTACGTCATAGGCGTAGGACCGTTATTGGCCAGTGAGAAGAATTCCAGAGCACAAGATCCTCAACAAGGTACCACCCAAACCAGCAAGGAAACTGCCAAGCCCGCTAGCCCACAGTCTACTCCGGCGAAGCAGTTCCAACTGGCCCTCCCGATGACACCGGCTGCTGTGCATCGATCACTCGCCGCTTATGTTGCTTCTCAGGGTCTGTCGTTGTTGCAAAATGACCCGGAAAAAAGGCTCATCAGCTCTTCGGCGATTTCTCTCAGTCATGATCAACTCCTGCAATCAATACCTCCAAGCGCGCAAAAACTTGTGCCCGAAAACGCAGTTGGAAAGTATTTCTTGACCTTTAAGACGACAAATGCGGGCACCGGAGCGGCGGCAAGGGCTCAAGTCACGGTTTCCACCCGCATCTTGGTGGTCACTTCGCAAGATCTGGATAGTCCCCTTGGAGGCCGAATCGTCGCCTCAAACGGAGTCCTTGAACAGAAGCATTTAAATGCGCTCAACTCTCAATTCAACCTGAAATAACGGTAATCAGCGCTTCTGGGCCAACAGTTGGAGCCCGTAGACGGCTCGATCGAGTGTGCAATAGAGGGCGTTAGGAGATGTCAATCAACTCCATAGCCGGGCTAGCAATGCACTCAAGCTGGGAGAAACGAAGCTGGCTTTCTTCAAAAGGAGAGAACGATGAGATTCCAACGGGTCAATTTGTGGATGACGGCTGCGATAGTACTCTCTTGTGCGTCGGCAGTAGCTCGTGGGCAGTCAACGACTTGTGCTTACTCCGCTGTGAACGGCGACTGCGCATTGACTCTCGACCGTAAGAATCCAGTTGCGCCACCAACGATCTACGTGCGCCACGGGAAAAAGGTTACGGTCACGGTCGCAAACCCGCTCCCATTCGAGCATTTGAGTGTGGACCTCAAAGCGGCGGCCGAACAAGTGCCTGTGGACCAGTTTGCGAACGCCTTCCAAAGCATCACGAGCGTACTCGGTGGTCTAGCGGTTATATCGGGACCAGCAGTGGCCGCCGCTGCTCCCGGCACCCCCGCGCCCCCGCCGTGTCCACAACCGGTTACGGCGACTACCATCAAAGCTTGCCAGAAGGACGCCAAAGACCAGTTTGAGGCTGCACTGACGGTGAATCTACCCGTTAAGAATGCCAATTTCGCTACGTGGATCTACGTACGCTTGTGCTGGGTCCGCTCTCTCTTCAATCCGCTTCCCTCAAGTGCCGTCACCCCAAACGACTTGCCACCAGTGTGTACCGACCTACCCCCCGATCAAGCGATTCCCAGCCTGCCGATGAAAGAGGATACATTGATTAACTGGAAAAAGAGCTTTGACGGCGGTAGCGATGTGCTCACCAAATTCCCGTCAGATGATGTCAAGAATAAGATCGCCGCGCTTGATGTGGAGATCGCCGACGCGAAGAAAGCCGGAACCATCACCGCCGGAGAGTTCGTCACCCTCAGCGCGAACCAGCAGGCGCTTCACGCGGCGCTCGATACCGCCACATCGTATCAGCAGAAAATGTCGGACTTAAAGAGTCGTGTCGACGCCGTCACCTTTAATGGCGAGCCGACTTCGTTCACCATTAGCGATTTAAAGGCTGATGGCACGAACAATGTCGATGACAAGAACAATCTCGTGCAGACATGGGATTTGGATGCGAGCAATAAGCTGGCTAGGATTGCGGGGCTGGTTAAGGCCGACAAGTATGGAGATAAAATCTCATCCTTAATGACAAGCCTCACGGACGTACCAGCTAAACAGGCTGTCATCGAATTCAAAATCGAGTTTATGGCCGAGTCGCACTTCGAGATTTCCGCCGGAATCCTGGTCCCGTTCCGCCAGTACCACAGCTTCTCGGTCGCTTCGCCCTATACATCCGCAACTGGCTCCGTGGGCTGCACGGCCAGTACTCCGACAGCGCCATCGGCGCCGACGAATTGCCCAATTGTCCAGCAATCGCTAACCACTGCCATCATCCCAGATGTATCTTTCAACATTCTGCTAGGTCACGAATTTGTGATTGGTAGGCAGCGCGCTGCGTGGATGTTCACCATTGCGCCGGGGTACAATCCGGCGACAACAACGGCGGCTTTTGGCATCGGTCCGTCTTTTGCTTATCGCTCGCTCGTCTTCAGCCCACTGGCCGTCATCGATCGAGATGTAAAACTCACGGGTGGCTACCAAGTTGGCGAGTCCGCTGGAACAGCCACGGCACCGACGACTACAAATGTCTGGCGGGTTAGTCCATCCTTTGGCATCAGCCTGCGTGTGCCGCTGGGTGGTGGCTCTAAATAGGCGACGGGTTACACGTTACAAAACCACGAGGCGAGGCACACTATTCGCCCACGGCATGGGCTGGCATGCGGCTTTTGGCAGGTTCATAGCGAACAGAAGACTTATCGGCCGTCAGTCGTTCAAAGCAGGCCCAGAAACACCTGTTTGTGGGCAGCCGAGACGCGGGTCCGGGGATCTCTTGGATTCAGGTACTTGCAAAGCTAGCGTCGAAGGGGATTTGGGCAACCTTAGCCGGCTCGCCGGAGCAGCCAACGAGCGATGTCGACCTGTGCCCATTGACTCCACTGACCTTCAAAATTCGTCAAGAATCTGGCAGTCTCTATTTGTCTGCCACAAACTTCCCAGATGCCGACTTATGGTTCGTAACCATGGCTTCGGGGGTTCTGAGTGTAATGGCGATGTTACGCCAACCACGGTCCTCGTCCTCTGTCTCCGCGTGGCCGACGACAAAAGGCCAAAAGCACCGCGTGCGGATTGCGCGGGATTCTAGGCCACACCCTTAGCGTTTGAACTGTCTTCGCAACGCCAGCAGGAATAGCGCTGCTAACACAGAGGTAAGAATCATCTCGGCGACCTTCATGGCGGACCCCCAAGGGTCCAGCGGTTCATAAGGCAGGTCCCGCAGGAAGAGGGCGATTCCTACAGTGGTCACGGCGCTCGCCCCCATTGTCAGGCGGGCTTTCCATAGCGAGCGTTTGTCGGCGCTGCCCGCCAACGGGTTCGAGTATGTCAGCCTGAGAACGGTGGGCTCCCCCCGAGCCATTCCAGACGGCTGACCTGTCTCGCGCGGTGTCGTGGCGCAACCCGACAAATGAATAAAAGACTGCGAAGGCCAGGAGTACCGTTAAGAGCAACAGACCCGGCCTGACATAGCTTTCGCCATACTCACTGATGCCCTTTGTACTAGGCGACAAGGCCCAGGTGACGGTGCCACCAGCGGAACAGTTTGGCTCGTTCAGCCGCGCGGAGAAGGATGAGAACGGCAATCCCAAGTTCATCTCTTTATGGAACTGACGCTCCAACACCAAGGCCGATCAGATTTATATTGAGATCTTCACCTGGCCGCGCAGCGGCACCTTCCGCCTTGTCAATCCACCGCGCAAGATCACCAGCGCATACCTCCTCGCTACTCCACTCACAAGCCTCTGAGGCTGATCCAGAGCGGCGACAGCGTGGACGTGCAACTGCCCAGTCAAGCGCTCGACCCCATCGCTACAGTCCTGGCCCTCAATACGTCGAAGTAGTTGGACACGATTTTTGATGCCCCTAGAGCTAGTGGAATGCGGTGCTACTGGGCTTGAGTTCCGTCGAACAACTGGAATTTCCGAATGCGCGGCGTGGGAGAAGCCGAAAGAATGTTGAGTCTCACCTTCTGAGCGGTGGTTGGCGAGAATAGGTCGATCTTTTTATGCCCGATTGTAGTTCCTGAATAGATGGTCTTCCATTTTGCCCCATTCATAACTTGGATCGCGTACTTCTGCACCTCCTGGCCTTCTACAAGCCATTCCATGGTTAAAGCACGACCAAAAGTGATGGGGTGAGAGAAAGTCAGTTCGATCGTTGCAGTGGGCGAGCCCATCGGCGGCGACCACGCTGTATCAGGGTCGGAATCAATCACTGTTCGATAGGTTGGTGCGTTGCTGGCTCGAGCAGCGAGATTTTTTTCTGGGGCATAGATCGAGTTTATCGCGTCGCCGAATTCCTTGAGTCGTTGGACGTCGACGTCTGGGAGAAGCCCACGCCGGTCGGGGGCCAGCCCGATCATCAACTGCGCTCCATGGCCCACGGTACGGTGGTACGTGTTCAGCAAGTCGGCTACCGATTTCAACTGGCCTCGTCATTGGGATGCCAGAACCAGTGCTCCTTGCGGAGCGGAGTATCCGCCTCTGGGGCCGGTAACGGAGATAGCCCCGCAGATCAAGCACATTCCAATTCTCTTCCGAAGCATTGCCGTCCTCATTCCCCACCCAGCGTATGTCGCCATACTTCAGCAAAGCTGCGTCGGCGAAGATCAGAGTGTTCGGTTGATAGACGCGCAGACTATCGACATAGCGATCGAAATCGTACACATGACCTTCACTGCCGTCGCCATCCAGCCAGAACTCTACTAGCTCACCATAACCTGTAACTAGCTCGTTCAATAAAGAAAGATAATAGCGATCGTAGGCTTGGCTGTCTTTGTAGCTGGGATCGTGACTATCCCAGGGTGAGAGATATATGCCGAACTTCAATCCGTACTTGTGAGCCGCCGCCGCAACTTCTCTCACCAGATCTCCTTTGCCTTGCTTCCACAGAGTGGACTTGACGCTGTACTTAGTCTGCGCCGTCGGCCAGAGGCAAAAACCGTCATGATGTTGGCCACAAAGACAATATATTTACCTATAGGAAAATCAAGAATCGATTTCGGATGAATCACAACTTGCGGCAGTCGTGTTCATCGAATGCCTGGGCATCGCTATGGAAAGCCGGACCACCCAAGACGTTCTTGCCTTGAGCTGATCCGGCCATCGTGGCATGGAAATCCGTCAGTGACGAGGCTGAAACCGCAGAGTTTGGGACCGCACGACGAATGAAACTTGCAGTTTCGGTCGGAGCTCACATTACTTGGACTGGTCTTTCTCTTCGAACCCAGTGCATCTCCTGACCTCTATTGTCTATGAGTGGATCGAACCCGAAGTATCTCATGATCGAATCCCTCCAACTAAGCCGTGGAGGGGGAGTTTTCATTTTTTGACCTAGCGCCACGAACAAACCCGCCCATTTGTTGCCTTTCGCACTAGGGGCCAGTAGTCCGAAATAGCGGATCGCGTGTCGGTACAGGTCACGCACGTGCTGTGCCAGCAGGCGGACGAACTCTGACAACAGGCACGTTGTTGGGACCTGCCTCCCTGCCTTGGTATCCTTCGCCACGAAGACAACCTCACGATCCGTAACCTCCAACAGGCGCCAGCTAGCGATCGGCGGGCGGCGAACATACCGAGCTGCATATCGTAGGAAATGGGACTTCGACGCGATTTTATCGAGAAAGATGATCCATCGAGGATGACGCTCGTTTTGATACGCCGTTGACAGAAGCCTCTGAAGGACTTGAGTATTGAGGTCTGACCGCAATACGCCAGCTCTGAGCGCGCTCCGAAGATGAGCGATCACTGCATAACGCCACATTCGCATCAGCGGCCCCTTTTCCAGTCGCAGGTGCGGAATCCATTGGGCTGACGACTCGTCGAGTCCTCCCGCGGAGACCAGAATGTGAAGGTGACTATTGAATTTCAGATCTCCTCCGAAGGTGTGCGGAACGACCATCACGAGCACGCTGACGCCATACCGGATTCTTATCCAATGCTGAATCACGCTCGCACCCAGATCCGACAAGTCGTGGAGAAGATGGCGGTTTCTTTTGAAAATGCTCCATAGTTCACGCGGCATCGTAAAGACGACGCCTGCATAGGGGATGTCGGGAAGGACCGCCTCCTGCTTCTCCAGCCACAGAAGGGTGGCACGATACCCACAACTCGGGCAAAACCTCGATTTGCACCTGTGATAACAGCGCTTTTCTTCCGAATCGGAGGCGAACACTTCCCAGCCGAGCGCCGGCGTACCGCAAGCGAGCACTGCCGCGAAATTCTTGCGTAACGCGGGGCGAGTGCTAGGCCGATCCCATTCAGTGCGTATTGCTATCAGGATTTGCTTTAGCAGATTCAAGTCGGACATTCTGACTCCTCTATTGATCTCAGAGTAGATAGTGCGTCCTTGGTGAGATACGCGATGTTTCCAGGTGCATCAACCTCAGTTATGACGATGGAGTCGAGCGCTGCCGATCGATCGGGAACGATAGGCTTGAGAAGACTACCCAGAGTGTCCGGAATTAATTGGGTTGGCGACAGCCTCGCGACATGTCTCTTGATGAGCCGCCGGCTTGTCTGGTTCGTGCCTCTGCGGTTTTGATATTCCTCTAAATGGCGGGCCTGCTGCTCGGGCGATGAGCGACTCCACTGCCACGCTTTGTGAATGCTGATCTCTCCATTCCGTACCGCCTGCTTGACTCTGGGATGAGCTGTCTCCCTCAGTTGCTTCGCCTTCGTCACATTTCCCGTCGATACACCTGCGATCAAGGCAATTTCCGACCGCACATCTATCCGATGAGCTTCCGTCAAATGTGACGAACCCTTGCTTTGACCTCCGGCCTGCTGATTTGCCCGAGCCCGTTCTTGGAGGCTAGGCTCAAGATCGAGAGCTAGCAGCACCCGCCCATAGGAGTTCAATCCGCGGGAAGGACGATGACTCTGAATCAGCCAGCGGAGAGCTTCCTCATCCGTTAGGTCATATTCAAGACAGAGAATCGCTGGGTGGCCCTGGCGGCGGGCCAACTCCCATCGAGCATAGCCATGAACCACGATCCCGTTTCGAGTAATGACTATGGGTTCTCTGAACGCTAAACGTCCTAGTCCAGCCAGCGACGACAATTGTGAGGCTGAAACCGATAGCTGATGCTGGGCATAGCTGGGATGCGGACGGAGTTCATGCAGGGGACGAGTTACAAGTTGGGATCGGATGCCATCTTCTTGACCGTCGTTCCGTTTCTGTTCGATAGATTCCAATCGTCAGCTGCGCGGACCTTCCTCGCCGCCATTGTCCGCGTCGTCTAACATTTAATTTGGAATCACGAGGGCGCTCAAGAGCATGAACGGCAAGGAATGTCCGTGTATGTCTTCGAGAATCAGATACGGGGAGTCGCCGCACTTGTCCGCGAGGGAGGGCGGTGAGAAAAGTCCGACAACCGTGTGGGGGGATGTTTTTCGCCGGGCGCGAACTTGTGCCCAAACTGTGCCCAACTTTACCTGGCAGGACGATTCCGAACGTGACCGAAGACAACGGCCGATTCCGCAAGGCGCTGTGAAGCCAATGAGAGGTTTAGGAATGGCCGTAGAAGGTCTCAAAATCCGCCGTTGCTTACTTACTGTGGGGGTTCAACAATGCGGTCCAGAAGGCAGGGCAAAGTCTGTCTTATCGGTTTCGCTGCCTATGGTAAGTACGGCGGATTGGATGTCCGCCGCGTTGTGCTTCAAGCACTGTTTACGCTGGGTGGAGAGATGCCCCTGCCTGTCCCCTGCCCAAGCTGCCGCGATCTAGTTGGAAAACCCCTTGCCTTCTGGTTCATAGTCCGATTCGGGGCTCCACGCGAGACAAAGCGGACCAACCAAGTACCACGAAGCATTAGGATGCCTTTCACGCCTTTAGCCCCGTTTTGCTTTACTTTGCCTGATGTTTACGGACAGAAAGCGGACAACGTCGGTTGGGAGGTTGAAAAGTTGAAAAGGAGAGAAGGATCGGAAGGATCGAAGGATCAGTGTTCCCAGTGTTACAGAGTTCCCAAAATCTGGTCCGATGGAGGGGCTCTCGTGGCGGCTTGCCCACAAATAAACGGATAAACTCAAAGGTCTTAACCTCTTAACCTACTCATTGGCAGAGGGTGAACCATCAAAAAAATCAGCGGCCCGAAGATCGTCGCGAAGGGGAAGGGAGCGGTTCAAGCGCCGCATAAAGTCGGTGGAGGCGTTAACTAGAGCACCCCTAATGGCTTCCCAATCTGAGCCTTCGGGTGAGCGGTTATGACAATAGATCTCAAACACCTCACCGGCGGATTGAAGGTGCTCGGCCTCTAAGTCTGCATCCGGTGCTGCTAGATGGATTGCATAGTTCCTGAGCACTGTCACATGTAGGATTACTGATCGGGAATCGCTATAACACCATCCCGGTAGGGTTGGCTTGACTTTTCCGCGCAGTTCAGGGGGGACAACGCCATTGCTGCCGTCGTACAACAACCGACCAAGAGCTTCTATGAAGTGTTTAAAATCGCCTCGGTCGTTGACTTTGCGTCGAAGGTACACTAGATCATTTCCAATAAGCTGTTCACGGCGAAATAGATATTGATCTCGGCCGACAAGGAGCCTGTGACGTTCAGAGACTGTTTCGATCTCCTTCATCAATTCATCGACCTCGTCGCCGATGCTACCAGGGGCGGAATTCAGATCCGCTAACAGACCTACGCTAATGTGTTGAGCCCAGTTCTTGACTCCAAAGTCTTCGAGCTCCTTTTGCGCCTTTGGCGCTCGTTCACTTGAAATCTGCCCGTACATCAGCGCTCGAACTGTACCGCTCAACGAGCGCACGACATATCGCCATTGGAGATCGATCTCTGAGTTGATTGCAGTCCTAACTGCGTTTCGTTCTGAACGCGATAGCTCGCCGAACGATCTGGTCCCCATTTGTCGATACCATGCGAAACAGGCAGCGTGCAGGAGAAGCGGGTGAGTACCGACCAAGTCTATGAGCCACTCTGCAGCTTTTTCGTCTGGTTCTAACTCCTGCATATAACGTCCGACCCCGATCAGCTGCCGCGCTTCATCGTCGTAAAGCCTGCCTAAAGAAGGAAGTGCCAGATTGATCACCGGAGCCAATTCTGAAGCGACGTCATAAGGAATGTGCTCCAAAATCTCATCTGGATTTTGTGAAACCCCCAGCACAAGTGTGAAGGAAGATATATCGTCGATAGCACTGCGCAATTCTGCCTGCTCATCTCTACCTAGCTGGGAAGCGATATAGTTGAATTCGTCTAAAATCAGAACTGTGGTCTTCCCTCCGTTATCCCGCAGCACCCTGCGTATAGCGTCTGTGAAGCAATCGGTAGGATAATACGAACGATGTGTCTGGGGAACACCGAAAGCGCTGAGAGCCGATTCGCGGAAGCTGTCCAACCCGGTCCAAGGACGCCCCGAAACGTTCAAATAGGCAACGTGCCACTCATCTTGAACATACCTTACCCTCAACGCTGGATGGAGCAGTTGTTTGAGCAGACTCGTTTTCCCAATTCGATGGGGACCAACAATAGCGACTCCAGGAAGGTTCTTGCCAGGCCCAGAAAGTCGCATGAAAATATCTCGCAAGATGTCTTGTCTTCCAACAAAGACCGGACTGCCAGGTTCCAGTCCGCCCCGAGAACTGTAGACGCCGGCAACGTCTTTCACGCGGCTAACTCTTGATTTCGAGTATTCACGTATAACGCCATTAGCGGCACGCGGAATCTGTAGCCTCGGCTTGATCGCGTCAGGATCTCGCTATTGGTCAGAGCCATCAGAGCTTGTTCCAGTGAATTGGAGGAAAAGTGGCGATCCTCTACCAATTCGACACGAGACACAATCGCATCGAGGTCCGCGCGCCGATCCTCTTGCGTCAATTCGGCAATAGCGCGTCCAACCACCTTAGTCTGCGAAGTCATTTTCAATTCATCATACTGGAAGGAAAATGTCGGGGTTTGATTCATAACCCGCTGTTGAATCGCTTGGTTCAATTCCGCGATTGAACAAACCGAGAGATGTTGATCTTGCATCAGGCGGAACAACTCGTAACAAATTCCCTGAAGGAAATAAGGGTGACTATTTGTCAGGAATAGCATCCTGTCTCGCGCTGCTGCTGAATATGAAAACAGTTCTTCGACGGGTTCTGTCATTAGAGCCTCGGCGGATTTGCTGCTTAGTTCCGTCACCTTAATGGGAAGGGGCATATGAAAGAGTCTCTCACTCACATTTCCGGACATCTCTAACAGACTCTTGGTCCCGGATAGTAAGAAACTTACGCCCTTCTTATGTTGCATGTAATGCCTAAGCGTGTGGATAATGTCTTCGTGAAGTCCCTGCGAGTAGGTGACTCTCCCTGCTGCCTTATCTTGCCTCAGACGATCAAAGAAAAAATCCATCTCGTCGAACATAAGCAACAGTGATCTCTTGTCGCAAGCGAGGGCAACGTTGTCCAGATATGAGCGAAAGGCTGCCAAGCAGTCAGGTGCGTCGCGGATCTCCGGTACAGAAACGCGACCCGCTTGGGTTCCCACGAGCTCTTGAGAGATCGTCTCGGCGAGAGCGCTCAGGAAAGAAGGCGTGTGACTGGTCTTTTCCCGAATCAGGTACTCTATGTCGCAGATAACTGGTTCGTAATGACTGCGCACTTCGGCATCGAGTTTAATTCGATAGAGAAGAGTCGACTTTCCGATTCGCCGGGCTCCCCAAATGAGCGGAACGTTATCTTGATAGCGGCCATGAAGGGTACGAAAAATGTCACGTGTCTCATCGTCCCGCCCTTTGATCATCAGAAGATTTCGTACAGCAGTTCCGACCGAATAGGGATTAGGGCGCTGGGAATACGGGTAAACGCGGTGGACGACGATATTTTGTTTCTTACCTTTGTAAGGCACTAACCCGCCACGGAGCAGACCGCCCTGGCGTAGGCCAATGTGTCCAATTTCGAGGGTCAAAGGCACGGGTTCGCCTAAGCTCGCGATCGACGCCACCTCTCGCGTTTTCCGTCGAATGCGAACTGCGACTTCTGCTGCCTCCTTCTTTTTGTCCCCCTCCAAGCGTAGAAGTTCTACGACCTTGTCGCTGTCAAGGATCTCAATATCGGGATGGTCACAACGGAAGGTGATTTCGACATCCCGAAGGAAAGCCGACTCCGGGGCGAGTGAGACGCGCAGATGCAATGGAGTGTCACGGCTACCATCGAGCGCGTCGAGATAAACCTCGCGCGTAATGGCTGACACTACTGCTTCCGTCTTAGATGGATCAGCTGTGACAGACGCGAGTCCCTTTAGCCGCTCAATGTGCGAAATGAGAACCTGCCGGATTTCATTTGAGCCCCCCATTCCTTCGAAGCGAGCAGCGAGGTCACTCAGAGATGAAAACACACGATCGCTTCGAGATAAGTGAGGTGTCTCAGCTAGCATGGTGGCAAGATCGCGGAGTTGCTTGAGGTTGGCGCGGACCTCACTTCGCTCTTCGAGGGCTATCCTGTACGTTGCGACGAATTCTAGGAGTTCGTAATCCCCGGACCTCGGGGTTCCGAGCGTCTCAAGGAGAATTTGCACCAAGGACATGCGGAGAGGGGCGATCTCGCTCAGCGGTAGCTCCAAGAATTCTGGCATGACTGTTGGGGCTGCAGTTGCCAACATCCCAAGAACATGTGCTAAGTCGGTTGATGCTCGAATGAGCAAGTAGCCCTGAATCAACGAGACCCAGTCACGAGGGGTGGACGAGTGGGCAGGGCGAACGTCTGAATCTGCGCTTCCATAACTTGAACGGAGGCGCTGGAGGTGAGCAAAAGCATGGTTGAAGGCTGTTCGGCGGAGAGCGGAAAGGCCACTCAAAAGGCGAGAACTAGCACGGTAGCTCACTTGGGCCGCCGCCAAATAGAACTCTTCCGCTCTAAGGAAGTCGCGCTTGTTAAAAGACTGGTGACCTTTTTCCTCTAAGTAAGCAACAAGTGGCTCTTCCCACTCGTTGCCGCTTGCACGCCGCGACATATAGAGAGTGAACGCCACCCTAATCCGATCCATTGAGGAGGTTGCAGTCCTCAAAATATCTTCGGACTGTGCCACGTCAATTGTCTGACCTCGGTCCCCGGCACGCGATTCGAGATCTGCCCTTACCAGGGACGGGAGACTGCTAAACTCAGCGGGTGCAAGCTCGGGAATACTCACCGAAATCGAGTCCGTCAATGTCGACGATTCGATTGAATTACCAGCGACGAGAGTAATGAGAGATCGATCAAACGGGAGATCATTGAGCGAGCTTTGAATAGCTTCTCCGTACTGGCGCAATAACGCGCCAGAGCCGTCGGTGTTCAAAATGAGATTAGCGACAAGGGTGCGGAGTTCACCACCCTTCTCCTTGCTATTGCAAAGGCGCTCGAAGGCCCGGTCGAGCACAACTCTTGCTGCCTCCGCGGCAGACTCTCGCTCTTCCCGCTGTGCCTTTTCCAGCTCATCGCAAGTTCGATACGCGGTTTGCACCGCCATACTTGCCTTCTCTAGGTCGCCTTGTTCAATTTCAACAACTAACTTGTCTAGGGAATTTTCAAAATCGAGGACCTTTGTATCGCGGTCAAGCGTGCCCAAAAAATCCCTCACAAACTGGAGACGTTCGCGTAAATCGGATCGGACCACAACGCGAGCATCGTCAATTCCCGCTCGCAGGGCCGCTTGTTCTTTTGGTGGGGAGCTTTTGCAGTATTCGTCGGCTTTGGCGAAGTTCCGCATGTCGAGAGCGCACTGTACGCGCCATGAATCATATGCACCCTCGTTTATCAACGACTTGATGGCGGGGACAAGTAACGCAGCACCATCCGATGGCTTGCCCAGGTCCACTAATGGGTTCCCGCGAAACAGCTCGGAGTACAGGGACTGGGGGCTAAAAGCGCGCGTATGACCGGGAAGTGAAGGATCGTTCTTAACTAAGTTGATCGCGCTTTGATAGACCCATTTGAGAATAGGGTTATCTGCTCCTTCGATCTTCTCTTCTCGTTGCAGGCCCTTCAAAAGATCTTCCTCGCTGGGAGTAAGCCACAGGGCTTTGGTGTTCGTTTCTGCTTCCATAAACTCGCGGGCTTTGGCGCTTAAATCGCTAAGAAACTCCACAAAAGTCTCAGTTGCCGATGAATTGAGTTGAAATCCACACTGGCGATACAGATCATTCACGAGTTCTTCACCTAACTCAACAAGGCCACTGGGACCGTGGTCCCGATAACGCTTGTTAAGCTCCGGAAGGAGACAATCACGGTGAAAGTTGTACGAGGCTGCGCCCCCAGCACCCTTGCGTAAACTTTTCAATTTACCTTCAATGTCTCGGTGGAGCACCGCGAGGCGCTCGCGAGGATGGGTACTCTCCCACAACTCATGTTTTAAGGAAGCAGGGAAGACCTTAGTGGCTGCAGCTAAGACAGATTTGAGAAACAGATGCCTTGTGAGGGAGTTTGTTAGGTCTGCCGCCGTATCGCATAGAGAAGCCATTTCGGCGCGTTGCCCCATAATGTAGCTGGTTATCGCAGCAACTGCTGTTAGGCGCCCCCCGCTGTAACTATCTGGATTTCGGGACACGATCTCCCACCATGTGTCAGCAGAATCTGGTATCAGATCTGGTGAGTCGGCCAGGGATATCAGCAACGCCGCGTGCGCATTTTCGACATCTCCTATTGTGCTCCAACCTGCAAAGGCTTCCCTCCACGCCTGCTCGTTTGCAAACAGAGAGGCAAGCCACTCTATTGCTTCGGCACTGGAAAAGGAACTGGGGAGTGCCACGAACCAAGAGGCCACGGTGGTCGCTGAAATTGGGATGATTTTCGCTAAACTACGAAAAAGTACGAAGCTGGTGATCGGTAACGCTGCCTTCAATCGGCACAAACGTGACGCGGCAAGCGGGGGATGGACATCGCGTAAGCGCTGCTCCGCAAAGCGCTGCAAATCATCAGTTCGCTCTTGAGTTAGTAATATGTCGAGGGGCGCAAGAGCATCGCCAACCTCCATGAGAAGTTCGAGAGGTTCTCCTTCTGATTGCGGTGAAAGACTATCCTCCACCAGTTCCAGCGCCCGCGTAAGTAGCGGATCGCGTAGGTAAGGGCCACTTAGGGGCAAAAGTCGGGAGCAGACAGCCCAAAACTTCTTTCTATCAGCCGGATCAGGAAGGGACGACAACATCAGTGCTTTCTGCAAATCAGGAATGGCACCTTGCGCTTCCGGCTCTCCAAGGAGTTCGAGATTGGCTAGAGCCGTCTTGGCAGCTTGCAGGAGCCTAGCTTGCTCTTCCTCTTTACGTGCTCGCTCACAGTCTTGGATGCGTCGGTTGATTAACTCAACCTCGTCCCGGAGGCGGTGCCTCGCATCGACGAGAGGAAGGTCTAGGAATGTCGCCTGTTGTATGTACTCTTCGACCGCCGGGAGCGATTCGCTGTATTCATGCAAATCAGAGAGTCGATTGTGAACCTCCCTAAGCACCGAACTCAGGGCCTTTTGACGAAAGTCGAGAAGTTGCTGAGTGATCAGGCTGACAGCATCTTCTACCGTAAGGAAATACGGCTCGTAATCTTCTAGCCGAAACTGACTGGGTGGAGGGGGAGGCAGGGGCATGGTTGAAGGTATTCCCTCCAGTTTCATGTCCGCCCTGTATTCATCGAGACACTCCTCGGCATACTTGCGCAATTGTGCTAACAACGTTGCTAGGGACTCCCTGCGATTCCGAATCTCAAGCTGGAATACTTTTTTGTCACCTTCGATCTGAGTGAGGCTTTCATCTATCCCAAGTGAAAAAGCCTCGCGCTCCGTTTTCTGAAGCTCGGAATATTGCTCAAGACTTAAAGCAAGGGAATTAACGAGTGCTCGCCCTTCATCCAGTAAGGCACGAACTTGCGAACGAGCAAGCATCAGATATTCTCCAAAGTTGGGGGCACTGTTGAGAGTACTGCAGGCGAACCATGGACGGCTGAAATACTCTCACATCGGAGATCGGCGAAGCAAGGGCTAGTCAAAGCAGGTAGTAATTGGCTTGGCAATTGGTTGCGGTGGTTCTTGTTGCAAGTGGTCCTCCATGTGATACGCTCCCCCTTTGCGTCGTTTGAATATGCGGAGCACATTTTGCGGCAGGGTATTGATATGCGGAACATTTTGACAAACAAGCACTCATGTATGACCAGATAATAGCGACACGAAGGGCAGCGCAGCAGATCAGTACGCGATTCCTACTGCCCTTTTCCATACTGCGCGGACATTTGAAAGAGGGAATCAGTATCCTTGAACTGATGGCGCGCGAAGATGATAGCCACCAGTCTTTTCCAGTGTGGCAACCCGCCGTTCCGCATCAATTATACGAAGAGGAAGCTCTCGAACACGTTCTAGGCTATTTCTTTGAGGCAGAGCGGCAGGAGTGTTCCTACCTGAAGGTGCCGGACGCGACTGCTAACTCTTGGTTTAATTCACTGAGGATGGAGTTGAAAATCGGCGACGCCACCCAACGTTGGCGCGTTAGGTTGATGAGTCTCGCTGGTATCGAACTTTTCCTTTCTCGACACGGCGTGGGCGTGCTATCCATCGCGTTAGAGCTGGAAAAGCGAGACCTTCTTACAACCGATTGCCTGGAGTTCAACTACCGGCTGTCGCAAGTGCGCCCGCAAACCGCAGCGTCGCTGAGGGTGGATCACCCATCCGACAATGCCGTGGCATGGAGCAGGATGTCTAAGTCAGAGCAAGGGCGCGTGGCGATACCCCTAGCAACAGCGCCGCTTAAGGAAAGACTGGGTCGCGCCGGCGGCTCCTTCACACTGTACGAAGTTGCGGAGGAGCTCGTCCGACCGTTGGAAGCTGTCGGACTCCAGGTACTGCAAAACGAATTCTCCGTTTACACGGCGGTTCGCTTCGGAGACGACGTGGTTTTCGATGATCGAGCGACTTCCCCCCTGGCGGCATTTCTTGCTGGGTTGGCCCAGATTGAAGAACAGGGACACCCTGGCTCTGGCCTACCGACTCACGCTGTGCTAAACCAGCATCATTTTGTGGCTGTGGGATTACTCGGGGCAGCCCATCTCCTGTCGGATCAGCCAGGCGGCCACTCCTACAATTCGCAGCGCCTGCCCAAGGTTTTCATCAAGTACTTCTTCATTCACCTTGTAGCGACGATGCAGAGGTGGGTCCTGCGCCGGGTGGTTGTCGACTCGGCAGCTGTTCTGCACCTCGATGATAAGGATGAAATGCAGGTGCGCCTCGCAGAAGTGAGGCAAGGATTGATGGAGTTCGCTCTTGAGGGGTATTTCTCAGATATTAGTTACCGCGAAGTACTACACCGATATTATCGTGTCTCACAGGTGGGCCTTGACGTTCCCGCGACTCTGCAGGGCGCGCGGCGGGCCATTACCGATTTAGATGCTAAGTTCGCAGCCGACCGCCAGATCGAGATTGCGAAAGACATGGCTGCCAGTGCCGAAGCTGCTAACAGGCTGCAGTATCAGGTCGCGCAAAACGTATCGGCGACGCGCGAACTACAGCGTGAGATGACAGGTCACCTTAAGGTCGTCGCACGAGTTCAAACAATTCTCGAATGGCTAGAGGTATTTATCATCTCGGTGTATGCTGCGGAGCTTTGGCATATGTTTGCAGCCGACTACACGTGCTGGTTCCCCGATTGGGCGACACAAATCTTCGGAACCAGGGATGCCTTCGTCTCATGGGGAGTGCTAGTTACTGCAGTTCTGTTTGCCATCGGTGCGCTCATCGCGATCCGTCCTTGGCACCACGAGGCCAACAGTTCGGTTGCGCCGGACAACGATCCGGAGTGACGAATTAATATGCCACATGCCTTTGAGTCACTGAGATTATGATCTCCCCAGTTCCGGAACAGAGGGCCGTCATCTGACAATCCTTTCTACAGAAGCAGTCCCGGGTTTCCCTGTAGATAGATCATAGATCAAGGGATCAAGGAAGATCGGAAGATCTGCTTTCCGTGAAGCCAAATCTCATAAGTCTTCCTCAATTCCGAAGTTTCGATTCACGGCTGCCGAGAATCCGGAGTGAGCCAAAAACGACATCTTTAAGCGGACACTTAGCGGACAGTCTGCGAAACTACCTTCTGCTGGCGGTGTTTGAAGGGAACGTCTCCTGCATTACTAGACGCTCTGTCGAGCTCGACGGCCTGCGCGTCGGTACACTTCTACCCGAAACCGAGTCGGGCTTGCAGGATACTCACAACGCTGGGGCTTTCGCGATTTTGCCAAGTTCCGATGAGCGACATTCAACTCGGAACGACGGAAGTGGCCCCTGCCTAAACCCTGCCCAATGGCTCTTTACGGGACCGCACAGGACCGCACGGAATGCGCCTCATGGGTTACTCTATGTCGTTGTATGTAAAAGAAAACGGGTTGGTTGGCAAGCGGGGGATTCAGACTTAAAATCCGCAGGTCCGAAAGGACTGTGGGGGTTCGATTCCCCCTCCCGGCACCAGCTTGGACGAGCGTTGCGCTCCGGTCGAGAACAGGTGTGGAAAAGACCGAGAGTGCCGATTCGAAACGAGTTCCAAGCCAACTATAATCGATTCATGGCCGACGAAGCTGTGAACCAAGTCATCGCTGACTACTATCGCGATTTTAGCACGCTGAATGTCCGGGCGATTCTGCCGTACTTCAACGAGCCTTCGTTGCTGGTCGGCCCACAAGGCGTGATCCCGCTACTTGATCGCGCAGCGCTCGTGGCTGTTTTTGGGCCGGTGATGGAAGGTCTGCGAGCCAAAGGATACGGCCGGAGCGAACTCGAACTGGGCTACGTCAAGTCGCTCAGTTCATCCGCTGCATTAATTGGCGGAGCGGCGGTGCGATACAAAACCGATGGCCAGCAACTAGAGCGCGTTGGCATAACCTATGTGCTCCACAAAACGGAGAGCGGCTGGAAGTTCGCCACGGTTATCCTTCACGATCCAAACACGTCAGAGCTCTGATTCTCGGTCACGAAGCTAGAACTGCAGCTTCTGGAAGCTCTCAAGCAGATCGTTGCGCTTCTCGATATTATTTGGTTCCGGGGTTTTTGCGAGAACGAACCTTAGCTAGGCAGGAATTATCAGATAGCGGAACTTTTCCGAAATAGCGGAATTTGCCTCTATGCTTATCCGGAGCTTTCGAACTTGCTAGTGTTCATTTTGGTGCCCAATCTGGGAGAGCCGTGGACGGCGGCGAGAACATTCCGTTTTCAGTTACGCCTCAGCAAAATGAACGGCCGCTTGAAGGCTCCGTCCCTACAACCTGTTCGGGTCTCTGCGAAAACCTGACCTCGTCCTCGCGGTGTAAACTTGATGCGATGAAGACCGCCAAACTGGCCAGCACCTATCGCATCGATGACGGCAAGCATTTCCGCCTTAAGGATTTCGATCCGGCCGACACCGGACATCTGCACTCCAGAGAAGAAGCCGATGAGCAGTTGATAAAAGATGTGGCCCGCTTGGAGGATTTGCAAGCCATGCTGTATGCCCAGGACCGTTGGGCCCTGCTGCTGATTTTTCAAGCGATGGATGCCGCGGGAAAAGACGGCACCATCAAGCACGTCATGTCGGGAGTGAATCCCGAAGGCTGCCAGGTGTATTCGTTCAAGACGCCGTCGGAAACGGAGCTGCAGCACGATTTCTTGTGGCGTACGACGAGAAATCTTCCGGAACGCGGGCATATTGGTATCTTTAACCGGTCTTATTACGAGGAAGTGCTGGTGGTACGGGTGCATCCGAAGGTGCTGGAAAACGAAAAGCTGCCGCCGTCGCTGGTGAAGAAAGACATTTGGGAAGAGCGCTTCGAAGACATTCACTGCTTTGAACGGCACATGGCGCGCGGCGGGACGGTGATTCGCAAGTTCTTTCTGCATCTATCTAAGAAAGAGCAGAAAAGGCGATTCATGGCGCGATTGGATGAGCCGGAGAAAAACTGGAAATTCTCGGCGGCCGACATTCACGAACGCGATTATTGGGACGAATATCAAAAGGCCTATGAAGATGCGATCCGATATACGGCGACGAAACATGCGCCCTGGTATGTGGTTCCAGCGGACAACAAGTGGTTTACTCATCTCGTGGTAGCAGCGGCAATTGTAGAAACACTGGAAGAACTTGGGATTGCGTATCCGAAGGTCGACGCCGCGAAGCGCAAAGAGCTGCAAGAGGCTCGCCGGACGCTGGGGAAGAAATGAATTTTGCAGTGCCGAGCGTCGGCGCTTTGCGTGCGTCTGCCGCAGCATTACCATAGGGGTGATCTACCTTTCGTTTTCCATTTCTCTGTTGGGGGTTAAATATGTCTGGTCGAAATATGCTTGGCGGGGTCGCGGCAAAAAGAACATTCGCAGGCAGGTGCTGGGCACTCTTTCTTTGCACGCTCGTATCTTCATTGCCGATGGCGGTTTCCGGACAAACCACGCCCGGGCGGCAGTCGAAGGCGGTCAAGCCAACGCAATCTGCGGCTTCGGCGTCATCAAAATCGGCTGCTTCCGACCAGAACCCTCAGCCCGACAACGATTCCAACAAGCCGGAAGACAAACTTTTCAAGGGGATGAAGTACCGCCTGATTGGGCCGTTTCGCGGCGGACGATCACTGACAGCGGCGGGAATCCCCGGCGATCCTACGACCTATTATTTCGGTGCGACCGGCGGCGGTGTTTGGAAGTCAACCGATGGCGCCATGACTTGGTCTTCGGTTTTTGATCGCGAGGGAAGCGGAGATATTGGCAGCCTGGCGGTCGCGAACTCCGATCACAACACCATCTACGTCGGCACGGGCGAAGCCTGCATTCGTGGCAACATTTCTCACGGAGACGGAGTTTACAAATCTCTCGACGGCGGGAAGACCTGGAAGAACGTTGGCCTGCACGACAGCCGGGCGATCGGCAAGGTGATTATCAACCCGACAAATCCAGAGATTGTTTTTGTGGCGGCTCTTGGACATCCTTATGGGCCGAACAGCGAGCGAGGTATTTTCCGCACGACCGACGGCGGCAAGAGCTGGGAAAAAGTTCTCTATAAGGATGAGAACACCGGCGGCATCGATATCGCGTTCGACCCACACAATCCGAACATTTTGTTTGCAGCATTGTGGCAGGCACGCCGCTCGTCTTGGAATCTTTCTGACGGTGGACCGGGAAGCGGACTGTACCGCTCGGGCGACGGAGGCACGACCTGGAAGCGGTTGGAAGAGCATGGTCTGCCCAAGGGGCCTTATGGACGAATCGGCGTAGCGGTGGCCGCGAACTCCGACCGAGTCTACGCGCTGATTGAGGCGCGCAATCCCGATGGCGGTTTGTACCGCTCTGACGATGGTGGCGAAAACTGGGACTTCGTGAATCCCAGTCACAGCTTATGGCAGCGGCCGTGGTATTACATGCACATCATTGCCGATCCGAGGGACGAAAATGTGGTCTATGTCATGGACGTGGAATCTTTCAAATCAACGGATGGCGGCCACCTCTTTAATAAGGTTAAAGTTCCGCACGGCGACAACCACGGCTTGTGGATCGACCCGATGGATACCAAGCGCATGATCGCATCGAACGACGGCGGCGTGACCGTGAGTTTGGATGGCGGCAAGAATTGGACGCGCCAGGATAATCAACCGACGGCGCAGTTCTACCATGTCATTACCGACAATGCGGTTCCTTACCGGGTTTACGGTGCGCAGCAGGACAACACCACAGTTGGCATCGCGAGCCGAAGCGACGGAGGGGCCATCGATCGCTCGGATTGGTACGACGTGGGCGGAGGCGAAGCGGGCTACATTGCACCTTATCCTCCTGACCCAAACATTGTGTATGCCGCCGACTACCAGGGAAACATTACGCGTTTCGATAAGCGCATCGGCCAAGTGAAAGCGATCACCGAGCAGCCCGAACTTTCGGACGGAGGCGGCGCTGCGAAGCTCGAGCATCGCTTTCAGTGGACAGCGCCGGTGGTGATTTCTCCGCATGATCCCGACACGCTGTACCATGGTGGCGAACGGCTATTTAAAACGACGGACGGCGGCGTTCATTGGGTGACGATCAGCTCCGACCTCACGCGCAATGACAAAAGCAAGCAGCAGCCCTCCGGTGGCGATATAACCCTGGATGACACCGGCACGGAATACTACGACACGATTTTTGCGGTCGCCGAGTCGCCGATTGCAAAGGGCTTGATCTGGGTGGGCACGGATGACGGACTCGTCCAAATTACACGTGACGCAGGAAAAAGCTGGGCCAACGTCACGCCCAAGGACTTGCCGGAGTGGAGCCGCGTCAGCTTGATCGACGCGTCGCTGCACGATGCGGGAACGGCGTACGTTGCAGTGGACCGACATCAGAACGACGACCTTCGCCCTTACATCTACAAAACGAGCGACTACGGCCAGACCTGGACGAAACTCACCAATGGAATTCCCGATGGTTCGTTCGTTCGTGCGGTTCGAGAAGATCCGAAGAAACGTGGCTTGCTTTATGCGGGAACCGAGAATGGCGTCTTCGTTTCCTTTAACGACGGAGCGGATTGGCGGTCCATAAAACTGAATCTGCCGACCACGCCGGTCCACGATCTGGCGGTTAAGGACAACGATCTCGTGGTCGCGACGCACGGCAGATCCTTCTGGATATTGGATGACATTAGCCCGCTGCGGCAGTTCAGCGAAGACATCACGAAGAAGGATGTCCATCTCTATGCACCCGCGCCCGGGTACCGCATTCAAGCTGGAGCGGCAGGAGAAATGCACGTTTCCAAGCGCACGGGGCAAAATCCGCCGGTTGGCGCGATCATTTATTACTACTTGAAAGATGTGCCGAAGGCAGGCACAGAAACGAAGTTGGAAATCCTCGACGCGTCAGGAAACGTGGTTCGCAGGTATTCGAGCGCAGCGATGGAATTGCCCGACGAACCGCTCGATCCCGACGACAAGAAGCCGGAAAAAGAAATCAAGCCGGAAGCTGGGCTGAATCGATTCGTGTGGGACCTGCGATACGAAGAAGCGCATCGTGTTCCCGGATACTACTTGTGGGAGTACATCGGCGGGGCGAAGGGACCGGTGGCGGTGCCGGGCCAGTACCAGGTGCGGCTGACGGTAGGGGGTGAAAGCCAGGTGGCGCCCCTGGAAGTAAAGCTGGATCCACGAGTGCACGTGAGCCAGGCGGATATCGAACAGCAATTCACTTTGCTCATGGGTCTTCATGAAGAGCTCAACGGTGTTTATGACGCAGTAAATCAAATTCAAGATGTGCGCTCGCAGATTGCGGGCCTGAAACGGCGATTGCCGGAGAACGCCAGCACGAAGAACATTGCTTCGTCGGCCGACGATCTTGAAAAGAAGCTAGACGCAGTGCGCGATCGAATGGTGAATCTGACGATCAGTGCGAACGAAGACTCGCTTGCTTATCCTCCGCAATTCGATACGAAGTTGGCATATCTCGCCATGGATGTCGGCAGCGCGGACTCGGCCCCCACCGAGACGGAGCAACTTCAATTCGAGAAGCTGAAGCGGCAGGGCGGGAAACTGCTCAGCCAGTGGGACGAACTGCAAAGGCGCGATCTGGCGGCCTTCCAGAAGCTGACCGCGGAGAGTAGTCTTGCCCCGGTGGGGGTTCCACCCGCGGGCAAAGCTGCCGAGGCGGAGAATACTGACGCGCGCTGAACGTGGGCTGAGCGCTTCTGGTGAGCGAGCACATGCACAACTCTTCTATTACTTCCGTGCCACTTCTGTGGCACGGATGTGCCTTGTACAGCCGACTTAGCACTGATATGTTGCCGATAGTGATGCTGATCCTCCCCCTGAGGTGATGGCCGATTCAGATGTTTTGGGGGTGACTATGAGGTTGATGCATCTGTGTTACGCGGCGCTAGGCTTTGCGGTGGCTCGCTGGGTATTCCGTCGGCAACCTGTAGTCGATCCGGTCACTAGGTTGCGAACTTCTGGCCTGTTGTAGCTTTAAGCTAAAGTTTAGGGCGCGCGTCCCGTTGCGCAACCATTTCGTCAGCGCGCGCCCTAGTCTTTATTCTTCGTCGGTAGGTCTTCCAATTTGGTGCAGGCATTAATCGCTCGGTTGCGCTAATTTCGTCCTCTGCGCGAAAGTGCTAGCCCTTAGGTTTGCCGCAGTTATCTCTTCTTTGTCGCTTGCTCTCACTACAATCGTAGCAGTAACCCCTGCTGGCACCGTGGTAATCGGTATCCGTGCCGCAGTTGCGATTCCGACTCCGGAGAACTTTTCGCTCCGAAGACTGGGTCGCAAGGTCTTGCAACCATCCAGTGCGAATACATCTACGAATTCGCTTCGCTTTGGGCCTCGTGCTCTTAGGATTGCTTCTGTTGGGGCTGCCTCTGCAGCTTTGCGCTCAGGACGATGAGACGCCATTAGGCGACGTGGCGCGAAATCTTCGGAAACCCCAGGCGTCCGAAGCGGTCATCGATAACGACAACATATCCAAGGTGATGGACGATGCGGAAAGCCATCACAAGTCGGGTTCGTCGATGGTCTTTTCGTTTGATCCAGGCGGCAAGAATTTTAAGGTTTCGTCTCCCGATGTCACGTGCAGCCTATCTTTTACTGCAAAGACGAGTTCGCTGCTCTCCGACCCGCTGCAGGTGGACGAGTTGCCGCGCAGCGAATTGTCGAAACTCGAAGGGCCGGCTACGATTGACGGAGATTTGTTGCAGATCGCGATTCACAACGGAACGTCATGGGACCTTCGCGAGGTGATGATCGGCCTGACGATCATCCGGCGTCCAGAGACGAGCGCGGGCTATATCGGTGCGGCCCGAATTGTTCCGGCTGTCGCGGGCAGTTCCGAGCGGCAGGAGCAGGACTCGTCTCAGAAGCAGCCGGATGTAACGCTTCTATTGAAAGTAAAAGGATCGGCCGGTCCAACCGCGACCGCGATCTTTCGGACTTCGCTGAACTTTGCGATGTTTCCTGACCAGGAATGGCATTGGGCGATTGTCAAGGCGAACGGGATTCCGCCCCAGAACTCAAGCGCGGATCTGGCAACACCGGTACAAGGCACCAACCCACTCTCGCCCGAACCGCCTGCAAACAGTTCGCAAGAGCCTGCTCCGGCCCTCCCGCCCTCAATAACGCCTTCAATGAATCCGTCTCCATCGAATCCTTCATTGTCATTGCCCTTGCCGAATTCGGATGTTGTGGCTCACTAGAAATTAGCTAATCTGATCCCCGGTTGCGAACTGCCAAAACACAACATGTTAAACTGACTTCAAATCCCACAAGTTAAGGACAGGCGATGAAATTCGGAGTCATCATCTTTCCCGGTTCTAACTGCGATCACGATGCCTACTGGACCATCCAGCAGGTTGCGAAGCAGCCCGGGACCTTCTTGTGGCACGAATCGCACGATTTGCAGAATTGCGATGCCATCATTGTCCCAGGGGGCTTTGCGTTTGGAGACTACCTGAGGACGGGCGCAATTGCGAAGTTTTCTCCGGTGATGGAATCGGTGCGCCGGTTCGCCGAGAGCGGCGGTATGGTGCTGGGAATTTGCAACGGATTCCAAATCCTTTGTGAGTCCGGGTTATTGCCGGGAGCTCTTATGCGGAACACCGGGCTGAAATATGTTTGCAAGCCGGTGCAAGTGCGGGTAGAGAATGCCGCGACTCCCTTTACCAATGCCTGTTCTCAGGGAGAAGTATTGACGATTCCCATCGGACACATGGATGGGAATTACTTCTGTGACCCTGAGTCACTACGCGAGCTGCAGCGTAATAATCGAATCGTATTGCGGTACGTGACGCCGACCGGTGAGGTTTCTGCTTCCGCAAATCCGAATGGTTCGCTGGACAATATTGCCGGTATCTGCGGTGAGGGCGGAAACGTCTTAGGGATGATGCCTCATCCCGAACGGTCTGCCGAACCCGAGCTTGGATGCACCGACGGGATGAAGATTTTCCACTCGATGGTGGGCGCGATGGCGAGCCGGTAAAGTCTTCTGGCTTGCAAGACCCCACGTTTACCGACTTATATTGAGCCAAAAATTCGTTGAAAATCCTTCCGCTTGATGGTACTGTCTCGCGAAAGCTGCTTCCCGATTCGCCTAACCGGAACCCGAGAGGGTTTGAGTAGATAAGGGGGTAGGAGTGTGTCCCATGACGGCGAAGCAGATACTCGATTCATTTTCCCAAACACTAATCCAGGATGAACGAATCCTGAGCTCGCAGGAGCGGCAATTATTGATTAGTCTCCTGCACAATGCCAAAGTGCCCGGCAGCAATCCAGAAGTTCAGTCTGCGGTCGCGTCGACCATAGCGCGTTCAGTGGGTGAAACAGTAGCTCAACGCGCCTTCACGTTGCTGGGTAGCAGCATTGTGGAGCAGATACTGGCCATCGGCAATAGTATGACCAGTAGTCACAATGTCGTACCTGTTTTTGCGACAGAAAAAACTCCCAAGCCACCGGGCCCACCACAACCGCCTCGACCGGCACCTGAAAAAGACTTGCCGGCCAGTCCCAAGCCTCAGAAGCCACCGGGAGAACGACCCGCTGAGGATTTACCTAGTCCGATGCCCCCAGGAAGCGGCATGACGCAGGATGCAGTACAAGGCAAGGTTAACCCGCGCGCCAACATCGCTATTTCGGATATGCCCGGGGTGGAACGTGCGCGATGGGTCGTCCTAGATGAGTTCCTGGCTCCGCAAGAACTCGAAGAACTGATCTGTTACGTGCTACAGCACGAGGCAGAATTCCAAAATAGCGAGGTAATTTCGCCCAACGGAAATCGGGGAGTGATCGACTACGAGCATCGACGTTCGCGTGTCCTCATGGACTTGGGAAAACATCGGGAGGTAATCCTGAAGCGAATTCAGTGCGTGTTGCCAAGAGTGCTCGATCGTCTCGGAATCGAAGAGTTTCCGGTTGCGCGCACGGAGGCTCAAATCACGGCCAGCAACGACGGAGATTTTTTCAGCCCTCACACCGATGACGGGCAGGAAACAATTTCATCCCGCCGCATCACGTTCGTTTATTTTTTCCACCGTGAGCCACGCCAGTTTGCGGGCGGCGAACTGCGCCACCACGATTCGCTTGGAAACTCTAAGACCGGCAGCTACCAATCAATCGTTCCGCAGCAGAACCAGATCGTGTTCTTCCCATGCTCAGTATTGCATGAGATTATGCAGGTTGAATGCCAATCGCGAGCCTTTGTTGACAGCCGCTTTACTTTAAACGGATGGCTGCACGGCGGTGAGACGCTACGCGACTTGCATGGATAGCGCGACGAACAGCGAATGGGCCGCGCTGCAGACGCAGACTCCAGCGCGGTCCCAGCAACAGCTCCAATCGCCTGCTCGACCTTCTAATTAAGCAAGCCACCTTACAGCCGCTGCCCTAGTGCAGGCCCGAAATTATGTAAAGGTCGGAGAGGACCTGATAACAACTGTAGGCGAAGCGTGACCCATCGCGGTTTGCAGAAACCGATACTATCGTAACCGCCCCGGTGTTTGTTTCGGGCTGCAATTCTTGCAGAAGAGTCTTCTTTCCCGTGGCCACGTTGACCTTGTACACCTTGGTTGGAATATGGCCTTCGATATACCCATAGACGGAGGAGTCCTCCGACCACTGGATAGGGAAAAAACCAGCTTCGAGATCTGGGATGAAATGGGGCGTACCCGTACCTCCGTCGGCGGTAGGGTAGATCGCGAATGCTCCGGTGTTGTTGGTTCGAAAAATGTATTTGCCGTCGGGTGAGATTAGGCTGCCCTTAGTTCCTTCCGGCGTAACCGGTATGCGTTCCTTCCCCTCCAAATCCACCAGATAAGTTCGCACGGAGTGACCGGGTTCGTTGGCGTTGAGGGTGAAGTGTTTTCCGTCCTGCAAAAAATGGCTGGTACCATTCTGAATTTGCTCGAACGCGGGCAGGGGGACTGTGCGGGGCTGACCTGTTCCAGTGGGGACGAGAAGCACCTTTCCCGGCTTGCCTAGGACCAGGGAAATGACCCATTTTCCGTCCGGAGAAAGTTTGCTCGCACTTCCTTCAGACAGCTCCACCGGAGGTGTGCCGTCAATTTTGCGAATGGCAACTGAATAGTGAGACCCCGCGGCTTCACTGGCATCCTCGAACAAGACCGACTGTCCATCGGGCGAAATGTCCTTAGCAAGACTCCAGTCGTGCCAGGAAAGATCGATCGCTTTTGTTTCGCCCCGCGCCATGGTAGCGAGGGTGAGACGTTCTGAGTCAAGGCTGACCAGTACTCGGCCATCCGATGCTATGTCCTGTAAGGTCATCCCAGTCGGCAAGTTAAGGATGGTCCGCACTTGCCTCGTCATATTGACCGCAAGCAAGGCCCTGTTGTTGCCCTGTTTGGCCGAGGTAAACCAGACCTCCGTGCCGTCAGGACTCCACGCCAGTCCGTCTTCGGATTCCCACTCCGGTGACAAAACGCTTACGTGGCCTTGAAGATCGACGATGTCAACTGTGCCGCGATCATCGAACGGTGTGGGATGATCCAAAAATGCAATCTTGTCGGACTTTGGAGAAAACCGGAGATGGCTGATCCACCCACTGGCCCGATACAGAACGTGACCAATCGGATATTCAATTCGATCTCCGCCCTCGATATGGTGAACCACGGCCAGCTCATTGTTCCCGCCCCAATCCGCCGAGGGAACGTTATCGAGGACCTCACGAGGAGACCCTCCGGCGAGAGGCGCGCGGGCGAGAGTGCCGCCTCGCGTCTGCAAATGAGTCCCGGGAATGCTGCGGAGCGTCACTGCCAATTCGCTGGCGGGCGAAATCGCGAGCAGATCGGCATCGGCGAGAGCGAGCGGCTGGGCCAGCAGGGAATTGGCGACGGTCGAGTAAAGCTGCTGCGGCCTGCCATTCCAGGCGGCTCCGTACACAATCGAGCGAAAATCCGGCGCAAACCGGGCCGAGTAGACGGTCCCTTGTTCAAAGGTCAGACGTTGATAAGTTGGAGACGGCCTAAACAACAGCAATAACGTGGCAACCAGAAGTCCCCCTGCGACCGCCCAGGGGAGAACCTTCACGAGAATCGTCACTTGCCACCCTCGAACCCTGAGACGCTTTGGCCGTCCGCCCGAAGCATCGGACAGAGTGTCTAATGCAAACGCCAGATCGCGCGCCGATTGGAAACGATTCTCAGGATCCTTCTCCAGGCAGTGGCGAACGATTTGCTGGAACGATACGGGGATGTTGGCCTGTTCCAAGTCAACTTCAGGCGGCTCTTCCAGAAGTACGGCGGTCATGGTGTCGACTTCCGTTTCGCCTTGAAAAGCGCGATGGCAGGTCAGCATCTCATAAAGAATCGCACCCATGCTAAAGATATCGCTGCGGGAATCCACAGTCTTGCCGCGCAATTGCTCGGGCGACATGTAGGCGACAGTGCCGATGACGGCACCGCTCTTGGTTACGGTGGTCAACTCCTCCACGGTGCGTCCGGTTTCTTCCGGTACGGGTTGCAGCTTGGCGACCCCGAAATCAAGAATCTTCACGCGATTATCGACGGTCACAAACAGGTTTTCCGGTTTGAGGTCGCGATGAACGATACGGCGATCATGCGCCGCGATGAGGCCTTGCGAAATCTGCAGCGCGTAATCGACAGTAAGCCGAAGGCTAAGCGCGCCCTCCAACAAGAGTTTGCGTAAGGTCTTGCCTTCCAGCAATTCGCAGACAATATAAGGAATGCCGTCAGTGAATCCGACGTCATAAATAGCGACGATGTTGGGATGATTCAGCGATGCTGCAGCGCGAGCTTCGAGTTCGAAACGGCGAAGGTGATCGGGATTTTCGTTCGAGGAGGGCCGGATCAGCTTCAGGGCTACATCCCGACCCAGTCTTTCATCACGCGCCCGGAAAACCTCGCCCATGGCTCCAGAGCCGATTTTATCGATGACCCGGTAATGACCTATGACCTGGCCGCTATCCTGCACAAATGCACACCCCGGTTGGCATGGTAGGGCGGCTGCGCCTTGGCGTCAATACCGAAAGTAACAGATTAGAGAGCTAGATTTGAGGCGAAGAGCTTGCCCGGACGGTTTCGGCTGTTTATCATCTAGATAGCGGCGGCCTGCGGAATGGTGTCGTGTTATAATTTCTGTTCGCCTACATCTTTGTCGAGGTAATCTGTGATTTCTTCGGGCGAATTCCGCTTCAATCAAGATTCTTAGATACGAGGTCTAGTCATGTCTGGCCATTCAAAATGGGCCACAATCAAGCATAAAAAGGGCGCGCTTGACGCCAAGCGCGGCAAGATTTTCACCCGGCTTATTAAAGAAATCAGCATTGCCGCGAAGAATGGCGGCGGCGATCCTGATTCGAACCCTCGACTGCGTGGCGCCATCGTTGCCGCCAAAGCTGAAAATATGCCGGCTGACAACATCAAGCGGGCAATTCAGCGCGGCACTGGAGAATTGCCAGGAGCCACTTACGAAGAATTCTCGCTCGAGGGCTACGGTCCGGGTGGAGTCGCGATTCTGCTCGACATCAACACAGACAACCGGAATCGCACGGTAAGTGAAATTCGCCATTGCTTCGGCAAGAACGGCGGCAACATGGCCGAAGCGGGCGCGGTCTCCTGGATGTTCCACAAGAAGGGCGACATTGTTATTCCGAAGAGTGCCGCGAAAGAGGACGACCTGATGAACATCGTTCTCGAAGCCGGCGGGGAAGATTTGAATGACGATGGCGAGAATTGGGAGATCCTGACCGAGCCCTCCGCTTATGAGGCTGTGCTCGAAGCCGTGAAGAAAGCTGGAATCGAGCCGGCGTCGTCAAGCGTTGCCATGATTCCGCAGAACTACATCAAGCTGGAGGGTCAGGCTGCCAATACGATGATCCGGCTGATGGAGGCCCTCGAAGATCAGGATGATGTGCAGAACGTGCACTCGAATTTCGATATCGACGAGAAACTCCTGGAAGAAGTTGCCGGATAGCGCTCTGGAAGACTTGTATCAGTGCCGCCCTCGTGGGCGGCTTTTCTTTTTCTGTGCTTTTATGTCCAAGCGAGGCATCGAGCCAAGAAGTTTTCAACACTAGAGTGGAAAATTCTGTGGAAAAGCACGACAGTATCTTTGTAAGTGATTCAGCACGAGACGGTTCAGCATTTTGCACCGCATCGGGTGCTGGCACTTTCGTGGTGCGAACGCAGACGCGCGGCTTGCCAGTAAGAAATTTTGTTCTGGGCCAAACTTGAAACTGAGACTCGATAAACTTCTGGTTGAACGTGGACTTGCGGCTTCACGCGAGCGCGCACAGGCTCTCATTCTCGCGGGGAAAGTTCTGGTCAACGACCAGAAACTCGATAAGGCCGGCGCACAGGTCGTCTCGGAGGCAGAGGTCCGCCTGCTCGGCGAAGATCTGAAGTACGTCAGTCGCGGCGGTCTTAAGCTTGAACGCGCTCTCGAATATTGGTCCATCGACGTTGAGCATAAGGTCTGTCTCGATGTCGGCGCTTCCACCGGCGGATTTACCGATTGCCTGCTGCAACGCGGCGTCAGCCGGGTGATTGCGATCGACACCGGATACGGCCAGTTGGATTTCAAATTGCGTCAGGATGCCCGCGTGCGCCTGCTGGAAAAGACGAATGCCCGGTATGTGACGCGAGAAGTGATTGGCGAGAACGTGGAACTCATCGTAATGGATGTCGCGTTTATCTCCGCGACACTCGTTCTTCCTCGGGTTGTGAACGCCGCATTTCCTCAAGCTCTTGGCGAACGCCGAGGCAGGCAGATCGTGGTCCTGGTGAAACCGCAATTTGAGACGGGAAGGGAATTCGTCGGCAAAGGTGGCATTGTGCGGGACGAGGCGGCGCAACTAGCGGCGGTTCAAAAAGTGAAGACTTTATTGCTCGACCTCGATTGTGCTCACACCGATGTCATAGAATCCCCAATTTTAGGCGCGGAAGGGAATCGCGAATTTCTTCTTCTGGGGTGCTTTTGATGCTTTTGTCATCCCGGGTCTCTCAATCGAGAGTTTCTTTCCTTGGATTCTGTACAATCTCCCTTTGTCTATGACAAGCTCTCAAACTTCTTCCCGACCAAAGACTGCAGCCGTCATCTCGCGTTCGGCGCGGCCGGCGCTTGAGCGTGTTATCCCCGAACTTTTGGCATGGCTTGACGCTCACGCGTACCGTGTCATCGTGGATCCTGAGACGGCGAAGTATTGTGACCGACGTCAAGAAGAAGTGACCCGCGCGCAGATGTCGTCGCAGTCGTTAGATCTGGTTGTAGTCTTCGGCGGCGATGGTACGTTACTCTCCGCGGTTCGAGCGACAGCCACCATGGACGCGCCTTTGCTCGGCGTGAACCTTGGTTCGCTGGGTTTTCTCACGGACGTTCCACTTTCGTCGCTATTCTCAATGCTCGATACCATCTCGCAGGGGAAAGCTCCTGTGGAGCAGCGCACTCTGATGCGCTGCGAGTTATTGCGCGGCGACGCGACGCCGGGAAGCTATTTGGCTTTTAACGACGTCGTCGTGAACAAGACAGCGTTGGCTCGGCTGAATACATATGAACTGTTTGTCGATGGCGCATTTGTCACAAATTATCGCGCTGACGGAATGATCGTTGCGACCCCGACTGGTTCGACGGCTTATTCGCTTTCCGCAGGCGGTCCTGTTGTCATGCCGACGGTAAATGCTTTTGTGATCACGCCCGTGGCTCCGCATTCGCTTACGCATCGTCCGCTGGTCGTGCCGGATACAGCCGTCGTGGAAATTTTGCTGCGCAGTGATGAGGAAGTTGCGTATCTAAGCATGGATGGCCAGCCGGGCCTCGATCTGAGGGATGGAGATAGGGTTCGGTGCCGCCGGTCCGAGCACAAAGTCAGCTTGTTTCGAACCAGCACCGACTTCTTTCACGTTCTGCGCACCAAGCTTAAGTGGGGAGAACGATAAGTTCGGGTGCAAAACAACGTTGTCGATTAGATCTCGGCCGCGTATAGGGCACGCGCGTTCTCTCTTCGCCGGATGATCTTGGCCGACTTTCCGCGGACCAGAATTTCTGCAGCCCGCGGACGCGTGTTGTAGTTCGATGCGAGTGCCATTCCGTAAGCTCCGGCGTCAAGAATCGCAAGCAAGTCTCCCTCTTCGACTCGCGGCAACTCGCGATTACGAGCAAAGAAGTCTCCGGATTCGCACACGGGACCCACGACATCGACGGTCTCTGGTTTATCTGACGAGTCTCCAGTTGCCGATTGTGGCTTTCTAACGACGGGAACGATTTCATGGTATGCGCTGTAGAGCGCTGGCCGGATCAGATCGTTCATTCCCGCGTCTACAACCAGAAAGCGCTTGCCATCATTTTCTTTTTTGTAGATCACCGAGGTGAGCAGAGCGCCGGCTGAGCCGACAATCGACCTCCCCGGCTCGAGCAAGAGGTGCACTTTCAAACCACGCAAGGGACCCGTCACAGCTTGCGCGTATCCTGCAAGATAATCGGCAAAGTCTGTGGCGGGTTCTTGATAAGCGATACCAAGGCCGCCGCCGATGTCGACGTAGTCGATCTTGTGTCCATCGGCGCGCAGGTCGCGAACGAAGTCAGCAAGCCGCATTACCGTTTCGGCGAAGGGCGCGACGTCGGTAATTTGTGATCCGATGTGCACGCTCACGCCAGCAACTTTCAAATATTGCAATCGGGAGGCTTCAGCGTAGAGGGCGCGCGCCGTGCGAATAGGCACTCCGAACTTGTGTTTATGTAGACCAGTAGAAATGTAAGGGTGCGTTTCTGCGGCAACATCGGGGTTGACTCTGAGGGCGGCCTGCGCCATTTTGCGCAGTTTCGATGCGCACTCGCCCAAGGCCGTGAGTTCCGAGGAGCTTTCTACGTTAAACAAGAGGATGCCGGCCTTCAGCGCGGCGGTCATCTCCTCGCGAGATTTGCCGACACCGGAGAAGACGGCTCTCTTTGCGGCATGGCGGTCGGCCACCAGCACGCGATCCAGTTCTCCGCCTGAGACAACATCAAAGCCGCATCCCTGCCGCGCCAGCAGGCGCAGGATATTCACGTTTGAGCTTGCTTTTACGGAGTAACAGACGGTATGGGGGACATTGCGAAAGGCTTTTTCAAACGTTGCCAGGCGCTCCCGAATCGCAGTCTCCGAGTAAACATAGAGAGGAGTTCCGTAACGCTCGGCAAGCGCCGCTAACGGCACATCGTCGCAGTGCAACTCATCGCGATCTTTAGCAGTCCTCGACCGGGTTTTTACGCGGCGACGAAAAACAAATCCTGGTGGCCGTTCAGAATAAAGGTTTGGCGCTCGCGCAGCTCGATCCGGCTCGGTCATTTTCGCTTGGCAGACCCAGAGGCGAGACCATCTTTTACCTTGATTGCAACTACCGTTTGATCGTCGAAAGTTTCAACCCGGGCAGAATGCTCGGCCGCGGCTTTGAAAAGGGAGTCCACCACACAGTCTGCGGATTTGCCGGCGCAGTCCTCAATAATTTTCTCCACGCGTCCCCTGCCAAACAGTTCTCCTTTGCGGTTGCGCGCGTCGAGAATGCCGTCGCTGAAGAATACGAACATGTCTCCGGGCTTCATTCGAAAGGTAAATTCGTCGTAGTCCGCGTCATCGAAAAGGCCAAGCGGCAGGCCCGTCGCCTCAATCACCTGATTCTTGCCGTCATGAACATAGACAGGGCGAGGCAGGCCGGAGTTAGACACCAGCAGGGTGCGCTGCTCGTCCTCCCAAACGGCGTAGATGAGCGAGACGAATTGCGCTTCGATCCGCCGCTCGGCCAGCGACATGTTCACGGCCTTGAGCATTTCGGCGGGACCTGGCTCGATGGGCGCGTGGGAGCGCAGAATGCCGCTGACCAGCGCAGCATAAATCGCGGCTGGCGCGCCTTTGCCGCTCACATCGCCAATGACAATTCCCAGCCGCGAAAGGGAGTAAGGAATGAAGTCGTACAAGTCCCCACCGATGGCGCGGGCTGGAATAAATTTCGCGGCAACATCCAAATGCGCGAGCTTGGGGCGCGCCTGTGGGAGCAGACGCATTTGCAATTCGCGAGCCAGTGCCAAGTCCCGCTCCAGGCGGCGTTCCTGACGCGCAATTTCCTCGTACAGGCGCGCGTTTTCGATGGCAATCGCCACTTGCGAGGCCAAGGTCATCATGGTGCGCCGGTGGTCATCGGTAAAAAAACCGCGCCGCGTGTGCTCCAGGTCGAGCACTCCGATCACTTTATCTTTGTAAATCAGAGGCACAGCTAGCTCGGAGCGGGTTTCAGGATTCCCCTCGACGTAGCGAGGATCCTTGGTCACATCGGGCACCAAGATCGCATGTCCACTTTGTGCGGCATGCCCGACAAGCCCGCGTCCCAAGGGAACCTCATGCTTGAGATGGATATTTTCGTGGAAGCGCAGCGAGAAACGATGCTGCAGCTTTTCGCCGGAAGCATCGAGCAACAGAATGCTGAACATCTGGTAGTCGATCAGCTTGCGCAAAAGTTCGGCGACCCGGCTTAACAGTTCATCGAGGTTCAAGATCGAGGATAGCTCGCGGGCAATGTCGTTCAGCAGGCCGAGGATGCGGGCTTGCCGCGTAGTGCGAGTATAGAGCTGCGCATTTTCAATTCCGCTGGCGATTCTTGAAGCGAGCAGCGTCAGCAGCCGGCTGTGCTCTTCGGTGAAATAGCCCGGCGTGCGGGCCTCCAGATCGATGACACCGATGACGCGATTCTTGGCGATCAGCGGCACCGCCAATTCCGAGCACACGTTGGGAAGGGCTGCGATGTACCGCGGGTCCTTAGTGACATCATCGACAAAAATCGTTTGCCGCAGTTGCGCGGATTGCCCGGTTACACCTTCGCCGACCTTTACACGGGCGCGCTCGGCAAACTCCGGTGGATATCCCACTTGAAAGCGAAAGCGTAATTCCTGAGTCTTTTCATTGAGCAGGAGTATGGCGAAAATCTCGTAGTCGATGACCTTTTGCACGATCTCCGCGACTCGGCGGAGGGTCGTATCCAGGTCGAGCGACGTCGACATTACGTCGGCAACCTCGAGCAAAAACGGTTCGACGTGCAGATGGTGTTGCTTGTTCAAAGACCCCATTTGGTTTTTCTATGATAACAGTCGTGCCGAGTACCCAGTAAAGATGCTGAATCCCTGAATCACTGCAGATCTAAGGGTCGGCGGTCGGCCAGTTTCTTTTGCTCGGTACTAGGTACTGGTTACTAGGTACTGGAAGTTACTCCCTCGGCACGATGCAGACATCGGCAAGGTTGCGATAGCGTTCGGCGTAATCGAGACCATAACCTACAACAAATTCATCGGGGATCGTGAATCCGACGTAGTCGCCCTTGAGTGGCAGTTTGCGGCGCGAGGGCTTATCGAGGAGAGCAGCGATCTTCAACGACCTGGGCTGATGGGCTAACAATAATTTCTTTAGAATCGTGAGCGTCAATCCTGTATCAAGAATATCTTCGACCACGATTACGTTTTTATCTTTCAGAGACTGATCGACGTCCTTCGTCAGCTTCACCTCACCGGTCGAATCCCATCCGCTCTTGAGTTCCTGCGAGGGGGTGGGGCGATTTCCGTAGCTGGAGACACCGATGAAGTCAAAGGTCGCATCGAGCTTTACCTGCCGCGCCAGGTCTGCGAGAAAAATTGCCGACCCCTTCAATACGCCGACAAAGAGTACGGGTTGGCCGGCGAAGTCGCGGGTTATCTCCGCACCTAGTTCCACCACCCGTTTCGCAATCTCATCGCGCGAAATCAGCACCCTGAGTTCTGTCATGGCGTTTCATATTAAACTAAAGCGGCTGCTCTCGGTGAGGCGCGGAGTACGTGCCTTAAAGCGAGGAGCAAGCCCGGAGTTTTCATTTATGAATCTGAAAGGCGTTCAACTTACATGGCTGGGGCATGCGACTTTCCGCATTGTCACTCCCGCCGGCCAAACCGTCATCATCGATCCCTGGATCATGAATAATCCGATGTGCCCATCGTCGGAAAAGAAGGTGAAGAACGTCGATTTGCTTTTGTGCACGCACGGTCACGGCGACCACATTGGAGACGCGGTCGAGGTCATCAAGCAGCACAATCCGCAAATCGTCGGAATTCCTGAGTTGTGCGGTTGGCTGCAGAAGAAGGGCGCCAAAAAAATCGCCATGATGAACAAGGGTGGCACGCAGAAAATCGGAGACATCAAAATCACTATGGTGCACGCCGACCACTCTTGCGGCATTCAGGATGGCGACCAGCTTATCTATGGAGGCGAGGCGGTTGGCTACGTCATCGAGTTCGAAAACGGAGTCAAGGTTTATCACGCCGGCGACACGAATGTGTTTGGGGACATGGCCATCATCCGCGAACTTTACGAACCTGAAATCGTGATGCTTCCGATTGGCGACCACTTCACGATGGGCCCGCGAGAGGCGGCCTACGCGTGCAAGCTGCTCAAACCGAAGATCGTGATCCCCATGCATTTTGGAACGTTCCCGGTTTTGACCGGGACGCCGAACGACCTGCAAAAGCTAGTGCCGGACGTGGAAATCCTAGCGATGAAGCCCGGCGAAACCATCAGCAACTAAGACCAAACATTTTCCAGTCAACTGAAAGTCGGAAGGACTCATGGCGCAAGCAAAGCCGAAAGAAGAAGCAAGACCAGGTTGGCGACACTTTGATCTCGCTATGGCCGGACCGGTCGACGATTACATGTATTCCTTGCTGCCGAAGCGCGAGCCGGTACTGCAGGAGATGGAAGACTACGCGAGCAAGCACGATATCCCTATCGTCGGCCCAGCGGTGGCGCGCGTGCTTCAGCAACTTGCGCTGGCGATTAATGCCAAGACTGTTTTCGAGTTGGGATCGGCGATTGGATATTCGACGATCTGGTGGGCACAGGCAGTCGGCGAAAAGGGGCGCGTTATTTATACGGATGGTGACCCTAAGAATGCGGAGCGGGCGCGCGGATACTTCGATCGCGCCGGCGTTTCCAACCGCATCACGCTGCATACGGGCGATGCGCTTGAAGTTCTCTCTGAACAAAAGCAGCAATTCGACGTCATCTTTAACGATGTCGACAAAGAAGATTATCCGCGCGTGCTTCGCCTGATTCCGCCTCGGCTGCGGAAGGGCGGCTTGTTCATCACCGATAACGTTTTGTGGAGCGGCAGGGTCGCGGAGAAAAATCCTAAGGAGTCCCGCACCAAGGCGATCCTCGAATTTAACCGCCTGCTCTACAATTCCGGCGATTTCTTCACAACCATCCTGCCGATTCGAGACGGGTTGGCGGTGGCGTTGAAGAAATAATTCAAGCGACAGATCAGATCGATTTCACCGGGATGGCCAACAGGTCATCAACCAACCCGACTTCCTTCTGCACGAACGGCTCGGCGTAGGTAACGCCGCCGAGAGCGCCGTAAAACCGTGCCATCGATTCGACTCGCGCGTTAATTTCAGCCTGGGCGGGGAAGAGTTCCTTGCCAGCCTCCTGATCGCTGAACTGCGACTTGTAAGCCAGGATCGAGGCGAACTTCTGTTCGAACTGCTGGGTGATATCCACGACGAAAGTTGGGCGCACGTCGTAGTAAAGCGTGGCATAAATGATTTTGAAGGGGCGATGCGGCGGAAGTTTTGCGGCGTCCGCAGCGCCTGAGACGGCAGCGGCAGGATTAAGCTTGGACAAGCCGGCAAGGAAACACGCCTCGTAGCCTAGGACCGAGGCCGTGTAGTGGTCGGGATGGCGTCCCTTCCAGTAGGGAAGAATGATCGCGCGCGGGCGGGTTTCGCGGATTACGCTGGCGACTTTGAGCCGGTTCTCCCAGGTGTTTTCAACGCGTCCGTCTGGAATATCGAGCGCCCGTCGCCAGCCCGCGCCCAGAATCTTCGCGGCATCCGCGGCTTCTTGCGCTCGATCTTCGGCAGTACCGCGCGTGCCCATTTCTCCTTGCGTGAGGTCGAGGATGCCGGTTCGCTGACCCCGCTGGGCCGCCTTCAGCAGCGTTCCGCCGCAGGTTTGTTCCACGTCGTCACGGTGCGCAGCGATGGCGAGGATGTCGAGAGGAGCGGTCGGCATATCAGTCCAGATTACCCTGCTCAATCACAACGTTCTCGCGAACGATCAGGCGATTCGCAGCCATTTCTTTCAAGGTAGGCAGGACGCGGCTCACATGCTCATCGGTATCGACGAAGACAATCATCACCGGCAGCTTGCCGCCGGCCTCGATCAGGCGCGCCGTTTCCACGCGGCTTCGCCCCAGGAAGCCGGCGACGGCATGAAAAGCGGTGGCGGAATAGACGTTTTCCTTGCGCAGGTAGTTAAGAATCTCCATATGCAGAGGCCGACGCTGCCACTTATCGCCGGCGTTCAGATAAATTGTGACCTGCACTGCCATCGCACTTGGCATTTTACTCGCGAACCTCCTGAGAAAGCTTCCATTCTTGCCGCAAGATGCCGTAGAGCTCGGAATCGATGAACTGGTCCCACTTATGCAGATGTTGCCGCTGACAGCCCTCGTAGCGCATACCCAGCTTTCTCAGAACTCGCCCGGAGGCGGGATTGTGTTTGAAATGCGAGGCGAAGATTCGATGGAGGCGAAGGTCTTCGAATCCGTAGCGCAGCATTTCCCGCGCAGCTTCGGTAGCATAGCCCTTGCCCCAATGCGCCACGCCCAGCCAGTAGCCAAGTTCGGCGTGCTGATGTTGCGGATCGACGGTCAGGCCCATACAGCCGACCTGGCTGCCATCGCTGCGTAGTGAAATCGCCAACCATATCCGGCCCGGGTCCTGTATGAGAACCAGGAAGTCCTTCGCGTTCTGCTCGGTATAGGGATGCGGGATGCGCAGCGTGGTGGCCGCGACTTCGCGTGCGCCGATCAGGGGCAGAAGTTCTGCGATGTCGGATTCGCGGTACGGACGCAGCCTGAGCCGCGCGGTCTCGAGAGTAGGAATCATGCTCAGGGTCAAAGCGCGCGCGCCAGAGCCATCCCCGCCAACGCCGCTCCTAAGCAGAGCAGATTATTGCTGAAGATGTTGACGAGCATGAGGCCCCACTGGCCTTGGTCGAAATAGGCCATGGTTTCGAAGGCGTAGCTGGAGAAAGTAGTGAACGAGCCGCAGAAGCCGACGACGACCAGCAACCGCCAGTGCGGATCGATGAGGACCCGTTCACTGGTCCAGATGACGAAGAAGCCGACGATGAGGCTGCCCACGACGTTGATGAAGAGCGTGCCGTAAGGAAAGGCGGACCCTAGTTCTGCGGCTGCGAGACGGCTCAGCAGGTAACGCAGATTCGCCCCCACAATGGCGGCAAGAGAGATTGCGAGATAGTCCTTCACGACGGAGTTCTCCCTACAAATCGAAGATTTAATTTGTAGGAGTTATCAGCCCTAAAGCTAACAGCCACCGCAGGCGGTTATTGGCGAACTCCATCGCCGTTTGAAGTCATTTAATCACAAAAGACCACGATGTTGAAAAAGGAATTCTGCGGAGGGTATTACTTTTGTGGAGTCGTGGGGAGTCGCTGTTTCATTTCTTGCGCTCCACCAGATATCGAGCTAGTTCCATCACCGTGGCAGCCCGGTCCCCGAAGCTGTCGAGTTCGGCAAGCCCGGCTCTCACCAGCGAATCGGCCTTGCGCTCGGATTCTTCAATGCCAAAAAGCGCCGGGTAGGTCGCTTTTTGTGCGGCGGTATCTTTGCCGGCGGTTTTGCCTAGCTGCTCGGAGGTTTGGGTGACGTCGAGGACGTCGTCGACAATCTGAAAGGCTAAACCAATCGACTGCCCGAAGGCCCGCAGCTTCTTCACTTCGCTATCTTTGCCTCCGGCATAGAGGCCGCCGCCTACCAGGCTTGCGGTGATGAGCGCAGCAGTCTTCGCGCGATGGATATACTCCAGCATTTCCGCGGTTGGATGCGTCTGCTCGGCTTCGAGATCCACGACTTGTCCGCCGATCATGCCGTCGATGGTACCGGTGCCGCGCGCGATCTCTTCGATGATGCGAACCCGCGCTTCAGGCGGGCAAGCCAGCCGCGCAAGGACCTCGTAGGCTTGGGTCTGCAGCGCGTCGCCGGCCAAAATGGCGATTGCTTCGCCAAACACTTTGTGGCAGGTGGGCCGGCCGCGGCGAAGATCGTCGTTGTCGAGCGCGGGCAGGTCGTCGTGGATCAGCGAGTAGGTGTGCAGCATCTCCAGGGCTGCGCCGAGTTCGTCGATTCTCTCGGGCAACGATCCCGCGATCATGCGGGCTGCTTCCATGCACAGCACAGGCCGCAGCCGCTTGCCGCCAGCAAATACGCTGTGCCGCATCGCCTTATGAATGGATACGGGATGCTGGGTTTCCAGCGGGATCAGGCGGTCGAGCGCCGCATCCGTGCGCGCCCGGCCTTGTTCGAGAGTTTCCTGCAACATCGCGCAGTGAGTATAGCAAGGCGGCAAGTGCATCGGATGGTCGCAGGATCGATTTCTAATCTTGCGTAGCCTGGATTGACATAGCCTAGATTGACTTGCCCAGTCCACCCACGTAAGATTCCGCAACGAATTACCGGGGGAAGCGGATCGAGTTCCTGCCATGAAGATTTGAGGGCAACGCGAGCTTGGCCAACGGGGCTGGGGCAAGGACAATTTCAACTTGAGGAGGCGGGATGCAACTGCGCCTGGAAAGCCGGCCGGTTGGGGATGTGTTGGTAATGCAGTGTCAAGGCCGGATTGTGGCCGGAAATGAAGTGTTTACTTTGCATTCGCAGGTTGGGGATTCCATCGAAAAGTACGGCGATGTCGTCCTGCAACTCGACAAGGTGGAGTTTGTCGACAGCAGCGGCCTAGGAGCCCTAGTGCGACTGATGCAGGCCGCGCGATCGAAGGGCGGAGACCTCAAACTGAGCGGACTGCCGCCGAATATTCGCAAGGTGCTGCAGTTGACGAATCTGCTGGCGCAATTCGAAACTTACGATTCGGTCGAAGAAGCGATTACGGCAGCCTATTTGGGCTCACGCTATTCGCGGGGAAAAGCCGGCGACGCGCGGCCGAGCATGCTCTGCATTTACGCCTCAAATGACGTTTGCGCGTTCCTGCGGGAGGTCTTGTGCGGCGCCGGATATAACGCCATGACCACCACGACGACCGACGATGCCCGCATCCTGCTAAAGGCGACCAAGGCAAAGCTGGTGGTGGTTTCTTCGCGCATCCAATCTGCACCGGGGAAGCCGATCCGCAAGGCGTTGGACGAAATTGATCCCAGCGTCGGCCTGCTGGTTTTGGAGGAGAACTTCGCGACTCGCGATCCCGGCGAGGCGGCAGAGAAACTGCTAAGCGAAGTTGGAAGCCTGTTGGCACCTTCCAGTTCGGCAAATCCCTGTCAATAGGTTGGAATTTCACCGAAGCCGATTTCTGATGGAGGAAATACCTCTAAGAAAAAAGCGAGTCGACCGAGGGTCTCCTCGCTGACTTGCGACTTCGAGGATTTACGCAATAGCGCCCTACGCGATTGCTAGACTGTGCAAGACCGAAGCTAAGACTTTCTGCGGGTCGTCGGATGGGCATACATCGCTGGCGCCAGCTTCCATCGCGGCGATCCACAAATCGTCATCCGGGATGCGGTGGGTGCAGACAATCGGCAGTGAAGGAAAATCGCTGTGCAGGTTGCGCACATCGCTGAGACGAGAGTATTCCACATCGAGCACCACGACCTCAGGCTTGTTCTGGGCGACGCGCTCACGAAGTTCATCGCCAGAGCGCGCCAAGTGGACATCATGAAAGTGGGAAGAAAGTTTGCCGGCCAGAGATTTTGCGACCCTTGGGTCTCGTTCGAGGACAACAACGCAAAAGCCCATAGATCCTCCTGACTAACCGCCATTAGCGGTGGACTAGGGCTGCGGGGAAGGGTTCGAAGACTCTACTCCACAGGCATTACAACAGCGCCGGCGACGGATCGAACGCTACCGTTGGGCAGATGTTCTTTCCGTCATAGGTTCAAACGGTTCGGCCTGGAGCTTCCCGTTCTTCTTCAGCAGAATCTCCACCTTGCTCTCGGCCTGCTCCAGCTCTTTACGGCAGGCAGAGGAAAGATTCATTCCTTCTTCGAAGAGAGTGAGAGATTTCTCCAGAGGCACTTCTCCTTTTTCCAGTTCTTGAACGATTTTTTCCAGCCGCTGAAGGCACTCTTCAAACTTGGCCAACGGGATTCGCTCCTTCTCTATTGATGCTACGATTTACTCAAGCTGTCCAGTGTTTTTTTGTAAACAATTGATGAAATTAGCGTTTTCGGTTCGCAAAAGGAACAGGTGCTAAACAGCCGTTGGCTTGCTGGTTCCGAGCGCTTCCAGCACATCCACTGCAGAACTATAGCGCCCTTGCGGCGCGCTGATTTGCGCTCCCTGTACCGCGCTTCGAACAGCAAGCAGCATTTCGCGGGCTATCGCTACACCTTCAGCACGAGCGGCCTCAGGGTTCTGGGCCCGCGCCATGCGCTCGAGAATCGCGTCCGGCACAGAAACTCGAAGCTCGTTCTTCATAAACTCCGCATTGCGCACGCTGACGAGCGGCCAGATTCCGGCAACCACCGGAATTCGGCAATGCTCGATACGCCGTAAGAAATTTTCAAGCAATCGGAGGTCGAAAACCGGCTGCGTTACCGCATATTCGGCGCCTGCGGCAACTTTATATTCAAATCGCCGGATCTCTTCATCGAGGTCAGTCAGCCCCGGATTTGCGCCGACGCCGATCACAAAGCCTGTGCCGTTACCTATTGGATTTCCACCAATATCCAGGCCATGGTTCAAGTTATGGACGATGTTTACCAGGCCGATGGCATCCACATCAAAAACCGCCGTCGCGTCCGGATAGTTGCCCATTTTCGGAGGATCGCCAGTGATGCAGATCAAGTTCTTGATCCCGACCGCAGCCGCTCCCAGAAGATCGCTCTGAATGCAGAGGACATTGCGGTCCCGGCAAGTGTAGTGAAGAATGGATTCGATTCCTGCGTCGCGCTGCACCAGCAACGAGAGCGCCTGATTGCTCATGCGAGCCGACGCTCGTGGGCTGTCCGGAATGTTGACCGCGTCCACGCCCACCGATTTGAGGAAGCGGGAACCCTCCATCTCCTTGCTGACATCCGTTCCCTTGGGGGGAACGATCTCCACCATGGTGACGAATTCGCCGCGGGCCAGCTTTGCTCCCAGAAGCGATCGTTCTTCTAATGATTGTGCTGGAGTTGCTGACGCGAGGGCAGTTCCTGCCGCTAAGGGGACCGAGGCAGCTTTTCCCCGTGCCTCGCCAACCCGCAAGGCGGACTTCATCACGCGGATGTGATCCGGAGTGGTTCCACAGCATCCTCCGATGATGCGAACGCCGGCAGCGACGAATTTGCGCGCATAACTCGCCATGTACTCCGGAGAACACAAGTAGATGTTTCTGCCTTCCACCGAGCGCGGAATGCCGGCGTTCGGCTGGGCGGCAAGCGGTAGGGAAGTGGCGGCCCGCACGCGCTCGATTGCGTCCAGCATCGCCACCGGACCCACGCTGCAGTTACAACCGATGACATCGGCGCCCCACTCTTCCAGCCGCGGCACAAACGTCTCAGGATCGGAACCGTCCAGACAGTTGCCGTCTTCATCGATCGTAACCTGCACGATCAGGGGCAACTTTGTTCCGACATCCTTTGCTGCCAACATGGCTTGATGGAGTTCCTCGAGATAACCGAAGGTCTCAAGCATGAGAAGGTCAACACCAGCCTCCGCCAGGGCCGCGATCTGTCCACGAAATGCCTGACGTGCCTCTTCGAATGAGGTTTTTCCCAAGGGCTCGATTCTGGTTCCGAGCGGGCCAACCGATCCCGCGACCCATACATCGAAACTCTTGGCGGCTTCGTGAGCCAGGCGAGCCCCGGCGCGGTTAATCTCAGTTACTTTGTCGGCAATACTGTGACGGCCGAGCCGGAACGCATTGGCCCCAAAAGTATTAGTTTCGACGATTTCGGCCCCTGCCTGCAGATACTCGTGGTGAATGGCGCGGATCAGATCGGGCTGGGACAGGTTCAACTCGTCATAGCAGCGGTTAATGAAGACGCCTTTCGAATACAACAGCGTTCCCATAGCCCCGTCGCATAGGACCGGAGCCTGTTTGATTCGTGCCAGAAAATCGCCTGCCATTCGATCAGAATACAGGATTCGAGATGCTTGCGACATCTCATGGAAGATGGATGGGTGGTGGTAGTCTTAACTCGATCCCGTTCGGGCGGAAGCGTGATCGCGGCGCTCTGCTATAATCCGCTATTTCGCACTAAATCTCTGGTTTTCCTGCAGTTAGGAGCCTGACGTTTGAACAAAGCTGCCCCGTTGTTTGCTTTTGTGCTGGCCAGTTTCAGTTTTGTCTCGTGTGGCGGAGGAGCAACTCAACAAACCACCCGCGTGCTTGCTTCGCAGAGCGTTGCCAGTCCAACCGCGAATCCTGGTCTGATGGTCGTCAATGGCACGACTGATACCCTGGCGGGGCAATTCAGCGCCGGCAACGCTCCGGGGCTTATGGCGATAGCTCCGAACCGGGCGACGCTGCTCGTTCTTGATACCTCAAACAATAAAGTCGAAGTTGTCACAACAACAAAAGATACTCTCTCTGGGGGAATACAACTGCCTGGCCCGACCACGAGCATGGTCGCTCTTTCCTCGGGTTTCGGGTATGCAGCAGTGCCCACCGCCCTTTTGAACGGCGCTCCTCCGGGAGCGCTTATCGTGATGAATCTTTCGTCCGGAGGCGTCGCATCCACGGTTAGCGTCCCCGGCGCACAGACCGTCGTGTCGAGTGGAGATGGGAGTCAGTTGCTGGTTTTCAGTGACGACACCGACGTTATTACGATTGTCTCGCCGCTCCTGGTGAACACGGGCAGTCAAGTCACAACTACGGCGACTGCATGCGCGGGTTGCCGTCCGACCTACGCCGTTTTCAGCGCGGATGGCACCACGGCATACATTTTGAATTGCGGTGCGGAGTGCTCTCCAGGCGGCCCGCAAGCCAGCGTGCAAGCTCTGGACATGGCCAGCTTAACGTTGGGAGCCGCGGTCCCGGTCGATGGCGCAACCATCGCGTTCCTGAGTGGCTCGACACTCTATGTGGTTGGAAACTCCTTGACCAACAATGCGTGCACCGGCCAAACGACAGCCGCTACGACTTGCGGGCGCCTTGACATTCTCGATCTCGGCTCGATGACCGTGACCAGCACCGTTGCAATCACCGATGGCTATCACAATCGCATCGATATGAGTAACAATGGCCAGCTTTTCATCGGCTCGCATACCTGCACGAACGTCGGCAACGTGAATGCGCCGACGGGAGAGGTGCGCGGTTGTCTGACGATCTACAACACCACCAACGGGAACATCATCATACCGCCGGACAACGGAGATGCAACCGGTCTGCAGAGCTTTTCCACCCGCTATGTGGAATACGTAGCCCAGGGCGGCCGATTGCGTGTTTATGACACGACCATTGACAGTCTGCTATTGAACAGCTTCATCACTACCGGAACCATTGTCGTCACGGGTGAGATTGTCGACGTGAAAGCGGTCGACTTCTTCTAGCAAGCACGCTTAGCATGCTGCTCTTGAGATTTGATCGCTGAGAACTATTTTTGCGGTTCCAACACCAGTCGATGTATAGCCGTATTTTGCACTGCCGGGGAACTAAACGGCAAAGTGAAAGTCGAACCTTCGTACCACGCCTTCCACTGATCCATATAGTAAGGGCTGAGGAAGTTTCCGCCCTGTCCAGTGACCGTGTTGAGGGTCGATTGATCGAGGTCGGCAAGGTTGGCAGTGAATCGCTCCGACGGCCCATGATGGCGAGTCACCGCCTTTACGGTGTAACCGCTTCCCGACTGCTCATTTATTCCAGGCGCGGACCATCGCCGAACCAGAGGAATTTTACCGAGCACCGGGTGGTCGATTTCAATTGCGTTGACGCTGCCCCAATGCCACGTCGCGAGATCTTTCGGAGCGTCTGGGCCGTTCACCGCAGACTCCACTGCGGTGGTTAGCAGTTCGTCGTAGTCCGAATATTTTTCCGGCAGCCAGCGCTTGGGCTGATGCAGCAAAATATTCTGCAGCCATACCGATCTCATCTCCCAATCGTAGGTCTTCCAACTCAGAGTTTCGGCCAGCTTCTTCGGATCATCCGGGGCAACTCCCAGGCGGGGTTCGAGCAGCAAGCGCGAGAGCTCGCGACTCGAACGAACCGCAATCGCCGCCGGTGTCGACGAGGCGACCATGCGTCCATCCCAATTGCGCATCAGCTCCGCAGCCTGCTTTGCGCGCGCCGAGGGTTTGGAGGAATGGTCAATGGCATACACAAAACGCTCGGCCGCAAAAAGATCGCTTTCCGAGTGAACGTCGTTTTGCAGCGCGAGCATGTCTGAGGCAGCAAACTTTCGTCCGGATTCCAAAACGTGATAGATACGCTCGGTACGCCACGGCGCTTCCCACTCCGCGCTGATCGAATACGGATACCCATCCGGCGTGATGCGTCCATTCGCGGTTGCGATCACTCCTGAAGGCGGGTTGTAGATACTCGGCAGCTTGTCGAAAGGTATGTAGCTCGTCCATTCATGGGCGTCGTCCGCTCCACTAACGGGGAGATTGCCGTCGCCAGCGGCGCGAATGGGAACGTGACCCGTTGTTTGATATCCGATATTGCCATCGACATCGGCGTAAACCACGTTCTGTCCGGGGGCGTCGAGTTGCGAAAATGCCTTGCGAAATTCTTCCCAGTTCTGCGCCGAGTCCACCTCGAAAAACGGCATGTGAAGGCCGTCATAGAGCGTCCATCGCAGCGCTACCTGCCGCGTTTCGCCGGGCAGGATGTCGGTGACGATCGGGCCATGCCGCGTGATTTTTACGTCCAGCAGCATATCCGGCTGGCCCTTGACGTGAATAATCTCCTGGCGATGCTCGGGCTGCTGCCATCCCTGCGGAGTCTGGTACGCCCCTTGCGCATTGAAATTCTCGATAAATGCATCCGCCACAGTGGGCCCAACATTGGTGAATCCCCAGGCGATGCGCTGATTGTGGCCGACGATTACGTAAGGCATTCCGGGCAGCGTCACTCCCGCGACATCGAGATTAGCCGCCTTAAGATGCGCTTCGTACCAGAGATTCGGCATCTGGTGCCCCAGGTGCATATCGTTCGAGAGCAGCGGTTTCCCCGTCACCGTGTGCGCCCCGGAAACCACCCAGTCGTTCGATCCGTTCACTGCTTCGCGAGAATGTTCGAATGCCCGCTGCGCCAAGATTTCGGATGCCCCTTTCTGCTGCGTTACTGAGTTGTCGGGTCCGGCATCGTCGTCGTCATCCTCATCGTCGGAGTCGCTTTGAGTGTCCTGCTCGTCAATATCCTCCCGCATCACCGTGGGTGGACGATCATGCCAGGAGCGGTTTACATAAAGATCACCGGTCAACTCCGGTCCCAGCTTCGCCAAAATCTTTTCCCGGCTGAGCGTCTCTGGGAAGGTGTAGTAGTTGAGGTCCTTCACCATTTGATTTGCGATGACGATGGAATCTTCCGACTGCCAGGGCTTTGGCCGGTAATTCAGAATTCGAAACTCGATCGGAAGACTCTTGCCGTGAGCGTCGATAAAGGCATTTACGCCACGCGCATAAGCATCAAAGTAGGAGCGATCACGTGGACTCGCCATTGCGAGAGATTTCTTAGCCGCCGCCCGTAACCCTAGAATGCGCTGTTCGCGATCGACCTTGAGCGTGCCCTCGCCGAGAATCTCGGAAAGTTCCCCAGCCCCGAAGCGCCGCATCACGTCCATCTGCCACAGCCGGTCCTGCGCAGTGACATAGCCCTGAGCGAAAAACAAGTCTTCCAAAGTAGCGGCTTCGATAGCCGGCACGCCATGGCCGTCGCGGGTTACTTTCACCGCGCCTGAAAGACCTTTTACTTGTAAGCTTCCGTCCAGCTGGGGCAGCGCAGAGCGAGCCACGAGATAAGCATACACAAGCGCACCGCCTGCGGCTAGCGCAATGACTAAAATAAGCCAGAGAAAAACGCGAATCCCCGTCGAACGGCGGGCAACGGGAACCCCGGCTGCAGAGACTGTACTCATGGAGTTGATTCTAGTACCCCGTAATTCTATCAGCCGCAACCAGACTGGACTTTTCACGAAGTAGAAAATTCCGTGCCGTGTCGCTGCCCTCATGCTATTCTCACAGGCCAGTTTTGAAAGAAAGCCATGCCGGACTCGCGCCCTCTAACCTTTCTGTGCATTACGACATACGAAAAGGGACAGGAGTTTATGCGCGAGTGCAAGCGCCAGGGCTGCAACGTAATCCTGCTTACGGCGGAAAAGTTGCGCGATGCAGACTGGCCCCGCGAAATTCTGGACGATACTTTTTACCTTCCTGCTGACATTCCCCTCGCCGATATTGTGCAGGCTGTAACGCATCTTGCGCGCACGAAGAAGCTCGACCGCATCGTAGCGCTTGACGAGTTCGACATGGAGACAGCCGCGACCCTGCGCGAACATTTACGGGTGCCGGGGATGGGGCTGACCACCATGCGTTATTTTCGCGACAAACTCGCCATGCGCATGAAGGCGCTCGATCGCGGGGTGCGTGTACCGGATTTTGTGCCAGTCGTACACCATGATGACATTCGCTACTACCTTAAACACGTGGCGGGCCCATGGGTACTGAAGCCGCGGCAGGAGGCATCGGCAATTGGAATCAAGAAAATTCATGTCGCCGATGAACTGTGGCCGGTGCTTGAGCAACTGGGAGATAAGCAGTCTTCGTATCTGCTGGAGAAATTCGTTCCCGGCGAGGTTTATCACGTGGATTCGGTAGTCTCGGAAAACGAAGTACTCTTTGCCAATGTCAGCAAGTACGGCAAACCTCCCATGAACGTGGCGCAGGGCGGAGGAGTCTTCACAACGTTCACGGTGCCCCGTGCCAGCGAAGAGGATTCGGGATTACGAGAAATCAATCGGGAGTTGATCGGAGCGCTGGGATTGGTGCGCGGCGTGGCTCACGCTGAGTTCATCAGAGCGCATGGGGACGGACATTTCTATTTTCTAGAGTGTGCGGCGCGCGTGGGCGGGGCTTACATCAACGAGATGGTCGAGGCGGCGACCGGGATCAATTTGTGGCGGGAGTGGGCTCGCATCGAAATAGCTGGAGGTGATGGAAGTTACAAGCTTCCTCGGGTGCGCGAGGAGTATGCCGGAGTGATTCTTTCGCTGGCGAGGCAAGACGATCCTGATACTTCGGGATACAACGATCCGGAAGTTTTTTGGCGGATCAAGAAGCATCACCATGCGGGGTTGGTGCTGCGGTCGAGAGATGCCGGGCGCATACCTGCTCTGCTGGAAAATTACGCGCGCAGATTCGCGGAGGAGTTTACGGCGGTGGAACCGCCGCGGGAGAAGCCGACGGCGTAGGCGAGCCCTCAGCAACTCGGCCTAGCGCCCGAATAGCTGGCTCAACGAATTGAAGTCATAAGTAATTCCGACGTGGCCGCGAACATCAGTGGCGTCGATCAAGTCGGTTTTGTTTGCCCAACTCACACCGATCGGTATATTAAAGCCCGATTTGGTGTTCACTGTGACCTTAGCCTGCACAATTCCTAGAGTGCCCTTTGTCCCCAGAAGCACCTGCGCATCGCCCGGCAATGTGATATTGGTCCCGGGAACGAGATTTCCGGCACCGATATTCAGCACGGAAGGATCGAACTGATACTGCACGTAGCCAGCTGCGGTGAAAGTGGCTGGATGAGTCAACACATTGCCTAACGGTCGATCTAACTGCGCGGCAAATTGGAAGTCTCTCATGCGTCCGTACTTTGCGCTGGCCGGAATATATCCACCATACACGCTCCCAGTGAGATTCAGAGTAAACAATGCCCCACTGGAGCCTTTGGGCGTATAGCCATAGATCAGTTTGAAATTATGTGTATCCGGCTGAGTAACGGGATGATCGTAGTCGTATTCGGCTGTGAACTGTGGTTTCCCCTGAGCTTCGCGAACGGCGTCATAGTTAAGCTGTGAATAGCGCGCATAGGCCGCCACTGCCACACTCAGTTTCTGATCGAGCCCCTGAATATCCTTGTGCGCCAGCGTGTCAAGTTCTTCAAAGTACGCCTCAAAATCCGTTTTCAGCTTGGAAGTATCGTTAGCAGTCATGTCCGCCATGATCAACGGATTGTATTTGTTTTCCAAATCCCCGAGGGCTGCATCTTTGATTAACGGATCCAGAAGGTCTGTGAGAGCGGTATCCAACCCTTTGGCTGCGGCAATGAGATCATTCTGGTGATTCTTGAACGCTGTGGACCAAGCTTTCTTGAATTGCGCCGATCTTGGATCGAGTGGGTTATAGATGTCATACCGAACTGTGAGCGAGGAGAATTGCGCCGAACTTTGCGGCAGTTGCACTATACCCAAGGTCGGGGTCGTAGAATTCGCCGCCCCGTTTGTGATTAGTTGTTTCGTCGATCCCCTGCTGAGATCAAAGGAGAGCGCAAAGTTTAAGTTCTTCCAAGCCGAACTGGAACATACCAAGCAAATGCCTGGCTGCTGAATGATGGCTTGATAGGCACCGTATCCATTCGCGTTGAACGTGGCGGTGCTCCCGCTCACGGTTTCGGTCAGCGCTCCCAGCTGAACAGCGAGGCCGAGCAACTCTGGAGTACTGGGGCGCGAAACAAGATCAGTCGTTCCCGCTCCTTGCGCCGAAGTACCTACCTGCTTGTCGACACGCGCGCGCTCCCAGGCACTCACCAGATTATCGAAAATCGATCCTTCCGAGAGCGCTAGCACCAAATATTGCGGTACCGATTCAGGAGCGAGTAAATTCCTCACGGCTATTCGACGCTGATCTTCAGAATCTTTGCCGTGCGCAAGCAAGTCTTGAAGGGGCTTTTGATAGGCACAGACACCCCGGCTGTCCTGGCAGTTTTCAACCGCAGCTTGCGTAGCGGCGGGAATCGCGGATAGCAGGAACGATGCGGCCAGAATAAGAAATGCAGCCACTGTTCGCATATTTCTCCTAAGTTCCGACGATTGTGAAGCCTAGTGCTGGTTGGAAATCGTTCGAGTAACCACCCATCGGCAGTGGGGGATCGGTACCGCAATCCTCCACGATGGCGACGTCTTCTTGGGGGCCTGCGAGGTTTAATAAGAGCAGGTTCCTCCCCGAAAGTATGGAGAAAGTAGTGCTTGTGTTGTCCTTCACGGGCTGCTCTTGGCTGTTGTATTCCGCACGCACGATTTTGGTATTGTTGGCAATGATCTTAACGGTGGGCTTGCCCCCTGTCGGGCCCGTAAAATTCAAACCGCTCACTTTCAGCGTGCAGGCCATAGCGGCCTCCTTCCGGGTTCGAGCGCCTAACGTTATTGGGCACGTAGGGTACTTCAACAAACCTGCACCAGTTGGCGTGACGCGGTTTCGTTACGAATTCAGAACAAAGGCTTGGCATGGTCAGTAAGTCTGGGGCCTCGTCGCTTCGCCATGCGGCTCACACTTGGGAGTCGGTTGGATCGAATGGGCGGAAACGGCATTAGTCAAGCCGTCTGAGATGTTACGAAAACGGAACAGGTTTGGAAGGCGCGCATTTGACTTAACGGGGCTAGTACGCTCGCCCGGAATAATCCTTACCGCAAACACTAGGACGATCAAGACGATCCCGCCTACTAGTTCGACAATCGGCGTTGCGCAAGTCTGCCCACATCCGAGCTGCTGCGACCTAAAGGATTTCTCATCATGAATCGCGTTTATGTAGGAGAGTGTGCCGGTTTATAAGCCGATTTTTCTCCTCAGAAGCAATCCATACCGGGCAGCTTGCTCTAGAACGCGTCAATCCCCGTAACGCTCTGCCCAATGATCAGCGAATGCACGTCGTGCGTGCCTTCATAGGTTTTCACCGACTCCAGATTCATCATGTGGCGCATGATGGGGTAGTCGTCGGCTACGCCGTTCGCGCCGAGGATGTCGCGTGAGATGCGGGCGCATTCGAGGGCCATCCAGACGTTGTTGCGCTTCGCCATTGAGATGTGCTGGTGCTCGACCTTGCCTGCGTCTTTCAGTCGGCCGACTTGCAGCACGAGCAGTTGCGCCTTGGTGATCTCGCTGATCATCCAGGTAAGCTTGTCTTGCACAAGCTGGTGCGAGGCGATGGGCTGGTCGCGCCACTGTTTGCGTAGGATGGCGTATTGCAGAGCGCAGTCGTAGCAGGACATGGCCGCGCCGATTGCACCCCACGCGATGCCATAGCGAGCTTGGTTCAGGCACATCAGGGGCGATTTCAGCCCATCGCTTTTCGGCAGTAGGTTCGACTCGGGGATATGAACATCCTGCAGCGACAGCCCCGAAGTCACCGAAGCGCGCAGCGACCACTTACCGTGAACATCGCTGGCGGAGAAGCCGGGACGGTCGGTCTCGACCAGAAAGCCGCGAATCTTGTCGTCTTCGTTTTCCACTTTCGCCCAGATAATGGCGACATCTGCGATCGTGCCGGATGTGATCCACATTTTCTCGCCGTTGAGAATGTATTCGTTGCCCACTTTGCGGGCGCGCGTGAGCATCCCGCCGGGATTCGAGCCAAAGCCCGGTTCGGTGAGTCCGAAGCAGCCGAGCTTTTCGCCCTTCTGCATGGGCGGAAGCCAGGTTTGTTTTTGCTCATCGCTGCCGAATTCGTAGATGGGGTACATGACGAGTCCCGATTGCACGCTGACAAAGCTGCGCACGCCGGAGTCTCCGCGCTCGAGTTCCTGCGTCATCAGTCCATATTCCACATTCCCCATGCCGGCGCAGCCATAGCCTTTTAGCGATGCCCCGAAGAATCCGAGATCGGCCATGGGCTTCATCAGTTCGCGCGGAAAGCGGCCAGCACGGTTGCATTCTTCGATGATGGGAATGAGGTTGTCCTCGATGAACTGGCGCGTGGTGTCGCGGACTAAGCGTTCTTCTTCGGTGAGCAGCGAATCGTACTGAATGAAATCGACACCGCGAAATTTGATGGCAGGCATTGAGGGTCTCCTTGAACCAATGATGTTCGGAAACGATCCGGCGAACGCGACGGCCGGAAAGGTTTGCCGCCCGCAGAATGGGGCGCGTGTCGGAGGGCAAACATATGACGGTAGCAGGGCCAGGGGAGCGGGGTCAACGAGTGCGTGGCCCGGAATCCCAGGCTAAAGACATCCGGCAAACCTTGCTGTAAAATAGCTGGGATAACTATGGAAGAGAAGTAGCACACGCCTTATCGAAGTTCTTCCGGCATTCTGAAACATCCAATCCATAATTACTGCCGGAAGTTTTGGCGGAGTAGGTTGCGCAATCGAGTGACTAGGAGAAACGAATCATGGCGGTAGGGGCAAAGATAGCAAAAACAGCGGATCGTAAGAAGGTTATGGACACGAGCAAGAGCACAGATTGCCCGAAGTGCGGCAAGTCGACGCGCATCGTCAAGCGCATGAAGGACCGGGAGCGCGGCACTCCTGGCGGGATTTATATTTCCTGTTCGGCCTGTGAGTTCTTCGAAAAGTTGTAAGTCCTTTCTCGATTTTTCGGAATGCCGGAGTCCAGGGAACGTTCCCGCTCCGGCCATTTCGCTCCCTTAGGCGGCAACTCCCTGCTGTTCCTTGCCATCCAATTCTCGCCTGAAGTGTCGAGTCTTTCCGCTCGGGCATTGAGGCGAGTTTCCATGAATGTTCACCCCGGCATCCGCCAATGGCTTGTCGCTTTATGCCTGATTGCTGCTGTAGTTCAGCAGAGTGCATGCAGCGGTGGCAGCACATCCAGCGCTAGCAGCAATACTGGAGGTGGGGGTGGCACGGGTGGGGGCGGCGGTGGTGGCGGAACCGGGGGCGGCGGGGGAAGCTCTGGAGGAAATAGCGTTCCGCAGTTCGCGCACGTGTTCCTGGTTGTAGAAGAGAATCACAGCTTTAGCGACGTTATCGGAAACAGCAGCATGCCTTACTTGAACGGGTTGGCCACTGCCAACAGTCTGGCGACGCAGTACTACGCTGACGCGCATCCGTCGTTGCCGAATTACTTTATGCTGACGGTTGGCGAAGGTACCTCGATTACTGGAATCGCGGGTGACGCTTACAACGGAGTCGTAACTCAAGACAACGTAGTCCGCGCCCTGACCGCTGCCGGAAAAACTTGGAAGTGTTACGCCGAGTCATTGCCCTCGGTGGGCTACTTGGGTGGCGATGACGGCGCTTATCTTCAGCATCACGATCCTTTTGTTTATTTTTCTGATGTGCAGAGCAGTGCCAGCCAGGCCGGCAACATTGTTCCCTTTACTCAGCTCGCAACCGACATTGCGAATAACGCTCTGCCCGATTATGCGTTCATCGTGCCGAACGTCAACGACGACGCGCATAATTGTCCCGCTGGCATGACCACCTGCACGCAGGATCAGCAACTCGCGGCCGCCGATCAGTGGCTGTCGACAAATATCAGCTCTCTGCTCGGAAGCACATCCTTTCAAAACTCGCTGATGATCGTTGTTTTCGACGAAGCGGAAGATTCGGATGTCACGAACGGCGGTGGGCACGTTCCGGCTGTGATTGTCAGTCCCAAGGCGAAAGCGGGATATCAATCTACAACGCTGTATCAGCACGAAAGCACGCTGCGGTTGATGATGGAAGGCTTGGGCGTGACGGACCTGCCCGGAGCGGCGGCAACTGCGCCGGATATGGCTGAATTCTTTAACTAAATCTGACAATATTGGATAACGACTCAGCTGGGAGTCAAACCGCGACCGTAACCGACGTCTCCGTCCTCGTTACGGGTCTGTAGAGCGTATCGCGCTCGATGGGTTCCCGCCCCGCCGCGCGAATCAGTCGCTCCAACTCTTCTCGGCGCATGCCTTGCGGCGTGGTGGCTCCGGCGTCGTGATAAATCTTTTCTTCGATCACCGTCCCGTCCATGTCATCCGCGCCAAAGCGTAGCGAGATCTGTGCAATCTTAGCGGTCATCATCTGCCAGTAGGATTTAATGTGCGGAAAGTTATCGAGCACAAGGCGGCTGACCGCGATCTGTTTAATGTCGAGCATCCCCGTAGTCTTCGGAAGATGCTGCAGAGCCGTGTTTTCGGGATGGAAGGCCAGCGGGATAAATGTTTGGAAGCCGCCAGTTTCATCTTGCAGCGCGCGCAGCTTCAGCAGGTGATCGACGCGGTCTTCGTCATTTTCGACGTGGCCATAGAGCATGGTCGCGTTGGATTTCAGTCCGATCTGGTGGGCGAGTTTCGCGGTCTCCAGCCATTGATCGCCATCGATTTTGTGATCGCAAATGATATGGCGAATGCGGTCGGCAAATATTTCCGCGCCGCCACCCGGCAGCGAATCTACCCCCGAAGCTTTGAGCTGTTCCAACGTCTCGCGAATCGGGAGCTTGGCGCGCTTCGAGAGATATGCGACCTCGACCATGGTGAAAGCCTTAAGGTGCACTTGCGGAAAGCGCTGCTTCAGGCCGGAGCATAGATCGAGGAAATATTGGAACGGCAGGTCGGGGTGCAATCCGCCGACGATGTGAAATTCAGTGACCGCCTCGCTGTACCCGGAAGCCGCGGTTTCGAATGCCTCATCGAGCGCCATGGTATAGGCGCCGGGCGCATCTTTTTTCCGGCCGAAGGCGCACAAGCGGCAAGCGGCCACGCAAACATTCGTCGGATTGATATGGCGGTTGACGTTGAAGTACGTCTTATCGCCGTGTATTCGCTCGCGAACGTGATTGGCCATCCAGCCTACGGCCAGGATATCGCCGGTGCGGTAGAGCGTAAGAGCTTCCGCGGCGTTCAGGCGTTCGCTGACAATAACTTTGGCATGAATCGGCTGAAGGCGCGGATCGTCCGTCTGGAATGAGTGGTGCTGGCGCGGGGCAGACATCCCCTTGATGATAGCGCAGGATCGCCCCGGAAGTCACAGAGAAGGCTAGTGACCGGCAATCACGCGGTCGCTAATCTTGGCGTATTCGCCTTCCGAAACGATGTGCCGACTGACCAGATCGTGGGCATCGTCGAATGGTCTTCCCGCGATAATGCGGTCTGCTTCATGCTCCGAGATTCCCGGCAGAGTGAGCAGATCCTCGCGTGAGGCCTTGTTGATGTTGATGGCTTTATTATCGCTTCTCATGCCCTCCTTCACGCCCTCGACGACGGCCTTGGTGTCGCGCCGTACGGTTTCTGTCGCCTGAGCCGTGCGTTCCCGGATTTCGTCTGGATTGTCCTGTTTGCTGCTGCACGCGGTGATGGTTAGGAGCAACGACGATGCGAGAAGTATGAGCGGCGCCGAGCAGGGGTGATGGATTTTCATGGTAGTAGGTTGCAATTGGAGCCATCCGCGGTTGGCGTGAAAAGCAAAATCACACAAACTGATGCCGTCGATTGTGCATCGAATTAAGGGAAGATTGTCAGTTGCGCGCCCTAGCCGAGAAAGATTCAACTTCTCAAAGGAGGTAGTAGGTCTATGAAAACGGTTTGTATTGCCATCTTTTCGGGCGCGTTGCTGTTGGCAGTCGCGGTCGCTCAGGATAACGCAGCACCGCCACCAGGTTCGCCGCCTTCGAACCCCGCGAGTTCGCCTTCAGCGCAGCAATTGCCCCAGGCGCAACCCGCTGAAACGCAGCACATCATGCGCATTGCTCCTGGCAGCGTCCTTCCAGTGTCGTTGACCAAAACCATCGACGCAAAAAAGGCGAAGACGGGCGATGAAGTCGTCGCAAAGGTTACACAAGATATGAAGAGCAACAACGGCGACGTAATCCTGGCCAAAGATACCAAGGTGATGGGTCATGTGACCGAGGCCCAGCCGCGAAGCAAAGATCAGAAGGAATCACAACTTGGAATCATGTTTGACCACGCCGTCGCGAAGAATGGAACTGAGATGACGATGCCCATGTCGATTCAAGCCATCGTTGGCCAGCAAAATGATAATGGTTCGCAGAATGGTCAGAACAGTCCAACGAACGGAAACAGCCCAGCCGCGCAACCCACATCCGGCGCCAGCTCAAATTCTGCCGGGCGTCCGGGAATGTCGGGATCGTCGCCGTCGTATCCCGCCTCAACCGGCGGCAACATGCCGAGCGATACCCAGACAAGCGCGGGCGCAAGGCCCCACATTACAACGCAGACCGAGGGAGTGATTGGAATCTCAGATATTAAGCTCGCCTCGTCCGCAGCGAACTCAAACCAAGGATCTGTGATGATCTCCGACAAGAACAACGTGAAGATCGAAAGTGGCACGCTGATTCTGCTGCGTGTTAACCAGTAAACTATTTTCAACGATCGAGAATCGCGCGGGCTAAGCTCGCGCGATTCTGTTTTGTACGCTTTCTATTACGCGGTGCCCGTGTGTTCCGTCCTGTACAATTTGGCTTCCGATGCGGATGCGATCGAAATTGTGGTTGGTTCTGGCTGGAGTTCTGCTCCTGGCGGTTGTGAGCCACGCTGAGCCGGTTAAGGAACTCAAGGCCACCGATTACGTTAACGACTTCGCCCACGTATTAAATCAAAACGCAATCGCGCAGATGGATGACATCTGCCGGCAGATTGATGAGAAGGCACACGCCAAGATCGCCGTGGTCACCGTGCGATCACTTGATGGCTCCGATATTGAAAGCTACGCGGTCGCTCTGTTTCAGCAATGGGGACTCGGAACGAAATCGACCAACCGAGGCGTGCTGATCCTATATGCCATTGACGACCACCGCGACCGTATCGAGGTTGGCTATGGGCTGGAACCCATTTTGCCCGATGGAAAGACCGGCGGATTTGCGCGCGAGGCCGTGCCGCTCATGCGAAGTGGCAACTATAGTCAGGGGCTGCTTCTCGTCACATCTCGGGTGGCAAAAGTTATTGCCGACGACTCCGGCATTCAGCTTACGAACGCTCAACCCGAAGTACCAATCGAACCGACAGAACACGAACAATCGCGCGGATTGTCGCTCGGCGGGATCGTGCTCATCGGCATTGTGATACTGATTGTCCTCTTTACGCCGTTGCGCACCGTCTTGTTCTGGATGCTATTTTCAGGAATATTTGGCGGCGGCGGACGAGGTGGTGGATTCGGTGGTGGCGGAGGCGGTTTCGGTGGTGGCGGCGGATTTGGGGGATTTGGTGGGGGCGGCATGTCCGGTGGAGGTGGTTCCAGCGGTAGTTGGTAGCGAGTGAGGGTGCGATGGTCTTGAATGCGATGGTTCCTGAAGAAAAGATTGCGGATTTTGTGAACCGGTTGCGTACCGCGGCTGGTGCGAACCTGGAAAGCGTGATCCTATTTGGATCGGCGGCTGCGGGAGACTTTCATCCCGAGTTTTCGAACATAAATTTGTTTTGCGTGCTTCGCGACAGCTCTTTCGCGGCGTTACAGGCTCTCGCACCGGCCGTGAAGTGGTGGGAGAAGCAGAACCAGCCGCCGCCTTTGTTCATGACTCACGACGAGATCAAGGGATCAACCGATGTATTCACGATTGAGTTGCTCGACATGCAGCAGCACCATCGAGTTTTGTTCGGCGACGATGTTGTGCAGAAGCTTTCGATCTCGGCAAATTTGCATCGCGCACAGGTGGAATATGAGCTGAGGGAAAAGCTCGCGCTGTTGCGGCAGCACTTGGTTCTCGCTATAGGCAGCGACTCGCGCCTATGGGATATCCTACTGCGATCCGTTTCGTCGTTTGCTACTCTTTTTCGCCACGCACTGATTGTGGTGGGCCACGAAGCGCCGGTAGGGAAGGGCGAGGCTGTGCAGGCACTATCAAAACAGATCGGATTTGATGCATCTGGCATCCTGCAGGTCCTGGACGTTCGAGAGCGAAAAGCGGAGCGTAAGAAGTTCAACGTCGTAGACGTTTTTTCGCGATATTTGGCGGCGGTAGAACATGTAGCCGCAGCTGTTGATAGAATGCTGGACTCGGGCACCGTCGGCTCGGCGTAGGAGTCGCAGAGGCTGATCGACAGGAGAATCTCATGAGCAAGGCACTGATCGCGGTCGTCGTAATCATTGCAATCGTAGTACTGGTTGTTTTCTTCGTTTTTGGTCAGTACGTAAGCGTGAAGAATACGCTGGTCAGCAAGAACGAGGCGGTAAAGGCATCCTGGTCGCAGGTTGACATCGTGCTGCAACGCCGCGCAGACCTCATCCCAAACCTCGTGGAAACGGTGAAGGGGTACGCACAACAGGAAGTGACAGTTTTCGGCGATATCGCAAAGGCGCGTTCCGCGCTGCTCTCTGCCGGTTCACCGCAGGAAAAGATCGCGGCCAACGGCCAGCTCGATGGCGCGCTCGGGCGCTTGCTGGTGGTTGTCGAAAACTATCCTCAGCTGAAGTCGAACGAGAATTTCCTGCGCCTGCAGGACGAACTCGCCGGCACGGAAAACCGCATTGCCGTCGAGCGCAAGCGCTACAACGACACCCTTCAAGATTACAACACTTACGTGCAGCAATTTCCCAACAGTTTCTTCGCGGGAATCGCAGGATTTAAACCGAATGAGGCTTATTTCGAGGCTACGCCTGCATCGCGCGAGGTTCCGAAGGTAAACTTCTCAACTCCGGCTCCGCAGGCGACTCCGCAGCCTGCGCCGGTTCACTAGCGGAAGTCGGTAAGAGAAGGGGAGTCGCTCAGGCAACTGGGGGCCCCGGGCGGAGTCGAACCGCCGACCAACGGTTTAGGAAACCGCTGCTCTATCCAACTGAGCTACGGGGCCATGTTAGACGTAACCTCAAGATAACATACCTAGTTTACCGTTTCTGGCTGAGAGCCTGAAGCGGCTTTACTGTCCTCAGAGCTGTCCCGTAAGGCTTGAGCAGCTATTTGCCTCTCGACTTTCTCCTCAAGGTCCGCCATCGCGCTCAGGACATCCTTGCCCATCGGTTTGATGTAGTAACTCTCGGTCACCGACACGTTGCTGTGACGGAGGATCGCCTGAATCACTTTGGAAGGCACTCCGAGATGATACAGGTTCGAGCCCAGCCCACGCCGTGCAGCGTGCCAGCCTCCCCACACTGGATAGCGAGCATCGCGCTTGAAATCGTGAGGCTCTTTCGCCTTCAGATGCGGCTTGCCTTCGCTGAGTCCGCAAACCGCGCACCTGTTCAGGGCGGGCAGGATGACGCGACGGAGGAGGTTGTTGAGGTTCAAGCGGCCACCGACCAGACGGCCATCGATCAATTTACCATCGATGGAATTGGCGAACATCGGGCCACTTTGAGGATTCCCGGCGCGCAAGCGCTGCATATCGAGTCGAGCTGCGAGTTGCTTGATGACGGGCACGGGTGCTTTCGACTTGCGCGTTTTTGGTTCGTTCTCGTACCCGTTCCAGACCGAACGCGAAACCCAGAGCGCGCCGTCACGGTAATCTTCCCAGTTCAAACCTTGCAATTCGCCGAACCGTAGACCAGAGAACGCTGCCACTGAAAAAACCGTGGCAGCGGGTTCAGGCAGAACGCTCAGGATCGTCTGTACTTCGTCAAAGGAAAGAGCATGAGTCTCTTCAGGTTCCGCAGCCGCTGGGCTGATCGCGGTGCCTTGCAGTGGATTCGCACCGTCGAAATAGCCTTGCTGCTTAGCGAGCGTGAAGACCCCACTCAGCGCGCTTTTTATGTGCTTCAACGTATTTCGGCTGAGGTTCTTTCCCCTGGAGATTTGATTGAGCCATCCCTGCGCGTCGCAAGTGCGAACATCCTTCATCGACTTGCGATAACGGCTCGTGACGGGTTTTAAGTGATCTTCCCAGATGTCGAGATAACTCTTCGCTGTCGCGGGGCGCTTGAACTGCTCGACCCACGGCAGGTAGACGCTTTCCGCGAAGTCAGACAGAGTACTGACGTGCTCTGGTTGAATGGAGGAGTTGTTCAGGTTCGACATGAAGCGCTCGGCTGCGCGCGCGATGTCGTCCGGCGGATGTTTTCTTTCCCGGCCTTCTGCTGGACCGAGAAGGTGTGACATCCTCTTGCGAACGAGTACGCCACCTTCGACTCGTCGCTCCCAATAGCGCAAGTACCATCGCCCAGAGAACTGGACGGTAGTGCCAGCTTGCTTTCGCCTTCGCATTGTGTTCTCCTTTCGATTCGATCTACAACGACACTCTAAGACTCTCGTCAGTCTCGCCTTTTCGGAAACGATACGCGCGCGAGAGAGAGAGCTTCCTCCGCTTTCAATTTTTCCCGCTTACGAAACTCGCGCTGGTTCTCCCGCTTTCTGCTGAGATAGTCGGGAGACATTGCGTAATAGGCTTCACGGCAGTCGCGAGAGCAGAATTTGTAGTGGCTCTTCGCCGCGACCCTCCAACGTTTCTTGCACATCCCGCACAAAGCAACCTTGTGCAACTCGCCGCTCAGATCAAGACGAACGAGACTAAGAGCTGCATCGCCTTCCGAGATGGTCCAGCCGTTCAATTTGGTTTGGAACCATTGCCCTTTGACATCGGGAACCATCCCACCAGCCCAAAGGTTTTGCATAACGCTGAAACTGCCCGGCAGACGGTAAGCGTAGGCGACTTCCGGGTGGAATTTGTATTTCGTTAATCTGGCGTTTAGAGACGATGCGAGCTGCTCGATTCCGCGAAGTGATTCGTCATACTTGACCTCAGTCTCACGAGTGTGGCGTCGATCCGGCGGAAAGGTGGTGCCCAGATCACGAGGCAGCGGTTCGCCACTTCGTTTAGCCGAAAGTAGACGCGCACGATTGTTTTGGTGTCGCTCAACGGTAGCATCCCACGCTGCCCTGTTGGGTCCGAACGTCTCCCTCACTTCTTCCCGCTTCGAGCGTAGTTTCTCAAGATCCTCGCGAATCGAGGCTACGCGCTGATAGGACGGCATTGCTCTTGCGTCGTGGGCCTCGTTGAGCCAGGTAACCGCGACGGCGGCGTCGGAGCGAATCGTACGTGCGCGTTGTCGCGCATCGCTCGTCTCACTAGCGAGTCCGGGCACTGGTTGAGCATCGAGAGCGTTTCGGCGCGTTACCGCAGTTCGTGTGGCCATATTAAAGTTACTATAACGCTTTACGAACCCGAAGTAAAGCGTTATCTAGGGTAGTAGAGAGGGAGCGAAAAGCAATGACCGAGACATCAGCGCGCCTTTTGCTCACAATGCGGCAATTTGCCTGGCAGCTCGGTATCTCAGTCCACACAGTGCGGTGCTGGGCCAGAAACAGGAAGATCGCGACTGTGCGACTCGGCCATCGTCGCGGATGTCGCATTCAGATTCCGGCGACCGAGGTGAGCCGACTCATCTCGGAGGGAAGCGTGCCCGCCGTGCCTCCGGTGCCGAGGTGAGCAAATGAGCAGAGATTCCGCGAATAGCTTATCTCTCCATGTGATTGAGGACAGGTCAGTTGCACGCCTACCTGCGCCAACGCTGTCCCCAAACGGAGCTTTCGGAGAAACATCTACCGAATTACTCACGGTCCAAGAACTAGCGGTCCGCCTGCGCGTCCCAGAGTCATGGGTCCGAGCGCGTACTAGGTCGCGGACATTGGATCGACTACCCGTTGTCAGACTCGGTAGGTACACGCGCTTCCGGTGGTCCGCAGTCGAAACGTGGCTCCGCGAGCACGAGGAGAAAGCCTGTGGATGAGGGGGCGAGAGAAGCGCCAGCGGACAGCGACCGCTACGCCCGAACTACAAGCCCGACGAAACGCAACGCCCAGCGCTAGCGCGTCGATGGTTCGCTGTGGTTCGCAGCGAAGCGCCGACGCCGCGCCACGAGGAGAAAGCGCGTGACTGCTGATTCCGCGAAGCGGAAGATTAGCCATTTGCCGGATATGGAGTTCATCCGGTCTAAAATCCCGAGCCCCTTAGACGTGGGTTTCTGATGTCTCTCCGCAGTCTCTCAAATCCGACCGTGATGAGCCACCTGGGAGAGCGTCCGGTGATTCGGTCCCCGCAACAAATGCGGCTACATCGGGCATTGGAAGAGGTCGGCTGGACCGGCATGATCGACGAGTTTAACGAGACAACCCGACAAACGAACGCCTTTGTCCCCGAGCCGATACTGATCACGACGGACGGGACGATTCTCGCCGGCTTCGGTCGCTGGCAGCTGGCGGTGTTCGAGGGTAGACGCGAGATTTCCTGCATCGAATGTGCCCTTAACGAGGACGACTCTCTGCAGTTTATTCTCACTCGCCATCAGATCCGGCGGGGTTGGAATGACTTCGTCCGTATTCGCTTGGCGCTGACAATGAAGGCCGGCCTTCGGGAGAAGGCGCTGGAGAACATGCGCGCTGGTGGCAAGTACAAGGGTTCGGCAAACTTGCCAGAACTTCAGCGCATTGATGTCAGCCAAGCGATTGCCAACATCGCGGGAGTTGGCGCTCGTAATGTCCGTAAAGTTGAAACAATCCTCGAAACCGCGCACCCACGGCTGATAGAAGCCCTACAAAGCGGCACGCTAAAAATCAACCGTGCGATGCACTTCTCCGACCTGCCCAGAGCCGAGCAACTGGAGCAGTTCATCCGTTATAGCGAGGAATGCGCCACGAACAGTGTGATCCGCCGGGCCACCGCCCGGCCCAGAGACGAAAAAGCAAGCCTCGATGTTATTGCTATACTCGACGCCCTACAGCGCCAGGAGGCGCGCCAGCCTGGGTCGGTTAGGGTGCGGGTTGATCGGCATAACCGCACGATGGTGCTGATCAGTCAAGATCAGTTGACTGGGCCACAATTCTCAAAGGATCTGCCACTGACATGAAATACCGCCATCCCCTCCAACAGATTCTGTCTCGAACCGGTCAACATTGGGATCTGGACGAGGCACGGCCTGCGGTTCGCAAAGTGTTTGGCAAAGCATTGCAATGCCGTACTCCCGAGTTGGGCGCCGAGGTTTACGCTTCGGAGAACCAGGAACTCATCCTCTATCACACCTGCAAATCGCGAGCTTGCCCGAGTTGTGGCCACCGAGCCAATGTGCAATGGCTGCGCGAACGGTGGGCTGCGTTGCCAGACACGCTATATAAGGGGATTACGTTTACCATGCCGGACCTGCTTTGGCCCTTTTTCCGCGACAACCCACCTCTGGCTAACCTTCTGTCAGTTTTAGCATCGGAGCTAATCAGGGCGCGAGCGAGTGCGAAGTATGGCTTGCGTGTTGGCGTCATTGCCATTCTTCATACCTTCAACGGGAAGTTAGAGTTCAACTCCCACGTCCACACCATGGTCACAGCGGGAGGGTTGCATGAATCTTCCTGCGCCTGGGTTTCTCGTGTTTACTACGACCGTGACGCGCTGATGGAGAGTTGGCGGAAGGCCGTGATCACGCTTCTCCGCGCAGCCCTGAGAGTAGGTCAGCTCCGAACGGAACTAACCGCTAGCCAGATGGAAGACCTACTCAGTCGTTTGGAGAGATGCTGGTGGAGCATCAAGATCCAATTGTTTGAAGACAAATCGCGCTTCCTGCGATATGCCGGTCGCTATGTAAGGCGGCCACCTATCGCGCAGCGTCGTATCACTTGCATCGGGGAACGAACGGTCAGGTTCTGGTTCAAAGACAAAAAGCAGCATCGCAGGGTTTACGTGGATTGCTCACTGGAAGAGTTCGTTGATCGTTGGTCGCAACATATTCCGGAACGCTATCAGCACGCCGTTCGGATCTTTGGGTTGTTTGCTCCGCGCGCTCTCGGGCAAACCGCGGCGGCCATCTTTGTCATTCTAGGGCAGCAGAAAACGCCACGCCCCAAGCCTCGCCGTTGGGCGGATTCCATACAGCGGGACTTCGGACACGATCCACTCCTCGACCATAAGGGCACGGGAATGAGATGGGTGGGGCGACTAAAACCGAAAGCAAGTCGCTAGTCCGCAGGTAGTCGAAGATTCATATCATCGACAGGTAGGATCTGGGCGTGGGAGATGCCAAGTTCCGCGCGCTGCCATCGATTATCGCTAAAGAGCCAGCTTCGCCCCTGGGGTGGAACGCGGCTCAACTCCTTTTTCCAAGGAGAGGACTGTCTCAACCGGCCTCGACGGCCTACTAGTGCCGAACACGAGATTTTGATTTTCCTATACTTCAAGACTCCGACTCCTAAGTGAAAGCACAGACCCCAGAACGAACACTAACCTCTTTGTTTCGCTGGCGTCGTTCAATCATGCACTTAACTCGTGTCGCACATTTTCTGCAATCATCGGCATCTCCATCATCGGCCTAATTTGGATCTTTTCGTCCTTCATCATGTCCAATGCAAACTGTACGCTTTTCTTATCACGATCAATGTCGTCGTCAATCACCGCCGTCAGAACTGGCGCTGCGTTTGCAATTCTCGCCATGGCGGGGACAACCAGCGAATACATCAACCCCAGCAAGATCGCGGGGTCCACACTTCTCTTTAGCGATACGGCATGAAACAATTTGATTCCGCCGTTAATGCTGTATCCAAAATCAAATTGGAAAGGGTCCCCTTTCTTCGTATAAGGTTCGGTCGCCACCGGAGCCAGAAGCGCCAGAACTCCAGCCTTCTCGAATGCCTCCCGCATGTTCACAAGAATTCGCTGCTTCCCTGGGGCCTCGCGCTTTTCGCCGATCTTTGCCGCCTCTAGATACGTCGAAGCCATCACCTTGATCTCGCGCTCAGGATCTTCCGTTAAGCACCCCTTTATCGGTGAAAGCTGAATCACGTTCGAGAACGAATCTTCGAATCGATGGAGCAAATCATCACGACCATGTGTCGTCGCCAGTTCCGCACGAATCTCTCGCTCAAGCGCCACCAGCATCTCCACGTCCGCCTGAGGGTCCAAACACCGGACCCGCTGCCAATCCCGTGTGAAACGCACGTCTGCGAACGGTTCCAAGCCAGGCTCATTCGCCCTAGACTCAATCAACACCACCGCGATGTTGACAAACTCACCTTTCACCACGTTCGGCACGTACCGCAGCAAGAAAAACTCGAACGGTCGATTGGCCATCCTTCTCTCCTGAATCCTAATTTTATGCCTGTTCCGACCACGCCGGAAACGGCCTTCGCGGCGACACCCGAAAAGCCTCAATCAACTCCCGCACCGCCACTCGCCGCGTAATCAAAGTTCGCACTAGCTTCTCCAACTCATCCCACTCTCGCCCATACCAATCGGGAGGAATTTCTTCCGCCAGACCCCATATAACATCTTCTTCCATCTTCTCTATGCGCGACAGCCACGGCTCAAACGACTCCCACCCTCGCACGCTCGCGTACACTTCATTCCGCGCATAAACTCCGCGAAGCGGATAATCCGGAAACGTCCACTCTCCCGCGTTGAAACAGTATCCCTGGTCGATGAACGCCGCCGTGTATTTCCTCTCTCGCGATTTTTTCCAGAATGCTGCCTGCCGACCATCGGCGTTCCCGGTCCACTTGTCCAGTACCATAATTCCGGCGAATGCTTCCAAATTCCTCACCAGGCCGAACATCTCCGCCGGAAGATAATCGAACACCTGCCCTTCCAGCGGACTCACAGCATACTGCGATCCAAATTGCAGTCCTGCCTCGCACCGGATCGTATCGTGCGCTAGTTGAATGTGCAGTTCCGGGGTGTGCTCCACCAGCCAGTCATTCACTTCCACAACTTCCGTTACTGGAACGGGTAGCCCCGCTCGCTCCGCCAACCGCGTCGCCAGTATCTCGTTAGTCAGCACTCGCAGATGTTGTGGATTGTTCCGGAACTTCACCACATAAAAGTTTCCGTCAGAGCAGCGCATCAAATGCCCCTGCGCTCCGCCGCGCATTCGCCTAACGTGTTGAACGGCCTCTACCACGAGTTCGTAGCGTTTTACTCCCGAAAAAGCTGAGTCTGGGGGCAACCGCTCATCAGAGGTCTGATATCGTACTTCAACGAGCAACGTTCCCGCTGTGACGAATGAACATCGTCGAATTCACGGAAAAAATGACAATCGGTGAGTCTCCAAGAACACTTTAACTACCCACCGTCCGCACCCATGCGAAAAGTCGGAAGCCTCATCAGCCACGTTAGCTCCCGCGCGAGAAACGTCACCGCGACAACCAGTGACAATTGGCGATCAAGATGCAAATTGCCAGACTGTGACGACAGCCCGTTTCGGTCGGTATGGGTTGTACGAAGTCAGGAACGCTGATAACAAGAGTCGGGCCGGAACGACTGGATCACTCAAATCCCAACCACAAATGCCCATCCTGACGCTATCGCCAAAGTGTTGCACGTCTCTGCCTGACAATCCATTCACTGTTTCTGGCGGTTCCGATTTAGGAAGCCAAAAGCGGAATCGGGAACGGAGTTTTACTTTGACAACCTTACTTGATGGTTGGTTTGGTCTCTCCCCGGAATATATTTAGTGTCCTAAACGGACATCATCAATAAAGTTGTGCACATCGTCAGCATGCTGTAGTTTCGGGCTTGAGCTATTAACCGTAGTCTCGGACACGAGAGAGGTAATCGCTGACCGCCTGGTAAATCCGTGGCATTGAGAACTCGCGTTCGTTGTGAAAACCAGTCGCAAAACGCTTGAATTGAGTTGTGATAGTCCCTCAGAGTCTGTCTAAGATCAATCGATTGAGGGGCATGCTTTATAAATCGCATCGCGGCATCGTTCCATGCGAAGTCCAGCAGGTCCGCTGTTACCACGGTGACTTTCTTCTCGAACATTTCGTTTTGCATATCCACGATCGTCATCGTCGTGCCGATGCCACCGGTCGCGTGATGCAAACAGCAGTTCGTGATCCCTTGCACAAACTGAATAACCTCGTCTGTCGAGATCTTTGTTGTCACCGCTTCCTCGTATTCCGGAAACTGATGAGACCCTTGATACATATGACGATACAAGCACCAAGAGTGGTCGATCAGAGCGGAAACCGAAGCCGTAAGGTTCTGCAACAGGCGAATAACTTCCGCCATGGCCTTCTGCCAAGCCGAGCGGTTTTCAGTCAGGAACAACTCATCGCCAGCAGGAGTCTCGCAGATGGCCCACAGGAGGCGGTCAAGTTCTTGATAATTGGTTTCGACAATACGAACCGTATTCGAAAAATGTAAAGTTGAACAACTCGGGAGTCGTGCGCAGCTGTTCAGACAACTCGAGTAATTTAAAGCCGTCCATGCAATTAGTGTGATTCAACAACGCTAAACGAAGTTGGTTCCCCGATTTCCACACCATCCATGTGACAGATGTCCTAGATCGACATTCGCGTTGGCTCGTATAGTAAATTGTTCGCCGTCGTGGGTTGGGTTAGGACCTAGTTGCCACTCCGTTCTGACCTCCGGTGCAATCTTCGCCGTGCATACATGCGACCGAGATAGGAAGGTCGGATCTTGATTGCACTTTCGAAGGGGCTCAGGTGGAATCATCACGTGAAGTCGGGCGAGCGTTGGTCGAGGTAGAGATATCTGAATGGTTTGACTGGGCGCGCAAAGAGTTGGTGGCGGGAGGTCTCGATCTACCCAGTGAGGAAGCACTTGTGGCTTTCACGGGACACGCTCTTCGACTAAGGGACCGAATAAAGGTTCTCTATCGCCATGTTCCACTTTCTCTTGAAAAGCGTCTTATTCAGTCCGCAATCGTTTATCAAAGTTGGGGACTGAATAGAAAGATGTCCGCGCAAGCCAAGTGGCCAGGGGCGAATCGCGCCCAATCCCTGATTGCTGTTGACGCAATTGGCTATATCTCTCCGGTCGGCCTTGAGTGGGGCTGTCATCTGATTAGGGGGCGCGACGGTTTCCAGTACGTCGTCACGGTTCCGAGCGGATTTCCTCGCGAGAAGGTATTAGCATCTCAGGTTATATGTAACAGCTTGGCGAGGTCGTTCGGTCTGGCAGTGCCGAGAGTCGCCATAATTTCGATAGACGCCGGACTTCGGAAGGACGCACATGATAGCCGCCCCGGTCGAGCGCACCAGACAAGGCGAGGCACGGAATTATGCGCCGGGTTTCGATATGGGGATTCGACGCGGTCGTATGCCCCGACTCAAGAAAAACGAATGATGACGCCCCGAAACATCCGACAACTGCTTGGATCTCTTGTCTTCGATATTTGGACGATGAGCCTTTTGCCAAGGCAATGGTTATCAGGAATCAACGAAGCTACGGGTAGAGTGGACTCGATCCTGGTGGACAACAACGGTGGACTCGCGGGTGGAGATTGGACACGCTTCCTCGCCTCGGAAATCAACTCCCTCGTGGCACCGCAGGCGAGCGCGGCCAAAGTGCGAAGATGGGGACAACTTGATCCATGGATTAGCCGAGCTATCGGCCTCGACCTTAACCCGCTCTGGGAAATTGCGTTCCAAATGCCCCCAGAATGGTACGGGTGCGACAGGCAGATTCTAGCAAGCGTCTTAGGAAAGCTAGCGACCAGGGGCTGGGAACTGTCACGGGCAGCGCATCACTTCGTCGAAATGGGTTATTTCCCCGGTCTCAAAATGCCGCCGTCGAGCGCCGGTGCGAATGCCGGCAGTGAAGCGAGGCCATTGGCCAAGCCTGCATAAAATGAGTGCCCCGCCTCCCTTTGGCATAGGGAGTTCCGCAGAGCATCCGTGAAGATATTCCCCTTCCTTTCCCAATCTCACGCAGCCAACCGCAACTAGTGTGGTTTCCTATAGGGACTTCGCACCAAGGTATGGTCGCTGGCTCACGTGGCCTCGGCATTGCTTCGAAAGCTGGGTGAAATCCATATCATCATTCGGCGTCGTATTTCTTGTGGTCCTTCCGTTGGCCGGTCTTGCATACGCACAGGACGCACCCGAGGCGCGGACTATCCGCAGCAACGACGAGCGAGGAGGCGGCGACGCGCTAGAAGAGGTTCTCACCCTGCCAATTCCTCACCCGTTTCTTTTACTTGGTCCCTCCCTCATGGGCGGCGGATACGCCCCCTTCGCTTATCGCGTGGAAGGGGGCATCGATGTGGAGAGTTCGTACGCAATCGTTCGCGCCTCGGGAGCCTATGACAACGGCCGAAAAGTGAACGACAATGACCAACCCAACTCCAACGGCCACGACCGCTATCTAGACGGTGCCGCCTATTTCCGCCTGAACCGCACGGGCCGGTTCCAAGGACTCTACTTCGGCGCCGGCTACACTTGGTCACAACTTTCCACGACTAACTACACGAAGGGCGGAGGGCGCTATCAAGTTGGTGGCGGATACGATCTATTCTTGCGCTCCTGCAAAGAGTGCCGTCGCGACTACTCGATGCGCATCAACGTCGATTGGCTTACCGCTGGACACGACTGGCAGAACGGCAGTCATGGTCCGAAGGCTTCCATTACGATACCCTCGCCAAGAGAAAAACGGCACTGGTTTTACAACCAAAACGTTGGTATCTATCGGTTCCACGAGACCGTCACCGAACCGACGAATCTTCCGCTAGTACAGCTTCAACAGTCTCAAAGGTATTTTGATTGCTTTGCCGACTTCGGAGTCCTGTATCGCTTCTAGAGCAACGTGTCCGAGGACCGAACGAGTAAAATCTATGGGGGAAGAACTTCCTTCCCCGCCCGCGTAAGCGTCTGCGAAGCCATCACCCTGGCTTTGAATGCGTTTTGATTCACTGCCTCTATTGCCTCTATTCGTTCGATCCCCATTAGGAGCTTTTGATCTGCCTTGAGGACTGGCGGTCCACTCAAATTAAATTCCCGCTAGCTCATCTAGATTTCAGTCTCTGGTGAACTTCCGGTTCCATCGATTGGCAAGCCGGTTGCTGTTCCTTGTGTGATCGGACCGACTCTCCTGAGAATCCTCTCATTCTCACGAACCTTAGTCGACAGGCTCGTGAACGGGTGTGCCCAGACATGTCGAGCACTACTAGATCTCGCGCTGTCATTTTGATTTGTCTATTGCTCGTTTTTTTGAGCTCGCCGCGGGGCTTTTGCAGTGCAACCCCAACGACGACGACTTTGAGCTTGTCATCCAGCAGTTTGGCTGCTGAGACGCTGCTGACGATGACGGCCACCGTAACAGGATCTTTGCCGGCACCGAGAGGACAAGTGACATTCTGTGATGCCACAGCGGCGCTCTGCGACGGCGCAGCAGTCTTCGGCATGGCTCAGGTGACAAGCCGTGGCACTGCTGCTATCACACGCACGCTTGGGGTCGGTCACTATAGCATCCAAGCGGTGTTTACAAGCACCATCGACTCGGGCGGAAGCACATCGGTGCCACGAGCTGTCACTGTCACAGGAGCCGCGAACTATGGTTCTAACACTGCGATTGCCGCGAGCGGCGGCGTAGGTGACTACACGCTCACTGCGACGGTGACCGCTTTTGGCAGACAGCCGGCAACAGGCAACATCTCGTTTCTCGATACAACCTATAGCGACGGTGTGGTAGCCTCCGCCGTCCTCAATCCCGCTACGCTCACCACCGTTTTTGACCCGGCATCGGGATCACCAATAGCGGATAGTTCGGCCCGGTTTGTTGTGAGCGCGGATTTCAACCACGACGGAATTCCTGATCTGGCGATCGCAAATCTAGCTGTGAACGGCACGATAAGTGTGTTTATTGGAAACGGCGACGGCTCATTTCAATCGCTTGTCAACTACAGCGTCGGCGTGAATCCGCAAATGCTTGCGGTGGCAGACGTGAATGCCGACGGTGCCCCCGACCTCATCGTGGCCAATGAGTGCGCTCGGCCAGCGTGCGACACCAGTTCAGTGATGGTGCTACTGGGAAACGGCGATGGCACGTTCCGGGCGCCAATCTCGTTTGAAGTTGGATGTTACGCAGCGTTTGTTGCTGTAGGGGACTTCAATCGAGATGGCTGGCCCGATTTAGCAGTCTCGGACCAGCAAGAGGGAAAGGTAAGTATATTGTTGGGTACCGGGGATACAACGCTTTTCGGGTCGCCGACTTTCTATCCGGTTGGTTCGCTTCCCGAGGGCATCGCCATTGGGGATTTTGACCAGGACGGTCGGTTAGATCTGGCTGTCTCGAACTCTGGCGATGGTACGCTCAGCATTCTGTTCGGAAATGGCGATGGCACTTTTCAGTCACAGCAGATAGTGTCACTACCTGGTTCCGTATCTCCTTATTGGCTAGCCTCAGCTGACCTGAGGAACATCGGGACTGTCGACCTAGTAGTTCCTGATGTCGGTTCATCCAATAAAGTTTACGTGCTGCTCGGCAATGGTGATGGATCGTTTCAACCTGCGGCGGGATATCCCGTCGATGCGGCGCCGGACGGGGTTTCGGTTGGCGACATCAACGGCGACGGAATCGTGGACTTGGTGGTGCCAAATACTGGAGGCGGTCAGGTAAGTGTGCTCTTGGGTGATGGCGCTGGCACATTTGCGCCGAAAATGGACTATGCAGTTGGCACCAACCCTACATTTGTAGCTCTGGCCGACCTTAATGGTGACGGCCAAGTGGACCTTGCGACATCCGATAGTGGGTCTTCTACGGCAACGATTCTGCTGCAAGCTCAGACGGAGACTGCCATCGCCACTGGTGTCGCAGTATTTCCTGCTGGAATACACAACGTACTGGCTAGTTATCCCGGCGATGCGAATCACGCTTCCAGCCGCTCTAATACCGTGGCTCTGATGGGAAGCCAACCAACCCCTACTTCGACGGTTCTTACTGCCGGTCCAAACCCGGCCTTCTTCGGCCAAACGGTAACACTTGGCGCTATGGTCACACCCATACCCAACGGCTCTCCTCTGGGAACCCTCAGCTTTTTTACGGGCGCAACTCTGCTCGGCAGCAGCAACCTGAATTCGTCTGGAGTGGCCACATTCTCTACGACGAGCCTACCCGTGGGAGTGGACAATCTGACAGCGGTCTATTCGGGAAATGTTGCCTTCGCCACCTCGACTTCGAACGTCGTGCCGGAAACGATTACAGCCTTAACGTCTACGACAACGACGCTAGCAGCATCTCCGAATCCCGCCACGGTCCTGCAAACGGTTTCGCTGACAGCTGCGGTCGCGCCAATACCCAACGGCTCTCCTCTGGGAACGGTCAGCTTTTACGATGGCTCCGCTCTTATCGGCAGCGGGAACCTGAACTCATCTGGAGTCGGCACATTCTCCACGACCAGTCTGCCCGTGGGAGTGGACAATTTGACGGCAGTCTATTCGGGCAATGTCGCCTTCGCGACCTCGACTTCGAACGTTGTTCCCGAAACCATCACCAACACCGTGGCGCCATCTACATTCACTGTGACGACTCTGGAAACGTCGGTCACGGTAGCGCAAGGTGGGTCGGTAAATATTGACGTTAGCGTTCTTCCTGTTGGAGGGGCATTCGATAACGTTGTAACCATGTCCTCAACTGGACTCCCGTCGGGGGCAACGGGCAGCTTTAATCCCCCAACGGTCATACCGGGCAGCTCGGGGGCACCAACCCTCTTGACGGTGCAAATGGCAACTCCCACATCCCAGTCCGTTGATCCAAGGAGTCTCTTCGGCGCGATGACCCTCGCGGTTGGTTTATATGGCACGGGATTCACGCGAAAACACTTTTCTGGAAGTTTCAAACGAGTATTACGGATCGTTTTTCTTGGCTGTGTGGGATCGATGCTGATTGGATGCGCAGCCCATGGATACCTAACTGAGCCCAGCGCGCCAGGCACACCGCCAGCCAGCGGCGTCAGCTACGTTGTGACCATCACCGGAACGAGTGGATCAACGCAAGCATCGACCACGGTCACCCTAGTGGTTCAATGAGAAGTCTCAGCCGGCAGTCGATTCTAAGGGGAGTAGGAATGCCCATATCAATTCGCTTCATATTACTCTCGAAGTTACTGGGAACGTTCTTGTTATGCCTCTCCGGTGCCTCGGCGCAGATTATGGATCAAATGAAAGTTGGCGCGAATTACACCTATGTAAGAGGTAATGCGCCACCTGGCGTCTGTGGCTGTTTTTCCATGAATGGCGGCAGCGGCTGGTTGGAGTACGACGCCAGCAAGCACTGGGCAATCGTAGGAGAGGTGAGCAGCGAACGCGCCTCAAGTATAGGAGGAAACCCGGCTGGTCTCACCTTAACTTCGTTTAGCCTGGGGCCTCGATATTCATTTCGTCATCCAAACATGCCCGAAATGTACTTTTCTCGTGGTATACATCGAGCCCTCTATCCCTTCGTGCCGTTTAGTGAGTTCCTCGTGGGAGTGGTCCACGGAAGCGGAGCGCTAACGCCCGGAAGTTCTGGTCTCACCGGATCAGCGAACGCTTTCGCCATAACCTTCGGCGGCGGAGTGGAATTGCTGTTTAGACCTCATCTAACGTTGCGCCTCTTCCAGATTGATTACTACACAACAGACTTCTCCAACGGCGTGAGTAATCGTCAAATTGACCATCGTATTGGCGCCGGGATAGTCATTGGCCTTTGGCGAAACGACAAGAGAGGTGCGCATCCCCCGCTAGTATGGTAGCCAATTAGGCTGTATATCCTCCGTTCCATTGCTTCTGGTGGTCGTTGGTTCGAGAATGGGAATATCCCCAGATACGTTTGTCGCAGATGTTCGTTCCTCACACTCCGGAAATCCCGAATTCCCTATCGTTCTTCTGCGAAATTATCACCTTCACAACCCCGCCAGTCGAAAGACCTGGGAATCTGGCTGGTTTTCGCTGCAAAGAAGCGCTAGGCCCTCATTAACTTGTAGATATTCTAGGGGCTGCTGAGAGGTTTGCGCGAGGCTGGAAGTAGTATCGCGGCCAGCGCGAGGACTGGAACGACCCGACGCAGAAGATACATTGGAACCTCCTTTTCAGATGTCCGAGGGAAACTAAACAACTACCAGGGAAGGGGCCGAAAGCAATCAGGTCAACGTTATATCAAAAAGAAGAAGGGATATATGGGCGGGAAAATGCCAGGAATTCGAGAGTTAGAATTACGGCTGTCCAGAAAACGCACCCGGCGAAAGTACTACATAGCGAGTACGACTGAATCGGACGGGATTATGAACAAAGGAGGTCATAGAGTCTCTCTCAGGCTGGCCGACCTCTTTTGCTTGGTCTCCCTCTCACAAAAGCGAATGTAGCAGTGGAAACGGATGCAGTCTGTGATGAACGAACTTGATGAGTTGTGGATAAGGAATTTCCTAATCCCCTCGTGTAGCAGTTCTTTCGTTCATGCTTTCCCACAGACTCATTGTTCATTCGTCACATACTCCCCTCAATAGGCACGTTAGGATCAGCTCGCTAACCGAACCTTGAAGTAGGGCACAGGGAGCGAAGCGGGCGGCTAAACCATTCTTCGCTCCCTGTCATTTTGATCTTGGCATATGACAACGAACTCTTTGTTGATTGTGGGCTCTTTTATGCTCGGGGCTGGCAGCGGCGGATTCTGCGTCTTTCTGCAACAGCGAGGCTTCCGAGATAGATTTCGTAAAGGAATCACACGCCAATTGGACCAAGCACTGTTTGGTCCGATACGCCGACGGAGGCAATGACTAACTAGATGTCCAGGCCGCCTCCCGGAAATCCGGTTTCCCCGACGCGCTATGAACAGCAGATAACCGAGTCCGAGCTGCACTAGAATCTTCGTTCATGAGGTTTCACTAGTGTTGGGAACGAAGGTACGAACCATGCCGATATCGTCCGCGAGAGATCGAAACAGCCGTGCTAAATTACTTCCTTCTCATCAAGGCGCTCGCGTACGTTGCACTAAGCAGGCAAGACCTCATCCATCGTCCCCTATGCCAACCCTCGCGAGGGACGCCACGCTCCTAGGCTATGGCTTATACTTCTCTCATTGGTCCTTGCCTTGCCGTTGTGCGCACAGGAATTCGTTCCTCAGCACGTCGTCTTTCCGATCATGGATTTCAAGCCGGACATCAACCGTCTTGCCCCTTTCTCAGTGAAGTTCGCCACGGGATTTTGCCTGGACCCGGACTGCCGTTTTGTGGGCACCAATTACCACGTCGCTAAGATCATGGGCAAGTATGTCCGGATCAAGGGGGAGTATTCTCCGCGTACCGCTACGTCGATTCCGACCCGGACGATGCGGGCTCCCTGAAGTACACGCCGGCTCACGACCTTGCTATCTATCGAGGTTAGCCGTTGGGGAAAATTCCAATTAGTTTCTGACAGTACTCAGTCCCAGAACGGAAATATCCACAGATTCATTCGTCGAAGATGTTCGTTCCTCACACTCCGGAAATCACGACTCCCCCTATAGTCCCTTTGTTGAACAACACAGTTTGCGAACAGAGTTCCTAATCGAGTGTCTTAGGCGTGCCCGGAGTGTTCCGTGAGAAAGCTTTGTCTATTATTGTGTTTGTCATTACCACACCCTGGATTGGGGCAATCCACGGTTCCCGTCGATGTTCGACAAACGGACGATGGGGAGAAAAAACCAAAACAAACCTGCGCTTCTTGCCTCGATAAATCACAGGATTTTCATTTGGAGCCGCGTGACGGCGAATCCGAAACAACGTCTAGCTCCAAATCGACCGCAATTGTGGTCCTTCCTGACAGCCCTGACACGCAGTCCACCATGCCCTTGGTTCCTTTCGCATGGAATTTGGAATATCCAGCGGGTCAATTAAAGACTACATACCAGCCTTCTCCCGTCTGGGACAAGAAGATGTGGGCGGCGCACATAGTAGCGGCCGGGTCAGTTATATTCGACGCCGAGGTAACCCATCAGGGTGTGGCCGAAAAGCGTTGCGTGGAGGGAGAAATTGAACTGGGTCCGCATCCCAGTCGCGGAGAATTGTACAAGGACAACGTGTTGTTCGAATTCGTGCCCGTCACGTTATTAGATTGGGTGGCAGCAATGGGCGCGCGCGCCCATCACCTACGTAAAGGGTACTGGAAGGCGATAGGCTATGAAGGCGCAACAGTGGAATCTATCCTTCACATTCGCGGCGGGGTCCAATGGTTTACCCATGGCTGCATGTAAGAGTCAGCACGTCAGGGGCGCAACGTTGCTCGGTCTAATCGCCACGGGCGTCATGATGTTGATTGTCCCGTCGGCGTTCTGCCAAGACGAAAACCTTCCCCGTGCCGAGTTCGATGGTCTCACCTATCGAGAAATGACCCGACGCGTATTCCAGGCCGAGCGAGGCACGATAGGTCTCTTGTCATTTTCAAACCTGCTCACGGAGGGATACGTTCAAAGCTTGGGGCACTTGCAGAATCACGGAATGGATAAAACGATTGACGAAGATAGCGAGTACGTCCTTGACGATAAATACTTTCTTTCGGCCGTTAACCTAAGTCGCCGATACGATGAAAAGGTGGTGGAGAGACCGCTGTTCGCTCGCCGTGCGGGTAGTCGATATATTCAACGAAACGAGGCAGGCGAGGAACCGATCTTGCCGTTAGGTTTACTCTCTATGTTTTTCGTCGATCTAGACTCCTTCGATGCGGATACATATAGCCTCATCTACGAAACCAAAGAGCGGATAGCCGATGTCAACTGCCTCTTATTTTCCGTCAAACCGAACTCATCCCGCTCAACTGGTCTTTTCGTAGGTCATATATGGGTCGATCCATCGTCTGCAAGGATTGTTCGAATTAATGGCATCTTCACATCGTTTAAGTCGAGGAAACGATACTTTCACTTCGATAGCTGGAGGCAACGTGTAGGTAGCTTGTGGTTTCCAACTGTCGCTTATTTCGACGAGAGGCGCACTGCAGGCTCTGACGGAAACCTGATAAATCATTATAGGGGTTACACGCTTCTGTGGCAGCATCAGCGAGGCGCCAGTGGCGCAATTACCCAGACTGAAAATAATCTTGTACTTCCCGCAGCGCAGGTGCAACGACCGAAGAATGACATTCTCGCGCGGTTAGACGAAGACGGCCTATTGGCGAGCCCAGGACCTGTCGAAGAATTGCTCGATAGGCTTGTGCGGCAAATCGCACCACGTATCGCGCAAACCCAGGATCCCATCACATGTCGGGTACTTCTTACAACCCCGACGGAGATCTTTAGCACTGGCAACGTCATCATAGTGAGTCGCGGACTTATGAACATTGTTCCCGACGAATCCGTGCTTGCTGTTTTGCTGGCACGGCAAATCGCTCAAATAGAGCTGGGCCAATCGCACCCGCCTTTACCTTTGTTTAATAAGAGCATATTCGAGTTGAAAGGCAGCCGCGACTTCCCTGGCTTCGGTATTAAGCGACCGATGAAAGAAGAAATAGCAGCGGATCGCGAGGCCCTCGCCCTTTTAGACGAATCACCTTATCGAGATGACATCCGACGCGCGAAACGTTTTTTGTTCCAGGCAAGGAGGGACTCCCATCGACTACCTAGTCTTCTCATTCCTCGGTTCGGGCCGAGATTCATCCCAATCGGAACCGCCTTCGAGTTATCATCTCAAGCTGTAAATTCGCTACCGAAAGAAAACCTAGTCCACCTACGCAATAGGTTTAACGTGACCTGGAACGGTCAGATATTTATGAGCGAGCAGAAGCCCGATCAGTCCGTATTTTGGACGGAAAGCAAACTCGACGCGAGTCATTTCTCGATCATCCGCCATAAGTGAGAAATCGACCTGGCTGATGCCGGAAAGTCGGAAGTCAAGAGAAGACCTATTCATATGAAGCGAGGCGAGTTCGTCGCGGATCGCTTCTAGTCTGGTCGATCACCTCGACATTCCAGGCCCCTTTCAATGCGTAATACTCAGACAGATACAAATCTCAACGCGCCGACACGCCTAATAGCGCACGAAGACGTGACCGACAACAGTTAAATTGGGGAAGAGATCGGTGCTCGAAGCCCCCCGGACGTGAAGGTCAGATCGAACATCACCTTTCCGTTCGCCGAATGCGGGAGAACATAGCCTCGAAGGGTCAAAATGTCAACTCAAGCTGTGCCTTCGGTTCGGATTTTGTAACACGTAGTGCTTGCGTCGGGGAGGAAAAGTGTGTGGATATCCGGTGAGCGCACGCATCAATCACGTGGTCAACCATGACAAAGAGTGTTCGCGACTTTGGAACTCGCCGGGATCCAGAATCACCTATTCTCGTACACCAATGGCTAGGCTACGCTCATGGAAAATCTGTTCTGTGTACCCTTGCGTTGTTCGATCTTTGTGCCCACAGCTTCGTAACGGCGTGGTAGAAGCCTGATAGATCGGGTAGCTTGACCGCTTTACGAAACCAAGAATCGTGCATGAATGATCGCTTGTATCCGTCCATTGTTGGAAGGGCGAAGTAGGCGATGACACGATCATGACTGCTATTCATGGTACAAAGCAAGGTAACGCAACCCCGCTCTGCGGGATTCGGGTCTACTGCCCAACACAACTTTCCGCGTTTATGCTTGGTTCTGCACAGCAGGACGGACACCATGAAGCTCCTGTCTATCCAAAGTATTGATCGCGACCTGTTGGGAAGGTGGGTGACCGCCACGTGTTCAGGGAACAATTCTTTGATAGTGCTCACCAATTTCTGGCGTAAGTTCATCGAACGTTCGGATTGGGCACCGTTGTGAATGTCTTCAGCTCCAATGTGGTAACCCAGTTTCTCGTAGAGTTGGCGATACGTGCCGAAGTGATTATGAAGAGTGACTGTGGAGGGCATGCCACGTGCTTTTCGCAAGAGGGTTTCGCTGAGCCGACCCTTGGTCTTGAGCAAGCGTCGAATCCTCTTCAAGATTTCATCATCTGACCACCGCTTCGGAACTGGTAGACCAGCCTGTGCGCGAGCGAAAGTTTCCTCGTCAACAATCGGGGCGAAAGCCAGTGGCTTTTTGACCCAAAACTGGGGTTCAATGGGTACGAGCGGTCCACAGAGACGCTGCGAGTGTCGATTCCAAACGTTACAGCCCATATACTTGGGATTTTGCAAAATGTCGCGGACAGCTTGGTGTATCCACCGTCTGCCGCCATGCGTTATGCCCTTTCGATTTAGCTCACGGGCTATTGCACTTGGACCTTTCCCTTCTGCCGCCATTAGGAATATCGTCCGACGCCCGCGAGTTCTTTGCGCGGACCGGGAATCAGAATTACGCGGTCAGTAGTCAGGCTCTTTTGCTCGCCCGGTTTCATCACTTGCTTAGGCTTGCCGTTCGCCGAAACCATCAGGCGTCGAAAGCCGTAACCCGGAGGACCACCAACCCAAAACCCCAACTGAACTATTCGCGTCTTGCCGCGAAATACCTTATCCCCCAACTCTCGACTGAATTCTGCTGCCATGCTCCTTTTCAAAGCCTTCAGGAGAGAACTCGACGCCGTACCATCATTGGCAAACGGCTCCGCGCAATAGTGAAGGGGTATGCCTGAACTGTGACAGAGGAATTCGTAGTGCGCAGCCTCATCATTGTTCAAGAACCGACCCCACCGACTCACGTCGTACACGAGGACAGCCCTGTAATCGGCGTTGCCGCCCAAAACGTCCTTCAGCAATTCGCGCAATGCTGCGCGGTGCTTCGCCACTACTCCGCTTTTTCCAACGTCGGCGTAGGTTTTCACAATCCTGAAGCCGTGCTGGGAAGCGTACTCTTGGATTGCTGCCCTTTGGTTGTCAATCGAGTAAATTTGCGCATCGTCTGACATGCGAACGTACTGAGCTGCGGGCACGAGAGGGAGAAGAGGCGGTGGAGCCTTCTTGTGGATGTGAGGCACAGTTGGTTCGTTCAAGATTCCGCCGAGGTGCTGACCCATAGAGTTACCTCGATTCACGATTTGTCGGTAGGCTGCAGAAATGTCGGCACAGCTTAGACTATTCCGTTGAGGACGCCACCGACTATGCCGAAGGAGACTAGGCGCAGGGAACCAACTGTTAAGCGAATGCGATCATGTACCACCTCGCCGGAGCCTCAATGTCACGCTCAGTCACTGCCGAGAAGTCCTGGTCTTCGGTAGCGATTACCCGTCGAGAAATGTTGGGATGAGGGTCTTTTTAGTATTCACGTGGAATCGTCAGCGGTTCACTTTTTTGTAAAGGGGGTAGGCGTGCAAGGTCAGGATGTCATCTTTCGTCAGTTTTTCCAGCCGGACCTGAAACTCGATTGGGTGATGCACTCCTACATAGAGTTGAGTATCGTCACGAAAGTAGATAACCACAGCAGGAATCTCGTCGTTGGAAATTTCGACTTTCTTGACGACTTTACCGGCGACCGAGCGGTAGGTACGCCAGCCACGGACAGGTTTAGGTTTCATGCTGATTCCTTTTTCAATACTTTGGCTATAGCATATTGTGCAAGTCATAGGCTATAGCCAATGCTAGGCAGGTGTCCACTACTCTTTGGCAGAAGTTCGGGAAGCGGCTGCGCTCATTACGCAACGAGCGGAAATGGTCGCAAGAGGAGTTCGCCTATCGGATAGGCGGCATGAACGTGAGTTTTCTAAGCGAACTTGAAACTGGCAAGAAAGAACCCTGTTTGACTACGCTGCACCGGATTGCCAAGGGATTCGGGATTAGCATTTCAGAATTGACGCAGGGAGTGTGAGCCGTCTCGGCGGAGTCTGTACTCTCGAAGCCCAAGCAGAAATAATGAGCCTTCATTGCGACGAGTTTTTTCACTATCCGATCTCGCATCGCCAGTGCTGGTGAGTCGCACGCTCGAAGACTTGGAATCGTTGGGAATCTGCGAGAGGCGAGAAGCGAGCGCGAGCGAATACGCATTCGCGCAGGCCGCCGAGGGCCTGCTAGGCGAGTGCGGGCTTACTTTCCCCCAAAATGTATATGAACGATACGGTGGTAAGTAGTGTTGGTTTGCAGTTTGGGGGAAGTCCGGTAATCGCAGCAGTTCTCACACGCGAGGCATGCACGTAAGCCGGGGGCTGCGATACATTTGAGCAGGGATTCCACTGTCCCGCAAGCTGTCCCGAAACTGACTAATGAGGTAACCTTGCGTACTCTGGCGTGAGTGAGCGCTATTGAAAACACAAGAGGTTACGTCGCGTGACGTCAAACCGAAGAATTAGGAAACCGCTGCTCTATCCAACTGAGCTACGGGGCCTCGCGACGGTCGCTAAATTATCTCATGTCGATTTGACGTGGCGGACCCGACGACGAGCGGAATCCAGCTTTCTGCGGTGGGCGTGAAACAGACTTCATGTGGCCCTGAGGCCCACCCGGTCACCTCTCGGTAGGCTTAGCAGCTTTGCACCGTATCACTTATCAAGAGACTGGGTCTTTTTTTGCTTCAAGCTCGGTCCAGCGCCTATAAAGCATATCAACGACTTTCTGAGCTGCTTCCATTTCAGCATGCGCATTCAGGAGCCGCGGCCCGTTGCTGGCTATCGCAGGATCTTCCATCTGCACGCGCTTTATGCGCAACACATCTTCGGCATCGGCGATTCGCTGCTCGAGGCCGCCATATTCGCGCGCTTCGAGATAGGAAAGTTTTTTCTTTCCCTTCGTGGTTGGTTCGTCGGAAGCCGCGGCCCGGGAAGCGGCGCGAACATTAGTCTGCGCTGTCTGATTGCGTTCTGCCTGCCACGTTTCCCATTGGGAGTAGTCAGCGAAACTTGCAGCGCCACCACGACCGTCCAGCCCGAGTACGATCGTCGATAGGCGATCGAGCATATAGCGGTCATGAGTAACCAGCACGAGCGAACCAGTAAATTCGAGCAGGCTGGACTCTAATATTTCGAGTGTGGGGATGTCGAGGTCGTTCGTAGGCTCATCGAGTAGCAGAACGTCAGCAGGCTGAAGCATGAGCTGAGCGATTAGGACTCTGGCCCGCTCGCCTCCGGACAGCCGCTCAACCGGCTGATTGAGCTGTTCACTCGTGAACAAAAATCTCGCTGCCCAGGAAGCGACGTGAATCACTCGGTCCTGATAGATGATGGAATCGCCTTGCGGAGCCAGAGCGCGAAGCAATGTTGTGTGCGAATCGAGTCCGCGGGTCTGGTCGAAGTACACGATCCGCAGACGGTCGGCACGGCGGATCTCACCGCTAGTAGCGGCGAGATCTCCCCGAAGCAGGCGCAGCAGAGTCGTCTTGCCGCTGCCATTCGGACCTACTAATCCAACCCGCATCCCGGCGGTAATGGTGAAATTAAGCGCCTCAAAGAGAGTGCGATTGCCGATTTCGTACGCGACATTCTCTAGTTCGATCAACCGCTTGGTTTGCCGGTCGCTTGATGAGAATTCGATTTGAGCATTTGCAGTTCGCGTTCTCGCATTCAGGTTCGCGAGTTCTTCCTTCAATTCTCCGGCCTTGAAAATTCGTGCCTTAGACTTCCTGGTACGAGCTTTTGCACCGCGGCGAAGCCATTCAATTTCGGAATGAACCAGATTCTCCAGCGCTTCGTGACGCTTCGATTGGGCGTGGAGAAAAGCTTCCTTCTTCTCCAGAAATATACTGTAGTTTCCGCGAACCCGGAGCACACCATCGGGATAAACGCGGCTGAGTTCAGCAATCTCACCCGCCACATTCTCCAGAAAATAGCGATCGTGACTGACCACTACACAGGCAAACGTAGCCTGATCCAGGATGGACTCAAGCCACTCGATTCCCGCCAAGTCCAGATGATTCGTAGGTTCGTCCAGCAGCAGTACTTCAGGCGCCTGCACCAGAGCTTCGACGATCGCGAGCCGCTTTTGCCAGCCCCCCGACAACCCGCTTGCGGGTGCTTCGAGATCATCGAAACCGGCGCGTCCTAAGGTTTCGGCGAAGCGCGTGCCCCGCTCCGACTGGGGCACTCCCGAGTTGTCCAATGCCTTTTCCACCACGGATCGAACGATGTCTCCGGGATGAAATTTGGACTCCTGCGCTACGTATGTGGCTCGAAGCTGTTTTCGAAATGCAATTTCCCCCGTATCGGGCCCGACTTCATCGGCCAGAATTCTCAGCAGGGTAGACTTGCCGGAACCATTAGGACCGATAAGCCCAATACAGTCTCCCTCGGAAACAGCAAAGGAGATGTCCTGGAAGAGTGGATTCGCTCCAAAAGCCTTGGAAATGTTCTGTACGTTGATCAGCGGTGGCAATGCTGGGTGATCTCCTGACTCTTTGAGACTATCAGGAAGGGCGGGGCGCGTGTCAGTTGGGCTTGCGCAGGGAACTATGACAGCTAGGTGAACAATGATTTCATTCTTTCCGTTCTCAGGAGCAGAACCCGGAAGACGCCGGTAATTCATGCCGGCATTCTGGGTGCCGGGCACTATCCGCACCATCTGCAATATCCATATTTTGGCTTCATGCTCCGGAGTTTTTTTCTTGAAGGACGAGCGCCCGCCGCTACGGCGCGAGTTCAGATCGAGATGGTGTCGTGAGTCTTCGGTTTTATCGGGCCGTTCACGCGACTGAGCGCGGGCTCTCGACCGTCGCATTTTGCAAAGCAGAGAGCAGATGGCTGGCAAGAATAGATACGTTAGGCTGTTTCAGGATCGTGTAGTGATTTCCGGGAATGGTTAAGCTTTCAACTTTCGTGGCCCAGTCTGCCCACTGTTCACCCAAATGTCCAGCCGGCTCTCTTTCACTGGCTTCACACACAACAATTTCCTGTTCCATGGGCGTCAGTTGATACCTGCGCGAGGCTTGTGCGTTGCGCTGGAATATGTCGTAAAAATCCTTCAACGTTCTTTCGGCGACAGCGCGGTCTTGCGGCAGGACGCCTGCGAACTGAAGTTCGTCGAAAATCATTTCATACTGTTGGCGTTCATCGAGCCGCAGAAATCGTTCGGCGACCTCACGGTAGTCTTTGCCCAGCAATTGACATAGGTCCAACGCGAATGCGGCAAGCAACGGAATCTCTTCTATCTTGTCGCTGGAACGATTTTTTAGGGGCAAGTTGGTATCGATCAGGGCCAACATGCCAACAGCCTCGCCCTCAAGTCTCACTTGCTTCGCCATCTGCCAGGCAATCACGCCACCAACCGACCAGCCGCCCAAAAAATAAGGCCCGTGTGGTTGTACGTGACGGATTTCCTGCAGGTACAGGTTTGCTATCTCTTCAATGGTGGCAAGGGATTTGCCGACACACTCCAGACTAGGAGCCTGCAATGCGTAAAACGGCTGTTCCTCGCCGAGCGCCTCAGCCAGATCTGCGTAGCAGAACACGTGCCCGCCTACAGGATGTATGCAAAAGAAAGGAGCAGCCGCGCCCTTTTCTTGCATTTTGACGAGAATCGGCGTTTCGTCTGCCAAGGCGTGGTTCTCGACTGTGAGCTGTTCAATCACTTTGGCGAGTTGTGCGATGATTCTGCGCCGGACTATAGCAGAGCAAAAAGCGGTTGTACCCAGCCGAAACGTCTAGTTTTCAGGCAACTGGCGGTCATCCGCGCACGCAATGTTGACGGTGTTTGTAAGTCTGGTTGTATTGTTGAGATGTTATGGTGTTTAACGCTTTGTTGTGCAAGTGTGAGTACACAAATTGTGAAGCCGACCACCCCAGCTAACTGACTTCGGAAGCAAGCATGGATCGAGTCGCAATGCGACGCGCGAATCGCCTCCGTCAACTTGGGGTTGGTTCAAAACCGGGATAGCGTTTCGCGAAAACATCGGGGCCGCCGCGCGACTTGACGATTACGGACAACCGGGTCGCCTTCATTCCAAGCGCAGTTTGCCGGATGCGCTGCAAATGATTTACCCTCGCCGCAGTCGATCATGAACCCATCCAAGACCAACTCCAGCACCGCCACGGATCGTTTTGCGCACGCGATGCGCCGGGAGATCTACGAACAGCCCCAGGGCATTGCAAAAACCATCGATTTCCATTTAAAGAATGACGTTATTTTTCCCGGCATGCTGCACGCCATCGAAGGCGCGCTCTTGACCCTGGAACGGTTGATCATTGCCGCCAGCGGGTCGAGCCGTCACGCAGGGCTGGCCGGAGAGATCATGATTGAAGACCTTTCCGGCGTCGCCGTGGATGTGGAATACGCCAGCGAGTACTGCTATCGCTCCACCCACGCCGCCGTGGACCCCTTGGTTATGGTGATCACGCAATCCGGCGAAACCGCAGACACGATTGCCGCGCAACGAGAGGCGCTTACCCGCGGGGTGAAAACAGTCGCGGTATCGAATGTAGCCGAGGCGACCATTCCTCGAGAAGCGAGCGCGGCTTTGATCACAGGAGCCGGTCCGGAGGTTGCTATACCCGCAACCAAAAGTTTCACAGCGCAGGTCACGGTTGTGTATCTGATGGCGTTATTCCTGGCGCGCAAGCGTGGCCGCATGACCTCCGAGGTCACTCGCTCCTATTTGCAGCGCCTGTTGCAGCTCCCTGAAGCCATCGAACGCAATCTTCGCACCTGGGACGAACTCGCGGAGCGATTCGGGGAGAAGCATTTTCGGGCGGAGAAATTCTTGTACCTTGGGCGGGGCGTGCATTATGCCATCGCGCGCGAGGGCGCCCTGAAACTCAAGGAGACCTCTTACGCGCACGCCGAAGGCTACCCAGCGGGGGAGTTAAAGCATGGGCCCAATGCTCTCGTCGATGAGAACCTTCCGGTCGTGGTGCTGGCAACTTGCGATCGCAGCGATCCGGACTCGGTTTTACGATACCGGCGCACCCTTGATGTGATTCGGGAGGTCAGGTCGCGGCATGGTCGTGTAGTTGCCGTAGCCACTGAAGGAGACGCGGAGATCACGAGCGTTGCCGACGATGTATTTTTTGTCCCGTCTGCGCCCGAATTGCTGCTGCCAATCGTCGAGGTAATCCCGTTGCAACTGTTCGCCTACCATGTCGCCACGAAAAAAGGGTATGACGTGGACCGCCCTCGGAATCTCGTGAAGGCGGTGGTCACCGAGTAATAAGATCCCAGCCACTCTTTAGCGATTCAAATGTAATCCGCGGGCTGCGGTTTGCGGGCTACGATCCTAACGGGAGTTCATGTCAAACACCACCTCATCTCACATCGATCTACAAGCTGTTGCAAAAGAAATAATGCAGCAGCATGGCTTTCAATCCGACTTTCCTGCGGCGGTTCAGAACCAACTGGCGGACTTGCGTGCTCATCCTCCGCAGGTTAGTTCTGGAGGAAGTGTGCGCGATCTCCGCAACCGGCTCTGGTCGTCCATCGACAATGACACATCGCGCGATCTCGATCAGATCGAAGTTGCTGAGAGATTGCCCAACGGCGATGTCAAGGTTTTGGTTGGCATCGCCGACGTAGATGCTTACATTCCCAAGTTGAGCGCAATCGATCAACATGCAGCCCGCGAAACGACTACGGTGTACACCGGAATCCGAAACTTTCCGATGTTGCCGGAAGAGCTTTCGACCGGCCAGACGTCGCTGCTGGAGAATCAAGACCGCTTGAGCGTAGTCACCGAGTTTGTAGTCGACGACGGAGACCATGTGACCTCCAGCGAAGTTTATCGCGCCGTAGTTCGCAATCGCGCACAACTGCAGTACAACTCAACCGGAGCGTGGTTGGAGGGCACAGGGGCTGCCCCTCCAAAAATCGCGGCTTCCGCCGACCTGCAAACGCAATTGCGCCTGCAGAGCGAGGTGGCGCAGAAATTGAGGAATCAACGGCAGGAAAACGGAGCTCTCGAGATTCAGACCGACGAGACTCTTCCGCTGGTGCTGAACGCTCAGGTCATCGACATAGTGAAGCAGCAGAGGAATCTTACCACCGAGTTGATTGAAGACTTCATGATTGCCGCCAACGGAGTGGTGGCGCGAATGCTGGAGAAAGTTTCGTCTTTGCGCCGCATCGTCAAGCAGCCGGAGCGCTGGGATCGCATCGTTCAACTGGCATCGACCCACGGAGGGAAACTTCCTCCTGATCCCGATGCCAAGGCGTTGAATGATTTTCTGGTGAAACGCAGGGCAGCCGATCCGGACCATTTCGCCGACGTGTCGCTCGCTGTGATTAAGTTGATCGGTCCGGGAGAATATGTGCTCGAGCGGCCGGGCGATCCTTCAGCCGGACATTTCGGCCTCGCAGTTCAGGATTACACTCATTCGACCGCGCCCAATCGCCGGTTCCCGGATATCGTCACTCAGCGACTGGTTAAGGCCATGCTTGCAGACCAGACGAATCCCTACTCGGACGCCGAGCTCACGCAAATCGCCGCGAACTGCACCCAGAAGGGTGACGCAGCACGGAAAGTCGAGCGCGAAATGTCGAAACGGCTGGCGGCAGTTGCAATGCAAAACCGCATCGGCGCCATCTTCGACGCGGTCGTCACCGGCGCAACTCCGAAAGGAACCTTCGTCCGCGCGCTGCAACCCCACGTAGAGGGATTGCTGGCGCAAGGGGCGCAAGGGGTCGACGTGGGCGACAAATTGCGCGTCAAGCTGATCCGCACCGACGTGCAGCATGGGTTCATCGATTTTGCTCGCGCTTGAGCCGGCTGAGATTAGATTTTCCTCGCACAGATCTCGTATTAGCTTACCGTCAACGACCCTTATTAGTATTTTCCCGGTCATCACGAAAGCCAATAGGCCTGGCCACACCCGCACGCTATGCTTGCCCAAGCCGTTGGTGCGGAGACAAGGCGGGAGTCTGTTTGCTTGAATGGCGCAAACTCGTTTGCGGTGTGATGATCGTTATCGTGCCTGCGTCGATGGCGGCGCAGGGCACCGACCGTGCCTTGCTCCATAGCGACGGAGGCACGTGGCTGAACGGGAAGCCAGCGCCGGCTTCCTCCGCAATTTTTCGGAACGACCACATCGAGACCCAAGCGGCTCACAGCGCCAAAATCGACGTCGAAGGATCCACCGTGATGATCCTTCCGAATACCGTCGTGCAATTCGAGGGAGACGAACTCGTTCTCGATCACGGCAGCCTGCAGCTCAATACAGTTCGCCAGATAAAAGTGCGCGTGAATTGCGTGACCGTAATTCCTGTCACTGCCGACTGGACTCAGTACGACGTGAGCGATATCGACGGTAAAGTGAAAGTGAGCGCTTACAAGAAAGATGTAAAGATTCACGCTCCGAGCGCGGCCCGGAGAGCAAAACAGGGAGCGTCAACGGATAATATTGTGCATGAGGGTGAGCAATCTACCAGGGAAGAGAAGTGTGGGGCTGGTGCCTGGCCAACTCCCGGCACGGCACCCATCTTGGACAGACCCGTTGCCATAGGAGTGGGAGTTGGACTTATTGCCTTGACCTGCATAATTATCTGTCGCGGCGATGACCCAGTCAGCCCGTCTAAGCCTTGATCGGTCGTCTGATGTTCTCTACATACCACCGTGTAGGCGGTCGATATCGGCATTCGTGTAGACGCGCGTCGCGCGCCGAACGTGCTCTTTGCCACGCGCCGCGGCCTCCGGCAGAGTAGCTCCATAATCGCTTTCCCGCAGATCCTCGGCCTCGATGATCCGTCCTACACCGATATCGAAAATGCTTTGGGGAATCTCAGTACTGGCAATCGATGTACTGGATGCTGCCCGAAAGTTGACCTCGATAACATTTGCTGTGGGCATACCGTAATAAATCGAAGACAAATCCGTCCTTGGCAGAGTGATTGCCTCAGGCACCCCGATGGTTTGCGCTTCCGCTCTGGCATTGAGATCGCCGGTTGCATTGCTCGCGCCGACTTCCAAGGCTGGACCCGACAGGGACACCGAGGGCGTGGAAATGGAGCGCACGAAGAAGTTTGAAGAGGCGGATCGAGCGTCCGGTACCGAACTCAGGAGATATTGCGGACCGTTGGAAAAATTTGTGTCCTGGCTTAAAGCGATTCCTGCCGCGAAAATGGCGACGAACGCACAACCAAAGATAATTCGCATGGAACCCTCCACCGTACGGTTCTAAGATTATGAAGTGAAGGAAACGGTTGCTGCCAGAGTCAATAGACCCTACTCGCCGCTACTGTCACGGCTTTCGGCCTCGGACGCGCGCAACGCGGCTCGGTGCAGGCGTCCGGCTCGAAGTACGAAAAGCATGTAGAACACAATCGCCAGATTGGCCAGAAACAGACCGGAGCGAATCAGCGTGATGCCGCGCATTAGTCCCCGGATTTCGAGCGGGAGCAGTAGAGTTCCAGATACAAAAGCAAGCCACTCTGCCCAGGTCCGTTCCTTCCATAAGCCGTAGGCCTCGGCGAAACGCAGGGCGGTGTAAGAAAAAGCGAGTTGCGCCGCCATCCATAGGCGGGCGTCAGTAAGATTGTCGGCGAAATCGAGAAACATCTGCGCCCAGCGCCGGTCTGTGCTGATATGAAACAGCGCCAGCAAACTCTCGGCGATGACCCATGCATCCTTGTGAACGAGGAGAATCGCGCTCAGGCCGATCAACATCACGAAAAGGCCTTTGACTAGTTCGAAGGCAGCTACCAACCGCAGCAAGCGTCGCTGCGCTGGGTAGGAACCGGTTATCGTTGCAGGCGAGAGCATGCAGCGGCGCGAATATCTTCAGAGTACCACGACTGCATTGGAGCGCAAACGCATTCGTCGCCGACGCGAGTAACGGATTGGCTGCGGTTGGACCTCAACTCTTTTTCGTGCGGACTGCAGCGCGGAGTTCGCTCACGATCTCCCTCGATGCCCGGATCGCCGCAGGGTGCTGATCCACATTGAAAGAGATGGCGCCCACGCGGGCGTGTCCGCCACCGCCGTAGCGTTCACAGATCTTCGCCAGATTTACTACTGGTTCCTCGGGAGCCCATGGGTTGGACCCGACCGACACCTTCACGCGGAAGCTGCTCTTGCTGAGTCCCACGCTATAGATCGATTCGGGATGAAGATAGTAAGGAACGAACTTATTGTAACCTTCGAGATCCTGATCGGTGATGTCGAAAAAGATCGTGCCGTCTTTGCATTCGGTACGCTGCCGCAGAATCTCGATCGAGATTTCGTGGCGTCTTAAAAGTGGCGGCAAAAGCGGGGCAACAAATGGTTCCTCGAGTATAGCCGCCAGAGATTTTGTTGCCATGAGCGGGATCAGGTTAGGAACAAACCGCTGGTCCGGCGCGGATTCGATGACCATCGTCAACTTCATGGCGGGAGCTTGCATTTCCACGGCTGTCTTGGCGTCGGGATAGAGAGCGCCGTCAATAATGTCGGTCCAATGGACAAGATCGGCAACCGGAGCCGGATCGAATCCAAAGCGCTGCTGCGCGATCATCGCGATAAAACTGGTGCACGACTTGAACGCCGGATCGTAGAATTTTCGATTACTCTCGTCACGCTCGAAATGTGCCGCGTCAGTCGGCGAGAGAAACGCGCTCTCATGATGGTCAAACCACCATGTGATTTTAGGGGAACTGGAATACTTGAAGTCGACAATGGCGTTTTCGTCACCGGTGAAATCGGATTCGTTAAAGAGCGCTCCAGCGCGATGTAGCAATCCGGAGAACACGAAGTCAGCGTCGCCGCGGATTCTTTCGCGATAGAAGCGTGCGAAAAGAGCGGCGGAAGAAGCTCCGTCGAAACACTTATCGTGGTAAAAGACTCTGACTTTCAATCCGTTCCCCTATGCTCAAAAAATTCTGCCGCCCAGAACCGCGTCCACTGCGTTCCGGATGGCAAGGTGAAAGCTAATAGGAATGACAGCTTATAGGGAGAAAGTCAAGAGCACTCGGCCCCTAGGCTGCGTTTCGCCTGCCTTTCCGCCATGTCGCCGATCACCGGCAATTTAAACATTTGCCCCTGATTCGCTTTCAGCAACAGAATGAGCCAGACAATAAAGCCACCGAGCCAGACCACCGGCCATACCAGCAAGGTGAGAAAACCAAGCAGGGGAAGGTGCACGATGATGCGTAGCCCGATCCATAGAATCCACCAAGCTATGTTGAAGAATATGCATTGCCAGGCGTGGAACCTCACGAACCGGCTGCGGTTGTACGGTTCAATCACGAGGAAGACGATCGCAGGGATGATCGTGACGTAAGCCAGCATCCCGGCGACGTTATCGGCGAGTCCCGCACCGGTGCTGGCTGGGACAACCACGCCGCGCCCAGCGCATGTCGCGCATGTAGTCGCGCCATCGGCAATCTGTGTGCCACACATATTGCAAAACGCCATTGGAGTTTTCTCCGAACTGGAAATTGGAAATCCGCGTTCGGTCGCGCGAATGCGATTCGCGCAACGTTGCGGAAAGGTAACAGAAAGCGGTGTTCGAGGCAATTGCCGCTAAGAACACGGGATTCGGACATGCGCTCGCGAATCGTTAAACCGCGGCTGCCTGCTTCTCTGCGAAGTCGCCCACGAGTGGAAGTTTAAACATCTCGCCCTGCAGAGCTTTGACAACGAGTACGACCCAAACCACAAAAAACGCAAGGCTCACTAACATGGTGAATAATGCAACCAAGAGGTGACCGACTATGGGAATAAAGGCGAGCAGTACGCCAGAAATTCTGAGCGCAGCACCAATCGCCACCCCAACCAGGCAGAGCCCTAGGCATTGGAACGAATGAAAGCGCACGAAGCGATTCTTGCTGAAGGGCGGGACGAAAAGAAAAACAATCGCAGGAACGACGAGAAAGTACGCGAGCGCACCCGCCAAAGTCTCCGGTAGACCTCCCACAGTGCCGCGTGCGCGTTCAGTCGACTGCATGGCGCGCCCACAGCCTGGGCAAAAGGCGGCGTCATCGGGCATCTCCGCAGCGCAGTCGGGGCAGGAGATCGGCATGAAGTCTAGACCGGCCGGCCGCCGGCGTGCTTTTGCTTGCAATCCTCACAAACGCCATATATCTGAAAAGTATGGCGAGTGGTCGAATAATTGTGCGCGCGCCCAATTTCCTGCTCGAGCTTATCCACTTCGCGCGAAAAAAATTCCACCGAACTGCCGCACTCCGTGCAAACCATGTGGTGGTGGCTACGGCGGTTGTACTGATGTTCATAGCGGGCGATGCCGTCGTGGAAGGCCACTTCGCTGGCCAATCCGCATTCGGCAAGCAGCTTGAGAGTGCGATAGACGGTGGTGTAGCCGATGCCGGCGTCTTTTTTCTGCACCAGGCGGTGCAGTTCGTCAGTGGAGAGATGGTCGCGGGTTTCGAGAAAGGACCGCAGAATCGTGTCGCGCTGCGCGGTCTGCTTCAATCCAACCCGCTTAAGATGCTGGTGGAGGATCGACTGAGCCTCCCGCACCATTTCGCGAGAGATGGAAGGCTGATCATCGATGCGCTTTTGCAGCATGAAAGAGTCAGGATACCACTGTGCGATCTTGAAAATGAAATTCATTTTCAGCGGCGCGGTTCGCGCCGATCAGGCCGCCGGATGAGAAAGTGAATGAGGAATGAACCTATTCGCTCGCTGTTCTCGAACTCGGCTTGGCCGCAATTTGCACGGTAGAAGCGGAAGGTTTGCTCGCAGAAGCCGGAGAGTTTGCCTTCTTGACGCTGGCCCCGCCCGCGACCGCCGCAGGAGAACTCTTTTGCGCCAATTTCTTGCGATTGAAGTCGCGCACGATGCGGGCCACGTACGCTTTCGTTTCGTAGTAAGGGGGCACGCCGCCGTATTGCTCAACTCGCTGCGGCCCGGCATTGTAGGCCGCAAGCGCCTTAATCAGATCGAAGTCGTAGCGCTCCAGCAGTTCACGAAGATAGCGCGAACCGGCTTGCACGTTCGCTTGCGGATCGAAAGCATTCTGCACACCCAGTTGCGATGCGGTCTGGGGCATCAACTGCATCAGCCCTCGTGCGCCCTTCGGCGAAACCGCGTGGACATTAAACCCGCTCTCGGCGCGGATTACGCTGTTCACGAGATCAGGATCAAGCTTGTACATCCCACTTGCTGCGGTTACCAATTCATTCAAATCTGCGGGCTGTTTGATATCGTTGGAAGGAGCTTGAAGCTTGGCACTCGCTGCCTCGCTCGCCGCCAATGCTTCGAAGTGATCGATCTCAAGTGTCGGCACATCGACGAAGCTCGATCCGTCCGAGTTCACGAAGAGCCGGGTCACATCCCCAATCACTTGCCTGCGCTCATGGCGAATTTCAAACCCATTGCGGAGGACCGCCGACTCGGCTGCCAGGCAGGGAAGCGCGCTCAGCGCGATGAGAGCGGCGAGCGCTACAGACCCGGCAATGATGATGGATCGCTTCATCCGTGAAATCGACACTGGAAACTCATTCAAGATCAACATTCAAGCCGTGCGGCAAGGCAGTAAGAATTACCCAACGACCACTCCCGCTAAGGCCGCCGCCACGCCACAGCTATCGTTACCTAAGGTCACCTTCCAGCCGCGCTCGCGCAGCTCTGCGCAGGCATTCCCCATGATAACCGGATATCCGGCAAACTCAAGCATTTCAACGTCGTTGTGGTTGTCACCGATGGCCATGACCTGCTCGGGCCGAAATCCGCGATGAGCCGCCCACCTGGATAGAGCGTGCCCCTTGGAGCAACCCGCGTTCAGCACGTCGATCATGGATAGATCGCGCTCTGGATATTCGGTGCGAAGCACGGTCATCCGGTTGCCCATGCCGGTGGCTTCCAAGGCTTGCAATGCCTCGGCCATTCGCGCCATCGAACCGCAAAACATCGTTTGCACCGGGTCCGTCACCAGCGAATTCTCGATGGGAACGACAAATTCGATATATTGCATGTTCTTCTCCAGCCACCTCCGGATGCTGGCGCTCAGCTCGTCGAGGTGCTCCAGCACAATCGCGCCTCTGGTTTCTTGGTCAAAGGTTAGAACGGTGTTGCCGCGAAAATCTTGCATGGCCCCGCAAAGTTCGCGGCATAGCGCGAGCGGCATCAGATCGCGATGAAAGGTCTCGCCCGCAAGCGACCTGGTTACCGCACCGTTCGAGCTGATCAGCCACAAATCGAAGCCCAACTGCTGTGCGATGGGCAAGGCAAACAGATGCCGTCGTCCTGTTACTAAAACGATCTCGATGCCCGCGGCATGGGCACGTCGCAGCGCGGCCAGGTCGCCCGCGGAAATTTGAAATTGTGGATTGAGCAGCGTGCCGTCAATGTCTGTGGCAATCAGGCGTATCGAAGCAGGCGTCTGGCTTCCGGCATCCGGCTTGGGTAAACAAGCAACTTCGGTCACGCCTTTATTGTTACATACAGCATCCGGTAGATTCGCAACTCGCATGCTATATTCGGTTTCGCATGGGATCGCTCTTCTTTTTCTTGCACGGGTGGGGGTTCATCCTTCAGGGCGTGGCCATCGTGCACTTTATTCGCCGCCGTCCGGACACTTATTGGATTTTCGTCATTCTGTTCTTGGGATGGATCGGGGCGGTTGTTTACATTGTGGCGGAGGTAATTCCGGACGCAGGTTTGCTGCGTGGATCGTTTCAGGCATTTCCGCGATGGAGGCGCATTCACGAACTGGAGCGGGCGATCCTGGATAATCCTTCAGCTGGAAATTACGAAGAACTCGGCCTGTTGTATCTCGACGATGGCGATTTTGCGCGGGCGCGCGGATGCTATGACCGTTCTATTTCGCAACGAACAGATTCGGTGGATCCGTTTTACCGGCGCGGAGTTGCGGAGGTCGAACTGGGAGATTTCGCCACGGCCGTGCCTGATCTCGAGCGGGCCGTCAGTTCCGACCCGAACTATGACTTCCAGCGCGGAGCAGGACTTTTAGCCCATGCGTATGCTCAGACTGGACAGTCCGAAAAGGCTGATGCCCTTTTTCAGCAGGCCACGAAGACTTCCACGAGTTCCGAAACTTATTACAACTACGCGCTCTTTCTTCATGCGCAGGGCCGCAGAGACGAAGCGCGGCAATGGGCCCAGAAAATTCTCGACAAGCGACCCAGCATGCCGGCCTACCAGCGACGTCGTGAACGCGGCTGGTTCCGGAAAGCCTACGCGCTGCTGGCGCGGTCGCGGCTCTGAGTAATTTCTGAAACGTGCTGGACAAACCTCTTGCCGTCGGTAGCAAATGAATTATTCGAGAAGTGTCGATTAGTAGCGGTCGTTGGTGTTGATGTTGAATCCCAGGATGGCGTTGATCTCGATGGGCTGGCCACCGCGCGTGGCCGGACGAAATTTCCAGCCAGGAAGAGCGGCAACGATTTTCGCGGTCATGACTGCGGGGCCGGGTTCGAGGACTTGAAGATTTTTCAAGTTGCCGGAAGCGTCCACCTTGCACTTCACCACGACGCGGTTATGAGGAAGGTCCTTTGGTAGTTCGGTGCGCAGGCCCTGCGGCCCCATGAGTGGCCCAGTGCGGCCTCCAGAGCCGGGGCTGGCTTCGGCGAATTGCATTACGGCTGTGCCTGCGATCGTTTCGACGTAGACCGTGTAGTTGTCGCCCGGCAGCTTTCCATAGAAATCGAAGGCCCCGCCTGAACGCGACGTCGCCACGATTGTGATGGCCGGGCCTTTGTCTCCCTGAACTGATGAGCGCCCGGGCAGAGTGGGGGCGTTGGTACCTTCACCACCAGAGCCAAAACTCGGCAAGGTCACTACGGTGCTTCCGCCGCGAACATCGACTCCCGGTACCGAGGGTGAGCCGCTGGTTGCATTGCCAGCTCCACCGGGGCCCGGTGTAGGCGAGATCCCGCCGCGTGCATTCGGATCGGAGCCGTGTCCAGCGCCAGTCTTGCCGGCTCCTGAACCCTCGCCGGTCAAGCCGCTGCCGGGGCCATTGCCCGAGCCAATGCCTGAACCATCACCGAGGCCGCCCAGGCCCGGCTTGTCTCCGCCGCTGGGCGAAATGGCGAGCGAACCTTTGCCACCGTTTCCGGGTATGCCGACGGTTGAGCCCGGCTGCGATGACAAAACAACTCCAGACGTGTCGCTATTGCCGTTTCCACCTTTTGGCGGGGCGAGCACCGATCCCACATCGCCGAGACCGCCGAGGCCGGCGCCTTTTCTGCCGCTTCCAGAGCCAAATGGCGTGGAGCCTCCTCCAAGGCCGGGTGGTGGCGGGATTACGTTGCTGGCTAGATTGTTGCCGTTTCCGGTCCCGCTTCCCCCCGCGCCCCCACTGGAGACCGACGGCGGAGGAGGAATCACATTTGTGCCGGGAGCATTGCCCGGAGCGCCACGTCGCGAGGTTCCAGATGAAGCGGCGCTGCCGGAACCTCCCGCGGACGGCGGCGCCGGAATAACGTTGCTGGCAAGTCCTCCGGCGGTTCCATTCGGGTTACGGGAAGTTCCAGACGCACTACCTGGAGACACATTCGGAGGAGGCGGCACCACATCCTGCGTTCCGAAAAGCTTGCCAATGATGCTGCTTACGATTGACGTATTGTTCGTGGCAGGCGGCGGGGGAGGGACAACACTCTGCGACGTGCCGGGTGCACCCCCGCTCTCAAGCCTGCGCAACTCACGCGTGGACTCTGCGGAAGGCGGTGGCGCAATCACCGACGGAGCAGGCATGTTTAGTTTCGCCGTGCGATCACTCTCCCGCTCCGGAGCGGAAACCGGAGGAGGCACGACCGCTGTGCTGTTCATCTGCACGCGGGAGGGCGACACTTCGCGGCTGGCGGACGCCGGCGCAGGCGGAATTACGCTTCCCTGCAAATCTGGAGTGGAGCGGCCCCGATCGCGTGAAACGCGGCTCGGTGCAGGCGCAACCACGTTCGAGTTCAAAGCGGGTGCGGTAAGCGTCCGGTCGCGCGATACATTTGGCGCGGGTGCGATGACGCTGGAATTCAATGCCGGCGCCACCAGTCGGTGCTCGGACTGCACGCTTGGTGCAGGAGGCACAATCGCAGAATTCAGCGTGGGTGAGTTACGGGCCTGCTCGCGAGAAACACTGCTCACTGCGGGAGTAACAACATTTTCAGAAAGGCGTGGAGCGACGAGAGAAGAGCGCAGGCCCTCGGCCGACGGTGCTCCGGGAGTGGCCTTCATGGCTAACAGGTTGGCGACTTCGGCGCTGGAAGAGGGAAGCTTAAGGTTGGGAGCGTCGACCACTTTAGGAGCCAGCGAGGTGCCACGAGCTACGCGGATCGTCTGCGTGCGGTGATGAGCTTGGCGGCCACCAGCACGGCCAGTCGTGCCAGTTTGTGCACCGCCCACATCCTGAGTGCGCGGGAGTTCGTCGCCGGAGTAGTAGATCACCTCGTAAGGAACAAGTTTCGGCGCGGCGTAGGGACGCATGTGGGCAATCTGCCGCGGAAGAACCATCACAACGAAAAGCAGAAACGCTTCCAGCAGCAACGCGGCAGCCATATTCCGATGAGAGGAAACACCGTGCGGAGCTTCGCCAGCCAGTCGGGACCCAGAGCGGGCAAACGCGGGGCGGATGGAAGTAACGAACTCTTCCCAGCGCGGCGACCACTCTACTAGGAGTTTCGGCGCATCGTGGACCTGGACAGAGATGTCGGTCCGTTCGAGTTGGAGCGTTTCGGTCAAACGTGAATCTCTTTTTCCCGGTTAACGTCGTCTGGATTTATGCCTGGGGGAGTGCCGCGGGTCGAGCCGCCGGACCGCATCTTGATCTCAATTCTATCTCCTAACAGGGTTCCAGTAGAAGAGGCAGTATTTGGGGGCAATTCCAGCACCGATCTGGCCTGCACCCGCACAGGTGCGAACCGCCATGGTCGAAAATTGCGCTCGATGTGTATCACCGTGTTGGAGCGGTCGAGATAAACCACGTCGATTGCGAAGCGCATTCCAAGCGTATGGACGCCGCGGGAGGGCCGGATCCAGAGTCCGCCTCCGTTCAGGAAGTCGGCTTCAGATGCGCCTAGCAGGCCACGCAATCGCGACCAGTGCGTATCGGCTACCGCCAGTTCGGTGGCAAGGTAGCGCTGGCGGGTTTGGTTGAAGGCCTGGCCGTGCGGGACGACTCCCGACATAAATCTCCTGATCCTCTTCCGCTTGGTTTATCGCTACTGTAACTTCTCATTCCCCGCCAATTAATTTTCAGCGTTCACTTGCCGGCCAGCGAGTGATATGCCTGAATCAGCGCGGGACCAATCGTAACGAAGAGAAACGGTACCAGAATGAATATAACGAGGGGAGGAACCATTTTGATTGTAGTCTTAGCGGCCTGCTCTTCGGCGCGCTGCCTGCGGGCAGTCCGCAAAGAGTCCGAATGCACGCGCAGGGCTTGGGCCACGCTGGTGCCAAAGCGATCCGTTTGGATCAGAGTGCCAACCAGAGATCGAATGTCGTCCACACCGGTACGGTCCATGAGATTGCGCAGAGCTTCGGCACGGGGTTTGCCGGCTCGCATCTCGAGGTTCACCAAATGGAACTCATCGCTGAGATCAGGATGGGTATGGTGTAGATCTTTTCCCACTCGCATCAGCGCTTGATCCAAGGCTAAGCCAGCTTCCACGCAGATCACCGTAAGGTCGAGAGCATCTGGCAAGGCGAGGCGAATGCGCTGCTGGCGATTCTTGATCATGCGCTTCAAAAAGAATCGCGGAATGAAGAAGCCGAGGGCAGGCACGCATACCAACAGAGGCATGTTGCCGACACCGGAGAATACGATGACGCCCGCCAGGCCGAGAAATGCCAAGATAAGGCGGGATCCGAAATAGTAGCTGACGTGACGCGAGTCCCGGAGTCCAGCCTGAATCAGCCACGCCCGGGTGCGGGACACGTCGGATGGAGACAGCGGAATGGCTTTGCTGAGCGGATCGAGCGCCTGCTCGATGCGCTCCTTCACTTTCATCGCAGGCGCTTCCTGCGCTTGGGCCGTCTGTCCACCCAAAGCGCGCAAACGAGCTCCCAGCACGGAACTGGGGGTCGCTACGGCGGCGCCGAAGGAGAAAACCACAAGCACCACGGTCACGAACACGACGATCGTTAGTATCAAAGGCAGCATTACTCTAAGAACTCATCAAAACATTGACTTAATTAAAGCATTTTCAATCGTGTAGCTATATTTGTTTAACTTATACTTCAATCTTGATAATCTTCCGGATCACGAAATAGCCAGTGGTTTGCAAAGCGATGCTAATGACCAACAGCGCGTGCCCAATGGGATCGACAAAGAGCGGCCTTACAAATTCGGGGCTGAAGATCTGTAGAATTCCCACCACAGCCGGAGGCATCGCCATAAGCAATGCCATTGTAAGTCGCCCCTGCGCGGTATGAACCCGCACCTGCCGCTGAATCTTGAAGCGCTCGCGAATGATGGCAGAAAGATTGCCGAGAATCTCTGCGATGTTGCCACCGGTCTCGCGCTGCAGCATGACCGCGGTCGCAAAGAATTTTATGTCAACCAGCGGCACGCGCTCGGTGAAATTGAGGAGCGCGTCGCGAACCGGCATGCCGAATTTTTGCTCTTCAAAAAGTTGGCGGAACTCACCGGCCAACGGTTCAGGAACTTCGCTAGATATCATTTCGAGAGCTGTGGTAAACGCATGGCCGGCCCGGACGGCGCGCGCCAGGGTGTCAATTGCATCGGGAAAAAGCTCCTCGATCTTTTCGAATCGCTTTTGGCGGCGATACGAGATGAACGAATACGGAAGGACCAGGCCAATCACAAGTCCCACCCAGGCGATCGCAGGATTTCTGCTCCACAGCAGGGCGATGAACCCAGCGCCAACGCCGCAGGCCAAGCAGAGCAACAGAAAGTTGCCTGCACGAACTTTCATGCCCGCCTGCACCAATGTTTCTTGTATGGCGGAAACCCGTTCGGAGCGGCGCAGCAGGGCATCGAAGGCGGAAATCTTGCTCAGTTGCTCGTCGCGAAGGAGAGCGAGTTCAGCGTCAGGCTCGTGTTCCGGCGCTTTCTGAACGTTCGCGAGCCGGTCCTTGATGAGCCGAGCCTGGGCGTTGCGCTGGTCGAGCAGCGAAGCCACAACAAAGGCCACGACCGCTACTACCAGGAACACGAGAAGTGCAATTAGCGTTGGCATGACAAGTCTCTAAGGCCGCATTGTCACATTCGATCCGCTCTGGAACATCAAATTTCCGTCCGCGACTCAAATAATGCCGCGCGCAAGCGTGCACCGTACGTCGCCAACCGCTCGGAAAAATGAGGTCGCACGCCGGTGGCACGGAAAACTCCACGGACTTTGCCGGAGTCGTCGATGCCGCGGCGCTCGAAGACAAAAATATCCTGCATGGTGATAATGTCAGCTTCCATTCCGGTGACTTCAGAAATCGAGATTACCTTACGGGTGCCGTCGGACAAGCGTGAGACCTGCACTACGGCATGAATAGCGGACGAAATCTGATGGCGCACTGCGCGCTCTGGAATATTCAGATTAGCCATCGAAACCATATTCTCGACGCGGGACAATGCGTCGCGCACGGAGTTTGCGTGAACCGTGGTGAGCGAACCTTCGTGGCCGGTGTTCATGGCCTGCAACATGTCGAAAGCCTCTTCGCCACGAACCTCGCCGACGATGATGCGGTCGGGGCGCATACGCAAACTGTTGATGACAAGCTGCCGCTGCCGTACCGCGCCCTGGCCTTCGATGTTGGCTGCGCGAGTCTCCAGGCGGACCACGTGTTCTTGTTTGAGCTGAAGTTCAGCGGCGTCTTCAATCGTAACGATCCGCTCCACGTTCGGAATGTAGCCCGAAAGCACGTTGAGCAGAGTGGTCTTGCCAGCGCCCGTTCCGCCGGAGATCAGCAGGTTTAATTTCCCCTTCACCATCGTCGACAACAGTTCCAGCATTGCCTCGGTCAACGAGTGGTTCTCAATCATGTTGCGGGCCGTCACTGGGTCGCGGCCGAAACGGCGGATCGAGAGACACGCGCCATCGAGAGCCAACGGCGGAATAATCGCATTCACACGGGAGCCGTCAGGCAAGCGGGCATCGACCATGGGAGACGATTCATCGACCCTTCGGCCAACGCGGGAAACGATGCGCTCGATGATCTGCATCAAGTGCTGGTTATCTTTGAAAGAAAGCCCGGTCAGTTCCAGCTTGCCGGCACGCTCCACGTAAACCTTGTCAAAGCGGTTCACCAGAATGTCGGAGATGGTGTGATCCTTCAGGAGAGGCTCTAGCGGACCTAGGCCGAAAATTTCGTCGAGAATCTCGCGAGAGAGTCGCTCGCGTTCGGCGAAGCTGAGTGGAATAACCTCGCTATTGACGGAGTTGCGAATGAGGACGAGAACTTCTTCGCGTGCCGCGGTGCTGGTGCTGCGTCCCAGCTTTTCCAGATCGAGCCGGTCAAGAATTTTGCGATGCAGGTCTGACTTTACCTGCTGGTACTCGCTGCGCTCGAAGGTTTGCAGATTCGCCATAAAGTCTTACACCGTCTTAAACAGCGACCATGCGGCACGTTTCACATCGACATCATTGCGGGTCAGTTCCTGCGCCAACCCGGAAAAACAGCGGGCAATCTCTGTGTGACTCTGTTCCATCACCGGGGCGCCGCGGTCGATCGCCGAGGAGATTGCGAAATATTGGTTCGGAACGCGCCACAACAACTTGATGCCGGCGGCGTTCTCTGCATCGGCTTCGGTGAAACCAGGAACTTTGCGGAAGCGGTTCAAGACCAGCCGCACGCGCTCACGGTTACCAGTCTCCCCAAGATATTGCTGCACTCGCGCCGCGCTCCAAAGAGAAGCAACATCCGTGCAAGCAACGAGCAACACACACTCTGACAAGTTAGAAACCAAGCGGCTCGCGGCATCGAGGCGTGAAGAGTTGTCCACGACTACATAGCGGTAGTGCGACACGAGCATGTCAAACAAGCGGACGAACTCCGTGGTCGAGGGTTCGATGGCCGCGGGCACATTCGTTCCAGCTAATAGTTGCAGACCGCCGCTGTGCCGGGTCATAAAACTTTCGAGCAACGAACTATCCATGCGGTGGAGATTGCGTGTAGCGTCGGCCACAGTGAATAGAGGCTTTAAATTGAGATGCAGCGCAGTGTGTCCCAGCGGTGCAAGGTCGACCAGAGCCGTTTGCCCGTGCGCCGCCTGCAGGGCTAGCGCGAGATTCACTGCCACGGTGGTAGCTCCGCTTCCGCCCTTTGCATTGACTACGGAAAAGACCTTGCCGCGCGGACCTTCTTTTTGCACGCGCCGCTGGGCGGTGGTCAGTCGAACAAAAGCTTCGAGAAGATCGGTGGTGGTTGTCGGGCGCTCGATGAACTCTCGCGCTCCGGCGCGCATGGCGGTCACGATGGTCTGCGGCTGATTCAGACTGCCGATGGCGAATACGGCGGCCTCGGGGAGTTCCTGATGCAGAAGTTCAATTGCGCGCATCGCAAGCGTAGGATTATCCGCCGGAATATCGACGAGAATCACCTCAGGAGTCGCAGCCTGCACCCTGCGCGTCACGGGGTCGGTCGCCGACACCGGGAAATTGGCGCAGCTATGAACCGTGCGGGCCACGCTCGTGCCGTCAACCAGCACTTGCAGCACGGTGCGCTGTTCATTGTCAGTGGCTACGATAACGACTGAAAGCTCCGCCATTTCCTGCTACTGTCCCCTACTTATTCCACTCCAACCTAAAGCGTTCGTGTTCTTTCCGGGCTCTCAAGAACCCGCTCTTTCAGAAACGATTACTTGCCCGACGGCTTTTTCCCGTCAAACTTATCCTTATCCATAAACGGTTGCGGATTCTTGGGTCCAAGCGGCGTTTCGCTGTTGGGCGAAACCCGGTGCACTGTACACAGAACCATGAGTTCAGAATTGCTCTTTTGGACGCTCTTACTCTTAAAGAAATTGCCCAGGATTGGAATATCGCCCAAGCCTGGAACTTTGTTCCAAATATCGGTGGCCCGGTTGTCAATCAATCCCGCGATCACAAAACTTTGTCCGTCTCGCAATTCGAACTCGGTCTCAGCCTTGCGCGTGCTCAAGGCCGGGATGGTGAAACCGGAAATGGTGAGTGCATCGGCAAAGTCCAGCGTGCTGACCTCAGGCGCGACGGTCAGGTGAATGTTGCCATTCGGCATGATCACCGGGGTGAATTCCAACTTCACGCCAAATTCCTTAAAGGAGATGGTCACTGCCGTAAAGCCCGCGCCGGGCTGCACGATGGGAAAAGGGAACTGGCCTCCGGCGAGAAAACTGGCCTTCTTGCCGTTGACGGCAATCAGATTGGGCTCCGCCAGAATCTGAAGTAAGTTCTTGCTCTGCAGCGCCTCGAGCACGGCTCCCAAGTGAATGTCTGGGCGGAATAAGAACAAATTCAGAACATTGCTCACAGTTTGATTGGATTGAAACGGCCCGGTAACGCCGGTGACATCGCTGATGGCCTCAGAGCCGAAGCCGCCGAACTGGCCAGTGGTAGCGGTTCCAATCGTATTGCCCGCACCGGTGGAGAAGAAATTCACGCCAAGTTGCGTAGTGGCAGAACGATCGACTTCGGCGAACTTCACTTCCAGCAGAACTTCCTGCGCTCCCACTGGACCAAAGGTGAGTACATTGACGACATTCTTTGAATAGGCGGCAGCCAATTCTCCGGCGCGCTTAGCAACGTCTTCGGTTGTCACATGCCCGGAGAGCACGATAGCGGCGCGCGAAGGAGTGACCGAAATCTGCTCGTCGGGAAAGACCCGATGTTCTTCCTCTGCGCAGGCGCTGACATCGACATCCACGCGCAGATCGAAGCTGCGAGAACGCTCCAGTTCGTCCCAGATGATCAAGGACACTTCGCCGGGGGCACGGCCATGAACCAGAATCTGGGTGGGAGTGACGGGGTTGGCGAAAGCCACGGTGGGATCGGTTACCGAGATCCGCTTGATCGTTTCCGTCGTGTTGATGAGCAGAGATTTGCCGACCATCACCCGCAGGGGCGCAGAACTTTGTGACTGCGTTGACGGCGGAGGAAGAGTGGTCTGGCTGATACCCGGCGGAACTGTTTCTTGCGGCGTTGGGTCCGGCGGATTCGCGGGCGCTTGCGTCTGCGTCAACGCAAGCACTGGCAGCAAGAACCACATTGCGGCAGTTACCAAAAGTTTCGTACGAACCTTCATCGTGTGATTCCTCTCCACATGAGGAAACCTGCAGTGCCGCAACTGGACGGGCAGGCCAAACCAACTCTCCGATTACTTGGGGTCTTCACCGCCACTTTGTTCCGGAAACTTGACCACGTCCGGTGTCTTTTTATCACCTTGATAAACCTCGATGCTGAGGACTGACGGAGAGGGGGGTGGTACAGTCTTCAGCGTTTGTTTGACCGGGCGAACATGAACCGGCGGCGGCGATGCCTGCGGAGTGCTGCCCTTATAGAGTCCCTTAGCGTTAGCCGCGGCCACTTCGTCCTGCCGGGTATCCAGCGGATTGCGCAGGGCAAGCTGAATGTGACCTTCGGAGCTCGCCAGAGTTAGGCGTTCCGCATCGTCAGGTGAAACCAGAAGCGTGATCACTGGCGTGTTCTGAGCTTCTCCAGCGGCGTTTCGTTCCAGCTTGTTCCCGGCGGCAATCACGGCTACGTTCTGCAGCACTGTCGTCGTCTGGGGTTCACTCCCACCGTTCGGCGTACCCGTCAGCAGAACGTCAACTCGAGTTCCTGGGCCGGTAAAACCGGCAACTGAGACGACCTCATTCACCCGCACCGAAACTGCGCGCATTCCCGGAGGAATCAATGACGGAAGGCCTGCCCCGGCATTTTCAGGAGCCAGCTTGTTTGGCAAAATAAATTCGCCCCTGGAAATGGGTAAGATCACTCCGCGACCCATGACTTTTGATCGCTTGTTGTACGTTCCGGCGGGAAGAGCTGAGGCCGGGTACCTCACTGTCGTCACGTCGTGTTCTTCAACTCTGGCTCCGACTTGAATGTCGTCAGCGGCGACAATCACGTCTACACCTGGTTCCGCGTTCGACGCGGCTCTTCCTTCCAGATTTTTGTAGACGAAAAGAGCGACCACGGCTCCAAAAGCCAGGGCCACAATTCCGATCGTCAACAAACGTGTGCGGTTCATAAAACTCCGTCAGGGCAAGCAGGCAAAATGGGCCGCCACCGTAAACGGGCGAGAATCGGCCTTGGTTTCTGTTGCGCTGTGCAAACTCTACTGAATCGAACTGGCTACGTTGGAGAAGACATTATTTGCGTTGGAGCCGATCAGCCGAATTGTCCCCACGACAATTACCAGGATCACAGCCAGCATCACAGCGTACTCCGCAATATCCTGTCCCTCTTCGTCATGCCAAATTCTTCTCAAATGCTCCATAATCATCAAAGCCTCCTAAAGGGAAACATCAAACTCGCTTCAACCGGGCGATTAGCCGGGGCAACGGGCATAGTTCCAGCACATGCATCCCGCTTGCACAGTCCTCTGGCGATTTGTCCCGACCACGATTCCCACCATAATACCCTGCGAAATGGTCGGAAGTGTAATTTATTGCATGTCTCCGGTAACCACGGTGCAACTTTGCGGCTGAACTCTCCGCCGTGGCCGGAATCAGCCCGGTCGATTGGCATCCGGCGGGAGGGGCCGCAAGGACAAGAATTATTGCCTGGGAATCCTCATAAATGACCGTCCAGTCGGGGGCGCTGCGTAGACCCACTGCCAGGGCCGAGTTGGTTGGAACCAGCACAGTTTTGATGTTCCAGCGATCAAGGGACTGCTTCCACGAGCCTCTGAATTGATAGGTTTTCGCAAACTGATCGAGCAGCGAGCGATCATCTTGTTCACTGGCGCCCGAAGTCGCGTAAAGATCGGCTCGTCCATCGATGAAGACGCGAGTGGAGGGGTAGAGCTTCCAGATGAGGTACCCTCCCCAATCATAATCGTTGAAGATTGGCCCATCGGCGGGATGAGCCTGAAGAAAACTGACGGCGCCCGCAGGAAAGGCTTGCATCTCGGCCTGAGGTTCCTGCCAAACCACTCGGGCGGTATGGACGCCGACGAACGCTGCCATAGCGAGGAGAATTACCGCGTTGAACGAAGCGCAGGATGCAAGGATAGGCCAAGAAGGTAACTTTTGCGACTCGCTCCGGGGCCAATTTCCGAGCTCTTGGCTGATCAGAGGAGTCGCAATCAAAACGAACAAAGGCATCAGGCGAATCGAACCGAGGCTAGCATACAAGCCGACGAGTAGCAGGAGTAGGTCACGAGGACGTAACGGAACGCGAGACCAGCTAATCGCAGCGAACGTGGCCAGCACCAGCAAGAGAAACGGCCAATATTCTGCGCGATGAAAATTGGGCGAGGCCCATTCCGCAATGTATTTCTGCATTGCGGCGGAACGTAAAGTTTCGATCGGGTAAACGAACATCCGCAGTCCGTTCGGATTGATCGGTACAATCAACAAGTCGAGCAGCAGTATCCACGCCTGCATGCGCAGGTGCTTGGCACTCTGTCGTCGAGCGGAACCAAGTGCACGCTCGATGAATCCTCCTGCCAGGAACAAGGCCGACAACACCAGTCCAAGTGCGAAGCCGGCGTGTAGATTTACCCAGAGAAGCGTCAGGGGCAGTGTCCACCATAAGACTTTGGGATCGCGTTCCGATCGCTCGAGAATCAGCAGCCACAGGCTTGTCAGCAACAAAGAGATAATTTGTGGACGCACTCCCCAAAGGGGCGCAGTCGCCCCGGCCGCGATGAGCGTGGCCACGCCCGCTACGTAGGGTGCCGAACTACAGCGTAGAAAAAGCAAGAAAAACGTCGCACACACGATCGCGGCGAAGGTCAGGATCAGGCCGGTTGATCCCGCTGTGCGTTGAAGTTCATAAATAAAAAGCTCGCTCAACCACTCGTGGGCAACCCATGGTTGCCCAGCACGAGTGTAGGAGAAAAGATCGGCATGCGGAACGCTTCCGTGTTCAGCGATGAACTGGCCAGTCTTCAGATGCCACCAGACGTCAGGATCGGTGACATTCCGCGACGCCATACCGAAAATACCGAATAAGACGACTGCCAAAAAAATGTTTCTGGTTCGGAGCAGAGCCTTCATAAGGGAGTCATCATACCTGTTGAGAGTGGCACATAATGGCAGGAGTGGATGTCACAACCTCGGTAATGAGAGGCGAGTTTAACAGCAGTCTGATCCAGAAATTCAAGTAACCCAGCTTCATCGCAATCTTCAGCTCAATTTTTCTGCATTCTCTTTTCGAAAGAGGACGACAGCCAGCATCGGCAGGTAGTTGAAGATCACAACCCATCTTCCGACCTGCGTGAAATTATCCGGGAGGTGATACCACCGCCAAATTCCCTCGCACCAACTGAGGCCCGCGGTAAGAACGATCTGCCGCCTCGACTTGGGAATGAGCCAGAGAATGAAGCTGTCGAAGAACCAGCGCTGTGGCATGACCGACGAAAGTAGCAGCAGCCATGCGTCCCGGTCGCGGTAACGCGCCAGAGCAAGCAAGATCAGAGGCCCAGGGAACACCAATAGCGGAATGAAGTGTTCGTAATACTGCGTTTGCCCAAGCCACAATCGCGGCCAGTTAGGCAGAACAACGAGGCTTAAAGCTCCTACGAAAAGGCAAGCAAGAATGCCGCGGCGCGAGAGGCGCGTGAGGAAGACCGGCAATCCTACTTGTGGCTTCATCATGGTTGCGGGCAACAGAAGAGGGAAGAATGCGCTCGCCGTAATGATCGCGGACCACTGAGCAACCAGAAGGCCAGCCCAGTAGGGCCACGAAAAAAAAATTAAGAGCCGGCAATAACCTTGGCGGGCGAGGCCAAGCGCCAGCAGGAACGAACTAACTCCATAGAACAAACCGGCCGCGACTTCCGGCGTAACATGCAAGAACGGCAAGGCGACGAATGCCGCGGGCAAGGGATACTGCTCGAACCGGGTGTCGTAAGGATTTTGGTGGGCGACAATCCGCTGCGTCAGATGGATTGCCCAACGGAAGTCCCCAGCACCTTGGTGGAGATGTTCGAGCAGGAACCAACAGAACACCCCGGTGACTACGCCGATCACCGCCGAAATTGAGATGCGTTTTACCACGGAACGTTTTTCCCTCACCAGTTGTAACATGAGGCGGTCAGTTTACGGGACTCGCGTACGAGAGGCGCGCTTCGCCAACTTTGAAAAGGCCCTTCCGATCAATCGGATTTCTAGTGCTGGCGGCGGTGGTTGCGACAAGCATGTGGTTCTACGTGAACGGTATCTTGCGTGTCCATCAGATTGCCGACGCCAACGCACGCCAAGTGCCGCGCGGGAATCTCTCCGATCTTTATCCGCGATGGTGGGGGACCCGTGAGCTTCTGCTCCACCATCGCAATCCGTATGGCCACGACGTCACGCTCGAAATTCAGGAAGGATATTACGGGCGGCGGCTGGATCCGGCGCGGCCCAATGATCCGAAAGACCAGCAGGGATTCGCGTATCCGGTTTACGTGGTGTTTCTGCTGGCACCGTTAGTCTGGGTTCCTTTCCCAGCGCTGATGGTCGGGTTCTATTGGCTGCTAATCATATCGACCGCTTTAAGCGTGCTTCTTTGGCGATGCGTATTGAAGTGGCCGCTGCGCGTAACGGACGTTGTCATCTGTGTCACGCTAATCCTTGGGAGCTTTGCGGCAGTACAGGGGATCAAGCTGCAGCAACTAAGTCTTCTGGTGGCCGCTTTGATGGCCGGTGCGGTCGCTTGTGTGGCGGGTGGACACTTATTTGTCGGCGGAGCGCTGCTCGCGTTGGCAGCCATCAAGCCGCAACTGGCATGGGCTCTGGCAGCATGGTTGCTTGCTTGGGCAGTAAGCGATTGGCGAAATCGGCGGAGGTTCGTTCTTGGTTTTGCGATCGTGATGGTGCTGCTGCTTGCGGGCGCGGAGATCGTCCTGCCCGGCTGGGTGGGCATGTTCACCGATGCCGTAAGACGATACCACGGCTACACCCAGAATCGGTCTGTGTTGGATGAACTTGTGCCTTGGGCATCTGCCGGAAAGATTCTGGCTGTGGCAGCAGCGGTTGCGTCTGCGACTGTTCTTTGGAGAAAGCGCAGCGTGGTAAACAATGCTGCAGGTTTTGGACAAGCCCCGGCTCTGGTTCTGGCACTCACGGTGCTGGTTGTGCCCATGTACGCTCCATATAACCAGGTGCTGCTGCTGCCTGCAATTCTGGTGCTGGCGCGGGACCGAACAATTTTCTTTTCGCGATCGCGCGGAGTTCGCTTCCTCTATCTCTCGGGGGCCCTCGCCTTGGCGTGGCAGTGGATCGCGAGTTTGACTTTGAGTGCTGCCTGTTTGTTTGTCTCACGAACATGGACGCTCGACAGGTGGCAGTGGCCATTCCTGGCCACCTTCGCCCTACCGGTAGTCGTTTTTGCCCTGATTTTTTTGGATATGACTTTTCTGGGTAAGCCTTGCAAGTTGGCAAGTGCGCGACTTAGCTGATCTGACTCTCATTGCTCTTCCATATGCCGAACGAGTTGACAACGAACAACGTGAGCAGCGGAATCGAAATGAGTGCGTATGCCCTCGCTTGCAGAGCCCACAAATGCAGTGGAGGCAAAAACAGAATAGCTACTAGATCAACCGTGATCCGGTCTGCCGGACCCGATCTTCGTCTAATTGCATGATCCACAATTAGCGCAAGCGGCAGCAGCAAAATTGTTAGGTCATGCGGATTTAGGTGATAGCTGACCAGCAGTGCAGACAACACCGTGTTGGCGAAGGCGCGATCGAAATTGTCGGAACCGTTCGCTGTGGCATCCGATTCCCGCGTAAGCCGTAAATCTTTCCATCCGATAACTGTTAGAAGCAGCGCCAGAATAGAGCCAATCGAAAGCACAGTGATGGCCCTTGCCGACTGGTCGTTGTGAAAAATGATGTAGCCCAACCCACGGAGGTTCGCCATGGCTTGTGGGAAAATTCCGGCAAATGTCTGCCCTCGGAGATGCAATAGAAATACAGGATAGTCGCGGAAGATTGACCGTCCAGAGATTGCAGCCGATGCAACCGCCAATGCGGCCGTAACCAAGCCGAAACCCTTTGCCATGCTCTTCCTAGCGCTGCTGTCGCTAGTCAATAAGAGCACCCCCAGCATCGGCAGCACCAAATGGAACTTGAAGAGTCCCAGGCCAAGCCAGCATCCCGCGGCAAATGCACCGTTCCGCCGCAGAGCCTTGAACGCGAGGATGAGCAGGAATAAGAGGAGCAGCGAATCCTGACCTTGCTGAATACAAAGAGCCAGTGGAACAAAAGTAAGCGACGCGGCGAACAACAACCACCAATTACAGAACCGAAGGGCCTCGTTGGCTAGCAAACGAGAACTGGCGGCAAACAATGCCAGATTCAGCAGAGACCACAGCAGGTATGCAAGTTTCAGGGGGAGCCACGCCACGATGAGATAGAGAACCGCTTCAAACGGGGGGTGAATATAGAGCGTTCCGATTCTGCCTGTATCGCGAGCTTGATATTGGCGTTGGGCGTCCACATCGTAGAGTTGGTGCCCGTGACCCTCGGCGACCATCCGTGCAGCGGCGTAGAAATCAGGAAAGTCACTGCCCCGCAGATCCGCCGAGAAACGAGCGCCAGCGAAGACCATCACCAAAAGCACGAAGACTACGAGAACGAAGGTCTGCGCTGCGCCGACGGCTGGCGTGCGAGTTGTCCCTTGCGGAGGCATGTGGCGGCAGTCTATCGGACGTTCAGCGGAAGTGCTATGGTGGCCTTCGCGAATGCCCTTCCCGTTGGAGTATGATTCCTGTCATTATTCATACGGGGCTGGACTTCCAGGCTAAGCTGGCCAGGAGGCGCCGCAACCTCTATATATTCCATGGCCTTAAACGCGATAAGTCGTCCGCAGTCCTCGGGGTCAGGCGTATTTCCCGCGCTGGTGCTCGTGCAAGGCAACGAGCAGCGAAACATCGTCTTGAACCGCACTCCTTTCAGCGTGGGGCGCAAGGTTGATAAGGATCTGGTGATCGCCGATCCTCGCGTTTCCCGCGACCACGCCCTCATTGTGCTTGAAGAAGATGGATTCTTTCTCGTCGATCAAGGGAGTAAGCACGGTACGTTTGTCAACGGGGAACGTATTCAGCGGCAACGGCTCGAGCGCAATGATCGTCTGGAATTTGGCGCACGCGATTCCACCTATGCCATTTTTAATCCGGCTCACAGCACCTCCAATACGGCCCGCGAGTTCCTCAGCCAGATTTCTGGAATTCAAATTTCACAGGAAGCCACGGACCTTGAGAAGCTTACGTTGTTTCTGGAAGCCGCGCGCAAACTCAATACCGCCGGTGTGCTCGATGAAATTCTGATGACGATGCTGGAAGTCACGTTGCGGCTGACCCGCGCCGAACGTGGCTACGTCTTCTTAAAAGACGAGGAAGGCAATCTGCGGCTGGCGGCCGGGCGCAACAGCAAGGGCGAATCGCTGCTCGACGATAAAACGATTTCGCATTCCGCCCTCGAAGAATCCCTGCGCTCGAATTCTGAGTTCCTGTTGACCGACACCGGCAGTTCCGCTGATCTGGCAGGCCGCCAAAGTATCGTGGCCTACGATCTTCGCACCGTGATTTGCATTCCGCTGCGCAAGCGCCAAGTACAAGCCACGCGTGACGCGCAGACACCTGCCCCGGGCTCGTCGAACCCGGCTGCAGAGGTAACTGGAGTTCTGTATGTCGATTCGCGCTTCGCCTCGCGCGAATTCTCTGGCGTCGGCCACGATATTTTGCGCGCGATCGCGACCGAAGCAGCGTCTCTTATCGAGAATGCGCGTCTGGTGCAGGCTGAGGAAGAATCCCGCCGCTACCAGCAAGAGCTGACCATTGCCGCGAGTATCCAGCAGCGGCTGATGCAGGTGAAGATTCCTGAAGTTCCCTTTGCCAAGCTGCGTGGAAAGAATCTTTCCTGTAAGGAAATTGGCGGAGATTTTTTCGACGCGGTCAATACTAAAGAAGGCTTGGCCGTGGTGCTGGCCGACGTCAGCGGCAAGGGAGTTTCTGCGGCGCTGCTCGCTTCCACTCTGCAGGGTATGATTTATTCCCACCTGAGTTCAGGCATGCCCCTGCTGGAGGTGGTTACTGCAGTAAACCGCTTCTTCACAGAAAAATTGGTGGGAGAAAAATATGCTACCGTGCTGCTGGCGCGTCTGCGCCGCGACGGCGACTTGGAATACGTCAACTGTGGCCACGTGCAGCCTCTTCTTGTATGCGGGGGAGAGGTGATGCGTCCGCCGCACGGCAATGTCCCAGTGGGCTTGCTACCAGATGCGACGTTTGAAAGCGCGCGCTGCCAGCTCAATTCCGGCGACCGCTTCATTCTCGTTACCGATGGCGTCACCGAAGCCGAGAATGCCATGGGAGACTTCTTCGAAGATTCCCGTCTGGAATCAGCTGCTGCCAAATCTCCGACGCTGGAAGGAATTTTCTCCGCGGTTTCGGAGTTCTGCGCCGGAAATCCCTTAAACGACGATTGTACCGTCGTGGAGCTACTCTACTCGGCAACGGCTGACCCCGCTGAGTAGTTGGCTCCTGCTGCAAGCGTTTCGCCGTGCGGTTTGTGCGCTATTCTGTCAACTGTGACAAGCACCATGAAACGGATCGCAGGTTATCGTCCGCCGTATCCTGGAACTCAGCCAACCCATTTGCATCCGCCATACGTGTCATCGATCAAGCGGGCGCCGACAAAACCGGCAGTACCAATTCCATACACTTTGTCTGAGGTCACAGGTCCATTGTTCGGACCTGACATCATCGCACCTAAGGCGAGCGATTTAACCAGCCAGCACTCTGGTGAACCGCTCGGCGAGCGGATTGTTGTGAGCGGCCGGGTGCTCGATGAAAACAGTCGCCCTCTTGCCAACACGCTGATCGAGATATGGCAGGCGAATGCCGCAGGCCGATATCAGCACGAATGGGATCAACATCAAGCTCCCTTGGATCCTAATTTCACCGGCTGCGGTCAAGCGGTCACCGATGCCGAAGGCCGTTACCGCTTCATCACGATTCGGCCTGGGGAATATCCGTGGCGCAATCATCACAACGCTTGGCGGCCGGCGCACATTCATTTTTCCTTGTTCGGTCCGGCGTTTGCCACGCGCCTGGTAACGCAAATGTATTTCCCGGGCGATCAACTACTTTCGTTTGACCCGATCTTCAACAGCACGGCGGATGAAAAAGCCCGCAACCGGTTAATTTCGGTTTTCGATTGGGAAACCACGATCCCGGAAACCGCGCTGGGTTATCGGTTCGATATCATTCTGCGCGGGCGCGAAGCCACACCCATGGAGGAAGAGGAATAAGTGAGTTTGCAGGCAACTTCGTCGCAAACGGTTGGACCATATTTCAGGATCGGTTTGCGCTGGTTGAACCAGGACAACCTCGTCGGCGAGGATGTGTCCGGCGAACGAGTTACGATTCAAGGGAGAGTTTTCGATGGCGATGGTGCTCCCGTGCGCGACGCGATTTTAGAAACCTGGCAAGCCAACGCGCATGGGAAATATGACCATCCGGAAGACACTCAGGACAAGCCGCTGGAGCCGGGCTTTAAGGGATATGGCCGCGTCCCCGTAAATGATGAGGGAATGTTTCGTTTCGCGACGATCAAGCCGGGGCCTGTGCCGGGACCGCAGGGAAGAGATCAGGCGCCGCATCTCGTCGTTTCAGTTTTCATGCGGGGAGTATTACGGCGGATGGTGACGCGAATTTATTTTCCCGATGATACGCACAACGCATCGGATTTCATTCTCAATTTGGTGGAACCATCGAGGCGCTCTACTTTAATCGCGAAAAAGACCGCCAGCGGTCCCGGTGCTTTGGAATGGAATGTTGTTTTGCAGGGCCCCGATGAAACAGTATTCTTCGACATGGGTCTGTAAAGTTGGGTTTGTAGGTCTGGATTGTAATAAAAAGGAAGACGGCAGCAACTGGGATTTTAATCAATTGAATGGCCTTGCTCGATCCACTGTTCGGCTCACCGGCAATGCGTGAGGTGTTCAGCGACGCCGCGCGCGTTCAGCGCATGTTGGATTTCGAAGCTGCTCTGGCGCAAGCCGAGGCGCGCTGCGGTGTCATCCCCGAGACTGAAGCCCGGAAAATCGCCGGGAAATGTAAGGCGGAACTCATTGACTTTGACGCGCTCGCGCTCGCGACCGCCGATTCGGTCAACCCTGCCATCCCTCTTGTCAAACAACTTACTGCGCTGGTCGCGAACGAGGACGCTGAGGCTGCGCGTTTCGTGCACTGGGGCGCGACCAGCCAAGATGCGAACGATACGGGCCTCGTTCTGCAAATCCGGCAAGCCTTCGATATTCTCGATGGCGAATTAGCCGCTCTTTCCGTGGGACTCGCACAACTGGCTGAGCAACACCGTTCCACGCCGATCGTCGGGCGCACGCTCATGCAGCATGCGTTGCCGACTACTTTCGGCGTAAAGATTGCGGGATGGCTGGACGCAATGTCCCGTCACCGCGAGCGTTTTGCAGAAACCAGAAAACGAGTACTCGTTTTGCAATTCGGCGGCGCGGTTGGAACGCTGGCGGCTTTACGAGAAAAGGCTTTGCCGGTGGCTAAAGCTCTCGCGGCAGAGCTTCAACTCGGGCTTCCTGCCATACCATGGCATACGCAACGGGATCGCCTGGCGGAAACGGCCACCACGCTGGGTCTTTGCGCGGGCACGCTGGGCAAGATGGCGCGCGATATTTCGTTGCACATGCAAACTGAGATTGCGGAGATTTTCGAACCCGCAGCCGAAGGGCGCGGAGGTTCATCGTCGATGCCTCACAAGCACAATCCAGTGAGTGCCGCAATCGTGCTGTCGGCCGCCACGCGCATCCCAGGCCTTGTCAGCACGATGCTGACTGCCATGGTGCAGGAAGATGAGCGCGGGGTCGGTAATTGGCACGCCGAATGGGAAACGCTGCCTGAAATTTTTCGTCTGACCGCCGGAGCTCTTCATCAGATGGCGACGATTGTGCCTCATCTCGAAATCAACGCGGCGCACATGAGCCGCAATCTGGACGCGACCAACGGTCTCATTTTTGCCGAAGCCGTCACGATGGCCATGGCAACGCACATTGGAAAATCTGCCGCATATGCATTGGTCGATGCAGGGAGCAAGAAGGCGCGCGAGTCTGGAAAGCATCTTCGCGAGGTGCTGGCTGAGAATCCCAAAGTCGCGCAGCAGTTGAACTCAGCGGAGCTGGATCGCTTGTTCGATCCGAAAAACTATCTGGGAGCCGGCGGAGACTGGATCGACCGGGTGATCGATGCCAGCCGCGTGCCGGCCACAAGAAAGTAATCGTTGGGAGTCGACGTTTTTTTCAGGGAAGGACAAGATGCCGTTCGTCGATGTTGGAAAACTTCGGACGCACTACGAGCTCACTAGCGATAAAAAGCCTGTGGTTGTATTGTCGAATTCCCTGGGCACCGACTTTTCTATGTGGGATCCGCAAATGGTGGAACTGCAGCGGCATTTCCGCGTGCTGCGCTACGATACTCGGGGGCATGGAAAGTCTTCTGTTACGCCGGGAGACTATTCAATCGAGCAACTGGGGCGTGACGTTCTCGGCTTGCTGGATTCGCTTGGCCTCGAACGAGTACATTTCTGCGGGCTCTCGATGGGTGGCATGATCGGCATGTGGCTGGGAATTCACGCACCTGATCGACTGCAACGTCTTGTTCTATGCAACACGGCGGCTCGGATCGGGACAAAAGAGATTTGGAATGCGCGCATCGCCACCGTGCACAAAGATGGAATGAAACGCGTGGCTGCTGCAGTCGTTGAGCGCTGGTTTACTCCTGAGTTTCGCGCATCTTGCCCAGACGCGGTCGCAAAGGCCCAGCGAATGCTCGAAAACACTCCTCCCGAGGGCTATGCAGCCTGTTGTGCCGCGGTTCGCGATATGGATCAAAACGAAGAGATTGCGCGTATCAAAGCTCCGACGCTCGTGGTCTACGGCTGCAGCGACCCGGTTATCCCTGTACCGGAAGCTCAATTTCTTAGTGATCGGATTCCGGGAGCAGACAAAGTTGAACTTGCCGCTGCTCACCTCTCAAATGTCGAGCAAGCAGATGCATTCACACAGGCGGTGAGCAACTTTGTGGCCGGGTGAGATAAAGAATCGATGACGCCCATGGATGACAGCAAACGGTATCAGGAGGGAATGAAAGTTCGGCGTGCTGTTCTCGGCGACGAACATGTAGACCGATCCATTGCTGAGACCACCGATTTCAACCGCGAGTTTCAGGACTTCATTACTCGCAACGCCTGGGGAGATATCTGGACGCGCCCCGGCCTTCCACGCCACACTCGGAGCCTGCTGACGCTTGCCATGATGGTGGCCTTGAACCGGGGCGATGAATTCCGCATGCACGTAAAGGCGGCCTTCAATAACGGTGTCACGCGCGAGCAGATCAAAGAGGTCCTATTGCAATCTGCCGTTTATTGTGGAGTCCCGGCAGCAAACTCGGCTTTTCATATAGCCGCCGAAGTTTTCAAAGAAATGGACAGCGCGGCCAAGGCAAACTCCAAGAAGAGGAAAAAGTATTGACTGAGGTCCAACTTCTTATCGGTGACCGTGACGCCGCCGCGGCCAGCATGGCGACGTTTGTCCGGCAAAATCCGATCTCAGGTGAAGTCGCCACGCGCGCCGCCGCCGCCGGCACCGATGACGCGATCGCTGCCGCCGAAGCTGCCGCCGAGGCCTTCCCTGCATGGTCAGCGCTCGGCCCTCATGAACGGCGCAAGAAATTGCTGCGCGCCGCCGACTTGCTCGAAGCCCACACCGCCGACTTTATTTCCGTAATGATGGATGAGATCGGCTCAACGGCGGGATGGGCTGGTTTCAATGTTTACCTCGCAGCTCAGATGATGCGCGAGGCGGCGTCGATGACGACGCAGGTTTCAGGGGAGGTCATCCCATCGGAGATTCCCGGCAGCCTGGCATTATCGATTCGGCAGCCTGTAGGTGTTGTTCTTGGGATCGCGCCGTGGAATGCGCCTGTGATTCTGGGAGTGCGCGCGATTGCCATGCCACTCGCCTGCGGCAATACGGTGGTGTTGAAGGCGTCGGAAATTTGTCCCGCGACGCATCGCCTGATTGGAACCTGTCTGCGCGAAGCTGGGCTGGATCATGGAGTGGTGAACGTTCTAACGCACGAGGCGGCCAGCGCTTCGACCATCGTCGAAACTCTGATTGCTCATCGCGCCGTGCGCAGAATTAACTTTACGGGCTCGACTCGCGTCGGCAAAATCCTCGCGGTCACTGCCGCTAGGCATCTGAAGCCGATCCTTCTCGAGCTCGGAGGCAAAGCTCCGCTCATCATTCTTGACGATGCCGACATCGATGCTGCGGTAGATGCCTCCGCGTTTGGGGCATTCATGAACCAGGGACAGATTTGCATGTCCACGGAACGCATTATCATTGATGAAAAAGTAGCGGATGCCTTCGCGCACAGATTCGTGGCGAAAGTGAAGGCGCTACCCTGCGGCGATCCTCGCAAAGGTGAGGTTGTGCTCGGCGCTGTCGTCGGCATGCCCACGGTGGATCGAGTCCAGGCGCTGGTTAGGGATGCCGTGTCCAAGGGCGCGAAGGTTTTGCTGAGCGGCGACGCGCAAGGCACAATTATGCCGGCGGTAATCGTCGATCACGTTACTCCGGAAATGCAAATGTTTCGTGAAGAGTCTTTTGGGCCGTCGGTTTCGATCACTCGCTTCAAGACGGTGGAGGAAGCAATTACGCTGGCCAACGACACCGAATACGGGCTGTCCGCAGCGGTATTCGGCCGTGACATCGCCCGTGCCGTAGAGGTCGCCAAGCGCATTGACTCGGGAATGTGCCACGTGAACGGACCGACGGTGCATGATGAAGCGCAAATGCCCTTCGGAGGGGTAAAGGGAAGCGGCTATGGCCGCTTTGGCGGAAAGGCCGCGGTTGCAGAGTTTACCGAACTACGGTGGATTACGATCCAGACAACGCCGCGGCATTATCCGTTCTAAATAGCTTCTAGCAATTGCAATGTACTGATCGGGCGGACGTTCATTCAGTGCCAATTTCATCACGAACTCAAGTCGGAATTGTAGGTGCAGGGCCTGCCGGCCTTGTGCTTTCTCATCTCTTGTATCTTCAGGGGATTGACTCCGTCGTCATCGAAAATCGCAGCCGCCAATATTCAGAACAGCGCGTTCGCGCGGGTGTGTTGGAGCAAGGAACCGTCGATCTGCTCACGCAAATGGGTGTTGGGGAAAGGATGAAAGCTGAAGGCCTGGTTCACAATGGAATCGAGTTACGCTTCGGAGGCCGCGGCCACCGCATTGACTTTCAGGATCTGACCGATGGGAAGGGAATCACGATTTACGCGCAGCACGAGGTTCTGAAGGACCTGAACAACGCGCGCATCGCCACAGGCGGCCAAGTCTTGTTCGAGGTGGAAGACGTCAGCGTACACGGCTTCGATGGCACCAAACCGACGATTCGATATAAGAAAGATGGAACTGACTTTGAGTTAGCATGCGACTTTATCGCGGGCTGTGATGGTTTTCATGGAGTCTGCCGGCCCAGCATTCCGCACGGCGCTCTCACTCATTATGAGCGTGAATATCCCTTCGGATGGCTCGGCATTCTGGCTGAAGCGCCGCCTTCGTCGCATGAACTGGTTTATACGTATCACGATCGCGGCTTCGCCCTGCTTAGCATGCGCACGCCGCAAATCAGCCGGCTCTATCTGCAATGCAAACCGGACGAGAACATCGACCTCTGGAGCGACGAAAAAATCTGGAAGGAGCTTCAGATTCGCCTGGCTTCGGATGGCTGGAAACTCGCCGAAGGTCCGGTTTTGCAAAAAGGCGTGACCGGCATGCGTAGCTTTGTGGTCGAGCCCATGCAGTCCGGCAGGCTGTTCCTGGCCGGAGACTCCGCACACATTGTTCCGCCGACTGGAGCCAAGGGGTTAAATCTCGCGGTTTCCGACGTTCGGATACTCGCGCGCGCCCTCAAACACTTTTATGACACAGGCAACCGTGACTTACTCGACAGCTATTCTGATACTTGCTTGCGGCGTGTCTGGAAGGTGCAACGCTTTTCCTGGTGGATGACTTCGATGCTGCATCGCTTTCCGGATGAGAATCCCTTTGACCAGCGCCGCCAACTCGCCGAACTGGACTATGTCACCAGTTCTCGCGCGGCAGCAAAAACTCTCGCGGAAAACTACGTCGGTCTACCGCTGGAATGAAGGCCTTGCCGCAACTACGCGCGCGCGCGAACCCGCTCCGGCACAACCGAGCGAACGGCGTCTGCAATTTTTTCTTCGTTGGGCAGAAGATAGCTTTCCATCGGCTCACTATACGCACCGACGCATCGAGAGCTGTAACCATAATGATTGGTGCGCGCAAATGCTCGAAGCCCATCTCCGCAACCTCTGCAGAGATTACCGCTGCCGCCGAGGATTGTCGTGGAGCCTGATCGACTAACACCAGCCTGCCGGTTTTCTTTACGGACTTGACGATGGTCGCTACATCGAGAGGCGCCAGCGTTCGCGGATCGATCACTTCTGCGCTGATCCCTTCACGCTCAAGTTGCTCGGCGGCGGCCAGGGACTTTTTGACCATCCAGCCGGTGGCAACGATTGTGACATCGCTGCCGACGCGTTTGATATGGGCAACGCCAAACGGCACGAAGTGCTCGCCCTCGGGCACGTCGCCGGTGTCAAGAGTCAGCATGTAATGGTGCAGGTACACGACAGGGTTGTTGTCGCGAATGGCGGTGGCCATCAACCCCTTGGCGTCGGCTGGTGTCGATGGGAGCGCGACTTTCAATCCCGGAATGCCCATCATCGTGTGATAAATGCAATTCGAGTGCTGGCCTCCCCACCCCGCGGCGAATCCGTAACCGGCCTTCAACACCAACGGAACTTTCACCTGTCCGCCCGACATATAGCGCAACCGCGGAGCTTCGTTGAGCACCTAATCCATGGCAACCAGCATAAACTCGCTCATCCAGAGTTCGACGATGGGACGCAACCCCGTAAGCGCCGCGCCAACCGCGATGCCAATCTCGGCGGTTTCGGAGATCGGCGCGATGCGAACCCGGCTTCTTCCAAACATCTTCAGCATCGGGTCGCGTTCGGTCATCGCCATATTCTGACCGTAGAAAACCACGTCGGCATCCCGCCGCATTTCTTCAATGATGGCGGTCGCCATCGCTTCTCCGTACATCACTTCCCTAGCCATGGAAATCTCCTAGGCAAAAACGTATTTCGTGGCTTCTTCCGGTGCCGGGAGCGGACTGGCAAGCGCAAACTCAACTGCGGCATCCATCTCGGCGCTTGCACTGTTGTCGATCTTCTGCAGTTCCGCTTCAGTCAGCATGCTTTCGCCCAGCAAGTGAGCGCGGAATCGCGGAAGCGGATCGTTTTCTTTGGCTGCTCGATACTCCGCTTTATTGCCGTAAACTCCGATCGCTTCGTGTTCCGGAAACTGCGTAGGCACGGGCGGCACGGTAATTGCGTTGCCGTGCGCGCTCAGCCGGTAGAACTTAGACTCAATCAGACTGGGCCGTGTCCGGAGCGAGCGCGCTCTCCGGCTTTCGCAACTTCGGCGTACACAAGCAGTGGATCGGTGCCGTCGACGGTTACGCCGGGGATACTGAACGCGACCGCCTTGCGCGAGAGCGGATCGCCAGCCTGCGCGTTCGCATCCTCCAGGCCCACGTGCGTGTAGGCTTGATATTCGTTGTTCTCCAGGATGAACACGACAGGAAGCTTCCAGATCGCTGCCAGATTAAGGGTCTCGAAGAACGCTCCCTGTTTGCTCGCGCCGTCCCCGAAGAAGCAGTAAAACGATCTGTCCCGTGTTCTTGACTTGAGCCGTCAAAGCGGCGCCCGCGGCGTGCGCAATGCTCTGGCCAACCATGCCCGAAGTGCCGGGAAAATAATGCTCGGGGTCCGAGAGGTGCATCGACCCGCCAAAACCCTTGCACAGTCCGTCCTTTCGGCCATAGAGTTCCGCCATCATTTTATTAGGCGATGTACCGAGGACGATGGGTTGAGCGTGGCAACGATACGTCGGCATAGCGAAGTCGGTGGGGTTGCGGGTGGCGAGCGCGCCCACAATCGAGGCCTCGGCTCCGTCGGCGAGATGAGTGTGGCCGCGCATTGCTCCGGGATGTTCGAGGAACGTGCGCTTGACGCGCTCTTCGAATTCGCGTATTCGCCTCATCTGTGTGTAAATCCAATTCAACTTGTCTTTGCCTAGAACATTTTCATTCGCCACGGTATTACTCCTTCTCCTCAACGGAGTCTTGCAGAACCTCGTCGCTCGGCTGGCCAATATGACACAGAGGCCCGCCGACGTGCACTTGCGAACTTTCTTCCGCAACAATTTTGAGCAGGACACCTGCGATCGGCGACTCCAACTCATAACTGACTTTATCCGTTTCCAACTCCACGACCGCGTCGCCTACTTGCACAGCGTCGCCCTCAGCCTTGAGCCAACGCAATACGCTGGCTTTCGTCGTAGGAATCCCGCCGGTCTTCGGTACTTTCAGCGTTGTAGGAATGACATGCTCCTAGGCGGGCGCTGCCTGCTTAATCCGTTACTTGCCTACTCAGTGAACTGCACGCTCCGCAACCGGCCAAAACGGTTTGCGCATCTCTTTGCGATCGAACTTTCCCGCAGGAGTCTTGGGAATTTCCCTGACGAAATCCACCGACTTGGGAGATTTCACTCCCCCCAGTTTTGCCTTACAATGCGCAATAATTTCACCCTCCGTCAGCGACTCACCATCTTTCACAACGACTAGAGCTTTTACCGCCTCGCCCCACTTATCGTCGGGCACGCCGATAATGGCGCATTCCAGAACTTGCGGTAAGGCCATGACGCCTGCCTCAACTTCAGCACAATAGACGTTGAAGCCGCCGCTGATGATCATGTCTTTCTTGCGGTCGACGATATAGACGTATCCGTGGTCGTCGATGTATCCAACATCGCCCGTGTGATGCCAACCGTGGCTGCGAATTTCCGCGGTGGCTTGGGGCAGGTTGTGGTAGCCGGCAGTGACCAGCGTACCGCGGGCCACGATTTCTCCCGGCTGGTTTGGCGGAAGAATGTGGCCGGCTTCGTCCATGATCGCCAGTCGGACAGCGGTGGTCGGCCTTCCGCAACTGCGCAAGCGTTCAGGATGGTCGCCAGCCGCGGCCTCCGCCACGGTGCGCGCGTCAAGAAAAGTCAGCAGCATCGGCGCTTCAGTTTGGCCGTACGACTGGCACATGCACGGGCCGAAGACCTCGACACCCTTTTTGAGTTTGTCCGGCGATACCGGAGAACCCGCCAGCAGAAACACGCGCAGACTCGAGTAATCGAACTTGCCCACATCCGGATGCGCCAGCAGCGAGTAGAAGGCAGTCGGGGGAAGAAAGAGATGGGTCACACGATGCCGTTCGATCGCCTGCAGCACCTGCAATGCGTCGAAGCCGGGCAAAACAACATTCGTTCCACCCAGCGCAAACATGGTGAAGGCAACGACTCCCGCGGCATGCGAAAGCGGAGCGGTGCACAGGCAGGCAGGTTCCGCTGTGTCACTCCTCCAGTAGTGCGTAGCCATCTCGGCCATCGTCCCCCACGCAAGGTTCGTGACGCGAACACCGCGCGCCGGTCCGGTCGTTCCACCTGTGGGTACGAGGCCCATGATTTCGTCGAGATTGCCGTGGACATCGTTGCGGTCGAGGTCGGAATCAAGATCGCTGGAATTATGTGCGCAGCTGTTTCCGAGCTCCATGAAGTCTGCGAGGGATGGATGGCCGCCGTCAGCGCCGTCGATGCATACCAGATGCTGCAGGGTGGGCACGCGTTTGCGGATTTCCTCGACCTGCTCGCGGAAGCGGCTGTGGTAGAAAAGCCAGGCGGTCTCGGAGTAATTCAGGAATTCGACGTTGGCGTCAGCGGCGTTGCGAAAGTTTATGGGAACCCACGCTGCGCCGGCGCGCAAAATACCCAGCATACAAAACAGCACCGCCGGATGATTCTGCGAGAAGATTGCCGCACGCTGCTCGCGCGTGAAGCCGTTCGCCAACATGCCGCGAGCAATGCGTTCGCTGAAAGTGTGGGTTTCACCATAGGAATAACAAGTGTCCCCCTCCATGATCGCCGTGCGGTCAGGATGAAGTTCCGCGCTCTTGTCGAAATAGTCGATCGCTCGCATAGTTTCGTGAGATTACGTGGCGCACGGCGCTTTGCATGGTTCAGTACAGCAGTTGCGCGACTGCAATTTTTCGCAATTAAGACGATAGTTTCGCTTTGGAAAGACCATGTCCTTCCAAAACGCCGAGGAGTTCGCGATGTCCAAAGACCTCTGCCGCTGAGGCGAAGCCCACTCTGCGCGGAGTGCCGTGCAATAGATTCTTTGCCGCGAAAGCCTGAATGAGCGCGGTCTGCCGATAGCAGCAGGTGCCGAATACTACGCACTGTACAAAATCAGTGCTCCCGCGACCGACGACTACGTCGATGGTGCGATGTTCGCGCGGATTTTCGCGCGGCGGGGTAGCTCCCGTCACGGCGTTCGCCATCTCACCGAGCTTGCGCTGCTGTTCGGCAGGCGGGAGTGGGCGGATTTGCTCCTCAAACATTTTCTCCGTCGCGGTTACGCCTTCCATAATTTGCCGGTCGAGCAACCCGCCAAAAGAGCGCACATTTGCGATCTGCGGATGATCTTTGTACCAGACCGGGTGCGGAAACCCTCCCCATGCCAGCGCCAGTTGAGTTTGAATGCTGCCGGGTACAACCACGTCATAGCGCGTAGCGCGCGGCCACGGTTTGTAGTTATTTTGCTCCAGATAATAGGCCTCAGTTTGAATGACGGCGAAAATCGTTTGCGTCGATCCGAAGGTTGGGTTCCCTTTGAACATCGTGAGGACTTCGAGTGTGTCGATTCCGCGATTGTGTTCAAGACACAACCGAATCGCGGCATCGCTTACCGATGACATAAATGCCGTGGCGGGAGCAGTCAGCAAACCGCGCTGGGCGAACTTACATCCCCACTTTTCCGACACTTCGCGCAGCCAGGCCTGCTCGCCGCCAATATCCAGATAGTGGCACCCCGCATTCAGCGCGGCTTCAATTACCTGCGGGCCGTTGTAGATGAAAGGGCCGGCGGTATTGCAAACTACTTTCGCTCCGGCAAAAACCCGCGTGAGATCTTCGACTGATCCTGCCGTTTCGACGATTTCATAGTTGGCGGTTTCGATGCCGGGGACATCCTTCATCACGTCTTCGATCCGCGCGTGGTTGCGGCCTGCGGCGACGAACGGGACGTTGTATTCGCGAAGAAATTCCGCGATCAGGCGGCCGGAAAAACCGTTGGCGCCGTAGATGATTACGGGGTTTTTGTGGCTCATGCTTTGCCCTTCGCGGCCAAATCGCCCTTACCGAATGATACCGGACGGGCTTCCAAGTCGAGGCCAAATCAGGTATTCTTTCGGGACCGAGGGGTAATTCTAGGCAAAAGTAACTTTTTGGCTAGTAGGCACGTTTCGGTAACCTGATACCTGTTTGGGACTATCCTATGGATCACCAGAATTGCCCAGTAAAACTGACGGCTTCCATCATCGGCGGCAAGTGGAAACCATCGCTGCTGTTCCATCTCGAGGGGCGAACCCGGCGGTTCTGCGAACTGCAGAGGCTTATTCCGGGGCTGACCAAGAAGATGCTGACTCAGCACCTCAGGGAACTGGAGCACGATGGAATCGTTCACCGGAAAGTCTACGCTGAAGTGCCGCCGCGGGTTGAATACTCGCTCACTCGCCACGGGGAAAGCCTGAAGCCGATTCTGAAACTAATGTCGGCCTGGGGAAATCGGCATCGCGCTCGTTATGGCATGCCAGCTGTGCACACGCACAAACCCGAAGCGCAGGCCACCCCTGTCGGAACGGTGGTTCAGGAGACACCACTGACTTCGCCCTTGCCGCGCCTCGTCGCTACCGGCCAGGAAGTTCGCGATAATAAAGTATTGTTATGAGTGCTCGTTCCAAAACTTTGCTTTCGCGTTACGACGATGTATTTCTGCTCGACGGCATCCGCACCCCCTTCATCGAATACAACACTACTCTCGGTCTGGTATCGCCCACGGATCTCGGCATCAAAGCCGCTCGCGAGGTTTTCCGGCGAAGCGGGGTTGCGCCCGCCGACGTAGACATCGTGGTGGCCGGGAACATGGCCCAGGCCTCTTTCGATGCGTATATGCTGCCCCGCCACATCGGCCTGTATTCCGGCGTTCCCATTGCTGTGCCGGCACACCTGGTGCAGCGTGTGTGCGGAACGGGCATAGAGGCCATTCTTCAGGCGGCCGACAATATCAAGCTGGAGAAAGCGAATCTCGCGCTGGTTGTCGGAACCGAGTCGATGTCGCGCAATCCAATCGCTGCCTACACTCACCGCAGCGGATTTCGCATGGGACAGGTGGAGTTCAAGGATTTCCTTTGGGAGGCGCTGCTTGACCCTTGTCCAAACGACACCATGGGCGGAACCGCGGAAAAGTTGGCGAAACAATATGGGATTACGCGCGCAGAGGTCGACCAATTCGCCGCCGAGAGCTTTGAGCGAGCGATTGCCGCGCAAGAAACTTGCTTCCTGAGTGGCGAGATCGCGCCCTTGACGAATGAGGTATTTGAGCTAGCCGGATATTCGGCGAGGGAGATTAGACTTCCGCGCGGGGTCGATCAGTTGAGTCAGGACACTCACATCCGGCCCTCGCCATTAGAAGTTTTGTCGAAGCTCAAACCCGCATTCGGCGGAGTACAGACCGGCGGAAACAGCTCTGGTATTGTAGACGGTGCAGCCGCTATTTTAGTAATTTCCAATGAATACTTAAAGAAACACAAGAAGGAACCCTTGGCTCGCGTGGTGGCTGGTACCGTGGTTGGGGTTCCTCCAGACATTATGGGCATCGCTCCTGTGCCGGCCATTCGATCGCTGCTGGAGTTGTCTGGTCTAAGCCTGGACGATATTAATCGTTTCGAAATCAATGAAGCCTTCGGTGCGCAGATTCTTGCCTGCCAGCGCGAACTTGGTCTCGACCGCGACAAGCTGAATGTCAACGGAGGCGCGATTGCGATCGGGCATCCGCTCGGAGCCACAGGAGTGAGGCTTGCGCTCACGTTAGCGCGAGAACTGAAGCGCTCAAGCTTGCGTTACGGCATTGCCTCAGCTTGCATCGGAGGCGGGCAGGGTATCGCCTTGCTGATCGAGAATTCATCCGCCGCCAGCTGACTGTTGCCAAAGAAAAGTTACCCATTACTTGTTCACAATAAACACGGCTGTCGGCATTCCCAGAAGAGGAATCCCGCCTAAATGCACTTGAGGGCAAATGGCGGTTTCCATCGCTACATCGCCCTATACTTGCTTGTAAGATCACGCATTTTGGGGCGATGCCCTGCGAGGAAGATTGTGCCTCCACAAGAAAACGTCGATGCCATGCATCGATGCTGGCCTCGATTAGTATTGCGGGACCTCGAGGGATACCTTACCCTCTATAGCAACTCCGTCATTCACCACGGATATTCCAGCCGAATCCGGCCTGGCGTCGCGGGATTGCGCGATCACTACACGTCTCTCTTGAAAGGCTTTCCCGATCTGCGGGTAACCATTGAGGACATCATCGCCCAGGGCGAAAGGGTGGCTCACCGGTTCACCTTTACCGGCAGGCATCGCGGCGAATTCCTTGACATTGCACCCACGGGCAATCAGATTTCAGCTTCTGGAATGCAGATCAATCTTTTCTCCAGCGGCAAGTGCATCGAAGTATGGTCGGTTCACGACACCTACCGCTTCCTGACCCAAATCGGCGCGGTGCCTCATCTGCGCGAGAAGCGGGAGCAACTTCCATCCAAGAGTGTGCCTGCTAAATCCGGACGCTAGGTCGCCCCTTCATTTTGCTTTCTTCATAGAAAATCGCACCCGCTTGTTCTAGTATCTTCGCCAGTCTCATCCGGCGATTGGACGCCATCGCAGATCGACCCGCTCTTAAAATCTTTATAGTCACACGCCGAAAGGAAATCGTAAGGATTTCGCATGCAAGGAACCATGATGCATTATCCTCTGACGCTCTCTCATAGCCTGGAGCGTGCGGGCAAATACTTTTCAACGGCTGAGATCGTTTCCCGGCGGCCGGATCATTCTCTTCATCGTTACACCTACGCCGACCTGTATCGCAGGTCGCGGGCCCTCGCCGAAGCCTTGCAGAAAGCTGGCTTGAAGCGCGGCGATCGTGTGGCAACCCTGATGTGGAATCACTACGCGCATCTCGAGGCCTACTTCGGTATTCCAATTTCCGGTAGCGTGCTGCACCCGCTGAACCTGAGGCTGGCCCCAATCGAGATCGCTTATATTGCCAACCACGCGCAAGATCGATTCCTGATCGTCGACGACGTCCTGCTTCCGTTATATGAAAAAATTCGAGATCAAGTTCAATTTGAACGTGTAATCGTTGTCGGCTGGTCGGGTCGTACTGCGGGAACGAAGTTCGAGGACTATGAAGATTTTCTTAGCATCGCTTCTGGCAGCTTTCAATATCCCGATCTCGACGAGAACGAAGCTGCCTGCATGTGTTACACCTCAGGCACGACTGGGGTTCCGAAGGGCGTGGTCTACACGCACCGTTCGGTGATGCTGCATTCGTTTCTCATTACGACCGTCGACAACTTTGCGATTTGTAATGCCGATACCGTCCTGCCGATTGTTTCCATGTTTCATGTCAACGGCTGGGGACTCTTGTATGCCGCGACTTTGGTCGGAGCAAAACAGGTTTTACCCGGTCCGCATCTCAAGCCGGAAAGCCTGTTGGAGCTTTGTGAAAAAGAGGCCGTCACGGTTGCCGGCGGTGTGCCGACGGTTTGGCACAGCATTCTCGAATGCCTGGATCACAATCCAAGCCGCTGGAAGTTGTCCCCGATGCGCGTCGTGGTTGGTGGAGCAGCGCCTTCGCTCGCGTTGGTTCAAAGGTTGAGGAAATATGGATGGACCTTTGAGCAAGGTTGGGGCTTGACCGAAAGCAGTCCACAAGCAACGACCAGCCACCTCAAAGCTCACATGATGAATTGGTCCGAAGAAAAGAAATGCGAAGTTAAGGCCCAGGCCGGCATCCCGGTTCCTTTCGTCGAAAGAAGGGTAGTGAACGAAGAGGGTGAGGTTCCCTGGGACGGACAAACTATGGGCGAGGCGCAACTGCGCGGTCCCTGGGTAGCTCAAAGCTATTACGATTTGCCAGAGGAAAATGACAAATGGACAAAAGACGGATGGTTTCGCACCAGCGATGTTGGGACAGTGAACGAGGAAGGTTATTTAAGAATCGTCGATCGGACAAAAGATTTGATTAAATCGGGCGGCGAATGGATCAGTTCGGTTGATCTGGAAAATGCTCTGGTTGCGCATCCACAGATTCGCGAGGCCGCTGTGGTTGCCGTTGCGCATCCCAAGTGGCAGGAGCGGCCGATAGCCGTGATCGTGGCCGACGACGGAGCGCAGTTGTCGCCTGAAGAACTGCGAGAGTTCCTTTCTCCGAAGTTTGCGAAGTGGCAGTTACCTGACGCTTTTGTTTTCGTCGATGAGCTGCCGCATACCTCCACGGGAAAGCTTTTGAAGGCAGAACTGCGGCGGCGATACCGCGATTGGAAATGGGAAGACAGTTAGCGAGTGACTTGCATTCTCCGGTACCGCACTTCCTCTTAGAACGAAAACTTCGCCGAGAATTGAAACTGTCGCGGATTCAGCATCGTTCTCGGCTCGCCAAATGTAGCATTCGGACTATTCGGCACCGAGACCGGCAGAAGTCCTAAGGCAAGCCAATTCGGCGGAGCCGCAGCAGCCTGCTGTGAGGCGCACGACATCGACGCATCACCCCGTTCGATGGCGAGCGTCGTCGCATCCTTAAAGTGCTTGGGCACCGCCGGAGTCGCTCCGCAGAAAACTGGAGAGCCGTAGATGTAATTCACTTCGTCCACATTTCCCCGGTTGAACACGTTGAATGCATCCACTGTCAGATCGAGGCGCAGGTGTTCACGAAGCTGGAAAAACCGCGAGAGACGCAGATCGAAGGAATACAACGGATCGCCGACGTAGGTGTTCCGTCCGATGGTAGTGTTGCAGTTCGAAACGCTGGTGCAGACGCCGCCCAGCCCTCCAACACGATCTGTGCTGAGGCCGGCCACGTCGCCAAAGACGTTTTCTCCAGCAAACAACGTGAAGGGCCGTCCGGACTGCAGCGTGATGATGCTGCTGAACTGGAAGTTGCGCGCAAAACTGTGTGCCGGCCCACTCGCCGTGAAGTTTGTCACCAAATGGTTGCGAACGTCCTGGTTAGAGTTGCCGCGTTCTGAAGCGTAATCGAACTGGTTGGGCGGCAGGTTAATGAACGTGGTGAAATTACCGTTGTCGATGGTGTGCGAGTACGTGTAGTTGGCCGTCAGGGTAAAAAGCTTGCCGAGGCGTTCCAATGCAGTGACCGTCAGTCCATGATAGACGGCGTTTGCTACGTCATTGTTGTAATCGAGAAGGCCGCCGCTCAGAGTTGGCGGAGCGCCGACTCCGCCGGGCACGCCAAATTCCAAGCCGCTCGGATTAACAGGAAGTTGAGGGTTCGGCGGGGCAAAAGATGGGGGAATTGGGCTTGCAGGACCTAGCCAATTAAAAAATGGCCCCAAACCCAACGGCCCAAGGATGGGCGTTCCACTGCAAGGAGTGAGGCTGCCGCTCGGGTCGAGCAGACCCTGAGCATAGTAGGGATTGGAAGGTTTTGCTGTACCGTAAGGACAGGGAACGTTGATGTTATTCCCCCGCACAAGTTTGTGCGCTCCCACGAAAAGATATCCCACTTGTAGCGTGAGTCCTTTACCCATCTGGCGATCAATCTCGAAGCTGGCTTGTTCCGCGTAGGGAAGTCTCGCGTTACGCTGAATACCGCCAGAACCTACTCCGCAAGCGCCAGTGGGTGCGCCCGTTATCGGATTCGCTGTGCACGGCCCGGTCAGGCTCACCGCGGGATAAGCATTCGGTCCATCGCCGAGGATGCTGAGAGCCTGCAGAGCCGCGATGCTTATCGTCTGCTGCGCCGGGTTCGTTGTAGGAAGTTGCGAGCAAAGGCCCTGGGGCAGACCCAGTGCCGGACACGGAAGCGACGGAGTCCCAGGGTAACCCGGGTCTGCGGAAAGCTGCCATCCGCCGTTGGCTGCGCCGTTGTGGATCATCGGAACCTTCACTCCTTGCCCAAATCCCGCGCAGCCATGGTCGGCACTTGGGGGATTGCAGAAATAGCCGGGGAGGGCTTTCTGATTTCCTGTGGTGAAGAAAAACGTTAGGTTATTGCGGTCGAAGAAAACACCCGAGCCGGCGCGGATCACAGTCTTGGAATCCGGAGCGTAAGCGAAGCCAACTCGTGGTTGTAACGCGCGGTAGTCTGAGTTGATGGTGCTTCCCAGGCCGGTTTCGATATCCCATCGCAGGCCGTAATTTAAGGTCAGCTTAGGAGTAACGCGCCATTGATCCTCGGCGAAGAAACCAAAATAGCCGTGGTTCAAACTGTAAGCGAAATTGGAGTACTGGTTTGTGGGAAACGCATTCGGCCAGCCGTTGCCAAATCCGCCACCGGTTGCAGGGGAGGGAACGTAGCCATTCACAAAACCGGTGCGCGGAACGGAAACACCCCAATAAAGAAAGGCCACGCCATCGGCTTGCGGACCGAGCGGGCAGTTGGTAGCGCCGGGAACTGTGCCATAGGTACCGGCGGTCAAGAGGCTGACGGTGTCTGCAAATGCGTACAAGCAATCAAGAGTCGGAATTAATATTCGCTCCGGCGTAAAGCCCGGATAATTGTTGTAACTCCACACATAGTTCGCATCAAACCCAAACTTGGCGACGTGATTGCCCTTCACCCAGGAAAGCGATTCCGATCCCTGCACGCGGCTCTCGTAGATGGCGTCATAGGTGCCGAAGTTGTGTCCCATCTCCAGGTCATTCACAATGCTCAAATCAGGTTCGCCAGTTGCCCCGGGAAAGTTGTAATGCCGCCGCGAATATTGTCCCAGTACTGTGTTGACGAGGTTCGGCCTCAGGACTGAATCGAGCGTGCCAACGAGCGATTGATCGCGAATAAAGAGATTGCGCGCGCCGCTGGGAGAACCAATGCCGCCGCCGTCTTCGGTGTTGCCGATCAATTCGCCGCCGTCTCGCGCGTCCTCGACTACATAGCGAAGCGCCAGGCGATTGTTGGTTTTGATCTGGTGGTCGATTCTTCCGAACCCATAATCGTTGTTCACCGTCTTCAACACTGAATTGAGATAAGAGAAAGGCGAACCTGTGCATTGCGCGGGCGGTAGATTGCAGCCTTCCGGAGAGAGTCCCAGGTAAATCTTGGATTGATCGATGTTTGCAATATTGTTAGCCAGGTCAGGAGCGTAAGTAGGCGACTGACCGCTTCGCCTGCCCTCATAGTTCAGATAGAAAAAGGTTTTGTCTTTGCGAATTGGCCCGCCAAGAGTACCGCCGTATTGATTCTGCCGCAACGAGTGAGGCAAGGGCGCGGGTTGAAGAAGCGAACGCGCGTCGAGTGCGCTATTTTGCAAGTAATCATAGACCGAACCGTGAAAATCGTTGCTGCCGGACTTGGTGACGATATTCACGATGCCGCCGAGAGCGCGGCCGTAATCGGCGCCAAAGCTGTTATTGACGACGCGAAATTCCTGCACCGAATCCTGCGGTGGTGTTGCGCGTTGCACGCCGCTGAGGGTGTTGACAAAGTCGGCGCCGTCCACCGTAATCTCGTTGCTGAACGAGCGCATGCCGCCAAACGAGATTTGAGTTACCTCGAACTCAGTGAAGGTGGTTCCGAGGGCGGTTCGGCTCGTGGCAACACTCGGCGCCAGTAAAGCAAAATCCGTGAACAGCCTGCCGCTGATCGGCAAGGACTGAATCTCCTGCGTCTCAATCACCTGACTGATTTCGGTGCGCGTCGTTTCCAGTATCGGAGCTTCGGTGCTGATGGTGATCGACTCGTTGACCGCCGCCACTTTGAGACCCACGTTGATGGTTGCAGTTTGACCCACGGTAAGATCCACTCCCGTGCGTGTGTACTTTCCGAAACCCCGCGCGGTCACGCTGATCTCGTAGCGTCCCGGCGGCAAACTGGGCACCGCATAGTATCCCGTTTCGTTAGCCGCAGCGCTGAATGTCTGATTAGTGTCGAGTGAGCGGATGGTGACCGCTGCATTGGCAACGGTTCTTCCTCCCGCGTCTGTTACGGTTCCATTTAGCACGGCGTTGCTGATGGCTTGCGCCGCGGCAAACTGAGTGAATGCAAAAACGATGAACAGAACACACAGGCGGGCAACAAGAAAACGCGATTTCATATAGCTCACCGGAACAACGTGGTTCGATGGCCTCACAATGATTTCGTCGCGAACGATGAGGGCAACGAAGCGGCATCACTGTAATCCAGTGAACGTCGCACTTACAAGTGAAAATTATGGAACTCGCAACCGGTATGTCGCGCGATATTTGGTTACTTTTCCGTGCCCTTCGCGGTTACTTCGAAGTGCCTTTGAAAAGAACTCTGCAGAAAGTAATTTTCGCAACACGAGATACTGACGAGTAACAACACACGAAACGAGTCGACCAACATTTTCGCTTCTTAGATAAAACTCTGAATTCATTTTCGTGAGTTAGCCTTTGCCTCACTCATACTCTGGTTCGCTCGGAAAATTACATAGGCGCGAATATCAGCCGCATCTTGTTGCGATACTTCTTTGCCAAATGCAACCATGCCGCCCGACTGCAAGGCGCCGTCGCAAACAATCTTGAACCATCGATCATCGGCGAGCGCAGTCGAGTAGCGAAGATCCGGCAACACTCCGCCGCTGACCGCAACGTCTCCGTGGCATCCGGAACAAAAACGTTGGTAGACTGCCTCTCCATTGTGAATCTGTCTCGCACTGGCGGTCGATGGCGGCGGATTCAAGACTGGTTCTTCGTCAAGTGGCAGCGACGGAAGCTTTGTTTTCCCATCCAATTTAAAAACTAGCATCCGGCTGATGTTCCGCACGCGTCCTGACTTGAACGAAACTTCGCCCGCGACCAGCGGAAAAACTCCGCCCCACCCTGCAAGAACGGCCACGTATTGCTCTCCATTCACGGCGTAGGTCGCCGGCCCCGCCATTACGCCGGTCTGCGCATCGAACGACCACACCTTCTTGCCCGAGTCCGCGCGATAGGCTTCGAAGCGTCCGGCAGCGGTTCCTTCGAAAACCAGATTTCCCGCGGTAGCCAGCGTGCCGCCGTTCCAAGGTCCAGGTCGCTCGATTGACCAAGTCTGCTGCTGCTGCACCGGATCCCACGCCACCAATCTCCCTTTGACGCTGTCGAGAATGGTTTTCTTGATCTTGGGGTCTTGCGGCAAGCCCGCAGCTACCATGTCGATGCCAAAATTCAATGCCAAATTCTTGAACGCGAAATCTTCCGGCGACTTGTAGTTGAATCCAACTTCATTGACGGGAATGTAAGTGAGACCGGTGAGGGGACTATAGGACATCGGTTGCCAACTGTGTGCGCCCAAAGGCCCAGGAACAATCGGCGCGGAGTCACGTTGTGGATAGCGGGCCACGTCACTCTCGATCGGGCGGCCAGTCTTCAGATCGATGCCTGTCGCCCAGTTAACGAATGTGAATGGCTTTGCCGAAATGAGTGCGCCAGTTGCGCGGTCGATGAGATAGAAGAAGCCATTCTTCGGAGCGTGCAATAGAACCTTACGCGGCTTACCATCGATGGGAATTTCGGCGAGAATGATCTGCTCCGCGGAATCGTAATCCCAATCGTCGGCTGCGTTTTCTTGATAGTGCCAAACGTATTCTCCTGTCTCTGGCTTCAGAGCAACTACAGAAGAAGTGAAAAGATTCGCTCCGCCCTTGGGACTGCGATATTTCTCGTTCCACGGTCCACCATTTCCAACGCCGATATAAAGAAGATCGAGATCGGGATCGTAAACGATAGCATCCCAAACCGTGCCGCCTCCTCCGATCCTCCACCATTCTCCTGTCCAAGTCTTGGCGGCTTGCGCGAGGATCGACTGCTCAAATGGTTTCGAAGGATCACCCGGCACGGTATAAAAGCGCCATGCGAGCTTGCCCGTATTCGCATCGTAGGCCGAGACATAGCCGCGTACGCCAAACTCCGCGCCGCCGTTACCGATAATCACCTTGCCTTTCACGATGCGCGGCGCGCCCGTAATCGTGTAGCGCCAGTGCGGATCGATCGTAAGCTGCTGCCAAATCGGAAGGCCGGTAGCGGCGTCAAGCGCGATCAGTCGTCCGTCGAGCGTTCCGATGAAAATCTTTCCCTGCCAGATTGCGACGCCGCGATTTACGACATCGCAACATGCGTTTACGCCCCACTGCGTCGGCACTTTCGGATCGTACGACCATAGTTTTGCGCCGGTTGCGGCGTTCAGCGCAAATACTTTGCTCCACGCGGTAGAAAAATACATCACGCCATTCACAATGAGAGGAGTAGCTTCCTGCCCGCGGTCGGTATCGAGGTCGAAATACCACGCCAAACCAAGCCGGCTCGCATTTTGATCGGTGATCGCTTTCAGCGGACTGAAACGCTGCTCGCTGTAGGTGCGCCCGTAAGTCAACCAATTTTCCGGTTGACTTTCAGCTTTTGCAATTTGGGTGTCGGTGACGTTGGCTGTTCCCAACGTCTGCGCATTTGTTTCGCGCGCTGAAGAAAAGTTGTCTCCGTGGAAAGATACAAGACCAAACACGACTGCAATGGCCACGCCAAAGCCGCGCATGTCCCCTCCCATGCACGCGAGTCTACACCGGCGAATCACCAACGCAAGCAGGCACCGCAAAGATACCGCGGAACCGCTCACTCGCCCGCGGCGCTCCGACAAACGTTCATTAATTAATGATTGCCGCCAGAGAGTAGCCGGATTATATCCTCCGGGAGCGGCACACCTTTCATGCGGTGAGGCTCGGTTGGATGGGCGCCCGCCCACACGCGTGTCTCCCATCCTTCCATGGCCAATGCTTCGTCGCGCAGAAATCTATGGTTAAGCACGAAGCTGCTTTTTCTCCATTCCGAAACACAAGATTCGGCTACGAGTTCGTCGCCATATCCCGACGGGATGATATACCGGGCGCGTGCTTCCACCACCGGAATGCCAATCACACCCCTCGCTTGAAACAACTCCTTCAAAGGAAGCCCAACCGCACGGAACAGCGCGGAAGTGCAGTTATCGAACCAGCGGAAGTAGTTCGCATAAAAAACTATCTTAGCCGGATCACAATCACTGAACTCGACTCGAATTCGAATACGATTCGTAAACATAGTTAGCTCTTGTGTAACAGAACTGCAAGCATCACGCCTCGCCACCTGAGTCTAAGTCGTCTTTAACTCAATCAGAACGATCCTGATCTCCATCGGTCCAAGATTTTCCACCGTATGGGGAGGGAGCGGCTCACTCCACTGGGCACAGGGAAATCTCGGTGTCGTTCCCGCCTCGCGGCTGTCGAAAAGAATCTTGCCGCTTTCATCTCGTCGAATGAAATGGCTCCAACTCTCGAGATAAGCCACGCCTCCCCATCGATGTGTGTGCAGCGGAACGACATCTCCCGCGGCAATGCGAGTGTGAATGACGCGCATGCGCTGGTCTTCCAGCAACAATTGATGGTGAGCTGGCGCAGCAACGAGCGCGTCCAGTGAGTCCGGCCACGGCCAGGTTTTCAGGTTGGGAAGATCAGGATTTTGGCTCACGCGGTCTTGGGAGATCTCATTTATCGCATCTTTTTATCGCATGTCCCGTCTCGGAATACAAATGCCGAATCTCCCGTGGAAACCGGCCTTTATTTTGTGTACCCAGGATATAAAAATTGATCCATCGTGGCTCGAAACGCACGCGTCGTCAGTTCGTCGAGCGGCAACTTGCGTAGGTCCGCGGAAAGAACTTCGATCCCCGAGGGTCCCGCGTAGCCTGCATTCTGCATGCACTGCACGAAGCCGCGAACATCGAACTCACCCTCGCCGCACAGCCGCCGGTGGTTGATTGTGTCCTCGTGCAAACTCCAGGGCGCAGCTACCGTGCCATCATTCAGTTCCACACCGACCACGTATTCCGCCGGGACCCGGCTCACTTCTTCATACGGAATGCCAAGCTTCACAATGTGCCACAGATCGAAAATGATTCCGCCGTTACCTGCACCAGCGCCTTGCACCATTGCCAGCGATTCCTCCAGAGTGCGAATCATCGCAAACGGCATCAGCTCGAAACCAATCCGAGTGCCGTGCTCCGCCGCCTCCTGGCAGAGAAGGGCGAATGCCTCGATAAGGTGCGGCAGCGAGCATGATTCCTGTAGGAAATCACCCACCTTAATATGATGCGCGGCAAGCCTCTCGGCGGCCTCAAACAGCTTCCACTTTCGGATGTCCGACGCCGTCTTGCGCTCGCCTTCAAGAAACCAATCCGAAAGAAATTCCAGCTCCACGTGCCGAATCCCGTTGTCCTCAAGAATGCGCTTCATCTCGTTGAGACTATCTGGCAGCGGATTCCACTCGATCCCTAAAATCGAATGGGCTGTACTCCCGGTCCGTGTGAGGAAGTCCCCCTGAGATCGTCCAATAAGAAGCCAACAACTCCACGAACTCCACGCCTGGCGTCATTCGGATTCTCCGCAAGTCGGCAGGTTCGGGGACATGTTAGATCTGGGCGCAGACCGACTTGCTTTCGGTGTAAAGATCCAATGCGGCTCGACCCATTTCGCGGCCCCAGCCCGATTGCTTGTAGCCGCCGAACGGCAAGGCCGGATCGAAAACGTTGTAGCAATTGATCCATACCGTGCCTGCGCGAATTTTTGCGGCCATGCGGTGGGCCTTGCTGATGTCGCGAGTCCACACCGCGGATGCCAGTCCATAAATCGTGTCGTTGGCGAAAGTGGCGACCTCTTCCGGTTCATGAAACGGAATCGCCGTGACTACCGGGCCAAAGATTTCTTCGCGCACCACTTTCATGTGCGGCTCAACATCTACCAGTACGGTAGGCTCAACAAAATATCCCGTGTCCCCGATTCGCTTGCCGCCCACGACGGTCTTCGCGCCTTCCTTCGTGTCGGAGTCTAGATAGCCACAAACGCGGCTTAACTGCTCTTCGGAAACGAGCGGGCCGAGATTTGTCGATGGATTGATTCCAGGACCGACAGTAAATTTCTTTGTCTCGCCTGCCACTCCCTCCACGACTTGATCGAAAATGCTTTTGTGGACGAACAGGCGAGAGCCGGCAGTACAGATCTGTCCCTGATTAAAGAAGATAGCGCTGGCACTGCCGGGAATGGCAACCTTCAAGTCGGCGTCGGCAAAAATAATGTTAGGAGATTTGCCTCCGAGTTCGAGCGAAACCTTCTTGAGATTTCCAGTCGCTGCCTTCGCGATCAGTCTGCCAACCTCGGTCGAGCCGGTAAATGCGATCTTGTCCACGCCCGGATGAGCAGCCAGCGCCGCACCCGCGATCTCGCCGAAACCCGGGACGATGTTCACCACGCCATCCGGAAAGCCAACTTCCTGAATCAGCTCGCCCAGCCTCAGAGCGGTGAGCGGCGTTTGCTCCGCGGGCTTAAGCACACATGTGCATCCCGCCGCCAGCGCCGGAGCGAGTTTCCAGGAAGCCATGATGAGGGGAAAATTCCAGGGGATAATCTGTCCTACAACGCCAACCGGCTCGCGCAGCGTGTAAGCGAGGAATTTTCCCATGGGCGCGGAAAGCGGAACCGTCGTGCCTTCGATTTTCGTGGCCCACCCGGCCATGTAACGAAACACCTCGACCGCGGTCGGGACGTCGACGATGCGTGAGAAAAAGAGCGGCTTGCCGTTATCCAGGGTTTCGAGTTCGGCAAGCTCCTCCAGGTGTTCCGCAATTAAATCAGAGAGCTTCCACAGAAGATGACCTCGTTGCGCCGGGGACATCTCGGGCCACGGGCCCGTCTCAAAAGCCCTGCGGGCGGCGGCAGCTACAGCCAAACCGATATCGGTTGTGTCGCCTTCCGCTACGTGCGCCAAAACCTCGCCAGTGGCGGGGTTATAGGTTTCAAAAGTCTTACCTGACTGCGCGCTCACCCATTCGCCGCCAATCAGCATTCCTCTGGGTCGGCTGAGAAACTTCTGGACAGACGGATCAATTTGAACCGGCGCGGTCGTGGTTACCATATATCCCCCCGTCTTTGGTCGCAGTTCGATCGTGCCATCACTGCGGTCGCCTGAAGCTTTAAAAGAGCTAGCGAATTAGGCTTCGCGTCAGTCTCGCGCGACCCAGTCGATTGTAGGCAGCCCGCGAATGATTGCAAGTGGGAACCGGAACGTAACCATGTCCCTATTGTGGGAACTGAACTTCATCTTTACGAAATCTTTACGAATTCCTTAACCCGCTTTTACGCCGGGAGCGGTCTACTTATTTGTTCACGGTTTCTCAGTGCGGAGGAGCGGAAGCAATGTGGGTAGCAGCTACGTTTGTGACCATTGCGTTGCTGGCGGCGGGATTCATGGTGTGGTTTCTAGTTGCCTTGCTGCGCGAGTGTTCTCCCACTACCGATTGCTCGGTGGTTCGAGTGCGTCGGGTGCCGGCGAGGGAGACCCTAGTAAATCTGGGACGAGTCCGGGCCGATGATGGTTACTACGCGAGGCAGTTCAAAGGTGGCAACTACTACCTAGGCTTATTAGAGAGTGAAGGTCATGCAAAAGAATATAGTTAGTGCGCCACTAGGACAATTCGGGTGAAGTTTTTGTAGATCGGAGCCGATACGATGCAGGACGCAATCTTTCTTGCGGTAACGATTTTATTTTTTGCGATTTCGCTCGCTTACGTGGTCTTTTGCGAGCGCGTGCGTTGAGACAAATATGACTTCCGAACCAATCATCATGCTGGTTATTTGTGCGGGCCTGCTCGCCTACCTCGTCTACGCCATGCTGCGGCCGGAGAAATTCTGATGACGGCGAATGGATGGCTGCAAATCTTTTTCCTGCTGTTGACGGTGTTCTTGATCACCAAGCCGCTGGGCAGTTTTATGGCGCGGGTGTTCGGAAGGGAACGGACGTGGCTCGACCCTGTGATGCGGCCGGTTGAACGAGTTCTCTACAAGCTGACCCGCGTGGACGAAGATCACGAGATGGATTGGAAGGAATACGCGCTGGCGCTGCTATTGTTCAGTGGCGTTTCCATGATTCTGCTGTACGTTTTGCAGAGGGTGCAGCAGTGGGCATTTCTTCCTTGGAATCCACAGAAGCTGCCCGGCGTGCCTCAGGCGCTGGCCTTCAACACTGCCGCATCGTTCACGACAAATACAAACTGGCAGAGTTATGTGCCCGAAACCACCATGAGCTATCTCACGCAAATGGTGGGTTTGGCATATCACAACTGGGTTTCAGCGGCAGCGGGCATAGCTTTGGCCATGGCTTTCATTCGCGGCATCGCACGCCGCGAGCAGAGGACCATCGGCAACTTCTGGGTAGACATGGTTCGGGGTACGCTGTGGATTCTGGCTCCCCTCTGCTTGGTGGGCGCACTGTTGCTCGTGTCGCAGGGCGTAGTGCAGAACCTCAAGCCCTATGACACCGTGCAACTGCTCGATCCGTACCAGACGCCGCAATTGGGCTCCGATGGCAAACCGGTCAACGGATCGGACGGCAAACCACTGGTGCAGACCGTGACGCAGCAGGTAATCGCGCAAGGACCGACCGCGTCGCAGGAAATCATCAAAGAGCTCGGCACCAACGGAGGAGGCTTTTTTAATGCGAATAGCGCACACCCGTTCGAAAATCCGACGCCATTCACCAACTTTCTGGAAATGTTCTGCATTCTCGCAATTCCCTCCGCGTTTACATACACGCTGGGAAAAATGACAGGCTCTCCGCGCCATGGCTGGGCCGTATGGGCTGCTATGGCCTTGCTGTTTCTGGCAGGAGTAACGACTGCGTATTGGGCGGAGGCACGAGGAAATCCTTTATTGGCTGATGCTGCACAGCACGGTCTGCAGCATCACTCTTCGACCGTGCAAGCCACGGCGAACCTCGAAGGCAAAGAAGTGCGGTTCGGTGTGGCAAACTCAGCGCTTTTCGCCACCGTCACGACTGACACAAGTTGCGGAGCAGTCAACTCGACGCACGATTCCTTTACCCCACTAGGCGGCATGGTGCCCATGATTAACCTCATGCTCAGTGAGGTAATTTTCGGCGGAGTCGGCGCGGGAATGTACGGCATGCTGGTGTTTGTGATTCTCTCCGTCTTCATCGCTGGATTGATGGTCGGCCGGACGCCGGAATATCTCGGCAAGAAGATCGAAGCCTACGACGTAAAGATGGCGATGCTGGTGGTACTGATTTTTCCCCTTGTCATTTTGACGTTCACGGCAATTTCGGTTTTGTACAGCTTCGGCACCTCCTCCATGGCAAATGCGGGTCCACATGGATTCAGCGAAGTGCTATACGCGTTTACCTCAGCAACGGCCAACAATGGATCAGGGTTTGGCGGGATCAACGCAAACACGCTCTGGTACAACACGTCGCTCGGTTTCGCCATGCTGTTGGGTCGCTTCATGATGATTCTGCCAATGCTGGCGATCGCCGGGAACCTGGCGGGCAAAAAACAAGCTCCCGCAACGCTGGGCACTTTCCCCGTGACGGGGCCTCTGTTTACGGTGCTGCTGATCGGTGTGGTGATAATCCTGGGCGCGCTGACATTTTTCCCAGCGTTGAGTTTGGGACCGATTCTCGAGCACCTGCTGATGCTGGCTGGCAAGACCTTTTAGGCAAATATGGTAAGCAAAAAATCAAAACGCAGTCTGTGGGACATGAAGATCGTGCGCCGTGCGGCATGGGATTCGTTGATCAAGTTACATCCCGTCACCATGATGCGCAATCCCGTGATGTTCGTCGTGGAAGTGGGAAGCGTGGTGACCACGATACTTCTCGTTATGGAGCGATCACAGGGGAAACCCGGATTCGGATTCAATCTGCAGATCACGCTGTGGCTGTGGTTTACGGTGTTGTTTGCCAACTTCGCTGAGGCGATGGCGGAGGGTCGCGGCAAGGCGCAGGCTGATGCCTTGCGGCGCGCCAAAGCTGAGACCATGGCGAACCGTCTTCTTCCTGATGGGAAAACCGAGACCGTGCCGGGATCGAAGTTGCGTTGTGGCGACTTGGTGCTTGTCGAGGCAGGCGAGTTCGTGCCGGGTGATGGCGAGATCGTCGAAGGCGTTGCGTCCGTGGATGAGTCGGCCATTACCGGAGAGTCTGCGCCCGTGATTCGCGAGGCCGGTGGCGACCGCTCGGCCGTGACGGGAGGTACACGCGTGCTCTCGGATTGGGTGAAGATAAAGATCACATCCAATCCCGGCGAGACTTTTCTGGATCGCATGATTGCGCTAGTAGAAGGCGCGGAGCGGCAAAAAACGCCGAATGAAATTGCCCTGAACATCCTTTTGGCGGGTCTGACAATTGTGTTCTTGCTGGCTGTAGTCACGCTGCAGCCCTTCGCGATTTATGCGGGCGCGCCGCAGACCGTGTTCGTGCTGGTGTCCTTATTGGTATGCCTGATTCCGACCACGATTGGCGGATTGCTTTCGGCGATTGGGATTGCAGGCATGGATCGATTGGTGCAGCACAATGTTCTGGCAATGTCGGGACGCGCCGTCGAGGCTGCCGGCGACGTGAACACACTCCTGCTCGACAAGACCGGCACGATTACGCTGGGCAACCGCCAGGCCACTGAGTTCGTAATGGCGCCCGGCGTCACAGAGGCGATGCTTGCGGATGCGGCCCAGCTTTCTTCGCTGGCTGACGAAACCCCTGAGGGACGTTCAATTGTGGTGCTGGCGAAAGAGAAGTACGGACTGCGCGGGCGCGAAATGAGTTCGCATGATGCTGAGTTTATCCCGTTCAGTGCGACCACGCGCATGTCAGGCGTGAATCTCAATGGCCGCGCTATCCGCAAAGGCGCTACCGACGCAATTGCGAAATATCTTGAAGAGCAGGGAAGCCCGCTTCCCACGGAAGTGCGCTTGGCGGTGGAAACCATTTCTCGCTCCGGCGGAACCCCGCTGGTGGTTGCCGAGAATGGCCGTGCCATGGGAGTGATCCACCTGAAAGACATCGTGAAGGGCGGCATGCGCCAGCGTTTTGATCAGCTGCGTGCGATGGGAATCAAAACCGTGATGATCACAGGAGACAATCCGCTGACCGCAGCCGCAATCGCGACCGAGGCTGGTGTCGACGACTTTCTTGCGCAGGCCACGCCAAAAGACAAACTCGATTTGATTCGCCGCGAACAAGGGCAGGGAAAACTGGTCGCCATGACCGGCGACGGAACCAACGATGCGCCAGCGCTGGCACAGGCCGATGTAGGCGTCGCAATGAATACCGGAACCCAGGCAGCGAAGGAGGCCGGCAACATGGTGGATCTGGATTCCAATCCGACCAAGCTGATTGAGATCGTTGAGATCGGCAAGCAGCTATTAATGACACGCGGCGCACTGACGACCTTCTCGATCTCGAATGACGTGGCCAAATACTTTGCCATTATTCCGGCAATGTTTGCCGGTACATTTCCCGTTCTGCAGACGTTGAACATCATGCGGCTCGCGACGCCACAGTCAGCGATCCTGTCGGCTGTCATCTTTAATGCGCTGATCATTGTGGCTCTGATTCCACTGGCGCTGCGCGGAGTGAAGTACATCCCTCAGGGAGCGGCCGTGCTGTTGCGTCGAAACCTGCTGGTCTATGGCGTGGGCGGAGTAATCGTTCCCTTCATCGGAATTAAGTTAATCGACTTGCTGATCGTGCGAGCGGGGTTGGCCTGAGAGCGACCATGAAAAAGAATCTGATCATTGCTGTGCTAATGACGCTGGTAACCACTGTATTGTTCGGCTTGCTGTTTCCCCTTCTGATTACCGGGCTGGCGCAAGTTTTATTTCCAAAGCAGGCAAATGGCGAATTGCTGACGCGCAATGGCCACATAGTTGGATCTCGGTTGATCGGCCAAACATTTTCGTCGCCGGGTTATTTTCACTCGCGCCCCTCGAGCGCCGGCGCTGGATACGATGCGGGCAACTCGAGTGGATCGAATCTGGGACCGACAAATCAATCTCTCATCTCGCGAGTGCAGGGAGATGCTGATCGGTTGCAGCCTGAAAACCCCACAGCAGCGATTCCGATCGATCTGCTAACTACATCGGGATCCGGACTCGATCCTCACATTTCGCCCGAGGCGGCGGAATTTCAAGTGCCGCGTATCGCGAAAGAGCGAAGACTCAGCGCAGACGTAGTGCGTGAAGCTGTTCGTCAGCATACAGAGTCCCGGCAATTTGGATTTTTGGGTGAAGCGCGAGTCAACGTCCTCGAATTAAATCTGATTTTGGATGAGATTTCATCGAAGCCTGTACACCGATGAAACCCATGCGACCGTTTTCTACTCTATGACTTTGGAGATGTACTCATCGCCTACGAAGTTCTTACTAATTCTTTATCGCTTAAGAGATTTAAGGATTTACCAAGAATTAAATTCTAGGGACCGCAGCGAACCAAGTTGAACCGCGCGTTAACCGGCGATGCAGTGCCGCTCAAATGTGCAACATAAACGGGGCGTGATGAAAACTAAAACTCAATTACGTGAATCAAAGCTGGTCTTACAAATAGTGGTGGCTTTTACCTTAGCGGTTGCATTCGTGCCACGCTCTAAAGCCCAGACTCAGGCTTCGCTTAATACTGAAGCAAATGTGGCGGCTCCGAATGAACCTGCAGGAGGCGGGTCTGCCCGGGACAGCGGAGCGACCGGCGCTACTTCTTCCGCGGCAACCGCACCAGCCGCCGCTATACCCGACCCTCGGATATCGGCGGTTGAGCAAGAGCTCGCTGCCATGAAGGCACGCATCGAGCAGCTCGAAGCGGAACTAAAGAGCCGCACCGCCGCACAACCTTTGTCTGCGATACCGGCAACCGCCGTGGCGGCAGTTCCCGCAAAATTGGAAGCGGCGCCGGCACCGGCGAGCGCGAGTCCCGCCGTGGCATCTTTGCAAGCGCCTGGCGATTCCACGGCCGCGCCCGCGAAAAAAGAAAAGATCGCGCCTTTTTCCGATTGGGATTGGACATGGCTCAACGGCAATCCGCGGAACAAAGACACGGCTTTCGATTCAAAGTTCTTCACCCCCGAGATCCGCGCTGACGTTACCTATAACTACGATTTCAACAAACCGGTCGACAATTCGATAGGCGGGTCGAGCGAAATGTTTCGCTCCAACGAAATTGGAATCGAGCAACTGGGTGTTGGCGGCGATTTCCATCTCGACAACGTTCGCGCCCGGCTGATGACTCAGTTCGGCATGTACTCCACGGCGACGGTGCGCAATGATGCCAGTTATACCAAGGGGCAATGGCAGCTCAACGACGCCTACCGGTATTTGTCGGAGGCCTACGGCGGTTATCACATTAATGTGCTGAACGGCATCAACATCGACGCGGGAATTTTCATGTCGTACGTCGGATTGTTCAGTTATTACAATTACGATAACTGGGCTTACCAGCCTTCGTACGTTTCTTCCAATACTCCGTGGTTCTTCACCGGCTTGCGAATCCAGATTTTTCCCAATCCACACCTGAAGATTGAGCCGTGGATCATCAACGGATGGCAGTCCTACGCCTCGGCCAACACGCGCAAGGGTTTGGGCGGACAGATCAAGTGGACTCCGAAACCATGGATCAATGTGATCTCCAACAATTACGGTCTCGGTCACGACGACCTGTACATACCGAATCGCGGCCGAGTCCACACAGACAACAGCGTCGAGATCAAGTATTACGACCACCCGGAGAAGACGCTCGACAAGCTGGCCTTCTCTGTCACCGGCGATATGGGTTGCGAATTTGGCCCCAGCACGGCGACTCTAGCAGGCGTGAGCTGCTTCGGTAACAAGAAAGACCCGCTTGGGCCAGTGAGTGCCAATTTTCCGAAAGGAGGGATCGACCCCAAGCAGAGCTTTATTGGTTACATGTTCTATAACCGCGCATGGTTCAAGAAGGACAAGTACGGATTAACGCTCGGCGGCGGCCAAATCAACAATCCAGGCCGCTATCTGGTGCTTGTTCCGCCCATCAACGGGGAGACTGCGTCCTCTGCCGCTATCAATGCACCGTACTTTACCGGAAATCCCGGAGACCCGTTCAAGGCTTGGGATTCTTCGATCACCTTCGATTACATGCCGAAGCAGTGGATCACTTTCCGCTGGGAGGCAGACTATCGCCACGCGAACGTTCCGTACTGGACGGGTCACGGCGGAATCACGCCGCCGGGTTCGGGGGGAGTGCCTTACACCAACAACGGATCTCCGCAGTTCTTTGCCTGCAACGACGGGAATACGTCCGGAGCATTATCCCTCGGCGCTGCGCAAGCGGCCTGCGGATCACAAGGCAGCAGCGTATGGTTTCCTGATTTGCGCAAGGACGAAATGTTGGTCGACTTTGACATCATGGTCAAGTTCTAGTGTTGACCGCAGAATTCTGGTACGGATTCTGCTTCATGTGCCCAAGCGATCTGAAATGGAGGTGGAATCATGTCTAGGCACTGGCGGACTGTTCTCGCGATCATTGCGGCTGTGTTCCTGGTGGGGGCTATAGCAGTGAGTACAGCCGCAGCCCAAAGCGAGAAATCAACGGGTATGGTTTCTCCAACGCCGGAGGCTGAAAAGGTTGAAAAAGAAAGGAAGCTCGCCGCCGCAACCGATGCGGCTAAGCAACTGTTGCTCGCGATGGACACGAACAAGAGTGGCAAGATCTCCAAGGAAGAATGGATGAAATTTATGGAGGCAGAGTTCGACAGATTAGACACGGACCACAGGGGACAATTGGACGTTAAAGAGTTAACGCAATCACGAGTGCGGATGCGTCCATACGTCGGCAAGTGACCTCGAATGAGCCTGCGACTCGGGGGATGGAAGGTGCGCGGATACAGAGTGAGTGTTTCGGCTGCGTGCCCAGGAGGCGTGCTGTAGTGCGCACGCTTACCCACGGCGGAGGCGCATCCTCCCGCAAACGTCGTGCCAGCGGTGGACGCTAGCTTGTTCACAAGAGATCAGGTCAGAACTGAAACCAGGGCAGCAAGTGGTAACGAACGCACTCGTCCTGGACCACGTGCTCTGCTCATGCTTTCGGATGGCTCCAACCTTTTTGTCGCATCCGTTTCGCCGCGGTTTGCGACCCAATTCATGGTTGCGTCGCAGGCTTCGCACGGAAGATGCCCTTGAAGTTTTCGCGATACTGAAGGAAGACCAGTACCCACAGCACACAGGCCACCAGAGCCGGAGCAATGCTCGCCGGCGCAAGCGTCAGGTGAAACGCAAGGATGTTGTAGAGTTCCGCCGCCAACACTGTCAGCGCTAGTGGCACGAAGTAGCCCGAAAGCAACAGCAGCCCACCGAGTACTTGAATCGCGAAGAAGAATGCGGCAAAATGCGACTCGCTGACGGAGACAAGAAACTGAAGTGTGAGCGGATTCGTCGGCAGCGGCTGGTGGATGAAGTTGAGAAATCCGTTCAGCCCAAAGACCGTAAAGATCAGGCCGAGTAGATAGCGAGCAATAATAGAAGTAATTTTCATGGGTGTCCTTTCTTAATGTGTCGCGCCTAGAAGGTCTGCGCGTGCGTCTGCACGGCCTGAAGGTGCGGTGCAAGAAACGCGTTACGGTCCTGTCCCTGGTTCAGTATAGCGGTCCCCCCTGCGGTGAGGAAGGTCGCGTCCGTCACGCCAAGAAAACCAAATACGGACCGCAGATACGGCTCCACGAAATTGAACGAGGCCATCTGCGTCTGGGTGTCGTAGATGCCGCCGGTTGCGATGATGAAGGTCGCCTTCTTGCCGGTAATCAAGCCCTTCGGCCCTCCCTTCCCGTAGGAAAAGGTCCTGCCGACACGCGCAATCTGGTCGATCCATAGCTTGAGCACGGAAGGCACACCAAAGTTATGCATGGGCACTCCGATGACATACTCATCGGCCTGCTCCAATTCGGTGAGCAGGGAGTCAGAGAGCGAAAGCAATTGCTTCTGCTGCGGAGTGCGGGCCTGTTCCGGCGTGTAGACGGCACCGACCCATTCCGCATTGATCGGTGGCATTGCTGTTGCGCTGAGGTCGCGGTTTATGACCTTTCCATCCGGGTGCGAAGCTTTCCATTGGGTGACGAACGCAGCGGTCAGCTCGCGGGAGACTGACCGACCGTAGAGTGGACTGGAGTCGATATGTAGCAAAGTCGACATTGAGAATTCCTCCTGCACGACATATGATTAGTAATCAACATATGTCGATTCACAAAATAAACAAGTGTCGTTTAGTCTGCAAGAGTATCCTTAATAGTAGGAATGGCCCAGCTTCTCCAACCCGAGACCGGAACAACGGACCCGCGCATCCTGCGCAGCCGACGCATGCTCATGGATTCACTGGCCAAGCTATTGATAAAACATGAGTTCAGCGATATTTCCATTCAGGAGATCGCCGACGAGGCAACGCTAAATCGGGCCACCTTTTACCTGCACTATCCAGATAAGAACGCGCTGCTGCAAGCCATGACAGAATCCCGCTTCCGCGATCTGATCGAGCGCCGCGGCATCACCTTTACCGACTGCCATGGAGCCCTGCGCGCCATTGCACTCGGCGTCTGCGACTATCTTGCGGAGTCCACAAGCTGTCCGAGTCAGTTGGCTCGGATGTCGCTCGAAGGCTCCATCATCCCCGTCGTCGAGGGCATGTTCAAAGAAGGCCTAGCCCTTCATGGGACGGCACCAAATGTCGATGCGGCACTGCTGGCGACCACCGCAGCCTGGGCCGTTTTTGGAGCCGCGCGCCGCTGGTTTCAAACCCCCAACCGTATCCCCGCCGAGGAGATGGCCGCCAGGATTGAAACCATGGTGACGCCGGTCCTTTTCGGCGCCTCTCAATAGCTGAGGGTCACGGAAAGCACAGTCACCTCGAAAGGCGTCATTATTGTGAATTACGAGCGTGCAGGCGCAGTCCCAACCGGATGTGTCTAAACATTCGCGGGCGGCCCGGGCATTTGCCGCCTTGAACGTTGCTATCCGCATAAGTATCCTCGTTACGTGGAAGACGAGAAAAAGATTGAGGCCCCTGAGTCTGGAAAGGGGGACATTGTACACGGGCTGGCGAAGGCGGTACTGTCCGCTGTGCCTGTCGTCGGCGGGCCTGCTGCGGAACTCTTCGCTATGGTCGTAACACCCCCGTTGGAAAAGAGGCGCACTAAATGGATGCATGATGTGGGAGAGACGCTGGACAAACTGAAGGAGAAGGGCATCGACGTTGATGAACTGTCGAAAAATGAGGCCTTTATATCAACGGTATTGCACGCAAGCCAAGCGGCCCTCCGAACTCATCATCAAGAGAAGTTGGAGGCGCTGAAAAACGCTGTCGTCAATGTTGCGGTGGGTAACGCTCCGAATGAAGACATCCAGACGATGTTCATCAACTTGGTCGATTCGTTGACTCCTTGGCACATCAAAATTCTGCGGTTCTTCCAAAATCCGGGTGAACTTGGACGGATGAAAGGCATACGTCCCGAAGGAATGTACATGGGTTCCCCGTCGCAAATACTTGAACAGTATTATCCAGAATTGAGAGGGCAGCGAGAGTTCTACGATCTAGTAGTCCGTGACCTGCACGCTCGTGGATTGTTCAGTCTTGACTCACTTCACACGATGATGACAGCAAACGGTACGTTCACCAAGAGAACGACGCAGCTAGGCGATGAGTTCCTAAATTTCATCTCCTCACCGCTATAGGCGGGGCGGCCCGACTTTTGATCTTGCGGGCATTACCAATAGTGGGAACGGTGTGCACAAAGATCGTTAAAGGTGGCCACCCGCCTCTAATTGACAAATAGGCGGCAAGCCCGGTAAATCATTGGCGGCCTATAACGCGAATTCGCATCCTGCATGCCTTTGAGGGTCAATGCAATGACCGAGTGGGAAGCCAGACTCAAGCGGCTCTTTGGCAGTACATATCCGCTAGCCAAGCATCTCGCCGAGATTACGTGTCTGTTTCTCCTTCTCCTTTTCTGCCTGTTCGTCGTTCGGCAAGCCGTTCCCCTGGTCTTTCCTTCATCCGAGAGTCTTGGGCAGATCCTTCACATCGTGGATTCATATGGCGCTCTGCTTGGCATCGTGGGTTATGCGATTTGGATTACCCTCGACATGATCGCCATCCTGGTTGCGCGTGCGAGAGTATTTGCGAAATCATTCAGAAAGGTCGACCGATCATGATCCCACCATTCGACTACAAAGAATATCTCGCGTGCTCCGCGATGACTCTTATTGGTTCCACGGTCATCGCCCTAGGGATCGCAATCTATTTTGTTCTTGCCGGGGTACCCGCCGCGTCGATCGATGCCGCAATGACAAGGTACTCGGTGCCATGGTTCGTTTTCTGGCACATATGGTGCCGCGTCGGCTCACAGGTTAAATTGCGCATCCAAGAACATGAGAGCAAGGATTCGTAGCTGAACCTGTTGGAGAGAAACCCGGAGGGGGAAACCGGGAACCGGGAAACCGGAGACAGACGGTCCCCATTTTTCTGCAAACCGCTGGCGGCCAAAATGGGGTCAGTCCCGTCCTGTCCCCAGTTTTTCCAGTTTCTACCAGTTTTAAGACGAAAGACTCATGTCAGTGCGTTTGGCAAAAACCACATTCGCAAGGTTTTTTGTCGGCCGCTCGATCTGGATCGAGTACGTAGTGCCCGCACTTGTCGCAGTGAGCTCCTTCAGTGTCGGGAACCAACACTCCGTTCTTGCAAGCTGGACACAGTGGACGGCTGCCTTTCCGTATTTCATCTAACGATTCTCTTAATTCTTGCGTTCTCTTATCGTCCCCCATCCCCTTCGTTCTGGCAGGACTCTTTTTCGCTTGATTAGTGGGCAAATCCCTAACTGGGGCATCAACTGGACTCATGCAACACCTCCTTTATTATTTGAATCGATCGCGCCGCCTTTCCAGTCTTTACCAACAGTGAGCGTCGTCTCTTCCGTCCACTCAGTTTTGTCCCTTATTTCAAACACCAGCTTGTACGCAGAAGGAGGGAACTCTCGCGGCAGCTGAATCATTATTTGCTGGCTGATGGCCTCGTCGCGTTCCAACCAATCATAGTTGGTAAGTATGTCAAATGCAGATCCAATCGTCGCCCAGCGGACTCGCATTTCCGTCGATATGTCCTCACGCGGAAGAGGCTTATACAGCCTCAGTCCAGTTCCTTCGTGATCAATTTGCATTTTTGCCAAGCCGATATTCTTTACTCGGACACTGATAACCAAATAGTGACTCTCGCCATCGAACTCTATTCTGCCGCTTAGTGCCGTTTCGAGTCGAGGCTTGTATGGTCTGTCCCTGAAATAGTTTCGGTAAGCCCAAAAGGCACCGCCACCAACCACGATCGTCTCTACGATATTTTTGATTGATTCTATGTAAATGTGAAGGGGTGTTTTGGATGACTCTGGAAGAAGAGACAACAATGAAGGAGCAAACAATGGAAAATCTCTCACATTAAGTGGCCGTTCTCTTTGACGAAGCACGAAGCCTATTGTCTTCCAGCATGGGAGTAGTTAGTCTCCTAATACCGCGAAGGCACCACACCGCGAATATAGATACCACAATTCATCGCGGAATGTTATGGGATTCTTCTGTCCCTGCGGTTCCCCCTTACCCCGAAGGAAGCAGCGTTGCAGCCCGCGCCTCTGACAGAATGCGGACGGGCGGCTCAGGCTTTTGATCTTGCTGGCATCACCAACGAGCCCAACTTCCGGCCGCCATTCGATCGAATCAGTGACCCACAGATTCCTCTGACGAGGCTAAAAATTGGAGTAGCTGTCGATTTTCGGTCTCTCGAACGACTATCTGATAACAGAACGATGAGCTACGGCTCTGAGTCGCAGCAAACAAAGAGTCACAAGGAGACCTGGTTCTGTGACCGGCCGGACCGGTGAGTAAGAGATTAAAGTTGACCATCCGAACGTCAGTTAAGCTTCTCTGATACCCCATTGACGAGCGATTGCAGAAGCGTTGTTGTGTCTGGACATTGGGCAAGTCCAGCACTCTGGCCGGCCCATAAGGCCAGGAATTCGCTCCGTCCGGCCTGCTGTGCTGGCAGGGCGAGGTTCCGCATGAGAGTCCGTTGTAGCGGGTACGGGAGAACAGCGACGCCGGGCCGGTTCATCTCTTCCAGAAGTTGATTGTGGATGCCGCGTGCCAGGCGTCCGGTGAACCCACGTGTAAGCGAAGTTCGGCTCGCCTTTCCGCTCAGGATCGCCTCGCGGTGCAACGAGCTTGCTCCAGACTCTTCGCACGCAAGAAAGACCGTTCCCATCTGCACACCTTCAGCACCGAGCGCGAAAGCTGCGGCGATGCCGCGGGCATCGGCGATTCCTCCGGCTGCTACCACCGGTATCCCGACGGCATCCACGATCTGCGGTACCAGAGAGATCGTCCCTGTGAGGGAATCTTCCGAAGAGCGCAGGAACGATCCGCGATGTCCGCCGGCCTCGAATCCGGATGCTACAACCACATCGACACCGGCTTGCTCCAGGGCGATGGCCTCGTCCCGTGTCGTCGCGGTGCCGATCGTGACGATGCCCTGGCGATGACACTCCTCGAGAATTTCCTTCGGCGGAATGCCGTAGATGAACGAGAAGGCAGGCACCTTGGCATCGAGCAGAACGCGCACCTGATCTTCGAAGCGAAGCGGCTTGTATGGTGAGAACTGCGGCTTGCTCGCACCGAGCGCCTCAAGATGCGGAGCTAGATGAGAGAGCGCGCGTTCGAAGGCTTCAGCATCGGACGTTGTTGCACCCTCGTCCTCCATCGAAACCCAGAGGTTCATGGCGAAAGGTTTGTTGGTCAATGAACGGATCTCGGCGATGACCTCTTGAATCGCTGACGGGGCCAGTCCAAGCGCGCCGAAAGAACCCAGGCCCCCGAAGTTTGATACAGCGGCGGTAAGGCGCTGTGAGGGAAAGCCTCCAAGTGGCCCCTGGATGATCGGATACTCAATTCCGAGTTTGTCTGAAACGCGCGTCCTGTTCCATGCTGAGTTTCGTTTCGCCATAGTCAAATGCAGAGGCGGGTCTCCCGCCTACTCACGCCTCGACTTCATGCCTCGACTTCCAGGATGACTTCAACAGCCACGGGCGCGCCCAGAGGAAGACTCGCCACGCCTAACACCATACGGACTGAGGTCTTGCCTTCTCCAAAGACATCACGGAATAGTTCGGAGGCAGCGTCGGCAACTTTTGGTTGATCGAAGAAGTCTCCATGGGTTGCGAGATAGACGCATAGTCGAACAACGCGGGTTACTTTATCGAGTGAGCCTAGCTTCTGCCTTGCCGCTGACAAAACATTTAGAGCGGCAATGCGGACCGCCTCTCTACCTGCGTTTGCATTCAGTTCTTTTCCGAGACGACCGACGAACTTCGGCTTGTGTCCGATGGCAGGAAGCATCCCGCTGAGGAAGAGCAGGTTGCCGGTCTGTACGGCCTCGACATAGGCGCCGAACGGAGTGGGCGGTGGCGGGAGTTCGATTCCGAGTTCCTGCAGCCGGCGCTCCACGTTTGCCGGCTGCGAACCTTGGCCGCTTACCATTTTCCTGAGTGCGCACCACCGTCCACGTGCAGCACCTCCCCCGTCACATAACGGGCCTCTGTGAGATAAACCACGGCTTCCACGATATCCTTCACGTCGCAGATTGTACCCATCGGTGAGAGCGTCTTCAGAAAGTCCTTCGGGTTGTTCTTGTGCAGCGGCGTGTCCACTGCGCCGGGCGCGACCGCGTTGAAGCGAATTTTCTCCTTCGCATACTCCGTTGCCAGGCTCAGCGTGATGGCTTCAAGCCCGCCCTTGGTGATCATCGGAACCGATGCCGTAATACCTGCAATCGGGTTGTTTACCAGCGAAGCCGTAATGGTAACGACGCTCCCGCCAGACTTCTGCGCAAGCATCTGCTTGACCACTCCCTGGGTGACATAGAGAAAGCCTTCGAGGTTGGTAGAAGATAGCGCTTTGAAGTCTTCAGCCGTGTATTCAGTGAAGGGTTTTGTGAAGAAGATGCCGGCATTGTTGACCAGCGCGTCGATGGATCCAAACCTCTGGACGGCTGTCTCTACGACCTTCGAAGCGACAGCACTTTCTCCGATGCTGCCACCTACGAGTGCCAAATGATCAGATTCGATGAACGTACCCAACTTCGTGATGTTGCGCGAGTTTGCGACAACATTGTATCCGCGATCAAGGAACGACCGGACTACGCCAGCTCCGATGCCTTGCGAACCTCCCGTTACAATGACCGTTTTCAGTTTGCTTGCCATAAATCAGCCTCCTTGGCCGTCGGTTAAAAATGCGAGATGATTCAAGTCCAAGCGTCTGGCTTCTTTTGGAAATCCCCACTGCTCTGCTTTAACAACGTCGTCATCACCTTGCCGTCGATTCCCCAAGAAGTGTTGAAATGGCTCATTGCTCAAAACCCTTACTTGGTGCCGCTCGACGCCGCTGGGATGAACTGGAAAATCTTGTCCGTCACAAGTGTTCCGTCCGCAAGCTTCTCC
>Ga0210390_10000010_pt1 | contig 262339 bp, 254 predicted proteins | sample IncBWH11OmetaG_FD_161050 | JGI IMG/M metagenome (GOLD analysis project Ga0210390, IMG submission 161050) | Forest soil microbial communities from Barre Woods Harvard Forest LTER site, Petersham, Massachusetts, United States - Inc-BW-H-11-O ... | reverse complement strand
AACCTTTTCCGGTGCGACCACCGTGACGGGGACAGTTGCAGGCACAGAGATCGTCTTAGAGCCTTCCTGATACTGGACCACCAGTGTGGTGCCGTTGCCTTTCTGTACCGTGCCGTTTGTCATGCGTGAGTGCGATATGGCAGGGCGGGAGACGGAGCCATTGGTCATGCTGCTGTGAGTAGTTGCACCCGGCGGGTCTGTCAGAACACTACCTTCTGCAGCTCCACTCAGCTCAGGGGGAAATATGAAGATTTTCTTCGCAACTTCTTTTCCATCCGGCTGCTCAGTCGAAGCGACGCCGACATAAGACGCGGACGTGACATGACTCAAATCCGACGGTATCTGCTTATAGGTTGTGAGGGGCTGCTTGACATCAACGTGGACCGCGCCTGCAGGTGTCATAACATCAAGCGACTTGCCATCAAATGACTGGAGCTTTCCGATAACACCGTCAATCGGAGTGGCCGCTTGCTGTGCCTCCGTCACACCGATGCCGAGCGCGCACGCGAGAAGAGTTAAGCCGAGACGCTGCATCACGCCTCGGAGCACAGACTTGGTCTCATGGGGCGAGGAATCAGCTCGGTACGTTTGTGAGATTTTCATTTCTTTCTTCTCGATGATCATTTTTTTCTCCTTAATTGTTGTTTCTTTTTCCTTTGGTTTAGCTCCGGATGAATGCGAGGATGTCCGCATTGATCACGTCGGCATTTGTGGTCATCATGCCGTGTGGGAAGCCTGGGTAAATTTTGAGCGTGGCGTGCTTGAGCAGTTTGGCCTGTAGCAGTGAAGCGTCTTTGTAGGGTACGATTTGGTCATCGTCACCCTGCATCACGAGAATCGGCACCGTGATCGCTTTCAGATCGCCCGTTTGGTCTGTCTCCGAGAAAGCCTTGATGCCTTCGTAGTGAGCGAGTGCACTGCCCATCATCCCCTGACGCCACCAATTCTGGATGATTCCCTGCGACACCTTCGCGCCGGGTCTATTGAAGCCGTAAAACGGACCAGTAGGGACATCGAGAAAGAACTGCGCGCGGTTCGCAGCCAGCGCCTTGCGGAAGCCGTCGAACACTTCGATCGGAGTGCCGTCCGGATTTTTATCGGTCTTGACCATGAGCGGGGGAACAGCGGCGATCAGCACGGCCTTGGCTACGCGGCCCTGAGGCTCGCCGTACTTCGCGACATAACGCGCCACCTCGCCACCACCGGTCGAATGGCCAATATGGATCGCATTCCTCAGGTCGAGATGCTCGGCCACCGCCGAGGCGTCAGACGCATAATGGTCCATGTCGTGGCCGGTGGCCACCTGCGAGGAGCGACCGTGACCGCGCCTGTCGTGCGCAACGACACGATAGCCATTGGCTAGGAAGAACAGCATTTGAGTGTCCCAGTCGTCCGACGACAGAGGCCAACCGTGGTGAAACACAATGGGCTGTGCGTCCCTTGGACCCCAGTCCTTATAGAAAATCTGCGTATTGTCTTTGCTTGTAATCATTGGCATATCGTTTCTCTCCTGGTTCTGGTTGTGAAGTTGTCGAAGCCGCCATCCCATGCAAAAGTGGAGCCGGTTTCCCGATTGCTGCACCTGCAGCAAGAACACCGAGTGTTTTCAAAACATCGCGTCGGTTAGGGTGAAACATTGTGCAACCTCCGGCTCATCAGGGCTCCTAGAATCTCACTCACCCTTTTAAGGGCGTGTTTGCGAGGATCTCTACTTTGTCCACCTGCGGAGAAACCGCGAATAATTCGCTGGCCCGCGCTCCCAATGCCTTCGCGATCTCGCCAGTCAAGTGGGCATTACGGCCCGCTTCATTTGCAAATGTGTCGAAGATGCCGAACTTCCTCGGCCCGAGCTTGATCGCGTACCATTTCAAGGTCCCTTTTTCATCCAGCGCGAGTGGCTGAGCAGATTTTAGAAATGCCTCGGCATCAGCCTCTTTACCTGCGCGTGCTTCGAGCGTGACTAACAATCCAATTGCTTCCATTGACTTTTTCTCCTGTGTTGACTGGTACCGCCCGCGAACAACGATCAGTTGATCTGTCGTTCGGTTGGTTGACGCTGTGGCTTTGCTCACAATGGTGAGTACACTGCACTTTCGAAACGGGCTTGTGCGGATTTCTGCTGGGATGGTCGAAATCTTGCGGAATTCATGCTCCCAAACGGAGATCCCCCCTAGGCTCAACTTAAGGGTGTAGGGAGCTCTTGAGGGAAGGATGACAAGAATTCGACCCAACTGCGGATACAAATCTGTGGAAGCTTGTGCTAGCGCCTAGTTTCGTCAACCAATTCGCGGCATAATAGGAAATCGTTATGGCCGAGATTGAGACCAATCCGAAGGGCGCAAATCGCGACGGGATGCGTTGCTATCTCGCCGGTATTCTGTTCCCCATCATCTACCTGACAGCAGAGCCCTATAAAACAGATAGGTTTATCCGCTTTCATGCCTTTCAATCAATCGAATTCACAATGGCTTGGGCGGCACTGACTATCATTTCGAATCTCAATCGACACATGGGAAGTATTAGCTCTCTGCTTTCCGGTCTTTGGCTTCTGTTTTTTGCTATGTGGTTTGTATTGATGTTTAAGGCATACCATGGGAAGACGTTCAAATTGCCAATGCTCGGCAGTCTTGCCGCGCGATGGGCCGGATAGCCTTTTTGAAAGGTTCGGTGCTCTTAAGGTCCAGCCCAAGCATTACAACGAAATCACGAGGCGGGCCGCATCTTCGGAGCAGACTTCACACGCGCAAGTCGCTTCGGAGCCGACAATATCCTCGCGATACTCTGTCGGGCTAACTCCGCAGACGTCACGAAAGACCTGTGCAAAGTGCTGCTGGGTCTTGAAGCCGCAGGCAACGGCCACGTCCAATACTCGCGCATCGGGAGCACGCAACATCGCTTTGGCGCGCTCAAGCCTTTGGCGCAGAACAAATTGATGCGGGGTCTCGCCCGTTGATTTGCGAAACATCCGCGCGAAGTGGGCTGTGCTCAATCCGACCGACTGCGCCATCTCGTCGAGACTCAAGTCGTCTTCCATCCTCGCGTGGACCAACTCTTTAATCCTTCGCAAGCGCGCTGAGCCGAGTCCACCTCGGTATATCTGCACAGGACGGTGCCTTACTGCATGACCATTGACCAGCGTTACAGCCATCGCCTGTTCAAGAGAATCCAGAAACAGCCGCCCGCTCGGAAAGCCGGCAACCGTCTCTGCATGAACGGCCGCGACCATCGCACTCAGGCGCGGGTCCGCAAACTTGCGCGAAGGGCGCAGTTCTACCTCGCCGTAAGCTCCGTCAGAGCAGGCCATCAGTGCCTCGTCGGAAATGCCGAGCTGCAGATGCGATACGTTCATGAGTCCAACCCACTCCCCGGCATGACGATGGCACAATGCTAAGTCGCTCGCCCTGTAGTCGAATTTTTCCAGCGCGCAACGCTTCGATCCCCACTCAATTGAGCCGGGCCGCAACATCATTGCGAAAGCCTGATCGTGCCGTACCCAATGACGCGGCTCTGTCTCAGGGTCGGGAGGAAAGAGTTCCACTTTCATGTTCGAGACTCCATATTTTGGTGTCGCCATTCTGCGAGACCAAATCGCTTCACACGAATAGATTTGGAAAGTGACATTGCGATACGTCGTATGTTCCAATCAGACTGATAGGGAGTGCCTATCAGATGGAATTACGACATCTGCGCTATTTCACCGCAGTCGTAGAGTGCAAAGGGTACCGGGAGGCATCGCGGCGGCTGCATATTGCTCAACCCTCGATCAGTCAAGCTGTGTCCGATCTGGAGGACGAACTTGGTCTGAAGCTCTTTTCGCGAACCGGTCGCAACGCGCGTTTGCGGCCGGAAGGCGAGATATTTTATGCGGACGCCGTTCGTATCCTTCAACAGGCGGAAACTGCCATCCTCACTGCCAGGCGGGCTGCCCAAGGCAAAGTTGGGAGGCTTTCGATCGGGTTTATCGGTTCGGCAACCCTCTCTTTCCTGCCTGACCTCATTCGCAGATACAAACTGGAATATCCGAACGTAAAGCTTGCACTCCATGATCTCTATCCTGTTGAACTGGACCAGGCAGGTGAAAGAGGCGAGATCGATATCGCAATCACACGCACCCTCTCGCTTGAGCGCAGCAAGAATCGACAATCGAGAGTCTTGCTGCGTGACCCCCTGGTTGCGGTCCTCCCCCGATCACGAAAGTTAAAATTGAAGAACAAAAAGATTCGGCTTGCCGACCTTGCGAATGAACGATTCGTACTTTTTTACCGAAAGGGAGCACCTGCCGTTTTCGACACCATCGTTGGAGCGTGCCGATCTCAAGGTTTCTCTCCGAGGGTTGAGAACGAACCCAATTCGATGCAGACCATCCTCTCGTTGGTTGAGGCCGACGAAGGCGTAGCCATCGTGCCTGCCTCCACGAGCATTCTCCGGTCGAATGGTGTGCGGTTCGTTCAGCTCGTGCCGGATCTGTATCTCGACCTGATCGCGGTGTGGCCACTCGGCGAGCCCTCCGCCGTATTGCGCACATTTCTCGACTTTCTAAGTGCCAACGCGGATGCGATTCGCGCAAAGGCCGAACTTGCTCTTTCCTCCATCGCCCGGATCAAGTCATAGCGCTCTCGACGGCGTGTGGTGTGGCGAGGTGACCGCGATGCCTCCTGCACTTCTTCGGGGAAGGGATAAGAAGGCGTTGTCGCGGTCTACCTCATAAACAAGGGGCGCTTATCATCAAGACGAATTGTGTGGCACGGGTGTTTGGTTGAACACGCGTACCACGCCTTCGGTCGCGGCCTATTAAAAGCGGAAGACGATGCCGGCTGATGGTTGCGCAGTGTGCGTCCAGCTGTCTGTGTCCAACCCGGCAAGATTGAAGCTGGGTGCTTTGTAGACTAGCCCGCGATACTCCGCTCGTATTGACCAATGCTTCGCGAGAACGTAGTCGGCACCTACGCCGTAGAGGAAGGCTCCCTGCGTTTGCTCCGAGGCCCCCGCAAAACTGCCACCGGCGTTACCGCTTGGATTAAATACCAGGGCACCGCCGCCGGCCAATGCATATGGTTGAATCCGAGCGAAGCCTGGCAGTTTCACCACCGCTGAGCCAGTGATTTGGTGGACGTCAGCCTGGACGCGAGCCGGGGAGCCGCCGAAATAAAATTGCGTGTTGCGGTCGTAGCCGTAGTTCGCCTCGGCTGCGAGCCAGCGATTGAAACTGTAACGATAGCCAAGCAGAAATCCACCCGTGTCGGAAGCGTGTTGCTGAATCCCGTTTCCGTCGGTGTCCTTCGTGAAAAATCCCGTGCCCTGGACGCTAATTTCTGATCGGTTCTCCTGTGCGACTGCAGTGATGGATACGAGTGCCAGAATGCCCACAATAGTTGCGGTTTGTTTTATCGAGTACTTCAGCTTCATGCTTGATCTCCTTTTGATTTCTGCGACGCCCGTCTCTCGCGTTTTGCAGCGGTATCGGCGCTGGTAGAGAGGTTTATGGCTGCCTTGATTAACACTTCCTCCAGCGTGAAATTGCGAGTTGTGATCTTCCACATGACCGCCTCACAGTCGATTCGAAGCATCGCACCCGTCTCAGAGGCAAGATCCATGCCAAACTTCGTGGTACACGCAAGTGATGGAAAAGCGCTGGGGTTAGCAGAAAAATCGGTCAGCCTCGAAAATGTTGAAAGGGTCGAAACTGTCGATTGTGTTAAGAAGCCAGGCTGAAGAGGTAGCCAGACAATACGTGAAATATTCACTAGGCTTGAGTCATCACTAGTTGCGAGGTAAGCTGTGACGGCGATTTTGTGTGTAATGTCGGTCGGTCCGGATAGCTGGCTTCTGCTGCCTCGTAGTCCACACCGTTTCCTGAACCTGTGGGAGCCTTTTAAGAGCTCGCTTGGCGCACTTTGTTGCGACCTGTAGAGGAAATGAGTCATCATCTATTTGGGTGAATTGAAGGCCGGCCAGCGGCAAGTTTCTGGATTGTGAAGGCTATGGGTACAGAGTCGATCATTGCGCCTCAATGCGACAGCCACCGCTATGAGGCTGTGCTGCGTATCAGTGAAGCGATCGCTGCGTGCCGCGAACCTGAGGAACTGGCTAGCACCCTCGCGGATGAAATCGGCAAGCTCCTGCAGTTTGATCACCTTTACTTCTTTGTCTTTAAAGAGAACTCCAAGGAAATCGAATACCAAGTTTGGGGTAAGGGACCCATCTCTTCCTGGCCGGATCTGCCGATCGAAGAGTTGCCCATATGGGACGCTGTACGCAGCCGGGATCCACAACATACCCCCGATTGGGACACGGAAGAGCGGTTTCCCCGATTCAGAGAATGGGCAAAGAAGATGGGCCTCGGCTCGGGGCTCCGCGTACCCTTGACGACGCCGCATCGTCGTTTGGGTGTTTTTGGAATCAACCGCGACACGGTGAATCCATTCAGCGAGGAAGAAATAAGCTTCCTGGGGCTGATTGGACGTGTCGTCGCCTTCGCGCTGGATGATGGTTTGAACCTCAGATGTGCGCAACAACAAAATGAGCGGCTGAAGTTACTTCTGAGTCTGACGAATCGAATTACATCAAATCTGCAACCTCGGGAACTGTTGCGCGAGATTGCAGCCAGCATTCGCGAGGTCATGCACTGTGACGTCGTTGCCGTTTCGCTGTTGGACCCGGAATCGGGGAAATCGAGGCTTTACGCCCTAGATTTTCCACAGGGCAAAGGCTTTATCAGAGAAGGACACGTCCACATAATAACTGGGCCGAGCCAGCGGGTGCTTGAGACATTGAAGCCAGTCATCGTGGAGAGGTTCGACCCTGCCGATATCCCTCCAGAGATCTACGATGAAGTCCTCGCGGAGGGTTTGAAAAGGACCTGTCTGATTCCTCTGGTTAATCGAGGTCGAGCACTCGGAATCTTGAGCATTGCCCGGACGAGCGAGGTTAATTTCACGCCAGAGGACGTCGAATTCCTTGCCCAAGCTGCGGGGCAGATCGCCATCGCCATCGAAAACGCGTTGGCATTCCACGAGATTTCGCAACTCAAAGACAAGCTCGCCCAGGAGAAGCTCTATCTCGAAGAAGAAATTCGCAGCGAGCTGAACTTTGAAAACATCATCGGAAACAGCCCCGCGTTGAAACATGTTCTGGAACTCGTTGAAACAGTCGCCACCAGCGACTCTACAGTCCTGCTTCTTGGGGAAACAGGTACAGGCAAGGAGTTGATCGCCCGTGCCACTCACGACCGCAGCCGGCGCAAGGAAAGCACGTTTGTGAGGCTGAATTGTGCCGCCATTCCTACTGGTCTGCTCGAAAGCGAACTGTTTGGACACGAAAAAGGAGCGTTCACCGGCGCGATTACGCAAAAAATCGGCCGAATGGAACTGGCAGATCAAGGCACTTTGTTCCTCGACGAAGTGGGAGATATTCCCATCGAAATTCAACCGAAGCTGTTGCGTGCATTACAAGAGCGGGAATTCGAGCGACTGGGGAGCACTCATACGCGAAGAGTCAATATTCGGCTCGTCGCGGCGACCAATCGCGATCTCGAACAGATGATTGCAGCCCGCGAATTCCGAAGTGATCTGTACTACCGATTGCATGTATTTCCGATCCGGATACCGCCTCTGCGGGAACGTAAGGAAGACATTCCACAACTCGTGAGTTATTTTGTGCAGAAGTTTGCCAAGCAAATGCAGAAGAAGATTGAAACTATTTCTCCGGCCGTCATGAAGGGACTCATCGCGTGGGACTGGCCCGGCAATATCCGTGAGCTAGAGAACTTTATCGAGCGGGCGGTCATTGTTACGCGCGGCAGGTCGCTTGAGGCGCCGCTCGGGGAACTTCGGAAAACAAGTACGGTAGCGTTCCCGCATGCCGAGCGGCATAACGTCGAGCAAGTCGCCGGGGAAAAAACAAATTCGCAAAGCGACCAAACCAGCGTTGTCGACGAATATGAAAGAAGGCAGCGTGATGAGATCATACGGGCGCTAACCGCATGCAAGGGGCGCGTCGGTGGCTCCGATGGTGCTGCCGCAAGCCTCGGAATGAACCGCACGACTTTCCTTTCTCGAATGAAGAAATTCGGAATCTATGCGAAGCAGTATGCTTGATCTCCAGCCCGCCTCGTAGCTTCGACATTTTCGACGCTTTCAACTCCTTCGACCTCGATATTTCGAGTCCCAGCGTTCCTCCTCTGAAAAATCAGTGACTTACAGCATCCGCAGGTTTGGTGTGCGCCTTGCCTTATCGCGAGTGGGAGAAGCAATGTTGAAGATCTCGCTCGTTGATAACGCCAGGCAGCGTCGGGTGATTGTGGAAGGAAAGCTCATAGCGCCGTGGACAGCCGAGCTGAGGAATGCGTGTCAAGAGGCAAGAACAGACCTTTGTGGTCGCGAACTCGTCATCGAGATGAACCATGTCACGACGATCAGTCAGGAGGGCGAGAACGTACTCCTTGAATTGATAAACGGGGGAATCCGATTCCGCTGTCAGGGCGTGTTTACGAAGCATGTAGTGAAAGAACTAAGTCGCCGAGCGAGCAGGAATCTCAAGATACGAGCAGGTGATTGAAGAGAGAAAGCAGTCGATACGCGGGTCGCGATAACTTTCGAAGGATTGAGGAAAGAGCATGCAAAACACCAATGCATACGGCGCAACTGAGGAGCGCGAAGAAAGTCCGAATGAAGGAAAGGCGGCTCAACAGTTGGAGCAAATTCTGGCTAGTGGCCTGCCACCTCTGTATAGACGGGCATACCGCATATTAGGCAATGCATCTGACGCTGATGACGCGGTTCAAGATGCTCTTCTCGCTGCCTATACCCACCTGAACCAATTCAGAGGGCAGGCACAGATCTCTACGTGGCTGACCACCATCGTGCTTAACTGCGCTCGATTACAGCTACGCCAACGGCTAAGACACGTCCAGGTGTCTCTCGACGAATCCACCGGGGAACTGCAACCAGTTTCAGTGTCGGAATGGCTAGCGGATCACCGGCCCAATCCCGAAGACGAATGCAGAGAGTCTGAACTAAGTGCTCGGTTGACTCAGTTGCATAGTCAGCTCTCTCCCACTCTGCGTAGGACATTTCAGCTGCGCGACGTTGATGGCTTATCGATCCGCGAAACTGCACGGATTTTGGGAGTACCAACGGGTACTGTGAAGGCCCAGTCAGCACGAGCTCGCAAAAGACTCAAAGAATTAATGCGACGTACCCTCAGACCGCGGTCTCGGAGGCTGCCAAATCGATTGTTACAGTTCGCAAATTCGACAAGCTGATTGCGCCAATGAACATCACGTCGCTATTTGGAGACGAAGAAATGACTGAACAGGTCCACATTCAAGTTCGCCAAAAAGAAGCAAACCTGTACGCGAGTCACGAGGACTTTCACACAATCTTTAATGAGGATCTGAAGGAGCTCTATCAGCTTTCGTTTCTACTCACGAGCGATCCCGCAAAGGCAGAGCGATGCCTTGTAAGTGGTCTTGAGGACTGTGTCTCGGGAAACCCCGTCTTTCGTGAATGGGCGCGTTCTTGGGCGAAGCGAGCAATCGTCCAGAATGCAATTCGTGAATTGAAGCCGCGACCCAGCCAGTCCAATTCGCCCCTGTCTAGAGCGACGTTTTCCAACATGGACGAACATTCGAAGGGTCCAGGCGGACACTTCGAAATCGAAGCCGTGTTGCGGCTTGCAGCTTTCGATCGGTTTGTGTTCGTCATGTCCGCCCTGGAGCATTACTCGGAACACGATTGTGCCCTTCTCCTCGGGTGCTCGGTTAGAGATATTCGGGAGGGTCGTACTCGCGCTCTGAAGGAACTGGCAGACTCGCCTCACATGGAACCTTCTGAAAATCAACTCTTCGTGCAGGAAAAGAAGTGAAATGACTATTCTGCCAACTCAGTCTTGACCAGCTCGTACCTCTAGAACGAACAGTTTGCCGAAGACCGGAAGTACTGATGAGAGCGCTCTATGCTGACAAATCACGAGCCCGACCGCAATATTGAAGACCTGACCGACACGGAGATATATGACGCAATTCGCTATCTTGAACCGGACCCAAAAAGCGCGAAAGAGATGGATGAGGATGATCGGGAAAAAGATAACGGTGTCGTCATCTGCGTCTCTTTGTATATCGCACTGCTAGGGTGCCTCGCGTTCGTCTGGCTGTATTGGAGATGATCTTCTCAACGTCAGGTCTACCGCCTTTCTCAACACTTTCAACAGATTCGTCACCCACATGACGCATGATCGTGGCAGGACTCGCTGGAACTCAATCACTTAATTCAGAGCGACATTTGGCATGAGCCTTGCCTTCTCCGTGAGTGATGGCACGGAAATTTCAAAACGGGGATTGCACCTATGGCTCACACTCAATCTCTATCGTTTCTGTCGCGAAATGCGCATTCTGCTCCTTTCGTTGAGGTGCGCCGATCGCTCCCAAGTAAAGTCGCGGCCATTTCCCCATTCGCGGATCAACTCATGCGCTTCATTCTGAACTTTCGAAACGCGGATGGTAGCGAGACTGACATTGAGATGGCGCTGCATGAAGCTCTTGCGAATGCGGTGATCCACGGCAACGGTGAAAACTCAGGCAAGCGTGTTTACGTCGAGTGCCGTTGTTACATGGACGGGGAGGTCTCAATCACTGTTCGGGACGAGGGACGGGGGTTTGACTGTAGCGCAATCCCGAATCCTACCTTTCGAGAGAACTTGCTGTTCATGCATGGTCGTGGGATCTACCTCATAAAGACGTTAATGGACGAAGTCTCTTTCGAAGAAGGCGGCGCGGTTGTCGTGATGCGAAAGAAATCTAACGCAAATTCAGCCTAACAGAGGAAACCATAATGATGCGGACATTTTCAACGTTCGTACTTGCAACACTTCGAGTCGGAGCCCTCGTATCCGTGATTCTTTTACTCTCAGGCCTTGGCCTAGCGCAAAAAGTGGTGACCGCGAGGGCCACCATTCCATTCACTTTTTGGGCACAAGACCACGAATTCCAAGCTGGGGACTATGTCTTCGACAACGAGGTCCCAGGTACAGCTGCGATCCACCGCGAAGGAATAAACTCAGGCATTGGAGTCTCAATCATCCTCTATGCCATTCCGCAAGAAAAAGAAAATCCCAGAGTGATCTTCGTGCGTCGAGACGGAACGTATTGTCTATTTGAACTCTGGAGTGTCCAGGGCCGGTACGTGGTTACCGCCGAATTCGAACATCGCGGCGAAGCCAGCGAACAACAACGGCAAGTGCCATTGACGATAGTGGAGTCACACGACGAATGACTATTCGGAACAGGCTGTCAGCAGCATCCCGGGAGGCACGAGGTAGGAGTAGCGACGAAGGATGCCGATAAACTTGACCGCCCAGTCATAAAGGGAACAATCATGGGTGAGCGCAACGAATACGTGAGCGGCCGCGCGGAATCGGTTCGACTGAATCCTAGGAACGTCTGAGACCATCTCACAGGTGGCGAGTCATGGAAAAGTCAAGTAGTGAAAGAGTGCTGGTAGTCGAGTCGGATGATGCATTGAGAAGTAGCATCGTCGGTGCATTGAGCGATGCCGGATATGAGGTTTCTACCGATTACCGCGAAGGAATGAAGTCTGTCCTTAAGTTCAGTCCCGATGCAGTCGTATTGGGCGCTAATCCGCCCCAATTGGATTGTTGCGATCTTCTATCCGAAATCAAAGGATCCGAGCGCACTCAGAATATCCGTGTGGTGATGCTTTCTCCCGGAGGATCCGCCGAGCGGACTCGCGGGCTTGATCTCGGCGCCGATGATGCCCTGTCACTGCCCTTCGATGCTCATGAATTGTTGTCGCGGGTGCGTTGGCAACTGCGGAACAGGCACGCCGTTGAGGAATTTCGGCAGCAGGCCCACACGGTCGAAGAGAACCACAATGCCGCCCAGCAGGTGGTAGCCGCGGTCAGCGAGGAACAGCGGACACTTCGAGTTGGCCGGATAATCGCCCTTGCCATAGTGGGGGTTGCGGCGGTGGCTTTTCTGATCTTTTATCACCGCACTCAGCAACAGAACACCCGCGTTTATGCCGCGATCACTCGATTACAGACCGGCGCGCTGACGGAACAAGAACTGATCGACCGCTCGCGTCGCGTCCTGGAACGCGTGCAAAATGATCCATCGCCACCACGTGATTCCGAGAAGCTTCAACTTCAGAAGCAGAGCCAGGACCTGAGATCACAGATTGCAAGCAGCGGCACTCAGAACATCTCAACATTGCAAAGCCAGTTAAGCGTGGTGGAAGAGCGCTTGCAGCGGCTTGAGGCTGGAGGCAAGATCGCGCAGACGATCATCCAAACTTACGAGCCCAGCGTGTGCCTCATTCATGTTGTAGTTGGCTTCCGCGAGCGCTCTACTGGATTGAGACTACGCTACGAGGGGGTGACAAGCACAGGCGAACCTGCGACAGACGAGCATAGCAATGCGCTCGCTGGCGTTACGGGCAGAGGTCCGGAGGTACGCGTCGATGTTCTCGGCACCGGCTTTCTGGTTTCGGACAAGGGGCAGATCCTCACCAATCATCACGTGGCTGAACCCTGGTGGGACAATGATGATTTAAAGGAGATGACGGACCAAGGCGTTGACCCAGTTGTTATCGAAATGACGGCATATTTTCCCGGCATCAGCCACGGGATCTCCATGACTACAGAAAAAATTTCGCCGGATGCGGATGTAGCGCTGCTGAAGGGCAACGTTTCAGGACCGAAAATGAAAGAGGTCGCTTTTGCCGAAGGTGGTCGCTCGGCCGTTAGCGGTGGGCCGGTCGTGCTCCTGGGGTATCCCACGGGGGTCGATGCAATTCTTGCTCGCAGCGGCGAAGAAACAATCCGGTCCATTGCGACTGCAACTAAAGGCGAGCCGAAAGCGGTTGTGGAAGACCTTGCACGGCGGCACCTGATACGCCCGGTTGTCACGCAAGGTCACATCGGCGACGTCCTGCCCGACAAAATCATTTACGATGCCCAAACGTCCATGGGCGGCTCTGGTGGTCCTCTTTTCAATAGCGAGGGCAAAGTCATCGGAATTAACTTCGCCATGGTGCGCGATTTCGGAGGAGCAAATTTCGCCATCCCAATAGCCTACGGGAAGTCTCTGCTGAAACCGGGGGGCGATAGTCTTCGCCGTTAACAATCGGTCTGTCGCCACCTTTCACACCTTCATCCGTAGCACAAACGATCCTATTATTAACTCGCCCTGTGTGGTTCGTCCCTTCTGCACTTTTCTCCAGCCATTCGGTTCCGGCGCCATTTCTGGTTGACGAGTTCGTCTGTCGCGTACCGGCTTTCTCGACACTTTCGACCCCTTCGACAGTTCTTGTGCTGAACTGCTTGGAGAGTTCCTTGATTTGGCGCGACTTAGCTACGCATCCGTTTTGGTCTGCCATTTGCTTTTGCAGAAGGGTGCAATCGCGTGACTGACGCGCCTGAAATCGACGAGACGACTCTCTGGGCACATTTACCTCAACCGAGCAGCGTCCCGAATCCGGCGCGCCAGTGACGCGATTGAAGCGGAAGTCCATTAACTCGATTGAGGGGAAGGGAACGATGAAGCAAATATCGATAGGTTTACTTAGTGCAGTGCTCCTCCTGAATGCACTTGGGTGCAACGACGGTAAGGTGCGGGCTGCGGCCCCGCCTCCACCATCAGTGGTCGAAGTCGCGCCGGTTATTCAAAAGGATGTGCCGATTCAGGGCGAGTGGGTGGGAACGCTCGAAGGCTACGTCAATGCGCAGATTCAACCTCAGGTGAGCGGTTATCTGATTCGCCAGGATTATCACGAAGGCGCTTTCGTCAAAAAGGGGCAGCTCCTTTTTGAGATCGATCCGCGCCCATTTCAAGCTGTGCTTGATCAAGCCAAAGGACAGCTGGCACAGGCTGAGGCGCAGATGGCCAACGCCGAAACGAACGTAAAGCGTGATATTCCCGAAGCGGAGGCTCACGCCATTCCGCAAAGTCAGCTGGATACGGACACGCAGTCGCTCCGTGGGGCGAAGGCGGCGGTTGAGGCCGCCCAGGCGGCGGTCGAACAAGCCGAGCTGAACTTGGGCTACACGAGAGTCGTGTCGTTAATAGACGGAATCGCCGGCATCAACACTGTGCAGGTGGGCAACCTGGTGGGGCCGTCAACGGTCCTCACCGCGGTTTCGCAGGTAAGTCCCATCAAAGTTTATTTCCCCATCAGCGAACAGGAATACCTGCGCATGGCGGACGGCGGCGGTCCAGGAAGCGTGGACTTTCTGACGCACGCCTCACGAATCCCGTTGCAGTTAACTTTGGCGGACGGGAGTGCCTACCCGCATCCGGGCAGAATCATCTTCGCGGACCGCCAGGTAAACACGCAGACCGGAACCATCCAGATCGTGGGCGAGTTTCCCAACTCCAGGAACCTGTTGCGACCGGGCCAGTATGCACGTATTCAGACACCCATCGGAAACATCACGGGAGCGCTCCTGGTGCCGCAGGCGGCGGTGAATCAGCAGCAAGGAACTTATCAGGTCACTGTGATTGGCGCCGACAAACGTGCGCAGCTCCGCACCGTGGAGGTCGGGCCGAGAGTTGGCCCGCTTTGGGTAGTCACATCCGGCCTGAAGCCGGGCGAACGCGTGGTGGCGGTTGGCGCAGAGAAGGCAAAAGAAGGCGAACTGGTGAATCCCACGCCGTACAAAGAAACGGAGGAACGCTAATCATGGCGAACTTTTTCATTCGACGGCCCATCGTCGCGATTGTGATCGCGATCCTCACAGTCATAGTCGGCGTAATCACAATCGTCACCTTGCCGGTCGCACAGTTTCCGCAGATCGCTCCGCCTGAGATCAGGCTGCAAGCCAACTACCCAGGTGCAGATGCGCAGACTCTCGAGCAAGCAGTTGCTACACCCATCGAGCAGCAAGTGAGTGGCGTGGACAACATGAGCTATATGTACTCGCTGAATGCCACGGCGAACCAGCAAACGCAATTGCTTGTCGATTTCGATCTCAAAACCGATCCCAACACGGATCTGCTGCTCACGCAGTCGCGTCAACAGTTGGCCAACGGTCAGTTGCCGCCCGAGGTAAACAACTACGGAATCACGTTGAAGAAGTCGACCACTGCGCCGCTCATGCTGGTTGCACTGTATTCGCCGCACGGTACGCATGATTCGAACTATCTGGCTAACTACGCTTACATCAACCTCAATGATCCGATCGCGCGCTCATACGGCGTTGGCCAGACCCAGGTGTTCGGCTCGGGGCAGTATGCAATGCGGCTATGGGTGAAGCCTGATGAAATGGCCAAGCTTGGCATCACCGTCACGGACATTGCCAAGGCGCTTCAGGCCCAGAACACCGTCAATCCGGCCGGTCAGGTCGGTGGCGAGCCGGCTCAGAGCAACCAGCAGTTCACCTATGCCGTGCTGGCTCAAGGCCGCCTGACTTCGCCGGAGCAGTTTGGCAACGTGATCGTGCGCGAAGCGCCGAATGGTGGGACCGTTCGCGTCAGAGATGTGGCCCGAGTCGAGCTGGGTACGCAGGACTACAGCCTGATGTCTCGACTCAATGGCAAGCCCAGCGCCGCCATTGCCGTTTACCAGTTGCCCGGAAGCAATGCTGTTCAAACCGTTGATGGCGTCCGGAAGCTGATGACGCAGATGAAACAACGCTTCCCACAAGACATCGACTACACCGTTTCGCTCGACCAGACACTCCCAGTCAAAGAAGGCATGAAAGAGATCCTCGAGACTCTCGTGATTGCGATCGCCCTGGTCATTTTTGTGGTCTATCTGTTCCTGCAAGACTGGCGCGCCACGCTGATTCCCATGCTGGCCGTGCCCGTCTCCCTAGTAGGAACGTTCGTCATCTTCCCGTTGTTCGGCTTCTCGATTAATACGCTTTCGATGTTCGGTTTGGTGCTCGCAATTGGACTGGTGGTCGACGACGCCATTGTGGTCGTTGAAGGAGTGCAGCACCACATCGAGGAAGGACTGAATCCGAAAGATGCCTCCATCAAGGCGATGCAAGAACTTTCCGGTCCCGTGGTGGGTATTGCCCTTGTTCTAGCGTCGGTGTTTGTGCCGACGGCTTTCATACCTGGCATCACTGGCAGGCTGTATCAGCAGTTTGCCATAACGATCGCCATTTCGGTAATGCTCTCTGCGTTTAATGCTCTTACCTTGAGCCCCGCACTCTCGGCGCTTCTCCTCAAACCCAAGAAGCAGACTCGCGGACCGCTGGGAAAGCTGTTCGGTTGGTTCAACGCATATTTTGAGCGTTCCACCGACAGCTTTGTTCGCCTCTCCGGTGACCTGATTCGCAAGGCCGGGGTAGTGATGGTGCTGCTCGTAGTCGCAGGCGTTGCAGGCTGGTTTTTCAGCAAACACCTTCCCACCAGCTTCCTGCCCGACGAAGACCAGGGCTATGTCTATATCAACATGCAGCTTCCGAACTCAGCCTCCATGGAGCGGACAAGCACAGCCGCAAAACAAGTGGAACAAGTTCTAGCAAATACTCCGGGAGTTCAGTACACAACCAGCGTCATCGGTTTCAGTCTGCTCAGCTATGTCCGAACTTCATATAACGCGTTCTTCTGGGTATCTCTGAAACCCTGGGATGAGCGCCAAAGCAGGAGCGAACAATATCAAGCCATCAAGGCACGTTTGAACCAGGAACTCAGGCGGCTGCCGGATGGAACGGTCTTCAGTTTCTCACCACCAGCAATACCGGGCGTCGGCACCGCAGGAGGCGTCACGTTTGTCCTGGAGGACCGCGCTGGCAAGGATGTCAAGTTTCTTGCGGATAACCTGAAGACGTTCCTGGCAGCCGCCCGTAAGCGCCCTGAACTTGCCAACGTCAGCACCACTTTTGTGCCGAGTGTTCCACAAGAGTTTATCAATGTGGATCGCGAGAAGGTGTTGAAGCAGGGCGTGAATTTGACGGACGTCTACAACACCATTCAAGCGTACATGGGCGGTTTGTTCGTCAACTACTACAACGACTTTGGCCGCACGTGGCAGGTCTATGTCGAGGCCGAGGCGCCTTACCGGTCGACAACCGATGACCTCGGCCAATTCTATGTCCGGAACGAACAGGGCCAGACCGTACCGCTTTCGGCGCTGGCAAAGTTCGAGACCCGTTCCGGTCCCGAGTTCACCATGCGATACAACGAGTACCGGTCCGCACAGATCAACGCTGCTGCCGCGCCCGGTTACAGCTCGGATCAGGCATCGGCCGCCCTAGAAGATGTTTTTAAGCAAACCATGCCCCGGGAAATGGGCTTCGACTATCTGGGCATGTCTTACCAGGAACAAAAAGCGCGGCAGGGAGTGCCGCCGTCCGTCATCTTCGGATTTTCGCTGCTGTTCGTTTTCCTAATTCTGGCAGCTCTCTATGAAAGCTGGACAGTGCCTTTCAGCGTGTTGCTCAGCACGCCAGTCGCAGTCTTCGGCGCTCTCGCTGCGCTCTGGCTGCGTCGTGTCGTAGTCGGTCTTTACCTGCCACAGTACATGGTTCAAATCGAGAACGATGTATACGCGCAGATCGGCCTGGTGATGCTCATCGGCCTGGCTGCGAAAAACTCGATTCTGATTGTCGCATTTGCCAAGGAAGACTATGAAAAACGCGGCATGTCCCTCGTGGATGCCGCACTTTCCGCGGCGAGGCTTCGCTTCCGGCCCCTCATGATGACCGCGCTCGCCTTTATTCTCGGCTGCGTACCGCTCTGGACGGCTTCCGGAGCAGGTTCGGTAGCACGCCAAATCATGGGCACGGCGGTAATCGGAGGCATGGTTGCGGAGACCTTTATCGGCAGGTTTTTTGTTCCCGCGATCTTCTACGTAGTTGAGAAATTCTCAGGCGCTGAGCGACGGGGAGCATTGCCGCTCACGCCCTCCGAGGCGCCCAGTCAGGGGGACTGAATTATGAAGAACATTGCACTCTTAGGAATTCTAGCTGTGCTGGTTCTGGAAGCCGGCTGCATGATGGGGCCGAAATACAAGCGGCCGACTGTGGATGTCCCGCAGGCATACCGTGCACCCGCTCCAGAACAGGCCGCGCAAGCCTTGTCGCTGGGCAACGAGCAATGGTGGCAGGTGTATCAGGATCCGGTGCTCACGCAGCTGATCCACACCGCCATTGCGCAAAATTATGATGTGCGCATCGCCGCCGCCCGCGTGCTCGAAGCCCAGGCACAAGTTGGCATTACTCGCGCCAATCAGCTCCCCTCCGCAAACGTCGGTGCCGATATTTACAGCCAACAAAACGCGAAGGTCACAAATCTATTTCCCGCATACCAGGTCAATGGCGGCGAACTGAACCTGTCGGTGATCTGGAATCTGGACTTCTGGGGAAAATACCGCCGGCAAACCGAGGCGGCTCGCGCCCAGTTACTCGCAACCCAGTGGGGGCAGCGAGCGGTAATTTCTTCGCTGGTGGCCAATGTAGCGACGGCTTATTTCCAGCTTCGCGCGCTCGACAACGAACTCGAAATCTCGAAGCGCACACTAACGTCGCGGCAACAATCCCTGCAGTTAACTCAGTTCCTTGAGAGCCATGGCGGAGCTTCGGGGTTAGACGTGAGTCAAGCCGAACAACTCGTCTATACCGCCTCTGCAACGATTCCAGATCTCGAGCGGCAGATTCAACAGCAGGAAAACGTGCTTAGCGTTTTGCTCGGTGAAAATCCACAGTCCATTCCTCGCGGACGCGCGCTTACCGAACAGCCCGTCCCCCAGAACGTTCCGGCCGGCCTTCCCTCGGAACTACTCGAGCGCCGGCCGGACGTCCGCCAGGCAGAAGAGAACGTGGTCGCGGCTAACGCACAAATCGGCGTCGCCAAAGCTGCGTTCTTTCCAAGTCTGTCGCTCACTGGACTAGGAGGGCTGGAGAGCAACGCCCTGCACCAGTTCATCACGCAGCCCTCGGAAACTTGGTACGGGGCCTTCAACGTGAGTCAGCCCGTCTTCCAGGGCGGGGCGCTCCGCTCTCAACTCAGGTTCGCCCGCGCCAACTGGCAAGAAACAGTGTTCTCTTACCAGCAAACCGTCCAGAACGCCCTTGAACAAGTTTCCAATTCAGTGGTTGCTTCTCAAAAAGACCGTGAGTCCCGCGAGCAACAGGAATTGCTCACGCAAGCGGCCCAGCAGACCGACCAACTGTCCGAGGTTCTTTACAAGAACGGCGGCGCTAGCTACCTGCAAGTGCTGACCAGCGAAACGAATTATTTCTCGGCCGAACTCAATCTCGTGCAGGCACAACTGAATGAGCGGTTGGCGCTCGTCCAGCTTTACCAGGCGCTGGGGGGCGGGTGGCAGCAATAGCGAGCCGTCATATGAAACGAATAGCGGTTCTTTCAATCCTCTTTGCGGCGCTCATCGAATTCGCGATTGAGCACGCAAGGTTCGACTTGTGGATCATGGCGGTTGCGATGGTGGCTCTGTCGTGGAATCTCGTAGGAGGGGTGAAGCAATGACCCCAAAAGAAATTCATGTGGGAATCGTCGGTGCAAACGCGAAAAGCTGGGCGAAAGTATCACATGTCCCGGCCATCAACGGCCTCCCCGGACTGAAGCTCGCAGCTGTGGCAACGCGAAACGAGCAGAGTGCGCGGGAAGCGGCTGAAGCCTTCGGGGCTGATCGCTGGTTCTCTGATCCCTTCGCGATGATTCGCGATGAGCGGATTGATGTCATCACCATTTCCGTCAAGGTGCCCGTACACCGCGAGCTCGTTTTGGCGGCGCTGGAAGCTGGCAAAGCGGTCTACTGCGAGGCGCCTCTTGGATGCACAGTCGCTGAGGCTGAGGAGATGGCGAGCGCGGCAGGTTCACTTCATACCGCGATCGGATTACAGGGACGTTTGAATCCAGCCGTGCGCCGTGCGGCCCAGTTGCTTTCCGCCGGAAGGATTGGAAGGCCGCTCAATGCGAGAATCGTATCCACCACTGTGGGCTTCGGGTCGGAACTGCCATCCTCACATGACTACTTCAATAAGACGTCATCTGGGGCGAATCTGCTGACCATCACTGCCGGGCATACGCTCGATGTCGTGGAAGCAGTTCTCGGACCGATTATCGAAGTTGATGCCCGAACGGAGATTTTGTGGCCTACCGATAAATTGACGGACACCGGAGCGGAGAGCTTGCGTGCAACTGCCGATCAGGTCGCTGTCCTGGGAAAGACGCGTTCTGGCGCCGTATTCACGGCCGACATTCACGGTGGTGTAGCGCCGGAGCATGCTCACTTCAGCTTCGAAATCAGTGGGTCAGAGGGATGGCTCAGCGTGGCGGGTGGTCATCCCTACGGCTTCCAAGCTGGGGATCTCAAGGTGACATCAGACATCCCTTTCGCGACGCCCGAGGAGGCCGCGGTCTACGGTGGGTTTATGGGTGCGGCGATCAACGTGGGAGAGGTCTACGATCACCTTGTTCGCGATTTGCATGCGGGTACCTACGGCACACCCGGTTTTGAACACGCCCTTCACAATACCCGGCTCATCGAGGCTGTAAGGCGAGCCGGCGAACGAGGCGTGCGGCAGAAGCTTCTCGAACAGATCGAAAGCGAATCGAGCGTGCAAGATTCGATCTGTGGGTCTTGGCGGTAAGTTGCGACCGTGACCCTACTATGGAACGTCGCGCGACGAGCGCTTCGCTTTCATATGGACTCGCAGAAGCACGACAACAATGAGTCCGTTTTCAAGGGGATAGTTGTAATGTTGATGAATGTCTGAGCACCGGATCGTCGCGCGCCGCTCCGTTGGGAGCGGGTTTGGATGGTTCGGGGAAAGGTAGTTTGAAAATGAAGACGACGTTGTTTTTTTCGCTCCTCCTGTTGACGGCTGCTGTAGCGCCTGGTGCGCTGGCGGCTGCCGACGGAGGCGACAGGAATGTTTTCACAAGAAGGGATCAACTGCTCGTCACGTCGGTTGACGACTCAGCGGCCAAGAATGTGCAAACAAGTCCCGACGCGCTGCCGAACGATCCGAAGCAAGTGCTGCAGGATTATGACTCATTAATGATCGCTCTTACACAGAAGTTCTCTGCCACACTCGCGACTATTGCCGAAGCTGCCAAGCGTGGCGACCTAAGCGGCGAGCAGGCAAGAGAACTGAGTGCCGAGCAATATCAGATGACCCACATGCAGTTTGAACTGCTCAGTCTGTGGCGTGGAATCGAAGAACAGGACTCGGCGAGAATTCCTGAGGTTGAAGCAAAACCGGATTCAACACAAGAAAGCGAAGTCGTAATGGTGGCGTTACCGTTCTCATCCCTTCAACTCAATCCCTCTCTGGCTACGTATCTCAGTTTGACGACCTCCCAAGTTGAAGCTATCCAGCAAGTAATGATGCGGCAACAACAAAGTCTCGAGCCTTTGATGACGCAGCTTCGCAATACACGAGAGAAGCTGCTTGCAATCGGCAGTGAACACGTAAATGGGAAAGAGCTGAAAGCTCTGGCCGATACAGAAGCAAGTCTGCTGGCAAGGCTGATCGTCGCGAACGCTCGCATGCAATCCAAAATCTACAAGATTCTCAGTTCCGACCAGCAAAAAAAGCTCAGCGATCTCGAACGAACGCAGGGGGCAGTCACATCGGATAGTAGGTAAAGGAGCAATCACTGTGAAAATGCAGATTGGAGGCTACCGCGCATCACAGCCGATGCGGACGAGGAGTTGGTTGTGCCGCCAGCCTCGACGTCACGTGTAGAACGACTACTTTGCAAGTGACCGCACAATCTTTAGTGGTTTCGGTGTTGGATCTAGTGGCCACGCGAGCGGCTGAGGCACGCGTCACGGGGTAACTCCCGGTTGCTCGGCAAACAGGAACTTATATAGATCCTGCCCAAGAATGGCAGTGCGAAAATCGAGCATCCATTTCTTCCCAACTATTCCTGCCATGATTCGTGTTCTGTCGCCTATTGCCATTGCGTTATTCTTCATCGGATATCCTCCGTTCCATCGATTGTTAAGGTCCAAAAGCCGTTCTTGTTTTGACGCTGGTGATACATCGCGTTCCTTCACCTCAGCCGTGACCCACGATCAGAGGCACACTCGGAGATTGGGTGGTTAGATCTGCGCTCTGCCGCCATCAACGAACAGTTCAATACCCGTGACGAAGCTGGAGTCATCCGAAGCCAGAAACAACGCCACCTTGCAACTTCATCAGGCTCCCCCATACGTCCCATCGGGGTGGTGGACACAATTCGCGAAATCACATCTGGAGATTGCCGATTCGCGAGGGGCGTATTGATGGGACCCGGACTAACTACGTTTGAGCGGATTCGACGGTCCTTTAGATCTGTGGTCCAGGTTCGCACTAAAGAGCGGATCGCAGCCTTACTCGCGGCGTAGACCCCGAAGCCGGCATTGGGCCGTCCAACCTCCTCGCAACTCCCGAAAGAAACCACCCGCCGCGCGAGTAGAGGATTGCCTTTGCTCGTCGTAGTCTCCATTGCGCTCCTCTCGGAGTTCGTTACAGCTTCGAGCCGCCATCGACGGGAATACTGGCACCCGTGATCCAGCGTGCCTTGTCCGAAGCCAAGAACGCCACTACATCTGCCACGTCCTCTGGCTTGCCGATTCGCTTTAGTGCTTGCATTCCAAGAGCGGCCTCACGGCCCGCCTCCGTCTTCGTAAAATTCGACATGTCCGTATCGATCACACCGGGCGCGACTGCATTGACGCGGATGCCTTGCGGCCCAAGAATGGCAGCCCAGTTCTTGACCAAAGTCTCTAATGCTCCTTTGGTCGAGGAGTAGGCAAGTAGCGAGGGGTTGTCCAGGCCGGGCTTGCCGACTACGGCGTGGGCCCCGATCGAAGAGATCACGATGATGTTCGACCCGTCACCCAGAATGGGCAGCAACTGCTGCACCAGGAAGAACGGACTTCGGACGTTTGTCGCAAAGAGGTTGTCAAAATCCTCTACCGTATAATCCGCGAGGCGTGCCGCCTTGCTGATTCCGGCGTTGAGCACAAGCACATCCAATCGATCACCGACGATGGAGCGCACTTGTTTGGCCAGCAGCGGAGCGCCTTCCGGAGTTGCCAAGTCGGCCCTGATTGCGTTCGCGCGTCCGCCTTTTGAGAGGATGCCTGCCACGAGAGATTCCGCATCCTGCGCAGAACGACCGTAATGCACGAGGACGTGCGCACCGTTCCTGGCAAGCGCCGCTGCCGTCGCGCGGCCAATTCCGCGCGATGCGCCTGTCACCAGGGCGGTTTTGCCTTGAAGTGTAGTCATTCCATATACCTTGACAATCCGAAAAGGAACACGTTTGCTGGCGTCGTCCTAGCCTTTTCGCGACTTGCCGTTCAGAAAACGACTTTGTCTTGAGCAGCGAGTCCGTAGTCAAAAAGATTTAGCCAGCGATCATCCCTCCATCGACTGGGATGGACGAACCTGTCATGTACGACGCATTTTCTGAAGCAACAAAGGCGATCACGTGAGCGATCTCCTCCGGAGTTGCAAGACGCTTGAAGGGCACTGTCGAAACCAGAGCAGCTTTATTTTTATCTGTGCTGGTGAAGCGCGTGAGCATGCCCGTGTCCGTAGTGCCCGGAGCGACCGCGTTTACCCGAACTCCGGTCCCGGCCACTTCCAGTGCAGCGGATTTTGTCATGCCCTCTATCGCATGTTTACTGGCCACATAAACGGACGCCCCGGCAGCACCGACGCTGCCGTAGGCCGACGAAACATTGACGATGCTCCCGCTCCTCTGTGCCAGCATCACCCTCAATTCGTGCTTCATGCTGAGCATCGTACCTAGGACGTTTGTGTCAAAGGTTGCCGCGTAGGTTTCTGCAGTCTGCTCCGTCACCGGGCCGGGTGTGCCTTCGGTTCCAGCATTGTTGACCGCAACATCCAGACGTCCGAAACGCTTGACCGTTTGATCCACGAGATTGCGCACGTCCTCGTCCTTGCGGACGTCGGTACGGACAAAAATGGCCTCTGCTCCGAGTCCTTGTAGCTCGGTGACCAACGCTTGTCCTTCTTTGTCTCGACGGCCAGAGACAACAATTCGTGCCCGTTCTTGCGCAAAGATGATTGCGGCAGCGCGCCCAATCCCCGTCAGCGCTCCTGTAATCAAAACTACCTGGTCTGACATAAATGCTCCTTTTAGTTGAGGCGGCGGTCATTGACGCAGATTCTGCCCTCTCGCTCTAATCGCGTTCTTTGCCGATCCAGTCGCGTATGTAGGGCGAGCAGTTGAGGATCTTGACCCCTTGTTCTTCACACGACCCGAGGAACCGAACAACCTCAACGTCGACCAGGTTCAATTCCTCCAAGTCCAGCTCAATCTTTGATCCGCTCTCCCGAATCTGCTTCTCCAACTCGGGCAAGTGTTCCACGCGCATCCGACCTATCAGCCGAATAGTCGTGCTGTACTCGTCAGAGTGCTTCTCCATTTTCAACGTCATATTCGACTGTTGAACGATTCACGGCTAAGAGATGGCAATCCTGGCGCCACTCCTAATCAATTGAGTCGTTAGTGTTTACCTTTTGGACTCAGGCTGTAATTTCAGCTTTTGCCGAAAATTCAGCACGAAGGCATCCGGCGGATGCTTGGCTTTGGATCTTGATTTAAAATTATCGACGTCGGTTCTGACATCCCCGCGGACTGAGTGAACATGAGTGAGTTGGCCCAAGATTATTCGGAAAGCCACGAACTAAGCGATGCTCTCGAAAAGCTTGGCAAGGAGGCTGCCAGGCTCCAGACCCTTATCGACACGGTTCCGTCTTTCTTGTGGACGAGCTTCCCTAATGGATCCAAGGAATTTCTGAACAAGCGCTGGTACGAGTACACCGGTCTCACTCAGGAGGAGGGAAAAGGTTGGGGTTGGAAGGTGGTCGTTCACCCCGATGACTTGGATCGACTCGTTCGTGAGTGGCTTGCCTTACTGAATGACCCCAAACCAGGCGAACTCGAAACCCGCATCCGGCGATATGACGGAGAATACCGATGGTTCCTTATACGTGTTCTTCCGGAATTCGACGCTGAAGGCAACGTCGTCAGGTGGTTAGGAAGCGATACCGACATCGAAGATCGAAAAAGAATGGAGATGAAACTTCTTAAGGATGAGCGGGAGCTTCGCCGAATTACCGATGCTATACCCCACATGATTGTCATCCTGGACACGAAGGGCAACGCACTCTACGCGAACCAAGCGATGCTCGACTACACCGGCCTCACCATGCAGGATGAACTCGCATCGGACTTTTGCGCCAGAACGTGCCATCCTGAAGACCTCGAGAGGGCGGGCGAGGAGCGCGAAGCAGGCTTCGCTCGCGGCCTGCCGTTTGAAACCGAGCTACGAGCGCTTCGAAAGGACGGTCAGTATCACTGGCTTCTGCTCCGTTTCAACCCGCTCCGCGACGAAGAAGAATGCCTAGTGCGCTGGTATGCGACCGGAACCGACATAGACGATCGCAAGCGTGCCGAAGACAGGACACGAAACGAAAACGTTGCGTTGCGCGAAGACATCGTGCGCTCATCCATGTTCGAAGAAATCGTCGGTTCCTCCGAACCATTACGTCGTGTGCTGGTTCAAGTTTCCAAGGTAGCTCCAACAGATTCCACAGTCTTGGTCTTGGGTGAAACCGGAACAGGAAAGGAACTGATTGCTCGTGCAATTCATAACCGGTCCAAGCGTTCAAGCCGTGCTTTCATTCGAGTGAATTGCGCGGCGATTCCCCAGTCGCTCATTGCTTCCGAACTGTTCGGCCACGAAAAAGGTTCCTTTACAGGGGCCACTCAGCGTCGGCTGGGCCGTTTCGAATCTGCCGATGGTGGAACGATATTCCTCGATGAAGTAGGCGATCTTCCCCCAGAGACGCAGGTCTCATTGCTGCGAGTTCTTCAGGAGCGTGAATTCGAACGAGTGGGCGGCACTCAATCGGTTTCGGTTGACGTACGGGTGATAGCGGCCACGAATCGAGACTTGACTTCAGCAGTGGCCGAGGGCGAGTTTCGTCAGGATTTGTTTTACCGCCTCAACGTTTTTCCGATTCGATTGCCGGCATTGCGAGAGCGCATTAGTGATATTTCGTTGTTGGTCGGATACTTGATCGACCGCTACGCCAACAAATTGGGCAAGAAGATTCGAAACATAGACAAGAAGACGATCGAACTCTTCCACGCATACGATTGGCCGGGCAACATCCGCGAGTTGCAAAATGTAGTCGAGCGGGCGGTGATTCTGTCTGAAGGGGAGACTTTCCTCGTAGATGAGACATGGCTCACGCACGTGACTCCCAAACGGGCTGCGACGACTGCCCCGCTAATTGCTGACCTCGTCGAGCACGAAAGAGAGATCCTCGAAGCCGCTCTCCGAGAATCCGAAGGCGTGGTTGGGGGTCCAACCGGCGCCGCCGTTAAGCTGGGCATCCCCCGACAGACACTCGAATCCAAGATAAGGAAGCTGGGCATAAACCGGCACCGCTTCAAGGCTTCTTAATCTTCACCTTCCTCACCCGACAAGCCGCCGTTCGTCCCCCTGTGGCGGTGGATTTCGTCGAATAATGGTGCGGCGGCGCGGTAAGCCGAGCGCCTTTTCCCTGACCGCGGGGAAAAGTTCCACCGATATTCCAAGACTCGAAAACATTCGCGACGCGATTGCCGTCTGAATCCTCGTTGTGGGTCTTTCATCCAAAGCAGAAGGGGTTATCCGCAACGTCTTACGAGAAGCGAGGAGCCGATGGATGTTTGAGAGCATTCTCTGCCAGGTCACGGAATATGATCCTGACGTTCTAGAGTCCCTGATTGAGCTCGCAGTCGAAATTGCTCGCGAGGGGCGAGAGGGAAGACGCGTAGGCACGCTTTTTACGCTCGGGGACGAGACGGCAGTGCTTGCGAAATCCAGACCGTTAATTTTGGATCCGTTGCTGGGGCATCCGGAGTCTTCGCGGCACGTCACCAATCTAAATTTACGCGGAACTATCAAGGAATTGGCGCAGTTGGACGGCGGGTTCGTGGTAAGTCGCGAAGGGACTGTCCTTTCAGCGTGCCGCTATCTCGACGCCGTGGCCGCACAGGTGGACGTGCCGTTGGGACTCGGCAGCCGTCACATTGCCGCCGCCAACATGAGCGCAGTTACCAAAGCGGTGGGAATTGTCGTCTCTGAGAGTTCGGTGGTGCGGCTTTTCTGTCATGGCCAACTGGTCGGCGAAATCATTCCCGAGGTTTGGATGATGGATCACGCCCACTTGCGTGGCAGCGTGAAGAGGGAACAAGTCGGCGAACTGACGGTTCTGACACCAGGTCTGCGACCAGCCTCGATCGCGGAGTGAAGATGACAAACCCCTAGTATATGGAACAGAGCGCATGACATCTCTCCGAGAATTTAGATGTGAAGTTTGTGGACTGGTGACGACTAACCCGATCCACTGGTTCGTGATTCGATGTGGAGATTCCGAGCTTACTGTGTACCGGTGGAATTCTGAAACCGCCAACGCGGCTGGAGCCCGCCATTATTGCGGTGAAGCTCACGCCGAAGTGTACATCAGTCGCTGGTTTGAATCGGTGTGCGCGCCCCCGAAGCCAAATTTTATCTAGCATTCGCGGATAAGCCATCAGTTTAAAACTTAAGGAGCATAAATCGGGAGTTCCATACGCGCGCCGCAATTCAATGATGCACATTCGGGGTTACAGGAGCGGATCAAGAACCATGGTGAATTATGAGCAGACTGTCTGAGAAAGTGGCAATAGTGACGGGCGCGTCCAAAGGCATAGGCGCCGGGATTGCAACGGCCCTGGGAACTGAGGGCGCGCGCGTGGCCGTGAACTATTCCTCCGACCGGGAAGGGGCCGAACGCGTCGCCCGGGCGATCATCGACAGTGGGGGCAAGGCGATTGCGGTCGGGGCCGACGTCTCCAAGTCCGCAGAGGTCGCTCGTTTATTCAAAGAAGTGGATGCCGCCTTCGGAAGACTCGACATTTTAGTCAATAATGCCGGTGTATTCCGCTTCGGCGCCATCGCCGAGATCACCGAACAGAGCTTCCACCTCCACTACAACGTCAATGTTCTCGGAACGATTCTCACCGTGCAGGAGGCGATCAAGCGGTTCGGGGCCGATGGCGGGAGCATCATCAACCTCAGCTCGATCGTCGGCTCGCATCCGGTGCCGGGAGCCCTGCTGTACGCTTCCACGAAGGGTGCCATCGAAACACTGACAAAGGGATTGGCGCTCGAACTGGCGCCGCGCAAGATACGCGTCAACGCCATCGCTCCCGGTCATACAGAAACCGAAGGCAATGTAGCCGCGGGAACCTTTGAGGGTGGTGCTGGCGCCGTTCTGGCTGGGAAGACGCCGCTCGGCCGGCTCGGGCGCGTCACGGATATCGCCCCGCTGGCAGTGTTCCTGGCGTCAGACGAATCAGCCTGGATCACGGGAGAGGTCATCCGCGCCGCAGGCGGTCTCGTTGTTGCCACTTGAGTACGGTGTGTGCTGCTGACCTCGAAGCTAATTCAGGAGGAGCAACTTTTCCAACCTGTCATCATATGCACGACCAGTCGTCCCGCAGCGGAGGTCACGATGCACAAGAACACTTCGCCGAATGCAGATAAAAGTGCGCAGACGTCACCTGAAGCTCCCTTCACAACGTTCATTCAACTGGACGGGAGGACCCCCGTGCCATCGCAGTTTCGTACTCCGGGGACTTTTACGATTACCCGGCTCCAGTCGCCGGCCGGGCTTCCTGACCGAATCACAAAGCTATCGCCCGTCCCCGCTCTGCTAGTGTCGATCTCCCTTAAGTCTCTGCCATCATCGAGCTATCAGGTGTGGACAGCAGACAAGCTCATGGCCACATCTGTCGTTCACCCGTTTCGCTCCAATGTCATCGATTTCGATTCACAGCCAAGGTGCTGGGCAGGGAGTGCTTTCGATTACGTTCACTATTCTGTCCCTCGTAAGGGACTCGATGACATTGCCGAAGATCTCGGTTTTGGCCGGGTAAGTGACTATCGCCTGGCAGTGCTCGAAGACGATCTAGTTGTGGCCCAGATCACCAAAAGCATCCTTCCGTTCCTTGGGCGGAGCGACAGTCTCTCTGTGTTAGCTCTCGATCAATTCAGCCTCGTCCTCGGAGCACATCTTCTCCAGAAGTACGGTGTAGTCCAGAAAAAAGCACGGCGTTCAAAGGGAGGTCTGGCGCCATGGCAGAAGCGGCGAGCGTCGGAACTTCTTCATGCGAACATGCATGGCCGGATCCGGCTTTCTGAGATTGCTCGCGAATGCGGACTTTCCGTCAGCCACTTTGCCCGCTCATTCAAAACCTCTTTCGGCACCTCCACGCACCAGTGGCTGATGCAGCATCGCATTGACCACGCCAAACAACTGATGACCCAGACCAGCATGTCGCTGATCGAGATCGCGATTCAGTCAGGGTTTAATGATCAGGCAGCGTTCACGCGCACATTCCATCAATTCGTCGGCGTCAGCCCCGGAAGATGGCGACGGCATTACGTGACACGGCATTTCCGTTGAAGTCACCGGCAGTTGCGGTTTTCCGCAGTGTTTCCTATGGCAGCGACTGGCAGCTACCAAAGTTTTCCGATTTAATGCATACGGAGGAAAATTATGAGCGAACTTCGTGGATGGATGATCTATTCCTGGATCGCGCTCCCGACCGTGATGTATGGCGGCTACTCCCTTCTCCAACTCTTAAACAAGGCCAATGCCATGACACCGTTTCGACTAGCTTGGTTCAGGGCAGGCCACGCGCATGCCGGGGTGCTCCTATTGATGTCGCTGCTGTACTACACATTCATGGAGAAAACGTCGTTGTCTCCGGCGGTCAAACATGCAGGCTGCGCAATCGTTGTGGTGGGAATTTTGGCTCAGTCAGGCGGATTCTTCATCCATATGATCAAGGGGCAGCCAGACCGTGCCTCTATCGGGACCACGGTCACGACGGTTGGCGCGATACTGTTGACCTGCGCTATCGCCGTACTGGTTTATGGCTTGTCTATCGCCCATTGACCGGGCCGTCCGGCCCTGGAACGTGGTTGGCCCTCGGATACGCAGAGAAAATAGCAGCGCCGGCATTACCTGACAAGGCATTTCCGGGCGTAGGGGCCCGGAAGCGCTAACTTAAGCAGGGCGGGCTAGAAGTTGATCACCCGGCCGCTTTCTGGGCGATAACTTGCAGATAGCCGACCACTCGGGAGGTGACGCGTTATTCGTAAAACACAAGCGCGTTTTCGGGGACCAATCCTCGGAATGCCGCTCAACCCTAGGTCGATGAGCGCGTTGGCCTGTTCTCGGCAATTGAATGGCCGGGAAGGTCAAAGGAAAGATCGTTACACTGGCAAAGAGAAAACAAGGGGGAGAAGATGACAGCTGCAGAACTGATGCACCACAACTTCGATGAGATCTTCATCGAGCTTGATCCAGTGAAGCGCGAAGCCATGATGCGCAATGCTTATACGGAAGATTGCGTATGGATACACCCGGGTGGCCGCCTGGTTGGCATTGCGGCGATCAATGAGGCAGCGTCGGAAATTCGTAAGCGCATCCCGGAGTACCGCTACAAGGTGGTTGGCGATATTTGCACGATGCACAATGTCGGGATGTGCCGTTGGGGGAGCGGACTTCCTGGCCAACCGTTCCGCTATACCGGTACGGACGTTCTGGAGGAACGCGACGGCCGCGTTGCTGTGTTCTACACCTTCATCGATAGTGGAACTCCGCCGGTCTCGTCGACGGAATAAGGCCTTCGCTTGGATGGAAAACGTGTGACGCGCAGTAGCGCCGTTAGATACCTGCCGGACTGCTGTTGCGAACCCAGCAGTCCGGCCTTATCCGTTCTCGTCAGCGGATGTATAACGACTAACACGCTTTTCTTGAGTCTAGCGAGTCAAGCAGTTGTTCAATCTCGACGAGTGCCCAATCGCCAAATCAGTCGCCGACGACAGATTAAGATTAGTGCCGGAATGTCGTGTAGGAATTGATCGCGATCACTCCCGGTCGACGGGCAAAGGGGAAGTAATCCTTAGGTTAGCGCTTATCGCGTAAGGCCCCGTTTCCTAATGCTTCGACACACTGCGCTTCCTGGTCGCTAGGTGCGACTCATCTTTTGGCAAAAAACAACAAAATCAGCAAAATCGTGCAAGAGAGCACCCACGCAAAAGCCTAGGGTTGATCGCAGACATTATGGCTGAATCTGCGGCGCACGTGCGGGTCATCGAGGAAACGCCCAGGTTCTGGAGGGTTGTTTTCGATTACCCGCCTTTCAACATCGTAGACGCCAGCATATTCGAAGCCCTACAGAATCTCCTCGCGCAAATGGACGCCAGCCCGAGCCTGCGGGTCATCGTATTCGAAAGCGCAAACCCCGAGTTTTATCTTTCCCACTTTGATTTGACCGGCAAGATAGGGGGCATCATGACTGCTGTCGGGGCTTCGGGCCTCCCGATCCTGCTGGATACGTTCGTGCGTCTCACCAAGTCCCCGGTGGTCAGCATCGCGAAGATCCGAGGCTGTGTCCGGGGCGTGAGCAGCGAGTTCGTCCTCGCCTGCGACATGCGCTTCGCGTCGCGCGAGAACACGCGACTCGGCCAGCCCGAAGTCGGGGTGGGACTGCATCCCGGCGGCGGCGGTGCGGAACGTCTTCCACATCTGGTCGGTCGCGGTCGGGCGCTCGAAATCGTTCTCGGCGCGAACGATTTCGACGGCGACACCGCGCAACGATACGGCTACGTCAATCGGGCACTTCCAGACGCCGAGCTGGACGGCTTCGTCGACGCACTCGCGCGCCGGATCGCCTCCTTCGACCGGCGTGCCATCGCCGCCGCGAAGAGTCTCGTCAACCAGGTCTCGTTGCCGTCCGCCGACCGGCTCCTCGACGCCATCACTTCTTTTGAGACCGCACTGACGTGGCCTGAAGCGCAGAAGCGAATCCAAGTCCTATTGAAGCGCGGACTCCAACGAGACAGCGACTTCGAAACTCGCTGGCCAGAAGTGCTCGGCACGCTGGTCGAGACGTAGTCAGTTTGCAGCGGTGCGCAGCGCCAACCACGCGGGTTCAAGCTTTTTAGGCAATAAACAACAAAACCAGCAAAATTCTGCAAGAGAGCAGCCAGGCTTGAGCCTAGGGTGAGTAACATTATGACTACAGATTCCACGCAGCGCACAGAACGTCTGACCCGCAATAACGCCCTGCTACTCCTGGTAGATCACCAGATCGGTCTGTATAGCGGCGTTCGTGACATCGACGTCCTCCAACTCAAACACAACATCGTTGGCCTGACACAAGCCATGCTGGCGCTCAAAGTGCCAGTCGTCGTAACCACAACCACGGAGAACATGTGGGGGCCGCTTATCCCCGAGTTGGCCGAGGTTTTACCCGGCGTGCAGAGAATCGAACGCACTACTGTCAACGCGTGGGACGAGAAGCGCGTCGTCGATGCGGTTAAGGGTACAGGGCGCAAGAACCTTATCGTGACGGGCATTTCCACGGACGTTTGTCTGGCTTTCCCAGCAATGGCTGCAATGGCCGAAGGGTTCCAGAGTTATGCAGTCATCGATGCGTCCGGTGGCTTCAGTCAGACTCAGGTCGACATGGGAATCGTGCGCATGCAACAAGCCGGTGTCATTCCTGTGGGCTATTCCAATGTTGCGATTGAAATTTTGGCCGACAATGCGGCGCCGGAGGCCGAGGCGGTCTACGGCGCGCTCGGCATTCCGTTCAGCACGTTGGTCTTTGGCCTGAAGCAGTATTATTCCCAGGTCGGTGAAAAGGAGAAGTCGGGGGTTGTCGCATAGATGCTGATGTGCGGCCGAGGAAAAAAGATAAAGGAGAAAAGCAATGACATCGAAACTTACGCAAACCAAACCAAGCGTCGTCTTTTGTCACGGGCTCTGGGCAGACGGCTCATGCTTTAGCAAGGTGATCGTTCCCCTTCAAGCGGAGGGGCATGAGTGTATTGCAGCGCAGTACGGCCTCAACACAACGGCAGAGGACGTCGCCTTGGTGAAGGCAACCATCGGCCGGGTCAGCGGCCCTGTCATCCTCGTCGGCCACTCCTACGGCGGAAGCGTCATCACCGGCGCCGGAACCGACGATCACGTTGCCGGCCTGGTTTACATCTGCGCGCTCGCTCCGGACGCCGACGAGACATCGCAGACACAGCAGGCCAACTTCCCGACGACAGACGTCTTCTCCCACATCGAAGTCGTGGATGGACGTATCTGGCTGCGTCCCGAAGGCACGAAGTATTTTTGCGGAGATCTCTCGGAGCAGGAGCAGAAGCTCGTTTGGGCGACTCAGGGTGTCCCCAAACCCGACTTGTTCAACGCGAAAGCCGGGGGAACCGCTTGGAAGTCGAAGCCAAGCTGGTACATCGTCGGCAAAAACGACCACACCGTCCACCCCGATTTGGAACGGTTCTTTGCGAAGCGCATGGGCGCAACCACCTATGAGCTCGACAGCAGCCACGTACCGATGCTCTCCCAACCGGAACGGGTGATCGACGTCATCCGTGCCGCTGCAAATGCAGTTCAAAAAGCCACCGTAGCAGCGTAAAGCACATCCGATACACGCCCACATGCCCACTCAAGTCAGAATCTGGCTTGAGTGGGTGACCCCTCAAGCCCTACAATCTGCGTAATCGGATGGGAACATCCCCACTCAAGCTAAAACCGGGCTCGAGTTGGCCGTCCGTCCTCGCAATAACACATTCGGGTGAACGCAGTCAGAGCAAACAGAGAAAGGAGAATACGATGCAATTTCAGAGTGACTACTTCAATGCTTATCACAACCTGAAGCTGACACGAGATGACAAAGGCGTGCTGGTTGCTGAAGTCCACACCAACGGCGGGCCGTGCATTATGACCGCGCAATCTCACACGGAATTTGTCGATGGGTTCTACCGGATTTCGCAAGATCGCGCGAACAAGATCGTAATCCTCACGGGCGCCGGTGGGGAGTTCATTACGGATGTTGATTGGTCCTCCTTCGGCAACGCCGCCGATCCGGGCGTCTGGAGCCAGGTTCACGATGAAGGTATTCAGGCTTTGGAAAACATAACCAACATACGCGTCCCAGTCATCGCGGCAATCGAGGGACGTGCCCACGTGCATTCCGACTACGCGCTACTTGCCAGTGTCATTGTGGCGGCAGAGGGCGCGACTTTCGAGGATGTGGCCCACTTCTCCCAGGGCGTTGCGCCCGGCGACGGAATTTTCACCACCTGGAGTTATCGCGCCGGAGCAGGACGAGCGGAGGCGTTCCTGCTCAACCCGCAACCGATCACGGCGCGAACTGCGCACGAATGGGGAGTGGTTGCCGAAGTTGTGCCGAATGGCAAGGCGCTCAGTCGGGCACGGGAATTGGCCAACTTGTACTTGAAGGCTCCCGAAGTGACCCGCCGCAACACGCGCGTACATTTTATTCAACCGTTGAAAGAGCGCATCGTCCGAGAAGTCGGCTACGGATTGTCGCTCGAAGGAGCCTCGGCAGCCGCTCTCGTCAAATCAATGCAAGCTAAGAGTAAGCCTGTTGCTCAGAAAGGGAAAGTCGCATAACGCGCACCGAAAGTACCGGACGTTAGGTACTTAAAGAAGACGCAGCCGGAAGAATTTGATCTGGTGATTCTCGGGCTGCACGGGCTCAGACGGAACGTTCCCAATTCTTATCCCCGAAAATTAGGAACGTTCCGTCTGTCCCGAATTTCTCCTTCATTAATATTTCTGAAATGCGCCATTTGACAATCGAGACGAGGGTGCGACCTGGCAGAGTCGCCGTATTTGTCGACGTTAACGATGCCCAGTGGCAGAGCACGTGCCTCCGCGTGATCGAGTACTTTACTCGATTATGGGGCGGATGCGGAAACATCATCGTTCCCACGGACGGGAAAACGATCAGTCCGCTCCTTTGGCGGATATTGGAGCGCTTCGATCCAGATTACCTGAAAGCCTACGCTAGAACAGGGCGAGACATCGAAATCGAGGAACCCGCAAAGTTTGAAGACGCGTACCAGCGTCATGTCGCAGCGTGGGAAAAGCAGATCGGTGAAAAGTCTAATCCACATGCGGCGGAGACGATCCGGGATAACCTTCGCAGCCCTGGACTGTCGCAGTTCGGAATTTCGCCTGAGTTGCAACACGAACTAAGAGATCGCCTCGCGCCGTTCTACTTTCAGCACTGGATTGTCGAAGCGGGCTCACTGGGAGCGGGTAGCGTCCCACATTATCCGCACACGGATGTCCTAGATATCCTGCCTTACGCGGAGCATTCGAAACGCGTAATGCGCGTAAGCGACGCAGCTCCGTTTCCACAGTTGTGGTGGGCATCGTCGTTTGGATCGTTGAACCCCGAGCTGCAAGCGCAGCTCGCGAAGTCAAACATTGAGGCGTACGAATACGGCAGATCCGTAGACGAAGTCAAGCTGCTTATAAATCTGGGTGTCAAAGGTTACGAGGAAATCGAGTCCGCTCCATTTTTGACGAATACGTCCTTAAAATGCCATCCAGGAAATCCTCCAGTCCGCACCTATACGACTATCGATGACTGGGCTCGGCTACTACAGATCGATCCGACACCAAGACTCTATGGAACTCGTGATCGCAGTAGCAGGAGCTCGCATAGAAGACTTCGCTTTGTATTTTGCCCTTTCTCGCATGCGGAGCCGGGTTGTCTGGATTCCGCCCTCAGCGTTGGAACAGTTGCTCGGACCGGCGACGAAAAGCTTGGCCATTGATCCCGTATGGCACTTCGTTAACGATCTTGCGAGTCTCGCACGGGGAAATACACAGCGCTACGCGGGTCTCAAGCTCCTTAGCGCCACGTTGACGCCCGAGCAGTTGGAGCAAGTAAAAGCCCGCCTGTCGGAGATCGCTGTCAGCCCTATTAATCAGTGTCAAATCGTAACACCCGCCCAAGAAATCCCCGGGGAGCCAATCCGCCACTACGAGACGAACAACGTCTCCATCCTTCGATCTTTCGCCGTGCCGGAAGACGGCATGATTCGGCTATTCGAAACACCCTGCCTCAGAGCATTGCTGAGGTTAATCCCAGCAAGCACCGGTGGCTTACAGAGTTGAACATTAGACAGTACCAACCACCCCGCCATTACGTGCTAGGCGAGCGCATGATGGGATCTTCGTCGTTTGGCACGCAGGGCGCACGCATCTCGTCCAATGGACCGACCTATTTCTGCCCCAACTGGTTGATTCTCGGGGGCGCCTCGGCCGAATCGTCCGTTCCTCGTCCTACAATCCACATTCCGGAGCCACTCGAAATATTTCGGGATATAGCCAGGCCCACTGGCCTGTCCTGCGCGATTTCTGACAAGGGGTTCTTCGCAGAGAATGCATGCCAGAAGTTTGGTGGACTCGACAAGCTGGCCGCGTTTCTCCGATCAGAAAGCGGACAACTCTTTACCTCGGCATTTCTTGACAAAACAAAGCCGGAGGAAGACGACCACCTGAAAGGTGCCCTCCTAAGCGACAAAAGGCGTTACTTCGACCTGAATTCGCTCGCCGCGACTCTTGGGAGTGAGCCTGAGGCCGCTCAGATACTTGATCGTCTCTCGTCGACGTCCGTCCTGTACCGTGGGTTTATCCTACAGTGCCAATACTGTAGACGAGCTGACTGGTTCCCTCTGCGTGAGCTGTCAGACTCCTTCACCTGCAAACGCTGTCACAGAGAACAAGTGTTCACTCAAAAGCACTGGCGGTATCCTAGCCAGCCGCATCTGTACTATCAATTGGACGAGTTGGTGTACTTGGGTCTGGAACACAACATGCAAGTTCCGCTTCTCGCGCTCGACATCCTGCGCGGGTCCAAAGACAGTTTCCTCTATGTTCACGAACTCGAATACCGTGAAAAAGATAAGGACACACCGCTGCTGGAAGTGGACCTTAATTGCATACGTGATGGGGTGCTAACTATCGGGGAGGCAAAGAAAGACGATCGCCTCGGGAAAAACGACAGAGAAGAGTCAGAGGCGATTTCGAAACAACTAGAATTGGCAAAGCGGCTCTGCGCTCAGCAAATTGTGTTCGCGACGGCTAGCGAGGAATGGCACTCGAGTACCGTCGAGCGGATGCTCAAAGCCTTCGGAGACCAACGCTTCTACCTGATTTTGCTCACCCGAAAGCACCTCTATGGTGAGCAATCGATCTAGAGATTATTAGATCGCGGGTTCGATAGAGTTCCCCGATTTTCTGCTCCGAATCGGAACCTCCGTTGCGAATTCGCGGGCGGCCGGGCGGGTAGCCCACTCGGGGAACCCTGGGACAGACGGGACGTTCACCTTTTTTTTTGTGAATCAGAACTTGGGGTACGTGCTGTCTGTCCCCAGGTTTTCGATGCGGAGCCATTTCGGTTACGATAGACCCATTGTCAATCGCTGTCCGAGTGTCGGCGTGGGGTCTGAGGGTCCGGCCCGGCGCCCAGGTTTTTACATCATGAGAGCCCCGAATGAACTTGTCGCTCAGAAAGGAAAAGTCGCATCCGCGGACGCTCATCAACACTCGAACCACTGGGTTGCCTTCGTGAGACGGAGAGGTTGACAATTGAGATATGACCGATAGATAACCCTATTTCCGGATTCGAAGGAGATGAGCTAGAATTCTGGACCATAAGAGTCCCATGATTCCTGACGGATGCGGAGATTCTTCCATGCAGACAACTCGCAGAGACTTCTTCAAGGCAGCAACCGTTGGCGCGGTCGGCGCTACGGTTTTTGGGTTCGACCTCAAGCCTGCCTATGCACAACTTAAAGAGCTAAAGATTGCACGCGCTGCTGAAACGCGCTCGACGTGTCCTTATTGCGCGGTGGGCTGCGGCGTCCTTATCTACACGATCGGCGATCGGGCAAAGAACGTCACGCCGCAAGTGATCCATGTCGAGGGCGATCCTGATCATCCAACGAACCGCGGGACGCTGTGTCCGAAGGGCTCCTCGCTCGAACAGGACATGCTGAACCCGCGACGGCTCACGAAGCCGCAAGTCCGGCGTCCCGGCACGACGGATTGGCAGGACATCTCCTGGGACAATGCTCTGGACGAGATCGCGCAGTGGACCAAGAAAACGCGTGATAACTCCTTTGTGGAAAAAGATGCGAACGGTCACACCGTGAATCGGTGCGAAGGCATCTCGTTCATCGGCGGGTGCACCGATACCAATGAGTTCAATTTTCTGGCCGTTAAGGCCATGAGGGGGTTGGGCTTGGTTTATTTAGAAAACCAAGCCCGTGTTTGACACGGCCCCACGGTCTCAAGTTTGGGACCAACATTCGGACGCGGGGCCATGACGAATGGCTGGATCGACATCAAGAACACCGACATGATGTTGATCATGGGAGGGAATCCCGCCGAAAACCATCCCTGTGGTTTCAAGTGGGCGATGGAGGCGAAGCGCAACCGCAACGCCAAGCTGATTTCCGTCGATCCTCGATTCACGCGCACGTCCTCTACCGCCGACCTCTTCGTACAGATTCGCGCCGGCACCGACATTGCGTTTCTCGGGGGCCTGATCCGTTATGCCATCGAGAACAACCGTATTGCCAAAGACTATCTCGTCAACTACACCAACGCGGCGTTCATTGTTAAAGATGGTTTCAAACTTCCCGAGGATGGCTTGTACTCCGGATTCGATTCCGCATCGGGCAAGTACGATCTGTCTACTTGGAATTATGAAGGAACAGGAGGCCCCGGCGGCGGGCACGCAGGTAAGGCTGGGTCAACTGGTCACGCACCCGAACCGACGCCGGGCAAGGTTGGAGGAACGACGCCACCTCCCGCTCTGCCTGCAGACGTCTCTTACGACCTGACTCTGCAGCATCCGCGTTGCGTCTTCCAATTGCTGAAACAGCAGTATTCGCGTTACACTCCCGAACTCGTCGAGCGGATCACCGGCATTCCCAAGGACCAGTATTTGAAGGCGGTCGATCTATTTACTTCAGTTCGCAAAGACGGCGATATGAAGAAGGTCGCCACCATCATTTACGCGGTGGGTTGGACGCAGCATACTTTCGGAACGCAAATCATCCGCACTGCCGCCATGATTCAACTGCTTCTGGGCAACGTTGGCCGAGCTGGAGGTGGGGTGAATGCGCTTCGCGGCCATTCGAATATTCAGGGCGCCACGGATATGGCGGGGCTGTATGACTCACTGCCTGGGTATCTCAAAGCTCCCGCTCTGACCGATACGGATTTAGCCACGTATCTGAAGCGGACCACGCCGATGGCCTCGAAACCCACGCCGTGGGCTTCGTTCAACTACTACTCGAACACGCCGAAATTCATGGTGTCGTTGCTGAAGTCGTTCTATGGAGACGCTGCGACAAAGGACAACGGATTTGGTTTCGATTATTTGCCTAAAGCCAGCCAGGATTGTTCGTGGACACATATCTGGGAAGATATGTACAACGAAAAGATCAAGGGCATGTTGGCCTTCGGAATGAACGGGGTGATGATTGGCCCGGACACGAATAAGAATATCAACGCGCTAAAGAAGGCCGACTGGCTGGTGGTCGGCGAGATTTACGAGGATGAGACCAGCGAGTTTTGGCGAGCGCCGGGAATTACGACCGAAGAACAAAAGAATATCAAGACTACGGTTTACCGCTTGCCTTGCGCAGGCTTCGCAGAAAAAGATGGCAGCATGACGAACTCGGCCCGCTGGGTGACGTGGAAATATGCAGCGGTTCCACCTCCGGGGCAGGCGCGACTCGACCAGGACATTATCGCGCAGATTTTCCTGCGGGTTCGCGACCTCTATAAGAAGGAGGGCGGAAAGTTCCCCGACCCGATTCTGAATTTGAGTTGGGCGTATGCGGACTCGGCTCATCCTTCACTTTCTCAAGTGGCCATGGAAATTAACGGCAAAGCCCTCGCCGATCTTAAAGACGACGCAACTGGGCAGGTGATCAAAGCTGGCCAGCAGTTGCCCGGTTTTGCGTGGCTGAAAGATGACGGTACCACTACGTGCGGCAATTGGATTTATTCCGGCTCGTGGACGGAGGCCGGAGCGCAGATTCAAAAGCGCGGCACGGAAGATCCTTCCGGCTTGGGCATTTTCCCCAACTGGTCATGGTCGTGGCCTGCCAACCGGCGCGTACTTTACAATCGCGCCTCCTGCAATCCGGATGGGAAGCCGTGGGATCCGACTCGCAAGCAGATTTGGTGGAGCGAAGCGACGGGGAAATGGGTCGGTAACGACGTGCCGGACTTCAAGCCCGATTCGAATCCCAAAGATCACATGGGGCCTTTCATTATGAACCCTGAGGGCGTTGGGCGATTGTTCGCTCCCATCGGTGTGCTGGCGGACGGTCCGTTCCCCGAACATTACGAACCAATCGAAAGCCCAATCAAGAACCCGTTCCATCCCGAGCAGTCGAATAATCCGCTGGTGAAGAAATTCAATTCGCCGTTCGATAAATTTGGATCGCCGGAAGAGTACAGCATCGTGTGCACGACCTATCGGCTGACGGAACAATATCATTACTGGACGAAAAATAATCCGATGAACGTTCAGCTTATTCCCGAACCGTTCGTAGAAATTCCGGTGGAGTTGGCGGACGAAAAAGGAATACGCGGAACAGACAAGATCAAGGTCATTAGCGCGCGCGGAACTTACGTTGCGAAAGCGTTTGTAACACGTCGGCTGAAGCCGATGATGATCGACGGCAAGAAGGTGTATCAGATCGGATTGCCGATTCACCAGGGCTTCCGCGGTATTGGTGAAGATGAAGGAAGAAATGCGCGGACGCCGGCGAATTTGCTGACGCCCGTCGTCACCGATCCCAATGCCCACACCCCTGAATCGAAGGGTTTCTTAGTGAAAGTCGAGAAGGCGTAGGTTGCGATATGAGCCAGGCGGCTACAGAGCTAATCAGAATTTCCGGCCACGCGGGAGTCGTTCCAGGTAAAGGTCTCAACCGTGAATTCGAGGTCTGCAAACTGGTGGACACTACCACTTGCATAGGCTGCAAAGCGTGTGAAGTGGCCTGTCTGGAATGGAACGGTTACACCTTTAGCGAAACGACCTTCGATAACAGCTACCAGACCATGCCGGAGACGGCATGGAATTACTGGAACCTGATCAAGTTCAACGAACACGAACGCGCAGACGGTACCATGATGCTGTTGATGCGCAAGGACCAGTGCATGCACTGCGCCGATCCGGGCTGCCTCGCGGCCTGCCCGGCCGATGCAGCCATCGTCCAGTATGCCAACGGCATCGTCGATTTCCAGGAGGCGAATTGCATTGGTTGTGGATATTGCATGACCGGCTGCCCATTCAACATTCCGAAATTCGATCCGCCGTCGCGCAAAGTCTTCAAGTGCACGCTGTGCAATGACCGCGTATCGGTGGGACTCGAGCCGGCTTGCATCAAGGCATGCCCAACCGGCTGCCTGCATTTTGGAACGAAGCCGGAGATGAAGGAACTAGCCGAGACACGCGCTGCGCAGCTCCGGACTAATTCCGGATTCCAAGATGCGGGGGTGTACGATCCGGAAGGAGTGGGCGGAACCCATGTCATCTATGTGTTGCACGATGCGAAGAATCCCGAGTTGTACGGCGGATTGCCGAAAGATCCGCGCATCCCTCTGTCGGTGCGGCTGTGGAAAGCGCCGTTGAAATGGATTGGAAACTTTGGGATGATTTTCGGGGTTCTCGGTGTTTTTATTCACTACTTGAAGTTCGGCCCCAAGGTCGTAAAGGAAGATGAGCAGGAGTCCCACGGAGGAACGAAATGAGTAGCGAACCCTATCTCCTTCCGAATGGACGCGTGCTGCGATATACGTTCCGCGAGCGGCTCGTGCATTGGCTGGCAGGCCTCTCGTACGTGTACCTTCTGCTGACTGGTCTTGCGTTCTGGAGCCCGTGGCTCTTTTGGATTGCCATTGTCCTCGGTGGGGCGACGATCTCACGCGAGCTGCATCCCTGGTTTGGCCTCATCTTCATTGTCGGCGTTTCTCTGATGTATGGCATGTGGCACAAGCAAATGCGGGAGACACCTTCCGACAAAGCGTGGTGGGCGGCCATTGGGCATTACATTCGCAACGAAGACGATCAGGTTCCTTCCGCCGACCGTTTCAATCCTGGCCAGAAGTTATTGTTTTGGGGATTCTTTTCGAACGGCATCTTGCTTTTGCTCTCCGGCTTGATTCTGTGGCTCCCACAGTACATTCCCTGGAACCTGCGCTTCTTGCGGCTGGGCGCGGTTTTCGTGCATCCCGTCTGCGCGCTCGCCACCATCGCGCTCTTTATTATTCACGTGTATATGGGTACTGCGATGGAACGCGGTGCTTTTGGCTCCGTGATTCGTGGCGACGTGTCGCGTGCCTGGGCCAACAAACATCACCACACATGGTATGAGCAACTCCTTCGCAACGCGGCCCCGCGAAAGTGAACGATGCGGGAATTAACGAAGCGAAGTGGGATCGCCGCATTCGCCGCGCCTACGAACTAGCCTCATCTTATCCGTTCGCCGCAGAAGGACTGCACTACTACGCGCGCGTGGCGGCATTTCAAAAGGATCTTTATCGAGAAATCCAGAAAGCTCTCGGGAATTCGCCGAAGACTTCTTCGGATCGCCCGCTCCGAGATGAGTTGGATTTTTTCATTCTCCTTCCAAAATTTCCAAGATTTTTGTCGGTAATTCAGAAGATTGCGCCGGCACCGCTTGCTCAAGCCGCCAACGCTTTATCGATAAAGGGATCAGCGGCGTGGCAGCGCACGATCGAAGACTTCTGGTACACGGATTTTGAATTAGTTGGTGTAGAAGATGTCGGGCAAGACGAGTCCTTCGATCAGTCTGCTGTGTCCTCTTCCGCCCGAGCGCTCGCGTGGATTTTTCTTCAGCCGTACGCCGAATACCTGGCAGATCACCGCGAAGTCGCGGCTATGGACGGAACGCCATCCACGTGCCCGCTCTGTGGCTGCAGGCCTGCCGTGGGTGTGCTTCGGACTGAAGGCGACGGCGCAAGAAAGTCGCTGATCTGCATGCTTTGTGCGCATGAATGGCTTTTCCGCAGAATCTATTGTCCGGCATGCGGCGAAGAGAGAGAGCCGCAGATGGCGTTTTATTCTGCGCCCGAGATCGCACATGTCAGAGTCGACGTCTGCGACACTTGTCATACCTATCTGAAGAGCATCGACTTGACAAAAACCGGGCTGGCAGTTGCCATCGTAGATGAGCTGGCGACAATTCCTCTTGACCTGTGGGCACGTGAACACGGGTATCAGAAACTCCAGATCAACCTAATGGGGGCCTGACTAGAAGGTCCGGTAGAGTAGGTCGCGAGTTCCGAGCAACGATGCGGATTGCCGCCGCCAAGTCCGGGTGTGGTCGATTTCTTCATGACAAAGGGCGCAGTTGGAACGAAAGTTCTGCTGCAGAGCGCGCACTTCATGGAAACAACGGCCGTCACCTTCAGTGGTGTAAGCGCGACCCTTCAGACTATTGACTGCGAACTATATCAGCGTAACGGTTCCTTCCAGTGCGAAAACTGGAAAGATCGCCGTAACTAACGCGGGAGGCACCACCGCGAGCACGAAGCCTTTCGAGTTCAGTAGCATTAATGTTCGCGGTACTTGGGTCGGGATGTGGGGGCGCTCCGCATTTCCATAAGTACGTTTCTGGCGCCGATGTCCACCCGTTTTCTGTACAGGCTGTGAACTCGACGCCTACAATGCACAAGCTAGAAGTCCGACTCGGAATTCTGGTTCAAGAGCTACAGAAATTGGTTCGTAGTTCAGATCGAGCCGAAGAAGGAGCGGTCATGCGATCGACGAAGGCTATTTCATGCATCTTCAGCATTGTCGGCATCTGCTTCCTGGTGCCTCCAATTCCTGCGCAAACGCCGGCGGCGCGCCAACGCATCGTCATCGCCGCGAGCGAGGTGCTCGATGGCAAGGGGCACATACTCCATGACGTTCCGATCGTGATCGAGGGCTCCAAGATTGTCGCGATAAGTCCCAAGATCGAGAGGCCGGTGGACTATGACCTGCGCGGCCTGACGGTGTTGCCCGGCTGGATCGACGCGCACGTTCACATTACATGGATCTTCGGCAAAGACGGGAGAAATGCAGGCACGGAAGACACAACACAAGAGGATGCCTATCAAGCGGCGTCGAATGCGTGGGTAACGCTGATGGCGGGCTTCACGACCGTGCAAAGTGTAGGTGCGCCCAACGACATTCCACTGCGCGATGCAATCGCGAAAGGAATATTCCCCGGCCCGCGTATCCTGACGGCCAACGAACCGCTCGAAGGGCAAGGCGAGGCGACCGGCACGCCCGATGAAATTCGCGCTTACGTGAGGAAGCAAAAGCAAGCCGGCGCGGACTTAATCAAAATCTTTGCGTCGAAGTCCATCCGCCAGGGCGGAGGAATGACTCTTTCGCAGGAGCAATTGAGTGCGGCGTGCGATGAAGCAAAGAAGCAGGGACTGCGTACGCTCGTGCACGCCTACAAAGAGGCGGTCCGCGCCGCGGCTCTCGCGGGCTGCACTGAGGTTGAGCACGGTACGCTGGCCCCAGATGCCGACTTGAAACTGATGGCAGAGAAGGGCACCTATTTTGATCCGCAATGCGGGCTGGTGATTGAGAACTACTTGCTGAACAAAGAAAAGTATCTTGGCACCGAAGGCTACACTGCCGAGGGATTTGCGGCGATGGAGAAGATCCTGCCGATGGACCACGAGATCGTGAGACAAGCGGCAAAAACTCCGGGGCTGAAAATGGTTTTTGGCACTGACGCCGTGGCGGGCGCGCACGGGCGCAATGCCGAGGAGTTCATCGATCGCGTGCGTGACTGCGGTGTGGACCCGATGGCAGCGATGGTCTCCGCCAACTCGCTGGGCGCTGAAGCGCTAGGCTTGGGCGATCAGATTGGCTCGATTGCTCCCGGCTTTCAAGCGGACATCATTGCGCTGGATGGAAACCCGTTGAAAGACATTACCGCGGTTCGGCGCGTTGTGTTTGTAATGAAGGGCGGCGTAGTTTACAAGAACGCCGCCCGCGGTGCGATTCCTGTTTACGCAGGGGTCCAGCCTTGATTCGACTTTAAGAGCCGGCTTTGGCTTGGCTATGGATCGACAATTATCGATCCCTCGGCTTTACGCCAAAGCGTAGAGATACTCGACGAAGGAGCGCACTGCCCCGTCAATGCCCGCAACCTTTGGGTCGGTCGAATCGATCAGATAGTACTCATTCGGAGCATGTGCCCCGGTTCCGTGCCCCACTCCAAAATGTCCAGCCGGAAGATTGATAGGTTCGGAAGTGAAGATGTATCCCGGCCAGGATCCGGCGGATCGTGGCCACAACACGGGATCCAAACCCAGCTTGCGGTAAGTCGCAATTTGCGCCTGGATGAGCTTCGAATCCTGCGAAGTCTGGGTCGGATCATAGCCACCACTCATATTGACCTCGATATCGCCAAAGCCGTGTTTGGCAAGATGATCCTTCAGAAGCGCGAGTGTACCGGCAGCCGTCATGTCCGGTACCAGTCGCATGTCGATCTTCGCGACAGCGCGATGCGGCAGAATGGTCTTGCCGCCGGGCCCCGTGTATCCACCCACCAAGCCCTCGATGTTGATCGTGGGCTTGGATTCGAGCAGCACGAGCGAGTCAAGCCAGTTTGTGTCGTGCACCCAATGCTCGACGCCTAGCTGCTTCTTAACGGTGGCTTCACTGCGGCGAGCGGCAGCCTCCTGAATCATCTTCACTTGTGCGGGACTGAGCGGCTTGGCCTTGTCAAAAAAGCCCGCCACAGCAGGCGTGTGCCCATCGGGTTCGATGAGCGTGTTGAGCGCTTGCACCAGGTGCCACGCGGGGCTGTCTACTTGTGCCTCCAGGCTAGAGTGAACATCGTGCTTTGGCCCTCGTCCCCATCGCTCTCCACTGGAAACCAGTTCGAGCTCAACTACGCCCTTCGCGCCCAGCGATATCTGTATCCCTCCATCCGCGTCCTGGCCCGCTTCTGGCATGAACACGCCCATGCATTTCTTCAGCGCATCGGTGATCTTGGGTTGGCGGACAACCTCCGGAAAGTGGGTCGAACCAATCTCTTCTTCACCTTCACAGACCAGCACGAGATTTACCGGCAGCTTTTTCCCCGCTGCCTTGAAGGCATGAAGTGCGCCGAGGAAGGCTGTTTCGGGACCTTTCTGGTTCACAGCGCCGCGGCCGACGCAGATTCTGCCCAGCCCTTCCTTGTCCACAATCCGCCCTTCGAGCGGCGGCGAAGACCACTCCGATGGGTCGAACTGTTTCACGTCGTACATAAAATAGATGCCCACAGTGGTTGCCGCGCCAGCATCGAGAATGCCGAAGACTCCAGGCTTGCCCGAAGTCGGCACAATTTCAACGTTCGCGAATCCTGCATCGCGAGCGAGTTGCGCCATATAGTCAGGGCCCTGCGGATAGTTGCGGTTCTCAGCCGCGATCGAGGGCAAAGCGATCCAATCCTGCAGCCGCTTTACATTCTCATCGTGCATCTTCGGTATTTGGCTCAGCACCGACTGAAGACCGGGATCGTCAGCAGAGAAAGCAAACTTTGGCAATGCGGCGAAGGCGGCTCCAGCAAGCGTGCCGTGGATAAACTCGCGACGATTGAAAGCGTTATGGCTCGAGTCAGTCAATGCGTCCCCCATTTGGCGGAATAAAAAATGACTGTCATTGGTTAACTCAGACTCAATTCCAGAGAGAGAGAGAGAACCATCTGGCTTTTCTTCGACGGACATCATACCAGTCGGTCCAGCAGGGTCAGCAATCTTTTCTAATGGACAGCGAGATGTCAGCCACCCCGAAGCTATCGGAACCTGGCTCCATTACTTGGTTCTTTTGCCGTCCCTCTTCCGCCTGAACGCCGAGCGCTTCTATATTCAGTTGGCGAAGGGAACAATCATATTCAAGTACTCGACGCGGACCTGCGAAAGCAAAAGCCTCGACTTGCCGCAGAATAGGTGTGAGTGTACTCTCTTTCACACGGACTACGCCCATGCGCGGCTTCACCTGAATCCTCTCCTAAACCCCCGGCGGCGGTTCCCAACCAAAATCAGTTAGTAGCGACAACTTTCTTTTCAGAGGGGAGCTTATGAATCGGCGCAACTTTCTCCAATCGACCGGCGCAATCTGCGCTGGGCTGGCGGTCACAAAATCAATCCCAGTCTTTGCCGAGGCGTTACAGTCGGGCGAGGCATGGCGGACCTTCGAAGTGACCACAAGGGTAGAAGTACTGAAGCCCAGTGGCGTGACTCACATCTGGCTGCCAGCGGCGCTGATTCGTGATACGCCATTTCAGCGGATGCATGCCAACAAATTCAGTGCCGAGGATGGAACGGCTAATTTGAGCAAGGACAAGCCGAACGCACTCGGCATCGTATCGGCGACTTACCCCGCGAACGCGAAGCCAGTGCTGATGCTGACCAGCCAGGTTTCGCTGAAGAACTACGCCGTCGATCTCTCGGTGCCAAGCAGAGCGCTGCACGTTTCAAAAGAGGAGATTGACTACTTTCTTCAGCCCAGCCGTTATGTGCCTACGGACGGAATTGTGAAAGAGACGGCTCTCAAGGCGACCGCCGGCGCGACCACTGAGATGGAGAAAGCTCGCGCTATTTACGACTGGGTGGTGGACAACACGTTCCGCGATCCGAAGGTCCGCGGCTGCGGGCGCGGCGACATTCGCTTCATGCTGGAGTCAGGCGATATGGGCGGGAAATGTGCCGACTTAAATGCCCTTTACGTTGGCCTGGCACGCTCCGTAGGACTGTCGGCGCGGCATGTTTACGGTTTGCGGATTGCTAAATCCGACTTGGGCTACAAAAGCCTCGGACTAGCGACGGACAAAGCCACGAAGGGGCAGCATTGCCGTACGGAGGTATACCTCCGCGAACACGGCTGGGTTCCGGTGGATCCAGCAGACGTACGTAAAGTAGTTCTCGAAGAGCCGCCTGGGAATCGCCCGTTAAGCGATGAGATGGTGTCGAAGGCACGCCAGCGCCTGTTCGGCTCATGGGAGATGAATTGGATGGCATATAACTACGCTCACGACGTCGAGCTGCCAGGGTCGGCCAAACAGCCGCTGGTGTATTTCATGTACCCTCAGGCGGAAACGACGGAGGGACGAGTGGATCCGTTCGATCCGGACAGCTTCAAGTATGAAATCACGGTGAAGGAGATGAGCTAACTGTTTCATCGCTGGCGATGGGCGTTCGAACAAGCGGAGCATCGCCTTCAAACCTGAACCCGCAACGGACATCTAGAGAAACTTACGAGCAGAAGCATTTTTTCCTCCGTTCCCGTTTTTCGATCACAGTATACGGTCGTTCGCAGGCGCTATTCCCGGCGGTGAGACTGGATATGAATCCGCCACTGCGCAGAGTTTTTTTCGTCTTTCGATTGCCGCCGGAAATACGTTTCAGATTGCCGGGCTTGCGGCGGCCTGTGATGCAGTTCTAAACCAAAGCCAATTTTCAGGCGCATAGACAAAAAGGCCCCGACTCTCGCCGTGGCCTTTTTACATCCGTGTGAATCCGTGCAAATCCGTGGCAAGAGGTTCTAGTGTCGCCCCCCGCCCGGATCGCGTCCACTGCCGTGGAAGAGCGGCGCCTTCAGCGCCGCGTGAGAGCTCAAAAAACACAACCGGGCTTTCAGCCCCAGTAACATTTCCACGGACGTCAACTAACACTGGAGGATTCACCACAACCGGGAAGGGCACGGTGTTCAGCCGTGCCGCAAAGCGCCGCAGAAAAGAACCCGGCTTCAGCCCCTGAGGAATACCGCCTTCACTAAGAGATGTCATTCCGAACCGGGCGCCAAGCCCGGTGAGGAACCTGCTTGTCCTCGACAGCGCCGACGCGAGTGTGGGAGGACACTCCTGTCCGTCACCCTTCATCTTGATTTTGATTTTGATCTGATCGGAAAGGACAAGACCTCAGTCATGCCGAACCCGCCCTGTCATCCTGAGGAAGCGGAGTCGCACGCGAAGCGAGCGACTCCCGACGAAGGACCTATGTATTTTATAACTCCCACCGCTCGCACTGAATTTCCGCGAATCCGGACGTCTAAAGAACCTAGACATCAAAAGCCGTGAAACAAACGAGTTAGGCCGCGATTGTTGCTCGTGGGCTCGCGCTGCCTGTACTGCCTTTGCTGGGCAATTATTTGGCGAGTCCGAAGTGGCGCGCAAGGTCAGATGTCACATGAGGGTTGTGGATTTATTGAAGAGAGCGCCGTCGCCTATCGTTCCCGCCCGGTGGAGAGCGTTGGGGGCCCCCTTTCGTAATCAATCGGTACTGGCGAATGTCAGCTTTTTTGCCCGAATCAGAGTCTGCACGAAGACAGTGCCGGGCGGGAGTATTTCTACGTTGTCTGTGCTCTCGTCGAACTCAATGAGACGCTGCTTGTGAAGAGCGCGCAGCGCTTTCTTGAAGCGCGTCGAGTTTCCGTACTCGACCCATTCTTTCAGCAACTGCGACGAGGTAGAGGGGACAGAAGAAGAAGTCAGCAAAAGTATATGCTCGTCTAGACTCAATTTAGGATTTAGGACGCGCTTGAGATTTCCCTTTGTCCAAATTATAGGAATACGAGCCTCAGCGATCGCGTCAACCATTGCCTGGGCCTCTATCACGCTAACGTTGTGGAACACGCGAACAAGCTCACCCATGATCCAGTTGCACATGGACAGAACCACAACAGAATCCATGTGGTTTGGATCGACATCGCCCCCGACGTGCCCCACACTACGGTTATTTCGGACTTCGTACAGCGCCGGAAGCATTCGGGGGATCAATATTTGGAAGCTGCGTGGCACATGATTCTTCTTGCTCTCTTCAAGCTTCCGGCATGCGGTAACAAAGTTGCTGGGCTTGGCCGGCTTATTCGCGTACACCTCCTTCGCATGTCCGTCGAGTATCGTGTAAACAATCTCGCTGAACAGAGCGCCACTCAATTCCGTTGGACGCCACCGCTGCTCAAGAAAATTCTGGACGAGGCTGCGGTATTCCGTGAGTAACGGCTCGCGAAGCGCAACCGGAATGTCCGAAAGCGCGGCCGAAACATTGATCGTCACGCGGCCCTGCCTTCGATCTCGACCTTTCCGTCGTCAGTTACATAGAACTCCTTTTTCCCATCTTTCTCACAAAAGCCCTGCTTTACGTTATCTGCCAGACACTGGGAAGGGTTGGTAAGCCTATTTTGATGGTTGTCGCTCAGTGCCGTGGAAACCTCGGTCGTTGAGAGATGTCCCTTCCCGCCATTTTGCAGCCATAACGCAGTCGCCAAGAATCTTCTAGTTTGGTTTATCTTGGAGTTCGTACTTGTTAGAAAGGAGGAAAGTGTGCCCCTTGCCTTCCCGGCGCTTGGCCCTTTCCTAGATGCGTCGGCCTCAGTTTGCGCCGGAGCCACAGCTACGAGGTCAGGAAGATGCTTTAGCATCTTGTCGAATTGTTCCGAAACCCATTTGCCATCGCCTTCGCCTGAAAAGGAAACCTCCCCAACCTTAATGTCAATCTTTGCGTCAGCCATGTGAGCCTCCAATGTGAAGTTTTCACTAGCCGTTCCGGCTCCGGATCACGTGTCTTTGCGTCGCGGAAGGTCAAAGCGGACGGTGCGGTCCCCGTGCGCTGACAACCGATATCTTCCTCTTGCCACCGCCTCTAGATAGTCGTGCTTTCTCTTGGCATCGATCAGCGCCTGAGACAGAACTTTAGGGGGCCGAACGTTGGCGCGAATGTAGGCCCGCTTGATCTCTTCTTCTCCGAATTCAGGCTGTCCCGCCTCGGCTAGACAGGACCCAAGGACAGCAATAATTTCGCTGTGTCCTTTAGGTTGTTTCTCAGCAATCAACTGGCGTTCGCCGCGCTGTTCCGTCTCGCCCAATCTTTTAGGCATTTCACGATTCAAGTTCTTGATATCATTCTTGCTTGTTTCTGATAACAATGCATACTTGGCAACCTGCTGATCTATAAAATCCTTTGGTCCCTCCAGTACTATTTTAACATCTCCTTTTGTAATGGTCGCCTTGCACAGTATTGTCATTTTATGCTCCCTGAACAACAATATTCTTATCAAGAAAGTTTATTGTCAAGAACTTTATAGGCAAGACATTGTTAGGACGAAGTGTGGCGGACCAGCTCGGCGAACGCCTGTCGACTGCTGAGAAATGGCAGCGGGGACAGCCCCACCCTTTGGGGCACCCGGGAGTAGGGCTGCCACGAACACAGGCACAACGAGCCATTGGCTGTCATTAATCCCGCGCGGGACTATTGCCGGCTTCGACGATCCGGAGGGTAGATTCGAGGCTCCACAGGACAAAGCAGGTTCCTCACCGGGCTTTCAGCCCGATTCGGAATGACATCCGTTATAAGGCTGGCGACGACGGAGGACACGGTATAATCGCGCCATGGCTGACCATGTGATCCACATCTCAGAAGCGGAGGCCGCCAGCGACTTTGCCAGCCTGCTGGCGCGGGTGCGTGCCGGCGCGGAGGTCGTGATCGAGAGCGGCAAACTGCCTGTGGCCGTGATCCATGCGCCACTCCCGCCCCGCCGCACCATCTCCGAGTGCATCGCGCTCTTGCCCGAGGACTCGACCGCAGTTATGGACGCTGACTTCGCTAAGGATGTGGAGGCGGCTATCGAGAGCCATCGCGAACCACTAGAACCGCCCGCATGGGACTGATCCTCGATTCCAGTGTGCTGATCGCTGCCGAACGGCAGGGACGGAACGCGCGGCAGATGCTCGCAGCCATCGCTCGTACAGCGGGAGAAACTGAAGTTGCCCTGTCGGTTGTAACTCTCATTGAGCTAGCTCACGGCGCAGCCCGCGCCAATACAACAGAACGCAAAGTGAAGCGTGAGCAGTTCGTTCAGGAGTTACTGATGGCTCTGCCCACCCATCCGGTCACAGTCACAATCGCTCTTCGAGCGGGGCACATCGATGGCGAGAACCAAGCCAAAGGTGTTCGCCTTCCTCTCGCTGATCTGCTGATCGGAGTGACGGCCTTGGAACTCGGCTACAGCATAGCCACCGGCAATCTCCGGCACTTCCAACGAATCCCAGGCCTCTCTGTGATGCAGTTCTAAACCGAAGCCAATTTTCAGGCGCATAGACAAAAGGCCACGACTCTCGCCGTGGCCCTTTTTATATCCGCGTGAATCCGTGGCAAAAGGTTCTTAGTGTCTTCCGCCGCCTGGCCCGCCGCGTCCACGATCACGTCCGCCGCCACCGGGACGGCCACCGCGTCCGTCGCGTCCACGATCCCGTCCGCCACCGCCGGGGCGCCCGCCGCGTCCACCACGGTCTCCGCCGTGCGGACGATCGCCCTGAGGACGATCACTGCTCGCCACGGGCGCGCCGTCGCGGTTGAAGTTCGGTTCGGAATCCGGTTCGTCGGGGAAATCGCCGCCGCCTTCGATCACCATCGTTCCGGTTGTCACGGGAGCGGGTACGAATTCCCCTTCCGCCGCAGCGGCCACAGGCGGGGCCTCGCCGCCTCCCATTTTTGCGCGCTGCTCTTTCAGAATTGCCTTGCGCGAAAGCCGGATGCGATTGCCCTCAACCGCGAGCACCTTCACCAGCACCTGATCGCCTTCTTTCAGTTCGTCGCGCACATCGGCAATGCGATGCTCGGCGACTTCGCTGATGTGCAGCAGGCCATCGGTGCCGGGAATGATTTCGACGAACGCGCCGAAATCCGCCAGCCGCGTGACCTTGCCGAGGTAGGTCTTCCCAACTTCCGCCGTGGCCGTCAGATCGCCGATGATCTGCAGCGCCTTCGCCGCCGACGCCTGATCGCTCGATGCAACTTTGACCAGGCCGGAATCTTCCACGTCGATCTTGACTCCGGTTTGTTCGACGATCGAGCGAATCATCTTGCCGCCGGGCCCGATCAGATCGCGAATCTTGTCGACCGGAATCTGTACGGTGTAGAAGCGCGGAGCGAAGTCGGAAATCTTCTCGCGTCCGGCAGTGATCACTTCTTCCATCTTGCCGAGAATGTGCAGCCGTCCACGCTTGGCCTGCGCCAGTGCCTCGCACATAATCTGCGAAGTGATGCCGGCAACTTTAATATCCATCTGCAGGGCAGTGATGCCATCTTTTGTGCCGGCGACTTTGAAATCCATATCGCCGTAGTGATCTTCCGCGCCCGCAATGTCGGTGAGGATGGCATACTGCTCGCCCTCTTTCACCAATCCCATGGCGACTCCGGCAACCGGAGCCTTCAACGGGACTCCGGCATCCATCAGCGAAAGTGACGCGCCGCACACCGTGGCCATCGAGGACGATCCGTTCGATTCCAGAATGTCCGACACCACGCGCATCGCGTAAGGCCAGGCCTCTTCCGTCGGAAGCACGCCGGAAATCGCCCGCTCGGCCAGCGCGCCGTGCCCAATCTCTCGCCGTCCCGCGCCGCGCAAAAACGCAACCTCGCCCACCGAGAACGGCGGAAAATTGTAATGTAAGATGAAGCGTTTTTTGGCTTCGCCTTCGAAGCCTTCGAGGCGCTGCATGTCGTCGCTGGTGCCTAACGTTGTAGTGACTAAAGCTTGAGTTTCGCCGCGGGTGAAGATTGCGCTGCCGTGAGTGCGGGGCAGAACTCCGGCTTCGATCCAGATGTCGCGAACTTCGTCGAAGGCACGGCTGTCGGGACGGTGTTTCTTTTCGATAACTTCTTCGCGGAAGATGCGCTCGCGGAGGGTTTCGTAATACTGCTTTAGCTTCGCCTGCGCAGCTTCGTCGTCCTCCGGAATTTCCGCTTGCAGCTTCTTCTTAATGTCTTTGACCAGCGTGTGGCTTTCGGCCTTGGGATGCTTCTTGGTGTCGAGCGCATCCGACAGCTCGGTTCCGACTTTCTTTTTCAGCGCGTCATAGTACTTCTGGTCGAACTCCGGCGGAGTCACTTCGCGCTTCTTCTTGCCGGCCCTGGCCTGCAAGTCTTTGATGGCCGCGCAGATTTTCTTGATCTCGGTGTGGCCGAATTCAATGGCGTCGACCACCACTTCTTCGCTGACTTCTTTCGCGCCGGACTCGATCATCACGATAAAGTCGGAGGTTCCGACCACCATGATGTTCAGCGTGCTCTCGCGCATTTCATCGTAGGTTGGATTGATGACGAACTGGCCGCCAATCTGGCCGACTCGAACCGCGCCGATGGGTCCAAGGAAAGGAATGTCGGAAAGCGAAAGCGCACACGATGCGCCGTTGATGCCGAGCACGTCGGGATCGTTACTGCTGTCGGCGGAGAGCACGAAAGCAATGACCTGCGTCTCGCACTTGAAGCCTTCGGCAAACATGGGACGCACCGGCCGATCGATCTGGCGGCTGGTGAGCACTTCACGCTCGCTCATGCGGCCTTCGCGCTTGATGAAGCCGCCGGGAAAGCGTCCGCCGGCGTAGGTGTATTCGCGGTAATCAACGGTGAGCGGGAAAAAATCGATGCCTTCGCGCGGGTCGGCATTTGCGGTAGCGGTGGCGAGGACGACGTTATCGCCCTGGCGAACAACGGCTGCGCCGTGGGCCTGCTTGGCCAATTTTCCGGTTTCGAATGAGAGTTGTTTGCCGCTGGCTAGGTCGACTGTAACTGTACTAACTTCTGGTTTCATTGTTCTATCCTTCTTATGCTTATGGAATCAGGAGGGCAGGCGCGAATCCCCGGGTTGCGCCTAGGGCAGCGAGACAAAGACGCGGAGAAAATGTCGATCGGGAAAACACGTTCAGCCATGGAATGAGCGGGTGCCATGAGAGCTGGGCCCCGAGATTACGCTCCGCAATACGCCCTGAACTCCTGCAGGGTTGGAGTTTGCTCAATGCCGCGCCGGCTTCGCCAGGAAGGCGGCGTTCTCAAAGATACTGTCAGGAAAAATTCCGGGAGGACGGCTCACTGTGAAGGCTCCCACCCGAATCGCAAAATCCGCGATCAGGATGGCGCACCCACATTCACACGAAAATCCAGGATGGTTTCTCCAACGCTTACTTGCGGATGCCGAGTTTTCCAATGACGGTCTTATAGCGCTCGGAATCGTATCTCTTGAGGTAATCGAGCAAGCGACGCCGCTTGCTGACCAGCATAAGCAGGCCGCGGCGCGAGCCGTGGTCCTTCTGGTGCATTTTGAAGTGGTCTGTCAGTTGGCCAATGCGTTCACTGATGATGGCGATCTGAACCTCGGGGCTCCCCGTGTCAGTCGCGTGCGTCTGATACTGGTCAATGACAGATTTCTTTTGCTCTCTGGCTAACACTAACCTGGTGCACTCCTGTTCTAGTTTCGATTTATCTTGGTGACGAAATGAGGATAACATGCGGGGGGTGGAGGGGTAAAGGCGGCGTGGCCTAACATGTGGTCCCGGCTGCCTGCAGTGTGCCAGTGCCGGACACGCGCAGCTACCTACCAAGTGTAACGAGGCCCCACCTGCAATCCTATGCGGCCGTCCGATATCGGTAGAGTCCTGATGATCGTTTCCATCGCGGCAAGCAAAGAGGTCCACGAAATCGGAGGTGTAAGCGACACGGCCTGCAAGATCTTGTCCTCCGGAACGTAAAGTTTTGCTTCTTGGAGTATTGCCTGCGCGATTTTCTGCGTCGTCTCGTCGATCTGTTTCGTTTCCTCCTTCGACTTACCTGCTACCACGGCTTTGCTGGTTTCTATCATCCCAAGTACCTGCTGCCGCAGCCGATGCATTTCGTTCGTTCCCATATGTTTACTCCTTGTCTGCCTCACGCAGAACGTGTACCCGAACCACCATTTCCTCCCTTACGGAAAAGGGCCGTGTATCTATCTTAACTAATGCGCCGTGCTGTACGCCTGAAAGCAGGTTTGTTCGTGCGACTGGAATCTTCATCATGCCGCCGCCGTGTTCGTCAATCAAAGTAACACTGTGTTCGTTCGGATAATTTTCGTACTGGGCAAGGCCCATAAAGATTCCCCGATAGGTTCTCTCGTTGGATGCCGACTGCGTGGTGTGTTTCGCGTTCGTTTGCAGCTTCTCGCGGACATAGCTCCAGAAGCGCTCGCTTGCCGCATCTCTCGCAGTTCCGAGGAACGCGGTAATCGCCTTATGCTTTACAAATCCCCACAGCGCCAAGCAGCCCACGCTGAGGAGCGCGATTACGCGGGCTACCATTGGCAGCGTGATGACGTAATGCCACATTCTTTAAGTGAATTCTACAGTGCGCGGACCCGGGGCCGTCATTCAAACCTCAACGGGATATATCCGCTCACCATATCCTTTCTGTTGAACGGAATACCATCTTGCTTAAATGATCGACCGTCATACGTCCGCACAACGATGTCCACCTGGACATCCTCTCTGTCGAGCAGCGGCACCAGCGCCCGATCATTTAGAAAACGTCCCACCGTAAACGCATCCGACTTGGCCGGCACCGTAACGGCGTCATTGGAGGAGTTGCCACTATAAAAACGGATTCTAGTGCTCTCGATCAGACGTTCCGAGTACGGACTGCTGGGAACCTTAAAGTACGCATCGCCGAATGGATAGATTTCTATTGGTGCGTCTCTAGTGTTGACGACTTTGAAAAGTAAAAACGGCACACGAGGGCCGCCCGGCAGCAGCGCGTAGCCGGCCGGAATCAGCGAGACGACGGCTGCAGCCAGCGCCCCAAATCTCGTTTTCCAATCATACTTGCACTGAAGCTGCGAAGGATCGATGTGGCTGGGACGTTTTGCCGCCCAGATGTAAGCGGTCCAGGCCACGCAGACAATGACGACAACAAGCGACGCGACGCGCCATCCAAGCTTGTCCAGGGCATCGTGCATTTGGGCAGCTGTCGTTAGTGCGTAGACCGCGGCGAGGACGGGCACGCCGGTGCGCTCGAGAAGATTAGCTATCCGGTCTTTTGAATTCGTGTCCAAGCTTGATGGGGGCTGGCTTAGTTTCCCCAGCCCTATTGTCCGCACCATCTTAACTTGAGGCTGCCCAGTCGGTCGCGGTTTTCAGCGGGCGGGTGCGGCTGAGCTAGATCATCAGGATTTTTCGGCGGAGATGGGAAGCTCAGATATCAGCTAGCTGTTCGGCTTCTTGACTCGAAAGAATCCCGCGCTAGCGTTGGTGTCCGGTTCGATTCGTCCCTCGTCGATGAGGGCGGTGATCAGGCTTTGAACTTGTTGCTCCTCATTCGAGGGGCAATTGCCCATTGGATACATCATCCGAACGATGGTTTCAGCGCTTGCAGATCGGTAACCTGCGACATAGGCGTAGATACGCGATTTCAAGTCCGTCAATTGGTTCAGCCTAGCTTTAAGCTGGGCGGTTTGTGCCTCCAATTGCCCATACTTGCTGCTCCACTGCTGGTTTTCTGTTTGAAGCTGCAGAACCTTGTTTTTGAGAGCGGTCACGGACGCAAGGTCGCTACGCTTCCCGGCGAGGGCCTCAGGGCGGCTGTAGGCCAGATAAGCAACGATCAATACTAGCAACCCGACGACGCTGACCATCGCTACGAAGATGAAGGTACGCTCGGTACCTGAGGCGCTCGCGGCGGCCGCAAGCACGCCCTCGACAACAACGAGTATGACGAGCGAAAAGAATCCAAGAGGAGTTTTTATCGCTGCTATTAGTTCGGCGCGTACGCCGTGTCCGGAATTATCCTCGCCCGTCGGCATCGGGAATGACCCACCTTTCCCCTGGCGCTATGGTCGCCACTATCTTAACTTGAGGCTGCTCCGTCCGTTGCGGTTTTCGGTGGGCGGGTGGCGCTGGGTTCGGGCGTTCATCCGCAGAGAACAGCAGGTTCCTCACCGGGCTTTCAGCCCGATTCGGAATGACATCCCTTTGATGGGTGCAGCGCAATCCCGGGGCAGCCCCTAAAATCTTTGTCATTCCGATGCGCGCTGAAAGAGCGCGAGGAACCTGCTGTCCTTTGCAGCGGCAATGGCGCTGGAGCCGCAGTACAACGTGTGCGCGTGGTCCACCGATTGACAAACTAGGTCTTGGCTTTCGGCTTGTGAATCATCTGGCTTGCGGGAGGGAAACAGCAGGTTCCTCACCGGGCTTTCAGCCCGATTCGGAATGACATCCCCTAGTGGGTGCAGGTGCAATCCCGGGCAGCCCCTACAATCTTTGTCATTCCGATGTGCGCCGAAAGCGCGCGAGGAACCTGCTGTCCTTTGCAGTGGCAATGGTGCCGGAGCAGCATTACAACCTTTGCACCGTGGTCCCCGGATTGACAACTAGGTCTTGGCTCGGCTTGTGAATCGTCTCACTTGCGGGAGGGAAACAGCGGGTGTTTTTGGGAAAAACAAAAGGCGCAAGCCGGAGAGCCTGCGCCTTTAAGTTATATAACTATTATAGCATATAGCTGGGATAGAAGTGACATAGATGGACAATCTATTTTCGTAATGGAACCATGCAGTTAGCATTAAAAGGGGATGGTTGGGGGCTTGACAGGATCGTAGCGGGAGCTGGCCCTCCCTTTCCAAGGAGCAGTGAGTCCGGGCAAAGCCAAGGCAGCGTCAAGGTCAGCGGCAAGGTCAACGTCAAAGGCGTCGGACAGGAGTGTCCGACCCACACGGGCAAAATCAACGTCAAAACCAAAAGCCCGCGAGTGCGCGATGAGAACACCAGGACAGGCCATTGCTGAGAACGCGGGGCAAGGGATCCTTCGACTGCGCAAACCACTCTGCTTCGCGGAGTGGTTGCTACGCTCAGGAAGACAAATTCAAAATCAAATCACGATCACCACGATCAAAATCAAAGGCAAGCGGACTAGAGAGTCCGCTCCACACGAGCTCGTGAAACGAAAACGGGCTGGCTTCCACCATCTATATTATGACGACTTTGCAATTATGAGGAAGGCGGGCGTTTGCAGGACCCTTGACATCGAGGACAAGCGCTCCACGCTATAAGACAACGCGGAAGCATGGCTAAGTTAGACTCGCAAATTTGGACACGAACTGCCCGGCGAAAATCCTGTAGAATCGGTGCCGTTTTCTGCTCGACGACGAAATTCACGGTTGAGATGGCAGCCGGGCCGGTCCGCAGCAGTCCACCTGACTGCGTTTTAGGAAGGAGAAGAATATGTCATCCACACAAATTCTTGATGTTCTGGTGAAAGCCAATCGGAATGGCTCACGCGGGCGGGTGCTGGCCTGCGTTCTGTTTCTGGCGTTTGCGGCCGTTCCGCTCCACGCGCAATTTAACTATATTGACCTTTACGATTTTAAGAACTGCAGTGGCGGATGCCTTCCGCAAGACTATGGTCGATTGTGGCAGGGGAAGGACGGCAATCTCTACGGAACTACCGAGTCTGGAGGCAAACACGACCTGGGCGCGATCTTTAGAGTGACGTCGGCGGGCGTGTACAAAGACCTGGTGGACTTCGACGGGACGAATGGAAGTGGTCCTTCTGCATCGCTGACCCTGGCAACGGACGGGAATTTCTACGGGACAACCATCGCCGGGGGCGCCAGCAATCAAGGCACAATCTTCAAGCTTACCGTGGGCAAGACGACGGTCACGTTCACCACGCTGCACAGCTTTAACGGTACTGACGGCGCTGGCGTTGGTGCGCCTCCGGTGGAAGCCTACGACGGCACCACGAACGCGCTCTACGGCGTGACTCTTTCCGGAACCACCTACCGCGTGACCCTGCCGGCGGGAACTTTTCAACAGCTTTCCGGCAACGCGCCCGGCGAATCCGAAGGGCCGCTTCTCGCCTTGGGCGAGGACTTGTATGGCACGACGGTCAATGGCGGCAACAGCAGTTGCACCGGAGGCTGCGGAACTGTCTTCCATATGACAACCACAGGAGCCATCAACACGATTTACTCTTTCAGCGGCACGGATGGCGCGGAGCCAAGAGGTCCGCTCGTCCTCGGAGCCGATGGCAACCTTTATGGAATCACGGAAAAGGGCGGTGTCAACGGCACGGGTGAGGTCTATAACTTGAGCCTGGGTGGCGTCTGGACGCCGCTTCACAACTTCAGCGCGCTCGCTGGAGGCTTCAACAGCGACGGTGCGAACCCGATTGCCGGTCTGCTGGCCGCGTCTGATGGCGTGCACTTCTACGGATCGACCGGGTTCGGCGGCACCACCGGCGATGGCACTATTTTTGAAATTACTTCAGGCGGCACCTTTGGTCCGGTCTACGGCTTGACCGGAACCGGCGGCATGGAGCCGGGTGCAACTCTCATGTACCACACGAATGGATTGTTCTACGGAACCACAGTCGCTGGCGGGGCCAACGGAGTGGGCGTCTTTTACAGCGTGACTCCCGAGCAATTGATTCCCAACATCGCCTTCTGCTGCTGGTGGGTCGAACTCGACGAACCGGTCATTGTTATGGGCAACGGCCTTACGGGTGCCGTCAGCGTGAGCTTTGGTTCGGTGCAGGCACAATTCAAACAAGGCGCAGACACTTATCTAACGGCGACAGTGCCCAACGCGGCGATTGATGCTCCCGTCACCGTCACGCTAGCCACCGGGCTGCAGGTTGAAAGCCAGCAGACGGTACACATTCTTCCTAAGATCATCAACCTTGATCCTTCGAGCGGCGCGGTGGGCACGCAGGTTGGGATCGTGGGCGGCGGTTTCGCGGGAACAACGAAAGTGACCTTCGGCGGAGTGCCGACGGGCAATTTCGTTGTGGTCTCCCCGTCTCTGATCCAGGCTACCGTGCCGTCGGGCGCGAAGACGGGCAAGGTCGGCGTGGTGACTCCCAACGGCGCGACGATGAGCAAAGAAACCTTCACTGTCAACTGAACATAAGGATACAGTTACGTGAGGCAGTAGGAGGGCGGCATGAATCGAGAAATGGCGCTGAAGACTGTGTTGGTGGTGGTGGGTTTGATCTTTTCGGCTTTAGTTTATCCCCTGGTAGTTTTTGGCCGGCAGCAGCCCGCGGTGGCGATGATGCTTAGCGTTTACATTACCCTCGGAATTTTCCTCTTGCTGGCGGCGCGCGATCCATCGGCAAATCGCAGCTTGATCGCTTTCACGGCGTGGTCGAGCCTGGTTCACGCCAGCTTTATGGCGTTTCAGGTTTCTCAGAATTTGATCCAGCGCGGCGAACTAGTGGGCGTGATCGCGCTGGCCATCATCGGAGTAATCCTGCTCGTGCTGGCTCCAGCAAAGCGTACCGGAGAGCGGGTGTCCGCAGCCGTTGCATAAGGTAATCCTGAAGAAGAATTGGTCAGTGCATCAAATAGCGGGCCAAGAGTCCGCCCATTGCGTCCTGCACGAAGTGAGCGATCATGCCGGGACGGAGGCTGCGGCGCCATTGCGCGAGCAGGCCGAACGTGGTGCCGAAGATGGCGATGATCAGCATGAATTTCCAGCCTTGATAACCGTGACCTGCGCCGAACGCGATGCCTTGTAAGACGATTCCACCTATCACGGACTGCGTCAGCGCGGTGAACTGGCGCTGCAAATAGCCGCGAAAAATAAGCTCTTCGCAGAATCCGGCAGTCAGCGACATCAAACACCAAAGAATGACCTCGGTGGTGGTTCGGGGAAGCATCTGCAGGATCGCCTGATTCTCGACAACCCGTAAAAGATAACCGAGTCCGTTCACCAGGCCAATCCCGCAGACGAGGAGAAATGCGATCCCGATGCCGAGATCGCGAAGAACGTCCGCCGGGCGCGCCCAGCGTCCGCCGACCAAGTCGGCCATTCCTATGCCGCGACGGCTCACCCCGTACCAGATGAACGCCACCGTGAGCCACTCAAACATGATGACTACAAGATAGCCGCCAGCGCGCCCATAAGTGCTGACGCCGGGAAGGCTCCCTGAGCGAGCACCCGCGAAAGAGATCCCAATCAAGAGCAATAGGACGACGGCAGTGTGCCACGGGGCTGCGACGCCCCGGTGGCCGGACTGATTCGCTGCTTGGGTTGAAACAAGTGGTGATGAAATCACTTAACCTCCACCGCGAAACGTCAAGATCATCGGATCATTCTGAGCCTCGAGCCTGAGTTTAATACGTCCCGATGCGAGCAATGGTTCAGAGAATATTTCAGAAAAGGTCAGCCATCAGCAGACTAGAGGTTGTCCTTCCCACTTTCCCAAACTGGGCCCGTTCATCAGAAATTCATTAACTTGTAACCCTCCTGTAACAATACGCCAATAAAACCAAAGGGTTCGGCGAAAGGAGAGTAAATACAGATGATTACTAAACAAAATAGATGGATCAACTCCGGCGGTTTCCTGCAAAGACCGCTTGGAAGTACAGTGCAAAGGCTTGCAGCATTAACCCTGTCGTTGACGCTAGTCACCGCGCCAGCGCTGGCGGAAACACCGAAAGACGCAGATGCACCGGCGAAACCGGCCGCGGCCAAGACCAGTGCGGATGTGGCGGAAGAAGTTGACGAACTGCGCGAGGAACTGCAGACGCTAAAGGAGGCGTTGGCCAAGCGCGACAAGCAAATCGATGAAGCCCAAAAAATGGCGGCCGAAGCGAACGCCAGGGCGGCAGCGGCAATTGCGAAGTCGGCGGAAGTAAACCAGAACCCCGCTCCGCAAGAGCAGAAACCAGCCACCGTGGCGGTGAATACGCCGGCAGCAAATCCTCCGGCGCCAGCACCTGCTCCGCAGCCAGCACCCGTCCCGCAGGGAGAGCATCACTCGGAAGATGGGCCAGCTACGATCCACTTCAAGGGAGTTGGCATTACGCCCGCCGGCTTTCTGGCTGGTGAAACTGTGAACCGCACGCACGCCACGGGTGGTGACATTGCCACGCCATTTACGGGCATCCCCTTTAACGGCAACTCGCTGAACGACGTTTCCGAATTCGCCTTCTCGGCACGGCAGTCGAGGCTCAGCATGCTCATCGAAGGCAAAATCGCGAACGCTACACTCGATGGCTACGTCGAAGCTGACTTCCTCGGCGCTGGCACAACCTCCAACAACCGCCAAACCAACAGCTATGTATTCCGTCAACGGCAACTTTATGCCATGGCTAGCTTTACCAATGGCTGGTCGATTACCGGTGGCCAGCAATGGACTCTAGCCACCGAAAACAAAAAGGGAATCACGAATCGTTTCGGGAACGGTATCGGAGAATCGTTGCCGAACATGATCGACCCGAACTACGTTGTGGGCTTAACCTGGGCGCGTGCGGATGCGATTCGCGTGGCCAAGAACTTCGACAAGGCAGCCTTTGCCTTCTCGATTGAAGGTCCGCAGACAACCATCGGCGGCCGCGGTTTCTCTACGTCCACCAATACCTCCGCCCTGGGAGTGGTTACGACCGCGCAGAACTTCTGGTTGAATTCTCCCGGAGCGTCTGCCGGTTTGTACAATGCATTCGATCCAACTGGATATACCGCCAACAAGCTGCCGGATTTTGTGGTGAAAGCAGCTTTCGATCCTGGCTTCGGACACTATGAGGTTCTGGGAATCATCAGCACCTTCCGGGATCGCATCTATCCCTGCGCCGTGGTCAGTCCAACCGCCAGCAGCACAGACGGAACGGTAATTCTGAAGGGTTCGCCGATCAATCCTGCGGGGTGCGTAAGCAGCACCACGGGAGCGATTCTGACGGCCCCATCGGCTACCGGCGCGTTCAACGACTCGCGGACTGGTGGCGGCGTGGGCGTCAGCGCCGCATTGCCTTTGGTCCCCAAGAAATTTGACCTGGGTATCAAAGTAGTTGGCGGCGATGGCATCGGGCGTTTCGGTGCAGCGCAATTGTCCGACGTGACGGCGCGACCGGATGGCACTCTGGCGCTGATTCGCAACGAACAAACCCTGATCAAATTGGAGTGGCATGCCACGCCGAAGGTCGATGTTTACGCCTACTTCGGTAACGAGTATGCCGGACGAACACAATACACGGGCTACCAGACCGTAAAAGTTGCCAACACGCCGGCCATCCCGGCGTTTGGTACGCAACCCGCCTATCCTTCGATTGCCACTTATACAACTTCGACGAGTGGGATCGGCGGTTACGGAAACATTCTCGCGAACAACACCGGATGCGCGACGGAAACAGCGCCATCCGGCACGGGTGCTCCCGGGACAGGAGGCACCTGCGCCGGCGACATTCGCAACATCATTGAAGGCACAATTGGTTTCTGGCACAGGTTGCACCAGGGACCGGAAGGCCGCTTCCAGTGGGGCCTGCAGTATTCCTATCTGGAGAAGTTCGCATGGTCCGGAGGTGGCGATGTGACTGCCGGTGCACCTGGAATCGCACCCAAAGGCATCGACAACCTGTTCTTCACGTCGATCCGTTATTACTTGCCGTAATTGAAACTGCTCGCGCGTCGAAACCCGGCGCGCGAGCATCGGTTCCACGGATATCAGAGATCAACCGATCTCGGAACTCAACGGATCTGTGAACTCAACTTTTCGAGGGGTCCTTTGCCCTCGGAAGCACCACCGGTCAGTTTGGCTACTCTCCTTTCGGGCCGGTGGTGTTCACTTAAATTTTCTCGGGTTCAAATCTGGCGGCGTTAGCTATCCTTGCGATAGAGAAGGTCACGCATTGCCTGCCTCCGGGCCTCGTTCGCTTCACTCTCAGACTTGCGCTGCACCGCGTCCTTCGTGGGTTTCGTGGCGGGTGCGGCAGCTTCCTCCGCGCTGCATTCCAGGCAGCGGTTGGCGAAACCCGGCTTGTCGGGCTTCAATTCGAACTCCTCTGAGCAGATACTACAGATTTTGATAGGAAAGGCCATGTAGTCTCCGGAACGAATCGAACCCACTATGATAGCGGATGGGCGCTAGCGATTTCACTCATTGTGGAACGGTTTCTTTTCAAACTATAATGAGCGGCCTTCGATCAGGAACGGATGCCGTGTGCGCATTGCCTAAGTACCTATAATCAATGGAAATGTCCGAAAACGCTAGTATTGTTGAGGTTGGGGTTCGCATTGCAGCGCCCAGCATAAGCTATTGACACTAGGCGAATAATAGGCGATACTAGTTTCAGGCTTTTCTCTTCGCGGTTAGGCCTTAATTACTGTCGAAGGTATCTAGACATGAGCGATTCTCAGCTTAAAGCGATGATTGAGCGGGAAGCACAAGCCCTCGGCTTGACTTTCAACGATGCCGTTTCTCGCGTTAAGGCAGGTCAGATCGGCGAAAACTATCTCTGGCAAGACCTAGCCTCTTTAGTGCATCTGCTTCACGAGTAGGATTTTCTAGTTGATAGGAGATCGGCCTACCGAAGTTTTTCGTAACTTTCGCGATCATATCAGCGGTTTACTCAATAAAACAATTACTGATGCTCCGTTGAGCCTGACTCATCGGAAAGACAGACCGTTCGCCCAATTTGCTTTTAGGGACGATGCTGACTTCCCGATGGCCGCACCATTGTTCTCGGCAGGTTTATTCCTAGCGGTATCGCAACAACTCCAAGTCGAGCAACAGCCAGATCAAACTTGGAAATTGCGGACACTAGCATATAGCTATCATCTTCTCGAAGATTCCAATCCCGATAGCAGATGGATTATCAGATGGGAATACGTGTCCCATGCCCAAAGACGCAACGAGCATCCGCGCCACCATGTTCATATCGCAACGATTGTTGATACCCCCGCCGGAGAAATGGATTTGGATAAGCTTCATTTATCGACCGGTTGGGTAACCATTGAAGAAGTAATTCGGTTTTTAATTGCTGAAATGGGAGTAAAACCCAAGATCGCTGATTGGGACGACCAACTATTAAAAAGTGAGGAGCTTTTTAAAACGTGGACTAGACGAGAGGTTTAGGTTTTCTTCCAGACCATAAAAATCTTAGGCGCTTTTTGTGCCGCTGGCCCACTTACCGAACCTTCGAATCCTCAGCTTCAGGCATAATGGCTCTGCATGGAATCGTCCCAAGACCGGCTGCTCCGGCTGATTGCAATTTTCAAATTATTCAAGGCTGGGCTGCTGATCGCGTTTGGCGTCGGGGCATTCAGGCTGATTCACCGAGACCTCGGCGATGTGCTCGAGCACTGGATTCGAGCGCTACGGTTCGACCCGGGGCAACACTTTCTCGACATGGCTCTGGCGAAGGCTTCCCGCGTAAATCCCGAGCAGATCAAAAAAGTTGGCGTGGGCAGCTTTATCTATGCCGCTTTGTTTCTAACCGAGGGCACCGGCCTGTGGTTGCGCAAGCGCTGGGCGGAGTGGCTCACTGTAATTATCACGAGCTCTCTGGTACCGGTTGAGATTTACGAAATCCACCGGCATCCAGGCTGGGTGAAGGTGGTGGTGCTCGCGCTCAACGTCGCCATTGTTGTCTATCTGATTTATCACATGCGCAGCCGCAAGGACTGACTGCCGATGGCTTCCAATCAGGCCAGGAGTTTCGCGAGCGGCTCCCAGTAATGCTCTTTCCATCCGGAAGCCAGATGTTCCGCCGCTCCTTTGGGGAAGCCCGTGTGGTCAAAGACGATCTTGGTCCCGGATCCTTGTTCCACTAGTTCGAATTTCGCGATCGAATACACGCCCGGATCCCAACTGCCCGCTCGCCAGGCCTGCACGATGCGCTGACCCGGCATCAATTCGACGTGTCGACCCGTGATGTATCCGCCGAAGAGAGTGAATGGGCCTCCAACTTCGCGGCTGATCTGCGTGGGCCTGTTGCCCAAGTTTGGCATCGACTTCATCGCTCCGCTGAGCTGTATGACCTTGTCGAATTGTGCGGTCTCGGTGAGCGCCTCATAGACGCGCTTGGGACTCGCTTTGATAACAGGCTCCTGATGAATGGCTTCCGCCATGTGAGAGATTTCCCCTTCAGTCTGCGTCCACACCCTGGTTGAACCTAAAGCCAGACCACCCAACGTCACCGCAAACCCAGTAAACAATCGCCGCCGGCTAGGACCATTGGCCGGCGCGGCCAGATCGTTCTTATCACTCATCATCGTTATGTTCTCCTGTTATGTCTCCATTGCCGCCGCGTTCCACTGACACCGCATAAGACCATCGCTGGAAAATATGTTCAAGATAATAATTTGCTAGGTTGCGAAATATATTTCGGCGCATACTTTAAGCGCTTGTAGAACGTGGAGATCCGATGTCTTATCCCGCTGGTCATCGCGAGGAAGTGAAGAAAAACGTATTTCGAGCAGCGATTGCACTTCTGGCGGTGACCTCTGCGTTTGGTCAGGCTCCCTCGCAGCCACCTCCTTCGTATCGATTTTCATCCGGCGGCTCAGCCTTAAACATTCCTGTGGAGCTGGTTGCGAACGGTCTGGTGTTCGTTAGGGCGAAAGTGAACGGCTATGAGGGATCGTTCATTCTCGACAACGGAAGTCAGGGCTTTACCATCGACCGGGATTACGCCCGCAAGATCGGACTGCAGACCAGCGGCAGCGTGGCAGCCCGCGGCGGCGGCGCGAACGCCATCGACGCCGGAGTCATACGCAATGTCGAAATCGGTTTGCCTGGGCTTGAATTGACTCACCGCAATCTGGTTGTGATCGACTTGAAGCCCCTGGAGCCGAGCGTGGGTCATGAGGTCGATGGCATCATCGGATCACGCTTGTTCGACGACTTCGTCGTGCTGGTGGATTACGAGCATCGCATGGTCTCGGTTTTTCTGCCCAAAGAATACAAGCCGTCCGCGGAAGCCACGGTCTTTCCTGTTCATATCGATGAGCAGGGCTTTCAGTTCATCGATGCGACTCTCACTTTGCCTGGCATCGAGCCTGTAGCGGGGAAATTTCTTATCGACGGCGGCGCCAACACTTATGCGGATATTTATAAACCGTTCAGCGACACGCACCACCTGCCACCACCTGCGATGAAGCTTTTGGAGGAATCCGGCACCAGCACGGGAGGCACAACGCAGTCGAAAGACGGCCGAGCCGATCAGATTAAGGTTGGTCGGTTTTTGATCAAGAGCCCGCCGATCACGTTCGCGCAGGATACGGAAGGGTTGATGGCATCTAGAGATTACGCAGGACTGATTGGCGCAGAATTTCTGGAACGCTTTACCGTGGTGTTCGACAGCCCCGCGAAACAACTGTGGCTCACGCCGAATCATAGTTACGCGGAGCCCACGGAATACGATGAGAGCGGCTTGCGAATTCACGCCGAGGGTCCGGACTTTCACCGATTTGTGGTGCGACGGATTCTGCCCGCCGCTGCCGCTGCTGAGGTCGGAATCGAAAGCGGGGATGTTATCGAATCCATCGACAAGCGTTCAGCAAATGAAATGACGCTCACCGAATTACGAACGATGCTTTGCAAACCGAACGCAAAATATTCCATTGGCATTCTGCGGGGAAGTAAACATTTTCAGGTTGGCCTAAGTTTGCGGCCGCTTCTATAAAGTGCCTTTCTAAATTTATGTAACGGGGGAATCATGTACGAAGTAATCCTGAAGCGCTTCGAAAAACCTGATGAAGTCCGCACGTTTGAGAAGGGAAAGTTTGAACTGGTAGAGATCGGGGGAATGACGATTGGACGCGCGACGTATCAGCCGGGATGGAAGTGGTCGCTGCATGTGGGGAAGGCAGCGGGCGCCAAGAGTTGCATGGTGGAGCATGTCGGCCTGGTGGTTTCGGGGTGCGCGACGGCCGCGATGGACGATGGCCGCGTGATCGAAATGAAGGCGGGCGATCTTTTTTACATTGCGCCAGGCCACGACAGTTGGGTGGTTGGCGACGAGCCTTACGTGTCGCTGCATTTTCTCGGCGCGGAGAAATACGCGCAGCAGAAAAAGTAGGGAACAGCGTTGTCCGGAAAACAGAAGGCCGCAGCAAACGCCGCGGCCTCCTCGCGATAATACGAACTGATTATTTTGCCACGCGTTCCGCGATGGTGATCACCCAGCCCTCGGGGTCTTCGAAGGCGAATTCGCGCATCCCGTAAAACTGTTCCTTCAACGGCATGGTGATTTTCGCTCCGCTTTTCTTGACGGCGGCGAGGATCTCTTCCATCCCTTCGACCTCGATATACAGCGTGAGAGTTCCACCAATTGGCCTGGCGACGAGCGCGGGATACTCGGCTTCGACGGCGTTCTTCTCGTTGAAGAAAATTTCGACGCCACCTTCACCTGCAGAACCCGGTCCCGAAACCACCGAGCCGAAGACGTAGGGCGGCTGGTCGGGAACCGCGAAGCCGGTTTGAAAGCCGAAGACGGTTTGGTAGAACTTCATGCTGGCTTCGACATCAGAAACAACCAGATTGGGTGTGAGCTTGTTGAATTTCATTTCATCTCCTCGTAATTCAAATTGAGTTGTGATTCAGATTGAACTCAGGTGAGTGTGCGCGAAACAGAGGCTGCACGCACACCTGGGGTGTGCTCGCAACTCCTCCATCCGCGATCCTTGCGAGGAAATGGAACGCAGGTAGGGCCACCTCATTGTCGGTGGCGGCATCCGGAAACCGGCGCCGCGCGGGGCCCGCGAGGTACGGCAAAGACTATAGCACAGGCCGTCAGCCGGGTCAGGTTATCAGCGCGACGCTTTTCGGGTAGCCGATGGCGCATCGTCCCCGAGTTGATCGAGCGGCGATGTCACGCTGGCTCCCTTGGTTCTGCACCCGGATGACTTCTTAATTCCGAAGGCATACAACCGTCCCTTGGTTTCCACGTAGACGATTCCGTTGGCAATTGTGGGTGAGGGGTAGCCGCCTACTCCGGAAACAGATGCCTCAAAAAGTTCGTTCGCCAGGTTGGTCGCATCAAATGCGCGCAACGTGCCCATTCGTGTGTTCGGCCACGTCACCACCCAGAGCAGACCGTTAGTGGTGCCGTTGGCCGAAATCGACGGACTGGCGGCAGCGCGGTAAGCGCCACTCGCAAAGCCGGATTCAATCGTGGGGCAAGTTGCCAGCGGAGTCGCGCTGCCGGGAGTCCACGAATAGGCCATCAGAGGCCCAGGATTCGACGCGAAGTAAAGATTGTTGTTCCAATAGACCGGCGCATTCCAGCCGCAAGTGCCCGACTGATTCGCGCAAGCTGTAAATTGGACAGAGGTCGAACACTGGGAAGCGGTCGGATTCACCACATCCTGAATGATGTTATTCGGCCCATTCGGTCCGGTGTAACCGCCCATGTTATCCCGGTCGACGACATAGATATCTTCCGACTTATCATAGCCAACGAGAATATGCGTGTGCAGCCCCGGCTGGTCCGGCAACAGCACCGGACCGGTTGAGCCGAGATCCAGATCTGCCGAGTACAAGGTGCGATCGTTATAAGGCGTGAAGTAACTGGCCGACGATGCCGGCGGGCCAAGACTCGGAGTCAACTTTACGATGCTGTCGCCAAAATCCGTCCCTTGCCAGCCTGCGGCGTTATTGAAAAAGTTATTTGCATCCGCGGTCTCGAAGTAAACGTTGCCGCTGGCGTCCGCCGCCAGGCCGCCGCCAGCCTGCCATATACCGCCATTGGCGTAAGGCCCCTTGGGATTATTGGTCAGATCGGGCGAGGTGTTGAACACTGCCTGCTGAGTAAATCCACTCGTCGGCGAATAAGTGTAGGACATCACCCAGCCATAGTTGGGATATTCCCTGCATCCCGTCGAGCCAATCCCCACATAGATGGTTCCATTCGACAGCAACATGGCAGGCCGCGACATTTGATACTCCGCGGCGAATGTAACGGTTTTGCCCGCATGATTGACGACCGAACCAGCGAGCACAATCGGCGTAGTCAACTCTTTGCCGGTCGAAGTATCCACCGCATGCAGCTTCAACTGATGCACGTTCTGCAGGTTGATGTAGTTCAATTCTTTGGTCACAAAGTACATCACGGGAGGCGAAACCGAGGTGTCGATCACCGGCGTTCCCACGATGCCCGCGCCGCCGCTGGGATTCATACTGAAGCCTGAGTCCGTGCACCCGCCCGTCTTCTGATATCCGTAAGTATCGGGCGGGCCATAAACCACGTGCCAGTATTGCGTGCCGTGATCGGAATCAAACGCGTATACGCTGTTCGCCAGCGTCGCCACAAATACCACGTTGTGTACGCCACCGTTAATCGGAGTCTGCGGCAAATAAAGAGGTTGCGCCACGGCCCAGCCGTCAAACACCGGAGTGGTCGCGAACAGCTGAGTCATGGTGCCCACGTTCGCGGGAGTCAGCACCGTCTCTGAAAGATTCTGTCCCGTGCGCAAATTGTCGTTGTGATAAGTGGTGACGGCGACGCAGCTCTGTGCCGCAGCACCGGGGACAACGAGCCCTCCCAGCCCCATCCAGACGGAAAGCGCACAAACTACTACCGCACGTAGGAATTGCATGGTGCTCCTTAAAGGGGGGAGTAGCGTCCGCTAATTCTAAGCTGCCCGCGCCCATTCGACAACCGTTTCCGGCCCTGCGACCGAAAAACCAAAGTACCTAATCCGCTCGCTCTGATCTCGACTCGAGCTGCGTCACATGCAAGATGACAAGAAGCGAGCTGATACGAAAGAAGATAGCGAAAGTTTCCGCCGCATTAGAACGGACGCGGAGAGGCCGCCCGCAGAGCTTTCCGGGCGCGCCAAATGCGGCTTTGTAGCCCGGAAGCAGGATTGACAAGCGAGAATTGCCGGAGTACTTTGAAGGCACTTGGGAGTAATGTGGGCTGTGAAGCGACTTCGTTGGATATCCGTTCTCTTTTTGCTGGCAGCGGCGGTGTTCGTATCCGTCGTGCCCAGAGCGGACGCGCCCGAAACTACTTTTAACGAGGCCGATGCTCCAGTAAATCTGGCTCCGCCAGCCCGGCTTGGCAGTCTTGTAGTTCTTCCTGCCGTCGATCCAGTCGTGGTCATGCCGGCGGTCTCACCCTTCTACCCGGCTTGCGCCGTGAGCAGCGTGGCGCTCGACCGGCCGGCCGCGCCGCGTCAACGCCATCGGCACTCTCTCCAAAGTCTCCTTTGTACGTTGCTGATCTGAAGTCCCTCACACATTGCTGCTGAATCTCCGCGTGACGAACGCCAAGGCTGTATTTGCCAAGGCATTCCCAATCGCGACATTCAAGTCATAGCAATCCTCAGCCTGGCAGCTCGCGACCGAGCCTGCCGAATGGACCTGTAACAGTCCAAAGGAGCCTATCAGTTGAATTTTCTCAAGCGTTGTAAGTCCCAGCATTCCGCCCTGTGGAGCGCGACGGTTTTATTCGTTGTCGTCTCAGGGCTCTTAATCGCCATCGACCAGCTCTCGACGCGCTTCGGCCTTCATGGCTATCAGCGAATCGCCGACGACCTTCTGGGCGGAGCGATTTCCGCTTCCATCTTTCACTTGTACGAGCGCCAACGCTTGCGGCGCTTGCGCGAACACCTTCACCTGATCGACCTGATGAATCACCACATTCGCAACGCCCTTCAACCTCTCGTGTTCGTGGCGCAGGAGGCTGAAACGAAGATGCAGATGAACGTGGTCGAAGACTGCGTTCGCCGTATCGACTGGGCGCTGCGCGAAGTTCTTCCCGGCAAGTCCGAAGCGCAGTTTGTGGTGCACGCTCGCGGATTGGCTGGAGGGAGCGCGATGCCCGCTCGACCTCGCGACGCAACCCTGGCGCCGGCCATTCAATATTCCCGGCCCAGGCCCGCAGACAGTCAGGTGCAGCCATTCTTTTCTCGATGGATTAATGGCTGGCGAGGTCGCAATGAAAAGGCAAGTTAACGGTTTTTGGGGAGCATTTCTACAAAACCAGTCAACCGCGCGCCTCGACGGCGCAAATTCAATTTCGAGTGAGGCTACCATGGACATGGAAAAAGTAAATCAGGTATTTCTGCATCTCTCTCCTCGCTACATACGCCCCAACAATGTGTTGGCCGAAACTCATTCCGACTCAGCCACGTATCTCGAAGATAAAAGAGTCGCTCAGTTATTCCTGCTGCTGCGACAGCTGCAGAGATCCGCGGGCGGATTGTGCGGATTGCCAAGACCCGAACTTACTGACATTGTCTCCAGCGCAGTGCGTCTCTGCGGCTTCGTGAACCCTCGCGAGTCGCGGGACGTAACAGCCGCCGTTTTGGATGCGCTAGAGATGGAAGAGCCCATGAGCGAAAGCTCGTGATCCCAGGGGGCTGAGTTAGCCGGATCACGTAGCAGGATGCTCATGCGGGGACAGCCGGGGCCTTCGGCATGCTCGGGGCGGGCCCTCGGCTGTCCCGCCCGGGGGGAGCGCAAACGCTCCCCCCTTTCACAGCCAGCAATCTGAAACACTACGGCAGCTTACTACTGCAGTCTGCCGGTTAAGCAACTTGACCCCACTGTCACAATAGCTATAGGAAATATCACAAATTACGCACAATCAGCCGGAGCAGCGGGTGCCCCGTCCTTGTCCCTGCGTTTTTTGCAGGGACAGAGCCTGCCCTGAGCGCAGTCGAAGGGGCGGGGGTTTTGATCTCCGCGCCTTTTCACGCCCGACCCTTTTTCCGCTCTACCCAGGAGTCCCGATGTCCAAGCGTCCCCAGCCCAGCCGCCCCGACGATCCCAACCGTCCCAACACCAAGCGCACCGGAGAGCATTCCGAAGCCGCCTTTCTCTACCAGGCCAGCCAGCGCCGCTTCGCCATCTGCAAGCCCTGGGGCGATAGCGAGCGCTACGACTTCATCCTCGACAACCGCCCTCAACCGCAAGTGCACCTCTTTCGCATCCAGAACCTGCCCTGAGAGAGCGATAGCGGCCGAATGGGTCAAGTGCACCGACTCCCTCCGCGCCGGCGCCTACGAAACCCGCGCCACCTACACCGTCGGCGAACGCCGCGCCGTCTACACCAAGCGCGACATCGACTTCATCGCCGCACACGTAGTTCCGCTAAACATCTGGTACATCATCCCCGTCGAAGTCTGCACGCCCCAACCCATGCTCCGCTTCTATCCCCACCGCCAAGCCAAACGCATGCGCCTGGAAAAATACCGCGAAGCCTGGCACCTCCTCGATCCCCCACTCACCATCCACGCCTGCATCGATCCCGATTATCCCGAAGGAGTCGATTCAGAAAGCTACGACCCGGTCCTCGAATTCCCGGACCACCACTAATCTCTGTCATCCAGAGCGAAGGATGACGCCCACGAAGTGAACGTCATGCGCAGTCGAAGGATCCCCATACCAGCCGAAAGCACCACAAGCTTCAAAAAGGATTTCCACCGCTACTTCAGGTCTTGCGCGGAGGGATATAAGACGATTTGTTTTGGGTGGCGCAGCGCTTCAGCGCTGCGATAAGAGACAAGATGAGTGAGGGCTTCAGCCCCTGAGGTAACCTGGTTCGTGTCGGAGCGGACATTAGGACCAACCCTAGTTTTCTTGCTCGATCTTGATGACGTGGATAGTCTGCTTATCCGATTGCATCTCGCCGGTGATTTTTACCTTCGTGCCAGCAAAAGCCCGGGCTTGGTTCTGGTCATCGAGCCGATACACGTCCTTCTTGGAGGCAAGGACGAAGTCTCCACCGTGGTATTGGACACAGAAGCGCGCGCACTCCGTCGCTGTGCCGCCCATGGATTTGGACTTCAACATCTCCTGGTGCGACCGGGTCAGCGAATGAACATTCATCGCACATTGGCTGTCGGATACTTCACCGTAAAATGTTTTGGCTTCCTGGGCGCTCGCGATGGTGCCGGCAACTGCCGCCAGCGCCCACGTCACCACCAGCACTCTGATTTTGTGCATCCAGTTTGTCCGATTCATGGCAGCACCACGAATTTCATGTGCATACCCTCATGCTCTTCACTGCAGATTACGGTGCAAACCACCACGTAATCGCCCGGGTCAGCGGGCGCCGTCAGCTGAAACTCCTGCACCCCTGATTTGAGTAGCAAGTCCCAGCCGGGCACCTTAGACCGGTCTTTCGCGCGAAGCAGGGAGAATCCATGGATGGAGCCATCCCGGTTCCAGGATTTTCCGCGTCGAGCACTGATCCGCAGCAGGACCGGCTCCCCGGCTTTCACCGTAATTTCTGGTGTACGCTCTCCCGCGATCTTGTAGCGGCTGTCTTTGTCCGCCAGGATCTCGATGACGTGAGTTTGCGCCCGCGCCCACGACAGCGACAAAATCAAGAAAATAGTGAGGACTGCTCCCCATCCCGGCCGGATGTTCCCGTTTCTCATGATGCGCCCGTCCGCTGCTACTGGGTCATGTAGTAAAGGACGAGCCGCATGTCCTGATCTGTAATCGTTGCGCGTACTCGCATGTGGCGCACAATGGTCGCCATCATGCGCGGCGGGAACTTGTGCGGCGCGGCATGGCAACGTCCACAGTTGGCGCGAAACCGTTTTTCGCCTTCCAGTCTCATGGCGGCGGAGTCATCACTGTTAATAACTACAGCTGTTGGCGCGTTTCCCTCGCTCTTCTTTGGTGCCCCGGCCCAAAGGCCCGATACCAGAATCGGGATTCCCGCCAGAATTGCAATTTTCGTTTTCATTGTCCCCCCGCGTGTCTCAGCGGCATGGCGAAACGCCACGCGATGCCATAAGTCCAGGTATTCCAATTGTGGTGGCCCAGCCAGCGCGCGTAACTGGCGGAAGCCTTCAGGCCATCCTTCAGGTAGTAGTTCAGACCGAAATCCGGCTGCTGCGTGTCGCCATGAGGAAGCGAGTATTTGCCTCCGCTGTCGGCCAGTTTCTCGGCTCCGCTGAAGTACTGCTGCATGCGCCCCACGAACTCGGTGCGCCGCATAAACTGGTTCCATCCCTGAATCTGGCTCAGGCGGTAAGCGCCCTCAATCCAATAGCCACTGCCGTACTCACTCCGCGCATACTCCGCATGCAGGCTAAGTGGAATCGGCGGCGGCTGCCAGGCAAAATGAAGACCGAAGGCGTTGTGGCGTTCATCGGTCAATTCTTTTCGCCAGGAGGTCCCGAGTTCGAGTCTTGGCCGGTTGAAGAATATGCCGGCGCGTGTCCCGAATCCGCGATCGGACTCCAATGTGGCGTTCGTATTCTCACTCGAGAAATAGGTGGCGTAGTTCAGATTTGCCCACGAACTTACGGGGAAGCCCCCGCGCAACATGACGCCGTCGCTGGAGCCGGATTCGATCGGAAAGATGAGCGGTACTTGATTGAGGTCGCGAATCCAGATGGGGTACAACCGCTCGTTATAGATCCCAAACGGAGTGAGGAACCGTCCTGCCGTCACCGTCAGGTACCGATTCGCAATGTAATCCGCCTGCAGGTAGTCCAGGTCCTTGCTGATTTTTCCGCTGTAAGGCTGCCCTTTTGCCGAGTCGAATCCCCCGTAGAATTCGGCTCGGGACTCGATCAGCCAGCGATCTCCCAGCGGAACCAGAAGCACCGGGATCACTTCCGGCACAAGCTCTGTGGTGCCATTATCTTCCGTGGTGAAATACCCGGCATTGCCCGTCAGGATGGGAACCGGACGCTCGTAGTCCACGGTCTGAGCCACCAGAAGCGGAACTGTAGAAGGAAAGAACCAAAGGCAAACCAGAGCATACAGGGCAAGGCGTGGGGCGCGCCGGACTTCGGACTTCGACTGATGCTGCATGACTACTCCCTATTTTCGCCGCTATTCGTGGCATTGTGCTGTCTGGGAGCAGTGCAGTCTAGATAACTAAAGTAAGTTATGTATTCCATGAGTTATGATCAAACCTATACAGACTAATAGATTGCTGCACGTCATGCTAAGCAAAGAATGAGTAACTAGCGTTATTAGTGACTAGCGCAATATGAACTGCTCGTAAGACGCAAGACGAAACGTAGGGATGTTGCTAGCTACGTCTCTGCCGCAACTCCCCCGGCTGTATCGTCATGCGCAGTCGAAGGACCTCATACCCGCCAGAAGCTGCCACCAGCCTCGCAGGGGGTTTCGATTCCGAGGTAATCTCGGCCCTTGGGTGGCGCGGCGCTTCCAACGCCGAGACAAGAGCCACACAAGAACTAACCTTGTCATTCCGACACGCGACCAAAGGGAGCAAGGAGGAACCTGCTGTCTCCGCCCTGTGGACTCCCCAGTGACATCTGTCACAGCCCGAAACCACGATCGTAACTAACATAACTATAAGCAATAAGTTCGCCGGAGTCCCGATGTCCCCACGCCGCCGCAACCCCAACAACAACCACAACCTCTCCAACACCAAGCGCACCGGAGAGCGTTCCGAAGCCGCCTTCCTCTACCAGGCCACCCAGCGCAGCTTCGGAATCTGCAAGCCCTGGGGAGACAGCGAGCGCTACGACTTCATCCTCGACAACCGCCCCAAGCCGAATGTTCACCTCTTCCGCGTGCAAGTCAAATGCACCGACTCCCTCCGCGCTGGCGCCTACGAAACCCGCGCCACCTACACCGTCGGCAAACGCCGCGCCGTCTACACCAAACGCGACATCGACTTCATCGCCGCACATGTGGTTCCGCTAAACATCTGGTACATACTCCCCGTCGAAGTCTGTACGCCCGCGCCCATGCTCCGCTTCTATCCCCACCGCCAAGCCAAACGCATGCGCCTGAAAAAATACCGCGAAGCCTGGCACCTCCTCGATCCCCCACTCACCATCCACACCTGCATCGACGAAGATTATCCGGAAAGCTACGACCCAGCATAGGCGGTGCCTGCTTTAAGAAAAACCTGAAGAGAGAAGTGTATATCGCGACAGACGCAGAACTTCTTGACAACCCTATACTCATTTAGTAGCCTGACGGTTCCCATCCCTAGGGTTTACCGGCCCAAGCTTCAGGTTGTCCCAATCAGTCGTACGGAAGCGAGAACATGCCAGCGGCATACCTAAATACCAAATATCTAAAAATGGCCACATCTATTCTAGAGTGGGCAGAGCAGAAATATACGGCGGAAAATGCAGCGATGACACGCCCGCCAAACTCCATTCCAAGTAAACAAGTCTGCCCATTCCTCAAGCCATCCTTAGACAGCGATTTCTTTTACCTCGCGTTCCATCCAGAAGTGAACGGAGCGGACATCACCGTCATCGAAACTCTGATGTTGAGTTATATCCAGACATTCAAATTACAGCCGCCTTTTTCCTCGGCGGACCAAGTGAAAAAGGCAATGCTTGTTGTGTTTCCTGAACTACCAGAGGGCCAGTCCAGAATCTTGGATCGCGTGCACGAAAGGATCAAGGATAAATTTGTCGAAAAAGGCCTTATGGTCGCGCAGTTCCACAAATTCTGCGATGAACGCTCTATCCACAATCACGCGCTAAAAACGCAGAATTCCGACTACCCGCTGATGGCAATTCGGCACATGCAGCGACACGATATCATTTTTTTAGGTGAGAATGCCGAATGGTTCAATTGGTTCAATTTTTACTGGGCACAACACTTCAAGGAGCAGAAAGAACCCGCAGACTACTACACGGATCAATACCGCATCGCGCATGACAGGCATAGGCCGTGAGCGTCGGCACAGCGCTTGCCAAGGGCTTTACACAGAATCACTTCTCCGACTCGATCCGTTGGATGGCCCGATGGAGATCCTTTTCCGTATCCTGGAGCTCCCGGAGCTCAACCTTCTTGCCGCAGATCATGCTTTCGAGATCACCCAGCAGATCCCTGAGGCTTCGCAGATGTACCTCGGGTGATGGCACTTGAGTATCTGACAGTTGAATCGCCATATTCTCATTCTCCTTAAGTTATCAAGTTCTCGGGGAGCAGTGCACACTTGGCCGCAAATATGGTACCTACGCTGCCGGTACGCAGAACAAACTCCAAAGCGCCAACACACTGAAACCAAGGAGAAAGAAAGGCGGAGGGAGCGACAATATACGCAGGATTTGCACGAATCTTAGAGTCGCATTTAGAGCTTCACGGTTGTATTCAAAATCAACCCAGGCCACTTGTCAAGTAGTTTTTTGTATCCCGCGTTACCTGTTGGACCGAGGCCTGAGCCTACCGCAAATTTCTTCCCTCAAGCGTGTCGGTTCGTGTACTTGATCGAGTCCATAACCTTTAGGTTAGTTCGCTCTCACGTTTGGTCGGAGTTCCGTCGAAAGCCTCCCTAGGTCGCGCATAGCCAAGAGTCTGTGACGACACTATCACGCCCAATCATCCACGAACCGCTCTGTGGGAGGAGGAATAAAAGACCTGCCAGGCAGGTATTCGAGAGCAATTGCGACCCGCCAGTGGGCGTGCTGATTGCGATTAAACCAAGAGGTACAGAAGGACATTCCTAATCCTCTTATGGCGCTTTGATTTTGCCCTTCGCCTCTCTTAGCCTCTCCCGGCCCAGCTGCCTCGTCTATGCTGCACGAATCCAGAACTCACCGGTAGAGGTTGCTGATTGGACTGTTGGTGAACATCGTAAACATCGTACCTCCAAGGGACAAGCAAGACTTTAATTGCTTGCGCTTAGGTAATGGATCGAGTTAGCCTTACCAACTGCGCTCAACCATTGAAAGTGGAGCATTAGAGCATGCCCGAAATGATAGGAAAATTATCGTTTGCCAAATTTGTCAAACAACTCGCGATCGAGTTGAGGGGGCATGCGCTATGGGACGTGATCAAGTATTTAATCTTCGTAATCTTTGGGCCGACAGTTATCGCATCCTTCTACGCCCTGTGGCGAGAACTCAGGCATTTGTCGGTGGACTGGCGTATCCTTGGTGGGCTGTTCGCCGTTTCTTTGCCGGCTTTCGTCGCTTTTATTAGCGCCCTCCTATACTTCGCGAACAAGACCAGCGCAACTCTGCATCAGGATCGAGAGGAAATCTACGATGTGGTTGTTGAAACGATACGACAAGTTAGGATGTCCCAACGTGGTCAAAAGCCGCTTCTATTGGTGGCGCTTCACGGAGAATCTGGCCCGAAAAGGACGTCTCCCCTTACCAGCTATCCATCTCTTACAAGCTTCGACGTCGAACTACGAGACTGTGTCAATTCTTCCGGGCCTGATAGGTGGTACGTACGCGAGCTATACAACATAGCTGACGAGGGTCGGTTGCGCATGGTCCTAGATCGAATTAGACAAGCACCGACAGCCGAATACTATGAGGTTCGAGCATATTGTATTCCAGATCCGATTGCCCAATTCCAGCCTCTAGTCATTGGAAGCGAGGACTTGTTCTTAGCCGTAGACGATCCGACGTATTACAGAGTGAGCGCCGGAATGCACATCCGCGGTAACGGCTTCGTCCTATTGGCAACTCAACATTTTGAGCAGCTATGGAACGCCCAACATCCAAGGCTTTTTAGGCTTAGAGACGCGACGGGCGAGAACACCAGCGAAATTCAACTTCTCTCTGCGGCAATAGCGCAGCTGCACGCCAAACGAGAGTGACCTAGGGGTTTGGTGCGGGCGTGTATTTGCGAAAGCGCGAATGGGATAACGGCCAGCGGTCTGGCGATTGTTGGATCTGGTGTAACGCGCGCTCGACCGCGTTTTCGAACCTTTCGGCAGCGGGGACGCTTCGCTCCGATACCAAGAGTACGCGTCGCGGTATTCTTGTTCCGCCTCGGGGTGAAGCGCGAGCGGTTCTTGCGACATGTCGGGCTACTTCGGTTGGAACATCTCGCGTGCCCTGCGTTTTACTTCCAGCCACGGAACAGGTTTCACTTTGCCCGAGTCGATTTCTTCCATGCGGCGAGCGACCTCGTGTTGCCAAGCCTCCTCAACGTCCAAATCAGGCTCGCCCTCATCCAGACTTTCGATCAAGTGGGCAGCGAGAGCGCCGCGCTCCTCCGGCGGGAGCGCCATTGCCTTTTTCAGGAGTTCGTCAGCTTCAGGAGACATGCAAAGATTCTAGTCCCTCCGACCAATCCTCTCATAGGGAAAATCGGGCATCCGGACACAATTCGTTGGAATCCTGCCCTTTTCCTTTCAACAACTTACCTCCGCCCAATCCCGCATTTAACCGCTAAACCTCGTTTTTCTCCCGTTCGTTGGGATAAAGATGCGTAACTCCTTGCCCTCCAATAGCATCACCCTAGGCCAATACCCAGGGAAAAGTGTAGAAACCAGGTATACGCGGTAATTCCAAGGGAGAGCCACAGCTATAGCGAGCTACGAAAGTTTGAGCTGACGCTAAGAGCTTTAGGAGCCACAAGCAAACATGCGAAAGCCGATCAAGTACGTAGAAAAAGCAGCCGTCGCCGCCGCCAAGGGTGCGTGGGTCGTTTTCGACCGCCTCAACCGCATCAACCCCGGCGCATCGCCCACCCCTAAGTGGTCCGACAAGCCTCTGCTCAAGTCCTACGAGAAGTCGAAGCCGCCGCTGGGCTGGCCGCGCTCCACTGATTCGCTCTGCCCGAAGTGTGTGCCCGAAATCCGCCAGCAGATTCTCGACGGCAAACTGCCGCACGAAGTTCTGATGAACGAAAAGATTGGCGAGATCAAGGCCACCATCGTCGAGCGCGATGGCAAGATTTTGATGGTGAAAGATTGTCCCATCCACGGCCACTTCGAAGATGTGATGTCGATCGACACCGATTTCTCGAAGCATCTTGAAGACGTGTTTCCCGGCCGAGACATTGCCGCGCACAACGACGAGAAGCTGCATCATCACGGCTCGTCGACGGTGAAGTACGGACGCGGCTCGGTGCTGACCATCGACCTGACCAACCGCTGCAATATGATGTGCGATCCTTGCTTCATGGACGCGAACCAGGTCGGTTTTGTCCACGAACTGCAGTGGGAAGAAATCAAGACCATGCTCGACAACGCGATTACGATTAAGCCGCGGCGTCAGATGAGCGTGCAGTTCTCCGGCGGCGAGCCCACGTTGTCACCGTATTTCCTCGACGCAGTCCGCTACGCCCGCAAGGTTGGATACAACTCCGTGCAGGCGGCGACGAATGGAATTGAATTCGCGAAGAGCTTCGAATTCTGCCAGCAGGCAGTCGAAGCCGGCATGCGTTACGCCTATTTGCAATTCGACGGAATCGGCAACGCTGCCAACGCGCACCGCATGGTCGGAAACTTGTTTGATGTGAAGTTGAAGGCAATCGAAAACCTGCACAAAGCCGGAGTCGAAATAGTTCCGGTGGTAACGATCGTGAACGGCATCAACAACGAACAAGTTGGACGCATTATCAAGTTCGCGCTCGACAATCCGAAGACGATCAGCTTCCTGAGCTTCCAACCAGTGAGCTTCACCGGCCGCGATGAGGCCGTCACCGACGATCGCCGCCAGGCGCAACGTTACACGCTCTCTCACTTAGCGCACGACGTAAAAAATCAAACCGGATTAGGCGAACCCAGCCGCGACTGGTTCCCGATTTCTTTCATGGGCACGTTCAGCGATTGGGCTGACCTGATGCACGCCAACGACGTCAAAAACGACTGGGGCCAACTAAGTTGTGGTTGTCACCCGAATTGCGGGACGGGGATGGCGGTGATGATTGATAAAGAAACTAAGGAGGCGGTGCCGGTTACGGCTTTCCTGCATGGGGATCAGCTGGCGAAGGACATTGCCAAGGTGAACGATGCGTCGCGCGGGAAATTTTTGACTGGGCTCGGCATGGCGCTGTGCCTGATGAAAAACTACGATCCGTTCCAGTCGCCGACGCATTTCAAGCTGATGGACCTGCTGAAGAAGTTTGACAAGAATTATCACATTACTGGAAAGGACTACGGTAAGGTCGGTCCGGACCGGACGGTTGAGGATGTGATGAAGCGGCGTACGACCGATCGCTGGAACTTCCTGTTTATTGCGGGCATGTGGTTTCAGGATCTGTTTAATTACGACTTCCGGCGGACGGAGCAGTGCATTATTCCTTATGCGACGCAGGAGGGCGAGATTTCGTTCTGCGCGTACAACACGGGCGTAGGCTGGCGGAACATCATCGAGAAGATGCACATGACGGCTACGCTTACCAAGTGGTACGAAGAGCATGGACGTCACGAAATTTTTGCCGGCGGCAAAAAAGTGAAGATGGAAGACGAAACGCACTCGCTGCTGCTGCGGGAAAATATCGTCACCACTGAACTGCAGCACGATCTCGATAAGCTCGGCATCGCAAAGAACGCTCGGGAAGAGAAGATGCGGGCGCGGGATGCGAAGGCTGCGTTGGCGGTGGATCACTCGGCAACGCCGGTTCCGGGACATCGTGGACCGCAGAAGAATGATGAAGCTTACAACGCGCGCATGGCTTCGCTGTATCGCGAAGTAGTTTTGAAAGAGAAGCCGGCGGTAGCGGAGAATGGATTCATTCCGCTGGGAGCGCTGGGTAAGGCGAACGGTGGAATCGCTGCCGCTCCGAAGCCGGAAGTGGCGGAGCCGGTGGCGGGGGATTAGGTGCAGCTTCTGGCCACTAGCTTCTAGCTAAAATCAACGGGCCGCCTGCAGGCGGCCCGATTTGTTTTGCATCTCGCGCGGGCGGACACATCAAAAGTGCGAGAGGTGAGTTAGTAGGGGACAAGTGCCACCGGTGTCCACGAGAGACCTTAGGGTCATCGACGTTCGTTACTGAGCTGGGCAAGTAGTTTTATCGGTTGTCACGTTATAGAAATGGTTGACGCCCGTAAATCCGGCGGGAACCATGTCGAACCCGATCGTCGTACCATTAATGGTGTTGTCGGCCACTGTACCAGTGTTGCAATTAAACTCTATTCCGATGTTAGCTTGGTCGATGGTATTTGATTTAACGTTCACGTTGCCGACCGCCAGGTAAATGCAATCCTGAGCACAATTCGATATATGGTTGGACGTTACGCTCTCCGATCCGGCAATATAGATGCCAATATTTCCGCCCGTCACTGTATTCCCGGAAATTGGGCTCGACGAGGTAGATTCTGCAAACATGCCCATGCCGCCGGAGGTGATGAAGTTGTTTGTTACGCCGCCACCAACATTGCATTCTGTATCGATGCCGGATTGAGCGGCCTGCACATAGTTGCCTTTTATCACTGCACTGAGAGTTGTTGGCACCTCGTTGCTGCAAACGATAATACCCGCATTATTGCTGTTGTTGACGTTGCTATTCTCCACTGTGACCGTCTCAACCCCACCGGACCCGTTTTCGGCCATGATTCCGATGCCGTCCCCACAGTTCTGATTACGTGTCTCGACCTCATTTGCAGTTCCCGAGGAGCCGCTGCTATAAAAGATTCCGATGTAGGGAACACTCGGGCAGTTTGTATTCCCCGCAGTGCCGTCGACCGTAACATTGGTTACGTTCACTGGCCCGGCTATCACCTCGACCTGCGCGGCGACTGTGCCAAAAAGGATGCTTGACGTCGTGGCCAACGCCCCGCTTGGCATGGTGATTAGTATCAGAGAGGAATTGTTCGCGGTAATACCTTGCAGCGTCAATGGTTGAGAAATGGTTACCTGCTCGGCGTAGGTGCCGGGACAGATGTTGATTGTCGAGCCGGACGGGACGCCGCTCACAGCAGCCTGGATGGTGCTGTAAGAACCGCTCTTACATGTTCCGACGTAATAGGTCTGGGCCATTAGGTTAGTTCCACCAAGAATGGCTAGGGCAAACAAAGCTAGTTTGAAACGCATGTTTTTGCTCCTCCTAGTATCACGGCGCTTGCTCTCTGTCGGCTGCCAACGATAAGCGCTATCTTTTACCAGTCAACGAAGTTCGTTATTAGTCCCGGATTAGCCCGAAAGTATGTGATAAATGATTTATTTGACGGCTTGGATGAGTTGGGATAGTTTGTTGCCTATGTCCGCGGGATACTAGGCGCTAGCGACGCCAACGGCTGAATTAGTTGGAGGATGCGATGGCCGCCGATGGACAATTCGTTTCTACAACATTAGATTTTCTTCTACGGTTCGATCTCTTCGAACTCGACACTCGCGCCGGCCAGCTTAGGCGTAGCGGCGTGCTGGTCGATTTGCCGCCGCAAGCTCTGAGAATTCTTATCCTGCTCGCAGCGAGTCCCAACGTTCTTGTTACCCGGGAAGAAATCAAGCGGGTGCTGTGGCCCGATGAGTCCTACGGCGACTTTGACAGCCGTTTGAATTTTGCGATTCGCAAGCTCCGGGAAGCCTTGAACGATAGTGCCGAGCAACCGCGGTACGTCCGCACTGTGCGCAAGGCGGGCTATATGTTTGTCGCGCCGGTGAGGCCCTCTACGTCGGCCGAGGTGCCATCAGCCGGTTTGCCAAGTCTGACGTCGGCGACTTCAACCGAGAGCAGTTCACACGTTGCTTCGCACAGCATGACAAACCGGTGGGATTTGCGGCCTTTTCTCTTGGGCTTAGTCCTGGGCGTCGCCGCCCTTGCCCTGATACAAGTATTGGCGAATTTGCACCCCAAGCCCGTCATAGAAAGGATTTCCGCAATCGAAGCTAAGCAGGAACAGCAGATCAGGATCACGGGACGAGGGCTGGGCCGTCATGCGCCTTTCACCGGCGTGGGCCTTGATACTCCCTATCTGATGATAGGGAACGACACAGCTCATTGGATGGCAGCATTGGTGGATGCCGACCGTGTGAGCGATGTGACGGTCCGTGTTCAAGACTGGAGCGACACATTGATCACCATCAAGGGTTTCTCTGGCATGTATGGTCAGGGTGATCCAGGTCAAGGTGAATGGAAATTGCATCCTGGCGACAGGTTGCGGATCAGGGTTTGGAACCCGCAACACGCAAATTCGGGATTCGGTGAGTGTGTGGTCACAGTTGGAGGCGGAGATGTTGCGTGCTCGAAATGAACCTGATTACTTTTTGGGTCGTGAACGCCGAGCCTAGGCGACCCGTTGCGTTGGAGAATGCAGGGTGGCACCCGAATGCGGAATTGATCGAGGGTCGTACCACCTCACAACAAGCCCGGCGAATACGCCGCGATAATGATTTCTGGGCGGATCAATTCCTCCTTCTCCGTGCTCCTGTGGCGTGGTGAACGCCGGGAACAGGGCCTCTGCTCAGAAGCGGCAGGGGCAGCGCGGCGGGAAGCCGCGCCTTTTCAAATCCTACCGAACGACGTCGGCGTCTTCACGCCGCCAGGCTGCGAGGCCTGTTGCGCCTTGGGCGAGACGTCCTAGAGTTGCGGTTGCGGCGGGAGTGGCGGAGTTCGTCGGCGAGATGTTTTTGGCATCGTCGGCTGAGCCGCTTTCTTGGCCCGCGGTGATGGGCTGATTAGCGACGGTTTCGTAGGCGTAGCCATGGAGTTTCATCGTATCTGTGGAGACCGAGATGCGTGCCCAGCCGAAATGATATTCGCCCTGAATCAGGAATCTGAATCCCAGGTAGCGGTCGCGAGCGCCATTCCATTGGCCTCTATAAGTGAAGGAACCCGAACTGTCATTCCATTTGGCCATCACGGTCGCACCGTCGAATGGACCGCTTGGACCGATGGTCGCTCCGGACTCTAGAGCTGAGGCGTAAATACCCGCGCCCAGCACCTGATTTTGTCCCCTGGGCTTGGCCCGTTCCCCGCCGCCGTGGCCGAAATTTGAGCTGGAGTTGATCAACTCGAAATCGGCGATGCCGTCGCCGTTGAGATCGAGCTTGTATCCCGGGTTCCCCAAAAAGTCCGGATGAAGCTCGAGGTTGGTGGGCGTGTAAACAACTTCGGCTTCCGACGGAGTAGCCAGCGCAAGGACGCCGACGCCCGCGGCGGCCGCGGCATAGGCGGTGAGGCGGCGCTGGTTGGCAACTGAAACAGCGTGAGGGGTCTTCGGGCGGGGCTTTTTCATGAGTTCTCCTAGACGACGATTCAACTGCAATTGTTGCTCACCCGCGTTAAGAATTGCGAAGAAGCTGGTGAGTGAGAGTTTGAATTGTAATCGCGCCGCTCTCAAAGGGCGGAGCGGCGCAAGTCGGTAACTGCCTCCTCTGCTTCACGCCGCCATGCTGCTAGGCCTACGGCGCCTTGGGCGAGATGTCCCAAAGTTGCGGTTGCAGCGGGAGTGGCGAAATTCGCTGGGGAAATGTCGGTAGCATCGTCGACTGAGCCGCTTTCCTGGCCTGCCTTGATCGGCTGGTTGGCGACGGTATTGTAGGCGTAGCCGTCCAGTTTCATGTGGTTGTCGTGAATCGACATTCGCGCCCATCCGAAGTGATATTCGCCGTCGATTAGGAACTTGAATCCGAGGTAGCGGTTCCGCGTATTGGCCCACAAACCCTTGACTGTAATGGATCCGGAGGAGTCAATCCAATTCGCCATGAAGTTTGCGCCCTGAAACGCACCATTCGGCCCGATGGCCGCTTCAGAGGCCAAGGCGAAGGCGTAAATGCCGGAGCCCATCACCTGGTTATGTGCCGCTGGCATTGCCAATTGATTGCCACCGTGGCCAAAAGTGGAGTTGACCAACTCGAAGTCGGCGATGCCATCGCCATTAAGGTCGAGCTTATATCCTTGAGTAGGCTGAGCCTCAGCCGCCAGTATGAGGTGGACTGACGTATAAACAACCTCGGCGTCTGCGGGAATAGCCAGCGCCAGGGTGCCCACTCCGGCAGCGGTCGCAGCCATGGCATAAGCGCTGAGGTGGCGCTGGTTTGCAACTGAAAGATTGCGAGGGGTCTTAGGACGGGGCTGTTTCATAAGTTCTCCTGAGGCGGCGATTGAAATTGGTTCGTACTCGGTGTCAGCGATAGGAGTGCAATCTTACACCAAGGTGTTGCGGACAGGCGGGGAAAGTCGGGCGAGTTTGCATAGTCTTCGTAAGTAAGCCTTTAAGGGATGGTTGCCGGCGGAGGCGGGACGAAGTTCGTTGGCGGATTGTTTATGGCCCGTTCTGGTGAGGTGAATCTCTTCTTCGAACCTCTTCTTTCCATTCTGCTTGCGATTGCGTTATAGTCTCAGGCCGGCGCAAGGAAGCGAGTCGAACGCGCTATTATTGCATCGCAAAAGAACGCGACCCATTCGGCTTCGCTCAGGGCAGGTTGCTTCGCGCGGCTCGCCCGGATCCCTCGCTGCGCAAAGAACGCTTGCTCGGGATGACAAAAAGGTGCTTGGGAGGCTTTGATGGCTACGCAGACTCGACCGGAGGGTAAGGCCCGCAGTTTTGGGGAGAATATTGAAAGCGACCTGGCATCGCGATTTTTGCGGGTGGTGGAAGTTGCGGCGATCGCTTCGGCGCGGACGATGGGGCAGGGCGAGCGAAAGCTTTCGGATCAGGTGGCAACCGAGGCGATGCGGCGGAGCATGGAATCGATCCCGATGCGCGGGACGATTGTGATTGGCGAAGGCGAGCGCGATGAAGCGCCGATGCTTTATATCGGGGAGCGCGTGGGCGCGGAGTTTACGGATGGGCGCGAGGTGCCGGAGGTCGATATCGCGGTCGATCCGCTGGAGGGGACGAATTTGTGCGCGACCGGTGCGCCGGGGTCGATTACGGTGCTGGCGGCGTCGGAGCGCGGAGGGTTGCTGAACGCTCCGGACTGCTACATGGAAAAAATTGTGGTGGGGCCGTCGTGCAAGAACGCGGTGGAGCTGGACGCTCCGGTGGCTGAGAACCTGAAAAACATTGCGAAGAGGTTGGAGCGCGATGTGGAAGATCTCGTGGTGATTGTGCTCGACCGGCCGCGGCACGAGAAATTGATTGCGGACATTCGCGCGGCGGGAGCGCGAATCCGGCTGATTGGAGATGGAGATCTTTCGGCGGGCATTGCGGCGGCAGTGATTGGAACCGGCGTGCACGCCGTGATGGGTTCGGGTGGTGCGCCGGAGGGCGTGATCACGGCGGCGGCGATCCGATGCCTGAATGGGTACATGCTGGGGCGGTTGGTGGTGACGCCGGATCAGGAAGAGCGGCTCGCGCGAATGGGTGTGAAGGACAAGAATCGGATTTACGAGGCGGAAGATCTGGCTCCGGGCAAGCAGCTTATATTTGCGGCTACGGGCGTGACCGATGGGGCGCTGTTGAAAGGGGTGCGGTTCTTTGGAGAAGGGACGCGGACTTCGTCGGTGATTCTGACGCAGCTGACGGGGAAGGTGCGGTTCATTGAGAGCATCCATTTAGAGAAGGGACCGGATGTGAAGGTTAGGTTCGCGTAGAGCAGATAAGTTTCGAGATCGTGGCGAGAGAAGGCAAGTCGAGCGTTGCTCGACCGGACCGCCGAGGGCGGCTGTCCCTACATGATTCAATGCTTGCTTCGAGTTTCATAACCATCTAGAATAACCATCTAGGTGGATAATGAAAACCGTAGGCCTATTCGAAGCCAAGCAGAAGCTCTCCGAACTGGTGGAGCGCGCCAGCGAAGGGGAGCAGATTGGGATCACGCGACGCGGAAAACTTGCGGCGATCCTGAAGCCGGCGCAGAGCGATACCAGCCTAAAAGAGGCGTTCGCAGGCCTGGAGCGCATTCGTAAACGCGCCAAACCGCTGCCTAAAGGAATGACTATCAAGGACCTGATCGAAGAAGGTCGCAGGTGAAGTCGATTGTCCTCGACGCTTCTGTCGCTCTCGCCTGGTCCCTTGATCGTCCCACTCCCGCATACGCCGACCATGTGGCCCGGCTCTTGCTGAGCGGAGTTCAGGCCATTGTTCCCATGCTCTGGCCCTTGGAAATGGCGAACGGATTCGCTGTGGCGGAACGGCGGAGATTGCTGACGTCTTCAGAGATCGTTGAAGCACTGCGCTATCTCGACGTGATCCTCGCTAAGAGTATAGAAGTTGTGACAGACAGCTTCTCAATCCGCACTATTCTTGGTACGGCTCGCGCATTCTCACTTACCGCCTACGATGCGGTATATCTCGAAACGGCACTTCGCTATGGGTTGGCGCTTGCCACGCTCGACAGGGCCTTGCGGGCTGCAGCGGCCAAGGCCGGCGTGGATCTCGTTCACTGACGAGTTCGATTTGTTATTTCAAATACTCCGAATCTTTTTTCAGATCCTCTGGAATGTGGGGGAACGGCGGGAAATCCTGCGAGTAGCCCTTGAACAAACTAGCTGTGACTTCGGCACGGTGGTTTCCGTCATGAATGGCGATCTTATGAATCTTGCGCGGCGAGTACCCCTCCCATAGCGACACCCCGGCGTAGGCGCCATCTTTGCGCAGGACGTAGTAGATCATGTCGACGAAGCGCAGCTTGTTCATGTCGTTGTTGTAGTTGCGAGCGATGCGCTTGAGGGCGTCGAGGCCAGCTTCCTGCGGGGACATGCCGTGGCGCATGTTTTCAACGATGGTGTGAGCGCCGGCAACTTTGATGTTTTCTTCTCCGCTGCCGGTCGCGCCGGCGGAGCCTACGTCCTGATCGGTGTAGCAGCCGGCGCCGATGATGGGGGAATCGCCGCAGCGGCCGGGAAGTTTGAAGGCGAGGCCGCTGGTGGTGGTGCAGCCGGAGATTTCTCCTTTGTCATTCAAGGCCGAGCAGTGAATGGTGCCGGTGGGAGGGAAGATGACTTTGCGTACGGCAGCAAGTCGATCCTCTGGTGCGATGCCGAGATCAGCGGCGCGGGCTTGCAGATTCTGGATGCGTTGTTGCCAGAGTTGGGAGTGCGGCTTGTCTTCCTTTCTTTCAGGATCGCGTTTTCTTTCAAAGTCGCGATCCTTGTCGGGGTCGGGCGGCTGCCAGTGCGGGTCGGCGAGACCGGGACCCCACCAGTCGCCGGTGGAGTGAAATTCCTTCCAGAGCAGCCAGATCTTGCGGGAGTTCTCGGTGAGCAGGTTTTCGCGCGGGAAGCCCATGGCAACGGCGAAGCGCTCGGCTCCTTCGCCGACCAGCATGACGTGGCCGGTGTGCTCCATTACGGCCTTTGAGACCAGCGAAACGTTCTTGATGTTGCGCACGCCGCCGACAGAACCGGCGCGGCGCGTGGGTCCGTGCATGCAGCAGGCGTCGAGTTCGACGACGCCTTCTTCGTTGGGCAGCCCGCCGAGGCCGACGCTATCGTCTTTGGGATCGTCTTCTGGGCCTTTGACGACGCGCAGGGCAGCGTCGAGAGTATCGCCACCGGCTTTGAGGAAGGCGAATGCGTCTTCAAGGTAGTTGTAACCGTTGTTGGCGCAGACGATGATGGGGCGCTTGCGAGGCGCGGCATCGTGTTCTTGCGGAGCTTCATGCGCAGGCGAGGTTGAATCTGCGTGGGCTGGGGTTCCTACTCCGGCGGCGACGGCGCCTAGCAGGGAACTCTTTACGAAATCACGGCGCGAGAATGGCATTGGGGCTCCAGTTCCGGGAAAGCGGAAAGCATATCATGCGGCTGCGCTCGCTTTCATGTTCGCTGGTGAGCGGCGATGAAGCGAGCCAACTCACGGGAAACGCGAAACGATGGGCCGGCAAATCGGTTGGTGGTCTGCTATAGAATGTCAACTGGCATGAAGTAAACGTTATCGCGTGTATCGAAACGCCACGAATCATGGATAACGAGAGTAGTTCGAAATATCCTCCACTTGTAGGCGCGAGCGAAGTTTTCAGACAAGAACTGCAACGAGCGGCTATCGCTTCCCAGAGCGACGCGACAGTGCTAATCCTGGGCCAGAGTGGTACCGGCAAGGGGCTTTTTGCCAGGACGATTCACCTCAGGAGCGCGCGTAAGGAACAGCTCTTCGCCAGTTTGAACTGCGTCGCCACCCCCGCAGGGCTGCTCGAAAGCGAACTCTTCGGACACGAAAGGGGTGCATTCAAAGGGGCCGTCTCCCGGAAGATTGGGCGGCTTGAATTGGCTGACCACGGCACTCTCTTCTTGGACGAGGTTGGAGATGTCCCTTTGGAGTTTCAACCCAAGCTGCTACGGGTTTTGAAAGAGCGGGAGTTCCAAAGACTGGGAGGAACGAAGACCATCAAGCTAGATTTTCGCCTCATCGCGGCCACCAACCGAGATTTATTGAAGGGCGTAAGGAACAACGAGTTTCAGAGCGACTTGTTCGATCTTCTGAACGTCTTTCCCATTCGCATTCCGCCATTACGCGAGCGGCGAGAGGATATTCCTCTGCTGGTGCGGTACTTCGTCCAAAGCTATGCACATCGCACAGGCCACCCAGTGGACACGATCCCCGGTGAAACGATGGCTGCACTGGCCAGATTGGATTGGCCGGGGAACGTCGGCGAACTCGAAAACTTCGTCGAAAAGTCTCTGATTCTCACTGGCACAGTTCGGCTTCCCCCGGAAGGCTGGCCGTATACGTAAGGAACTCCGAGTGCCACAAAAAGCAGGGCCCAAACGCTCTTCATTGTTTCGCCTCCGGAGCGTTAGGTCACCAGTTGACGCGAAGTTTTTTGTGAAATTCGTATCGCCTCGCCGAAAAGCGATTTCTATTACGAAATCCGAACAGGTCAGGCTGCCGAGTGGGGAAGGCCTTTTAGTGGTAACGGTTGAGCCGGTCCCCTAGTGATTTTCTAGAGCGATGCTTTTTCCTGGAGCAGTGTCCTTGTAGAGCAAGCGATCTAGACTGAAGATATATCTGCAGGCCGTAATCAATGTTCGGAGCAGATCTCGCGGGAAAGCGTTAGACCTCAGGGGCTGAAGCCCTTCTAGGAGTGAATGGCGGTTTATCGCAGCGCTGGAAGCGCTCCGCCACCCAGACTTGCGCCACCCAAATCCGGGGACTGCACCCCGATGGGGCACGAAAAAAGGCGCAGCCTCCTTCGTGGTTATAGGGCGAGCCAATCCCTTCGACCTTGGCTTATGTCACTCCCTAGTTCTCTGAGGCGGCGCGAGCCGGGAGTTAGTAGGGATCCTTCGACTGCGTAAGTGCTTGGCGTTGCCAAGCACTCACTTCGCTCAGGATGACAAATTAATCATCCGATCAAGCTCCGGTGGCGATGCCGCGATAGCGGCCGACTCTTCCTGCGCGAGGAGCGGGCGGATAGTCGGCGGACTTGGCGGCGATGGGACGCATCGCCGTGTCGGCCTCGGTGCGGAAGCGCAGGAGGGCAGCGATGTTGCCGACTTTATCGAACTCGGCATCGTCTTTGACGTAGAAGAGTTCGATCTCGCGGCGGATGACCCAAGGCAGAATCGCTTCGGCAACATCGACCACGGTGCGAGTTGCGCGTCCGCAAGCGGGACAGTAGTGCACAAGATGGGCGTCGAGATGGCCGCATCCGGCGCATTCGACGGCTTGGGAGGAATAATTTTCACCAAGGAGCAGGGTTTGCACCTCTCCCAACTCGAGGGCGTGGAGTACGCGCCGCAATCCGGTGACGCCGCGCCCGTTGCTGCGAGCCTGGTCGATGGTTTCGCGGACTGCTTCTCCGCAGCGTTTGTTTTGAGAGTCGGTGAAGAGGTGTTCCGCTTCGGAGCGGATTTCTTCGCGGCCGATGTGGGCCACGTCGGCGGCAGAAAAACGGCCGAGCAGCCGCTGCGAGACGTAGGGATGCAATTGAGCCTCGAACTGCGGCCAATGCGCATCCTGGCAGCCTAGAATCCAGTTCTCAAACATGCCTTTGTCCAAAGCATCTTTGAGGAACTCGGCGACGTGCTTGAAATGCTGGCGGGCCTCATCGGCGACACGGCGTTCAGCATGGCCTCCGTCATATCCTGCGAAGCCATCGCCGCGGCCGCGGCGGGAGAGCGGCTGAAAAAATCCCTCGCGCTCGGTGAGTTCGCCGAGGCGCAAATCGAAAAGCCGGGCGCGATGACGGTCGACGAGCACGATGCCGAGGCTGGGAAAGGCTCCCAGCAAACGGGCGAGAGGTTTGAGATGAAAATGACGATCAACGAAAAGCTGGGTTGCGGAGAGTTGAGCCGGCAAATCGAATTCGCGCCAAAAATTCTGCGCCGAGCAGGCGAAGACTGCCTTGGCATGGGAGCCATTGCCGCGCAAATCCTGTGACAAGCGCACGATGCGGTCAAGATCGGCGCGTGCCGATTCACACTTGCCGTTAGCCTTACCGTTACTTTTACTCTCCGAACTTTTGGTTTCCAGGGAGCGCAAAGCTTCCTTGGCTAAATCTTTGACGAGGATCGTTTCCTCTTTATGGGCTTTGTTGCGAGGTGGAGTGGGTTGAAAGTAGAAGCTAAGAGCGCATGAATGTTGATCTTCCAATTGAGCTAATTCACGGATTTGTTCGCGTGTGATCATTCGGATCCCAGTCCTTATTCGATATGAATTGATTTACGCTGTGCCGGTGGAAGCGAACCGCCCCTTGAATTGCTGGGCGAGGGCGGGCGAGTGGCGAAGGTAATCGCGGGCGGCGGAAATGGACGCTGCTACGCGTTCGGGCGGAGCGCCGGTGATGGCGGAGATTTCACCGATGCCGAACCCTTCTAGGGCGTGGAGAATAAAAGCCTCGCGATGGGCGGGGCGAACGTCGCGAAGAGCGGAAGCGATGAGACGCATCATTTCATCGGAGCCAACGATCTCTTCGGGAGTTGAGATGCGATCGTCGGCGATGATGGTTTCTTCGGTGATGGCTTCGTCGGGTTGATGGAACTGCAGTTCAGGTTCGTCGCTGGCCTTGACGTTTTGCTTACGGGCAGAATCTTCAAGATGAACGGTGCCGCCGTTGCTTTCATCGGGACGTGCGAGTTGATCGAGCGCGTTGAGGGCAAGGCGGTAAAGCCAGGGTTCGAGAGCGAGGCGCTCAGGCTTCTCGTGACCGTTGCCGAGAGCGGCGGCGATGGTCTCGTCGATGACTTCTTCTTTGCTGATGGAATCGGGCGCGACGAGATCGGAGGTCTCGCGAAAATAAATTTCACGTTCGACAAAGCGCTCCAGGCGCGCGAGGTTTACGTTAACGTAGGAGCGGATATCTTCGCCAGAAACAAGGGGCGGAAAAACCGCGGCGAGGGTCTGCTCGAAGGGGACGGAAGAATTGCGGCGAGCCGGCTCTTCCTTCTGACGACGCGTCCATTTATGACTGGAGCGGAGGAGGTCTTTATGTTTGCCGAGCTGGTGCAACAGGTCTTCAAAGGCGGTCTTTACCGCGGCCGCGGCAGACGGGGCTTTGGCTTGCGCGGCCATCTGCCCTGAAGGCAAGCGCAGGTTAAGGGAAACGCTGGTGCCTTCGCGCGCAGAAATCTCTTCCACCGCGCCTTTCAGGTGGACGAGTTCGGGGCGAAAAACTTGCAGCCTTTTGCGCAGTTTTTCGATTTGATGTTGGAGTTCTTTTTCTACAGCAGGAGTTTTATGAAGCCGGTAACTGACGTGGACGTTCATGAGCACCTCGAGCTTGCCAACGAAGTGGAGCAAACCAGTGCTTTCTAAGCCGATTGTACACCCGGGCGAAGCGTGGAAAAGCAGAATTCAGAAATCGGATTTGAGGGCTCGACGAGAATGGGAATTGATTGTGGATGTATTAGCGCGAGTTTATTTTCGAGCGTGCGCAGTTTCGCTTACGCGCGAGGCTGGCAATGTAGAGATCCTTTCGCTTCGCCTGAAGAACGGCTTCGCTCAGGATGACAACGCTTTTGAGCCGAGAACTTAGAAATCACAAGGGCTGAGTGTAGAATGAATGTAAGTGATGTTTTCCTAACCTGTTCCCAGGAAATTAAGGAGTAAGCCAAATGTATCCGGAAATTATGGTCATTCCTATGCGCGAAGAGTTGACCCGCTTGGGCATTGAAGAATTGCGCACGGCCGAGGAAGTTGACAGTGCTTTGAAGGCTCAGCCGGGCACTGCCATGGTAATCGTAAACTCGATTTGCGGATGCGCTGCGGGACGGATGCGTCCGGCGGTGCGGATGGCGCTGCAGAATGCTTCGCATCCCGACCGGTCGTTTACCGTGTTCGCGGGGCAGGATGTGCAGGCCACTGAGCGGGCACGCAGTTATTTTACGGGGCAGCCGCCGTCGTCTCCGTCGATTGCGATTTTTCGCGATGGGCAACTGGTTTATATGATGCCGCGGCGCGACATTGAATCGCGGGAGGCGCCGGCGATTGCGGCGGAGTTGAAGGCCGCGCTGGATAAGTTCTGCGGGAAAGCAGTCGCACAGATATAAGGAAGTTCTGCGATTCTACGCACGATATATTGGTAAGGTGCCCCTGAAGTGGGAAGTGTTGCCTAACGCAGCGCTTGAAGCGCTGCTCCACCCAAAACCAGAGTTTTTCCGCAGCCTCTGGAACTCATGCCCTTCCCAAACCTGACTGACACAGACTTTTTCCTCAGCCTCCAAACGTCGTGCCCTTACCAATTTAGCCTTCACTCTATTTATTCGTGACGCTCGCGGGTTTGCTGATTATGAAGGCCTTCACCGCGATTGCGTTGGGTTGGAGGCCTACGGGAATCATCGTTAAGAGGGAATACTCCGTAGGTTCGAGCTTGCGGGGGGTGCGGCGTTGGATGACCGTGACATCGCCGGCTTGTGTGTCGAGGACCAGGAGATACCTTTGATCTTGCGACAGCGCGAGACTATCCGGGCGGCTGCCGACTGACATAGTAGCGATGCGCCGCCCGAGGTCGATATCGTAGACTGCAACGCTGTCAGAGCCGAAGTTGCTGGTGTATAGCCTGGAGTTATCGCTGGTAACGAGCGCGCGAGTGGGATGCTGACCGATCAGGGCGGTATTACCGACTTCGTCGTTACCGGTTTCGATAATCGAAATGCTGTCGGAATCGAAATCGCACACGATGAGTTCGCCACCGTCGGGCTTGAGCGCGAGACTGACCGGAGTGCGGCCCACGTCGAGCAGGGCGAGCACGCGATCGCTGGTCGGGTCGCCGCCCGGTGCGGCTTTCGCAAGAGCGATGGAGGCGACCTGCGACGATCCGGAACAGGCTACGAAAGCCTTGCTCGAGTCCGGCAGAATAGCGATGTCTTCCGGCTGCTGGCACACCGGCAGGGTGGCGCGAACGTGCAGCAACTTCGCGTCGATGACGGAAACCGTGTTATCGCCGCGGTTGGAGACGACTACGGTTGCGCCGTCAGGAGAAACTCTTGCGAGCCCAGGAGCGGTGCCGACGCGAACATTGCCGAGGAGCACACGCTTCTCTAGATCGATGACCGAAACGTTGGCCGACCCGGAGTTGGCCACGTAGGCGCGTTTGCCATCTTCCGAAACGTCGATGAAGTAGGGCTTGCCGTGAACTCCGATGGTGGCGACGACGGCGTTCTTTTCGGCGTCGATGATGCTGATGTTGTTGGAGCCGGAGTTGACCACGTAAATTTCATTTTTCTTGAGGTTCGCCGCAACACCAGTTGGCTCAAGGCCGACGGCAATCGTCTTCGCAGGTTCGAAGGTTCGCAGATCGATGACGCTGACAGTGTTGCTTTTGCCGTTGGTGACGTAGGCATATTCGCGATAGGCGGGGCCGTAATCCGGCAGCGGACGCTCGCGGAAGTGCCACCATGCGAGCGCGGCCAGGAGCGGTATCAGAACAATGATGAGGAGAAGTTTTCGCAAGATGCTAGGTCGTTAATTGGGAAGCCACAAGATTAGCAGAGATGGTTATGGGTATGGCGTGGTGGAATGAGAGGTATTAGTTTGCTGGTGTGGGTAGGGCGAGAAAAGGCGGTCGAGCTGCGCTCGACGGACAGCCGAGGGCGGCTGTCCCCACATGTTCTTGCTATCTCCACATTGTTCTTATTCAGCCTTCGCTGTGCCTTCTCAAATTATCAGTTAGCGGGGAACTAGTTCGGGTAGAGCTTGGGAGGATGAGAGCGCTTGCAGTTCGCTGGTCAATGAGGCTACTTTGTCGTTGGAGACGCGAATTTCTCCGTCCAGGACTGCCCACAACTTCCCCGAGCTCGTGCCTTGAAATTGCGCGCGATGGAGGGTGGCGTTGCCTTGGGCGGATGGAGGCAGCGTGAGTTTGAAGTCGCTGCCGCCCTGCACGGTAGTGAGCAGTGTCTGCGCCACTTGCTCGCGCACTGTATCGCCTATAAAGCCTGAGCGCAACTGTTCGCCGACCAGTCCCTCGGCATTGATGCGACCAACAGCGGAATCGATCCGCAACGTGCCATCTTCCGCTACTGCCGCAGTTAGCTTAATCTCGATTGTGCCGTTGCCTTCCACGATTTCATTTGCAGACCCACCAAAGCACACCCAGCGCTCATAGTGCAGGCGAATGATCGCCGCGCTGGCTGGGGGCTGCGCGTCTAAAGTTGCGGTCTGCACAGCGATACGCTCTCCGCAGCGGTTCGACCGGTCGAGCTGGGCGCGCAAGGCTGAGGTAAAGTTCTGGCGCAGGTCCGAAAGATCGGTGGTGAGCTCGAGTTTGAAGCTGTTCTGGCCAGCATCGGCCACGCCCTTCGAAACCGCGCCGGAGGTTGAGATCGCGATGGCCTGACTTCCGAGCGTGATCGAATTCCTTACCGGAGGAAGATCGAAGACGAAGTTTTGGTTGTTGTTGGCGGCCCCGATACTCATTTCTTTTCCGAGATCGAGTTGCTGATTTTGAAAAGCGGTGAGGTCATGATCGAGAGCCTGTGCGGAGATTGGGAGCTGTGGCGCAGACGCCTTCGCATCCCGGAGTTCCTGATCGAGCACTTGGGTTTGTTGCGCGAGATCAGCCTCAGCCTTGGTCAGTTTTTTTACGGTTTCTTTCAGACCGGTTTTCTGGCGCTCGGAGAATCCCGCGAGAAACAGTTTATTCAGCGAGCGTGCGTTTTCGATGGCTTGTGCGATTACGGCGCCGTGAGTGGAAATTTCTGGCGCTGTGCCTGGCTTGGTGAGTTGTTGCTGAAATGCCTGCAATTCTGCGCTGGCTGCAGAAGTACTCTTCAGCATGGACACGAAAGCGGCGACTTGTTCGTTAGTGGCTTGGACAGCGAGGGCTTCGTGAAAGTCCCTTAAGCTGTCTTTCTGATCGACGCCGGTTGGTTTGCCAACCCCGCTTAATCCGTCTCCGCCGGCCGTGCCGCCGCCAACGTGGCCGCCTCCGCCACCGCGCTGAGCAAGGAGCGCACGCGGAGACACGAGAAGCGCGGCTGCCAGGATGGCATGGCCTATAGCACGAAGACGGTTGACTCGACACACCATCGAAGCGGATCTCCTACAGAAGTGTAACCTGCCGCGTTAAGAAAGTTTAGCTTGGCTCAGGGTTCGGGAAAATGCCATCACCTTTACAGTACTTTGCAATGGGCGGGGGAGTCGGGTATATCGGCCTAGCTAGGGTAGATCATCCCTCGGATTCCGTTCGCGGATTCGAGGAGCCGGTACGTTAGAATGCCTGCGTGGCTGTAGCCATCCAATGTCGCGATCTGCGCAAAACCTATGACGGCAAAGTTGAGGCCGTGCGTGGACTGAATCTTGAGATTCAGACCGGCGAGTGCTTTGGGCTGCTCGGTCCGAATGGGGCAGGGAAGACCACGACCATCGAAATTCTCGAAGGCTTGCTGGTGCCGACTTCGGGCGAGGTGTCGATTCTCGGCCACACTTGGCGCGAGAACGCGCGCGAGATGCGGGAGTGGCTGGGTATTTCCTTGCAAGAGACGCGCCTCTCCGAAAAACTCACAGTGCGCGAAACTATCGAACTGTTTGCCAGCTTCTATCGGGAACCGCGTTCGTCCGAGGAAGTGCTTGAAGAGTTGCAGCTAACCGAAAAGGCCGACTCGTGGGTGGGCAAGCTTTCCGGTGGGCAGAGGCAGCGGTTGGCGGTTGCCACGGCGCTGGTGTGCAATCCGAAAATTCTTTTCCTCGATGAGCCGACTACAGGCCTCGATCCGCAGAGCCGGCGGCAGTTGTGGGATATTGTTCGAGAATTTCAGCGAGGTGGCGGGACTGTGCTGCTAACCACGCATTATATGGATGAGGCCGAGCGTTTGTGCGACCGGCTGGCAATCGTCGATCAGGGGCAAGTCATTGCTGAGGGATCCCCTGCGGAGTTAATTGAGCGACTGGGTGGCCATCATGTGGTGGAGTTTGCGGTGAGCGGAAGAAATGGAAATTCTGACGGCGCCGCCCTCGAGGCTTGGCGGGTGCTGCCGAGCGTAGAGTCTGTGCGTGAAAACGACGGGATGGTGGCGTTGAATGTGAAGGAGCCGCATTTGACGATTCCGGCATTGCTGGAAGCGGTGGGGAAACAGGGCAGCAAGCTGCAACATTTGACTACGCGGCAAGCTAGTTTGGAGGACGTGTTCGTGCGGCTCACAGGGCGGCATTTGCGAGAAGAGTAATGGAGCGATTCACAATGAGCGAAAGAATCGATACAAAATTGATGCGATATTGCCGCTGCCTTCTTCTAGTTTTGGTCGGCGTCGGAACGCTTGTGGGCAGTTACGGTGTGGCGCAGAGTACGGCATCTCAATCTGCAGCGAGTTTTGCGCCGCTCGAACTTTGGAAGGCGGAGGTTCTCGCCGGCGATCCGGTCGCTCTTAAAGCTTTTTACAGTACCGACCCGCCGGCGCAGGTCATGGCGAACGGCGTCAAGACCAGCGTGGATGCGGACGTTAGTTTCTGGCTGGGCCTGAAGGCGCGAAGTATTGAGTTGCAGACGGTTGCCGTGTTAGATCGACCGAAGGGAACCAGTGTTGTCTTCAAAGCTGCGGTGAATTTGCCGAACGGTAAAACGCTGAACGTTACCGATGGCCAAATGTGGCGAAAGCAGGGTGAGCAGTGGCGCGTGATCGGCGTGGAACGGGCGGATGCGCCACAACTGAATCAGCCTTCGGACATGAACAAGAATATCTATCCTGCAGATGCCGACGCGCACGCGGAGATCAAAAAAGCTGAAGAAAAGGCAGCGAGCGACCATAAGCGCGTGTTGCTTGTCTTCGGCGCTAACTGGTGCTACGACTGCCACGTACTGGATTTGGCCTTTCAGCGGCCTGATCTGGCGCCAATCGTGACGGCAGCTACGAAGTGGTACACATCGACCTGGGCCCGGACGAACAAAAGGACGCCGACGTGGTGAAGCAGTTTGATGTGCCCCTGAATAAAGGTATTCCGGTGCTGGCGGTTATCGAGAGCGATGGCAAATTGCTCATGAGTCAGAAAAACGGCGAGTTCGAGGATGCGCGGTCGCTAGCTCCGCAAGCGCTGCTGGAGTTTTTGAATAAGTGGAAGCCGAAGCTCTGATATTTCGGCCTCCAACTTTGAGCAGTTCAGACTAAAGAAACTTATGAGCATTGCAGAGCAAGCGCCGGTCATAGAAAAAGTGCCTTCACGGAAGTATCCGGCCAAACGAAATGGGCGGTGGGCGGGGTACCTTCATCTTCTTGGGGCGCGAATGCTGGAGTTGAAGCGCGAGCCGGAAGTTGTCTTCTGGGTCTTCGTTTTTCCGTTGTTACTGGCCGCCGGGTTGGGGATTGCTTTCCGGAATAAGCCGGGTGATGCATCTTCGGTTGCGATTGTGGCTGGCAGTGGAGCGCAGGAAGCCGAGGCGCTGTTGCAGCGTTCTCCACAGCATGCATCGATTGAAGCCTCGGTGCTGGATGCGGACGCAGCGCGAAAAGGGTTCCGGCTGGGAAAATACGATCTCGTCATTGAACCTGACGGCGCTGGTCGTGTGCGATATCTTTACGATCCGGCGCGACCGGAAAGTGTGCTGGCGCGAGCTCAGGTGAATGATGCTCTGCAAGCCGCGGCCGGACGCAAAGATGTGGTTGCAACTACGCTGGTGATTTCTTCCGAGCCGGGCTCACGGTACATTGATTTTCTGATTCCCGGACTGCTGGGGATGAACCTGATGAACTCTGGCATGTGGGGAATCGGGTTTGCGCTGGTGGACATGCGGCAGCGCAAACTGCTCAAGCGTTTTGTAGGGACGCCGATGCGGAGGAGCGATTTTCTGTTGGCGTTGATGTCGAGCCGGCTCGTGCTGATGATTATCGAAATCGGATTGCTGCTCACGTTGGGAGTCATCGTATTCCACATGAGAGTATTGGGATCGTTGTTTGCGATCTTATTCCTAGGGGCTATGGGGGCTTTGTGCTTTGGCGGAGTGGGATTAGTGACGGCGAGCCGGGCACAGAAGATAGAGAGCGTCAGCGGGCTGATGAACTTAGTGATGATGCCCATGTGGATTTTTTCCGGCGTGTTCTTTTCCTACGAGCGCTTTCCTGCGGTGATTCGGCCGCTGATCAAGGCGCTGCCGTTGACGGCTTTGAACGATTCACTGCGGGCGAGCATTCTGGAAGGTACGCCGCTTATTCATCAGTGGCCGCGCTTGTTAGTGATGTTTCTGTGGGGTGCAATTTCCTTCGTGCTGGCGCTGAAATGGTTCCGCTGGACTTAGAAGCGGACTGGATCCCAGTCATTACACCTGTCGTTGATTCAAAATATTACGTCAGAGGAGAGATAAGTGCGGCGAATTCGTTATGCGGTGGCGGCCAGCCTCGATGGATATATAGCGGGTCCGAAGGGCGAAGCGGAGTGGGTTATTCTTGATCCGGAAATCGATTTTGCCAAGATGTTCAAAGAGTTCGACACGGTTTTTCTGGGGCGCCACAGCTTCGAGGCGATGGCGCGAGCCGGCAACCGTGCCATGCCCGGACTGCACACCTTTGTTTTCTCGCGGACGCTGCGCCAGCGTGACTATCCTGAAGTGACAATTCTTACGGATCGCTCGGAAGAGATCGTGGCGACACTGCGCAGGGAGCCCGGCAAGGATATCTGGCTGATGGGTGGAGGAACGCTTTTTCGCAGTCTGCTGGAGGCGGGATTGGTTGATACCGTGGAGGTTTCCGTGGTTCCCGTGTTGTTGGGAGCGGGGATTCCGCTGCTTCCGGCGCCAGCCAACGAGGCCAAGTTGGAGCTGATACGCCACACGGTCTACGATTCGGGGATTGTTGCGCTGCAGTATGCGGTAAAGCCTGTAGGTCGTTCTTAGCTTACTCACTAGAAACCAGTCACTAGAAACCAGCTACCAAAAGCATCAGCCTCGCCCGTAGTCCTATAGGAACCCGAACGAGGCCGGCTATGGTACTTGCGAAAACACAAATGCACTTACGCCTTTACTAGCTTGGCTGCTGCTTTTCTGACTTTCGCCCAACGTAGTTTTTGCGCTTCTGCGATTCGTCTGCGGGCGTCCTTGCTCAAGGTACGGCCAGTCTTCTTGAGCTTGTTCGCGCCGTTGTGGCCGAGTGCGTCGAGCGCCTTCCCTACCTGACCCATCTCTCTTTCAAGACGGGTATATTCCTTCCGCAAAGAATCAACAACTTTGTTCATCATTAATCAAATACCTCCTTGCAGGTAAGGTAACACGAGAAGGCATAAGACGAGTTACTTAATCAGCTTCTACAGAAAATAAGTTAGGACTGATTCGGGACCATTAGAACCGGGAATAGGTCATCCCAGCCAGTTATTAGGCGCCGATAGTAGGTAGAAAGCGTGGTGAACGCCGGGCTTTTGTGGTTTGCTCAAATGCATAGGCCAGGCGGATGAGCGTTGGTTCGCTCCAGGCACGCCCAAAAAAAGAAATTCCTACCGGCAAACCAGAAATAAGACCCGCGGTCACGTTGATATTGGGATAACCCGCAACAGCTGCGGCATTTGAGCTTCCGCCCGCTACGTGATCGCCATTGACCAAGTCGGTAAGCCATGCTGGACCGCCGGTGGGCGCGACAATCGCGTCGAGACGATACTTATCCATGGTGGCATCGATGCCTTCGGTCCGAGCTAGTCGATGGTTCTTATCGATTGCGTCAAGATACGCCTTCTCGCTGAGCGGGCCCTTCGCTTCCGATTTCAGAAATAAGTCCTGACCAAAGTACGGCATCTCTTTCTCTCGATTGCGGTCATTAAACTCGATAATGTCCTTCAAGGTATGGACGGGAGCACTCGAGCCTAGATTCGAGAGATAGGCATTAAGGTCAGATTTCAGTTCATACATAAAGACTAATAGTTCGGTGTCATCGAACTTACCCAGAGTATCGATATCGGTCGGATCGACCAATGTGGCGCCTTGCTTCTTCATGGCGTCAAGAGCCTGCTCCATCAGGGCGTCGACGGCATCGCTAAATCCGAAGTACTTTCTGGCGACGCCGATGCGAGCGCCTTTTAGTCCGTTAGGATCGCAGAAGCGCGTGTAGTCGGTGAAAGATTTGCCTTGACTGCCAGCGGTGGCCGGATCCAGCGGATCGACGCCAGTAAGCGCACTAAGCAAAATGGCGGCATCGCGAATGGTCCGGCACATGGGTCCAGCGCTATCCTGCGAGTGAGAAATTGGAATGATTCCGCTGCGGCTAACCAGCCCGACGGTCGGCTTGATGCCGGCAAGGCCATTCGAGGACGAAGGACAAACGATGGATCCGTCTGTTTCTGTGCCGATGCCGATAGCGCCCAGATTTGCTGATATGCCTGCTCCCGTGCCGGAACTCGAGCCGCAAGGGTTGCGGTCCAGGGCATAGGGGTTTTTGGTGAGGCCGCCGCGACCGCTCCATCCGCTGGTCGAATGGCTGGAACGAATGTTGGCCCACTCACTGAGATTCGTCTTGCCAAGAATTACGGCTCCGGCGCTACGCAATTGCTGAGCGACGAAAGAATCTTTTTTTGGCTTAGACCCGACGAGTGCGAGCGAGCCAGCAGTGGTCATCATGCGATCTGCGGTGTCGATATTGTCTTTAATAAGGATGGGTACACCGTGCAGCGGGCCGCGAGGGCCTTTCGCTTTGCGCTCTTCGTCGAGGGATTTTGCAATCGAGAGTGCGTCGGGGTTCAGTTCGAGGACGCTGTTAACGGAAGGGCCGTGTTTGTCGATCTCATCGATTCGTGCGGAATACATTTCCACCAGCGAGCGAGCGTTGTACTTGCCGGATCTCATTCCACCTTGCAGGTCAGCGATCGTAATCTCATCGAGTTCGAAAGGCTCGACATGGGTAGCGTCAGGCGCACCTGCGGCGGGCGCGACCTCACGTGCTGCTGCCAGCGCCGGATAAAGTGGGGCCAAGGTTGCGGCGGCACCGCCGATCAAAGTTGTTTTGAGAAACGAGCGGCGGCCGCCAGCAGGTTTTGCGTCACGTAGTTTTCGGGCCATGATTTGCCATGTCCTCTAATCGATGTCAGCGAATCGAATAAGTGGATCGAACGTCGACAAATTGCAACGAAACATACTAATTCATAAAGTCTTAATCTGCAGCACGGCGGACCCGGAAATTGAATTCAGATCGGGCCAAGCATGACGGCTACTACGCGTGTAGGTGCGGGTGTACCATCTGAAATCATGAATACAATGCGCCCCAACTCTGGTCCTTATCCTGACCTTTATTGTGATCCCGCCGACTACCGATTGGCTCGAGATGCCGGTCTTCGACAAGAGTCAGACGACGAGGATGATGATGAGGAAGATGACGAGAAGGACAAAGATGATGACGATGACGAGGATGAGGATGACGGGAACAATAGGAACGACGGCTACTCGGAATAAGAGCGTCCTGGGCGTGCTTTGTTCAACGCGCCGAATCGGCCCGAGATTCTGGGAAGTTGAGAAAGCGGAAGATTTTGCGTGATTTCTGGATTTTCCGTGTATAATGGTTCTAGCTAAGTTTGACTCACACGCAACTGAAGGTCGGTATCGCCAACCAGCGTCACCCCCTCACTAGCAGCGAATCTTCTCAGCACAATTCAAGAAACAAGAAAAGAATAGGACTATCAATGGCAGAACAAGGAACAGTGAAGTGGTTTAACGACGCCAAAGGCTATGGCTTCATCAGCCGTCAAAATGGCGAGGACGTTTTCGTGCATTTTTCCGCTATTCAAGCAGGCGGCTTCCGCAGCCTGCAAGAAGGCCAAACCGTGCAGTTCGACGTGACCAAGGGCCCGAAGGGCTGGCAAGCGGAGAACGTCCAGGCTGTCTAAGGAGACACGCTGGTTACAACGAATGCCCGTGATCACGGATCGCGGGCATTTTTGTTGGCATTTTCGTTCGAACCGCAAAACTGTCTCCGTTTCGATCTGCCGATTCAACGATTAGACCTTTGAACGATCAGGCTTTTGATCTCGCCTTCTCCACCATCTCGACCAAGACTTTTCTAGTCTCCAAGGGATTGGTTACCTCGCGCAGGAAAGCAATGCGCGCGCCCTTCATGCCTTCCTGAGTTTTCAAGCGCACGTGAAAACCAAGGCGATCGACCGAGGTCATCGCTGACTCCTGCGAATCGATCCCGGCAAACACACGGGCAATCAGGACGAGCGCATCGCGGTGATCGGTGTTCATGTGCTCGATAATCCCGGCTGCGGCATCGGCCAGCGGATCGGGCATTGCCTGGCCGTATTCTGGAGCGGCAACCCAGCCCATCACTCCGAAGCCGCCTACGAAGTAAACATCCACGACGTCCATCCGGTAAAAAGAAAAGTCCTCAAAGTTCACCCAGTATTTACTGTTGGCATAGCGATCCACGTAGAGTCGGCGCGAGCTGGCCACTTCGGGCTCAGGAATGGTGAGAACGTTGCCGATCAAGGTGACCCGCGAGGCTCCGAGCGGATCGCCGGCCGCCTCACCTTGAGTTGAAGGTTGATTTACAAGCAAACTGGCCCGCGGATCGGCCTGCAGGTTCTGCGTGTGCATGGCCATTGTGCTGATGAGGAAAATGGGCCGGCCGCGCTCATCCAATCCATACGGCATTACCGACCCGAAAGGAAACCCCGACTGCTTGCGAGAGAGCGTCGAAAGGCTGCCAATGCGGCCGAGGTACACCAAAGTGCGCGCGCGCTCCGAGAATGAAGGCTCGGAAACCGGAGGCTGATCGCTCGCCGGGCCGGGGCCTGCGTGTTTTCTGGATGAAAATGTCACGGTTGTTTCTCCAAAGGCAGTGTAGCAGGCCATCGAACGAACGCCGGAAGCCGCGTTGGGAGGGCTTTTCCGCAGAATCGAACTTGACAGACATTACGGGACAATACAGAATACGTGCCCAAGGCCCGCGCCCCGAGCTGAGCCGCGAGATTCCGCTCCGCCTGGGCAGACTGTTTCAGACGCTGCGCTTGGTCTTTGTCTTCGTCTTGGCCTGCGGCCATAAGTGGAGTTGAACATGAAGCGATCGAAAACTCTTTTATTCTTCGTCTGCCTGTCTGTTTGCCTAGCTTTTTCTGTTGGGGCGGCGGCTCAATCGTGGCAGGCGCTCCATAATCAGCCTAGCTTCGGCGCGAGTATTCCGCTTCTGCTCACCGATGGAACCGTCATGGTGCAGGATGTTGGCGCGCAGGATTGGTGGCGGCTGACGCCGGACCAGACCGGTAGCTACGTAAATGGCACATGGACTGAGCTGGCTTCGTTGCCATCGGGATATGCTCCTTATGCTTTTGCGTCGGCAGTTTTGCCCGATGGCAGAGTCATCGTCGAAGGTGGCGAATACAATTTTTTTCAAAACGACTGGACGAACATGGGCGCCATCTACGACCCGAAGATCAATATTTGGACAGCAGTTGCCCCTCCGGGCGGGTGGAACATCATGGGCGATGCGGAGAGCGTCGTTCTCAGAGACGGAACGTTTATGGTCGCCAACTGCTGCTCGTTTCCTTTTCTTGCGGCGTTGTTGGATGCCGACACTCTCACCTGGACTCCCACCGGGACGAACAAGCAGGATTCTTATGATGAGGAAGGGTGGACTTTGCTGCCCGATGGAACGGTGCTCGCGGTCGACACCGAAAACTCAGCGAATCCAACCCACGCCGAAAAATATATTCCGGGCATAGGCCGCTGGGTGAGCGCGGGAAGCACAATCGTACTGTTGTCAGACCCATCTTCGGCAGAAATTGGGCCGGCAGTATTGCGGCCCGATGGAACTGTCTTTGCCACGGGCGCGAATTCCAGTGGCGCGGGGCACACATCGATTTATCATCCAACGTCGAATCCGTTGGCACCGGGATATTGGGTGCCTGGGCCGGACATTCCGGGCGGAAACGATATGGCCGATGCTCCGGCTGCGCTGTTGCCGGATGGCAATGTGCTTTGCGATACCAATCCCGGCGTCGCCAACCCTCCCAGCAAGTTTTACGAGTTCGATGGTGTGAAGTTCATCAAGGTTCCTGCGCCGCCGCATGCGGCTCACGAATCAACCGAAGGTGGGAGTATGCTCGTGCTTCCAACCGGTCAGATTCTCTTTACCGACGGATCTTCCGATGTCGAAGTCTATTCTTCGAATGGCCAACCGAATCCATCATGGGCGCCGAGCATCAATTCCGTTCCGACGGATCTGTATATCGGCCAGACCTATGTAATCTTTGGCAAACAATTCAACGGACTTTCGCAGGGCGCGATGTACGGTGACGACGCGCAGATGGCGACTAACTACCCGTTGGTGCGCATCACCAATAGCGCGAGCGGAAATGTTGTCTATGCCAAGACTCATGACCACAGCACCATGGCGGTAGCGACTGGCAATCGAGAAGTGTTCACTTACTTCGACGTGCCGCTAAGCACAGAGGCTGGCGATGCCAGTATTGTGGTGGTTGCAAACGGCATTGCATCCCAGCCGGTGTCGGTCAGAATCCATTAACGGCCTGATCGGGGAATTGCATTTCGCGGGGAAGTGTCGCTCGTCGCTAAGAAGCGTGGCCTGAATTAAGGAGGAGATGTATGGTGAGCATTTGGCCGGGTTCGGCATCGATTTCTAAAATTCAAATGCGGACTGTCTTCGTTCTGGTGGCATTTGCCGTTGCCCTTGTGCCGGCGGCCGGTGCGCAAGCCAAGCCCGCGGGCACGTTCACACTCCTCTACTCGTTTACTGGAACGAGCGGCGCGTACCCGCTGGCTGGAGTGGTCATCGATTCGAACGGCAATCTCTACGGCACTACGTCAGAGGGCGGTGCATACGGCGAAGGCACAGTTTTCAAAGTATCTGCAAGCGGCACTGAGACGGTGCTGCACAGTTTCAAGGGAGGATTTTCAGACGGACAATTTCCCATCGCGGGCTTGGTTCGCGATGCCGCGGGGACTCTATACGGGACTACGACTCGCGGTGGCCTTTACGGTTACGGAACGGTTTTCAAGGTTGCGGAGAATGGCCAAGAGAGTCTCTTGCACAGCTTTGGTAAAGCCGCGAGTGATGGAAGATATCCCAGCGCGGGCTTGGTGTTCGGTCTCGACGGCGACCTTTATGGAACGACGCAGGAGGGCGGCGCATCCGGCTTCGGAACGATTTTCAAGCTGACAACAAGTGGCGATGAAAGCGTGATCCATAGCTTTGCCGGAAACCCCGGCGATGGGCAATATCCGGTGCAGGGTTTGGTGGTTGACGCGCATGGCAACTTCTATGGAGCGACCGAACTCGGAGGCACCTTCAACGACGGGGCGGTTTTCAAACTCGACGATGAAGGGAATGAAACTGTTCTACTCAGCCTGTCAGGCGGGCCCAAAGGGGCGTATCCGTATGGCGGCGTCATAGTTGACTTGGCAGGAAATGTGTATAGCACGACTGCTTATGGGGGAAACGGGATTGGTTTGGTGTTCGTGCTCGACCCATCAGGCGCAGAGACTGTTCTTTATACTTTCAGCGGACCAGATGGATCCTTTCCTTCCGCTGGTTTGATTCGCGACGCGAAGGGCCATCTTTACAGCACGACCGAATTCGGCGGCGCGGACGGCGCAGGGGTCGTATTCGCCGTGAACAATGTCGGCAAAGAGGTTGTGCTGCATAGCTTTGACAGCACCGATGGCGCGGACCTGTTTTCGAGCCTTGTAAGCGATGCTGCCGGGAACCTTTACGGCACGGCCACCGAGGGCGGCGCGAATGGCAAAGGAACGGTCTTCAAGCTCGTGCCTTAGCGTGATAATATGCGCTTACGAACTGAGTGAGCGGGAGTAGTTCAGCGGTAGAACGCCAGCTTCCCAAGCTGGATGTCGCCGGTTCGACCCCGGTCTCCCGCTCCATCTTTAGAAAGCTTGTGGCTCAAAAACTCGCCTTGGCATCGACCTTAGTTCGTGGTTCGAGCCCGCCGCAGGCTGTTCTGCAAAAAATTGATTCCACAGATCGAAAATATTCATCAATAGAACTGCGGTACCGATTGACCGGATCGACAGACTCACTTAGAATGCAAGGCAGCATGACCAGTTTCAGCAATTCCCGTCAGATGTGCGTGTGTGCATGTTGTTGTTGTGCATGCGTGTGCTCTGGCGCAGGGAAGTTGCTGACGTAAAAGTTTAATAAGACAGCACTTATACCCACCGCCAGAAAGCTTCTGGCGGTGGGTTTTTCTTTTGGGGCAAATTTAAAGGTCTTGTGCGGGGTTCATCGATGAGCGAAGCCGTTAAAGAGACGAAAGCGCAAAAAGTCGAGCGCCTGAAGCGAGCCATGAATCCTTGGGAAGGGCTTGCGGAGATTCGACGTTTTACCCCGGAAGGCTTTGACGCCATTCCGCCAGAGTGGATTGGAACGTATTTTCGCTGGTGGGGCGTTTATACCCAGGGCGACGGCGTGGGAGTTGTCGGAGGCAAAGATGGCCAAGGACGGGCGCTGCCCTTTTTTATGTTGCGGATTCGCATTCCCAACGGATTGTTGCGCTCAGATCAATTGCGCGCCATCGCCGATATCACTCGCCGTTACGCCCGCGGCACTGCCGATCTTACTGTCCGGCAAAACATTCAGCTCCATTGGGTCACGATTCAGGATCTTCCGGTAGTGCTCGAGCAGCTCTGGCGCGTCGGCCTCAACACCATGGGAGCTTGCGGTGATGTAACGCGAAACATTACTGGCTGCCCGGTAGTCGGCGTGGACGCCGATGAGATTTGTGATGCTTCGCCGCTTGCACTGGAAGTGGATCGCATGCTGGCGGGTAACGCCGAGTTCTATAACCTGCCACGCAAGTTCAAGATTTCAATCACGGGATGCCGCGTGTGGTGCCCGTATCCGGAGATTAACGATGTCGGATTGACTGCAATCGAGCGGACGGTTCGAGGCAAGTCTGAAATTGGTTTCGGCTTGCGGGTTGGTGGTGGACTTTCGACCGAGCCGTATTTGGGTGCGCCGCTGAACGCATTCGTGCGCTGGGATCAGGTTCTGCCGGTAGTGAAAGGAATCGCCGAATTGTTTCGCGACTCCGATCAACTGCGTGAACACCGTGAGCGGGCGCGATTGAAATTTCTCTTCATTCGTCACGGTTGGACTGCACAGGACTTTCAAACCGAGCTGGAGCGGCGCATCGGATTTCAGCTGGACGCCGCCGAGCCGGAACGGCCGCCCGCAGATGTTTACCGCGATCACATCGGCATCCATCCGCAAAAGCAGCGCGGTTATTGCTATGTCGGGTCCGCGGTTCTTCGCGGCCGGATTACACCTGAACAAATGGAATCTGCCGCCGATCTGGCTGATCGATTCGCGAGCGGCGAGTTGCGCACAACGAACATGCAGAACCTGCTGATCGTGAACGTACCCCGGATTCAGGTGGACGATCTGGCAAAAGAGTTGGACGCGATTGGGCTCCGGGTCGGCGGTTCGCCGTTTTGGCGCGGCGCGGTCGCGTGCAGCGGAACGGAATTCTGCAAGCTCGCGATTACCGAGACAAAGAGCTTTTCCCGGTGGCTGGTGGAAGAACTGGAAGAGCGATTGCCCGGTTTCGATCAGCACCTGAAGCTGCACGTGACAGGGTGCCCTAACAGCTGCGGACAGCATTGGATCGCCGACATTGGAATCGAAGGCAAGAAAATCAAAGTCGATGGCCGCATGGTGGACGCGTACTACTTCTGTCTGGGCGGCGCGCTCGGATTAAATCAAGGCATCGCAAGGCCGGTAGGTTATCGCTGCCCGGCCACCGAGGTTCCTGAAGCGATCGAGCGTTTGCTGCGCGCCTACCTTGCGGAAAGCGCCGAGGGTGAGAATCTGCGGAAATTTTTCTACCGGCATAGTGACACCGAGCTGCGCAACTTTCTGGCGGGAGAGTTAGTGGAAGCAGTTCCGCGCGACTTGCCTGAGGGTCGCGTGCCCAGCGGAGTGGAAGGTTAACCATGAGCGCCCTGTTTCCAATGTTCACGAAGCTGGAGAACAAACGCTGCCTGGTCGTTGGCGCCGGCAAAGTTGGCGAACCAAAAATCGCCAGCCTACTCAATACCGGGGCGCGCATCCACGTGGTCGCTTTTGAAGCGAGCGACATTGTGCGGAGGTGGGCAGCGGAAGGGAAGATCACGCTCGAACTTCGCGGATTTACCGTCACCGATCTTGACGATACTTTTTTGGCGGTGGTGGCCACCGCGTCGCGCGAACTCAATGCTTCGATTTACAACGAGGCGCAGCGCCGCGGAGTGCTTTGCAACGTGGTCGACGACCCGGCGTACTGCGACTTCTACTATCCAGCCGTAGTGCGCCGGGGTGATTTACAAATCGCCATCTCGACCAACGGGCAGAGTCCGTCACTTTCGCAAAAGCTCAGGCAACAACTGGAGCGGCAGTTTGGACCGGGATACGCGCAGTGGGTTGCGCAACTGGGCGAGACCCGAAAGCTGGTGCTGGCCAGCGATCTTGATCCACAAAAAAAGCGTGAGCTATTGCTTTCCCTGGCCAGCCGTGAAGCGGTGCAGGCGGCGTTGGCAGCCGAGGCGGCGAAGAAAGAATCTGCGAAGGAAGCATCCGTGAACCATGAGTTTGTAGAGCGTGAGTTTGCGGAAAACGAACGGAGGGTAACTGCATGAACGGCAAAGTATACCTGGTGGGCGCGGGTCCGGGTGACCCTGACTTGCTTACGGTGAAAGCGCTGCGGTTGCTCCGAACAGCCGACACGGTGCTGCACGATGACTTGGTCGCGCCCGAGATTTTGAAGCTCATCTCACCGGCTGCTCAGGTACGCAACGTGGGCAAGCGCTGCGGCACGAAGACCATGCGGCAGGAAGAGATCAATTTTCTGATGGTGACGCTGGCCGCTTCAGGATTGCAAGTGGTGCGACTGAAAAGCGGAGACCCGTTGATATTCGGCCGCGCCGGAGAAGAAATGGAAGCACTGCGGCGAGCTGATATCGAGTATGAAATCGTCCCCGGCATCACTTCAGCTCTCGGTGCGGCGGCCACGGCCGGAATTCCTCTGACCCATCGCGATACTTCTTCCACTCTCGTTCTGACGGCCGGCCATCGCGCTGCTGAAAGTCCGGATTGGAAGCAGTTCGCAGCGGCGAAAGCGACCCTGGTGGTGTATATGCCTGGGCACAGCTACCGTGAGATTGCCGCCAATCTTATTGACGCGGGATTCGCGAAAGAAACACCTTGCGCAATTATTTCTCGTGCCACAACTCCGGCGCAGCAGACCTACCGCACCACTATTTCAGATCTTCCGTGCGCGCCAAGGCTTCCGGCTCCGACTCTGTTGGTGATTGGCGACGTCGTTCGGTTTGCTGATGGCGATTTCTGTGGAGAAGTGCTGAGTGTTGCGGAGCCACAGCCGCAGTGGGGAGTGCTGCCAGGTGGCGGTTTTTTGCCGGCTGCGCTTTCAAGTTCGGATGAGGAGCCTTTGGCATGAAAGAGCAGATTCAAGAACTTCGGATTGCGGCCGAATGCTGGAAACCTGGACGGGTTCTTACCTGGGCGTTCGAGACCTTCGGGGATGCGGTGGCGATCTCCTCCGCGTTTGGTGCCGAGGGGATGGTTCTTATCGACGTCGCATCGAGGCTGCACCGAAAATTCCGCCTCTTTACTTTGGATACTGAATTCCTGTTCCCCGAGACGTATAACCTCATGGACCAAGTGGAGCAGAGATACGGCGTAACCATCGAGAGAGTCTTTCCTCTGCTCTCACCAGAGAAGCAAGAGGAGGTTCATGGGTCGGAATTGTGGAAATACGCGCCCGATCAATGCTGCAATCTGCGCAAGGTTGAGCCGCTCCAGCGTAAGCTCAGTGAGTTGCGGGCCTGGATTACGAGCATACGACGCGATCAGACCTCAACTCGCGCGGGCGCGGGGAAGATTGAATGGGATGAAAAGTTTGGACTGGTAAAGGTCAATCCCATTGCGGACTGGAGTTCAGAACAGGTGTGGCAATACATACGCCAGCACGACGTTCCCTTCAACGTGTTGCACGAGCGGAGCTACCCCAGCATCGGCTGCACGCACTGCACCCGCGCTGTGCTTCCTGGAGAAGACCCCAGGGCGGGACGTTGGTCGGGATCTTCAAAGACAGAGTGCGGATTGCATATTATTCAGCCGCTGGCCAGCACTCCAGTTGCGGACTTATAGGCAGAGTCCTCCGCAGAACTATGGCATCGAGAAGGTGTGAATAATTTAAGCGGTAGTTAGTTCCGTTCAGCCGGGTCTAAGAATGCGACCCGTCCTTCTTCAGATATTCGGAGAGCTGCTTCACCACACCCAGAAAAGTCTTGGTGGCTACGGATAGCGTGCGATCACGGCGATAAGCGACGCCGAGTTCGCGCCATAATTCCGCGCCTTCCAACTCAACGAGCTTTACCCGGCCGGCCGCCACTTCGTCGCGGGCGAACGATCCGCTGATCAGCGAGATACCCAGATCGGCCGCCACAAAGCTCTTGATCATTCCGATGCTGGGCAATTCCATTCTTACCTTCAGCTCCGTGTTGTATTCGCGGAAGAGCTTGTCGAGCAGTCTCCGGGTGTGGCCTGTCTTCGGCAACAATAGAGGGTATTTCACGACCTCGCTGACATGCGCCGCCTTCATCTTCGCCAAGGGATTCTTCGGGCTCACCATGAGCATTAGCCGGTCGCGGTAAATCGCCTGAACCTTCAAGCTTGGCGATTGCACCGGCAGGCTGAGGACGCCGATGTCCAGCGAACCGTTCTCGAGCTTCTCGACAATCTTGTAGGTGAAGTTGCGATAGATGCTGATTTGCACGTCGGGAAAACGCCGGCAGTATTCGCCGAAAACTTCAGGAAGAACATAGAGGCAAGTCGCTTCGTTGGCGCCGACCAGCAGAGTTCCGCGAGGTGTGTGTCCGTGGTCGGCTACGGCGACCAGAGATTCGTCGCGCAGCTTTTTCATCTTCACCGCATAGTCGTGGAAGACTTGACCGGCGGGAGTGAGCTTGACAGTCTTGCCGGAGCGGTCGAGCAGGCGATCGCCGTACTCCTGCTCCAGTTGGCGAATCTGTGCGCTCACCGCCGATTGCGAGCGAAAAACTTTTTCTCCCGCTCGGGAGAAGCTACCCTGCCGGGCAACTTCGAGAAATGTGACGAGCTGATCGAAATCCATAGTTTTTAGGAGCTGTAGGGTAGTCGCATATTATAACGAACTTCGTAACCTAAAGCCTTCGTAACCGAAAGCCGCGTCCGCTCGCGGAAACGGGAATCAAGCTAATCCCCAAGTGTGCCGATCTATCAATGAGTAATGTCGAATAGCACGAGTTCGAGTGTCTTTAATTGTTGGTTGCGAAGAAGGGACTGAGCCAATGCCATCTGTTGGTCTGGCAATGATCGTCAAGAATGGTGCGAAGACGCTGCGAGAATGCATTCAAAGCGTTGCCGGCGTGGCGGACCAGATTGTGATCGCCGACACGGGTTCCACTGATGAAACAACTCAATTAGCCCGCGAGTTAGGAGCCGAGGTGTTCGACTTCCCGTGGCAGGATGATTTTGCCCAGGCCCGGAATGCGGCGGCAAGAGCCTTAACCACCGATTGGGTGCTGGTGTTGGACGACGACGAGGAGCTCGATCCGCAGGCCCGCGATCAAATCCCGCCATTGCTGAACGATTCCGGGATGGGCGCTTATTCCGCAATTCAAAGAAATTACATTCCATTCAAGTTCGTATTCGGCGGATACGCTTCGTTTGTGAAGCCCATCGGTTCCGCGATTCCGCGAGTCGAACGGGCCCAGTCCTATGCCGATCTCAAGAGCGTGCGCTTGTTCCGCCACCATCCGGGAATATATTACGTGGGAAGGGTGCATGAGCTGGTAGACGCGCGAGTTGCGGCAGTGGGTTTGGAGATTGGATTCACGGATTTTGTGGTCCATCATTTTGGGAATTTGCGTTCCGCGGAGGGGTGCCATCGGAAGGATGAGTTGTACCGGAGACTGGGCTGGCTCAAAGTAAAAGATGTTCCTAACGATCCACAGGCTTGGGTCGAGTTGGGCCTTCAGGAGTTCGAGCAGTTTAAGAACTACTCCGTCGCCGTCGAGTGCTTCAGGAAGGCATTCGCTCTTAACATCTCGTCCACCATTGCGTATCTTTCGCTGGCTACTCTTTACGTTGAAATTCACGATGATGTCCGCGCTCTCGAACTGCTTTCCACCGTGCCGATGAAGGGACGAGCCGAAGGCGAAAAAGAACAGGTTTGCGGTGACGCGCTTTATAATCTCGGGCGCTTGAAAGAAGCTAGAGCTGCCTATCTGCGCGCCTTGCGCACCCTGCCGGAGGACGCTCGCGTCGGCAGCAAGTTGGGTTTGACGGAGGTTCGCCTGGGTTTGAAAAAAAATGGTCTTGCCCGGCTTGCGAAGGCTCTGAAGGACGCTCCAGTGTTCGAGATGGAAGACCGGCAAATGAAGGCGTATATCGTCGCCAACATGAGGCCGCAGGCGGCCGAAGCGGCGGAACGAATGGCGCACGCGTGGCCAACTCCCACAACGATTCTGCGAGCCGCCAGCGTTCGCGCTGAGATGAGGGAGTGGGGCACTGTTCAAGGTATCGTCGTTGAGGGCTTGCGATTATTTCCTGACGATCAAGAGTTGCTTCAGGCAAAAGCGGAATTGGATCAGGGGAAAACTGGCCCAAAAGTCTTTTCCAGCGGAAAAGGAGGCTCTCAGCAGAACGATCAGCGCACCACAGATCGTTCCGCTACAGATCATTCCACCACCGATCAGTGCACCACAGGTCTTTCTGAGGAAACGACTTTATCATCGCGTCCGTAACCTCGGGCTTCCTGAGCTGCCAGACGCGAAAGGACTGAAGCCCAGCTCTCTTCGATCGAGCACGGAGGGTGCAAGGGCTCAATGCGAAGAAGCGGCAGGCTGGAACCCGCCAACAACTCGGCTGCCCGCGGGCTGCCCGTGAGTCGCACATGGCGATGAAGGATGCGCCGCAGCCATTGCTCTTCCTGCGCCGCCAGCGTGGAATACTGCACGGAATCCCGGTTCAACTGATAGCGGCTCGTTTTAGCACCGCCGCTAGCGTCGATGTCGTCGCACAAGAGATAAGCCAGGCCACCGGTCATTCCCGCACCAAGATTGACGCCCGCCGGCCCGAGAATCAGGACGATGCCTGCAGTCATGTATTCGCATCCGTGGCGGCCTACGCCCTCAACTACAGCCAGAACGCCACTATTGCGAACGGCAAAGCGCTCGCCCGCGCGGCCAGCCACAAAAAGTTCGCCTGAGGTTGCGCCGTAGAGAACCGTATTGCCCACCAGAACGTCGCCGCGCTCAGAAGCCTCGGCCTTTGCGGTGATGGCAATGCTGCCACCACACAGGCCCTTGCCAACATAATCGTTGGCTTCGCCGGTAAGGCGGAAGTTCGCACCGGAAATCAGAAATGCACCAAAGCTTTGTCCGGCGATGCCCTCGAATTCGCAGTCGACGCCGCTCATCTCGAGATTCGAAGCTCCAAACGAAGGTCCGATGCGCCGAAGAATTTCGCCACTCAGGTGCGCTCCCACTGCGCGGTCCTCATTGGTAATCGCAAAGTTGTAAGAGCGTATAGAGAGAGATTCCAGGTCGGCAACCACACGATTCAGCTCGGTGTGAAGCGCGCTACTATCCTCATGCGGGCAGAAGAATTGATCCGGAGGATTGAGAATCGGTTGCAAAAGCCCGGCCACGCTTGCTTCCGCAGCGGGTGTGCGAGGTTGCAGGCGGTCGACTGCCCCTTGAACTTCATCGATTGATTTCGCGCCCATCTTGCTGAGCAAATCGCGAACGTCGGTGGCGAGGGCGCGGAAGAATGTCTCGACCATCTCCGGATTTCCGGTGAAGCGAGCACGCAATTTTTCATCCTGCGTTGCAATGCCGACCGGACAGGTGTTGAGGTGGCACTGGCGCGCCATGACGCAACCGATCGCCAGCAACGCGGAGGTGCCGAAGCCAAACTCCTCTGCGCCCAGCAGTGCCGCGATTACAACATCGCGGGCAAACTTGAGGCCACCATCCACTCGCAATCGAACCCGTGCTCTCATCCCGGCGCGCACGAGTGAAGTATGCGCATCACGCAGGCCGATTTCCCAGGGCAAGCCAGTATTCTTGATCGAAGTGAGCGGCGACGCTCCGGTGCCACCGTCGTGGCCGGCGATCGTAATTACATCCGCGCCGGCTTTGGCCACGCCCGTCGCAATCACGCCCACTCCGGAGCTGGAGACCAACTTCACGCCGATGCGCGCGTTCGGATTCACCGCCCGCAGATCGTAGATCAATTGCGCCAGGTCTTCAATGCTGTAGATGTCATGATGCGGCGGCGGCGAAATGAGCGAAGTTCCAGGGATAGCGTGCCGCAGACGCGCGATGTAACCGGTAACTTTCGTCGAGGGCAACTGGCCGCCCTCACCGGGTTTCGAGCCTTGCGCCATCTTGATTTCGATTTCGTCGGCGTGCACGAGATACTCCGCAGTCACGCCAAAGCGCGCCGAAGCCACTTGCTTCACGCGGTTGTTCGCCTCCGGCCGCTCGTAATAGATACTGGGATCCTCGCCGCCTTCTCCGGTATTGCTGCGTCCGCCGAGCCGGTTCATGGCAATCGCGAGAGTCTGATGCGCTTCGGGGGAAATCGCGCCCAGTGACATCGCCTGCGTGCTGAAGCGGCTGAGCAGCGAGGCTTCGCTCTCCACATCGTCCAGAGGGAACGAAGGAAATTCTGCCTCGCCGGTGCGAATTTCAAGCAGATCCCGCACTGCAACCGTTTTCCTCTCACCGGAAAGGACGGTCAAAGTCGCACGATTCTCTTCCGTGGGCGACTTGATGTAGCGATGCATTCGACGCACGAGTTCCGGCGAATTCGCGTGCTGCTCGCCGTTGCGCCGGAAGCGGTACAGACCAGCGTCGTGGAACTCCGCGGCCGCAGAACCAAAGCCGGCGGTGTGGCGGGAGATGCAATCCTCCAATAGGTTTTCGAGGCTCTTACCGTTGAGCGTGTGCCCGGCGTCCGCAAAGAATTCCTGACAGACTGCGCGATCGAGACCGACGGTTTCAAATAGCTGGCTGTTGCGGTAACTGCTGATGGTTGAGATTCCCATGCGAGCCAGCACTTTGCGCAAACCCTTTTCGAGAGCAGCGCGGTAACGCGCGGGTCCATTGGGATGGCCCTTCGGATGGTCGTTCCCATCAGCACGCAGGGCAAGACTCGTGGCGAGATACGGATGCACCGCACTCGCTCCGGCTGCCACCAGCAAAGCAAGGTGATGGGTATCGCTGACTTGTCCAGTCTCCACGATCAGCGGAATACTCCATGCGCCCGCTTCGATCATCGCCTGCCAAACCGCCGAGACCGCGATCAGCGCGGGCAGAGCGGCGCGCTTTTCATTTACGCCACTATCGCCGCCAGAGCTCCGATCGGTCAGAACAATCGCACCGGCGTTGGAAATGGCATCTCGAACTTCTTTTCGGATCGAAGCCAAAGCGGCACGTCCAGCTGAAACGCCGCCCGCGGCCTCAAAGGTAAAGTCGATCACATGAACCCGCGACAGCGCCTCGGCGATCGATTTCATTTGTCCGGCGCCAATTAGGGGAGAGCTAAGCCTTGCGCTCTTACCTAGGTACACGTCGAGCGACATTACGTGGCTCTCGCGCAAGGGATCGATCGGAGGATTGGTTACTTGCGCAAAGCGCTGCTTGCAGAAATCCCACAGCGGACGCGGCAGGCTCGACAGAAACGCCGGAGGGGCGTCGTCTCCCATGCTCCAGAGCGGTTCTTGTCCGCTCTCCACGAGCGGTTGAAACAGCATGCGGTACTGATCCTCGGTCCATCCCAACGCCGCCATTAAGCGAGTGGAGTCGAGATTGCTATGTGCCGCTTTGTGTTCGGCAGGGATCAGCTTTGCCGAAGCCGTGGGCTGGCGCTCATCCGGGCACACCAGCCCGCCAACTTCGTTCGGCCGGAAAATGGTTCCGCTCGCGGGGTCAGCGATCAGCATCTCGCCGGGACCAAGGCGCTGGCGTTCCACAACTTGCTTATCACTAAGATCGGTGATGCCCACTTCCGACCCGACGATCAGCAACCCATCCGCCGTCAGCGTGTAACGCAGCGGACGCAGGCCGTTGCGGTCGAGCTTAGCTCCGACGACTTCGCCGTCGGTGAAGATCAACGCTGCCGGTCCGTCCCAGGGCTCGTGGTCTGGAGCGCTAGCGGCAAGGAATTCACGCAGCGCAGGATCGATGTGTTCATCGTGCTCCCATGCCGGAGGGACCAGCCGCAACATAGACTCGGGTGTGCTTACTCCGCAACGTACGTGGGCTTCAAGAGCGTTATCAATACTCGCGGAGTCGCTCATCCCCAGCTGTAGCAGTTGCGCTTTGTCAGAGAGGTTCAGCTTGTGGCGGATGCTCTCCGACCGCGCATGAAACCATCGTCGATTGCTGCTGATGGTGTTGATCTCGCCGTTGTGCGCCACGAAACGGAAGGGCTGCGCCAACGACCAACTCGGTTGGGTGTTGGTGGAATAGCGCTGATGGAAGAGTACGAACGCACTTTCGAAGTTAGGATTTTTCAGGTCGGGATAGAAGTGAGGTAACTGTTCTGGAGTTAGCAGCCCTTTGTAAACAATAGTTCTCGCCGACAGAGAGCAGTAATAGACGGCGTTGGAAGCTGCCTCAAGCTCCTGCCGCAAGCGGAATAGTTGTAACTCAAAACTAGAACATGAAAGCTCGGATGACTTAGTGCGGGAAGACTCTTCGCGAACTCCTATGTAGCATTGCCGTACAACGGGCAGGGAATCATTCGAGCGTGGTCCCAGGATCGACTTATCGGTCGGGACCACACGCCATCCCAGGAAGGAAAGATCGTACTTCGTGACCGCGGAGCGAATCGCCGCAACTGCTTGCTCCTCGTGGCCACGCTGAAGAAACACCATGCCCACGCCGAACTCCTCAGGCAAGTCAATGCCTTCAGCGTGAGCCATTTTGCGGAAGAAATCTTTCGGAAGCCCGACGAGCAAACCCGCGCCGTCCCCGCTGCGGCCATCGGCGTCCACACCGCCGCGATGAGCCAGGCGCGCCAGGGCTACCAGGCCGCGCTCTACGACTTCGTGCGACGCGGGTCCGCCCAGTTGCGTAATGAAGCCCACGCCACAGGCGTCATGGTCGTTCGCAAAGATTGGGCGACTCTCTCCCACACTAACTGTCTAACCTGAATTTCTTCTCATGTACAATCGTCAATTTCGATCTGTCACATGGATTTTTCTGCTCGGACGAAAGGCCGATTTCTAGGGCTTCCTCGCGATTTCTTGTATTCTGAAAAATTGAAGATTCCCTTCCTGTAAGATGGGGAGAATCAGACCCCGTCACCGCTCGAATGGTCACACTTTCCGACATCCAATCCGCGTTAACACGAATTCGACCTTCGATCCATGTTTCTTCCTGCACACGTTCTGAAACGTTCTCCGAGCTGACCGGCAACTCTGTCTACCTCAAGCTGGAGAACCGGCAGAGAACCGGCGCCTACAAAGAACGCGGCGCGTTGAACAAACTATTAAGTCTCTCGCCAGAAGAGCGATCTCATGGAGTGATTGCGGCCTCGGCCGGCAATCACGCACAGGCCGTCGCCTATCACGCGGCAAACCTTGGCATCCGCGCAAGAATTGTCATGCCGCTGCCGACGCCGTTAATTAAAGTATCGGCCACGCGCGGCTATGGTGCTGAAGTGGTGCTTCATGGAGCGAATTACGATGAGGCGTTCGGCGAAGCGTTACGTCTCGCTGACCAGGATCACCTCACGTTTGTCCATGCCTTCGACGACGACGCGGTGATCGCCGGGCAGGGAACTCTGGGACTTGAGTTGCTTGAGCAGCATCCCGATCTTGAGGCTGTGATTGTGCCCATCGGCGGCGGAGGTTTGATCAGTGGCATCGCCTGCGCGCTGAAGGAAACTAATCCGCGCATTCAGATCTTCGGGGTACAACCCGCACGCTTGCTTTCGTTGCGTGCCGCGCTCATAACGGGCAAACCGGTCACCGTTCCGTCGGCAGTCACGATTGCCGACGGAATCGCGGTACGACGCACGGGCGAGCGAACGCTGCCCCTGATTCAAAAATATGTCGACGACGTGGTTATGGTGGAAGAAGAGGAGATCGCAAACGCTGTTCTTCTGTTGCTGGAGCGCGAAAAAATTCTGGCGGAGGGCGCCGGTGCGGCGGCGCTGGCGGCTTTGATTAATCGCAAAATTCCGGCGCTTCAAGAATCGTGCACGGAAGCGTCAAACGGAAGCTTAGCGAATCCGGGCTCGCCCAACGCGAAGAAATCGGGTAAGAAAATCGCCGTTATCGTCAGTGGCGGAAATATCGACGTGACCTTGCTCGCGCGCATCATCGAGCGCGGCTTGGTGAAAGACGGCCGTCTGGTTCGTCTGCGCGTTCACCTTCCCGATTATCCCGGAGCCCTGCACAGCGTCACCGGAATTCTCGCCCAACACCGCGCCAACATCGTCGAGACTTCCTACGACCGTGCCTACCGCAATGTGAATCTCGGCGATACCGCGATCGACATCACTATGGAGACTCGCGGGCCTGACCACATCGCGGAGTTGATCGCCGCCTTAGCCGCCGGCGGCTACACCCACGAACGAATCCTGTAAGCCTGACCACTATGTACTCTCTGCGATCCCAGGCTAGGGATGAGGATTGCTCGCCGGCAAAGCTTCGCCCTGGCTGTGCTTTTTAGACAAGTGCCGATGAACGTCGGGCCAGAATTCTTTGACTACCAAAGTCAAAGTATCGTAGCCCAGCTGTGTACCCCACACTTTGGCGGTATTGGGTAGAGTCCGATCGGAATCATTGTGAACGTACACCACCATGTTCGTTGTTGGATCGTAACGTCTAGTGATGAAGGCTCGCGGATGATAGGTGTTGGTGGAGATAGCGGCCGACAGCATTCCGCCCACAATCTCCGAGTAGTTAAATTGCTCGCGCCCGGAATCGGTTCTCGTCACAAAGCTGCGACCGATGGCGTAATAAGTCCGATGCGTGAAGCTGCCTTTGCCCAACTGAAAGTACCGCGGATCCTGGTGCAGAATCGAGGGGAAAACCGCGCCCACCATGAAATTCTCGACAGTCCCGTCAGCAAAGGCCGCGCCGAAGCGTTTCGCATAGCCCTCTGCGCCTTGACCGTAACCCGGTTCGCTGTTTTCGGCTTGGCTGATGCCGGAGAGAAACCCGTACCAGGGAATCTGAATGTAGTCGAACGAACCCCGAAAAACGACTTTGAACTTCCCTCCGGTGGTAAGAGGCGGCACTTGGCCGGCGCCTTCCAGGGTCAGAAAGTTGGGAAGGGCATAGAACAAGCGGTCTTTCGACGTCCCCGAAGCAGTCGCGTTGCCGCTCTGATCTTTATCATTTTTCTCTTTATCTATGTCTGCCGCCGGCGGTTTGCCCGGAGTTTCATTTTGAGGAGCCGATTGAGGGACCGAATTCCCAGGAGTCGAGGGCGAAGTCTGCTGCGCCGCGGACTGTAAAGAAAAAGAAAGAAGTAAATTAACTAGAAGAACAACAAACGGACGAACCCCGGACTTTATAGGCAAGCATTTCTCCCCGCAAACAATCTCACCGCACTCTTAGAGATACTTCGATTCTACCAGTCAGATGCACTCCGCTCGGTTCACAAGGGTGGTTTTACATTGATTTACAAATGGCCCCGCCGGATTCAGAACTTAAGAAAGAAAAAGCGGCCGAAACACGGCCGCTTCGCTCCGAAGACAGGTTCCATCAGAAGTGGAAACCGATTTCCGCAGTCAGCGAGCGTGGCGTCACATAGTGCGTCCCGCTGAAGGTGGACAGGAAGTTATACAGGGCGTATTTGTTTGTTACGTTGATGGCAGTCAGTTGCAGGCTGACTTTGTATTTATCGCCATGAAACACGTTGTCATGCCCGATGGCGATATCGAAAAGACTTCGAGCCGCAATGCGGGGGGGATTTTTATCGTCGTTTTCCGTATTTGGCTTGGGCACATTCAATAGAGTAGACCCATAAAGCGCCAGCGGGCAGGGGCTCGGCAACGCAACTGTGGGAGTGGCTCGCTGGGAGCCGCAAAACAGTCCAGATTCGAATTCCTGATCGGCAGTTAGTGGAATCCCAAACGAGTCCGTCAGCGCAACCGCTGGCGGCCCGCCCGGCAACCCGTTTGTTGTGGTGGTCTGAGCGCAGTTGCCGCCGAAGCAAGGAGTCTGACCCGCTACCAGGCCGCTGTCATAGCGCCAGTTGAACCCGAACCAGGGTCCTAGCGTCCATGGCTGGTACTGAATGTGCGCCGTCATGTTGAATTTCTCGTCGTGATCGATCCGGAATGGAGTTGAAGTGCTTGAACTTACTGCCACGGCAGGCACTGCTCCCGCGCCCCCAATCTGAGGTGTGAAGAAGCGCGCCGCCACACTAGAGAAGACTGCCAGCGCCGAGAATCCGCGGTAGTTCGGCACGCTCACGCGACCGGCGTATCCCGGAATTTTCGAGCGGTCCCACTCGATAGGAAACGTGATCGGAGTGTTCCCCAGAATACTGAAGTCATATGCGTTGTGGGTGTACTTCCAGATGTATTCGCCCGAGAACACAAGATAGCGTCCGAAAGCTTGCTGGATTCCGGCGTGGAATTCATTGCGCCACCCCGGAGCAAACGGCGTTATTCCTGACACGGTACAGCCAAGCAGCGGATTCAAAACTTCGTTGCCGCATCCGATGCTCGAGAGCACTAAGTTTTCGTTGAAGGGAGTCTCCAGCACTCGCGCATACGATACGCGAAGAACTGTGTTTGTCTGCTTAATTTTGTATGCGACACCGACACGCGGTTCCGCTTCCTTGTGCGTCGTCAGACCGTTATAGAAGTCGCCGCGCAAGCCCAGATTCAACGACCAATTCCCCTTGGTGACGTTATCGCGCACATATAAAGCAAGTTCTTTCACGTCGGTGTGGCCGTTGAACGTGTACAAGCCACCTCCAGTTGTCAGATCGTAAGGTGGCAGCACGGCGCACGGATCGGGAGGAGGATTTCCGTTCGGACAGCCGAAGGTGACCGGAAGCAACGTGGGATCGACAATGCCAAGGGTATCCTGCTCATCGAGGAACGTCTGCTGATAGACCGCTCCCACTTTCAGGTTGTGAGTCCCTTTGACGTAGGAGATGTCAGACCGCAACCCGGCGTTGGTCAGCTTCCGATTTTGTCCCACCGTTTCTCTTTGCAGATTCGTCGGACCCAGATCGGCGAAAGGATTGCCGCTGGGGTAGTAGTTGTATTGGTCGCGCCGAACAAAGGCGCCCAACGTGAATACCGAACTGGAATTTAACAAACGTGTCCACGATGGCGCGATATTGAAGGTTTTGATTTGTGAGCGCTGATCCGCCGGTCCGACGACCCTTCCGTTGGGATCGAGGCCTCCGTTGCAGACCACGACGCAATTCCAGGCCGTCGCATCCTGGGTATCGAACGTATTCGGCGTCTGAAACCAAGAGCGGGTATAGCCGAAGTTCAAGTGAATCGAATCAGCGGTCGTAAGCTGATAATCCACGCGGTCGAACAGATTCTCTTCGTTGCCCTTGTCGTGCATAACGGCAAATTCCGGCGGATCGAGGAATCGGCCACTGTTCAATCCGCTTACCGAGATGAAATTCCCCCAGTTCTGGCCGCCATAGCCGAGATCAAGCGTCGCATTGGAAGTCCCAAACGATCCGTAGGAAGTTGTGACACTGCCATGTGGCGTCGTTTGTCCCTGCCCTGATCGTGTGGTTACATTGATGACGATGCTCGTCTTGTCCCCGTATTCAGCGGGCGGCGCTCCGGAGATAACTTCCATTGACTGGATTGAATCGAGCGGAATTTGATTAGAGAACACCTTGCTTTGCTGATCCGTAATCGGCTGGCCGTCGACCGAGAACGAATTTTCTGCGTGATCGCCCAGCCCATGGAAAAGTCCGTTCGAGTCAGCTGAGATGCCTGGCGTAGCGAGGGTAACGAGTGAGCTTACCGATGAAGATTGGCTTTCCAACGGCAGCTTGTCGAATAAGTTCCTATCTACGTCGGTGTGGAAGGTGGGGTCATTTTCAATGAGGTCGCCGCCCTCTGCCTCCACTGTCACCTGCGTGGTCGATCCCGAAACCTTCAGCGTGATAGGGACGTTAACCGGAACTGAAGAGCGAGGCTCCACGTCCTGTATGGAAGAAGAGAAGCCCTCAGCCTTCACCGTCAGGTGGTAGGGATTGAAGGGGACGTTGGTGAAGGCAAATTTTCCCGTGGCATCCGTAGTGGTGGATTGATCAAAGCCGCTCACGGGGTTGCGAATCTCGACGGCAGCGTGAGGAACAACCGCGCCGGTGGTGTCAACTACGGTGCCGGTGATCGAGCCAGAGTTTCCAACCGATTGGGCTCCCACCATGGTGGTTAGGAAGGTGACGGCGAAAATGGCGATTAGATGCCATCTGAATGAAGTAGGCATTAGTCCTCCTGAGAGAAACATGGAAATAGGGATCGGCCGGCGTGCGCGCCGGAACTTCGATATTTTGGGAATCCCTAAACGGTAGGAGGACCACGAATGCCCAATTCAAAAACACCGAGCTGGGCTTTCGCGATGATTTTTTCTTCATGCAGCAGGCCGACCGCGGCAAAGATCGGTCGTGCCTGATTGGAACTGGCTACTGGGCTGGCGCTGTGCGCCACCGCGCAGATCGAGCAGGATGCCGATTCCGTCTGGCTCGGATGGTTATGCGTCGACTCTGCGACCACCGTCCACAACATCAGGGACAGGCAGAGCCACGCCAACCATCGAGTACGAAACCTCATACGTTCCTGCATTGGGCTAGACCACTAGATTCTTCTCAGCTTATAACGGTTGCTCCCCACAAGCAACACCGGGCAAGTTACCATGGGGATGGGTTGACCTAGGCCTGCTGCTCCCGGCACACTGTCTCCCCAGCAGACATAACACTCAATTACGAGGGATTTATGACAGAACCAACTTACGAAGAACTCAAAGCCCGGTTGTCGCAGTTGGAGAAAGAGGTCGAGACCAAGAAGCGAAGCGGCGAGATGACCTTTAAGATCGGCGAAAAAGGTGGGGTTAGCGTCTATGGACTTGGACGCTTCCCGGTAACGCTTTATTACGAGCAATGGAACCGGCTGCTCGGAGCCGCCGAGGACATCAAGAAATTCATGGAAGAAAATAAGTCGAGGCTGAAGCTGAAAGAGCAAGGTTGACGTAGCGGCATTGCTTAACGCCTTCCCGCCGCGCCATAGAGCGGGAAGGGGGTCACGCCGCGCGATTGGGAAAAGGTAGCTGCGCGTGTTCGCCATCACGGAATCTGAAAATAATTCCTTCTAGCTCCCGGCACGCTTCACGCTATAATAAAAAGACCGTGCCTAAGTACTCCATCGTCGTCCCTTTGCACAACGAGCAGGAGAACGTCACGGATCTCTACGACCGCCTGAAAGCGGTGATGGAGACTGCCGGTGAGACGTTTGAAATCGTGCTGGTCGACGATGGATCGAGCGACCACACCTTCGCCATGCTGCGCGAGATCGCGGCTGTCGATAGCCGCGTCACGGTGGTCAAGCTGCGCCGCAATTTCGGGCAGACCGCCGGCCTGGCGGCTGGTTTTGATCACGCGCGGGGCGAATACATCATCGCAATGGATGGCGATCTGCAACACGATCCCGCCGACATTCCGATGTTCCTCGAAAAAATTGCGGCTGGTTATGACATCGTCAGCGGCTGGCGCAAGGTTCGTATCGATAACTTCTGGATGCGCCGCATTCCCTCCCGCGTCGCGAACTGGATGATGGCCAAGCTGAGCGGCGTCGATATTCACGACTTCGGCACTACCTTTAAAGCATATCGCCGCGAAATTCTCGAGCAGGTTCCACTGTACGGCGAACTGCACCGCTTCATCCCTGCGCTTGCGTCGTGGTATGGGGCATCGATTTGCGAAGTGCCCATCCGCAACGTGAACCGGGAGCGCGGTGCGTCGCACTACGGCATCTCCCGAACCTTCCGGGTTTTCTTCGATCTCATCACGATTCGCTTTCTGCTTCGCTACCTCTCGCGCCCGTTGCACTTTTTCGGGACGTTCGGGCTACTCAGCATGCTCGGCGGCAGCGGTATCGTAGCCTGGCTCGGCGTGGAGAAGTTTCTGCGCAACGTCCACGTCATGGCTTCTCACGGGCCGCTGATGATGCTGGCGCTTGGCCTTCTGCTCGGCGGACTCAACTTGCTTGCCATCGGCTTGCTCGGCGAGATGCAAGTCCGCCATTATCACGAGCCTCGCCACCGCGCTCCCTACTCTGTAGATCGCGTTCTTCGCTCGCAGAATGAAGAACACAGCGTCTCGGAATAGCTTCTAAGAATGGTTTAGGGAACGGCACGATTTTGCTCGTGCCCGGTGTTACCAGACCCGACACACATCTGCCGCGGGTTTCACCATGGGCTGCCCGGGTTTGCAGTTGAATGCCTGCGCGAACTCTGGCATGTTCACTACAACCCCGTTGATACGGTAGCGTGCTGGGGAGTGCGGGTCGGTCATGGCCCGTACCCGCATGTCTTCAGGGCGCTCGTTGGCGCAGTCCCACTGCGCAAATCCGACGAAGAATCGCTGTTCAGGGGTGAGGCCGTCGACGGGCTGAAGATTCTTCTCTTTGGTCGCATCCTTCCATGCCATGAAAGCGAGAATCTCGCCTCCTAGGTCGGCGACGTTTTCACCCAGCGTCAGCTTGCCGTTGACGTGCACATCTTCCACCGAAACGTAGGATGAGTATTGATCGTCGACGCATTTGGTGCGCGCATCGAACTTCTCGCGATCTTCTTTGGTCCACCAATCCTTCAGATTCCCTTTGGCGTCGTATTGGCTACCCTCATCATCGAAGCCGTGCGTCAGTTCGTGGCCAATCGTCCCGCCGGTGTCGCCGTAGTTGGGGGCATCGTCCATCTTCGGGTCGTAGAGTGGGGGCTGCAGCACACCGGCGGGAAAGTTGATGTCGTTCATCTGATCGTTGTAATAAGCGTCAACGGTGGGAGCCGAAATGTCCCACTCGCCGTGGTCGACAGGTTTGCCGATCTTGTTGATGTTGCGTCGATTCTCGAATTCATGTGTACGCTCCACATTTCCAGCAAAATCGTCACGTGCAATCTTGACTGGGCTATAGTCGCGCCACTTATCGGGATAGCCGATCTTGTTACGAATGCCTGCCAGCTTGGTCAAGGCCTGCTGCTTAGTCTCCTGGCTCATCCAGTCGAGTGCACGGATGCGCTGACCCATGGCGTCCTCGATGCGCTGCACCATCTCGACCGTGCTCTGCTTGAGTTCTGGCGAAAAAACCTTCGCCACGTACACCTGACCAAGAGCCTCGCTTAGGTCGAGATCGACATACTGCACACAGCGCTTCCAGCGCGGCTGCATCTCTTTCGCGCCTCGCAAATACTTGCGGTAAAATTCGAAATTCTCTTCTACAAACGGCGACGCGAGGTACGGAGATGAGCTATCGGCGATGTGGAATCGCAGATAGGTCTTCCAACTGTCGATCGATTCTGACGACAGAAGCGTATTGAGTTCCTTGATGAACTCGGGAGCATCCACGTTAAGAATTGCAAACTCCGGATACTGCATCTCGCTATAGTAGGCGGTCCAGTCGAAGTTGGGCGCGAGCTGGGCGAGCTCCGCAATCTTCATTTTGTGGACCAGCTTGTGCGGGTCGCGGCGTTCCACGCGGGTGAGCGAAGCCTTAGCGAGGGCCGTTTCCAGGCGCATCACGGTCTCGGCGTTCTTCCCGGCAGTAGCTGGCGTGTCACCGATCAGCTCGAAGACCTTTCGAACGTGTTGTACGTAGCGTTGGCGCGTTTCTTTCGACTTCGCGTCATCTTTGGTGTAGTAGTCGCGGTCGGGCATGCTGAGGCCGCCCTGGTCCACATCGGCGATCACATGTTCGGAGTCGTCTGGATCTTGCGTAGAGCCTGCAGCAAAAAGCATCGAACGGCCTGAGCGGACCCGTTGCAGGCGCGCCACCACGAGTGTCATCTCTTTCGCCGATCTGATCTGAGCAAGGGAATCGAGTTCCGGCTGAATTGCCGAGAGCCCGCGCTTTTCGACTGTGCCTTCGTCCATGCACGCGGCGTAGAAATCGCCGATCTTCTGGGTCACGGCATCGCGTTGATCGGCCGGCTGCGCGGCCTGCTCCAACATGCCACGCAGGAAGATCAGGTTGTCCTGATAGAGCTTGCTGTAAACCGACCACGAAGTCTGATCCGGCGGTATGGGGTTCTTCTTCTGCCAGCCGCCGCAGGAATAGTGGTAGAGATCGACGCAAGGGTCAATCGATCTGTCTATCGAAGAAATATCGAGACTGGGGCTGTAAGGCAGCGCGGCATCAGAAGATTGTTGCGCGGATGTAGCCTGCGTGTTCGCCAGCGATATACCTGCCACAACAAACCATAGGCACAGACGATTCTTAAGCATATTCACCTTTGACGGAGACGGACGGAAAGCGTTACCGCAAACGGGCCATCCTACGCGGATGCGTTGCCTGCTTGCAATCGGGATCGAGTAATTTTATTTCGCGACTTCACGGATCAGCCCCTGCAACGTCCAGTGCTAAACTCGTACATCTCATGATTTTGAAACAGTACTATCTGGGTTGCCTGGCCCATGCCTCGTATCTTCTTGGAGACGAGGCCAGTTCGACCGCCATCATCGTCGATCCGCAGCGCGACATTCAGCAATATCTAGCCGATGCCGAAAAACTAGGGCTGCAGATTCGCCATGTGTTTCTGAGCCACTTCCACGCTGACTTTGTTGCCGGTCATTTGGAGTTGCGCGACCGTTGCGGCGCGACCATCCATCTCGGCTCCCGTGCCCAGGCGGAATATGCTTTCACCGCCATGAAAGACGGGGACACGCTCGACTTCCCGGGACTGCGCTTGCAGGTGCTGGAGACTCCCGGCCACACGATCGAGTCAATCTCCATCGTGGTGTTTGATTTGCAGAAGGACGCGACGAAGCCTTACGCCGTTCTTACGGGCGACACATTGTTTATCGGCGATGTTGGCCGTCCCGACCTGCGCGCATCGCTGGGATGGAGTGCGAATGATCTCGGATCCCACTTATACGACTCATTGCACGACAAACTTCTCAGGCTTCCCGATGAAACTCTCGTCTACCCGGCCCACGGCTCGGGTTCGCTATGTGGAAAAAATCTTTCCTCTGATACGGTCTCTCCGTTAGGAGTGCAGCGGCGAATGAACTATGCGCTGCAGCCGATGACGAAAGACGAATTCATTCGGCTCGTTACGGCGGACCAACCCGATGCTCCTCCATACTTCACCTACGACGCCATTCTCAACACCCGCGAGCACGCCTTGCTCGACAGGAATCTCGAAGAGGTGCTCCGCCCGATTGAACTCGGTGAGCTGCTACGGATGGGAGATTCGGGCGCCCAGATTCTCGATGTCCGCGACGCCGCTGAATACGCGAAGGGCCATCTCGCCGGCAGTATCAACATCGGACTCGGCGGCCAATACGCCACTTGGGCAGGCACGGTACTGGACCGCGCCAAGCCCATCGTGATCATCGCTGAACCTGGGCGCGAAAAGGAAGCGGCCCTGCGTTTGGGCCGCATTGGCTTCGATCATGTTACAGGTTATTTGCAGGGAGGCATGGAAGCGCTTGCTGGCAGAGCCGACCTAGTCTGGCCAACGAAACGTGCCAGCGCTCCGGAAGTGGCAGAAGAATTGGCGAGTGCAGGTCCGCCGCTGCTGCTGGATGTGAGAACCCCGCGGGAGTGGGCAGCCAAACACGTTGACGGCAGCGTGAACGTTCCGCTGAACCATCTGCAGGAACGCATCGCCGAAATTCCCCGCGAACGCAGCATCGCGGTCCACTGCGCGGGTGGCTACCGGTCATCGATCGCAGCCAGTATTTTGCAGCAGTATGGAATCACGAATCTCACGGAGATGGCCGGGGGCCTGGCTGCCTGGGAAGCCGCTCGATTGCCGGTGGTGTCGGCCGGCTAGATAACAGAAGAGATGGGGAAGAAGTGCCACGTTCTCGATCCTTGGATTGATTTGCCACGCCGCCCCTCAACAACCCTCAGCGTATAATCTGCAGTTTGGGCTTAGAGGAGCATCGGTCGTTATGGCACAAACCACGCAGCATGAACTACAACTCGCCCGCCGCATGTCGCGGCTGGGTACCGAGACTGCATTCGAAGTTCTAAACAAAGCGCGAGCTCTCGAACGGCAAGGCAAGAGCATCATCCACCTCGAGATTGGCGAGCCGGATTTCGATACTCCTGCCAACGTTGTGGAATCTGCCGTGGATGCTTTGCACAAAGGTTGGACGCACTACGGCCCTTCGGCCGGTTTGCCCGAACTGCGCCAAACAATCGCCGATTACGTCAGCCGCACTCGCGGCGTGAAGGTAGCGCCGGAAGAGGTGGTAGTGGTGCCGGGCGGTAAGCCGATTATTTTCTTTACAATTCTGGCTTTAATTGATGAGGAGGATGAGGTTGTCTATCCCAATCCCGGTTTCCCGATCTACGAGTCGATGATTCAGTATGTCGGCGGAAAGGCAGTTCCAATTCACCTGCGGGAAGACCGCGATTTCTCCCTCGACGTGAACGAGCTTGCTGCGCTCATCACCGACCGCACGAAACTGATCATTCTGAATTCGCCACAAAACCCCACCGGCGGAGTGATGCCGCGCAGCGATGTTGAGCAGGTCGCCAAAGTCATCGGCGACCGCAACATCCTGGTGCTTTCGGACGAAATTTACAGCCGGCTGCTTTTTGAAGGCGAGCATTTCTCCATCATGTCGGTGCCAGGTATGCAGGAGCGCACCATCCTTCTCGATGGGTTCTCAAAAACCTATGCGATGACGGGATGGCGCATGGGTTACGGCGTGATGCGGAGCGACCTGGCAGCGCACCTGACTCGGCTGATGACGAACTCAAACTCGTGCACCGCCAGCTTTACCCAGATTGCGGGAATCGAGGCCCTGCGCGGTGATCAAAGTTCGGTCGAGCACATGTGCGCCGAGTTTAAACGGCGGCGAGATATGTTCGTTGCTGGATTGAACAAGATCAAAGGTTTTTCCTGCCGCATGCCAAAGGGCGCGTTCTACGTCTTCCCAAACATTACGAAAACGGGGTGGAAGTCGAAGCCTCTGGCCGATGCTCTGCTCGAACAAGCTGGTGTGGCTGCTCTCTCTGGTACCTCTTTTGGAGCCTTTGGCGAAGGCTACCTCCGCTTCAGCGTGGCTAACTCACTGGAGAACTTGCAGCAGGCGCTCGACCGAATCGACCGGTGGACCAAAGAAAATCTCTAGCTTCGCCGAGGAAATCTCAGCGAAAAACCCTCCGTACCTGTCCTCCTGCCCATTCCCAGTACGGTCCAACGTTTACGAATTACGAATAATCCACAGACGACTCGATTGAGCCGGGCATCCTCGCCATAAAATGGCGCGATTCCGGGATGCAGCATTCAAGTCCCGGTACGAAAGGATGGGAGTCTCAATGCTATCGAAAAAATTAGGTTGTGTGTTCGCACTAGCCGTACTGCCCGCTCTCGCGCAAGTTCCCAGCGGGTCAACATCCCCGCAAACCGAATCCGTGGTCGTGCCCCGGCAGCACGCACCGAGACGAGCCTATCCAGGAACCTCGCCGCGCGTAATCGAAAACGTCACGGTTTCAGACAGCACCAACTGGAGCGGCTACGCGGTAACCGGCTCCTCGTTTACTTCTGCCAAAGCTTCGTGGATTATTCCCACAGTCACCTGCTCGAAGACTCCCAACACTTATTCTTCATTCTGGGTCGGCATCGACGGATGGACGTCCAGCACCGTGGAACAGACAGGAACCGATTCCGATTGCAATGGTTCGAGCCCCAGCTACTACGCGTGGTATGAGTTTTATCCCAAAGGCTCGGTACTAATTTCAGGCGTTCCCGTGTCTCCCGGCAATAAGATGGACGCCCAGGTGGTTTACAACGGGACCGAGTTCACGATTACTATCACCAACGAAACTACCGGAAAGTCCTTCAGCAAAAGCTCGAGAGTCGGCTCGGCGGCGCGTTCGTCGGCCGAGTGGATCGCCGAGGCGCCGTGCTGCACCAACGGTGGCGGCATCCTGCCGCTGGCTGATTTTGGCACCGTGGATTTTGGTGACGACCACACCGGAATCAGCGGAACCAATGACGCTACTGACTCTTCTACTACGGGAGCGATCGGCGCTTTCGGGAGCAACATCCAGGAGGCGATCATGGTCAATGGCAGCACCGGCGCGAATGAAGCCGTGCCGTCGGGCCTGTCATCAGACGGGACCAGCTTCACTGTGACTTGGGATTCTGAATAAGTTGAGTTGGGTTTAATCGGAGGGCGGCCCCTGTCTCGGCAGGCCGCACGATGCAAACGCCCCGTTCAGGCTTCGCCTGGGCGGGGCTGTTTGTTTGTCGAGTCGCAAGTTCTACGGAAATTTTTTTGCGGTATGATGCTGCCGGTTATGGCTCTCTCACAGAAACAATCGAAGTCACGCGGGACTCCTCAGCCCAGCCGGCCACACATGCCAGGCTATGGCCTGCCCGAAGGCGATAGAGGATTGCTCCGATGGAGTTGGGCCGAGCAGCGGCTGAAGAAGTCGCACAACTACTGGATCACCACTGTCAAGCCAAACGGTTCCCCTCACAGCATGGTGGTCTGGGGCCTTTGGCAGGACGGACGATTCTTGTTCAGCACTGGCAGCAAATCGCGGAAGGCGCGCAATCTGGCCAAGAATAACAACTGCGTGGTCTGCACCGAACACGCGCACGAAGCGGTCATCGTCGAAGGCATCGCGGAACTAGCCGATGTTTCCGCGCGGCGCAAATTTCTTCCTAGCTATGAGCGCAAGTACAAATTCGACATGAAGGGAATGAAAGACGACATTCTGTCGATGAAGGAACCGGTCTTTGCAGTGCGTCCCCGCGTGGTGTTTGGATTATGGGAGAAACATTTCCAGAGCAAGTCGACGCGCTGGAAATTCGAAGTGTGATGGTAGCGAATAGAATGATCGCGAATAGGATGAGGCCGCATCTTCCCGCTCGGCACTTTCTTGGACATACCACAGTCCTGCCGCCCGTCGCGTATGATATTTTCGTGAATCGATACGCATGGAGTGCGGCGCCGCCATTCCGATTCAACCGCCTCTGAAAAAACTCATGACTAATAAATTTCGCGTTTTTGCCACTTGCGATATTGGAGAAGCCCTCAACCTGCTGCGCCATCGTGGTTACGAGGTTGAGGTCTATCCCCAGCCTGAGGCGCCTCCGAAGCGACTGATTCTTGAAAAGGTGGCCTCGGGCATCGATGGTCTGATTACCACGCTTCGTGACCAGATCGACGCCGAGGTCTTCGAGGCCGGTAAGAAGACCTTGAAGGTCGTCTCCCAGTTTGCGGTTGGGTTTGACAATATCAACCGCGCCGACGCAAACCGCTACAAGATTTCCTTCACCAATACGGCGGATGTTCTCACCGAGGCCACGGCGGAGTTCGCCTTCTTCATGCTCGGCATGCTTGCCCGAAAAATGTGGTCGGCGGAGCACCTGACCCGCGACAACCAGTGGGGATACTGGCACCCTTATCTGCCGTTCCTGGGCGATGAAGTGACCGGGAAGACGATTGCGATTATCGGTACGGGAAGAATCGGGCTGGCCATGATCAAGAAATGCGTCGGCTTCGATATGAACATGTTGTGCTACGACCCGGCGTACGAGAATCACGCCTACATCAAAGCGATTCAAGAGAATATGGATTTGCGCCACGCGCGCGGCATCACGAAAGAGAAAAATTGGATCAAGTACGCGAGCTTCGAAGAAGCCTTGCGACAGGCCGACTTCGTCAGCGTGCATGTGCCTTTGTTGCGGCCTGGCGAAAGCACGACGCCCACTTATCATCTGTTCAACGAGCAAACGTTGCGGCTCATGAAGCCGACTGCATTTCTGGTGAACGACTCGCGCGGCCCGGTGATCAACGAAATGGCGCTAGCGCGGGCGTTACGGGAAAACTGGATTGCCGGCGCCGCTCTGGATGTTTACGAAAAGGAGCCGTTGCCGGCGGATTCGCCGCTACGCGATCCTGCGATTGCCGACCGTTGCCGCTTGATGCCGCACTTCGCCAGCGCGGCGCGCATCACAAGGCTCTCCAGCGATCCCGAGAAAGGCATGGCGGGGCGGTGTGTGCAGGGGTTGATCGATGTGCTCGAAGGAAATTATGGCGGCGACCTCATGAAGATGCCTTATGTGGTGAACAAAGAAGCCTTTGGAAAGTAGGATCAAGGGCATACAGGTTTGATGTTCTCCGACCGCACGAACTGGCAGCTCACACGCAATCGTCTGACCGAGGCGCTCGAACAAGTAAGGTCGAGCGGCGCCCAGGTGCTCGATCTTACGATTTCAAACCCTACGCGCGCCGGGCTGCTCTACGACGAGCAGACGATTTTGAAATCGTTATCCTCGCCGCGAGCCTTGGATTATGATCCCCAGCCCAAGGGGCTCCTCAGCGCGCGTGCGGCAATTGCGGCGTACTACCAGTCTCAACATCGTATTCGCGATTTTGATTGCGAGCGATTAATCCTCACCACCAGCACCAGCGAAGGATATTCTTTCGCGTTTCGTCTGCTTTGCAATGCGGGAAATGAGTTACTGGTTCCGAAGCCGAGCTATCCTCTGTTCGAATTTTTAGCCGACCTGCAGGACGTCAAGCTCTTGCCGTATCCCTTGATCTACGATCACGGCTGGCAGATGGACTTCCCGTCCCTGGAGAAGTTGGTGACGAAGCGTACTCGAGGCGTGGTGGTGGTTCATCCCAATAATCCCACGGGCTCGTATGTGCAAGCGCACGAGTTGGTGTTGCTGGATGCATTCTGCCACCAGCATAAGCTGGCGATCATTGCGGATGAAGTTTTCTTGGATTATGCGCACGATGGAAATCTTCGATCTAGCTTCGTCGCGAATCACGATGTGCTCACGTTTACTTTGAGCGGAGTATCGAAAATTTCGGCACTGCCTCAAATGAAGGTTGCGTGGGTCGCCACCAGCGGCCCGCGAACGAAGGTTGAAGCGGCATTGGCGCGGCTGGAGGTGATCGCCGACACTTATCTGTCTATGAATGCGCCGATCCAGTGGGCGACGTCGGCGCTGATGGAGCAGAGGAAAGACATTCAGCGGCAACTGATGGATCGCGTGCTCGGCAATCTGGCCGAACTCGACCGCCAGCTTGCGTCACAAACGACTTGTCAACGTCTAAGCGTGGAAGGTGGATGGTATGCCGTTTTAAGAGTGCCAGTGACGCAGACCGATGAGGAGCTGGCGGTCGATCTGCTACGCCGGAAATCCGTTCTTGTGCATCCCGGGCATTTCTATGATTTCCCGAGCGATGGATACCTGGTGTTGAGCTTGATCACGCCCGAGAAAGAATTCGCGGAGGGGACGAAGCGGCTGCTGGAAACAATGGCTAGCTGAACCAGGCGAGCGAATACTACCGCGCATTATTACTTCTTTACACTTTCTCCCCGAATCTGAGAAACTCATCAGTGGAAACCCAATCCAAGCTGAACCGGTCTTCGCACAACCAATCCATCGTTATCCTCGATTTTGGCGCGCAGTATACGCAGCTCATCGCGCGCCGCATCCGCGAACAAAATGTTTTTTCAGTGGTGCTGCCTTGCACTGCCTCGCTCAATGAGGTGAAGGGCTACGCGCCTGTGGGGATTGTGCTCTCGGGAGCGCCGTGGTCGGTCTACGACAAAGACGCCCCTCCGGCCGATAAGCGCGTGTTTGATCTAGGAGTGCCGGTGCTTGGCATCTGCTACGGATTGCAGTTCATGGTGCATACGCTCGGCGGCAAAGTGCGTCCGGCGGATAAGCGCGAGTACGGGCATGCGGAAATCGACATAGTTGTGGAATCGGCACTGTTTCGTGGGTTGGCGAAGCGTCAGCCGGTGTGGATGTCCCACGGCGATGAGGCGCTGGAATTGCCGCCGGGATTCGAACTGACGGCGAAGACTTCGCATGCGGTCGCGGGAATTCAAAATGTGGCGAAGCGCTGGTTCGCGGTGCAGTTCCATCCCGAGGTTCATCACACACGGAACGGCACGGAGATTCTGCGCAACTTTGTGTTTGAAATCTGTGGCGCAAAGCCGACCTGGACACCGCAGCACTTTATCGATTCGACCATCGAGCAGGTGAGGGAACAGGTGGGCCACGGACTCGCGATCTGCGCGCTTTCGGGCGGGGTTGATTCGTCGGTTGCGGCGGTGCTGGTCGACCGGGCATTGCGGGACGCGAAAGGCCAGTCGCGGCTGACCTGCATCTTTGTAAACAATGGCGTGCTGCGTAAGAACGAGTTTGAGAAAGTGCAGAAGACGCTTCACGGAAAGCTTGGGCTAAAGCTCGATGCTGTCGACGCCACCGAGCGTTTTCTCGGAAAGCTGAAGGGCGTTAGCGATCCTGAGAAGAAACGGAAGATCATCGGCAACGAATTCATCAAGGTGTTCGAGAGGGAAGCGCGACGCATCGAGAAACAGGCAGGCAAGGTGAAGTGGCTGGTGCAGGGCACGCTGTATCCAGACGTGATCGAGTCACGGTCGGTGCGCGGGCCGTCTCAAGTGATCAAGTCGCATCACAATGTGGGCGGGCTGCCAGAAAAGATGAAGCTGAAACTGATCGAACCGCTAAAAGATTTGTTCAAGGACGAAGTTCGCAAGATTGGCCGCGACCTGGGCATGCCAGAAGAAATTTTGCAGCGGCAGCCGTTCCCCGGGCCCGGATTGGCGGTGCGAGTATTGGGAGAGGTGACGCCCGAGCGGCTGGCGTTGCTGCGCGAGTGCGACGACATTGTGGTCAGCGAGATCAAGAACGCCGGGCTGTACACCAAGGTCTGGCAATCATTTGCCGTGCTGCTGCCGGTGATGTCCGTGGGTGTAATGGGTGATATGCGGACCTACGCTTACACGTGCGCGATACGCGCCGTGAGTTCAGAAGACGGGATGACGGCGGATTGGGTTGCGCTTCCGCACGAAGTATTAAAGGCTATCTCTACGCGGATTGTGAATGAGGTGAAGGGCGTAAATCGCGTGGTTTATGACGTTACGTCGAAGCCTCCGGGTACGATTGAGTGGGAGTAGGAAACCTCTAGCTTCTACTTGGCTCTCGCGTACTCGTCGACGAAGCTCGCGGAAGGGTCCAGGTAGGGATGCTTCGACTGCGTGAGATCGTCCTTCGGACGATCTCACTCCGTTCAGCATGATAGGGTCTAAACGGTGATCTCGACGAGATTGCCTTCGGAGTCGGCGATCACAGCTTCGTAATATCCGTCTCTGGTGAGCCTGGGATGGCTCACGACGCGGACTCCGGCAGCTTCCATGGTTTGAATAAGACGATCAACGGCATCGCGTGATCCTACCGAGACAGCAAGATGCGCCGGGCGCGGGGCTTCAGCCGGCGAGGTCATCAATTCGAGACGAGCGCCGGTGTCGAGCGAGAGAAAATAGGATTGGAAGTCGCGTTTCGTGCTTGAATACTTTGGCCCGGCCACGGCCTTGAACCAGCGTTCGTAAAAAGCGCGGGCACGGTCAAGGTCTGAAACCCATGCGGCCACGTGGTTGATTCTCCCTGCCGGGTCTAGCAGACTAAGGTTCACTAATTCTGTGCGAAGCGCGGTGGGATCGGTGAAGTGGATCGCGTGCATGCCTAGGGCGGCAGCGGCTGCGACGTTTGGTGGCAGGTCGTCGATAAAAATGGTCTGGTCAGGAGCAATGGCGAAGGCTTCAAAGAAATGTTGATAGATCCGGGGATGGGGCTTGATCGCGCGCGCTTCGGCGGAAAGAAAGATTCCGTCAAACCACTGCAGGAATTCGAACCGCTTCTGCGCAATCGGAAAAGTCTCCGCGGACCAGTTGCTGAGCGCGTAAAGAGGCACACCGCGAGCACGTAGCTCAGCGAGAATCTCGACTGTGCCGGAGATCGGTCCTGCCAGCGTTTCATCCTGACGCTCGAACCACGCGTCGATTAGTTCTTCATGGGCGGGATGCTGCAGCTTGAGTGAAGCGCAGGCATCAGCAAAAGTTCGTCCGGCATCTTGCTGCGAGTTCCAGGCAGTGGTGCAGACGTTGGCCAGAAAGTGTTCCATGGCAGCATCGTCTCCGGCGAAGAGTTTGCGGTAGAGATGACGCGGGTTCCAGTCGATGAGCACGCCACCGAGATCGAACACAGCTATGGAGCGATCAGGCATGAGGTAATTCTATCGAATGGCGTCTCAGGCTTGATCGCGGTGGACGGTCTCCATCGAGAAGGCTGGGAGGCATACGGCGATGTATTCCGCGCCACCTTCGTCTGGAGTGGAGTAGCGGATCCACTCCCCGGCATGCGCGATGACGGCTTGTCCAGCGGCGACGTCTATAGAGCCATTCTCGTGTTCTACGTGGAGCGTGCCTTTAAGCACGATGGTGAACTCGTCGAACGCCGGAGTCTGGCCGGGCTCGAGCCATCCAGAGGGACTGCGCATGTGGGCGACGCTCACGGCGGAGGTCTTGGTGTTGACGCGTCCGACGTACTCGTCTATTAGTTTTGGCTTGTTGCCGGCGGATTGGATGCGAGCGGGCTGGGGGATCAGAGTGGGCATGGATATCAGTTATTGAAGTTTCGGCTTCCGGTTTCTAGCTTCCGGTTCTGACCAACAAGTTTAACCCGGCGGAGAGTTGAGGAAAACTCTCCGCCGGTGAAAGGCAAACTCACATTCTGTTCTTACGGGCAGGGGTGCGGAGTAGGTGGAGTGGCGGGAATGCCCGGGATGTGAATTGGGTGTGTGCCTGATGAAATCGCCGATGGCCGGGTGTTTCAGGAATGTCGATGTTGGGCGTACCGGGCGTACCCGTGCTGTTGCAAATGCGACCTTGCGTACTGCGATGTATCGGAGTTAGCGACTGCGATCATACGCCTTTCGAAGGCGCGTAGCTGGATCCGCCGCATCATTTACAATCCTCGCCTATGTTCTATCGCTCAGATAATCGCGCTATCGATCAGTTGCGGCCGGTTTCGATCATTCCGGATTTCATTACCACGGCTGAAGGTTCGGTGCTCATTGAGGTGGGCAACACAAGAGTAATTTGTACTGCGTCGATTGAAGAGAGTGTGCCGCCGTTCATGCGCAACTCGGGGAAGGGTTGGATCTCGAGCGAATACGCGATGCTGCCACGGGCGACCCTGACGCGTACGCCGCGCGAAGTGACGAAGGGAAGGCCAAGCGGGCGGACGCACGAGATCCAGCGGTTGATCGGGCGGTCAATGCGCGCTGTTACGGACCTAGCGCGGCTGGGCGAACGCACGATCTGGATCGACTGCGACGTGATTCAAGCGGATGGTGGGACGAGAACGGCTTCGATTACCGGGGCGTTCGTTGCTTTGGGACTCGCGCTCGAGAAGTTGGTGGAGGCTGGAACTTTGACCTCGGTTCCGTTGAGGGATTTTGTGGCCGCGGTTAGTGTGGGAATTGTGGATGGAGAGATCCTGCTTGATCTTTGTTATGAAGAGGACTCGCGCGCTGACGTGGATATGAATTTTGTGATGACGGCCGGGCACAAGATTGTGGAAGTGCAGGCTACCGCGGAACGGCAGGCGTTTGATGAGGCGCAGTTTGCGAAGATGATGGGGTTTGCGCGGCAGGGGGTGCAGTCGCTGATTGCCAAGCAGCAAGGGGTTTTGAGCGGGCTGACTTTGCGGCAGTAAGGACCTCAGATGAATGCGGAGCAGTTTTCGGAATTTCGACACGAGGCTATACATGAGCTGATGAACCTCAATGACCGCTGCGAGCGAGAATTCAGCATCTCCGCGTGTCCGCGATGGGATTACGATTTCGATCGCGGAACGCTCACGTTCTCAAGGGACGGAGTTGCTAGGGTTATTGCTTCAATCCTAGTGGTAGGTACCACTTCCGAGACTAGCGCGACGTGGCTGTGGAGTTGGGCAAACAGCCATCTGCCTCCGGGTGTGACCGAAGCAATGAAAAAGGTGCGGTCGTTTGGAGAGGCCGAAGGCGTAGCAGAACTCACAAATCCAAGTGCGCCGGACGATGAGTACCTCGGATGGGGACTGACCGCCATTGCCGCTAAAATTCTAGGATCAAGAGGAGCTTATCGTTGTCCCGCAGACAACGGCTTCATCTATCTTGTCTACGTCGACCTTAGCTTTGCCGAAACGTCACGAGTTCAGAATGGCAGGCAGCAACTTAAGTGCGGTGCACATGGCGTCGGCTATCAGACCTATGTCTGCGAACACCTGGTCGCTGCTCCTGTGCAAACCTGGTTTTCGGATGATCCCAATGACTCGAACCAATGGCCCGATGCCTGGTGCGCTACCTGCAATGCTTTCTTCCTGGAACAAGGAGAATGGAACAACAAGAACGAGCCGAAAATGAAGACACAGCTCATCTGCCATCATTGTTATGAGATGCTTCGCTCCCAGGCACAAACTTCAAGTTCGACTCCTTAGTTAGTCCCTCGACTTTGTTGAGCACTCATTCGTAGCGTAGGCTTTCGATCGGATCAAGCCGGGCGGCGTGAACCGCCGGAACCATGCCGCTGATTATCCCCACCAGACTCAGAATGATCGTAGCCACGGCGAGGCTGCTCAAGTTGATGTGGAGATGGATATCTCCGGCTTGAAGGTTGTCGCCGAAGGCGCTCATTAACGGCAGTGCGCCGACCGACCACGAAATGAGATATGCGATCGCGATGCCGCCGAGGCCTCCAGCAAAGGTGATTGCGAGGGCTTCGGCGAGAAACTGGAAGAGGATGTGGGCTTTGTGCGCGCCGAGAGCTTTTTCGATGCCGATTTCGCGGGTGCGCTGCTGTACTGAGACCAGCATGATGTTCATCAGGCCGATGCCGCCGATACCAAGGGTAAGCGCTCCGATGAAAGCCAGAAGAATTTTAAGCGCCGTGGTGACGACGGTGAACTCGTCGAAGTCTTGCTTGAAATCGGCGATGAATACGGCGCGTTTATCGTCGGGGCGAAAGTTGTGGTGTCCGGCGAGCACCGTACGGACTACGCGAGCTAGTTGCTGGTGGTTCTCGCCTTCATAATCCATAAACAGGCCGGAGATGTATTTCGTGTCATACAGATCGCCCATGGCGCTGAAGGGAATAACGACCATGGTGTTGTCGTTGTCATCGCCTCCCTGCACCTTGCGCTGATAGACGCCGACCACTTCAAAGCTGAGGCCGTTGATCCGGATGGGTTGTCCCAGCGGAGACTCGCCGGAAAAAAGGCGCCGCCGGGCCTCGTCGCCAATTACCGCAACGCGCGCGCGCTGCAGCTGATCCTCTTCGCTGAGACCTCGCCCCGTGGCAACAGAGAATCCACGAATGCGTTCGTACACCGGATAAACACCGGTAAGAAACAGATTGGTGAAGCTTCGCGTGTCGTGCTGGATGGTCACGCCATTGTTCTTGTCGAAGATGGGAGTGACACCTTTGATCATAGGCACTTCGTTGCGGATGTAATCGACGTCGGTGAGCTGAAGACGAATTTGGCTGCCTGCCTTGGCACCGCCTGCCTGAAGCGACGTACGGCCGGGGAAGGCGCCAATGGTGTCGGTGCCCCACGAAGAGAAGATCATGCCGATCGCGCTTTCGAAGCCCGAGCCGAACGCCAGTAAAATAACGACGGTGGCGATGCCCCAAGCCATGCCGAGCATGGTAAGGGCGGTGCGTCGACGGTTGTGCCGCATGGCGCCGAGGGCTTCTCGTAGCAGGTCGTTCGTCATTAATTACTCCCTCACTTCATTAATTCCGGAGCAAATGATTCCGTGTTGATTTACTCCTGACGCAGGGCCTCCACGGGTTCGAGCATCGCAGCCCTGCGGGCCGGGTAAAGTCCTGCGGTAATGCCGGCCAATGCCAGCGATAGCACTGCTGCGACGGCCGAGACCGGAACGACGCGGGGTGTATCGAACCCCGGCGGAAGATTCACGCCCGAGAGCAAATGAATGAGCAGCATCGCGCCGCCGACTCCGAGCAGTCCGCTGAACAGCGTTAGGAATGCGCCTTCCAAGAAAAATTGAAAAAGGATATTGCGGTTGGTCGCACCCAGAGCTTTGCACAGACCAATCTCGCGAGTACGCTCGGTTACCGCGACGAGCATAATGTTGATGATGCCGATCGCGCCAAGCGCCAACGTGACCAGACCGACACCGCCGAGAAACCAGTCCATGGCGGTAAAGATTTTGCCCATGAGTTTCTGGTTCTTCACGGTGTCCCACTCTTCCCAGGCGTCTTTTTCATTGGGATCGAATCCGCCGTGATTGCGTGCGACAATGCGGTGGAGTTCCGCTTTGGCGGCTTCATTTTCATCGAAGGTACGCGGCTGATAATTGATAAAAGAAACCGCATTGCCTTCTTTCGAGTTGTCGCCTTTGAGCGGAAAAAGTTCGCGCATGGTGTTGAAGGGCAGAAAAATTCTAACGTTGGTAGAGTTCTGCTCTTCATTGCCGATCATTGAAAGCTGGCCAATCACCTCGAAATGAACGCCGTTGAGGAGAATGCTGTTGCCGACGGCTGGCCGTCCGGGAAACAGGTTGTGGGTTATTTCGCGGCCCAGAAGGCAGACGCGGCGGCGCTGCAGGTTATCCTCGTCATTGATCCAGCGTCCGACTTGCAGGGGAATGTTGCGGACCTGGCTGTAGACAGGCGGTACGCCGGAGACCTGGCCGTTCGTGCTGGTGTAGTCGCTTACGACTCGAATATCTTCTCGCGCGATAACCGGCGCGATGTGCACGGCGAGCTTCGCCTCGCTTTGAATCGCCGCATAGTCTTCGTATGTGAGGTTGAACCACTTCATCGAATTGAAGCTGCCTTCGACGGCCGGGGCGCGTCCGCCCCAGAAGAAGATGATGTTCTTGCCGAAGGTTTCCAGTTGGCGGCGGTTGCCGTTGCGGAAGCCTTCTCCAACGCCGGCGAGAAGTAAGAGCGATCCCACGCCCCAGGCGATGCCAAACATGGTGAGGAAGGAACGTAGCTTGTGCGCCCAGAGGGTGCGCAACGTCTGGCCGAAGATGTCCAGCAGCATGCGCATTGGTTAGGAGTCGAATGCAGCCTCGCTATTTTGACTGGTGGCGGGGAGGAATGTTAGCGCAAATTTTGATGCCGAGAGCACCTGCAAGGTTCCCTAGACAAAACAAAAAAGATGATTGAGAAGAGAAGTATTAGGCGATGGAGACCGTTTTAATATTCATGAATTCTCGGATGCCGTTAGCGGCTAGTTCGCGTCCGTGGCCAGAACTTTTTACGCCGCCAAAGGGAATGCGCGGATCGGAGGCGACCATTTTATTGATGAAGACCATGCCGGATTCGAGTTCGTTAATGAAGCGTTCCCGCTCGGCGGGGTCGGTGGTCCAGGCGCTCGCGCCAAGGCCGAAGCGGCTGTCGTTGGCGAGCCGTATGGCTTCGTCGATGTCCTTGACGCGGAATAGGGAAGCGACGGGGCCGAAGAACTCTTCGCTATATGCGGGCGATTCTTTTGGGATGTCGGTCAGGACCGTAGGAGCATAGTAGTTGCCGGACTGCTTGAGGGGATGGCCTCCAGTTAAAAGCTTGGCGCCGGCCTTGACGGTTTTCTGCACGTCTGCGTCGAGTGATTTTACGGCGTCGGCAGTGGCGAGCGGACCGAGTTCGGTTCTGTCGTCGAAGGGATCGCCGATGCGGAGATTCTTCATGCGGTCGACAAACTTCCGTTCAAACTCGGCGGCGATGGATTCGGCAACGATAAAACGTTTGGCGGCAATGCACGACTGGCCATTGTTGATGACGCGAGCCTCCACGGCGGTGGCGACGGCCGCGTCGAGATTGGCGCTCGGCATCACGATGAAAGGATCGCTGCCCCCGAGTTCGAGCACAACTTTTTTGATGCGCTTGGCGGCCGCGACTCCGACTTCGATGCCGGCTTGTTCGCTTCCGGTAAGGGTTGCGGCGACGACGCGAGGATCGTTGAGAATGGCGTCGACCTGCTGCGAACCGATTAGGAGAGTCTGAAACGCACCGGCGGGAAATCCTGCTTCGAGCAGAATGCTCTCGATGGCGAGAGCGCACTGCGGCACGTTCGAAGCGTGCTTGAGCAACCCGACATTGCCTGCCATGAGTGCGGGAGCCGCGAAGCGAAATACCTGCCAGAAGGGAAAGTTCCACGGCATGACGGCGAGAATAGGGCCGATTGGGCGATAGCGGATGAAGCTCTTTTGGACTCCGGTGTTGAGGACTTCGTCGGTAAGAAATTTCTCGGCGTTTTCTGCGTAGAAGCGGCATCCGGAGGCGGACTTGACGGCTTCGGCGATGGCAGCTTTGTAAGGCTTGCCCATTTCAAGCGTCATCAGGGTTGCGAATTTTTCTTTGTCGCGTTCGAGGATCTCGGCCGCTTTCGTCATGCGACGAGCGCGCTCGGCGAAGGGGGTCTTCTGTTCGGCGCGAAAGGTCGTGACAGCTAGCTGGAGTTTCTGCTCGATTTCAGCTGGGGTTAGAGGTTGAAACGTTTTAACGACTTCGCCGGTAGCGGGATTTGTGGTCGCGATGGGCATGATGACGGTTCCTTCGGGATGTGCTCTTCGTTCGATGTCGCCGAAAGCAATTCGGCTTATTGTGTGCTGACACGTAGGAAATGGGCAGCGGTCATACCACTATACCATCGCCGCGAGAGGTCTGGCCGCCGGACTAACGCCTGTCACGAACGACAAAGAGTTTCGGCGGGTTCGAAGGTTGAAAGTGCAGAACTGGGCCGGCCAAGCCTAGGGCTCGAGCAAAGCTGCCAGCAAGGGATGCGGATTTGCTGAAAAGGGATTGCAGACCGTTACTCCGTTCCAGGTGAACCCGGCTTGAAGGTCCTCGGAGAGCAGCAGACGGCATCCCGTAGCGGACGCGGCAGAGAAGATTATGGCGTCCCAGATGCCGAGGCCATGGCGGGAGGCGAGGTCTGTGGCGGCCAGCAGAATTGCGGGTGAAGTTTCGATCAGCGAGAAGGCGTCCTGCCAGCTGAGGATTGCGGCTCGCGCCCGCTCCGGCGGGCGTCCCGCCTTCCGCACCAGAACATGAAAGAGTTCGCCCAAAACCTGCACTGGCAAGAAGGTAGACGCGGCGGGCAGTTTGGCGATGATCTCCAGCGCAGGTTTTTTCTTTGCTGCACCGTTCACGCCTTCCGCGTAGGCCAGAATGTTGGTATCGAGAGCGAGTCTCACCGGGTCGCCTTAGTCGTAAAGCTCGTCCCTTTTCCATCGTCCGATCTTGACGACACGCTCAGCGCGCAATCTCGTTAGCAAGGACGCTCGGGCGTGTACAGAAGTGCTGGAATCTTCTTTGCAAGGGGCGATGCGAGCCACGGCTTTTCCGTGGCTGGTGACTACATAGCTTTGCCCTTCCCGGACATCCCGCAGCAACTGAGAGAACTTCCGGTTGGCGTCGGCAGCCGAAATCGCCTTTTCCATTGGGGCCCTGCTGGTAGTTATATTACCTACTTTTAACGCATCGAGTCAAGGCTTTTGGTTTACAATTGAGCGTTTAAAAGCACTCATCTTACAGCTGCGATTCGGAGGAATCCTATGAAACTTACTCCCGGCAAACTTGCGGGTCTCAAAAGAGTATCGAACGAAAACGGAGTCATCGCGGCGGCGGCTATGGATCAGCGCGGGTCACTGCAGAAATCGTTGGGCAAGGAAAAGGGCGGGGAAATCGGCGATGCCATGATGGAGGAGTTCAAAACACTGGTCACGGAGGTTTTGACGCCGCATGCCAGCGCGATTCTTCTGGATCCTGAGTGGGGGCTGCCGGCGTCGAAGCGCCGCGCGAAGAATGCCGGCCTGCTCCTGGCTTATGAAAAGACCGGATACGACAAGACTGGTCCAGGGCGCTTGGGAGATTTGCTCGATCACTGGTCGGCGCGCCGCCTGAAAGAAGCAGGGGCGGACTGCGTGAAGATTTTGCTGTACTACTCGCCTTTCGATCCCAAGGACGTGAACGACAAGAAGCACGCGTGGGTGGAGCGCATTGGCGACGAGTGCCGTGCGAATGACATCCCATACTTTCTGGAGTTCGTGGGCTACGAAGAGGGCGCCGACGAAAAAGGATTGGAATACGCGAAGAAGAAGCCGCACATCGTCACTGAGAGCATGCGGGAGTTCACCAAAGACCACTATGGCGTCGATGTGCTCAAAGTGGAAGTGCCTGTCAACATGAAATTTGTGGAAGGCGTGAAGTGTTTCGGTGGGCAGAAAGCCTATACGAAACAAGAGGCGATTGACCTGTTCCACAAGGCGGCGAACGTGGCGACCAAGCCGTTCATTTATCTTTCGGCGGGGGTAAGCAACGCGGAATTCAGCGAGACGCTGGAACTGGCGGGCGAATCGGGAGTGAAGTTTAACGGCGTGCTGTGCGGCCGCGCGACCTGGAAAGACGGAATACCAATTTACGCCAAGCAGGGTGCGGCGGCCTTCCGCACGTGGTTGGAGACGGAAGGTGTGAAGAATATCAATAACGTGAATAGTAAGCTGAAGTCTGCTACGTCGTGGCACTCGATCTATGGTGTAGAGCCGGCATTGGTCGGGGCGCGAGCCTGAGCTCGTGTGCAGGCGCAGCCTCAAAGTTCCAGATGGCCGCGCCTTGCGTTCTTGAAGTCACGCGTCAGATTGGCCGAGCTTAGTTCGCTCTAGTAAATTCTCCGGCTATTCATTGCTGGCATAATATCCCTGTTTTGCTCGCGCCTGTAAAGACGTGAGTTTCTTCGGAAGCCTAAGCTTCACGCTGATCTTGCGCCATTTCCCATCGTGAGGCGGGTTGGTGGGGTGGTAGCCGAGAACGTACTGAGTTCGCAGTTCGACTCCAATCCTGCGGGCCACATCTGGCATTTCGATCAGATTATCCAGAACGAAAGCGCGTCCGCCGGTGACCTCGGCAATGTGGGATAACAATTCCGGCCCCAGCACTTCCTCGATTGTAGGCAGGTTGCGGTCGAAGGTTCCGATGGCATAGATCATGACGTCGGATTCTTTCACCATCGATTTCACTTCGTTAACGTTGTAGCGGCTGTGATTGTCTCCACCGTCGGAGACGATCAGCAACGCCTTTCTGCTGTACTTGGCCTCCCGCATCTTTTCGATCCCCATATAGATTGCGTCAAGCAGAGCCGTACGGCCTTTTGCGGAAGCGAAAAGAAGTTTGCTTTCAAGGTCGTCAGGAGAATCTGTAAAGTCGTGCACGAGCTGAGGGGTCTCGGAAAACGTAATCATGAAGAATTCGTCCTGGAGATTGGCGGAGTAGCAGAATTGCTTTACCGCCTCGCGCACTCGTTCCATTTTGTCCTTCATGCTGCCACTGGTATCAACGATGATGCCGAGAGAAACGGGAGCGTCGTCGCTGGAAAAATGCCGGATCTCCTGAGGCTTTTTGTTTTCGAAGACCTGAAAATTGTCCTCCCGCAAACCCGTTACCAGCCGCCCCAATGGGTCGGTGACGGAGACTGGCACCAACACCAGGTCGGCGCTTTGCCGGATGGCTGGCCGGATCGCGCTGTATGTCGTTGCTCCTGGCTCGACCGTGCCGATTACCGGCGTACGTGGAACAACGTGCACATCTTCCAGCGCGCTCTGGCCGGACACCCCGATTGGGAAAAGGGCTAGGAGGCACAACACAAGTGCTGCGTGTTTTGAGAGTCCGAGGTTTAGCGGGGTTGAGGGATTACGAATTTTAAACATTGCTTCACCGCCATCGAACCCATCGGCAATCGATCGCCCTGTCGAGCGGGTTTGATTGCATTTCTTGAGAGAAATGTCGCGAGAGGGATCGTCGATTTGGGAATGAATCGGCTCGGGAAAACGTTCGATTCGAGTGTCTTAATTCTTGAATTGTGCTGGGCTGGCGAGAGGAAGAAGCGTCGCCGGACAGTCCTATGCTCTTACTGCGTCGCTTGCAGTTGCGACGTCAGCTGATTTACGGCGGAGACGTCAAAGAAGTTCGATAGGTCGGCATGGCCCGCCAAAGTCTCGCGTTCTTTTCCCTCCACCAGGATTTTCACTCTCAGAATTCCGGGGACATTGGCGGCGAGGGTCTGGATAAAGGACGCTACCGTGAGTTCCTCGGCGAGGACGCCGGATCGGTGCCCGTCGGCAAAGGCAGCGTTGATGTCGACCACGGCAAGGCCCGGGTCGACAAGGTAGATGCCGCGAATATCGGCGCCGGGCGGCAGCGGGTGGGGCGAAGATTTGTCGAGGTAAAGAGCGATCAGGGCGCGGAGAAGTTCTTCAGCCCGCTGTTGACGGACGCTGGGCATTGGGATTCGAGCGGATTGTGCGCGCAGGACGCCGAGATCGTCATAGGCGACGAACAGCGTCACTGCCTCGGTCGGTCCTGCCACGGGCGCGACGACTGGCCGCATGTCGGTGGCGACCACTGGAACGGCAGCAGCGCGTCCGCGCATATGCCACGCGTAGAAGCCCATCCCCAGCACTGCGAGGAGCAAGACCGAAATGGCGATGACCAGGGAGCGAGGAATCATGGCGTGGCTCCGAGTTGCGAGCGGATCGCGGAGATTCCGTCGGCGACGGCGCTGGTTACAAGTTGCTGATAAGCCGGAGAAACCAGCGCAGAGATGTCGGAGGCGGGCGGTGCGATTTCGACGGCAATGGCGGCGGTGATGACATTATTCAACGGTCGCAACGGCGCAGTCAGAGAGCGAACATTAATTTCATCTTTTTTCAACGCGGTGGCCACGCTGGCAACGGTTGCTTGACTGAGAGGGACTGAGGACTGCTGGGCGGTCGTCCAAACGCGGAACGGGCCGTTATCGTAATCGACGGAGTAGGGAAGCAGCGTGGTGTAGAGGCGAACGCCGTGGCCGCTGGACGCGGCGTGCAGGGCGATATAGACGGCGGCATGCGCAGTGTTCGCGGCCGCGGCGCGCTCATCGAACGAAAGGGTGACGTCAGAATCGCGCAGAACGAGGGTCGAGAGGCCGCGGCTCTCGAGTTCCTGCCGCAGCCAGTGAGCGAAGGCGAGCGTGACGTCTTTTTCGGCAAGCGAGGCGCTGAGGGCTTCTCCGCGGTCATTGCCGCCGTGACTAGCATCCACGATAGCGAAGTAGCGGCGGGAAACAGGGAGTGGCGGGCCGGATGCGGGAAGTTGCGCGGCCGGGTTAGCGGGTGGCGGAGTTGGGGCGGAGGGACCAACTGCAGTTGAGGCAGGTTGGGATTTTACCGGCGCCAACGTGATCGTCTGGCCGTCGTTGCTAAAGTTGGCCAACAACGGGATTGTGCTGTTGACTGTGATTCTAGCAGCGCCGTTACTCTCGGAATAGGTGGCAGAAGGAATTGCTTTGCTGGCGAAAGTTAGCGTTGCGGATGCTGGTGAAGTGACCGGTTCGTGGTTGAAGGTGAGATAAATCTTACCCGGCTCGGTGGCTACTGTGGGATTGACGGGTGAGGTGAAGTGAAAGACAAGGCGCGACGAATCATCTGGGGAAACAGATGCGGTGAAGTGAGTAGCAACGCTGCCGACGAAAAGACGTCCGGACTCTTCGTGCACGGTTACCGGGCCACCGAGGATGCGGGGCAGGATGGAAGCGAGCGAAGAGACAGGGACAAGACCGCGTCCGTTCTCAAGCAGGAATTTTGTGGGCAGAACTGCATCGCGTCCCTGAACGCGGGCGCGCGTACTTCCGACGGCAAACTCCGCGAGGACATTGTTGTAGTGCAGACGCCAGCGTGGAGGCTCGGATTTTGCGCTGACTGTTCCCAGCGGTTCGAGCAGTTCGAGCAGGCCTACATAATCGTGGCCATCGCGTTCGACAATAGGTAGGGAGTAGTTGGCAGCGGTGGAGTAAACGGAGAGATGCTTCTCGGGAGCAGCGGCGGAGAGTAAAAGCACAGCGATGAGCAGCAGAAGTGCGACAGCAAACCATTTGCCGCAGAGACTCTGCTTCCGATCCGTCGCCCCGCCGGCGTTCATCGACGTCCCACTTTCACACGGTGCATCGTCCGGCTTCGCCGAGCCCAAGCGCCGCTAATCGAGAGCATAGATGGTCAATCCGCTGAGCAGCTTGGGGTAGAAGTCGGTAGATTTCTGAGGCATGACCTCGCCGGCGAAAGCGACGTTGCGCAGGTGCGTCATGGGGCAGGGGTTCATCAAGAAGGCGACGTTGGCCGGAGTTCCGCTTGAACCACGAACCATCGACAGGGCCTCACCGGGATCGCGGATGTAGGAGAGATTCTGCTGGTTGCGGATGGATTCTTCCGAAAGGTGTAGGACGTTTTCCAATAGACATTTGTGCAGCTGGACCACGTCGAGAGCTTGCTGCCGGAGAGAAAGGCCGTCGAATATCTCGGCGGCTTTTGGATTCGGATGGTGCAGCAAAAAGGCCCGGTTGGCTGTAACGGCAAGGATCGCGGTTCCGGCACGGCCGGCCTCGCGGAGGATCGCGGTTGTGTGGGCCGAGTCGAGGGAGGAATGGATTTCGTCGACGTCGAAGAACGCCCGGGCCGCACTGCGAAAGCCTTCCTCAGAGAACGACGGCAAACCATGAACGACGCGATGGGTGGGCAGAATGACCAGAGCCGGGCTGTTCATGTTGACGAAGGTCATCATCATGAACTCGGAAGGCGAGTCACTGGGCGCGGAATTCGGCCGCGAAGAGTCGGTGACGCGCTGCTGGTTGTCACGGCATTCATTGCGATAGTTGAGTGCCGTTTCGTAACGGTGGTGACCATCGGCGATGATGAGCTTCTTGTCGGCCATCGCGCTGCGGACGGAAGCGACGACGTTAGGATCGGAAACCGGCCATACTCGGTGCAGGACGCCGTACTCGTCAGTTACGGCGATGGCGGATTCGGCGGTGGTGGTGAGCAGGGATTCGACTTGGCCGGAATCTTCATAAAGCACAAAAATCTGGCCGAAATGGGCGCGGGTGGCGCGGAGTAGGTCGAGGCGGTCTGCCTTGGGTTTGGCCAAGGTTTGTTCGTGGCGAAAAACTATTCCGGCGGAATAGTCCTCGATGCGGCCGAGGGCGATAAAGCCGCGTCGCTCCAGTTCCTGGGGTGAACTTCCTTTCACTCCGCCGGGAAGCGTAAAGCGCTGGGAATAGACGTAGAGCGAGGGTTGGGGATCCTGGCGCAGGACGCCTTGTTGGCGCCAATCGCGAAATTGGATGGCGGCACGGGAATATACATTATTCGCCGGATTGTCCGTTGCTTCACGTCGCCCCAAGATAATCCGCACCAGATTGTGCGGGCTGGCCGAGTAATAACGATCCTGCAGCGCGGGCGTAATCTTGTCGTAAGGTTGGGTGACGACGTCGGCTGGGGAGACTCGGCTGGGATCGTAGCGAAGAGCGCGAAACGGTTGAATGTCTGCCATGGAAGCTTCTGATTGTAGCAAGACGGCGAGAGCGACCGGTTCGGCGTGTGTTCGATTCTAAGGGCGGGTGCAAGAAACAATCCGACATGGCCGGTTCGTTTTTCGGATTGTCACTAATATTTGACAAAAAAACAGCGGCATTGGGAAGAAAGCATGATACTATCGCGGCCAATTGAGGTCTTTATGGCCCTCCTGAATGGATGCCGGTCCCCTCTCCCCCCGGCCCTGAATTTGAGGTTCTTCGAGGTTCGACCCTGTTCTGTGCGGTTTGGTGCGATAGCGCCCTACGCCCTCCTGTGCTTGCTGCTGTCCGCGTTGTACGGTTTGCCGATCACTGCCTTGGGGCAGACCACTGTCAACGACGTTCACGTGCCCCCGCGGGAAGTAGCCAAGGATAACAATCCGGACGAAGTCTCAAAGCAAGAGGTCGTCTCCCCGTCTCTTAAGACGCATGTGCGTCCATTGAAGGTGGCGGTTGATCTGGTGCTGGTGCCAGTGACGATTACGGATCCGATGAACCGGCTGGTGACCGGGCTGGAGAAACAAAACTTCCAGCTTTTTGAGGGCAGTATGCCGCAAGACATCAAGTCTTTCTCCAGTGAGGACGCTCCGGTTTCGCTGGGGGTGATTTTCGATTCCAGCGGCAGCATGAGCAGCAAAATGGATCGGGCGAAAGATGCGGTGAGCGAGTTTTTCAAGACCGCTAATCCGCAAGATGAATTCTTCATGATTACCTTCTCCGACGAACCTGAAGAGGTGAGCGACTTCACCAGTTCCGTGGAAGAGATTCAGGGCAAGCTCATCTATGCGGTCCCGCGACGCCGCACAGCTTTGCTGGACGCGATCTACATGGGCGTGACCAAGATGAGGCAGGCCAAATACGCGAAGAAGGCGCTCTTGATCATCTCGGATGGAGGCGACAATCACAGCCGCTACACCGAGAGCGAGATTAAGGCTTTGGTGAAGGAAGCGGATGTAATGGTCTATGCCATCGGGATTTATGACCGCTATTTTCCGACAGAAGAAGAGCGCCTGGGGCCCGAGCTGTTAGGGGAGATTGCGGAATTGACCGGTGGGCGGGCGTTTACGGTGGAGAATCCTAACGATCTCGCGGATGTGGCGACCAAGATTGGCGTCGAACTGCGCAATCAGTATGTGCTCGGGTATCGGCCCAGCAAAGTGGTGCGGGACGGCAAATGGCGTAAGATCAAAGTGAAATTACTTCCGCCGAAAGGATTGCCGCCACTGCGAGTGTATGCCAGGACCGGATACTACGCGCCCGAAGAATAATCGGGCTGCGATATTCCTTTTGAAATGTCTGATCCGGGCCGGGGCCACGGTCGCGGTGCTGGCTCAGCCTTTTTCCGCGCAAAGACCACCAGTTCCGGCAATTCTGCTGCAAAGCTCGCAGTCGAAACCTGCCCCATCCCCCAGTCCACAGCAGCCCCCGCAGCCTCAACCTCAAAGAGATGATGGAACCTACGTCATTCGCAAGAACGTCGATGAAGTCATGTTGCATGCGACCGTGATCGACAGCAAGCAGCGTATGGTGACGGACCTCGACCGGAGTGCCTTCACGGTTTTAGAAGATGGCAAGCCGCAGACGATTGTTTCGTTCCGCCATGAAGACATCCCGGTGGCCATGGGAATTGTGATCGACAATTCCGGGTCAATGCGCGAGAAACGCGCGAAAGTGAACCAGGCGGCGCTGAACCTGGTGCGGTCGAGTAATCCTCAGGATGAAGTATTCGTGGTGAATTTCAACGATGAATATTATCTCGACCAGGATTTCACCAACGACTTGCTGAAGTTGAAAGAGGCGCTGGAGAAGATTGACGCAAAAGGTGGAACGGCACTGTACGAAGCAGTCGTAGCCTCAGCCGAGCACCTGAAGAAAAATGGCAGGCTGGAGAGAAAAGTGCTGTTCGTGGTAACGGATGGGGAAGACAACGCCAGCAGGGAAAGTTTGGAGCAGGCCGTGAAGCAGTTGCAGGAGGAAAATGGGCCGTCGGTGTATGCGATTGGAATTCTGGGGAATGAAGAACATCCCAAGCGTGCCCGGCGAGCGCTGGAGATCGTTGCGCAACGGACGGGTGGGCTGGCCTTTTTCCCAAAAACGCTGGACGAAGTGGATGAGATCAGCCGGCAAGTGGCCCACGACATTCGGAATCAGTACACGATCGGCTACCAGCCTACCAACCCCAGATCGAGCGGCGGTTTTCGGACAATCCGCGTAGAAGCGAAGTCCAGGGCGCACGGCAAGATGGAAGTGAGAACCAAAAGCGGCTATTACGCCGGTGCGCAGCCCGTGGCGTCGGGTGCGAAGTAGAGGTCTGGAAAAAACCTCAACCTCGGAAGTGATCGAAATTTCTTAGTACAGTTTGTATGCAGGAGGCGATGGTATGTCCATAAGTCAGCGGTGTACATCGAAGGGAGAATCGTAATCTCAGGGTCAGTCTTAGAGAAAACTTCAACGAGGAAGGGAAATCGCGGGAAGATGACTAGAGTAATGCTTTGGGCGGCTGGATCCACGCTGGAGCAATTGACGATTTCAAACTGAGCCCTTAGTCTGAAATGTGCGCCTGAAGGATTCTGAAATGTCTCATCTGCGCGTCGCCGACGATATTACTGCGCTTGTCGGCGAGACTCCAATGTTGCAATTGAAGCGGCTCGTTCCAGCTGGTTCGGCCGAAGTGTTCGCCAAGCTGGAATACCTGAATCCGGGCGGCAGCGTGAAGGACCGCGCCGCGATTGGGATTATTCGCAGGGCAGAGCAGGAAGGGAAGCTCGCATCCGGCGGAACGATTGTGGAAGCGACCGCGGGAAATACAGGGATTGGGCTGGCCCTGATCGGAGTGAATCGCGGATACAAAGTGAAACTGTTTGTGCCAGAGAATTTCTCGCAGGAAAAGGTAATCATCATGCGGGCTTTGGGAGCCGATGTCGAGCGCACGCCCGACGACGAGGGAATGCAGGGAGCGATCCGGCGCGCGAAAGCATTGGTGGCTGGTGATCGAAATGCCTTCATGGCGGGCCAATTCGAGAATATGGCGAATCCCGATTATCACTATGAAACCACCGCAGTGGAGATGTTCGAGCAGATGGACGAGAAGGTGGATGCAGTGGTCCTCGGTTGTGGCACGTGTGGAACTTTTAGCGGGGTCGCGCGCTACATGAAGCAGCATGTACCGGCAGTGCAGACGTTCGCAGTGACAACCCAGGGGTCGGTCCTGGGCGGCGGCGCACCCGGTCCGCATAAAGTGGAAGGGATTGGAAACAATTTTGTTCCCGAGACGTTTGATCCTGCGGTCTGCGACGAAGTAATTGCGGTCACGGACGCCGACGCTTTTGAAATGGTGAAGCAGCTAGCGGGACGCGAAGGTGTGCTCGCAGGATCGAGTGGCGGAGCTGTGGTATTTGCGGCTCTGGCGGTGGCGCGGCGGTTGGGGTCAGGGAAGCGAGTGGGGACGATCATCCCGGATTCGGCGGAGCGATATTTGTCGAAGAAGATTTTTGAAGGCGGAGTTTAGGCGGTACGTTGATCGGGCACATGAAAAAAAATAGGCAGCATGGCTTTGCAACTCGCGCCATTCACGATGGACAGGAGCCGGATCCTCTGACCGGCGCGGTCACTGTTCCTATCTATCCGACTTCCACTTATGTGCAGCAAGGCCTCGGCGAGAACAAGGGTTACGAGTATTCGCGAGTATCGAACCCTACGCGAGACCGGCTAGAACAGAACCTGGCATCGCTTGAAGGCGGAGTTGCGGCGCCGGTTTTTGGTAGCGGAATGGCGGCGATCAGCGCGATCGTCACACTGCTGAAATCAGGCGATCACGTGGTTTGCGGCAACGACCTTTACGGTGGAACGCCGCGGTTGTTCAACCAGGTGATGACGAATTTTGGTCTGCAGTTCACCTATGTGGATACGTCAGACGCCGAGAACGTAGAGCGCGCGATGCGAAAGAACACGCGCGTGGTTTTTGTGGAAACACCGACCAACCCGCTGATGAGCTTGAGCGATCTGGAAGTGATCAGCAAGATTTGCCGGCGCAAGAATGCTGAACTGGTGGTCGATAACACGTTCATGTCTCCCTACTTTCAGCAGCCACTTGCACTCGGCGCAGATATGGTGGTGCACTCGACCACGAAATTTCTGAACGGACACAGCGATGGGCTTGGCGGGGTAGTGGTGTGCAGCCGGCCAGACCAGGCCGAAAAGTTGGCCTTTCTGCAAAAGGCAGTGGGCGCGATTCTTTCGCCGTTCGAATGCTGGCTGATTTTGCGCGGAGTGAAAACGCTGGCGGCTCGCATGGAGATTCACGATCGCAATGGACGCGTGATCGCAGAATTCCTGGCGAAGCACAAGAAGATCAGCAAGGTGTTTTATCCCGGGCTGCCCGATCATCCGCAGCACGAGCTGGCGAAACGGCAGATGAGCGGATTCGGGGCGATGATCACATTTGAGACAGGGTCTCTGAAGAACGCAAACCGGATGCTGAAGAAATTGCGGGTATGTTCTTTGGGCGAGTCGCTGGGAGGAGTCGAGACGCTGATCTCCCACCCAGCGACGATGACGCACGCAGCCCTCGGCGAAAAGGGACGCAAGGCGATCGGCATTACCGATGGCATGGTGCGAATCTCAGCGGGCATCGAAGACGTTCGGGATATCTTGAATGACTTGGACCAGGCACTTGCGACCATGTAAGGATTGAGATTCCTTATCCAGTGCGGGGGCTGGGTTCGGCTGGAGGTCAAGTGAGATTGAAGCGGGTCTTGTCCTGCTGTGTATCTGCCTTTCTTGCGTGCTGCCTGCCGCAACTCTCTTGGTCGCAGAAGTTCGGCTCATTCGAACGCGAGCAAGCCCAAGGCATGCTCCGAGATGTGGCATCCGATGTTAAGAAGCACTACTACGATCCAACCTTCCATGGCGTTGATTGGGACGCCAAGGTCCGCGAGACGAAAGACGCCATCGATAAAGCGGATTCGATGAGCATGGCGATCGCCGACGTCGCCGCGGTTCTGGATGGTCTACACGATTCCCATACTTTTTTCCAGCCACCGGGGAGAACTTACGCGTACGACTATGGCTTCGAGATGCAGATGATCGGAGATCGCTGCTACGTCATCCGCGTTCGTCCTGGCGCCAACGCGGAAAATAAGGTGAGGCCCAGCGACGAGATAACAAAGGTCGTCGACATAGTTCCCACTCGCGACAACTTTGCAAAGCTCTCTTATATTCTTACAGTATTGTGGCCGCAGCAGGAACTCAGGATGAACCTCCGCGCTTCGGATGGCACTGATCGACAAGTTGCCGTATCTGCAAAGATCCGCGAACTGCCTCATGTGAGAGATCAAGGGGCCAGCGGCATACTGGGACCAGATTTATACGAAAGGATGCGCCAGAAAGACAATGGAGAGCAATTTCGGCATCCCCGTTTTATTGAAAGAGGGGACGATCTCCTGATTGTAAAGTTAGCAGTTTTCGCCCTCACGCCCTCCGAAGTGGATTCGATGATCGCGAGAATGCGGAAGCACAATGGAGTGGTCCTGGACCTTCGCGCAAATCCAGGAGGGAATGTCGATACGCTTCAGGCTTTGCTGGGTGGAATCTTCGACTCGGATGTCAAGATCGGCGACCGCGTAGGTCGCGGCTCCGTTAGTCCGCTCGCGGCGAAGTCTCGGCATGACGGATTTACCGGCAAGCTGATCGTCCTGGTCGACAGCCAATCGAGTTCCGCGTCTGAGTTGCTAGCCAGAGTCGTTCAGATCGAAAAACGGGGGCAGGTAGTCGGCGATCGCAGTTCGGGAAGGGTGATGGAAGCACGGCACTACAATTACAAAGCTGGGGTCGGCACCGTTATCTTTTATGGCGCCTCAATTACTGAAGCCGACATCAAGACGAAAGATGGTCAGAGCCTTGAACGCAGAGGTGTGAGTCCCGATACAGTGGTTTTGCCGACGGCACCTGATCTCGCGAAAGGCCGCGATCCCGTTCTCGCTCAGGCGGCGGCGATGCTTAATGTGAAGATCACTCCCGAAGAAGCTGGAACGCTTTTTCCGTACGAGTGGCCGAAGGAGTGACGACTTGACTATTCCTTGGTGTTTATACTAGGAACGGACTTCCCAATCGACTTCAGATAGCTAGCAGACCTGCCATTAACAAGATTTGATTGCGGGGGTTCGACTCACAGTTCTTCCCAGCGGTCACTCCGAAAAATTTCCGCCGAGACAGATTCGGCGATCCATTCCAGATAGGCAGAAGATCCATCTTCAATCGCCAGGCAGATGCATTCCGGGAGTTCGTAGGAGTGCAGTTCCTTGATTACGTGGCTCACCTCGGCGAAGGCTGCAGCAATTGTCTTAATCACCAAGAGATACTCGCTTGATTCTTCGACCTTACCCTGCCAGCTATAAATGGAAGTCATCTGCGGGAGAATATTGACGCAGGCAGCCAGGCGTCTCTCCACCAGCCGGGTTGCGATCTTGCGAGCTTCTTCTTCTGAGCCAGCGGTGGTTAGAACGATGCGTTTGTCCGTCATTTGAAATCGGGCTCCCAGTCGGCGGCTTCCAGCCGTGCAACCAACAGATAAAAGCGTAGCATTTTAGGCCGGGATTGTGCTCCTGCGAAGAGGACCAATCGCCTTATAACCAAGTTGGTTCCTGATCCGGACTCCCGTCAACTTTCGCTTGACGCTTGGAGCAAGGAGACGTTCACTGGGTAGCAGGGCTTGATCAGCGAGGGTCGGCAGGCAATGGATTTTCGGGCAAAGGATTTGGCAAACATCCGGCAATTTCCAACGGCGCGAGCCGGCATGCGAGCCGTGGCGGAAGGGGTTCCACAGGCCGAGGCGATGGCCGCTTCCTGGGTCGAAATTGTGCGTCCGCTGGGCCGGCGGATCTATGGCCTGCGGCGGCGCATTGCGACCGTCACGGTGGGGGTGCTGGCTGGCTTGCTCTTCGTGCATGCGATGTTCGGCGCGAATGGCATGATGGTCTACAAACAGAAGCGGATGGAATATCAGTCGCTGAAGAATCGGATCGCGCAGCAGCAGAAGGAAAACGATCTCTACACCCAGCGGATTCAAGGATTGAAGACCGACCAAAAATTCATCGAGAAAGAAGCCCGCGAGCAACTGCATTATGCGCGTCCCGGCGAGTACGTGTACGTCCCGTCCGCACCGCCAGAGCCGGTCCCGGCCAGTCAATCAGCGAAAAAATGAGTATTGGTTCTGTTCCGAATTCCGAAACGGAACCTGTCTTTGACATCCAGCAGCGATCCCTGTGGTATAGTTCGGGCGTTAATTTGTAAATCGGTGGCTTTTGCGCTGCCGCCGACGTGCGATTAGGACTCCTGCCATAACTTGCGGCTTGGGGCCGTGCTGAGAAATCCAAATGAAGAAGGCTAAACTCTAAGGAGGAAACGGTCATGAGAAAAGTGCTGGTACTCTGTCTTGCGATTTGTTTTGTATTCGCCCTGACGGCGATGGCGTTTGACGATATGGGAAAGAGCTCAACCGTTAACGGCTGGGTAGCTGACGATAAGTGCGCCGCCAAGAACCCCGCCAAGACCGCCAACGCCGAGGCTGAGGCATGCACCAAGAAGTGCCTGGCCGCGGGCGCAAAGCCGGTTATCGTGACCGACAAGGATCAGAAGGTTTTGGCGGTGGACAACCCCGACGCGCTCAAAGGACACGAAGGACACCATGTCGCCGTGACCGGACACGTAATGGGCGACTCCATTCATGTGGAAAGCGTGAAGATGCTCTGATTGAATTTGATTAGGTCTGAGGGCGGCTGCGGCCGCCCTTTATTTTTAGTGGGCACTGTTCGATGAAGCCCCGGAGTTGACACGAGAATCATCTCGCCGACTCGCAACGCCTGCTAGATCTAATCTGTATCGGCACTTCCGAGGATGCCCACTTTGGCGCACGATGCAGTCCTCAGGAACATCTACGATCTCAACCAGCTTTGCGCCCGCGCGTTCGCAGCTTCGGCGTGACGGGAAATTGTCGGGATCGCAGGTGACCCACAGCGGATCGAGCCGGAGTTCCCGTGCGAAGGGCATCAAAAGCAGCAGAGCTCGAGAAGCATACCGATGTCCCCGGTATGCAGGGTGCACCGCGAACCCAACGTGTCCGGCATAGAGCTCGATGTGAGCGCTTGAGCTGACACGCAGGTTAATACTGCCGACTTCCTCTCCTGAAGCTTTTAAGATGCGGAAGTGATAGGTGGGGACCTTATGGACCCGATGCGCCGCAAGCTCAGTTAATTCCAGTCGAAGCTCGCTGTCCTCGAATGAGTTGAGAACGAGTTGGCGACGCCCATCTTGCGGAGAGGCCAAACGATCATCCACTTGTTCGTCCTTCAAAAGGGTCTTCAAGCCTGCTGGTGGCTACCGGACTACACCTTCGAGTGGGGAACTGGCCGTTGCGTAGAGCTTCTTCGCCATGCGGCCTGCGAGATAAGCTTGGCGGCCAGCCAGCACGCCGTGGTGCATAGCTTCCGCCATCAGAACCGGATCGTGTGCATTCGCAATGCCCGTATTCATTAGCACGGCATCGGCGCCGAGTTCCATGGCAATGGCAGCATCGGATGCGGTACCTACGCCAGCGTCAACGATCAAAGGCACGCCGGTGATCATCTCGCGCAGGATACGAATATGGGCCTGATTCTGAATGCCCATGCCGCTGCCGATGGGAGCACCCAGCGGCATCACGGCCGCGGCGCCCGCATCGATCAGGCGCTTGGCGAAGACGATGTCATCAGAAGTGTAGGGCAGGACGGTGAAGCCTTCGCTTACCAGCACTCGTGTGGCTTCCAGGGTAGCTTGCACGTCGGGGTAAAGCGTAGCCTGGTCGCCAATCACCTCGAGCTTGACCCAGTCGGAGAGGCCGACCTCACGCCCAAGACGCGCCGCGCGGATGGCTTCATCTGCTGTGTAGCAGCCGGCAGTGTTGGGCAGCAGAAAATATTTCTTGGCATCGATGTAATCGAGCAGAGATTCCTTGCTGCGATCGAGGTTCACACGGCGGACAGCCACCGTGACCATGTCGGCTCCGCTGGCTTCGAGGGCGCGCGCGGTTTCCTGGAAGGATTTGTATTTTCCCGTGCCGACGATCAGGCGGGAGCGGAAGGAGCGTCCGGCAATCACGAGTGGGTCGTTCATGAGAATATTGTAACGAAAGAACGGCCGACGGACACAATTAGGGCTGCATGACCATTTTGCAACCGCTAAAATTTGCGCTCGCGGCTCAATTCAATGAGCTTTTCTTCAATCTTCTAAATCACAGGAGTGCCTTCCGCCTGGGTATAAAGCTCGTCGATCTGTTTGCGATAGCGGTCTTCAACAACACGGCGGCGTAGCTTCATGGTCGGAGTTAGCGCACCGTTTTCGGCGGTGAAGTCGTCGGCAACGAGCAGGACTCGTTTCAGTTTTTCGAAGCGGGCGAGATTCCGGTTTACCTCTTCAATAATTCCTTCATAGAGCGCCTGTACCTTCGGGCTCGCGATTAATTCAGCTCGGGACGCGAAAGCCACGTCGTTCGTGCGCGCCCAGTCTTCGAGCAGCGCGAAATTCGGAGAAACGATGGCGAAGGCAAACTTGCGCCGGTCGCCGATGATGGCCGAAGTTGCGACGAAAGAATTGAGCTTAAGAGAATTTTCAATGGGCTGCGGAGCGATGAACTTTCCACCGGAGGTTTTGATCAGTTCCTTCTTTCGGTCTGTGACCGAGAGAAATCCATCGGCATCGACGTTTCCGATGTCGCCGGTCTTGAACCAGCCGTCGAGAAAGGCGTTCTCGGTTTCGTCCGGACGATTCCAATACCCAGCGAAAACGGAGGGGCCACGTACCAGAATTTCGCCATCTTCCGCAATGCGTACTTCGAGGTTGGGAAGAATTTTGCCGACCGTGCTGATGCGATGATTCACCGGAGTGTTCACCGCGATTACCGGAGAAGTTTCGGTGAGCCCGTAGCCTTCGTGAATGCGGATGCCGACCGTGGCGAACCACTCCGCGAGCTCGCGGCCTAAAGGCGCTCCACCGGAAATAAAAATACGAACGCGACCTCCAATACCTTCGCGAAGTTTCGAAAATACGAGTTTGTTGGCAAGCTTCCAGGTCGCGGAAGTAGGAGTTTTTCCCGCCAGAATTGCCGGTTTGTTGGCGCGGCCGACGGACAAAGCCCAGCGATAAATCGCGTGCTTCGAGAATGCACGGGTGCTCATCTCAGTCTTGGCATAGATCTTTTCGTAGACCCTGGGCACAGAGACGCAGATTGTGGGCCGCACTTCCAAAAGCGTCTGGGGAAGATGCTCCATAAAAGGGCAATAAGCGAGGGTCACGCCGTGGTAGAGCATGGTCAAATCTACGTGGCGAGCGGTGACGTGCGATAAGGGAAGAAAAGAAATGCTGCTATCGCCGGGTCGAATGCCAAAGCCAAGCAGCGAGCACAGAATGTTAGAGGCCATGTTGCCATGGGTCAACATCGCTCCCTTGGAAACTCCCGTCGTGCCGGAGGTGTAGATGATGGTGGCTAGGTCGTCGGATTGAATGGAGCGGGCGAAAGATTCGGTCTGAGAGTCGAGAGCGGCTGAGCCTTGGGCGGTGAATTGATCCATGGACAGGCAGGTTGCAGCCGGATCGCCAGTGATCTGGATGCGGTCCATGATCACAATTTTATGAATTTGCGTCTGGGGAAGAATAGCCTGCACTTTGCGTAGTTGAAGTTCAGTCGAAACGAAGACGACCGTGGCTCCGGAATCGCGAAGAGTGTAAGCGGTTTGTTCGGGGGTTAAGGTGGCGTAAACGGGAACGGTGACCGCGCCAAGCAGGAGAATCGCGAAATCGGCAATCGTCCACTCGGGCCGATTCTCGCTGAGAATCGCAATGCGGTCACCTTTGCGAACGCCTAACGCCTTCAGCCCTTGCGCGGTTCCGGCGACTTTGCGGGCGATCTCCGACGATGAAATGGGCACCCACTCTCCCGATTCGCGGTAAAGCATGGCGCGGTCGAGATTGTGTCCGGCGAGGGCAAAAAAAATGTCGTTCAGCGTGGCAAGGCTCATCGAAGGTCTCGTTTGGACGCGAATGAGAGTCCGAAAAATGAATTTACTGGTTCGAGTGACTTTCGGCAATGCCAATGTTCAAATACCAGAATAAGTCAGTTATAGGTTGCGCCGACCGGAAGCGACAATTTTTTACAGAGGCTGAGTTATGATGCGGCCTAGGAGGGATCATGATGCAGAAAAGACTCATGAGGAGGTTGGTAGGGTGGCTCGTGGTGGGCGGTTTGACGTTTGCAACGGCTGCTCCGATTGCAGTCGCAAGCGCGCCGCCCGACGCGGCGGCATCCGCCATGCCCAAGGTTGGGGAAATGGCGCCGGACTTCACGCTGAATTACTTTGACGGTAACGACTTAAAGAAAGTTTCGTTGAGCGAATATCGCGGAAAGAAGAATGTGGTGGTGGCATTCTTTATTTTCGCGTTCACCGGTGGTTGAACCAAGCAAATGCAGGCGCTCCAGCATGATTTAAAGAGGCTGGACGCCACAGACACCCAGGTGCTGGGTGTGAGCATGGATAGTGCCTTTGCCAACAAAGCCTTCGCCGACCAGATTGGCGTCACGTTTCCCCTGCTGAGCGACCGGGATGGTGAAATTACCCACAAATACGGAATTTACCTCGATAAATACAAAGCCGCGCGCCGGGTGAACTTTCTGATTGGGAAGGATGGGAAGATCCTGGAAGAGCAAATCGATAATGACGCCATCGATCCCACGAAAATTGTGGACACTTGCGAGAGGCCAAAGCTGAAGAACTGACAAGACCGTTCACGCCGCGGGCAGATCGAAGGAAAACACTGAGCCTCGGCCGAGCTGGCTGGTGACGCTGACTGATCCGTTGTGCGCTTCGACTAGAGCTTTGGCAATTGCCAGGCCCATGCCGGTGCCTTGCGCGCTATAGCGCTGGTCGCGGCCGCGGTAAAACTTGTCGAAGACCAGCGACTGCTCGAAGTCGTCGATGCCGTATCCCTGGTCGGCGACGCTGGTGATGATCCGCTCTCCCTTCTGCTCGGCGGTAATCGTGATGGGGGAATTGGGCGGAGAATATTTGGCAGCATTCTCCAGCAACTGCTTCAGTACTTCCGCAATGCGTTCGGAATCCACACGAATCTTGGGTAGCGATGCGGGCACTCTCAGCTCCAGGCGATGATCGGCGAGAACCGTTCTGGATTGTTCCACTGCCAGCTCGATCACGGTAGAGATATCCACGGGAGCCATGTGGAGTTCGACCTTATGGGCATCGAGCTGCGCCATCTCCGTGGCTTCCCCAACCAGTCGGTCGAGGCGATCGGTTTCTTCGTTGATGACAGTTAGCAACTCGCGACGTTCGGTCTCGCCGAGGTTGTAGTCCGAGAGCAAACCGGTCACGGCTGCCTTTATCCCGGTCAGCGGAGTGCGCAATTCATGCGTCACAGAATCGAGCAAAACGGCGCGAAGATTTTCGCTCTGATGAGCGGCCTCGGTCTGCGAAAGCTTCTCTATGGCTCCGGCGCGCTCGACAGCAATCGCGATCATGCTGCCCAAAGCTTCGAGAGTCGCACGGGAAAGAGCTGCGCCAGCGATGCCTACAGCGCCAGTCGTCCGAGTGCCCAAGTGTAGAGGAGAAAGAGAAATCCCACGCTGGGCATCGATGACGGGCTCGCCCCGCGAACTCACCATTTGAAGATCCTGCAGGGCAAGCCGAGTGGCGTTCGGATCGGTCCGATAGACCTGCTGAGAACTGAGCAGGTAAACGGCGGCAGCCTTGCCTCCGAATCCCTCGCACACATAGAGCGGAATTGCATTCAACAGTTCAGCGACGTTGTCGGTGGCGAGCAGGCGCTGGCTGAAACTATAGAGCCGTTCGACATCGCGGCGTCGTTGGACGGCATCGGCGGTCTGGCGGCGTGCGCGATCCGCAAGTTCGCTGGCGATGCCCGCCGTAACCAGAAAGGCGAAGAGCGCCACCCAGTTCTGCGGGTCCGCCACGGTAAATGTTCCAACGGGTGGGAGAAAATAATAATTGAAAGCGAGCGTGGCCAGTACGGCGAGAAAGACGGAAAATCGAAATCCCCAGTAGGCCGCAACCAACAACACTGTTAAGAGGAAAGTTAACGCTACCGTGGTGGGATTCACGTGGATAACTCGCCGGTAGACTTGTGCCACCAGTTCGGCAGCTATGATGCAAACGGCGTAGCGGATCACGTGTTGTGGCCGAACTTTCACGGCTGCGATTGTAACTTGATTGAAGGGCTTTCACCACGGATGCGGAGACATCCCCTTTTATTTCACTTTCTGATTTTCTCAGCGGCTCCCTTCTTCTATGGCAAACGATTCGACAATTCCCGCCTCAGCGTGGAGAATAACGGCGATGCCCAAGAGTCCCGATCAATGGTTGGCGGAAGTGGACACGGCGCAGCGGCCGGCGGTGTTCAAATTGTTTCTGGGCTACGCCCCCGGCGTAGGAAAGACCTACGCCATGTTAAGTGAAGGTGTAAGGCGCGCCAGCCGTGGTGAGGAAGTGGTGATCGGCGTAGTCGAAACCCACGGCCGCAAGCCGATCGTGGAATTATCCTCGCGCCTGGAAACAGTTCCGCGCCGCAAGCTGGAATACAAATCGACCATCTTCGAAGAAATGGACGTCGATGCGATCCTCGCCCGCAAGCCGCATGTCGTTCTTGTCGACGAGTTGGCGCACACCAATATTGAAGGCAGCAAACACGCCAAGCGTTATGAAGACGTGTTCGAACTGCTGGATGCTGGGATCGACGTTGTCTCCACCTTAAACGTTCAGCACATTGAAAGCCTCGCGCCGACCATTCGGCAACTGACTGGGGTGCAAGTGCGCGAGACGGTGCCCGACTGGGTGATCCGGCGCGCGGGTGAAATTGTGATGGCGGACCTGACGCCGCAGGCGTTGCAGACCCGCATGAAACGCGGAGATATTTATCCGCTGGAGCGGGTCGAGCGCGCGCTGGCGAATTTCTTCCGGAACACGAATCTGGTTGCCTTGCGTGAACTGGCGCTGCGGCAAGTGACGCAGGCAGTGGACCGCACCCTCTCCGAATTGAAGACCGAGGATGGCCAACTGCTGCAAGTGCGGGAGCGTATCGCGGTCTGCATCAGCTCAAATCCGGCAGCGCAATATTTAATAGCCCGCGGGGCGCGAATGGCGCAGGCGATGGATGGCGATTTCTTTGTGCTTTACGTGGATACCGGTGCGGACGAGAGCGACGAGAACCAGAGGACGCTGGCCGACAATATTCGCTTCGCGGAAAGCGTGGGCGCGAAAGTGGTGAAGGCCGAGGGCAAGGTGGTGGCAGAAAAAGTTGCGGAGTTCGTCCGCGAGCATCACATTACGCAGGTAGTTTTCGGTAGATCGGCGACGAAGGGTTGGAAGCGATATTTCTACCTTTCCACGATTCACAAATTTCTGCGAGATACGCCCGCGGTGGACGTGCACATTGTGACCCAGGAAATGCGATGAGCGGCGATGAACGAGCATAAGAGGATCCTAGTGGTGGATGACGAACCCCAAATCACCCGGGTGCTGCGCACTACGCTCTCGGCGCAGGGGTATGACATTCGCGTGGCCAACGATGGTGAAATGGCTCTCGAGTTATTGAAGAATTGGACACCGCATGTAGTGGTGACCGACCTGGCGATGCCAAATCTCGATGGCGTCGGACTGTGCCGCCAGCTTCGGTTGACGTCGCAGGTGCCCATCATTGTGCTGTCAGTGCGCGGGCAGGATCGCGCAAAAGTGGAGGCGCTGGACGCAGGCGCTGACGATTACGTGACCAAGCCTTTCAGCATGAATGAACTGCTGGCGCGAATTCGCGCGCAATTGCGGCGCAGTCCGGCAGTAGAGGAAGAGTCCAGCGTGATTACGGCCGGGGATTTTTCTATCGACCTCTCCGCGCGCTCGGTGAAAGTTGCCGGAAATGAAGTTCATCTCACGCCGAAAGAATTCGACTTGCTGGTCTACCTGGCGCGCCGTCCGGGCAAAGTGGTCACGCACCGGACCCTGCTGGCCGCCATTTGGGGACCCAACAGCACAGAGCAGCCGGAATACCTGCGCGTCTTCGTGGGACAACTCCGCAAGAAAATCGAGGCCGACCCTTCCACTCCGAAATACTTGGTGACGGAACCCTGGGTCGGATATCGCTTCGAGCTGGGCTCGTAACCTCGTTCTCACCAGCCTGTGCGTCTTTACGAACATTTTACGAAGTCCTTATCCGAATTTTCTGCAGCCCCGTGTCCAATGGTTGTGGAGCTGATATGCAGCCCACAGGCTGGTTCGAGATAAGGAGAAACACCATGTGGATTAACGAAGTGGCGCCAGAACGGTTGGCACAGCTTTTCCATCACTATCACCAGGCACTGACGCCGGAACCTTCAGGCAAAGGCAGCGAAGGGCGTGCGGAGTGGAAGGAAGTTCCACAGCAAGAGAAGAACCGCATGGTAGCGGCAGCACGCCTGGCACTGCTCGAACTGGAATCGATGACCAATGAAAGAGCAAAGTCGCGCCAGTATTTTTCCCAGCCCGGCGAAGCGGAGTGGGGATGCTAATCGCAGCGACGTAAGCCGTCGCCCCGCTTAAAATCGGCCAGTACTGGCCGAAAGTAACCATCTTCCCCGCCTGGTTACCAAGAGAACTAAGCGGTCTCTATCGGGTTTACATAGACTGGATACGATTAAAGAAGGCTTCGTATCCATTGAGGAAAGACACTATGAAGACCTGCAAGCAGTGGTGGAACTGGGCAGTGATCGTTGCGGGCCTGGCATGCATGATTCAGTCTCCGCTCTTACTTAGAGCGCAGGACGCACAGGTCGCGCAGGATTCACAAGCGCCGCAGGATGCGCCAGGATCGCCTGACCAGGATCCGCCGAGCCGCGTTGCGAGATTGAATTTCATAGACGGGGCTGTTTCATTTCAGCCCGGCGGCGAGAACGACTGGGTGGATGCCGAGATCAACCGTCCCCTGACGACTGGCGACAATCTTTGGGCTGACGACAATTCGCGCGCCGAGCTTCACATTGGATCGACCGCGCTGCGCCTTGGCCCAAAGACTGGAATTACTCTGCTCGACCTTAGCGACCGGGCGGCGCAAGTTCGCCTCGCGCAAGGATCGCTGATCGTGAAGGTCCGGCGCGTGGATGACGAAGACTCCTACGAGGTCGATACACCCAACGTTGCATTCGTTGTCACGCAGCCCGGAGACTATCGCATCGATGTAGACCCGGACGGCGCCAGAACCGACGTCACGGTCTGGCGCGGACGCGGCGAGGTTACGGGCGGTGGATCTTCTTACACGGTTGTGGCCAATCAGCTTGCATCATTTACCGGCACCGACCAGCTGAGCTACGACCTTGGTCAAATTCCAGCACAGGATGGACTTGATACCTGGGCCTTCAACCGCGACCAGACCGAAGAAGGTTCCGATTCCGCGAATTACGTTTCGCGCGAGATGACCGGATACGAAGATCTCGATCAGTACGGCGATTGGAGCTACGTGGCGGGCTACGGAACCGTCTGGCGTCCGAGGGCGCTGGTCGTGGGATGGGCGCCCTATCGCTTTGGACACTGGGTTTGGGTTGGACCGTGGGGCTGGACGTGGGTGGAAAACGAGCCTTGGGGATTTGCGCCATTTCACTATGGACGCTGGGCCAATGCAGGGACGGGGTGGCTATGGGTTCCAGGGCCGAGCGTAGTGCGTCCGATTTATGCGCCTGCGCTGGTGGCATGGGTTGGCGGTGGGCCGAGATTTAACTTCGCGTTTTCGTTCGGAGCCGGAGTAGGCTGGTTCCCGCTCGCTCCCGGAGAAGTATTTATCCCGGGCTACCGCGTGAGCCGCGCTTACGTAAACCGGGTGAACGTTACGAATACCAACGTGACTGTCACGCGCGTCTCGAGCGTTTACAACACGGTGGTGATCAACCGGACTACGAACGCGAACAACATCACTTATGCGAACCGCGCGGTGAATGGTGGCGTAACGGTGGTTTCACGCGAAACGTTTGTGAATGCGCGGCCTGTGGCCGGGAATGTGGTATCGGTTCCAGCCAGAGAACTAGCGGCCGCGCCATTGTCGCATACAGTTGCAGTTGAGCCAGTACGCAGCAGTGTGATTGGTGCGGGGAGGCAAGTGGCGACCCGGCCCCCGGCAGCGGTGACCAGCCGTCCAGTGGTCGCGCTAAGGACTCCTGCTCCCATGCCGGGTTCGTTTGAGCAAAGACGAACTCAAGCTGGCGGACATTTAAACCAAGAAGCAACGTCTCAGTCGCTGGTCCGGCAGGAAGCGCCGGGGCGACCGGTGCCGAATCCCGGTACGCGGCAGCCACAAGCGCCGGACGCTGGATTCCGTTCGTTCGGACCGACGAATGCAGGAAATAATCAGACGAAAAAGGCGCCTCGAGTGTGGGAAGAGCAGGGAACTCCCGAGCCGGAAAGAACTGCAACCGAGCAGCCCGGAACTCGCGGTGCTCAGTCGGCGCAGCAATGGTCTCATCCACTGGCGAAGCCGGTCGCTCCCGTGCAGCAGAAAAACCAGCAGCAACAACGCGAAGAAGAGAAGAAGTTCAGCAGCTGGCATCAGCAAAAAGATGCTTCGACGACTCAGCAGCAGCAGAGTTCGCATTCAGCTTCGTCAAGTCATACGAGTCCGCCGCCCAAGAAGTGACGTGCGTCTTGCTGCGCGATCGACTGCGGATTGGTAAGTTTGAATCAATGTGATCGTCCAACAGCCATGAATCGAAGCAAGGAAATCGCGCCGGGAGGGCCGTGAAACATCACTCCCGGCGCGATTCTTTTGGTATTAATATACTTGGCAAAACGGAGGGTCGGCGCTAGGATGAAAATCTGCCGTGACAGGTAAAGGGCGATCTCTTGAGGATCAAGAGCAAGTCAACAAGAGGGCCGGAGATTAGGCCCTCTTCACTAAACCCCTACGTGCGCGTGTTTCTCATCAGGAATGTGCGACTCCGTATTAACCATCCGCAAAGGTAGCTGAGTCGGACGCTTGCGAGCATCACGTATTTCTTTGTATATCATTTTCGCCAATACGGAAGCGAATCCCCCAACTGATACTCCGACGATTGCAAATGCCGCTGCCCAGATGCTCATTTTGTTCCTCCTTCAGCGTGCTCCTGAATCGTGAGCGTGTAATGAATCACCAGTCTGATAATTCTGTAGTACACCCACTGCACGGCAAATGCCGCAACGAGGAGGGAGAAGCCCAGAGTTGCGACTACCTTTATTACGGTTGGCGTTAGCTTCCCACTTGCATAAGTATCGAGAATGCCAAAAACCAGTACCATTGCCGCTGACTCCTGAAAAAATGTAGTCAGCAAATCTATCGACCGCTTGTTGCGCTTCAGCGCATGTTCCGCCAGTGCCTTAATTGTCTGCTCTTCTGGCATCAGCCGTTTTAATCGGAAGTATTATGCACCTCCAACGGCAGTCCGCCACATAATTCGACGTGGCGTTACGCAGTTAGTAATCTCTAGCACTTATGATGCCAAACCTTTACCTAGGATGCATAAATGCGCTGACGAGTTGGCGTCCTATCCCGCGTTTTCAAATTGGGAATGAATCTTAGATTCGCGCTAAGAACTCTTCTAATGATTCCGACCGAGCCGCGATCTCGCTTACCTCAACTAACCAAGCATGGAAGTCTGAGGCGTCACATAGTTGCCCAGTAGAGAGTCGAGCAGTATATGCCCGTTCCGCCAGCAATCTCACAAATAAGGCCAATTCGGGCACGGTGCCGAATGTAACACAAAGAATTTTATCCGTTCGCTGTATTCCTAGTAATGCTTGCATGGAAAAACATTCTTAACCACGATGAGTAATGCCAAAACGCACGGTAGGTGTTTCGATTAAAATCTCAGAAGAGGACTTGGCCTTGTTTCAGAAAGCCGCATCCGAGGTCTGGCCGGAGGCCATCTTGACGCGCACGGCAATCATCCTAGGACTGGCGCGGATCGGAGCTAAAAGTGTGCTGTCGAAGCCTAAGCACAAGTGACCGGACTCAGGGTTTGCTTGTTCGTTTCTTTTTCTCTTGCGGTCGCTTCTCTTGTGCTGCGCGTTTCAGAAGTTCATCCTTCGATACCGTGAGCACTCGCCGTACTGCATTATCGAATCTCTGAAATTCGGTTTTGCCGGGAATGTCAGGCGGCGGTAGAGGCTTCATTTGCCGATTATACCCGATGCACGCCATGCCCCAAAATCAGGCATTGACGGACCCCTAGAGACAGGGCTACAACTTTGCGTTAACCTATTTGGTGGAGGACTCTTGCCTGCACTCAGGATCCCGGAGAAGTACAGACCCGGTCTCGCAGTCCTGTCTGCAATGTCAGACGAGACCTTTGAAACGCTCGTAGTGACATTGAACACCGCTCCCGCTCCCCCGAGGGGCCAAGAAGAGTTAACCGCTTGGGTATCATCGAAAGTGGCTGGATTGAGCCAATCGGATATTAAGCGTCTCATTGAGACCCTGGCATCACTGTATCGATTGCGCGTTAGGGCAACAGTCAAGGTCGAAACTTTGGCGGTTGATGTTGCTGAGGCGGTTTCCAAAAATACCGACCTTAAGGCACCCTCCGATCTGTTGAAGAACAGGTTGGTACGGTTGTTGTCAATTGGTTCTCTCAATCTAGTTGATGCTAAAGCGAAGGAGCTTCAACTTGAAGCGGAACATATGTTCTGTGATGCCAGAATTATCACAGACCTGAGGCCCGTGTTCGGGAGTAACGTGCAGGATTCCCCGGAGGCAATGATAATTGTTAATACCCTAAAATTGGGTTATCACGATTCCGGGGAGCAGCAACATGCGGAGATTTATTTTGCGCTGGATTCCGACGACATATCGAAGATGATCGATGTGTTGAAGCGAGCACAGGACAAAGCAAAAACACTTAAGCAGAAGTTGGATTCCGTCGGTATTCGTGCAATCGATTTTTCTTGAGATAGTGCTATGGCCAGAATTGAATATTGCGACGATGAGACTCTCAAGGACTGGCACCCTGCGTATGCGGGCGACTACTGCGCAGAGCCTCGTCGAAAGGATGCGTGGGTTGAAGGTTCCTATTACTACCAAGTCACGGTTAATGATTGCGTTGTATCGCTGGCAGATCAATACTTCGACCCTCTACTAAAGGACCATAGGGAGCAACAATTCCAGCAACTTGCTAATCGCTGGAAAAGAGAGACTGCTTTCAATGGTCATCTTTCTAAAATCGTAATGCATGATGACTACCAACGCATAATGGCGATGGGGCCAGATGTCATCCCGTTCATATTGCGAGACCTCGCCAAGAAGCCAGCACACTGGTTTTGGGCATTGCACAACCTCGTACCCGATGGTCAAGACCCAGCCGAAGGACTAACAACGATAGAAGAGGCAAGGCAGGCTTGGCTTAAGTGGGGGCGCGATAATAACTATTTGTGACTGACCTTCCTGATAACTACGACCAATTATCCTCCATCGAAAAAATAGAGTGGGAATTCCCGGCTCTAAAGGGTGGGGTCGGCTATCGAGATACCAGTGAGGAGACAATAGTTTATAACTGCCTCGCATGGGCCTTGGGCATATCGTGGACCAGATATGATCCAATACCTAAATGCGCTGGGTATTATTGGTTTCCCGGTATCCCAAGAAAGTGGGATGAGACGACCATTCGGCTGGTGTTCGAGAAACACTCTTACGTTATTGCCGACAATTACGATGTAGAGCCGGGTTACGAGAAGGTCGTGTTCTATTCGGACGCAAACGGCAAACCCCAACATTTTGCGAGACAGCTTCAGAATGGTAAGTGGACTAGTAAGTTGGGGGACTATAACGATATTGAGCATGGCGCGCTAGAATCACTAACTGGCCCGCTGTATGGGTCGCCCGGTATAGTGTTAAAAAGGAAATACCGCGATGATCGGGGAAACCAGCAAGGATGAAACCCAAAAAAAGAAGATAGGACTTTCAAGCCTCTATCTTCTTCCTGCCGCGCTTTAATCTGTATGGACTGTTCCTAAAATGGCTGTTGTGCGTCAGTCTTTCCGGTCAGTTCCTTATAGGTGAGCCGTCTCCCCACGATCTGCCGTACTGCCGCATCGAAGCGGTCAGAGTCATTTAGCGGATTGTCTCCCGTAGCGCGATTATTGAATCGGAACGCTTGCTCATCTACATATCGGAACAAGTGAAAAGGCTCTACAGCTATATAGGTTCCACCGATACCGCGCTTTAAGCAGGACCAGAAATTTTCAATCCCGTTGGTGTGGACATTCTCTTTCACGTAGCCCTCAAGATGGTTGATGACCTTATGAACGTAACCGTTTTTCAGATTGTAGTAACCGGAGAATTCGTCGGTATGAACTTCCGTTCCCGGTTCAACCATTTCGCGTACGATCATTTCAGGGACATTCTGTTTGCGATGTGGAATCACAGTAGCTTTCACCTTACCGCCGCGCTCCAATAATCCCATAACTACAGCCTTGCCGTGTCCGCCTTGCATCCCGCCGTCACTACTCATGCGCTCCCGCTTCGATCTGTGCATGAATCGGGCCTTACCTCCGATGAAAGTTTCGTCTACTTCGACCGGAGCACTATTAACTCCGCCAAGCTTTCCACCACTAGCCGTATCCTGCAAAGCGAGTCTGAGTCTACCAAGCATGAACCAAGCGGACTTTTGTGTAATCTTTAGCGTGCGGTGAATCTCCCAAGAGGAAACACCGTTTTTGCAGTTGCAAAGCATCCACATTGCCATGAGCCATTTGTCAAGACTGATAGGCGAATCCTCAAAAATCGTCTGAGTCTTTAGCGTGAACTGAGGAGCAGCATGTTTCTCGCGGCAATGCCAGCGGTTGTACTTTTCCAAGAAAATAACGTTCGCGCTCTGGCAGCGCGGGCATACGACGCCATCCGGCCAGCGACGGGCCACAAGGTATTCGCGGCAGTTCTTTGGATCGGCGAAGTAAATGACTGCTTGCTGTAAACTCTTCGGTTCCATGCTCGAATCTTAGGCCGAAGCGCCTATTTTGTCAAGTATATTACTACCATTCTTTTCTCATTGTTAACATGATCTTTCCTATGAGCGAACAGAAGCGGCCGGTATTGAACTGGATGGATGTTCTCTGGCTGTTGTTTCTAGCCGGCCTGGCCGCTCTGCCTCCGGTGGGGGAGATCCATAAGCAACTCACGCTGCTGGCGATTGGAGTTGTGCAGTTCAGCGAAGGCTGGCTGTTGGCGCGCGCTCCGCGGCGAGGAGCGGCTTATATTGTTCTGCTTAAGATTGCCCTCGCGACTCTGCTCATCGATCACACAGGCGAAGTTGGAATCAACAGTAGCTACTATCCGATTTTTTATGTCCCCATTGTCACCGCTGCCGAATATTTCAGTCCGTGGGGCACGTTGCTGTGGACGGCTCTGGCGTCGGCCGCTTACTGCTCGTACCTTTATCCGGCGCTGCAAGAATATGAAATCACGACGGAGAGCTATGGCCTGCTCGCGATCCGTATTCTTTTCTTTTTTCTGGCCGCGATGGTGGTGAACCGGTTCGTCGTCGAGAATCGACGCCAGATCAAACGCTATCAGGAACTCGCGGAGACCTTGGCGGAGACGAACAAACGATTGGAGCAGGCGCAGGCGGAGGCTCAGCGTTCCGAGCGGCTGGCGGCTCTCGGGCAAATGTCCGCTGGCCTGGCGCATGAAATACGCAACCCGCTGGGCGTGATCAAGGGGTCGGCAGAAATGCTTCATCAGAAACTCGGGGAATCCAATCCGCTGGCAAGCGAACTTGCGGGTTACATTTCGAGTGAGACAAACCGCCTAAGCGCGCTCGTGACCCGGTTTCTCGATTTTGCCCGGCCCTTGCACGCTGAGTTAGCTCCGCAGCAAATCACTGCCGTTCTGGAGCGAGCGTTAAACGACGTTTCTCTGGCTGAAAAAAACACTCTGGTGCGTGTAGAACGTCATTATCAGGACAACCTGCCGTTGATTCCATTGGACGAGGGCCTCTGTGAACAGGCGTTTGTGAATCTGGTTCAGAATGCTTACGATGCCATGGGCACGAGTGGCGGAACTTTACGGGTGACGGCGACCAAGGCAAATTCTGGACAGCGGGACGGGGTAGAAGTACGTATTGACGACACCGGCCCTGGAATCCCGGCCAAACTCCGGGAGCAGATTTTCAACCCGTTCGTAACGACAAAAAAAACTGGAGTGGGTCTGGGTCTTTCAATCGTCTCAAGAATTATTGATGGACATCATGGGACGATTCGCGTTGACAGCGGAAGAGATGGGACGGACGGAACAGGCTTTGTGATTTTTTTTCCTGCGAAGGAAGAAGCCGTTGCATCTTAAAGAGTAGGGACGAGGAGCTAGCGTTTGGTTCCTGAGAAACAAGGAAGTAGCAGCCGTGCCGGCCAGAATGCCAACAATTCTAATTGTCGAAGATGAGGCCAAGATGCGCCGTCTGCTCGAGTTAAATCTCGGGGAGGATGGCTTCACTACGCTTTCTGCGGGCGAGGCAGAGGCTGGATTAAAGCTTCTGCACGAGAATCCGGTGGACCTCGTCGTAACCGATCTCAAGCTGCCGGGCATGAACGGCCTCGAATTCCTGCAGGCGATCAAGCGGCAAAATGCGGCATTGCCCGTGGTGGTGATGACGGCCTTTGGCACCGTCGAAACCGCAGTCGAGGCCATGAAGGCCGGCGCGAGTGACTATGTGCTGAAGCCGTTTTCGTTGAACGAAATGCGCATGGTTATCCGCAAAGAGCTAGATGTTCGCGATCTGCGGGAAGAGAACCGTACTTTGCGTGAGGCGCTGGGCAAGCGTTATGCGCACCCCAACATGGTGGCGCGAAGCGCGAAAATGCAGGAAGCGCTGGCGACGGTGGAGCGCGTGGCGCCCACGAATTCGACGGTCCTGCTGGGCGGAGAAAGCGGCGTGGGCAAGGACCTCATCGCGCGCGCCATTCACGAGAAATCGCGACGGTCTGCCGGGCCTTTCATCAAGATCAACAGCACGGCAATTCCCGAGAATCTTTTGGAGAGTGAATTGTTCGGCTATGAAAAGGGCGCGTTCACTGGAGCCGCTGCGAGCAAACCCGGCAAGTTCGAGTTGGCAGATAAAGGAACCTTATTTCTTGACGAGATCGGCGACGTTCCGCCGGCGATCCAGGTGAAGTTGCTGCGGGTGCTGCAGGAGCGAGAGTTCGAGCGACTGGGTGGCACGCGAACCATCAAGGTGGACGTGCGGTTGATCGCGGCCACCAACCGCGATCTGCGCGAAGCGCTCGAGCAGGGAACATTTCGCGAGGATCTTTACTATCGATTGAATGTCGTCCCGATCGATATTGCGCCACTGCACGAGCGCAAGGAAGACATCCCCGACCTGGTGAATCTTTTTATCTCGCGTTTTGCGGCCGACTCCGGCAAGCTCGTGAAAAGCATTTCGCCCGAAGCGATGCAGATTCTGGTGAACCATCGCTGGCCGGGGAATGTGCGCGAGTTGCAGAACGTCATCGAGCGAGCCGGCGCGCTGGCGAACGGAACTGTGCTCGAGCCAGCGGATATTCATTTGGATGTGCGCCCCGCTAAGGCCACGAACGGCGCGAGTGGATTTCTTCCTGAGGGCATGACGCTGGAACATTGGGAGGACGAAATGATTCAGGAAGCGTTGCGCCGAGCCAATGGTAATAAGAGTCGGGCCGCCCGGTTGCTGGGGCTATCGAGAAACGCGCTACGCTATCGGCTGTCAAAAATTGGGATTTCGGATGAGAGTGAGAAAGAGACGTAGAAACGAAGTGGTCGTGCGCGAAGTCGAAGGAGCTGAACGTCGGAACGGTTCTAGCCTTTGCGGTGGTCCGGCTGAAAATCTCCTCCCGGTGCGGATTCCGCGATCCGCAGCTCGTCCATTTCTTTTTTGACCCGGTCGATTGCCGACGGATTGGATTCGTGGAGAATCGGTCCGTATTCTCTCTGGACTCGCGACCTCGTGCGAGTGTGTATAAATGCGAGACGAAGCGATAGGGTTTCCATTCTGTTGCGCCTCACGTGAAAGAAACGAATGACCTTTAGGTGCGACTTCGGGGATTCGCGCTGGCTACGAAACATTTCTAGCATGTCGACCTTAGGTCGGCGACATTACTGAAGTGTTCCACTGCAATCGGGAAGACAGCGATCAAATCAGTTCGGGAATGAGAGCGCCGACTGCCGAGTCACCACTGGCCGAGAACCACCATACTGGCCAGCAACGGCCACCGCCTTCGGACTTTGCACTCGATTCCGCTAATCATTGCCTCTTTAAGTTTTTCAAACTAAGCAACTTAACAGAATCCGAGTTCGACTGGCATTTGGTACGGTACTTGCTTTGAACATACCGCATCAATCTCTGGAAATTAGGGTCTAATCAAGCAAGGGCAGCTCCGCGAAGAGGTAAGTTATGAAAAATAGACTCATAGCAAGTTTTGTAGCATTGGTTTTGGCGCTGGCGGGGGCGCTCGCGGTCAGCGCATACGCGCAGACCACCGACGAGGGGGCCGGTCCATCTGAGCAGCCAAGTGCGCCGATGGAGATGGGACAGCCACAAGCTCCGCCTCCTCAACCCGGCGCGCCTCCTCAACCTAGTCAGCCCCAAGCTGGACCACCGGCACAGCCGGGGCAGCCGCAAATGGAAGGCGGGGCGCAGCCCGGCGGGCCATCTGGTGAGGGTCCGGCAAAGGTCGATCAAGGGGTGGGCCGCATCAGCATGATTCATGGAGATGTGTCGACCCAGCGCGGCGACTCGGGCACATGGTCTGCCGCGATCTTGAACCAGCCGCTGGTCAATGGAGACAAAGTTTCAACCGGCGCCAGCGGACGAGCCGAAGTGCAGCTTGATTACGCCAACATCCTTCGCCTGGCATCGAATGCGCAAGCCAACATCGCAAATTTCACGAACAAATATATTCAGATTCAGGTTGGACAGGGTTTGGCAAACTACTCTGTTTTCGGTGAGAGCGAAGCCGAACCTGAGATCGACACTCCGAACGTCGCGTTGCATCCCGCCCATAAAGATGGAATCTTCCGCATCGAAGTGCGGCCCGATGGCGACTCGATCGTCATCGTGCGCAGGGGTGAGGCTGAGATCTCAACCCCGCAGGGTATCGCCACCCTTAAGCAAGGAGACATGGCAACGGTTCGCGGTGCCGGCGCTGACGCACGTTACAAGATCAGCCCCGCTCCCGATCGCGACGACTGGGACCAGTGGAATATCGATCGCGACCACATGATCCATAGCGCGAAGGGGTGGCAGCACACGAACAAGTATTACGTTGGAGCGGAAGACCTTGATGCCTACGGCCGTTGGGAGAACGTGCCTGACTACGGCCAGGTCTGGGTTCCGACTGAGTCGGAAGACTGGGCTCCTTACCGCGACGGCAACTGGACCTACGAGCCTTACTACGGTTGGACTTGGGTAGGCTTCGAGCCTTGGGGCTGGGCGCCCTACCACTACGGGCGCTGGATGTGGTATGGCGGCGCGTGGGCGTGGTGGCCGGGACCGGTTTGGGGTGCGGGATTCTATCGTCCATTCTGGTCGCCGGCGTACGTGTCGTTCTTCGGCTGGGGCGGGGGATGGGGTTTCGGATTTGGCTGGGGCGGATGGGGAGGCTTCGGCTGGCTGCCGCTCGGCCCTTGTGACCGCTTCTTCCCGTGGTGGGGTGGATATCGCGGCCGCTTCGGCGTGGTAGCTTTCAATCGATTTGGCACGTTCAACCGCTTTGGCGGGATTGCGCCGCTGCACGGGGGCACGCAATTCTCGAACGTTGCGCATATCAACGATGCCCACATCAGCCGGGGCGCATCGACCGTCGGCGCTGGGCAGTTCGGTTCGGGCCGAACCGCGGCGGTGGTGGCCACTCACGCTCAGTTGAGCAGTGCGCATATGATGACGGGCAACATGCCTGTGGTGCCCACGCGCGCCAGTCTGTCGGCGAGTGGACGAGCCGCAGCTACTTCTACGATTCATAGCACTGCAGCGGAGCATTTCGCGGGCACACAGACCACCGCGCGAACCGAATCGTTCCAGCAACAGACGGCGCATCTTCAACAATCGATGCAGCAGAGCCATTTCTCGCCGGTGACAGCGGGACGTTCGACCGGCTCATCTTCATCGGTCACAGAGTCTCGTGGAACCGAATCGCAATCGCGAAGACCGTCTTCTTCTGGAGCGGCGAGCGCGAATTCCGGCAAACCGAGTGCCGGTACAGCCTCGCCCGGCAGGGACACGAATAATGCTTCGGCTGAGCGTTCGCAGTCTGCGGCGCAGGCGTCCTCGCACAGCGAGCCCAACCGGAGCGAGTGGAAGACCTTCACGCCACCGTCGCACAGTAGCGACACCGCCGGGCGCAGCGAGAGCAGCTCTGCGACCTCGAGCCTCGGGGAGAGCGGAAGCTACTGGAACCGAACCACGCCGAGTTCGGGTTATTCGCATGGGTCGGCTTCCGGCGGCTACGGCGGAGGTTATTCGCGTCCTCAGCTCAACATGCGGCAGCCCATCGTGCAACCGAGGTCCTCTGATGGTTACGGCGGCTATCGTGGGTCGCCAAGCTACGGCGGCAGCCGTGGCGGCTATAGCGGAGGTTCGCACAGCGCACCGAGTGGAGGAGGCAGTCATCCCTCCGGTGGAGGCAGCGGCCATTCCGGTGGCGGAGGTCACCACTAGGAACTAAGAGCAGTTGGTTTTCGCAGGCATCGAATCGGAGTGTGAGGATGAAAAACCGGACCGAGGTGGTCCGGTTTTTCATGTCTCCAGGATTTCAGCAGAGCGTCGACCAGCCACAATTACTGTCCTGCGCTTGCCACAGCTGCCGGAGTCATACCCAGCGGGCGGTTCAATTCGATGGTCAGTGTAGAACCCGCAGGCAGGATCGCCGAACGGTGCTTGCTCAGCCAATGTGCTCCAGTAGAGCCAGCGCCCACGATGCCGCCAATCAGAACTCCCGGAGGACCACCGATTAACCCGCCGATCAGCATGCCGCCCGCCGTTCCGCCGCCAGTTTCCAGTTGATCGCGGCGGTCGTGCCCGGAGCCTTTAAATTGGCCTTCCTGGTCAACGTCCGTTCCGTTGCCAACGTTGGTGTCGACCAAGGTGGCATCGAGGAAGAGGCGTTCGCCGGTTGGCAGAATCAGAGCTTCCGGCAGGATTCCGATCACCGGCTTGCCCGCGACACGGCGTGGTTCAGCCACCTTCGTGACGCGCCCTTCCACCACGGCTCCGGCAGGTATCACCGTTTTGCCATCGAGCACCACCGCCTGGGTCAAGCTTCCGCGGAAGGGATCGCCAGCTTTGTTGCTGAAAGTCGCAAGCGTCGTCTCCAGCTTCACCATCAACGCGGTTCCGGCCGGCACGGGCGAAACTGCCTGCGCCGCAGCCATGGCCGCCAGCAGCAGATTGCAGGGTAGAACCATCCATTTCCTCATAGATCCTCCTCGGGCATTCGACTACTAGAACCCGCCATTCTTGCTTTTGACTCTAGACCAGGTGACGGATGGCGGCAAGACACAGCATGAGCGAAGGAACCTGCGAAGGTAAGAGAGGAACTACCTTCAAGGAAATGAGCCTTTGCGGCTTGGTAGGTTTTTACTTGACGAATGGTGAGATAATTGGGTGTATGAAGATATGGTTCCGTATCGACAGAACGTCTAGACAGTTGCCTTCTATTTGTGTGCCCTATTCTAGCTTAGGCTTGGAATTGGCGAAGCAATACAAGCGCGGACTAATAGAGCAGCGGGGTTACCGGGAGACTGAAATAACGATCTCCTGCACAGACAGAGACGGCAAGACGTTCAATTTATAAAAATAGAAAAGCCCGGACGCCAGTCCGGGCCGATGTAGTATTCGCTGCACTGACATCACAGCTAAGGGTATTCAAGATGGAACCCCTAGTGTGGTTTTCCCTTAGTGGGCGAAACCTCGCGAACGTTTTACGCGCATCGGCCGCGTCGAGAATGGCCTCGATCCTGTAGGTTGGTGTGATTCTAGGAATATCAAGATTCAGCCAGTATCTCGTGCGTGCTTCCTGTCACAAGCCCTTAATCTTCCATCCGCTATAATCGAGGGTTTTCTAAACACTCCATGGCGAGAACTTACACGGGCACTGGCTCTCTTACCGGCCGTCGTCTGACTTTTAATTCAGGCGCTCCGCGGCACGCCGTGCGTGTGGACGACGATTCACAGGTTAACTACTCAGATTCAGACAAGGACGGCAGGCAAATGATGACAAATATTGCGGCAATCATCGGGCGCGAAGTACTGGATTCGCGCGGCAATCCTACGGTAGAAGCGGAAGTTCAGTTGGCAGACGGAACGGCGGGACGAGCAATCGTCCCCAGCGGAGCATCGACCGGCGAGCATGAGGCCGTGGAATTGCGCGACGGTGATAACACGCGTTTTCTCGGCAAAGGCGTTCTCAAGGCGGTCGAAAACGTGAATGGCGAGATCGCCGATGCGCTGGCGAATTGGGACGCTGTCGACCAACGCGGCCTCGACCAGAAGATGATCGAACTCGACGGAACTGACAACAAGGGCCGGCTGGGAGCGAATGCGATCCTCGCGGTTTCGATGGCCGCGGCGCGCGCCTCCGCAAACGCATTTGCCCTGCCGCTTTACCGCTACCTCGGCGGCGCTGGCGCCAATACGCTGCCCACGCCCATGATGAACATTCTCAACGGAGGGGCACACGCCGACAATAACGTCGACTTTCAGGAATTCATGGTGATGCCCGTGGGTGCGCCTACGTTTGCCGATGCGCTGCGCTGGGGTGTGGAAGTTTTTCACACTCTTAAGGGAGTGCTCAAGAAGCGAGGCTACAACACTGCCGTTGGCGATGAAGGCGGCTTTGCGCCTTCGGTGAAATCCAACGTCGAAGCCATCGAAGTGGTGCTGGAGGCGATTCAGCAGGCGGGTTACAAGCCGGGAGAAGAAATTGCAATCGCGCTCGATCCCGCGGCCAGCGAGTTCTATCAGGACAGCAAATACGTTTTCAAGAAGTCCGACAAATCGGCGAAGAGTTCCGACGACATGGTGAAGTTTTGGGCCAAATGGGTGAATGATTATCCCATCGTGTCGCTGGAAGACGGATTGTCAGAAAACGACTGGGACGGCTGGGCGAATCTCACCAAGGAACTCGGCGCCAAGATTCAGCTAGTGGGTGACGATTTGTTCGTCACCAATGTTCAGTTCTTGCAGGAGGGAATTGACAAGAACGTTGCGAATTCGATTCTGATCAAAGTCAATCAAATCGGCACGGTCAGCGAGACACTTGATGCGATCGACCTGGCACGGAGAAACGGTTACACCTCGGTGATCTCGCATCGTTCAGGCGAGACCGAAGACACATTCATTGCCGATCTCGCGGTTGCGACCGGAGCCGGGCAAATCAAGACAGGCTCAGCTTCGCGTACCGACCGCATTGCGAAATACAACCAGTTGCTGCGGATTGAGGAAGAACTGGGAGACTCCGCAAGGTTCCTGGGGTTGAAGGCGCTGAATTACAAAAGATGAGGGTCAGGAGTAGTAGAGTATAGAGCACGTTTACAGATGGATCACCCTAGAGCTGCTAAGGAACCGAGGACAGCTTGATTCAGCGCATCGAGATTAAGGGGTTCAAGAGTCTTGCGGATGTCAAGCTGAGGCTCGGGAATTTCAACCTGTTCATTGGAACCAACGCGAGCGGCAAGTCTAACTTCTTCGACGCCTTGCGGGTCCTGCAGGGAATTGGCTACGGATTCACCGTAGACGAGATACTCAACGGCAAACCCAAGAGTGCTAGCAGCGAGGCATGGGAGCCCATCCGAGGTGGCAGTACAAAGGCCGACTTCGTGAGCCTCCTAGGAGCTACAACTCTCCTCAAAGCGATCGGCTTCGGCCAAGATCCCATCATTCGGCTGTCCGTGGATATCAATCCCGCAAATGGATCCGAGGGAGTCCGGGACCTCCGAGCCATTCACTACAGCGTGGGAGTTTCCGCCCGCAGCGGATCGGTAAGAGACGAGAGGCTTAGAGTAGGGGCGACAGACATATACGATAGCGGTCCTATCGACAACTCTCCCTTGCTCCCCTCATTTCGAGTCCGCTATTACCCGGGGCAAAGAGGGAGACAGCCGCACAACGCATATGAGAAGGCACGTCCGGTATTGCACCAAATGCTCAGGGACCATAGCGTCACAAAATCCCATAAGGCTGTGATGGAGAGATGCATCCGGGGACTAAGTAACACGCAACGAATCGATCCTATTCCCGCGATTTTGCGCGAATATTCGAAGGCCCAACTGGTAAGACGGATGGGGGAGCACGGAGAAAATTTTGCCGCCTTGGTGAACGCGATTCTGGACCAACCTAAGGCTCGATCCGAGTACCTCTCTTGGCTAAAGCAACTCACACCATTGGAATTTGAGGATGTCAAGATCCTACGGGGGGCCCTCGATGAGCCTTTGTTTGCCCTGAGCGAAAAAGGCGAGGACTATCCGGCGCCGATCCTGTCCGACGGGACCCTAAGGTTCGCTGCAATTGCAGCGGCGTTTTTTCAGCCCGACATGCCTGACATTCTCACCATTGAAGAGATTGAGAATGGCATTCACCCGACCCGCTTGCGACTGTTGGTCGAACTTCTAAAATCTCAGTCGCAAATGTCGAATCGCCAGGTTATGGCCACTACTCACTCCCCAGTGGTTTTGTCCTGGCTTAAGGAAGAGGACTACGCTACGACCTTCTTTTGCACGCGCGATGAAGAATCCGGTGCTTCTACAATCAAACCGCTAACGGATGTGCCCGACTTCACGGACGTCGTTCGCGGCAAACAGCCGATTGGAGAGTTGTTCGCGGAAGGGTGGCTGGAGGGTACTCTTTGAGCTTTCGCACCCTAGTGATCCCCGAGGATCCAACCTACAACGGCTACATCCTCAAGCCACTGGTCGAGAGGATTCTAGAGGAATGTGGCAGGCCGAACGCAAAGGTTATGGTGCTAACCAACCCCAAGGCAGATGGATACGAGCATGCCAAGGCTCTCCTTGACGAAGTGTTGGCGCGCTACAAGCACCATAACATGATGTTGTTTCTCCCTGACGCAGACGGCAAAGACAGGGCTGCTGAATTCGCACACATAGAGGAAAAATCTCTCCGGTCCGGCGTCAAACTGATCTGCTGCGCTGCCGTGCAGGAGGTGGAAACCTGGCTCCTGGCTGGGCATGTCGGCAAATTGCAGCAACCGTGGAGCGAGGTTAGAGCGGATGTCTCCGTTAAGGAGAACATCTTCGATCCTTTCCTGCGAGAGCATGGGGATGCGCGACGTGCAGGAGGAGGGCGTGACCTACTCATCCAGCAGACGCTGACCAACTACGGGGGACTGCTGGACCGTTGTCCGGAACTTCGGGTCCTGCAGGAATCCATTTGCCAACACATTCAAGGCCTGGCTCCGAACGCATAGCATAGCCTGCTTCGCGCTTCCAACAGCCGTCCGTAACCTCCGACCTGGCCTCCACAGCCCCAATGCCCGATCATGGTCGCGGAGGCAGCGTGGCAAGCTCGGCAGCAGCAAAGCTTTAAGTCCTTTGCTCCCAAGATTTTTCCCGCAAGCTATTGATTCCAAGGAGAAAGTAGGGAGGAGAAAGTAGGGACAGACGGGACGTTCCCCAATTTCCATTCCCCAAAAAACCGTAAGCGTCCCCTGTTCCGAGCTTTCCAATCGCGGATATAATTTCAAGAGATGCCAGATAGCGAAATCATCTTCTCGGTGCAGGAATCGCCCGAGGGCGGCTACGAGGCCCGCGCCCTTTGGCTATTCCATCTTTACTCAAGCGGACACAATGGACGAATTAAAACGGAATGTCCGGGAGGCTGTTCGGTGCCACTTTGAGGAGGGCGAGGCTCCTCCCGCTATTCGCTTGGCATAGAGCGTTCAACTATTGTCGATCAACTGTTCGGCAGGTGATATGCCTCTAAACCGGGCCACCTTACATTTCCATCCGAACGTCTCCCAGCTGAATCTAATTGTACATGCGCACTCGTGGAAGGATTATCCGCTTCATCGCGATAGTCCAGACGGTTTTATTTCTTACCCATTTCCTGCTGTATCAGACCTGGATGTTTTCTAACGGCGATAAAACCAGCTCACGCTGGATGGGCCTGGCGCTCGGGTTGCTATCGGTGAGTTTTGTTACCGCGTCAGTCGCAGCCTTTCGCTACACAAATCCCGCGCTGCGCGCCTTTTACCGGGCCGCGGCAGTGTGGCTTGGCCTCGTGAGCTTCCTTTTTGTTGCGGCCGTCGCCTCATGGGGTATCTACGGCCTCGCATCCCTTGCTGACGTGCAGATCGATTTTCACCGCCTGGTGAAGTGGACGTTCGGAGCTGCTTTTATCTTCGGCCTTGCGGGAGTGATCAACGCCGGCTGGACTCGCATCACCCGCGCCACCGTACACCTCGCGAATCTTCCTGAATCCTGGCGCGGGCGTAAAGCAGCGCTCATCAGCGACCTTCACCTCGGCCACGTTCGCAACGGAAGCTTTCTGCGGCGCATGGTGGCGAAAGTGCTCAAAGAAGGCCCCGATGCAATCTTCATTGCGGGCGATTTGTACGATGGTACCTACATTGACGCCGCACAAGCCGCCGAGCCCCTCAGCAAGCTGACCGCTCCCCACGGTGTCTATTTTGTCGCAGGCAACCACGAGCAGTTTGGCGATGACAGCAAGTATCTGCAGGCGGTGAAATCTGCCGGCGTCCGTGTGCTGCACAACGAAAAAGTCGAAGCTGATGGATTGCAGATCGTAGGCGTGCCGTACAACCATGCGACGCGCGGCGAACATCTGGCTTCAGCGTTGAAATCTGTCCGCCTCGATCGCGACCGCGCCAGCGTGCTCTTGGTGCACGCCCCGGATCATCCCGAAGTCGCCGAAGCCGCAGGCGTTTCGCTGCAGCTCTCCGGCCATACGCATCTCGGACAGTTCATCCCCTGGAGTTGGTTTGCTCGCAAGATCTACCGGCAGTTCGTCTATGGTCTAAGCTGGATCGGGAAGATGCAGGTCTTTACCTCCAGCGGGGCCGGAACCTGGGGACCTCCGCTGCGCCTGGGATCGAATCCGGAAATCGTGGTGCTGCAGTTCGAGTAAGCTGCTTACTCGGCTGGAACGCAACGAATTTTTTCAACGAGTACAATGATCCTGCCTTATGACCGACCCGCCGGGGAGCTTAACTGCGAATGTCGCGGCAGATTGGTGAAGGAGTCATCCACGTGAAATCCACATTATTGCCATTGATCGGCCTGCTGCTGGCATCGATGTGCGCCGCCCAAACCACCGTTTCCGTTGCGCCCGACGCGGCCTCTAAAGAAGACATCAGGAAGCTTTTCGATGTCATGTTAAGCCGCGATCAGATGACCCAGATGATGCAGCAGCTTTTCACGCAGATGCAGAGCATGAGCCGCGAACAGATCAAGAAAAAGCATCCAGACATTACTGATAGTGAGCTCGCCAGCATGGATCACGAGTCGCAGGATCTGATCAAGCATTTTCCTCTCGAAGAAATGTTGGACGATATGGTTCCGGTTTATCAGAAGCACTTCACCAAATCCGATATCGACGCCATGACGACTTTTTATTCCTCACCGGCGGGGCAAAAGTTTCTTCACGAAATGCCCGTGGTCACGTCTGAAACCATGCGCGCGGTGTATCCGCGAATTCAGAAAGAAGTGGACGCTGCGATGCGTCGAGCCGAGGAAAAGGCCGATGCACCGCCGAAATGAAGCGCCAATCTCCTAGATGTGCGGTCTGAAACTAGAAACGATTTGCAATCCGAAACTAGAAGCCCATCGTGTCGTCGGCGGAAGGTCCGTAGCTCGCCGGCACCGGTTTTCCGTTCAGGCGCAGATACACTCCCAGTTGAGCGCGGTGATGCACCAGGTGGTTCAGGAACATCTCCCGATAAGCGAGGAAGCGCGATCCGCTGAAGATCGATTTGCCCTGAAAACTTAGCTTCCAGTTTTCTTTCCAGGCTTGGTCTGGAGTATTTTGCAAAGCGGCGCGTACCTTGGCCGCACCTTCATCCAGAGCCTTCACCAGTTGATCCACTGACTCAAACTGCAGAGGAGTAAAGCTGCCCTTCGAGAAGTCGAGCTCGGGCGTGGTCAGTACTGTCAGCCCAAAGCTGGGAAGCTGGGCGACGTGCGGCGCCAGTTTTCCCAACGGCATGGACTTGCTATGCGGTGCGAAATCTTTTTTGTCTGCGGGCACCCGCTCCAGGGTAGTACGCGTAGTCTTCATTTCTGCGTCGAACTCGGAAACTAGAAATTCGCTGATTGACATGATCGTCTCCCTGTTCCCAGTATAAGGGCTTCAGCTTGACTTAGTCTAGGACTTAGCTAAAATAGGCTTATGGAAGTCAACATCCACGAAGCCAAGACCCATTTCTCCCGATTGCTCGAACGCGTTGCCCTGGGAGAGGAAGTAATAATAGCCAAGGCCGGAACGCCGGTTGCCAAGCTGGTGCCCGTGAAGAACGCGCAAAAGAAGAGAGTGTTCGGTAGCGCGAAGGGTGACTTCACTGTTCCGGACGATTTCAATGATCCCGATCCCGACATGGAAGACCTCTTCTATAACGGACCCCTTATACCGAAATGAAGGCCATCCTCGACACGCATGCATTCTTATGGGCGATTGCCGGGGATGCGAGGATGTCGCATCACGCCCGCGACATTTTTGCCGGAAGCACCGATCTTTCACTCAGCATCGCAAGCATCTGGGAGATTCTTATCAAGGTACAGTCGGGCAAGCTAAATTTCCCTCGTCCTGTCGGCCCCTACGTGCTCAGCAGATTGGCGGAAAACAGGATCAAGAGGCTCCCCATCAGCATTGACCATTTGCTCGCTCTCGAGCGTCTCCCCATGCATCATCGCGACCCGTTTGATCGCATGTTAATTGCGCAGAGCATCGAGGAAGACTGGCCGATCATCACGGCTGATCCAATGTTCAAGCAGTATCCCATCCGGGTAATCTGGTAAGTTCTCTGTATTCTCCTTTTCGAACTTCATACAAGAGGAGCGTTCTCCAAATATGCCTCGTCCTAAACCGCTCGTTCTCATCATCCTCGATGGCTGGGGTTACCGCGCTGAGACCAAAGCCAACGCCATCGCGCTCGCCCGCAAGCCCACGTACGACCGCCTGCTGCGCGAATATCCCAACACGCTCATCCATACCAGCGGGCCGTTTGTCGGTCTGCCCGAGGGTCAAATGGGCAACAGCGAGGTCGGCCATCTCAACATCGGCGCAGGCCGCATCGTTCACATGGACATCACCCGCATCGACTTGATGATCCAGAACGGCGAGTTCTTCTCGCATCCCGTGCTGCTTGCGGCAATGAAGCATGCGCGCGTCGGCGAGCGCAGACTGCATCTCTTCGGTTTAGTCTCCGACGGAGGCGTGCACTCGCAGCAGGCTCATCTCTATGCGCTGCTGAAAATGGCCAAGCAGAACGGCGTCGATCGCGTCTTCGTTCACGCTTTTATGGATGGACGCGACACTCTGCCTACCAACGGTGCAGGATATCTGGAGCAACTGCAGCAGAAAATGCGCGAGTACAACTCTGGCAAGATCGCCACGGTGAACGGACGTTACTACGCGATGGATCGCGACCGGCGCTGGGAGCGCATTTCCAAGGCCTACAACGCTATGGTGTTTGGCGACGCCGAAGGCGGAAAGTTTGCCGACCCCGTGCAGGGAATGAAGGACGCCTACAACCGCGACGTGACGGATGAGTTCGTCGTGCCCTTTGTTTGCACTGATGCTGACACGAAAGGCCAGCCCGTCGCGACAATCCGGGATGACGATGCTTGTATCTGTTTCAACTTCCGCGCCGACCGGGTTCGCCAGATCACACGCGCCCTCGCGCGCAACAGCGGACTGAATGAAAAGGGCGGCAGCGATCTTCCCGGCGCGGCCGATCTCGACTCCGCAATCTCGCGCGACCGCGTCCCGAAAAATCTGCACTACGTTTGCATGACCCAGTACGACAAAAACTTCAGCCTGCCGGTGGTGATTCCCGCGGAATCGATGGCCAACATCCTGGCCAACGTAATGGGTGGTCTTAACCTGCGCAACCTGCGCGTGGCCGAGACGGAGAAATATGCGCACGTCACCTACTTCTTCAACGGCGGCGTGGAGCAGCCATTTCCCGGCGAAGAGCGCTTGATGGTGCAGTCTCCCAAGGTCGCGACCTACGATTTGAAGCCGGAGATGAGTGCGGCCGGCATCGCCGATGCCGTCGTGAAAGCGACTGAAGAGGGAACGTTTGACGTGATCATCGTAAACTTCGCCAACGCTGACATGGTCGGGCACTCAGGCAAAATTGAGCCGACGGTGAAAGCGGTCGAAATAGTCGACTCGTGCCTGGGACGCATCGAAAAAGCTGTCCGCGCCAAAGGCGGCGCCATCCTGATCACTGCCGATCACGGCAACGCTGAGATGATGATCGACCCCGCAACCGGAGGTCCGCACACGGCGCACACAACCAATCCCGTGCCCTTCATCGTAGTCGCGGAAGATGCCAAGCAGTACACGCTGAAACCAAACGGCTCGCTCCGAGATATTTCACCGACGCTGCTCGGAATGCTTGCCATCGATGAGCCAAAAGAAATGACTGGGAGCGACCTCCGTCTTTTTCCAAGGAAATAGACGGAACGCCGCATTCCTCGCTTCTGCTGGGTTGTCATCCTGACGAAGCGGAGTCCTCGGCTTGGCCGAGGGCTCCCGAGGAAGGATCTGTGCACCTTGTCGGTACATCGCACCCGCATGTACATCCTACAGAAAAGCCTTTGGCTTGATTTAGAATATACTTCCACACATGGACACCAGAGAGATTCTTGCTGCGGTCAAGGCGGAAGTTTCGCGTCTCAACAAGGTCGTCGCCCTTTTAGAGGGTGGGGCGGCAACCACAACGAGCCCCACACCAGCCGCGTCTTCAACCGCACCTAAGAAGAAGCCTCACAAATGGACGGCGGCAGAGAAGCAGGCGATGAGCATCAAACAAAAGGCTCTGTGGGCTGCCAAGAAGAAGCAGAAGAAGGGCTGATTGCTCTTCGTCCACTCAATCCACGGATCACCAGTTGGAGTCCTACCGATAGCGGTGATGGAGGCTGGGCCAGCTCGGTTTTTGTCTGTACAACCTCGAAACAGGCTGCCCCAGCTTTGCTTGTTTTGCAAAGCTGGGCACCACTGACTTCGGCATCCCCGCCTATGATTGTGGGATGCGCCCGATGAATCGGATGAGAGAAATTCAAAACCTTAGGAAATTCAAAACCCTAGGAAACCCAACCTAGATGGTCGGTGGCCCACTCAAGCCTTCTTTTGGCTTGAGTGGGGATGTTCAGATGTCACAGTCGTAGTCCGGCGAACAACGCTAGATTGTCCTCATGCCATGGGGGCTCACGCGTTTTCAGCACAGTGGTCAAAGTCATTTCGTCACGTTCTGCTGCTACCATCGCCGCCTTTTGCTCACCACCGACGCGAGCCGACGAATCTTTGAGTCAGCCTTGGAGCGCGTGCGGCACACTTTCAAGCTTCAGGTTTACGGGTATGTAGTGATGCTGGAGCATGTGCACCTGCTGCTCAGCGAACCGCAGCGGGATACGCTGGCCGATGCGCTGAAATCGTTGAAGCAGGGAGTGGCGCGGCGTTTGATTGCAAAGACGGGTGGGGATCAGCATTTCTGGCAAAGCCGATACTACGATTTCAATATTCGAGATCACCCGCAGTTTGTGGAAAAGCTGCGCTATATTCATCGCAATCCGGCGAAGGCCCGGGTTGTGCGAACGTCCGGAGGACTGGGAGTGGAGCAGTTTTTCCATTACGCAACTAGCGGTGAGGGACGAGTTGAGATCGAGTCGGAATGGACGGTGCGAAAGCGCGAACGAGCAGCAGGAAAATTGTGTCCAGCTGTGGAACTGCCCCACTCAAGCCAAAGGAAGGCTTGAGTGGGCAACCCACCACATAGTCGAACGGTCCCACCGGAATTCGACAAGTCGTCCAAGAAAGTTTTGGGCTGGTCTCTGCGTGTACAATCCGAACATGCCGGACGTTGCAGGCGTGCCCACCGTCGAACGAATCCACTGCAACCGATGCCGCCAGAACACACGTCACAGACTTCTGCATAAAGTGGTGGATACGGATCAGGAGGACCTAGACGACGGCCCAACGGTTGACTACACGATAACGTCTGAGACTTTTCAGTGTTGCGGGTGCGACATGGTAGTACTTCGCCAGACGGTAGTCTGTGACCCCATAGACGTGTGGAACACGGTTCAGTATTTCCCTCCGCCTGTATCAAGGCATCCACCTACTTGGTGGTATACGTGTCCCACCGAAGTTCGGGCTGTGATGGATGAAGTCTACAAATCGCTCGATGCCAATACTCGTCGCCTCCCGATGATGGGGGCTAGAACCTTGGTCGATATGTTGATGGTCGAGAAGGCGGGCGACGTTGGCACATTCGACGACAAACTGAAGAAACTTGAGGGGCTGGATTATATCAGTCCCAAGAACCGTGAAGTTCTGTTTGCGGCTCTCAATGTTGGCCACGCCGCTGCGCATCGGGGCCACGCTCCCAGCAACGATGATGTCAACGCGGTCATGGATATTGTCGAGAATCTGTTACACGCAGTTTACGTACTGCCCGGTATGGCTCAAAGACTCAGGGAGGGTACACCGCAACGCCCGACCGTGAAGACCCAACCGTAAACGGCCATGAGAATGTGGGGACGGAGAATTTGGGGACAGACGGGTGCAGTTCAGGTGACTATCCCTAATTTCTTCCTTCCGGATGCCTAGTTGGATCGTGGTAGTTTACAGGCGGCGGCTTCTGAGGAGGAGGAGGTGGCGGATCTAAGGTTTTCAAAAACGAACAGACCGGGGCCGTCCCCGCACGATTGAGACGGTCCCGAGCCTCTTTTCCGTTGTCATGGCACTGAGTCAGCATCACTAGCTGGAATGCGTTACTGCATTCATTTCTTTTAGCCTCGCTAATCGCCCGTCCGATGACGCACTTACGGCCATCGTTCGCAATGCATGTCTCGACGCCCAAATTCGTGTATGCATATGGACAGTTAACATTGCCTGTATCGCCCTTCGCCCAGAGAATATCGTGCTCAATAGTACCTGGCGCAGGCTCTTGCGACCAAAGTAGGTTGCAAAGAGAAAAGCTGCAAAGAGCAAAGAAGTAAATGAACATCCGGGTAGCTCTCATTGAAGTGCCTCGTTCGGAGTGATGCTACTCTGTTTATCCACAGCCTTTCAACCCCTTGCACGATTCCCGTAGCGTTCTAAAGTCAAAGCCAAGGTCGAATGGCTCCGCTTCATGGTCCAACCACTCACCGTCGACCACATCTCAAAGAGGCTCATCGCAGACCGCTTTTGGCGCGAGCGTCGTCATCAGTAAGTTCCGAAGCAGATTGGCGCTTGGATTCCTGGGAGCGATCTCCGTTGACTTGAATCCGGTTGACTTGAATCCCGCGATTCCCGCTACCAGGACACAAATATCGACTACGCCTCTAGGCCGTTTTCTTTTTTGAGCGGGCAACAACGGTGATCTCCGGCAGCTTCTTTCGTCCCGAGCGGTACTCTCGAACCGTTCTTAGAATCTCTTGCTCTGAGACGTCGCCCAGATCAGCGGCGGCCTTCTGGACGCTCCGCAAGAAATCCTTCTTCCACCCAGCCCTCCTTCGGCCCCTGGGAAGGTCTTTGTAGGCCGAGGCTCGAGGAATCTGGTCTTCCAGTTCTCGTGCCAGAAACCGAAGCGGAATCTTGATCTCCACAGCATCGGTGCCGTTAAGCGGACGAGAGCGAAGGCAGATGTCCCCCAAATCGCCTATTTTGGCTTTGCCAAGATTCTTCGAAAACGCTTCTGTGAATCTGGCCAAAAGATCACTCGAACTGCCGAGCGTCTCCTTGAGATAAAAAGCCACTTTCGCTTCTAACAGGAGATTCGTGTCAAACCAGTACACACTGTGGCGGCGTGCAGGGCGGATGACCCCGAGCTGTACCAGGTTTTGAAGGTCTTTTGGCGGCACTCCCAGTACGGCGCTGGCCTGCTTGAGTTTGAACGCAAGGCTTTGCATTTGGCTTAACCACCTAAAGTTTAGATGGTTATTTGATGGAAATCAAGGGCTAATTAAATAGCCGCATCGGCCTTCTGACGAGTCTTTTTTTATTTCAACTGCCGAATCCGCTCTTGCAGGAATTGCCCCCGCAATCGCAGCCCGCACTGTGTAGGAGCCGAAGCGGCGGCCAAATTAATCCACCACCCACATGTGACATCCAACCTTGCGCGCGGCCCAAATTTATTCCATGATTGCTCCAAATCTTTACTCGCTCTTTGAAAAGTGAATATTGGCGCTAACTCCCTCACCCGCAATATTTTGCATGCAAGTCGTTTCGATGCAATATTTTAGCCGGGACAACTCTTGACTGACCCGCGCAAGCGATTCATTCCAGAGAATTTGCGGGTTTGATCTGTAAATTTTTTTGATCTGGATTCCAGCTCAAACCAACGATCCAGCCGCACACGCCCCCAAAATTTTGCAGCGTCGAAAACACCATGCGATGCCAGTACAGAATCGCCCAATCGCCCAATCCTCTTCGTGCTACATTTCTTTCACGGGCGATAGTGCCGAATTCCATGGAGCCCCAGCTCATTCTGATCCATCTCGTGCTCAAGCTGGGCGTTGCCGCGGCCATTTCCAGCAGTCTGGTGCGCTCCAAGGAATTCAAGTCTCTGTTGTTTCGCGAAGAGCGTACTCTGCGCCAGAAGATCTATCTGGTGTTGTGCATGGCCTTGCCGATCACCATCGGCGTCTGGATCAGGTTTTCCGTCAAAAGTTTCCTCGCCGGTGATTTAAGTTTTGAGACCGTGCTGTTGTTGGGCGTGATCGGCGGCCGCTGGGCGGGCGTTCTCGGGGGCATCGTGATGGCCGCACCAGCGCTGCTGCACGGGGAGTGGGCGGCGCTGCCATTCCTCGTGCTCTGTGGCTTCATCGCCGGCCAGTTGCGTACCATGGCGTTGGATAAAGATGACATCTGGTCGTTCTCTCCGTTTATCGATCTCAGCATTTATCGTTTGATCCGGCGCAATCTCCCCACACCGCGCCTGTTCGATTGGCAGATCATGTTCTTCACGACCATCTTTGGTCTGCGCTTTGTGCAGAGCCAGATGGCACACTATTTTCCCCAATCCATCTTCAGCCTGGACAGCGGCAAGCTATGGGTCGAAGCAACCATCTATGCCGCTTCGGCAATGGCCATTGGAATCGAACTCAAAATCTTCAACAGCGTTCGCATCCAGATCAAACTCGAGGAGCAGGAGCGGCTCTTGCTTCACGCGCGCATGGAAGCACTGCAGAATCAGATCAATCCTCATTTTCTTTTCAACACGCTGAACTCGATTTCGTCTCTGGTTCGCTTCGACCCGGATACGGCCCGTGAAGTGATTACCAAACTTGCCACAATTCTCAGGCGCTTGCTGAACAGCGCCGATTCGTTCGTCCCGCTGCGCGAAGAAGTGGAATTCATCGACAACTATCTGGACATAGAAGTGGTGCGCTTCGGACGCGATAAACTTCGCGTGGTAAAGGAACTCGCTCCGGCGTCGCTCGATGTGATGGTGCCCAGCATGCTTTTGCAGCCGCTGGTGGAAAACTCCATTAAGCACGGACTTTCGTCGAAGGTCGAAGGCGGCAGCATCTACCTGCGCAGCCGCTTGTCCGATTCCGGCCTGGTGATTGAGGTGGAAGACGATGGCGTAGGCATTACAACCAGACCGCTCGTCGAGTCGAAAAATGAGCGAGGTTCTGGAATCGGCATGGCCAACGTCTCTGAAAGGCTCCTAGTTTTGTATGGAGATGCTGCGAGCATGACCATCGACAGCCGGGAAGGGAAGGGAACTCTGGTCCGCATCCGCCTGCCTCTGTTACAGGCCATGGGAGCGGTTCCTGAGAGTTTTTACGAAGAACGCTCAAGCACGCGGCGGTAAAATTCCTCGTATTGCGGAACGATCTTGCTGGAGCAGAAGCGAGCTTTTGCCACAGCGCGAGCCGCTTTGCCCATGGCGCGTAGCAGGCTTTCATCATTCAAAAGCTCGATCGCGTAACGCGCCATCGTGTCCACATCTCCCACATCAGCCATGTAGCCGCTGGTTCCGTGTTCAATTACTTCCGGGACGCCGCCGGTACGCGTCGCGATCGGCACGACTTCGCACGCCATCCCTTCGAGCGCGGCCAGACCGAACGATTCCAGTTCGCTCGGCATCAGCATGATATCGGCCATTGCCAGCTTTTCCTGCACCTGGTCTTGCTTTCCGAGGAAAAGTACGTCTTCATGAATTCCTTTTTGCACCGCCAGCCATTCCGCGACCGAACGGTCGGGACCATCGCCGATCAGCAAAAGTCTGGACGGAATCTGCTTGTGCACGCGATCAAAGATCTCGACCACATCTGTAACCCGCTTGACCGGGCGAAAATTGGAGAGGTGAACTAAGAGCCGTTCTCCCTTCGGGGCATACTCAGCGCGAAGTTCCGCGTTCTCTTTTTTGCAATACACGTCGCAGTTCACCGAGTTATAGATGACTTCGATTTCTTTCTTAACGTCGAAAACCCGCATGGTGCGGTCGCGCAAATAGTTGGAGATTGCAGTGACGCCGTCGCTCTGATCGATGGAATAGCGGGTGATCGGCAGATACGAACGATCCAATCCCACTAGAGTGATGTCAGTACCATGCAGAGTCGTAACGAAGGGCAGCCGGCGTCCGCGAGGACCATCCGCCAGCATCTGGCGCGCCAGCAAAGCGCTTACCGAGTGCGGAATCGCATAGTGCACGTGCAGTAGGTCGAGATCGTACAACTGCGACACCTCGGCCATTCGCGTCGCGAGAGCCAAATCGTAAGGCGGATAGTCGAACAGAGGATAGCGCGAGACTTCAACTTCGTGATAGTGAATGTTGGGCTCGGCACCTCTCAGCCGGATGGGCTGGGCATAAGAAATGAAATGAATTTCGTGCCCGCGCTGAGCGAGTTCGAGGCCCAACTCCGTGGCGACAACTCCGCTGCCGCCGTAGGTGGGATAACAGGTAATACCAATCTTCATTCGTCGAGCCCGGCCCTTCCCATCTCGCACCGCGAGGTCCTGTCATTCGATGGCAGAGAACAATAGAAGATGCAGATTCTACAGGAATGGCGCTGATTTTCGCGGACTGAAAGTGGATTGCGGAGGCTATTCAGCGGCCTTATGTTTAGCGATGCCCGGATCCTGTTTATCGAGGTGGGCTTGGAATCGGTTTTTGGAATCATCCGGCAAGCCGGTGAATTCGATGCCCATACCAACTCCAGGATCTCGAGTACGTACGGTCGCGGAGGCCGAGATGCGCTCCTGGTCGATCCAGATATCGACTCGCAGAACTGTAGAAACCGGCAAGGGCATCGCGGTCTCAACATAACAACCGTTTCCGCTGATGTCAGTGGCATTGACCCGCATCGGCGTGTTGACCCGCTCATCGCGGAATTCCAGCGGAAACGAAATTTTATGACGTTGAAATTTCCTGCGATTGTCGGGAGTTGGAGCGGGTAAGTTTGATCGGACTTCAGCCGGCAACTGCGACAACCAGGGGCACTCCTGGTCTGCTACAAGTTGAACTCCGACCTGCACCTTTTTTATACCGCCGCCATCCACCACCCAGATTACTCTGCAGCGAGCTTTCTTAGCCTCGTATTGAACCCCAATTACATCGCCCACCTTCAGTCCTTGCTCGATGCCGCAAATGCAGGCGCCCGTGACGCTGACATTTTGGGCAACGGCATTCTGATGAAAAGGCTGATTATTCGCGCCCATTCCCCACACACGTAGGCGCAAATCTAAGGTGGCACGCGGAGCTGCCCCAGGGGCAGACATAACGGAAAGGCCTCCCAAGCCTCAGTGGTCTAAGCCCAAACTAATACGATCATAACCCGTGGGAGATTTTTCTCGACGTTACCAAGGTAATTCTAGCGACCCGCCGAATTAGCAACTTTGCTTGCTGATGGGTGATCTTTGGGCCGCAGGTCACGGTAGGAAATCAGTTCGATCTCTGAATCTGCGAGAAGCTCCGGCACCTCGGGCATGGTCAGGACACGCAATTCCGTTTCCCGCGAGAGCCGCAATCGAGTATTGGCCCGCTGCAGCTCTTCGTCGTTGTACCCAGGATGGCAAACGAACTCCCACGTGCCTTCAGGAATAATTGCGGCGATATGGCGAAAAAGCTTTTCGTCGAGCACGCCGGTCGCGACCACGCCGAGCGTGCCATCGGGAGTGGCAAACCCTTCTTCTTTCGCGGTACGGCGGAATTTACCGGCAAGAGTGCGCAAAAGTCGCACTTCGGCATAACGGGTCCAAAGATTGGGACGTGCTAGTAATTCGCCTGAGCGAAACGGCCTGCGCGGACCAAACGGATTACGAACCGCATGCACTCCGCAGGCCCGTGCGGCGCGCAATAGCGGCCGCAACACCGAGGGGAATAGATGAGTATGCTTGTGCGTGTCCACGTGAGAAACGGAAATGCCAGCCGATTGGAGTTTGCGAATTTGCGCCGTACTCTCCGCCTCAATTTCGTCCGAATCCAAATGACCGGTCAATGCGCGAGCCGCGAATATCTTCAGAGAATCTCGAAACTGGTTGCCGCCGTCCTGAGATGCCGTAAGCGTCGCTAGTCTTTTTGTGTCGAGCAGCGGTTGACCATCGATCAACACCACGTGACACCCCACACTCAAATGTGGAACAGTTTTCGCTAGCTTTACGGCTTCTTCGAAGGCTGGCCCATTTGCCATCAGCGTGGATGAGGTCACAATGCCGTGCGTATGGGCCTCGACGATGGCCCGATTCACCCCGGAGGTAAAACCGAAGTCATCCGCATTGACGATCAGACGCCGCATTGCAGCAGTCTAGCAGGAGGGAATCAGACCGCATGGCGGATCTGCTGAGGTTGCTCGATGTGATCGCTGACGGACACCCGGGGCCGCGCATGTATTTTGCTTTCGCCCGGTTTCTCCCGTATCATCAAAACTTCCGCAAGTTAGCTCTCCATGCGTTCATGCGGGCGGTTAGCTCAGCTGGTTAGAGCGCCTGCCTTACAAGCAGGAGGTCGCAGGTTCGAGTCCTGCACTGCCCACCATCACTCGAAAACACTTTCCCTTCTTTGTTTGCTTCGCAAAAGGTAGAAAATGATTTTCTCACTTGAGTTCAACTAACACCAAACCAGAGGACGGAATTGCCACCTCGAGTTCTGAGTTTTTCAATACACGAGTCTCGGTGGTGATCTCAACCGCTTGGCGGAGTTGCTGAACCTGCGCTTGCGTGGGAGAGTCGGGAGATCCCATCTTTGCATAAGCGCGGTGAAAATCTCCGTGGTCCCCATCTACTCGCCACAAGGAAGCTTTCTTGGCGTTTGTATGCTCGAATCGCACGGTAACTTTTTTAGAAGGACCAGCCTCGCCAGGAGGAGCATAGTTCCACAGCGCCATCACTAGCGATCCATCCTTGTCACGGGTCAACAAAGTCGAATCAGAATTAAGCTGCAGCCTCTGATTCCCCAGTCTGTGAAGAAGAGCGAAGGCTTGATATGCAGGTTTCGGAATCCCATCTTCCGCCAACAGCCCAAAGCCGCCATAGAATGGCGTCTTCACCACACCCTGCTCTTCGAAGACATCGGAGAAGGTCCAATACGACATCATGTCCACGAGGCCATCACACTGGCGGATGGTATCGGCGAGCCACGGGCCCATGTAAACCGCATCCGTGACATCTGGTTCGTTTTTGTAGCTGGCGTTGAATTCACTCCAGATTAGCGGAAGCTCAGGCGTACTCGAAGCGCGAATCTGCTCGTTGACTTTTCCGACCGCTCGGCAGACCATGCGGTCGCGCGGAATATCTTCGTTGGTTCCAAAAACGTCTTTCGCCAGGTCGTTGGCGTAGACGTGCGAAGAGACAAAATCCAAAGGAATTTTCTGTTGTGCGCAATGCTGGATAAAAGCATCCACCCACGCGGCCTGCGCGGTCGCCGGGCCTCCGATTCGAAGCTGGCGATTTACTTTCTTAACTGCAAGGGCCGTGTGATCGTAAAGTTCCCAGTAGGTTTGTTGCGCTGGTTTGCCCGCCCAAAAATCGAGGTTCGGCTCATTCCAAACTTCGAAGTACCAAGTGGCGACCTCATCAGCGCCGTAGCGATCAATCAAATGCTGAACGAAAGTGGTGATCAGATCGTCCCATCGTCCCCAGTCTTTGGGTGGAGATACATCCGGTTTGTACCAGAAAGCTTGATACACCGGCGAAGCCGCCAGCTTGTTCGGCATGAAGCTGAGCTCAACGAACGGCTTTACGCCATTCGCCAGCAGGCCATCGTAAATCTGGTCAACGTAGGAAAAATTATAGATCGGGTGGCCTTGCGGGTCTTCGTCGTATACACCAACTTCATCGTGAAAGATCGCGTGAAAGCGTACGTACTCGAAATCCGTGATCTGCTTTACCGCTCGCAGATCCTGACGATAACCATCACGCAAACTGAGGATTGCGCGGCCCGAGCCAAACATCTTTTCCCAAAAGTGCGGGAAAGGATGCGCTGGGGCGGAGGCGTCGGCCACAATTAATTCGGGAGATGAGGAAGATTGGGCCAAAGAGCAGGCTGGATATACGAATAGGAACAAGAGAAGCAAGAACCGCCGGCATTTGATGACGCTTGGCATGAAGAAGTTATACCGACGACGCTACGCTACGCCGCGGCCCGGCCATAAGAGGGAACCCGGCGCACGTGGGCCGCGGGCTTCTCGTGCAAAACAAGTTCGGTTGCTTGCACTCGGCGGTCGGTGTGAAACCAACGTTGCACTACATCATCACACAGAACATTGGCCAAAGAAAGCAGACTCATCCCTTGATGGTGAGCCATCCAACAGCGCACTAACTCGCAACTCGTGGGCCGAAGGCGGTTATGAGAGCCACTGTAATCGGCAGCCTCATAGAACCCGTAGGGGCCGAACCATTTCGAAGCGCCCATGCGGCGCAGATTGCGCAACGCGGCTGGCCGATCAACTTCGAGCGATAAAAATGTCGAATACGGGGAAATCACAAGAGGATTCGAATCCCGTCGCATCATCGAAAGCTGGGGAAGGCCGAAGGCTTTATATTGATAATTTCCAGCTTCATCGATTTGGAAAAAGGCCGATTCCGAAATTCCCCACGGCACGCCTTTGGTCAACGCATAAGCTTGCTGAGATTTCACGGCTCCTATGCGAGCGCGATCAAGAAGGGTGTTCGGGTAAGAACGCATCCACAATCCCGGCATCAAGTATTCGAACATCGTTCCGGACCAGGACAGCAGCACTGGACGTCCGCCGTCGAGGGTTTGCGCCCGTCCCATGCGGAACCAGCACTCCTGTTCAATGTCTTCCTTGGCGATGGCGGCGAACACGGCGATGCGTGCCTCGCTCGCTAGCAGGTCGTAACACGCGGGCTGCATCTGTTGCGCCCCGGTGTCGAATCCAATCGTCAGAAGCTTGCGCTCGGTATTAAGCAAGAAAGCGAAATCCATTTCGTTGGCCAAGCTTCCGGCGAGTGCGCCAAGTTGCCGCAGATTGTCAATCAACGCGGACGCATTGACGCGAGCTTCCGCCAGCAATGTTCGGAGGCGCTCGTAGAACGACTGGTCCTCTCCGGATGCGCTTCGAATCGCGCCATCGACGTACGCTTGGAATTGTGAAATTCGTTCGGGATATTCCAGCAGCGGCAGCTGACGCATCAAGCTCGCTTTGACGGCTGGATCGTCGTGCAGCGCGGCAAACTCGGGTAAGAACCACGGCGCGTAGCACCGCGCCAGTTGTAGTACGCTACGCAGCCGCGCATGTGCTTCTAGTCGTAGCCATTCGAAATCCGGCTTCTTCTGATCCTTCCGCGGATGGGCATCGGTAGCACTTTGGTCAAGAAAATCTTCAGGGATCGCCAGCAGGGAAGCCAGCCAATCTTCCCCTTGAAGCGTCGCCTCGTAACCGGCAAATGTTTTGCGAGGCATCAGTTTTCGATCAGCAAGACCTCGAAGATGGTCTAGAAAGCCTTGCGCCAAACTACGTTCAAAGAGCGGACGCTCGAGCCGATCGAGGCACCCATGCTGCAAAGTCCATAGCGAAGCGACAAGATTTCCGCTATCGACGGAGGACACGAAGGCTGGAAGCAAAGGAGTCAGAGTGTGCGTATCGTACCAGTTCAATAGATGTCCGCGGTGCTTGGCGAGCCTCGACACGGTCCCTAACGTCAGGCGCGTCAACTCGGCCATCTCCGGTACAGTGAGATAGCCGAACTCGACCGCGACCTGTCGTGCGTTCAGTAGAAATCCAACATTGGTCGGTGATATGCGAGCCGCGATCGCGGGAGGTTCCTCCTGCACGTTATCCGGAATCAGCCAGTTGTGTTCCTCGGTGCAAAAGTGGGCGAAGTAACGCCAGGTATGCAAAGCGCAACGGCGAAGGAAGTGCGCATCGCGGGAGGAAAGCTCCGTAGCCGGTTCGATTGGCGACTGGTTCAGCCATACCGCAACGAGTTTGCTGCACGCCCACAAAACCAGAAAAGGCATCGCTGTGAGCAGAGACCTTGGCTGGAAGAATAGGAGCAGCAAACCAATTCCCGCCGCCGTGGCCGGCATCCAGTCGAGGTAACGGTCGACCGGAGTTCTCCGCGCGGCGCCCATCTCGCTCTCTTCAGCCGTTTCCCATTCCAGAAGCCGTTCGTGAGTTACCATGCGCCGAATCAGTGTGCGCACGACGGCGTCCAGCGAGAGTAGGGTTTGATGCGCAAGGAAGACGACGGTGAGCAGCACGTTGACGGTCGTGGCATAGAACCCGCTCAGGACGTCACGCGCCACCACGGAGTTTCGTTCGAGAACCGCGCGAACCATCCCAGAGGCAAGCTCGAATAGCGGAGGAATGAACAGGATACAGACCGTAGCGAGGGTCCAGTAGAGATGATTCGCCTCGGGCAAGAGCCAGCCAAAAACCAGCAAGAAAAGAGTAGCCGGCTCGACCAGACTACGGCGCAGATTGTCGAAAATCTTCCAGCGTGAAACCAGCGAGATGGGATTGGGCACCTTCGCACCGGATTCTTCTGGCACGCGATCGGTCAACCACTCCACAATTTGCCAATCGCCCCGCATCCAGCGATGCTTGCGGCGATTGTATGCGCTGTAGTGCGAGGGATAATCTTCGATCAGCTCGATGTCGCTGACCAGTCCTGCGCGCGCGTATGCACCCTCGATCAGATCGTGGCTGAGCAAGGCGTTTCGCGGAAAGCGGCGGTTGAGAACCGCTTGAACGGTGTCGACTTCGTAAATTCCTTTTCCGCTGAAGCTGCCTTCTCCGTATAAATCCTGGTAGGCGTCGGAAACCGCGCGAGTGTAAATGTCGAAGCCTGTTTCGCCCGCATAAATGGCGGCCAGACGCGAACGCCCCGTGCTTTGCACGCTGACTCCAACGCGAGGTTGCAATATCCCGTAGCCGGCAACGACGATATTTTTTTCTGGATCGATAATCGCTTGATGCAGAGGATGGGCCAGCGTCCCCACCATGCGATGTGCCGATCCTCGCGGAAGCTCGGTGTCGGAATCCAGCGTGATCACAAACCGCACCTGCGGAAGAATCGAGAGGTCGCCGACTTTCACAGGAAAGCTGTCATATTCCGCGCGCAGCAGCTTGTTCAAGTCCAGCAGTTTGCCACGCTTGCGCTCCCAGCCCATCCATCCCTTCTCGCGCGGGTTATAAACCCGGTGGCGATGGAATAAAAAGAACGAGCCGGTTTTCTGAGCGCCATATTGTTCGTTCAATTGCTGGATTAGAGACGAAGCCAGATCGATTAAGTGGTGTTTCTCGTCGGCCAAATGATCCGAATCCGGCAAATCGGAGACCAGCGCGAAATGCATGTTGGGATCATGGTTTCCCAAATAGCGTACTTCGAGATTTTCCACCAGCCCGCGAACTTGCTGTTCATTGAGCAGCAGCGTCGGTACCGCCACCATGCTGACGCAGTCGCTGGGAATGCCTTCAGAAAAATCCAGCTTGGGCAGAATTTCTGCCGGCAGAAGAGTCGTAACCAGAAAATTCATGACCTGAATCGCCGCCTGAGAACTCGGCAACAACAAGACGAGCATGGAAAGCAGCAGGAGCACCGGCGAGTAGGCTGTGGAAGTCAGCGAAAGCAAAATGACCGTAATAATGGCGAATGTGAGGACAGCGATGCCGGGAAGAAAGAACTCGTCCGGATGCCACAGCAACCAGGCTCGCAAGGTCTGAACGGGTTCTGCCCTAAATCCGACGCGTTCGTGTAATTGCTCAACTCCCTGGCTCACCAAGTAATAGCCAACGTGAGATTCACGCCGCCTGATCCGCGGATCCGGATAGTTCCTCGCCTCTGCGCGTTGCGCTAGCTGCAGAACCTCGGTCGCCACCTCCATCTCGGTCATATCGGATCGCTTGGCGATCTTGGACAATTTCTCCCGATAGACAGCGCGACTCTCAATATCCATCCGAGCGTAGGCACCAGCAGGATCGCGCCGCAGCACGCCATCAAATAGGACCAGCGGTTCCAGCACTTCGCTCCACGAGGTTTGCGCAACATCGCGCAGGCTGCGAATACATGTATCAAGACCAAGAGGATCGCTATTTCGAAGATCGGCAGCTCGAAGATCGCTATCTGAATCGTCGTCCGCAAAGTCGGCGAGTGCGGCGCGGCCGCGTGCTGCAATACGCTCCAGCAATACGAGCTTCAGCGCCGGAACCAGCGACAGCACCTCATAAAGGTCCAGCACCGCAACTTCCTGAAAGACCACGCAGAAGGCTTCGAATTCCGTTCTGTCGAAACGATTCGCGTGTTGGTCCCAAAATCCCTCCGCGAAGGCGAGGATGCGGGGCACGATTTTGCCGTTTCCTTTGCGGACGTGGACCATCGTCTTCCTGGCTGCCAGTTCCACCGGAACGCTGCGTAGCTCGGAAGTTATGAGTTGGAGATTGTCGCGGATACCACTCAATCCTGAAGATGCGCTGCCTGCCGATGGGGCGCCCGCGCCCGCAAAAATCGGGTTGAACGCCGCTTCAATTTTGTGGCAGCGACGCGAAATTGTATCGGACGAAGTAGTGCCGGGCAGCCAGGCCAGAGTCGAGGCAAAACGCAAAGTCGCATGCCGCGGCGTCTCCGTCTCGGAGACGGGCTCTACAGCAAGCGGCTTGACTGCCTCATCGGTCATCACACTCTCGGCATCGGCGTTTGGAACCATTTTGATCCTAACCTCTTGATCCTGCTCTAGGGTTTTATCCCGACTCTTAAATCTTGAATCTGATCGCTAGCGGTAACTACCTGCCTGCAACTCAAACATTTCCGCGTACCGGCCGCCCAAATGAGTGAGCTGCTCGTGGTCTCCATCTTCAGCAACGCGACCGCCTTCGATGACCACGATGCGGTCTGCCATGCGCACAGTGGAGAATCGGTGTGAAATAAACAGAGCCATCTTGCCTGCGGTTAACTCGGCGAATCTTTGAAAAACCTGGAACTCGCTGCGTGCGTCGAGTGCAGCCGTCGGTTCGTCCAGCACTAAAAGCTCGGCATTTCGCAGGTAAGCCCGCGCTAGAGCCACCTTCTGCCACTCTCCACCGGAGAGGTCGACGCCACCATCGAAGCGGCGGCCCAACATTTGTTCGTAGTGACCCGGCAGCCGCGTGATCACCTCATCCGCCATACTCTTTTCTGCAGCCTGATGAAGTAGGTCGAGATTCTCGATTTCTTCGATCCGGCCTACCGCGATGTTCTCTCGCGCCGTCATCTCATAGCGCATGAAATCCTGAAAGATAATGCCAATGTGACGATAGAGATCGTCGAGATCGTATTCTCGCAGATCGATGCCATCGAGCAGCACTTGTCCTTCCACCGGATCGTACAACCGAGTCAAAAGCTTAACGATCGTGGTTTTCCCCTGGCCATTTTCGCCGACTAAAGCGACGCGCTCGCCCGGAGCCAGGTGAAAATTGAGTCCATCGAGAATCATGCGCGAACTTCCGGGATAAGAAAACGAGACGTTTCGAAACTCAAATCCAATGCGGATTGGTTGTGGCGCCGGCAGTGCGTTCGGCTTCGACCGGATCGTGGGTTTCATCTCGAAGAACGCAACCAGATCGGTCAGGAACAAAGCCTGGTCGGCGATGCCCGCTACGGTTGAGAAAATTTGCTGAATGTTGCTGCTGGCCTGCAAGATCGCGCCGGAAAGGAAAGTAAGCGTGCCGATGCTCAGAGCCCCCATCACCGTCCGCCAGATCACGAATACATACGCCGAATAGTATCCCGCCGTCCCGATCACTGATAGCAGAGCGCCCGCGATAAGCCGCCGCCGCGCCAGGGCCACATCCTCTTTATATATCTGGTCGGAAAGCCGGGTGAAACGATCCGTAAAGAAGTTGGCCAACCCAAAGAGTTTGAGTTCTTTCGCAGCTTCTTTACTACCGCCCGCAACGCGCAGGTAATCGAGCTGCCGCCGGATGGGTGTCTGGCGGAAATTCTTGGCGTAGCCGAGGAAAGCAAAGTGGCTTTCCCCAAGAAACGCCGGCACAACTCCGGCCACCAGCAGCAGGAGAAGCCAGGGCGAGAAAACAACGATCGAGACCGAAAGCGAGATCGTGGTAATTACTTGCTGGACCAGCCGCCCGATGGCTTGGATCATTCCAAGGCGATCCGTGGCTTGAACCCGCGCCCGCTCCATGCGGTCATAAAACTCGGGATTCTCATAGGCCACAAGATCGAGCTCGGCCGCATGCTTCATCACCATCACGCTTACGTGACGGGTGTATTTGTCGGCGAGCAATGCGTCGAGAAAGTCGAGGCCGCGAGTCAGGATGCTGCTTAGAAGCGCACAACCAAATTCTGCCGCAACCAGCCACCACAGCCGCACTGGAACCGGCTGATGCGTGGCAAGAGTGTGCACGATGCCATCAATAATCAGTTTTGTGATGTAAAGCAGAACAACGGGCAGTAACGAGACGATAACCCGAAGCGCTAGATTTGCGGCGACCACGACCCGCCCGGACTCCCAGACGATGCGCAAAACCGCGGGCACGTTGCGCAGCGCAGAGAAACGCTCGCTCCATCCGCTCCAGAAGTTCGGTTTTTTTGTCATCGTCAAGGTCGCATCCTCACGGATCCTCTTGCCCGGGACTTTCGGTGAAAAGCGAACGACGAAACGCAAGCCTCTGGATAGCTGCGCAAGACCAGTGGAGGCCCCTGCATTGAGTGTAATCTAATGAATTCCGGCCAGACAAGATGAGCTCCAGTGAGCATGTCTTGGATGAGGACTACGGGCTCTAGGTTGTTGCACCAATGGAAGAAAGAGAAAAAGGAGCCTGCCCGGATCTCCTACCGAATGTTGAGTTTATAGTACTTCTTGAAGCCCGCCCGTTCCATCCCTCGCTGGGCTTCCGGGGCCTTCATAAATGTGTTCCAAACAAAGCCTGTGCGCAAATTCTCCGCCATCAGCATGGTAATGCCAGTATCGATGCCGATCACGTCGTGGTCGTACCAGTTCTTCAGCGGATTAAAGGCGTTGACGAATCCATACTTGTTCCAGGCCGCGCCGTAGCGGGTGCGGATCGTCTTCAGCACCCGCAGCGTCGCCTGCGGCATAAAGGGCAAGGAACCCCCAGTGGCGCTGGGTACAACCGTGCCATCAATTGGTCCCGTGGCCGGCGGTCCACCCCAGATCACGTAACTGCGCTCCGAATCCGAAGCCGTGATTCCCCATAAGTCGTCGCTGTAATCCGGGAACTGTTTCCCCAGTTCCACGCAAAAGCGCCGATGGACTTCGGTGGCGGTTACGGAATTCTCGAAATAATCGGCATACTTATCGCGCTTGCCTCGAAAATCGAACCAGGCCTGCGAGTACTGATGCACAAAAAGAGGCGCGAACGACCCGATGTAGCGCAGCCCCTCGTATTCGAAGGTGAGCCGCTTCCACGCGCTCCAGGCTTGTTCTTTGAGCGGATGACTCAACGATCCCAGCCCGAGCAGATACATCATCATCAGTTCGCTGTAATAATCCCATCGCGACGAAAGAAAGCCGTATTCAGGAGTCCAACCATGAGGCAGCAGCGAGGTGTCTTCCGAAAGCCAGGTCCAGTCCACGCGATCAAAGATGAGATCGGCCAGTTGAGTGATTCCGGCGTGAGCGAAATGCTCACGGCAGGCGAGGATTCCACAAAGCAGGATCGCGGTATCGACCGAAGACACCTCGGAATCCCAAACTCTTTCTCCCGTATTAATGTTTGCGAAGTGATAGAAAAAACCTCGATGCTGCGGCAATTTTTTCCACAAAAAGTGAAGGGCGGCAATCGCTCGTTCAATCGCCGCATCCCTGGCAACGAAACCGCGCTTTTCTCCAATGCACAACGCGGTTAGGCCAAAGCCCGTCGCCGCGATGCTGGCCACGATCCCCTGATCATCCACGTGGACATTGCAACGGTCCTTCACCATCCCAGTTTTCGGGCTAGCTTGTTCCCAGAAGTAAAGGAAATTAGCACTCTCCAGTTCATTGAGAAAGACGTCCTCTTCTGGAGATAACGTGGCCGCGGTTGGCTCCGCAGCTGTCTGGGAAGCCAGCAATCGTAAAGGCGTTACCAAATTCGCCAAGGGTAAGCACAGACTCGTGCCTAACATGTGCCGCAGCACTCGCCGCCGCGACAGCTGGATTGCCCTTTCTTCTTTCATCCGGTTGTCTTATTCGATCTTATTAAACTTCAAGGTTGTGTAGAAGAGATAAAAGTGTGCAAATCGGATGCCCAACGTTTAAAGGCAAGCCCTGATACAAATCATTTTCTCAGTATGTACCATCGCCGCTCGCGCAGTTAAGATATGCAGCGGAGAGGCGTCGTATGATGATTACAAAGGCGCAGGCATGAGTTCTGTCCAAAGATTCGCAGTCGGGATCGTTGCATTCGTCACGCTGCTGGTCCTTGCCAGCGTGTTCCTGCTCGTCGGCTGGAGCATTCGGCAGCCCATTTCTCTTCAGGGAGCCGTGACCGTAAAGTCTTCCGATCCCCACAAAGAGCGGCCCATCGCCGACGTCGAGGTATCGGTTTCGAGCACCATCGCCGCCGGAACAGGAGAGGTCAAGTCCGATTCCTCCGGCTTTTTCAGCGTGCCGCTACAGCGATTCGTGCGGCGAGGGAACGCCATCACCTTGCATTTTCATCATCCTCAATATCAGGACCTGAAATTGAACGATTTTGTCGGCGACAAGCTCTACGTGGTTCACATGGTCCCTTTAGCAAATGAAGCTCCCACCTCTCATCATCCCGAAGTGAAAGTTGCAAATGTTCGAGTGCGTTATTCGATTAAGGCGCACACCGAACTCAACGTGGGCAGCGCAGCCAAGTCTTTTGAAATCGAAAATCTCGGGAATGTGCCCTGCAAGAAACAACGGCCGTGCTCTCCCGACGGCAAATGGAAAGCAGCCATCGGCTCGGCGTCACTGGATGCCGGGGCAGGCAATGAGTTCCGCGATGCGCGAGTTTCCTGCATCGCCGGACCATGTCCTTTCACCAGAATCGAAACCGACAAGTTTTCCCAGGGAGGCCAGACCATCATGGTCTCCGCTCGTGATTGGTCCGATACTGCGACCTTCCTGCTGGAAGCCGAGGTCTTCCATCCCATGGTGAGCCAGACCGTGCACGAATCTTATCCAGTCATCTTCGGCGACGGACTCAACTTCACCTTGCCGGCCGCGGCCGAAGGCGTAAGCCTCGAAGCCGACTTCGAAGGCCAAACCGTAATCTTTCCTCTCGGTCCGACGGTCCTGCTCAGTTGGGCCGATTGCAACGCCCGCGCCAATTCCGATCAAACCAGAGTCTACCGCTGCCAACTCAAGTCTGGATATCAGTTCCAGTAAGCATCAACCTTCTGGATAGCGTGGTGAAAGTCCGTTCTGGGGCGTAACTTCCGAATAGCCCGTCTTCCGAATAGCCCGTCAACCTGGGCGCAATCCCCGAAGCTCTTGATGTAGAATCGGCCCTGGCCGTCGCTCTCCGGCATGGCAAGGAGGAGTCCATGAGTGCTCGAAACGGCAGAGCCTTTTTGATCGCGCTGACTATATTCGTCTTGTCCGTCACGACTGAGCTTTTCCCCGCCGATAAGACCAGCCTTGAACTTTCACGCGATTCCATCATTCACATCGTCACCCAGATTCAAAGGGCGGACTATGAAGGCGACCGCCCAGCATTGAAGCGCCTCCACGACGAGCTCACGCCCATCCCGGAAGACAACAAGCTAGCAGCGCGGGTGCTCTACTGGCGTGGATTTGCGCTGTGGCGCAGAGCGATTAACGGCTTCAACGAATCCCCGACTCCAACTGATCTGGAAGAGAATCTCACGCAGGCGGTCACCGATTTCAAAGACGCCATTGCCCGCGACCCTGCATTCGTGGAACCTAAGATTGGAGCAGGCTCTAGTCTGGGCTACCTGATGTACTTGAGCAGGAACGACCCAACCCGTATTCAGGAACTGTTGCAACAGTCGAGTCCGCTTTTGAAAGAAGCCATGGCTGCGGCTCCAGACAATCCTCGGCTGCTCTGGGTGCTAGGCCCCATTCGTTGGTCGTCGCCACCAGAGCGGGGAGGAGGCCAGGACAAGGCGTTTGAAATCTACAACAGAGGTTTGGAAGCTGTCCGCAGCCGTAGCCGCGACGTGGTTGATCCGCTGGAACCCTCATGGGGAGAACCCGAATTGCTGATGAGTCTCGCCTGGGCGAATCTGAATCGAACCACACCGGATTTGAAGGCCGCCGACCAGTACGCACAATCTGCTCTCAAACTGGTCCCATACTGGCACTATGTTCGCGACATTCTGATGCCCCAGATTCAAGCTGCCCAAGCCAAAGCCGACCTCCCGGTTGCAGGCTCGGTTTTCGCGCAAACCCAGAACCAGCCGAACGCCAAGCCCGCCCAGTACTTCTTCGTACTGTTGAATCGTCCTGCCGATGCTCCTCAACTGAGCAAACAAGCGGGTGACAAGCTTCAGGAAGAGCACATGGCCAACATCCACAAGATGGCTGCCGAACACAAACTTGTGATTGCCGGGCCTTTCATGGATGACACGACAATGCGTGGCATCTTTGTTTTCCAGGCGGACTCGGCGGCGCAAGTAACGGAGTGGGCCAACAGCGATCCGGCGATCAAAGCAGGCCGTCTATCGGCCGAGGTTCATGGACCGTGGCTCATCGAACCGAGCGCCATTCACGATCCTGCCGAGCCTCCCGGCTTCGAGCAGTACACGCTCGTTCTGATGAAGCGCGGCGACCATTGGAACCCAAACGCGCCAGAGTTCATGGACGTGTTGAAGCAGCATCATGCTTTCGTCAAACGAATGACCGATCAGGGAAACATGGCCATTGCCGGACCGTTTCCGTTCAGCGATCAGGGCGAGCTGCGGGGAGTCGCCATTTTCCGGGTGGGAGCAGAGCAGACTGCCAAGTTGACTCAGGACGATCCAATCGTCAAAGCTGGTCTGCTCAAAGCTGAAATCCATCCATGGGGCACAGGAAAAGGGGTGCTGGCGTCGGGACAGCCGATGCAATAAGAGCATGCCAGATCGAGCGATTCAATGCGAGTGGTCGGCTAACAGGCGGCGCCCTAACCGCCAACGTTCCAATTCGCGTGAACTTATTCTAGCCAGGGGTGCTTATTCCCTTCTTGAGCATTTCAATGGCTTTCCCCAATCGCTTCAATTGTGTTTCTTCTTTCTTGGCGTCGGTAATCCACCGGCAGTACTCCTTGCGGTGGGTGTAACTTAGTTTCTCGAAAACTGGAAGCAGCCCTTCTTTCCTGATCAACTTTTCAAATTGAGCGGGCACTTCGACGGTTCTTACCGCTTCATCTCTCCAAATAACGACTTCAACGGTATCGCCTGGGCCTTTCCCAATTTGCTCGCGTATGGATTTAAGCACCCCCATCATATGGAGGGGATGGCGGTACTTGACCAGTGAACCGGAATACGGCACACCATTGAATGTCGCCTTTACAGGCACCTGCCCTTTCGTGGCGAATTCCTTCTCGGTATCATATGGAAAAAGCACATACGCTCCACTGCTATCACCCGCTTCGATTTTCGCCTTGAATTTGTATTTCTTCATTGCTCCGATTTTCTGACCGCCCGGCCTTGGTTACACGGAATTAAATCACTTTCCCTGGTAGCGCGCTAGCCAAGCGATCACTCCCGGCTTGTCGGCAATTCGGAAGCATCCAGCATCAGGCAGCCGTACACCTAGATGGGAACAGCCACATGCCGAGGAAGTATTCAACACAAGAGAAACCACATGCGCAGCAGCTAGGCCTGTTTTTTCAGGACCACATGCATCGCGTGTTCGCTGGACACATTTTCGCTGCAGAGATACCCGAGCGCAGCCACGTCAATGCCCGCGAATAGGTTCTCTCCCGAGCCCATAAGAATCGGACGAAATGCGAGGTGAAGTTCGTCGATAAGCCTTGCGCGGAGATACTGCTGAATCGTTGCAACTCCCCCGCCGATTCGTACGTCCCGGCCGTTTGCAGTCTCTTTCGCACGCTGCAGTGCAGAATGAATCCCGTCCGTGACAAAGTGAAAGGTTGTGCCGCCCTTCATTTCGACCGGCTGGCGCGGGTGGTGCGTCAGCACGAATGTAGGAACATGATAGGGCGGTTCGTCACCCCACCATCCTTTCCAGGAGTCGTCCGGCCACGGACCGCGCACAGGTCCAAACATGTTCCGGCCGAGAATCCAGGCCCCGACGTTGTCCATGCCTCGCTGTGCCCATTCGTTATCGACACCAGCAGTGCCACCTTCCTGGCCGTGCATCTGTTTCCATGTGCGCGTGGAGAAGAACCATTCGAACAACTCTGGGCCGCGAACGCCAAGAGGATTGTCGAGACTCTGGTGAGGTCCCGCGGCGTAACCATCCAGCGATACCGCAAAGGCGCTGACGCGGATTTTGGACATGACTTGAATCTACGTGCCGGTGACGCGGACGGTCAACCCGCCTACATCTGGTACCGCGCTTCAGAGCGAATTGTCGGCAATCCGGAAACGATCCAGAAACGGGCTTGGAGGAGATCAACAGCAATCTCCTGGAAGAGGACTTCTAGCTGTAAAGGTAGCCAGTCCCAGGTTGTGAGAACACTTGTCGGGCCCGTTATAATCACGCCGATGGCCAGCGACGCCTTTCTCTCGTGGGCGAATCGGACCGTGCTTCGCCCGGGCCGCGAAGAGCCCTACCTCTCGATCCAGGACATCGTCGTTTTCGTCCGCGATCTGGAAGTGAGTAAGCGATTCTACCTGCAACAATTGGGCTTCGAACTCCTCGCAGAACAACGCCTTCCCACTGGCGAACGCTGGATCGAGGTGGCGCCTCCCGACGGCAGCGCGAATCTCGCGCTGGTTGAACCAAAGCCCGACTCGCCGGAATACAAACTGATTGGCGGCTACCGCTGGGTCCTATTCATGACCGAAGATGTCGACGCCAAGTACAAAGAATGGAGCGAACGCGGTGTCCGTTTCACAACTGCTCCGGAGACGCCGGGATGGGGCGGCACCTATGCGCGCTTCGAAGATCCGGACGGGAATGCGTTTGGCCTGGAAGGGTTCGATGAGGTGAGGCAAAGCCTGGAGTTGCGCCGAAAGGCGCACGCCCAGAAACTAGAAGCCGAACGCCGCACCGCCCAGGAACTGGAAATAGCACGACAGGTGCAGGCGCGCTTGTTTCCGCAGATTCAGCCGGAGTTGAAAACGGTCGAATACGCGGGTATCTGCGTACAGGCGCGACAGGTAGGAGGGGATTATTTCGACTTCCTGAATCTTGGGCCGCACCGGCTGGGATGGATCGTCGGCGACGTTTCCGGCAAGGGGATTGCCGCAGCTCTGCTGATGGCAAATCTGCAGGCCAGCCTGCGGAGCCAGTCGGCGCTGGCTTTCGATGAGCCCGAGACGTTGCTACGGTCTGTGAACCGCCTGTTCTACGACAACACCGGCGACAGTGCCTATGCCTCGCTTTTCTTTGCCGATTACGACGAGGCGGCGGGGCGACTGCGCTACGTGAATTGCGGCCATTTGTCGGGTCTGTTGGTAAGATGCGATGGCAAAGTGGATCGGCTCGAGTCCACCAGCCCGCTGCTCGGGCTGTTCAGGGATTGGAATTGCTCGATGCGGGAGCAGCGCCTTTCTCCCGGGGATGTGCTTGCGCTTTACACGGATGGCATCACCGAAGCCAGCAACGAGCGAGGAGACGAATTTGGCGAGCAGTGCCTGATTGAATCACTTCAGCAACATCGGGACCTGCCGTGCCAGGCTTTGCTGACCGCAATCGTTGATGGTGTTCAGCGATTCAGTTTTCAGGAACAACACGATGACATCACAGCAATCGTTGCGAAGTTCAAGGCCAGTAGCTGACGTGTCGTCGAGTGGACTGAATGGCCTCTGACCTCTTTCAGTAGCTCTGACTGCGATAGGCGCACGAAGGCGCAACATCGCCAGACTGGGCGAGTGTCCTCAACAGGGAAGCGGCGCCCCAATCTCGTGCGTGCAGTCCAGTGAGCAGCGAAGTGGTGCAACTGGTTGACTATCCTTATTTACTCACCCCGGTGGTACGATCCCCTATGAAAAGAACCGGCGCCTTCTTACAGTCTCTCAGTGTGCTCCTGCTCGCCTCGCTGGTCTTCCAGGGCTGCAACGCCGTCAATCCGTTGTGTGGAAGCGCTCGGCCAGCCCCGATCATTGGATCCCTTTCCACCAGCACGATTACGCTGGCTGAAGTGCAGCAGGGCTTTGTTCTCAATGTGTATGGCGCCAAGTTTGTTTCGTCTTCGGTTGTGGTCATCAACGGAACCGATCTGAACACTGTGGTCACAAGCAGTACGCAGTTGCAGGTTACGATTACTACCGCTGTGATCTCCGCGCCTGGAACCGCCAGTGTGACGGTCAATACTCCCAGCGGAAACTCGGGAGATTTGGGCTGTAGCAGCGGTGGAACCAGCGACGCGCTCGTCTTGACGATTACCTAACGGAAAGACCTCTTAAAACTCCAGGGGTTTGAACATTACTTGATGCCCGACGTTTGCCCACCCGGGGATCCATCTGCGCTAGAATTTCGTCTTGGGGCTTCCGGGGGGCTGAGTGGCACTTCGACTCAAAGCAGGGGGGAAGCCACCCGAAAACGCAGTTCAGTACCCACTTTGGCGGTATACATAACTATGACCTTTCTTCGCCGCGTCGTAATGCTCTTTCACCGCCGCAAGTTTGGCCGGTTCCCAGAATCCAGATGGGTGGTTTGCGGCTTCGAGCCGATTCAAGTGTCCATCGCTTTGCTGGTGCTGTTGTCACTGGGGCATCCATCGCGGACGCTAGCGGCGAATCCTGACCTGGAGATCGTGCTGACTGGCTCGCGCCAGCGTATTGAGAAATTGGATTACCGCGCGACCGGGCACCTCACACGAGTGGAAGCCGATGGCAAGCGCACCAGCTACAAGTTTGTCGCCAAGGCTCACTGGTTTCCCGACGGTTTGCGCGTGCTATGCGAGATCTCGGGACCTGGCTCGGAGAAGACAACCCTTCTTCTGCATATGAACGTGAGCGGACACGTGACCCTCGAGGCCGCGCTTCCCGGCGAGAAGGCCGCTAAAGTGTTGCCATTCGAACGTTGGAACGACTCACTGGTGGGAACAGACTTCTCCTATGAAGACATGGTAGAAAACCAGTTCTTCTGGAAGAATCAGGAACTCCTGGCACCGGAGAAATACGGTGCGCGGGATTGCTTTGTCCTTAAGAGCACGTCCGGCCCTCAGGACCGGACTTACTATGATTCGGTAACATCGTGGATCGACCGCAGCATTTTGTACCCTGTGCATGCGGTGAAGACGCGTCGGGGGACGGGACTGCAGAAGGAATTCATCTACTATGGGCTGCGGCAGGTCGGCGGCGATTGGTCTGCGTCGCAAGTGGAGGTAAAGCTGCAGGGCAAGCCCGGCTCCTCGATTATGGCAATCGAAGGGGGGTCGGGTAAGGCAAATCTTGGACGCAAGGACTTTGATATCGGCCAGTCCAGCGTTCAAGGAGAGAACGCGAAATGAGTGGGATCGCTTAACGGAAGTATGCACTTTACGCAACCCGCTGAAATCGAGTAGCGGCCTAGCTAGAACCGTTTTTTCTCCGTTTCCTAGAATCCCTGATAAAGAAGAGGCCGACGATCCAGCATACCCAGAATATTACGATTTCCCATCCGGACTGTAGACCCGCAACATAGCGGAGACATACCGCTAGCAGGATAATCGCGATTCCTACTACTAACTCCAAGATGTCCATCTATTTCGGCCAGCCTTCCGCCGTCATGGGACGAGCTCCTTTTCTGCGGTCGCCGGCACACCGTGCAGACCAAAGGGCCACCAATTCCAATCGCCGGCAAGTTGCAAGAGTGCCGGCCCAACCACCATCCGCACAACTGTAGCGTCAATGAGCACCGCCACGGCGAGGGTGAAGCCCAGCATTTGGACGACTAGAAAGCTTCCCAGGGTAAATGCAGTGAAGACGGCGATCATAATTGCCGCGGCGCTGGTGATCAGTCCCGCCGTCCGCGCCAGGCCCTCGATCACCGCTTCTCTCTCGGACAGACCGCGCCGCCGTTCCTCGAGGACTCGGGTAACCAGGAAAACCTCGTAGTCCATGCTCAACCCGAAGACAATGGCGAACGCGAGAATCGGCACGATCGGGTACACGCTGCCGGTCGGTCCGTCGAGCCCAAAGAGTTTGCTGCCGTGACCTTCCTGAAAAACGACAACTAACGCACCGAATGAAGCACCAACCGAGAGCAGATTGAGCAGAACTGCTTTGACTGCCGCAAATAGACAACGTAACCCGATCAGGAGCGCCAGCAAGCTTCCCACTATGACTCCAAGGACCACCCTCGGCATCCGCTCTTTTACCACCGAGTCATAGTCTGCTTCGAATGCGGGAACGCCGCCGACGCGCAGCGCAGCGCCGGGCACACCGGTTATCGCCGCGACATCGGAGGAGCGCACTTCTCGTACCCAACGTATCTGTTCGTTGGGTGTAAGAGTAGCGGTGGGTAGCAATTCAATCAAAGTAGCCTGGCCATCGTTGCGAAGAAAACTCTTGCGGATTGGCTCTGGCACATCGTTGACAGCACTCGCAGTGTCGGACATTCCCGCGAGGGTCGGAAGAGATAAGACCTCTTCCGCTCTAGGATCGCTCTGGAAGTGCTGGGTCAAACGGCTGACGGCAAGCCAGCCAGCCGGAGAGAGCGGCGGCGAGTCCGGCGGCAACTCCAAGATCACGCGCAGGGACTGGACAATTCCGGACCGTCCCATCTTTTGAAGTGTGTGCAGCGCTTGCACCGACTCAGCTGCGGCCGGGAGCGAGTGACGGTCAGGAACTCCGGGAGAGATTTTGTGCGCCTGGAATGCAAGGATCAGTAGCGGAATCCCTGCGACTAGCAGAGCCGTCCGAGGCCGGCGGGTTATGATGCAGCCCCACCGCACCCAGCGCTCACTGGCGGCGCATAGGCTCTCCCGCGTTTCCAACCGTTTGGATGGGAGACGCACTCTGGCGGCATTGATGCGATGCCCTACCAGACCGAGCACCCAGGGCACAATGAATGTACACAACATGACGCTTACAACGGTTACCAGCAGGCCGGCTACGCCGATGGAGCGCAGTTCGCTGATGGGCACAGTCAGCAGCGCTGAAAATCCGATGGCAACGGTTGTGGCCGAGATTATCAATGTCCGCCCCGCTTGCGTGGCAGCAATATCGGCAGCGTGGCCGGGATCATATCCCTCGGCTAATGCCTCGCGAAACCGGCTCACCATCAGCAATCCATAGTCAATGCCCAAGCCCAGGCCGAGCATGGTTGCCAGATTCTGCACCAGAATCGACAGCTGCAAATAATGCGCGAGGAGCGCAGCCGCACCCATCGCCATCGAGATTGAAAGTATTCCAACTCCCAGCGGCAATAGCGCGGCCACAAGACTGCCGAAAGCCAGCAACAGCAGCACGAGAGTTACCGGCATCGCTCGTTCCTCGGCATGGGTGACGTCATCTGCGCTCACCTTGCGAAGATCGAAGTTCAGTGGTGTTTCGCCCGTAATCTCCAGCTTGACATTGGGGTATTGCGATCTAAGCTGGCCTTCCAGCCAATCTGTTCTTTCCCGCAGTTTTGGGATCAAGGCCTCGATACTTTCATCGTGCGGGTCTAACCCGACGATGATCAATGCCCCGCCATTATTCCCGGTGAACAGAGGATCCGGCCAATCCAGACTCGAGACGGCACCCGACACGCCTGGCACACTACGCAGTGAACTGGTTAAGAGCCCCAACGCCTCTGAGCCTTTGGCTGAATCCGGATCCGGAATACCGGTGATCACCAAAACCAGGCGGTGGGCATACGGAGATTGGAAACGCTGCGCCAGTTCCAGATCGACTTTTTCGGATTCTCCGCCCTTGATGTGAACAACTGTCTCCAGGCGACGTTCGACTTTGTAGGAAAACGGCAGCAGCGCAAGCGCTATGGCAAAGCCCAACATCGCCAACCAGAATCGCCGGCGAGCCGCATCACGGCCAGCATTCAAGCTTGGCTCGAGCTGAACGGGTATCTGGGTCATGGTATTCGCCAAGCTAAGAGACCTCACTCCAGTTGAAGATTTCTGGTGAGGGACTTGCCCCGAGCGGTCAGCTAAAAGGGCACAGGCAGTCCGGCACCTGTTAGTTGTGCGAGTCCCCGATTCAGTTGTGCCAGTTCACCGGTATTGCCTTTATACCTCGCATGACCGGCCTCTGGTAATCCCAATGGTGTCTCCCGACAGGTTCGCGCCGAGCAGTTAGTTCGCAATTCCGCGGCGTCAATTCTGAGGTAGTCTTTTACCTGCGCTGTTGGTGGAGTGCACGTACAACCAAAAACGTGCACTGGGATGAGAGTGAGTCCAGGAACGACCGCCGCGAATTGCAGACGCATTCTAATCCCCGTAGATTGACGAGTATACTCGCTTCGAAGCAGCTTCAAAATTACTGAAGGTGAAGGGCCCCTTGACCGGAAGTTATGAAGCTGAGCCTTGGAAGTCCCAAGGTTGTTGTTGCGATTTTGCAACAGGAACAGGTCGGAAGAACCTTTCCGCCCGGAAGGCAATGGGCACAAAAAGGGCGCGAACGTGCCCTTTTTGTGCCCTCGATGGTTTCAATGAAATTCGTCTAAGTGCTTTAGAAAGAATGGCGGGGACGACGAGACTCGAACTCGCGACCTCTGCCGTGACAGGGCAGCGTTCTAACCAACTGAACTACGTCCCCACTCGCCAAATCAACGAGATACGAAATAAGCAGTGTTTATGCGGCTTTGCACAAGTTGCATATCGTGCATGGAGTTGCCTTCGTTGCCCAAAAGAGCGCGATTCCTGTCCGAACCGCCCCCAAACCGCCTACAAATTTCGCTTTCTTCCAGCACTTGCACCATCTGCACGACCACTTCCGCAGACTGCTCCGGGCGATCCAGATTGACGCCAATCTGGCAGAAACCGCCGACAAAACCTGAGCAAATGTTTGGCACAGAAATATCCTAACAGCTTCTCGCAGAACACGGAAGAGCGTCGGGCCCTGTGCTATTTTTCTCGACGATTCTAAGTTGTCGTGAGAACGAAGGCCCGATTTGCACATTCCACCGGGACAGACCCTTTCATGCTTGCGCGCGTATTTTAGCTGTGCTCAGCATGACCTGCAACATCCGCAAATGGAAGCCCCTCCTATTTCGATAACAGTTCGTCGCATTTCGGTAGGTCAGCCCCATCCGCCAACTTTCACTGCCTTACTCGAAGCCTTCGTCCCGGTCCATGTGAACCGGGGGGCCCACTTCCCTCGCCGCAGCGATCGCCTGCAAGAGCCTGGTCTTTTCCTTGCCTGCGAACTCCTCAAGCTCCGGATCAGCATAGACCGAGACCTCGTCGAGAAGCTGCAAGTCAGATTGGACCTCCGCGGTTCGCGGCGCATCCCAGCCGGGCAACCTGAATTGCCGGATGAATTTCCTGAGCGCCTGTACGCGGTCAGGGGATTTCTCCAGAATCTTGCGTGCAATATCCGTCCAGTGCGAGCCGTCCACATCATGCCTAATCGCAGCTATGCCCGCCGCCGCGATGGGATAGCGGACATCGGGAAACTCATCGCACCAGCGAAGAAGCTCCTCCTCCGGAATTGCAGCGAAAGCATGCGGGCGCAACAGTTCGGAATTCGCCAAAACTCTGACTCCGATCTCTGCCATTGCAGCGTCACCGCTGCACAGGGAACGCAGAACAGCAACGGGCTGGGCGCTGAAAAGAACTTGCAGAAACTCGCGGTGGTTGTAAACAGACGCCTCGGATCTCGAAATGGCGTCGCGCAGCTTGGTGCAGACCTCTCGGACAGTCGCGGCACCCTTGTCTCCGAGCAGGCAGCGTCTTCCGACAATCTGCAGCCTCTGAGCGAAGTTGGGGTCTGTGCTTCCGGCGACGTCGAGACGAAGCATTAGCTCGCATCCAATTTCGACGTACTCGTCGGGCGAGACGCGGCCTTGGTCAGAAAACAGACTCATGTAGAGAATCTCGACGGCGACATAAATGCCGTCGCTGTGGTCAGAAATTCTGACCAACAATTTCTTGAAGTCCGGGCCGCTGAGGCCGTCTGTTACTCGCCCTCCTTCTAGCGTGCGGTAATTGTGGATCGGAGCCTTGCCAAGCTCCAACGAGCGGAGAAGCCTACGAACTCCTTGTTCATTAATCTCGCCGATCGCCGTTTCCAGCACGGGGTACCACTGAGCGAGCGCGTCATCGCTGATCGCATCGTCCAGCATGGTTTCTGCGAGCGCTGCGTTTTCTTGATGGAGACCGTTAAGAAATCCGCGGAACACCCACGGGGTCGCTCCTTCCACAGGAACTGGTTGCAGTTGGGCAACCAATTGCTTCCAGATTTTGGCTGGGTCATCGGCGCCCTGCGCCAAGCCGCGTCCAAAGCTCCAAATTTGATCACTTCTCGTACAGACTAACTCTGGAAGGAGCTCCGTGAACGCGTCGCCATCCGCCGCGACACCCATGCCAAGCTCGTAAGCAGTGGTCTCCAGTCGGGACATTGCGGACTCGATGCTCTCTTTGCTGTCGCCTACCAAAGGGATACCAATGTGTGACGCGGATTTCCCTAGGATGATCGAGCGCACTCGCTGGATCGTCCCTCTTGGCTGAAGCACTCCTTCTATGCGGGCGAGCTTTTCAATTACCTCCGGAGTGAACCCCTTGGAGTCGTAGTACGTAGTTTCCCGCACGGCCCTCCATCCCTCGGCCCAGAACACCTTCTGCGAGATCGAGTTGCAGATGCGCTCCAGGTCCTCATACATCAAGCCCCCTGTCCAGAGACCGCGAAACTTCTCCGCGATGATGGTGCGTACACGTGGAGCCTCGGGGTGGGTGGAGCCCGCCAGGTCCTCAGCCAGCTCTAGAAATCGGCTGAACCACTCGACTACTGCTTCCCTGGTGGGAGGCCAATAGCCAAAGTCCCGCGACCGCGCTCCGAACCCGAAATTTAGGACGGGGCCGAAATGCCATGCCTCCAGAGCGGCCGCGAGCGCCCTCAGACCTAAACCGCGCTCGGCGGCATTGCTGGAGTCTAAGAGGGACTGAATTACTGACTGCCGCTGATCCCGAGACGCGTGAGTGCCAGAAAGGTGAATTGGGAAAAGGGAGGTAACCGCTTTTGCGGCCTCCTTTGAGTCATGGCCTATGGCATCTTGAGATCCCTCCTCCGCGGCGGCAACCGCAATTCTTGTGAGCAGCCTAATGGATCTTTCAAAATGCCTCGCCTCATAAGCGAGTGATACCAGCAGCGTCACGTAGCGCGCGCATTCCTTCGCGGACTCATTGCTTGCAGACGCGAGCAGAGGTCGTTCAAGCGCTGACAACGTGGCCTCCGGGTCGACTGAGGCTATGTTTCTGAAAATATCTCTGCCCAGCTCATTAAGCCCTAAGACATCTTCCAGCAAGCCACCGACCCCAAGCCAGCCTCTGACGATTTGCTGCGCTTCCGGCGAGCCGTCGAGATAGCCGAGCCTCCTGGAAAAAGACTTTACAATTCTTTCCGGTGCATCATCGACGAGATATTTCTTAATCCTATCCCCAGGGATGTCTTGAAGAGCGCGTGCGGCTAAGCGATTTGCAATTGCTTGCGGTAGGACCGCCCGCCAGACGCCACGCCGCTGAACCAGGCCACGGCGGCGCAGTTCGGCGGCACTTTGAAACATTTCTTGGGCGCTTTTCCCTATTGTGGCCCCAAGCCGGAAAAGCTCCGCCTCATGACCCTCCGAAACATCTTCGCCTTCGAACGAATAGACAAGCGACAAACCCTGTCCCGCGATCAAAAGCGACTCACTCGGCCCGTGGCGTTGTTCAAACAATCGTTTGAAAAGGTCTTCGTCCGACATGCCGGCAAGCGTCTCTTCGTGGCGAACAGTTTCGGCTAGCGCGATTGCGATTCGTGCATTTCCGTCGGACAACCGCGCAATGGTATGAAGATCGACCCATGACAAGTGAGGAAATCGCTGCTTCAGCAATCTTTCGATCAAATCCCCTGAGGATGCCTCCAACTGAAAGACCTCGGTTCCCTCGGGTTGGTCCTCGCGGATGTCATACTCAACCGTGATCGCGCTCACCGTGCTCTCAGGTGCGCGACATGCGTCTGAGACTCGCCGATGCAGGTCCGGCGGGCAGTTGTCCACCACGATAATTGCACGCGATCGTGACGCAATCAGGTTCTGAACAAGAGTTGCGGGCGAGGGGTCTGGTCCATCGGCCACATCTGTGTAATGTGCCAAAGCGGGATCAAGGCTCGAACTTCCCACGCGGCCGTCGAAAAGGGCCTGCACAAATCTCGTTTTTCCCACTCCCGACAATCCCACGAGGCGGACGACACTCCCAGGGCGGCGCAGTGGATCACGAATTCGTTGAATGCCCTCCGCTGAGGAAAGACCCGACTCCGAGGTCTCGGTGTCAGTACGAACGCGATGCGAGTCGTCGAGCAGATACTCGCCTTCGAGTCCGCCAGGCGCGTACGCCCAGGCTTCGTATGAGCGCCAACCTGGTACAGCACGACCGATTTTGCTCCTGACCCAGAGAACCATGCCTGCATGGTCACGAACCCAACTCGCTACACGCCCTCGGTCGTAGAAATCCAGCGCAAGGTCCTTCGCGTTCGGAAGATCATTCACGGCCTCCCCCATCGCCTCGTGTCGGTTTCGAAGAGGCGTGTCGGAGGTCGACTCCGCACTTACGATGATGTAGGCGCCCGATCGATTCGCCAGGTCCCGAATAATTGGCCGCAACACGTCTTTTGGCCGCATCTCGTCAAGAATTTCAGAGCGCGGCATGGGGCTCTTTTTCACCTGAAAGCCAGTTTGCGGGCGCGGCACGAAGCCTCCGATGGTTTCTCCATCCGCCAAGGCGACACGGACGTCGAGCCCTCCGTCCGCAGAGTTCTGATGGCCACTCCACGTCACCGCTGTGGCAGACAATCCCCGCGACCTAAGCTCTGACTCACAAAGAAGACCAATCAGGGTGCGCAGGTCAGTATCGTTCAAGAGGGCGACGTCGTCTGGCGTGATCTCAAGCATTCTCGTTACGCCTGTAGGCACAATGATACAAAAAGGCACCGGGCGGTGCCTCCGCTCCTGCGGTTGCTGTAGACCTCGCTGGCCGCTCATACTTACACGGATGGTCCGCGGTCAGGCGCTGGCCAGACTTCTCAGGCGCGACAGCGGACAAGTTGAGAATATTGAAATACCTAGCTTGCTTCCTCATCCAGCATTGCCTTCAAGACCTCTGACCAATGGCCGCATCGATGCGATCGGCTTGCGCCAACACCCATTGACGCCATTTTTCGACTTCGTCGATCGAAGAGGAACTATCGAGTGCAAGAGCTTGTGGGATCATATTCCGTATTTCCCCTTATCGAGACAGTGTGCCCTGAGTTTGCCGTGACAAGTCACGGACCAGTTAACCGATGTGCACCAGATTCCAGTCTTATGAGCGTGCGGAATAACGTCCCGCCGAGAAGTCATTAGACAACACCTTTCTCTAGCGCTACGGTGAACCAAAAGCAGCGGCTCTGAACTGTCACTGCTGGAGGCTCTCATGCCGCATTCGGCCCGTATCAAACCTCCCTTCTCCGCTCGGTTGGCGATCTCTTCAACCTTTGCAAAGTCGGCGCTGATGGTGCTCAGTGTTCTCATCTTGGCCCCACTCGCCGCCCATGCCCAAGGAAGTCCCTTCGACACGGGATTCAACGCGATCCAAAGCCTTTTCACGGGCACTATCGCGAAGGTTGCAAGTCTGGTTGCAATCGTGATCGGCGGCTACGGCTTCGCGCACGGGGAACCTGGTGCAAAAAAGGCGCTCGCTGGTGTTGCCGCTGGAACGGGCATTGCTGTTCTCGCCGTGAATGTCCTGAGTTGGCTCTGGGGCGTATAGCGCCACTTTCAACCAGCGCCTGGAACGAGAAACTTATGCCCGACAAACCACAGCAGAAGCACCGCACAAATCGAGTCTTCAAGAGCCTGCACAAGCCTCTCACCTACTTGGGCGTCGAACGGACGCTGTTCTACTTCGTATGCGTCGGCGCAGTTGGGGCCTTCAACCTCTTCAATTCCATCCTCGCCGGTATCGCCGTATTCATCGGCGGTTTTGCTTTCGGGCATTGGGTAACAAACAGCGACCCGGCATTCCTCCGCATCCTGGCAAAGTCCGAACGCTACAAGCTGCGTTATGACGCCGCGAAGCAGCAAGTTCCCCGCGTGGAGGTAGTGTGATGCTGCGTCTCGACAAGGTCATCAAGCCGTGGAAAGAGAGTGCGGCCCTGAACGACCACATCAACCTCTACGGCTTCTGGAATGAGACGGCCTTCCTTACCAAAAGCGGCGATCTAGGCATGGTTCTCAGGGTTCCCGGTGTGGACTACGAAAGTCTGGACCGCTCCCAACAGGAGTATGCAGTGAAGAGGCTGGAGGCGGCCCTAAAAGCCTTTGGCCCAGGCTTCCACATTTACCAATACCTCTTCAAATCGAACCGCCCCGACATACCGTTCGCAACATATGATGACCCCATTGTCGAAGCTGCTATCGATCAGCGACGGAAGTTCTTTGAAGCGAAGCGGGACCACCTCTATCAAGTTGAAATCTTCTACTGCATCCTGCTCGAAGGCGCCCGTTCGAAGACCGGCATCAGCACGGCGCTAGCTCGCTTGTTACGCGATCCAGAGGGCGCGATTGCCGAACTCAAATCGCAGTTCACCAACGACAGCATGAAGAAGTTGTTGCGGACGCATATCGAGCGCGATCTTCAACGGCTCGACCAGCATGTGCAGGCATTCGCTCGGCAGCTCGTAGATTTCATGCAAATCGAGGTCTTGAATCGCCAAGGCCAGTTCAGGTTCTTCCGCCGCTTGCTCAATTATGACGACTGGCGTGTTGCCGGGAGGCCGCAATCCACACAGTTTCTCGACTATCAGGTAATCAATTCCGACATCGAAGCGGAGCGCGATCATCTGCAGGTAGGCGATCACATCGTCCGCGTGCTGACAATGAAAGAAGCCATCACAGAGACGCGACCTCTGGTGCTGGACGCGCTGTTGAAGATCCCCGCTAACTTCTATGTGGTCACCGAGTGGGCGCCACTCCCTGCGGACAAGGCTCGCAAAGAAGTGAATAAGCGCCGTCGCCACTTCAATATGTCAAAGACAGGATTCGTCTCGCAGATGGGCAACGACGCTGCCAAGACGAACCCACGCGACGTGCTGGTGGACGAGTCCAAACAGGCCGACATTGAAAATCTTGGCGATTGCCTTCGCGCCCTGGGTGACGGTCAATCGCTTGGCGATTTCTCGCTCACGATTGTGCTGTATGGCCGGTCACGAACGGAACTCGATCAGCTCGTGGCTGAGTTCAGTGGCGTCTTCACCAACGCGGACGGCAATCTGTTTGCGGAAACCTACAACCAGCTGAACGCATACTTCGCCACCGTGCCCGGCAACTATGCGCTGAACCTTCGCAAGCTGTACCTGCTGAACACGAACTACGCCGACCTTTCTTTTCTCTTTACGATCCTTCCCGGCGAAAAGACGAACGCGCACCTCGGCATGGAGTGCCTGGCAGTCGTCGAAACCGACAACAGCACCCCCTACTTTCTCAACCTGCACACCCGCGACGTTGCCCATACCCTGATTCTCGGGATGACAGGCAGTGGCAAGTCGTATCTCTGCGTTTTTCTGCTGCAGAACGCGCAGAAGTACAAGCCGCTGACTTTCATCTTTGATATCGGCGGCAGCTTCCAGTCGCTAACGACGATATTCAAGGGTTCGTATCTCAATGTGGGGCAGGAAGCGCGGGACTTCACCATCAACCCATTCTCGTTGCCTCAGACCAAAGAGAACATGCAGTTTCTCTTCAGCTTCTTCCGCGTGCTGATTGAGGGCAACGAGCAACGTTACCGGATCGACTTCAAGGAGGAACGCCGACTGTGGGACGCGATCGAGCGCATCTACGTGCTGGAGCCGAACCAGCGCACGATTTCGAATTTTGGGAACATCATCGGCGAGTTGAAGGAGCGCCTACACCGCTGGACCCGCGGTGGACAGTACGGCTTCCTCTTCGACAACGCCGAGGACACACTTTCGTTCAAAAGCTTTCAGACGTTCAATTTCCACGGTTGGAACGATGCGCCGGAAGTCTTGGAGCCACTGCTGTTCTACGTTTTGCACCGGGCATCGAATGAAATCACTGACCCCAAGAATCTCCGCATACCCAAGTTCTTCCTGCTCGACGAGGCGTGGCTCTTCATCAAGAACGAGACGATCCGCAATTATGTCGTGCAGGCGCAGAAAACATGGCGCAAGCACAAAGCGGCCATGATCCTGGCGACGCAATCCATCAAAGAGCTTGAGGAATCGGGGATGCTGGCGATCGTTGCCGAGAGTTGTCCCACAAAGATCTTTCTGGCCAACCCGGACATGAACCGGGAAGTTTACCGCGAGGCCTTTCATCTGAACGACACCGAACTGGACCTCATCGACGGCCTTGTTCCACCGGGCCAAATGCTGATTCGCAAGGCGCAGAGCTCCAAGAAAGTGCACTTGAACGTCGATTCGGTCTCGCACTGGATGGCGACGAACAATGCTCGCGACAACCTCAAGAAACAGGAATATTTCGACCGCTTCGATATTGCGGATGGCCTTCGCCATCTAGCGGAAGATCATCCGTTCCAGCCGCGCACGCTGGCCGTATCAACTTCGAACAACAACCGCTAAGGAGAGCTCTATGCGGCATCTGAAATTCGTCGTCAATTGCGCTCTGGTTTTTTCTTCCATCGGTGCTTTCGCCCAAGACTCTGCGCGCACTGTGCAGTATCACTCGCAGGACATCATCCCGATCCGCGCAAAGTTGAAATATACGACCCTTATCGAACTGCCCACGACTGAGAAAATCATGGAAGCCGCCACGGGCGACAAGGACTTCTGGATCGTGGATGTGGTCGGCAACTTTTGTTTTGTGCATCCAGCAAAACCAGGCATCAGCTCTAACTTGAATCTGATTACAGACAAGGGAAACATCTACAGTTTCACCCTGCAGGACATCTCGGGATCCACCACCACCACTCCTGACCTCAAGGTGATCGTCGAACCCGCCGACCGCAGCGCGATCGTGGCCGCGAGCGGCCCTCCGAAATTTGTACCCGCTGCACAATTGGAGCAGTCGCGGCAGCAGCTTGCCGCTCTGCAATCGCACGTTGAACAGGCAGTCGATGAGTACAAGAGCGCCTATCCGACACGCCTTAAGTTCGACTACGTCTATAAACCGAACGAAGCGCCCTTCAATATTCAGTCGATCTATCACGACGACAGGTTTACCTACATCAAGACCAATGCGCCTGAAAAGTTCAGCGTGTACGAAATGAAGGACGGCAAGCCCAACCTCGTTACCTACGACCTCCGGGAAGGAACGTACATCATCCCGAAGATCATGGACAGCGGATACGTGGAGCTTGGCAAGAAGCGGATGGAATTCACGCGCAAGGGATCACCGTCATGAGCGAGAACGTCTTCACTCCGCACACAGAGCCGCAGGAGGAACCAACGTTGCACCGCAACCTGGAACTGCCCAAAGGCGTCTTGCAGAAGAACCTCAAGACCTTCGTTTATCTGGGTGCGGCCTTGCTCGTGATTGTGGCGGCGCTCTTCAGTTCGTCCGGCAAGAAGAACCCCGCGCAACAAGCCAGTGCGAAAGGGCAACCGCCGCAACCAACGTTGCAAGACAACACCGACAGCAACGTGCAGGAGTTGAAGAACCAGCTTCAGGCCGAACGTCAGAAAGAACAGCAAGCAACAATGGCCGCTGCCGCATTGGGAGATCCGGCGCTTGCGTCAGCGACGCCCCAGCAGCGATCCGCAGCCGCGGCCTATGGGCCGACCGGCCTTGCCGTGCCCTGTATGCCTGGCCAGCCCTGCCCGCAAGCGCAGCAAGGCAACATGCAGATGCAACTCACCCCGGTGCAACAGCAGGCACAGTTAATCGCTGCGAAAGAACGCGAGCGCGCTGACAACTCCCGTTTCGCTTCCAATCTTGTGTACTCCCGCTCTGCCGATCCGCCGCAGCAACAACAGCAAGGGCAGACGATGCCCGCCCAATATGACCCTGCCGGACGGCAGACAAACAGCAGTCTCGTCGCCCCACCAGCCGAAGGGAAACAGGAGGAGGCGCCCGGAGGCTATAAACGTCCACTGGAGGCCAATATCGATTCAGCCGTCGGTCAGCCATATCTCGTCTACGAGGGCTCCGTTCTCGACACTGTTCTCATGAATCGTCTGGATGGAGACGCCGTAGGGCCGATTAAAGTCCTGGTCTCAAATCCGTTGTATTCCCACGATCATCAGCACGTCATCATTCCCGAGGGATCGGTTGTTTTGGGCGAAGCGAAGAAGATTGGAGCCGCCGGCTTCGGCCAACAGCGCCGGATGGCCGTCGTTTTTCACCGGCTGCTTATGCCAGATGGCTACTCCGTCGATCTCGACCAGTTCCAGGGTCTGGATCAGATCGGAGAGGAAGGACTGAAAGATAAGGTCAACAACCACTACCTCCAAATCTTCGGTGCCTCGATAGCTTTGGGTGTGATTGCCGGGGCGGGCGAGATCACGCAGGGTGGGGGCACCATCACGACGAGCGGTTCCCAGGCTTTCACCAACGGAGCTGCCGGCAGTGTTTCGCAGTCTGCCACCACGATCCTTGATCGCTTCATGCAGATACCGCCCACCATCACGATCCGAGAGGGCCACCGCGTGAAAGTGTATTTCACCCAGGACTTGCTTCTTCCTGCGTACTCGAACCACACTATTCCGCAGACGTATTGAGGAGGCGATATGCGCAGAATCATCGTTGCCGTTGCATTGCTCTCCACTCTGATCCTCTTCGGTTGCAAGAAGCAGATTGCCTGCGACCCTGCCGATTCAGAGGCGGTGTGCAAAGCATTCCAGCAATGTCTTCATTCGGATACCTCGGCTGAGGTCTGCCGGATGGGAGAGCAGGACGCTAACAAACTCGAAAAAAACAAGAAGCACTGATTACCAACAAGGAGGTCTCCCAAATGAAACGCACCAGTCTCACCCTCGCCGCAATGTTGTCCATCATGCCCGCCACCATCGCGCACGCGCAGTTCGGGTCGGGGATTGTATTGGATCCCACTCAATCGGCCCACGCCATCACCCAGATCGAGCACGAAGAGCGGTCCATCAGCAACCAGGTGCAACAGATCGAGAACGGCCAACAGATTTTCTCAAACACCGTCAAGATCGCGAGCACGGCACTCCAAACCTACAACCAGGTGAAGCAGCAGTACAACCTCTACCACCAGATGATCCTTGCGCCGCGGATGCTTTATTCACGATTTCTCTCGCCGACTTCGGACCTGCGACTGCTGCAACAGATCTCGAACACCTACGGCAACTCGGGAGGCTGGGTCAATTCCGCCAACACTGGAAATGGAGCGTCAGCCGCCTACCAACAAGTGAGCGTTCCTCGCACCAACAGCATGATTCCGGGCTATGGCAGTTTCAGTACCTCCGGGCAGCAACAGATTGCCGCACAGGGCGCCACGGTCGACATCAACGATTCTGTACTGACGAACAATCTCGAAACGCTTGGAACGATCCGGGCCAATCAGACGGCAAGACAGACCGACATCGCCAATCTGGAAGCTGCGACACAAACCCAAGATCCAAGCCAGCAGACCATCATGGCGGAGCTTCAACGCATCAACCAGGCTTTGCTTCTGCAGTTGCGGACTATGCAGGATGCCAACCAGATCAACGCCAATCTTGCGCTTCAACAGATCGTCGCCCAAAAACAACAGCAGGACGCACTAAAGGCGGGATTCCAGGACACTGCGAACTACGCGAGCACGTATCAAACACATGTTGCGCCGGCCTACAACGGTGGCGCTCAAGCCCTGACCTATTGATTGTCGATGTACCCGCCAGAGGTGATGTATGGGAGTGCTGAATTGGATCACACAGGGATGTGACGCACTGACCGCCACAGCGTCGCCCACAATCGATGCTTTGGGGGTTCGCATGTGCATCGCTCTCGCGACCATCATGCTCGTCTGGTTTGGGGTGCAGGAATCGCTGGCCTCCACCCACGGAGGCCAGGGTTTCCACATGGGGAAATTCCTCAGCTTCTTCATGCTGATCACCTTCGCCTATACCCTCGTGCGATTTTACGACAGCAGCATCCCAGGTGTTGGCCAATCCTTCCGCGGCTTTATCAACGGCGGTGCGCAGTACCTTGTCTCGGTCATCGGCAGCGACAGCATCACGAGTATTCAGAACACGCTGAATCAGGCTCAGGCCACGAGCGGTCCCGGCATGGTGAAAGCCCTGATGAATCCCTACTACGCCATCGTGTACGTCATTATTCAAGTCCTGATTGCCACCTTCTCCGCCGCGGTCAGCGCCATCGTCGCATATGGAGCAATCGCCAGCGCAGTCGTTGGCCTCCTCGGTCCCGTATTCATTCCGTTTCTTGTCTTTGACAAGCTGGAGTTTCTGTTCTGGGGATGGCTCCGGGCATTCATTGGGTTCTGCTTCTATAAGGTGCTCGCCGCGGCCGTCCTGAGCATCCTGGCACATCTGCTCGCGCAGTATTACACGGAGCTGGTCAACTTCTCCGATCCCGGCAACATGGTGCAGGAACTTCCGTTGCTGATCTTGCTAGTACTGGTCAACATCTACATCCTCTTCAAGATCCCTGCCATGACCATGAGCATCTTCTCTGGATCGTCCGGCGGCCACGGCAGCGGAATGGGCGGGATGATCACAGCGGCAATTCTCAGGACGATCTAAGCAGGAGGCATTCATTCATGAGCAGCAGCACAAAGCCATCCCCCGAAATCACCCGAGCTGCGGAGCGGTATCTTGAACAGTACGGCGATCCGCTGGTCACGAACACCTATTTGAAGGTGACCGTTCTTGTGCTCGCCGGTGTCTGTATCGCGCTGTCGGCCCTCACCTTCAAGAGTCAGCAAGCGCTCGCCAACATGCACCCAATGATTGTGCGCATTAACGACGTCGGCCACGCCGAAGCGATCGACTATCGGAACTTTCAATACCGCCCCCAAGAAGCGGAGAACAAGTATTACCTCACCCGGTGGGCAGAACTGTACTTTAGCCGCAATCGTTTCACGATCGAACGTGACCAAACGCAGTCGCTCTACTTCCTCAATAGCGACGTGCAACGCGCCGTGATCGACCAGGAACGCAAGGACAACAGCATTCAGAATTACGTCAAAGACAGCGGCTTGCCATATATCGATGTGGAGATCAAGAACGTCATCCTTGACGACATGCGACAGTCGCCGTATTCGGCGCGCATCGAGTTCGAGAAGGTGTACACCAACCCCACGGATCATTCCGAACTCAAGCGGGAGCGATGGACAGCCAGCGTCACCTATGTCTTTCGCGAGAATGTGAGAAACAATGAGCTTGCCGTGAACCCCCTCGGTCTGACCATCGTGCGCTTTCGAGCCGACCAGGCATTCAGCTAGGGATTCATCGACCTGCCCAGAGGCTAATTCATGTCCTTTCATGCTACTAATCCGGCTAGCTTTTCCTATCTGTCCTCGTGTGCGGTAGAGTCAGCGAACAAGAGCCTTTCGACGCGCAACTACGGTGGCGAATTGCGCCCTTCTTACGACGGAACTTGCCCCTCGAATCGCACTGCAATTGCGGTGAACTTCCGCAGCCAGTGTGCAGATGACAACCTTGCGCTGGAGCGTGTCTACCGTTATGTATCCCGTCTTTTGCTCGGTCACAGCTTCGGGGCCTTTCCGGCGCCCGGCGGCACTCGGTCTTCTGCTTCGCGTTGCGCGCCCCTTCGGGGTCTCGGTTCCTCCCAAAACAAGTTTGAGAATCACGGCAAAGAACGCCTCTCAAACTTCTTTCGGGCCCCTCCCAGAAAGCAGACCTTCGGCACTTGGGAGCCGGGCCCAACTCGCTAAGCTCCGCCCAGTGTGACCCGAGCAACAACGGGCGAATTCAACAAACGGAGACACTCTCATGTACCAGAACAAAGTAACCCTCATCGGCTTTCTCGGCAGCAACCCAGAAGTTCGCACCGCCAACAACCGCAGCTTCGCGACACTCTCGCTGGCAACCAAGTCCTCCTACAAGAAGGACGACAAGTACATCTCGCACACCGAATGGCACCGTTGCGTAGTCTTCGGCAAGCTCTCGGAGTTCGCCAAGACACTCACCAAGGGCGCACATATCCAGGTGGAAGGCGAACTGCGCAGCCGGGAGTACGAGAGCAAGAAGACGGACTCGAAGCAGCGCGTCTGGGAGATTCGGGTCGCTTCGATCCTGAAGCTGGACCGCGCTGAAAAGGCCGCGCCGGAAGATCAGGATCACGAGGAAGTGCCCCAGGAGGAAACGGCTGCATAAGCCCTTGCTCTTCACTCTCGGAAGCCCGGCTATCCGCTGGGCTTCCATCGCTGTGAGGTTCCCACTATGAGCTTCGAATTGATCCTTCCATTCCTTCGGCCCATCGAGGCGCTGCTGCTCGACGAAGATGTTAGCGAAATCATGGGCAACCCCGACGCCTCGTGGTGGTACGAACGCGACGGCATCATGTTCCAAGAGCAGAACATTTCGTTCGACGCCGGCAAGCTACAAACCGGCCTCGAAGTTATTGCTAATCAACTGGGTAAGAAGCTCGACGAGGACAACCCACTCCTGCACGCACAACTCCCGGACGGGAGTCGGTTGGCGGCAGTCATCCCGCCCGTTGTGCGCTGTACACCAGCACTCATCATCAGGAAATTCACCAGCCGCCATTACACAGTTGATGATCTGATCGCTCGCGGCACGCTGACGCGGGCGCTTGCGGACTTCTTAGCAGAGCAGATTGGCAGCGGTAAGACGCTCCTTATCAGTGGCGGAACCGGTACCGGCAAGACCACGCTGTTGCGGATACTAGCCGACTTTATTCCCGAACAGGATCGCCTCGTTGTCATCGAGGACACCTCCGAACTTCAGATCCAGAAACCGAACATTCTGCCGACGGAATGCCAGACCGATACGTTCAAGGCCAAGATAACTTTCGACGATCTTCTAAAGTCCGCTCTCCGCTGGCGACCGGACCGCATCATTCTCGGGGAAGTCCGCGGAATCGAGGCACGAACGCTGCTCGATTCCTTCAACACGGGCCATGCGGGTTCAATGGCTACGATCCACGCCAACTCGGCGGAGAAAGCCCTTCACCGTTTCGCCAATCTCGTGATGCGCAGTCACGCGCAAAGCACGTTCGCCGATACCGAAGCCGAGATCGCAGAAGCTGTCGATTTTGTCGTCCATGTTGAACGTCAGCCAGGCCGCCGCGTTGTCCGCGAGGTGCTTGCGCTTCGCGGGTATGACCGAGACGTGAAACGCTTCCTTATTGAGCCCGTCTTCGAGGCACAACATGCCACGACATCGGCACGGAGTACAGCGCCTATTGCTACTGACTTACTAACCAATTCTGCGCTGAAAGATTCCTTGATTCCAATACCTATAAAGGAGAACCCACATGCCACTGCTTGAGATCAACCAGAGCCGCCACATCTGTGCTTCTGTCCGACTGGATGAGGTCACCGCCACGCAGGTCGATCAGTATGCCGCCTTCATCCACGCATCCGCGGATGAGGTTGTGGACAAGGCGCTCAACTATGTCTTCTCAAAGGACCGCGACTTCCAGGACTTTCTGAAGACTGCACACGCCAAGCAGGTTGCCCCCGCTTTGCGTGTGCGAAAAGGCCCGAGCAATGGTACGGCAGAGGAGCCTGCAAGGAAGCTTGTAGCCGGGGTGGAGTCCACGCCTTCTATGCGTGCGGTAAAGGCGTGATCGGACCGCCAATTTCGTGGTGCTGCCAAAACGGTGCTTCGCACCGGAAGAATTTTGACACTCCACCCCTGGAAGGGTCGTGCAGGTGCACCACGGTGCACTTTCAGCGCTTTCAAGGACATAACGATTTCCGGTGCACTTGGGTGCACCTGTGAAATGTGTGGGAACATGACAATTTTGAAAGCCAACCCAGACGCGATTTCTGACAGAGACCACAACCGAAATCGCGTTTTCCCCGTGACAGCGAAGCTAACAAAAGAGGAACTCCGGCGGGTCACCGAGTTTGCCAGATCGCAGGGACTTCCTCGCGGGGAATGGATACGCGATGTGATCCTTCGGGAGATGCGCGGAGGATCGGCCAGCGATCCATCCCTCGCCGAGATTCTTGGAGTTCGTTTGCTGCTGGTAAACGTGTTGCGGCCTCTAGCCGCAGGCCAGAGACTCACGCCCGAGGCGTTCGACAAACTGCTCGACGAAATCAGCGAGGCCAAGCACCAACTCGCTGGGAAGTTGGCCGCTTCCGCCGAAAGGAAATAGCGATGGCAACGACAAAGTGGGGACGCAAGGAATCCATCATCTGGCCGGCGCACAGCCCGATTTATACGTACGGGGCGGTATTCATGGCGCTCGTTCTTACCGGATTTTTTCTTTACTGTCGGTTCACCTTCGGCAACAGCCCCTTACAGAGGTTCTACACGCCCACCTACATCCGATCGAGCGTTGCAGGAGCAATCGGCACAAGTCGCCGAGACAACTACCGGATGCTCATGGTGGGCGCTCCCGGAAATCAACCGCGTCTGGCGACGAACACCGACGTGACGGACGGCACGACGCCGCAACCGGGCGGCAAGCCCATTCCGCTCTCGCTCTCGCAGCCCGCCCTCCAGCGCGGCTATACGATCCTTTACCTCGGACCGCAGCAGAGCTATATCGACGCGTCCTTGAGCGCCTATCTCAGGAGTGCGGTTTACGGTAGCGATGGCCTTTTCGATCTCTACAAGCTCCCACTGCTTTTCGGTCTGCTATCACTGGCTATTCAGCTCCCATTTTCGATCGCCAAGGACGTTCGACGACGCAAGGCGCTGAGGTACGGACGACGACTGAAGGGCCCCGAGATGATGACTCCGAGGGAGTTCAACGACAGGGTCGCAGGGGATGGCATAGGCATTAAGGCCAAAGAAATGACGCCGATGATCCGCATACCGCGGCGGGCGGAGGCCCAGCACATGCAGATCATCGGAGATACCGGCGCGGGCAAGACAATGATCATGCTCCAAATTCTTCGGCAGATAAAACATCGTGGCGATTCCGCGATCGTCTACGACCCCGCACGGGAGTTCGTCAAACGCTTTTACGACCCGAAAAACGGCGACGTTATCCTGAATCCGCTCGATAGGCGGTGTCCCTACTGGGGGCCCTCTGAAGAACTCCGCCGACGCTCCGAGGCAAAGGCTCTCGCTGTGTCCCTGTTTCAGCCACCGCAGGACAAGAAGGGTGAGTTCTTCATCGAGTCCCCGCAGAAGATCTTCGCCTTCCTGATGGCCTACGGCCCGACGCCGGAGGAGTTGGTGAAGTGGATGTCGGACCCGCAGGAGATCGACCGAAGGCTGAAAGGAACAGAGCATGCTCACCTGATCGACCCGAGGGCGCACCAACAGCGCGCTGGAGTTCTTGGCTCGCTTGGACTCGTCGCCGACAGCCTCCGCCTCTTGCCGAACAAGGGCTCCGGGAATGGCGAGTGGTCGGCCACAGAGTGGGCCGAGACGCGGCAAGGCTGGATCTTCATTACTTCACTCCCGGCCGAACGTGAGGCACTTCGACCGCTTCAAAGTCTATGGATCGACCTGCTTGTCTTGCGTCTGCTAAACGAGCCGAAGGCGGGCCAGAAGCGGGCATGGTTCGTGATCGACGAGTTGGCGAGTTTGCAAAAGCTCCCCCAGCTCCATACCGCCATTACAGAAAATCGAAAGAGCAACAACCCTGTGATTCTGGGTTTCCAAGGAAAGGCTCAGCTGGAATACCTATACGGCCACCTGGCTGAGGTCATGCTCTCCCAACCGGCAACCAGCATTTGGCTGAAGACGAAGGAGCCAACCGCTGGCGAGTGGGTCAGCAAGTTCATTGGAAAGGTCGAGATCGAACGGCTACGCGAGACCCACTTCGACGGCTCCCGCGCTGGCCGGAACTTCGCGCTGGACCGGCAGGTTGAGCCGCTGGTAATGGAGTCCGAAATCTCCGGACTGCCGGACCTCCACGCTTATATGAAATACGAGAACTATGTGACGCGGTTCTCATTCCCGTACTTCGATATGCCGGTTGTCACGAGTGACTTCGATCTCCGCGATACGCCCGAAGACAAGCTCCCCTACGATCCAAGAAACATAGGAGCGGCTAAGCCCCAGTTGCGTCCGCTTGAGTTGACGCCGGAGGCAAATGTGCCCACGCCGCTCCGGCGAAAATCGCCAGGGACAGCGACTGAGATACCGCAGCGGGAGACCGATCTTGAGACGAACGTCAACGCCCAACAAAGCCTCAATCTTCGGGGGTAGTAACTGCCATGCTGACGATTTCAAAACCGCTGTCCGCAGGCCAGGCGCAGACCTACCATCAGGCGGAGTTCACCGCGAAGGAACAGAACTATTGGTCGCAACGCGGCGTCATCGCGGGCGAATGGCAAGGGCGACTGGTCGAGCAGTTCGGCCTTGCCGGGACCGTTTCCGCCGAGGACTTTGCGAAACTCAGCCAGGGCCAGCATCCGCAGACCGGCGAGCAGCTCGTGCGACAACGAGCGTCCTATGAATATCAGGATGCCGAAGGCAAGACCATCAAGACGATGGAGCACCGAGCCGGGTGGGATGCGACCTTTTCCGCACCTAAATCTGTCTCGCTCACCGCGCTTGTCGGCGGCGATGAGCGTGTACGCGAAGCCCACCGGCAGAGCGTCAGCGTTGCCCTTGACCAACTCGAACGCTACACACAAGCCCGCATAGGCGGGAATCACCCGCCTGAGACCACGGGCAGATTTCTTGCCGCTAAGTTTGAGCACGACACAGCCCGCCCCGTCGATGGCTATGTCGCGCCGCAACTACACACACACGCCGTGGTTTTCAACATTACGGAGCGCGACAATGGCCAGCCTCGCGCCATCCAGCCGCAGAGCCTCTTCGCATCGCAGCAGTTCGCCACGGCCGTTTATCAATCCGAACTCACCTACAAACTGCGCCAACTGGGTTACGAAATTACGACAGGGCGGAGCGGTGCGCCCGAGATCAAGGGGTACACGCAGGAATACCTCGACGCTTCCAGTCCCCGGAGCCAACAAATTCGTGAGTACCTTGAACGCACGGGCCGCTCGGGGAAAGAAGCTGCCGAGATAGCTGCGCACTCGACGCGGGACCGCAAGGAGATCCATTCGCCGGGAGAGGTGATGGCCGCGCATCGGAAGCTGGCAGCAGACTTTGGGCATCAAGCGGACGCTGTTGTACGCGCAGCGCGGGAACGTTCTCAACATCAAGAGAAACCTGTCAACTCGTTGGACCGTGTTCGAGAATCCCTCACCTTTTCCCGCGATAAGAACTTCGAGCGCGAGGCCGTTGTGGATGAACGGGCGCTGATCCGCGACGGGCTCCGTCGCGGCATGGGGGAGATCACTCACGCCCAAGTCCGCGCCAATCTTGACGCCCGCTTGGCCTCCGGAGAATTTCAAATCGTCGAGCGCTCTCAGAGCATTCCTGGCCGCCAGTTCACCACCGCTAAAACTATCGAGGCGGAACATGAAATTATCCGCAGAGTCCGTGAGGGACAACACGATATCGAGCCGGTTCTTCCCCGTCCGCAGGCCATCGCCCTTGCCGATCAGCACCCGCACCTCAACCAGGCACAAAAGACCGTAGTGGAGGACGTGCTCAGCTCGCCAGACCGCATTCAAGGTATCCAAGGCTTTGCTGGCTCAGGCAAGACGACCGTTCTCGGAGCAATCCGGAGGGCCGCGGAAAGCCGAGAGTATCAGGTTGAGGGCTTCGCCCCGACCTCGCGCGCCGCGCGCCAACTGAGTGAGGCAGGAATTGAAGCCGGAACCCTGCAAGGCTTCCTCGCCCGCACTGCAGATCCAGACCTAGCAGAGCGAAAGCACTTCTACCTTGTCGATGAATCAAGCCTCGCCAGCACGAACCAGATGCGCGAGTTTCTTGCCCGGCTTGGTCCCCATGACCGCGTCCTTCTGATCGGCGATATCCGCCAGCATCAGGGCGTCGAGGCGGGCCGCCCCTTCGAGCAACTCCAGGAAGCCGGAATGCGCACGGCGAGACTCGATGAGATCGTTCGCCAGCAGGACTCAGTTCTGAAATCTGCCGTCGAACTACTAGCTACCGGCCAGGTTTCTGCCGCGCTCGACGTACTCCAACAGCAGGGCCATGTGAACGAAATTCCCAATGGAGAAGAGCGCGTCCGCGCTATCGCCAAGAGCTACGTCGAATCGCCCCAGAACACTCTCATCGTCTCACCGGACAATGCTTCCCGCCGCGAACTGAACGTCGCTGTTCGCCAGGAGTTAAAGGCCAATGGAAGCCTTGCGGCGGAAGATCATACTTTCCGTGTCCTAGTTCCGCGTCAGGACATGACCGGAGCCGAACGATCCTGGGCAAGTCACTACGAGATCAACGACGTAGTTCGCTACGCACGTGGCAGCAAAGCAATCGGAATCGAAGCCGCCGCCTACGCATCCGTCGTCGCGATCGACCCGGCCGCAAACCTGCTCGCGGTCGAGAAGGCGAACCACGAACTTGCCACCTACGATCCCCGCCGTCTCACAGGCGTCAGCGTCTACCGGGAAATGGAACGCGAGTTATCGGTAGGCGACCGCATCCAATTCACCGCGCCCGACAATTCACTCGGCGTTGCAAATCGCGACATCGCCGCGATCGAGGCGATCCACCCCGATGGTCGTCTGTCCGCCCGCCTCGACAACAACCGCCAGATCGAATTCAACCCCAACGAGCATCGTCATCTCGACCACGGCTACGCCGTTACCAGTCACAGCTCCCAAGGCCTCACCGCCGAGCGCGTTCTGGTCCACGCCGATAGCAGCGTCCACCCGGACCTGCTCAACTCCCGCTTCGCCTACGTCTCCATCTCCCGCGCTAGCCACGAAGCGACGCTCTTCACCGACGACTTGACAAAACTCGGGCCCCAACTGGGAGCCGAGGTCTCGAAGACATCCGCTCTGGAAATCAATCAAGCTTCATCCATCGGGCTGGGAACTGGGCTAGGGTTGTGAACATGCCGACCATGACATGGCCAGAATGCATCCATTTTGCCGCGCATCGCCGGAGGCAAAAGATTCTACAGACACTATCTGAAGAATCTATAAGCACCATTGATTCCAATAATATAGGCCCCGATTGTTCATCAATTCATTTCTGTGTTGCTCGTCCCTTTGCTCGGCTGCTTCAATTTGATCACCAGAGCAGGGTCCGACTCAAGCTTATTAATAGCCACAGCTCAACTCACGTAACATTTCTTCCAGTGATCCTATACGCTTCCACTAGAGGGAATGATTGTGGAGCATCTCTTCTGGCACTTTTTACGCGTAGGGTCTCTGCTTGTAATTGGCGGGCTTGTCACTCTGGTGCTTGTAATTCCATTCGCAAGCAAGATTCCCGGACGAACCACCACAAGAACAGAGTTTTTTTCTGCTCGTGCGGCTTACTGGTGCGTTATCGCAGGTTTGGCAATATTGATGGTCATGAGCACAGGTCTGGCGGTCCGGACTGCGTTGGGAGGAAAATAGTGCCGTTCCTGGCGAAGAAGGAAATCCGCGACCGCATTACCAAAGATGCCTTGATTAAGCAAGATCACTTTCAAGAGACTCTCTTGCGCCAGGCTTCGTACGACCTGCGACTTGGGCCAGAAATTTACATTGTCGGCAATCAAGCCCCGAAACTGCTAACCGAAGAGGAACCTTATGCAACCCTGCCCCCAGGCCAGTTTGCCATCCTGACCTGTTACGAGGATCTTAAGATGCCGCGCGACTTAATTGCCTTCATCTCTGTCCGGAGCAAATTTAAGTTAGAAGGGTTGGTGAATATCTCGGGATTCCACGTGGACCCTACTTTTAGGGGGAGACTGCGCTTTGCTGTGCAAAACGTCGGTCCGACCGATATGCGGATAAAATTCCTCGAACCCACATTTACGATATTTTTTGCTCAACTTTCGTCTGAAAATGTCGAACAAGCCAGAGACGAACAAAAGGATATAGATTACCCCCAAGGCTCTATGGGAATCCTTTTGCAGGACGTACAGTTGCTCGGGGGCAGTAGCGTAAGCCTTGCGTCCCTTCAAAAAGAAGTCGACCGACTCCGAACGCTCTTCATGATCTACATTCCTATCGGCGTATCAGCAATCGTTGCTCTGATCGTTAAGCTCCTGAAATAACATGGTTATGCACTCCGCCGCGCTTGCAAACTATTTGCCGTTCACTTCTGACTCTGACAAGCCCTCCAACTTCCAGGGTTCACCTGAATTCTCGCGACTAGCCCCAACACCGGTCTTTGACGCTTTTTGGAGCTTTGCTGCTGAACGGCAAGCCACCTTTTACCGCCGCCAATCCGAGGCGCCCCCCCCATGGACAGCGGACCCCATTCTCGGCGCTTTCAAATTCACAAACGTATATCGCGCTTCTGATCGCGTGAGTCAATATCTGATCCGAAGAGTCATCTACAATGGGCGACAAGAGCCGCCCGAAGTTATTTTCCGTATCTTGCTTTTCAAGCTGTTCAATAAAATTGAGACCTGGGAGTTGCTGCAAAATCGGTTCGGTGAAATCACGACCTCCATATTCTCGTTGCAGGATTTTGACCGAGTGTTGTCCTCGGCATTCGATAAAGGACAGAAGATATACTCTGGAGCTTACATAATGCCGTCAGGAGCGCGGGCGTTTCCAAGTTCCAGAAAACATGGGTCACATTTAAAACTCGTGGAACTGATGTTGAAGGACAGTCTCCATAAGAGAATCACAGATGCCAACAACTTGGAGCAAGTGTTCAAGGTGCTCCGTTCGTATCCCATGATTGGAAATTTCCTGGCCTTTCAATACGCTATCGACATAAATTACAGTGAAATAATCGACTTCTCAGAATCAGAGTTCGTCATGCCAGGACCGGGAGCCCGCAGCGGGCTTCAAAAGTGTTTTTCAGCCTTAGACCGGATGGCCCACGAAGATGTCATCAGGTTGGTTGCCGACCTTCAGGAGGTCGAATTTGAAAGACGCGGCCTCCGGTTTCAACAGCTGGGTGACAGACGGCTCCAATTGATAGACATCCAAAACCTCTTTTGCGAAATTGATAAATATGCACGGGTTCGCTTTCCTCAAGCGACCTCAGTCTCAAAACGCTCTAAGATCAAGCAACGCTTCAGACCTAATCTAAGCAGGATCGTCTATTGGTATCCGCCCAAGTGGAGGATCAATTCCAACCTCAACCCTTCCGGGCCGCTATAGGCCGCCGCAGATCCCGCTTTTTTGTTTGACAATCGAACAATTACGCGTTATTATGCTCGATAGTCGAACAGAGGAGGTGGATTTTGGCCACTCATCCATTATTTCCGGCTACTGAGATCGAGAAAACACTCAGGTCTTGGTGGCAGCGGAAAACTGAATCCCCGCTGCGACGGAGCACACCAGATCCCCGAAAATCCGGGGGCAACGTCTTCGACATCCTGCCAGAAGTCTCATCCACAGAAGGCGTAGAGGTCTTTCTGGAGATCGAGCCTTTGCTTGGATTCAAGATTAAGGGCAGTGGCGGAATTATAAAACCGGGCGGTTATCGCAATTGCGATGAGTTTGTGCAACACATCCTGCCTCGACTTGAAGGAAAGTTTTCTGAAAACAACCCGCCTGCGGAAAAAGTCTCCGCACAACCCTCCGGAGGAGCCAGAGCACATGCCAGCTAATAAGCACAATGAATCAAATGCTGCTGCAGAGGAGCGGACACACCTTGCCGAAATGTTAAAGGGAGCCCGCGAATACCTATCTCTTTCACAAGATGAAGTTGCAAAAGCGGTTGGAATACCCCGCGCAGCCATCTCGTTGATAGAGTCTGGACAGCGCCGAGTTGACGCATTGGAGTTAAAAAAATTCGCAACGCTCTATCAACGTCCTGTGAGTTATTTTACGGGCGACGAAAACGCCGAAGCGACCCTGCCTGCCGAAGTGGAGCACTTGGCACGCGCTGCCGCCAATCTTTCCTCGAAAGATCGCGAAGAGCTTGCTCGATTTGCCGAATTCCTGCAATCAAAGGCTACTGTGGAGAGCAAAACCAAGTGAGCAAACGTGACATTTTGCTGGACGCGATCAGCGAAGCGGGTAGGCTGCACCAAAAGATGCAGAGTCAACAACTCGTCGAAACAAGAGGAGGGGGCGTAGATGTCTTCGGCGCGATTCTTCGGCTTTCCGTTCCCCTAGTGTTTCGCCCGCTCGACAAGTTGCTCGGCGCATTCGTGCCGCGACCGTCCGCCGGCATCATTGTGACAACTCAGCGCAGCCTAGCTGTCCAACGATTTACGGCCTCCCACGAATTGGGCCACTTCATTCTCGGCCATGCTGGCAGCCTGGATGACGAGTCCATCTTGAACCGATCTCCCTTTGGCGCAGCCCGATATAACAATGTCGAGGCCGCAGCAGATGCATTTGCGGCAAGCTTTCTAATGCCAAAGTGGTTGTTTGAAGTTCATGCCGTGCGGCAAGACTGGAATGCAAGTACGTTCGTGGATTCACGGGTTGTATATCAATTGTCACTTCGTGCCGGAGCTAGTTACGAGGCAACCTGTCGAGCCCTTCAACGATATAACGTCATAAGCTCGGGACAATTAGAAAAACACCTCGCTACAACACCCAAGGAAATAAAAAAAAGCCTATTGACAGATCATCATATGGACAAGTGGTACCCAGACGTCTGGGTACTGACCGAACGCGATCAAGGCGCTCTCATTCAGGGCGGACCCAATGACATCTTTCTGGTACATCTGAAAGAGAACAGCGGCGCTGGCTATCTTTGGAATACTGATCAACTGCAGGAAGCGGGATTTACGGTCGTGTCAGATGAGCGCCGGATCCCCGTTGACTCAGAAACGGTCGGAGGCGCCGTAGACCGCGTCGTCGTTGCCGCTTCTCAATTCGAGGCCGCAGGCACACTCGATTTGATAGAAGCGCGCCCTTGGGACGAAAGCAGTGAAAACGCTCACCACTTCACCCTGCTGTATGAGTTACTCGGAAAAGAGAATGGGATGCCTCGTGCTCAGCGTGCAAAGGTGGCGGCTGCATAGATGGGGATTCATATCATAGTAGATTTGCGAGATCGCTTCGGAGAGATTCGAGATCAAAACCCGCGCCCGACGTGCATGGCATTTTCTGCGAGCGATGCTCACTCGTTTGCGCGGGGAAATACAGATGCGCTGTCAGTAGAATATGCATTCTTCTACGCGGTACAGCGGACAAAGGACCGTGACCCGTCTAAAGGGGTCTCATTCAAAATCATGTCGGAGACAATTTCTGTGGAGGGACAACCCCCGGAAACAGCTTGGCCATATCAGAATAAGCGGGTGATTTTACCAAGCTGGAAGCCACCCAGCACGGCCGGCGTTATCTACAGGCGCAACTCGAAAGCGGTCTCCATACTGGGCGTTGACTCAATCTGTACTGAGCTCGATATGGGCAAGCCGGTTATGGTCGTTATGGACGTTAGTCAAAGTTTTTTTCGCGCGACTGCTAAAACCGAGGTCCTTCTGGCGCCTGCAACGGAACCAAGGATCAATACTCATGCCGTAATTGCGGTCGGCTATGGCGAGAACGGTGGCGAGAGATGCATTCTCATACGCAATAGCTGGGGGAACAAATGGTTCGACGCCGGCTACGGTTGGATTGATCACCGATACCTGGCTACAAGACTTCGACTTCTTGGCGTCATGGAGTCAAACACATGAAAACAATTACCCACACGATTAACGCTCGAACCTGTCCAGAGGCCTGGGTTAACGCTCTTGAATATCTGTTTGCTCAACCTGATCATGAGTTTTATAACCTGACCCTGGCGATTGAGTCCCCCGACGTTATGACTCCGCAAGATTTTATGATTCACGATGCGGTCGACAATTTCTTGCGACTGCACAATGAAGGGCCCATTGCGACAGTCGCCGGAACCATTTTCCCAGGAAACTACTACGTGAGAGACGGTGCCAGAGGTGTGTATGAGACATTCCCGGATGAAATCTTTCCAAAACTTGATCAGCATTCTTGGGGGACATATGCCATGCGGATGCTCAGAAAAAAGGGGAAAGACGGGAAGGTCATCAATCCGCTCCAAATATTAGTTGGCAAGCTGAAGAAGCAGGTTCAAAAAGAAAAACAGCGAATGCGCTCGGCGTATGAAATAAACCTTGCCGATCCAGAGGACGACGCTTTTGAAATGCCGATATATCATCCGGCTGAAGATGCCAATCGCTTCATTCCCCAACCATGCTTAAGCCACTTGACTTTCAAAATGTATCCTCCAAATGCACTGATGTTGGCCGTTATGTACAGATCTCATTATTATGTCTCCAAGACCCTAGGTAATTTGCTGGGCTTAGCACAATTGCAATCCTTCGTCGCTGCTGAGACGAACCTCAGCATGGGCCCCCTAATTTGTCACTCGACCCATGCAAGAGTTGACACAGGCTCGTCATGGACGTTGACCGACGTAAAACAGCTGCTTGCAGAGTGCAAGTCAGCCCTACTGCCCACTGCAGCATAAGGCTTATTGACATGAAGACTACGCAGGCCATCGATACACTCACGACGACCGACGCAATGCTGATGAACGACTATCAGCGATTTACGATCAAGACTGACCAAAATGCCAAAACCGGATATCCCGGACTAATGCTACCGCTCTTGGGTCTCTTCGGGGAAGTCGGCAGCCTACTGAGTGAATTGAAAAAGAAACAGAGAGATGCCGACTCATACGTCGGCTATGAAGACTCTGTTTTGGAAGAATTCGGCGATGTCTTATGGTACTTCGCCAATATTTCGCAAAGGGTGAATCTCCCTCTCTGTACCTTAGCGCAGAGGATGCTCCGACAGTTCACTCAGAATGATCCTCACAGACTCGAAGAGGTCGATACATTTCAGGGCATTCAGTCAGCCCGTGAACGCATCAGTCCCGTAAGCAGTGAGACCTTCGAGCGCGGGGCTATGACCTTGGCGGGCAAAGTAGGTCGCTTGCTTGACGATGTGTCCATGCAACGGCTCGAAGCCGACAACGAACTCTTAGCTACGCATCTCGTAGAAATATTCGGGTCGATACTGCGTGCTGCTGACGATGCCAATGTCAGCCTTGAGGAGGCGGTCCAGCGAAATGTGAGAAAGGTGACAAGTCGCTGGCCGATCGATCGCAAATACCCCGATTTATTCGATACTGATCTTGATGTCGATGAACAACTTCCGCGTCGAATCGAAATGCTGATCCTTGAGAAGAGATCTGGAACCAAAACGGTTGTATTTCAAAAATGCAACGGCATCAACATCGGAGACAGGTTGACAGACAACAAGGCCCAGCAGGACGATTACAGATTTCACGACGTGTTCCACCTTGCCAATGCTGCCATTCTTGGTTGGTCCCCTGTCATTCGGGCGCTATTGAAAGTCAAGCGGAAGAGCAATCCAGGATTGGACGAAACCGAAGATGGAGCAAGAGCTATTCTGATCGAAGAGGGGGTCGCCACATGGATTTTCAACAACGCCGCCCGGCTCAATTATTTTTCCACAATCCATACTCTCGATTATTCACTGCTCAAAGCCGTCCAAGAACTTGTCAGAGGTTATGAAGTTGACCTCTGCCCACTGTGGCTTTGGGAAGAGAGCATTCTGCAAGGTTACAAAGTGTTTAGATTCCTTCGAGAGCACCGAAAAGGCTTAGTAGTAGCCGATCTACTCAGTCGGACGATTTCGGTAGAACCCGCGTAATCGGACCAGAAACGCCCGCATCCACGACTGCTCGAATATAACCTGCGCAATTGCGTACTCGGGACGATGAGCCAACGATACCCACATTCTGGAAATGCCTCTTTTTCGCAGCATTTCCGCAGCCACTCCATGCACTTTAAGCCGGGGTTCGCCGGACCGCTCGTTAGTGACTTCAAAATCTAACCACTCAACACCCGAATCCCAGCCCGTAGCAAGCGCCTTCATCGCCGCTTCTTTTGCTGCGACTCGCCCCGCATACCTCTGCATCGAGGAAGGTACAGAGCCGCAATATGCTATCTCATCACGCGTAAACACTCGTTCCAAGTATTGGTCGCCGTAATGCTGAATCGACTCCGCCACTGATGCCACATGAACAAGATCTATGCCGATGCCGGAAATCATTCTCTCTAGCCTCCCACGTCACTCCGACCACGATGCCGGGCTGATTCCACAGCCACTCAGCGAGCGGTAGGAAATGTGGACATTGTAGTCTCTTGTACCCGATACTAAGCGCAGTGATATTCACGCTTCAAAACGATTTCGCAGCTCTCGCCGCTTGCCTTCCTGAGTTCTTGAAGCTCGCCGGATATGATCGATGGAAGCGACGCGCAGTTCAACTTGCTCAGGAGGCGTGTCAGTCTCCTTCGATATGGCGCATCGTCCACCACTATCACTGGCTTGAAATGTCGTTGAGCGAGCAAATCATAATGCTAGAAACGTGCGGCAACTTGGAGAGCCGCACTGTATCCCTTGAGGCGTTTGCAGCTCTGCAGTTTTCACAAATGGTGGTGGAAGTTCATAAATGTCTGTCGTCATCAGGCAAGCTGGTCCTTGCGGGCCGAATTCGTGATGCTCTGAAAGCGGAGAACGGGTTCGCATCTCTATATCTAGAACTTGACATGGCCCGCCGGCTGATCGACGCTGGGTTTGAGCTGGAGTTCAGTGATTTGGAAGCCATGGCGAGATATGATTTGAGATTTTGGAAGCATCGCGTCGAAGGTGAGATCGAGTGTAAGAGTCTTTCTGCTGACGCGGGACGAAAGATTCATAGAAAAGACTTTTACCGCTTCATGGATGCCGTATCGCCGCACATGGCGAAACGTGTCGAGGCGAGCGCGAACGAAGTGTTGCTCGTTACTCTCGATAATAGACTTCCGGCAGACACCCAGAGCCAACTCCAATTACGGTCTGCAACTCACCGTTTGCTGGAGGATGCCACCCTTTCACATATCCAAGAAGGTTTTTTTGAGATTGAAAGAGAGCCTTTGTCAAAAAGGTTGGCCGGTGTTTCATTTCAGGACGTCAAGGAATTTTACAAGGCCTGCCGGTCTGCATATGGCGATAGCTGCCATGTTTCCGGTGTCTTGACGCCCGACGCACGTTGCCTCGTAGTCATGCGAAGCAAGCAAGAAGACGATCACTCCAAACCGATTCAAGATGCCTTGAAAAAAGCCGCTACGCAATTATCGAAGACGCGACCGGGATTTATTGCCGTCCAATTTGACGACATTGATCCAACTGATCTCCTATCCGTTCACCTTCGGCGTCGTACAGGCCTGATCTCATATTATTTGTTCCACGCCTGTGCTGCCGACCACGTTGCCGCGACGCAATTTTCCATCTACGGTGGGCTAAGCGCCTCGGCGGATGGCATCGCTGTACCGGCTATCGGTTGTCCAAACCCCAAGACCAAATTCAACCTCAGCCCAACCGATTACCCTTCCTTTCTCGTATCCATGCCTGACGCGGAGTTTGCACATCTGTTGGGTGCCCCGACGCCTACAGAAAACCTGTCTTATATTCCGATTAAACCCTAATTCTCTGAGTTCAAAACCGCTCTTTTGAGACTCTTCACGTTTTGGCTGCCATCTTGGCCGACCGGACGGAAACGCGCTAAGATGTGCTCAAGTGCTCAAGGTATTGCGTCGAGTTTGCTTCAATGCTAGCCCTTTTCTTGCTCGGGAGACCATGATTGCGTATGCAATTGGCGCTGGGATACGGTATACATCCTGTTAACCAGTTCCTGCATTATTGCGACTGCTGACAATCGCAATACGCCTTCCGTGTCGATCTTGCGATTCATGTACGTGTCGCCGAAGAACCGGAGGTTCTTACACAAATCCTTAACCCGCTGTTCACTGAAGGAAACTTTCACGTCGTGCGCGAACGCGTTCCGTATCTTTCTGAGCGTCTCACAATCTCGGTATTCCGCATCGCTGATGAGACCCAGCGAGACCGCTGCCGAAATGCGAGCGGAAAAAGTGCCGAGCGGGGCGAATCGGCCATCGAGCAACGCTTCCACAGCCTCGTGACTAACCAGGAACAGCTCAATCAATCTGCCAAGGAGATCATGAATTGTTGCGCATGAGATCAGAACAACGCCACGGGGCGATTCTTTGTCCATCTCTTCGATAAAACTCATGAACGCCTTGTGATCTGGACGTTCCCCATTCCTTAGGAGCCTGTCCTCTGGTCTGTTCATTTGCCCACCTTCGACAAAACACGCATTTCCAACTGTTTTGATTCTATCCACTACCCAACAGCGTGGGTGCCGTTGGAAAGCCCGACAGAATTCAGCGTCCGACCCCAATATCCTGTGTCCTGGCGCTGACAGGTAGTAAACTACTCCGCATCATCAAGTTATGGCCAAACAGCGCACTAATTCCACGAAATCCTCAAACGGAGCGAATCTCGGATTCGAGCAAAAATTGTGGGCCGCCGCAGACAAGCTGCGGGGCCACATGGACGCTTCCGAGTACAAGCACGTCGTCCTCGGGCTGATCTTTCTCAAGTACATTTCTGACGCTTTTGAAGAGCGCCACTCTGAGTTGCAGAAAGAGAAACACGCCGATCCCGAAGACCGCGATGAGTATGCCGGAGCGAACGTTTTCTGGGTGCCCAAGAAGGCCCGCTGGCCCCATCTTCAGGCTAATGCCAAACAGGCTGAAATTGGCAAGATCATCGATGACGGTATGGTGGCTATTGAGAAAGACAACCCGCAGCTCAAGGGGGTCCTTTCCAAGGACTACGCCCGTCCCGCATTGGACAAGCAGCGTCTCGGTGAGTTGATTGACCTCGTTGGAACCATCGGTCTTGGCGACAAAGAGAACCGCTCCAAAGACATTCTAGGCCGCGTCTATGAATACTTTCTTGGCCAGTTTGCCAGCGCAGAAGGAAAGAAAGGAGGCGAGTTTTATACGCCCCGCTGTGTCGTCAGGCTGCTGGTGGAGATGATTGAGCCGTACAAGGGACGAGTCTATGACCCCTGCTGCGGTTCGTCCGGGATGTTCGTACAGAGCGAGGAATTCATAGAGAAGCACGGCGGTCGCATCGGCGATCTTTCCATTTTCGGGCAGGAGTCAAACCCTACTACATGGAAGCTCGCCAAAATGAATCTGGCATTGCGCGGGATAGAGGCCAACCTGGGGCCGCACCATGCCGACACCTTCCGCAACGACTTGCACAAGGACTTGCGGGCAGACTTCGTCTTAGCCAACCCGCCGTTCAACATGAGCGACTGGGGTGGCGAGAACCTGAAAGATGATGTCCGCTGGAAATACGGCGTGCCGCCCTCCGGCAACGCCAACTTTGCTTGGGTGCAGCACATGGTGCATCACCTTGCGCCCGCAGGGATTGCCGGCTTCGTGCTCGCTAACGGCTCCATGTCTTCTAACCAGTCGGGCGAGGGTGAGATCCGCAAGAGCTTGATCGAGGCTGACCTGGTGGACTGCATGATCGCCTTGCCTGGCCAGCTCTTCTACGGCTCACCTATCCCTGTCTGTCTGTGGTTCATAGCAAAAAGTAAGAAAGACGGTAGGTTTACTGACCGACGCGATAAGACTCTATTTATTGATGCACGGAAGCTTGGTGTGATGATTGATCGCGTTCATCGCGACCTGACGATCGCGGAAATCTCCCGAATTTCGGGAGCCTATCACGCATGGCGTGGAGAGAAGGATGCTGGCAAGTACAACGACGTGCCCGGCTTCTCTCAGAGCGCCAGCCTGGATGAGATTAGGCACCACGGCCACGTGCTCACGCCGGGTCGTTATGTTGGAACGCAGGAATTGGAAGATGACGCGGAGCCGTTCGAAGACAAGCTTAAAAAACTCACATCAACACTGGAGGAGCAGTTTGCGGAGGGTCGCAGGCTTGAACAAGAGATTCGAGACGCACTAGCGAGCGTTCAGCATGCTTCCTAATGGCTGGAAAATCTACTCCGTTGGCGAGCTAACCGAGAATTTCGATGCGCGCCGCATTCCTGTGAGAGAGTTGGATCGCGAGACGGGCCCGTATCCCTATTATGGCGCTTCGGGGATCGTGGATCATGTTAACGACTATCTCTTCGAGGGCGAATACCTCTTGGTGGCCGAGGACGGAGAAAACTTGCGCAGCCGACAGACACCAATTGCTTTCATGGCCAACGGCAAATTTTGGGTTAACAATCATGCTCACATCGTGCGAGGTAACGCATTAGCACTGACCCGATTCTTGGCATATGCTCTTCAGACCACCGACATTAGTGGTTACTTGACCGGTTCGACGCTGCCGAAGTTGACGCAAGCAAATCTTAATCGCATTCCGATCTTGTCGCCGCCTTTGGGTGAGCAACAACGAATCATTCGAGTGCTGGGGACACTGGACGACAAGATCGACATGAACAAGCGGATGAATGAGACGCTTGAGGAGTTGGCCCACGCTCTATTCAAGTCGTGGTTTGTCGATTTCGACCCCGTCCGCGAGAGGGCCTCAGGAGAGAATCCTCCTGGCATCGCCGCTAAGTTTCCAGCGCTGTTTTCTACTTCCAGAATCGGACGGGTCCCCAGCGGGTGGGACGTTGCTCCCATTACCTCACGCGCTCGGCTACTGAGTGGTGGGACGCCGAAAACGAGTCGAGCAGACTACTGGGATGGAGATATCCCTTGGTGCAGCGCAAAAGATGTGTCGCAAGCAACAGAGACGGTTTTGCTTGCTACCGAGCGAACAATAACTGCCAAGGGATTGCATGAGAGCGCAACGCAGTTGATACCGCCTTGGTGCACGGTTGTTGTTGCGCGTGGCGCGACGACCGGGCGAATGGTCCTTCTCGGCAGGGAAATGGCGATGAATCAAACTTGCTACGCACTGGAAAGCTCAATCGGAACACCCCTCTCACTGTACTGCCAATTGCGAGTGGAGATCGGAAGTCTGGTCCACGCGGCACATGGATCGGTCTTTGACACAATCACAACGACGACCTTCGCTAACTCTCTCGTTACCCGTCCCCCAGAATCTCTGTTATTAGGCTTTGAGCGTGAGGTAAAACCCCTCTTTGCTCGAATTCTCTCGAACACGAAGGAGTCTCGCACACTGGCGGCATTGCGAGAGACACTACTGCGTAAGCTCATCTCCGGTCAAATCCGACTCAATCAAGCTGAGAAGATCATCGAGGCCAACGCATGAGTCCGGGCATCGCTGAATCCACGGTAGAGGAGGCCGCGCTCACATGGTTTGAGGAATTGGGGTATGACATTGTCCACGGCCCAGACATCGCGCCAGGAGAGCTCTTTGCCGAACGTGACAATTACGGTGATGTTGTCCTCGTAAAGCGGCTTAGTCAGGCGCTCCAGCAAGTCAATCCCCAGATTCCGTCAGAAGCCATCGAAGAGGCGGTCCGCCGAATCCTACATCCTGAAACGGCCAGCCTAGTAGAGAACAACCGACGCTTCCACCAAATGCTGGTGGAAGGTGTCCCCGTGGAATATCGCCGAGACGACGGCTCGATTGCTGGCGATCTGGTCAAGCTGATTGATTTCGACAATCTAGAAAACAATGACTGGGCAGTTATCAACCAGTTCACCGTCATTGAAGACAAGACCAACCGCCGTCCCGATATTTTGGTCTTCATCAACGGGTTGCCGCTCGGAGTGATTGAACTCAAAAACATTGGCGACGAGAACGCCACGGTTCGGGGCGCATTCAACCAAATCAACACTTACAAGAGCGACATCCCCACCCTTTTTACCTACAACGAGATTGCTGTGATTTCAGACGGCATTCATGCCAAGGCTGGCACGCTCACTGCTGACTGGGAACGCTATATGCCTTGGCGCACGATAGATGGCCAGGACATAGCCCCCAAAGGCTCATTACAGCTGGACGTGATCATCAAGGGCATTTTTGAGAAGAGCCGCTTCCTCGACTTGGTGCGCAATTTCATCGTCTTTGAGAATGACGGCGGACAAGTTGCCAAGAAGATGGCCGGATATCACCAGTTTCATGCGGTGAATAAAGCCGTGGACAGCACTCTCAGGGCAGCCGCACTACGTGGCGACCGCCGAGCGGGGGTAGTCTGGCACACCCAGGGCAGCGGCAAGAGTCTTTCGATGGTTTTCTATGCCGGCAAACTGATCCGGCATCCCGAACTGGAGAACCCGACCATTGTTGTCCTGACCGACCGCATTGACTTGGACGGGCAGCTTTTTGGGACGTTCTCTCGCTGCGAACACATACTGCGCCAAACTCCGGAGCAAGCGGAGAACCGTGATGATCTCAAGTCCGCTCTACAGCGGTCGTCGGGAGGTGTGGTCTTTACCACCATCCAGAAGTTTTTCCCCGAGACTAAGGGCGAAAAATACCCGATGCTCTCCGACCGGCGGAACATCGTCGTGATCGCTGACGAAGCGCACCGTAGCCAGTACGACTTTATCGACGGTTTTGCCAAACACATGCGCGACGCACTGCCCAATGCCTCATTCATCGGCTTTACGGGAACTCCGATCGAGAGCGGCGACCGCAGCACGCCCGCGGTCTTTGGCGACTACATCGACGTTTATGACATTCAACGCGCCGTGGAAGACGAGGTCACGGTCCGCATCTACTACGAAGGCCGTCTTGCCAAGCTGGAGCTGAAAGCTGACGAACGACCCAAGATCGATCCAGACTTCGAGGAAGCCACCGAAGGCGAGGAAGTCGAGAAAAAGGAAAAACTCAAAACCAAATGGGCTCGCCTTGAAGCGATGGTAGGCACCGACAACCGTATTGAACTCGTAGCCAAAGACCTGATTGACCATGTAGAGAAGCGCTTCGATGCAATGGAAGGTAAGGCCATGATTGTGACCATGAGCCGACGCATTTGCGCTGACCTGTACGCAGCCATTGTGAAGCTGCGTCCCTCGTGGCACCACGACGATGATGACAAGGGCCTAATCAAGGTCGTGATGACCGGTTCCGCGGCCGATGATGCCAAGCTTCAGCCACACATCCGCAACAAGCAGCGCCGCGAGGCTTTGGCTAAACGCTTCAAGAACAACTCTGATCCCATGAAGCTTGTGATTGTCCGCGACATGTGGCTCACAGGGTTTGACGTGCCCTGCCTGCACACAATGTATGTGGACAAACCGATGCAGGGCCACGGTCTGATGCAGGCCATTGCTCGTGTGAACCGCGTCTTCAAAGACAAAGAAGGCGGACTGATCGTGGACTACTTGGGTTTGGCTGACCAGCTCAAGAAAGCCATGGCCAACTACACGCAAGCCGGTGGCAAGGGCCAGCCCACGTTTGACCAGGACGCCGCAGTCCGCAAGATGCAGGAGCACTTTGATGTGGTCAAAGGCATCTTGCACGGGTTCGATTATGCCAAGCACCTTACTGGCAAGCCGGCCGAACGGGTGCAACTGGTGAAGAACGCGGCGGATTACATCATCCCTCAAGAAAACGGGAAGTCTCGCTATCTGTCTTCAGTTTCCGCTCTTTCTCGCGCGTTTGCGCTTTCCGTGCCGCACGAGAAAGCGATGACGCTCCGCGAGGAGATAGGTTTCTTTCAGACCGTGCGGGGGACGCTGATTAAGACAACGCTCACCGAAGACGAGCAGAAAAACCCGGAAGTCGTGGAATCTGCCGTACGCCAGATCGTCTCCCGCTCCGTGGCTTCCGATGAAGTGATAGACATCTTCTCTGTGGCGGGTTTGGGTAGGCCGGACATTTCTATTTTGTCCGATGAATTCCTGGAAGAAGTTCGGCGACTGCCCCAAAAGAATCTGGCGATTGAAGCCTTGCGCAAGCTGTTGAACGACCAACTGAAAACGCAGTCCAAGAAGAATCTCGTACAGTCGCGGCTTTTTTCGGACATGCTGCAAAAAACCATCCAGAAATATCAGAACCGTTCATTAGATACCGCGGAAATTATTGCCGAACTTGTGAACCTCGCCAAGAACATGCGGGAGGCACAGAGCCGCGGCGACAAGCTGAAAATGAGCGACGAGGAAATCGCTTTCTATGACGCCCTCGAAGTGAACGACAGCGCTGTGAAAGTCTTGGGTGATGACACGTTGCGGCAGATTGCGTTGGAGCTGGTAGACGCGGTCAGGAAGAATGCGGCGATTGATTGGACGGTTAAGGAAAGCGTTCGCGCCAAGATGCGGGCAATCGTCAAACGTATCCTGCGCGCACACGGATATCCACCGGACAAACAAGAGCACGCTACCCTTACGGTCTTGGCCCAAGCCGAGTTATTGTGCAAAGACTGGGTTTCCTAAACAGCGATCTCAGGAATTGTGTGTCCTCTGACTGGACAATCACGATCTCCTTTAGACTCATGATGCACGTCACTGGATCGGTCCGCTACGCATCACTACCCACAAGAATGGTCTTTTCCGGGAAGGCCATAGGGATTCTCTTCTTGTAATCTCAGACGGAAGGCTACTCTTCATCTCCCCACTGCGCCCTCTTCCGGGTGTCCGCCGCTTGGCCGCGGCTCGGACGGGCGTTTCGGACTGCGCCGGTTTCGCGCCAAACGAACCCCAAAAACGTTTGGCACTCACCGCGCTTTCACTCACGCCCTGCCACCCTCCTTCGGCCTCCGTTCTGTCCCTTTCACCGTTCCGCCTTGTTTCTTCCCGCTGCCGCTCAAGTGAAGAAAGAAACAAGCCGGAAACGGCAGAAAGGGAAAAAACATGAAATTAGAAGAAGTCAACACACGAACCAAAGAGGCCGTGGATTTCCTCGTTGCAGCATTGGAGTCCGGTCACAGTGAAGTCCTCACCGCATACCTCGGAGCAATGGCGAAGTTTCACACCTACAGCTTCGGCAACATCATGCTCATCGCACGCCAGAAGCCGGATGCTACCAACGTCGCCGGACTTCGGACATGGAACTCGCTTGGCCGCTTCGTTAAACGGGGAGAAAAAGGCATTTTCATTCTCGCCCCGATGGTCGGAAAACGAAGCACGAAGGATGTAGCGACCGACGAACCGAGTGAAGACGCAACCACGGAGGGTCAGCGCACGCTGTACGGATTCCGGGCGGTCTATGTCTTCGATGTCAGCCAAACCGAAGGCAAGGAACTCCCAACCCTGACCGAAGTCAACGGCGACGTAAGCGGATACCGCGAACGGCTGTTTAAGTTCGTGGAAGCGCAAAGCGTCGAGATTAGTTTCTCCGAAAGAATTGCTCCCGCAAAGGGTCTCTCGTATGGCGGCAAGATCAAGCTGCTATCCGGGATGCAGCCAGCCGAGGAGTTTTCTACTCTCGTGCATGAGATTGCTCACGAAATGTTGCATCGTGGCGACCGCCGCACCCTAACCACCAAACAAGTCCGCGAGACCGAAGCCGAAGCCGTGGCCTTTGTGGTCTGCCAATCGGTCGGCCTTCAGAACGGAACCGCATCCCAGGACTACATCCAACTTTGGCATGGAGACGCCAATCTCCTGCGCGAGAGCTTGGAAGCCGTTCAGCAAACCGCTGCCGTGATCCTCGGGGGCATTGCCCCCGAGCCAGTGGCACTCGCGGCAGCCGCATAGCACGCCAACCCTGCACCGTTTGGCTTCCGGGCCCGACGTGTGCGCCGAGTCCACCGACAGATGACCAACAAATAATGAGAGGAGAAAAGATCATGCCGAGTACGCAAAATGCAGTCAACAACCATGAATATCGCAGCGTTCCCATCACGGCGCTTGCGGAGTCAGCCACCAATCCCCGCAAGCGATTTGATGCAAGGAGCCTTGAAGAGCTAGCGGCGAGTTTCAAGACGCAAGGGATTCTGGCCCCTCTTCTGGTACGCGAACTGGAGGAAAGCAAGTACGAGGTTGTAGCCGGGGCACGTCGCCTCAGAGCGGCGAAACTGGCGGAACTCGAAAAACTTCCCGTCCGCATCGTCAAGCTGACGGATGCCGAGGCAATCGAGGCCCAGTGCGTTGAGAACCTGCAACGCGAGGACATCCACCCGCTTGAGGAAGCTCTGGGGTTCAAGTCACTCTTGGAACTCGGAGAGCCTGTCTACACCATCGCCACCATCGCCTCACGTGCTGGCAAGAGCGAGGCATACGTCTACGGTCGCGTTCGGCTTGCTGACCTCATACCGCCCGTGGCTGAGGCATTTCTGAAAGACCAAATCACCATCGGCCACGCTTTGCTGATCGCCAAGCTCCCGGCTTCGCAACAGCAGGAAGCCTTCGCAGCCGCGTTTCGCGGACAGTGGACAAGCGAAGGCAACACCCAAGTCCTGATTCCAGTGCGGGAGTTGGCCGCGTGGATTGAATCGAACATCTTGCTACAACTTGCGTCCGCGCCGTTTGACAAGCAGGATGAGACTCTCGTTCCCGAAGCAGGTTCGTGCGCCAACTGTCCGAAGCGAACGGGCTTCAACAAGCTACTTTTCCCCGACGTGCGTAAGGATTCGTGCACGTCGCCCGACTGTTTTCGGGCCAAGATTGACGCTTCCGTGAAAAAGACTCTAGAAAGCAAGCCGCAGCTAATCCAGATTTCGGCGGCGTGGAATTCCCGTGAGGGCGCTCCCTTGGGACGGAACCACTATGTGGAGTTGGAGATCAAGAAGGCCAAGCCGAACGGCGCAAGCAGCAAGCTCTCACCCGTTCAGAAACCATGCGACAAAATGACCGAGGCGATTGTCATGGACGGTGGCAAGCGCGGACAGGTCGTAAAGGTCTGTGCCGATCCAGCTTGCCGAATCCACCATCCCAACACGCCTTCTCCGCAGCAAGTCGAGCGGGAGCGGGCTGAGGAACGGAAGCGCATCGAAAAGGAGAAACTGGCCATTACGACTCGTCATCGTATCTTGGCTGCGATCCTCCAACGCGTATCGGCTCCGTTGAAGAAAGCCGACTTGCTAACGGTCGCCCAATACGTGATCGGCCATCTCTCCTACAGCCAAGTCCCGGCTCTGGCGAAGCGGCACAAGGTAGAGACAAAAAAGGACTCTGCGTCCGCACAGGAACTTCTGGCCAAGCAAGTCAGCAAATATGACGAGTCCGAACTCCGCAAACTCCTTCTGGAAATCAGCCTAGTGGATTCGGCGTATCAGCGATCCGCCGCCAGCCGCGATGACGTTCTCATGGACGCCGCCAAACGGTACCGCGTGGATACGGACCAGCTCCAGAAGGCCGTGGCCAAAGAATTCGCCGCGAAACGAGACAAGAAAACAATCAAGCCGAAGGGTCGCACGGCGGCAGCCTAAGTCGATCCATTCTAGATTTGGGGCGGGGTGCGAATCTGCACTCCGCCTTTTTTGTTGACTATAATCTTCGTGATATTGTGATGGTGGAGCAGCTGCGATGGCTAGGTTCTGGGTAGGCGTAGCCAGCCGGGAACATGTGCTCGCCGCAGTTCGGGGAGCCTTTTGCCAACTAAACCACGGCAAAGAAGCTCCGGTTCGGCGCTTGCAGAGAGGGGACAGCATTGTCTTCTACTCACCGCGAGAGCGCATGGAAGGAGGCGAATCACTCCAAGCATTCACCGCCGCGGGGAGGATTCTGGACGAGGTTCCGTACCAGGTCGAACAATCCAAAGACTTCCGACCATTTCGTCGCAAGACAGAGTACTTCAAAAGCAAAGACGCCTCTATCCACCCTCTCTTGGAGGAGTTGTCCTTTACGAAAGGGCGTAGTAACTGGGGTGCTGCGCTCCGCATGGGCGTTTTCCAGATGAAACGCGAAGACTACATGAAGATCGTAGTGGCCATGGGGATCACTTTCGAGGAGAGTGTCGATTGAGAACCCAATATTTGAATCGTAACCGGAAATTGGCCTACTTCGGCGAGCTCTTCTGGGCATCTTTGGCCGCACTTTTGCGGGGCCCCCTTTCGCATACATAAGTCGAGCAATTTACCGGATTCGCGTCATCTCAATGAGATATTCTTCGACACCCTTTAGATTTTTCGATTTTGCGTTCACGATTCTCTCAAGCCATACGCCATCTGCCGCAAGTCTTACGACACGAAGCTCGATTCTCGAATCGGTTTTCGAATGTCTCTTTAGGCGCTCGCTCAGCCAGTTATCCCAAACCCTTCCGACCTGATCTTTAGAGGCCATCAGACTCAAGAGCGCGCCCCAAATTCTACGTTCAGCTCCACCTTCGGAGAATGCGGCCTTAATGTATGCACGAGTAAAGCAGCCGTCGGAATTCTCTTCCTCCGCCACCAGTCGGTCAAACTGCTTGTCCAATCGGGTCAATAGCATCCGCATCAGCTCCGTCACTAACGTCTCTTTGCTATCGAAGTGATTAAAGAAAGCCCCCTTGGTAACGTGTGCCAATTCACTCACTTTGTTGACGGTGACGTGAGCCATGCCCTTGGTCGCAGCGAGTTCGAAGGCGGCATTTAAGAGGGATTCTCTAACGAAGAGAGGGTCCTTCTTTTTCATATACGCGTTTTTTGCTTTAGTCGCCTTCATTTTCGAAAGTCTCCTCAACGCCTGAAAAGTGTATTCCATCGGATGAGCCGGTGGCACAAATAAAATGCTTGCTTTCAAAGATACCGAGTGGTATCTTTAGAAAGCTCTTCAAAACGATGGACGGTGCCGACGGTATTTGGTAGGGCAATTTTGAAGAACAACTTGTGAGGTGAATTATGAGTGAGATGAAGACTGTCGTTGATCCAAAATTAGCAGTGGCTCACCTTGTTTTTAAGGTGGCTGACCTTGAGAGCAGTTGCCAATTCTACTCGAATCTCGACCTTCCCCCATTTTATGTTGAGGAAAAGGTCGCAATTATTGAACTACGTGGAGGCACTCATCTTGTATTGTTATCGGTTGATGAGCCGGCTGGAGAAGACGTAGCAGAAAGTTTGACGGGACAATTCCATAAAAGATTTTCTGAGCAATTTGACCTAATGATTGAAGGCAAAAGCCTGGACGAATTGAAGCAATATCGGTCGGAGCTAATCAGTCGGGGAATCGCAGCAGGAGAGATCCCTGATGAAGCTGTTTTTGGACATCATCTGTTTTGCATAAAGGACCCCGATGGGAACGGTATAACGATTTACACCAGCCACGCAAATTAGTCGATCAGAATAAACGAAAACTCCGCGATACGTTCCCTACAGGAAGAGGCGATCAGACGGCAACGGCCGCTCTGCGAGGAGAGCGAGGTCTGGCGGCGCTGCCCCATGATGCCCCGGCGGCGCTCGACCCCTGCAAAGAGCCGCCCGGAGCTATGGTGCGCTACGACGGGCGGCTCACGACCCCCTCAACTTGCCCCCGCATTGTAAGGGGTTTCAGAGTCTTTCGTCAGTCGAGTCGTCATCTATTAGCGTCTCTCTGGTGGTTTTAATAGGTCCATTCAATTCAACGACTGCCCCCCGCCCCGTAGGGAGCGGGGAGGCGAAGGTTGTCTCCTCCTGCCCGTTTACTTCGGCAGCTCGCGGCCCGGCGCCCGCTGCGTGACTTCCTGGACGATCCACGCGTTGCCATCGGGATCCTGGAAGGCAACGTAGGAGCTGTAGCTCTTGCGCGCAGGATCAGGACCGCTGATGCGTGCCTCCGGGGAGAACGGCGAACCGTGGAAGACCTCGGTCGTCTCGATTCCACTGGCCACGATCTGCTTGTGAGCCGCCACGATATCGGAGACGATCAGCCCGCCACGGAACGAGCCGGGCTTGGCGTCCGTAACTCCTTTGCCAAACGTGACCGAGGCTGCTGAGTTCGGCGGCGTAAGCTGAACGGCGCGAAAATCGTTGCCGTTGACGATATCGTCATCGACGCGCCACCCGAGCTTTGTGTAAAACGCCTTTGCGCGATCCACGTCCGAGACGGGAACAATAGCGACTTCGAACTTCATATCGACTTTCATGTGAGACTCCCTTTCTTGGTCATTTCATCCCACGAGGCTCTGCGGCTCGTGGGTTTGTTGGAACTCCGCTCAGGGGCCACGCAGGCACGACACATAACTCGCAGGCGAAGTGTCGCGCGCAGCGCGTAACTATGCCTTGAGAAAGTCGAGCAACAAGGCGTTGATCTGATCCGCGTGTGTGGTGCACAGACCATGCGGAGCGCCGGGGATCACCTTCAACGTCGCATTCTTCACAATCTTGGAAGAGAGCTCCGCCGAGTCGGAGATCGGAACGATCTGATCCGCGTCTCCGTGAATAACCAGTGTGGGCACTTCAATCTTTTTGAGATCTTCGGTGAAATCCGTCTCCGAAAAGGCCTTGACACACTCGTAAGTAGCGATGATTGAGGATTGCATTCCCTGGCGCCAGTACGAATCGCGAACACCTTGCGAAACCTTTGCATCCGGTTTGTTATAACCGTAAAAGGGAAGGGATATATCCTTATAAAACTGTGAACGATCTGCAACGAGCCCTGCGCGGATTCCATCGAACACTGACATGGGTAGGCCACCAGGATTCTTGTCGCTCTTCAACATGACTGGCGGAATTCCTCCGATAATCACAGCCTTCTTGACGCGCTTATTTCCGTGACGGCCGATATAGCGAGCGACTTCACCGCCGCCCATGGAATGGCCGACCAGTGCGACTTCCTTCAGGTCGAGCTTGTCCAACAATTCAGCAAGATCATCTGCGAAGGTGTCATATTCGTTGCCGGTCCAGGTTTGCTCAGAGCGGCCATGCCCGCGCCTGTCGTGTGCAATCACGCGGTAGCCCTGCTGGCCGAAGAAGAACATCTGCGCATCCCACGCGTCAGCGGTCAGCGGCCAGCCGTGCGAAAAAACGATTGTCGGTCCAGTGCCCCAATCTTTATAGAAAATCGAAGTCCCATCCTTCGTTGTGATCCTGTTCATGTGAGTTTCTCCTCGAAATGGTTTCTTCGGCGCAGGAGCGCCTGCAGGTTTGGGTTGACCGGCAGCAGCCGGAAGCGGAAACCCCGCGACTGCCACTGCGGCGGCACCGCCAATAAGAATCTCTCGGCGTGTGATGGGTGTCTTCGTCTTGCTCATTGTTTATTGCTCCTCTTTCAATTCGTCGTCACGTCATTGCGAGCTTTGAATTCCGTACCTCCTCTACTTCATCGTTCTTGTGTCAAAGCTTGTTGGCGATGAACACTTGGGTCCCAACTACACGCTGCCGATGCTTCGGCGAGGAAATCTGCAACGAACTTGATGGTGACCTGTGGATTCTCCTCCATGATCCAATGCCCGGAGTTGGGCACAATGTCGCCCGTGACGTTGCTGGCGACGAACTGCATATGATCAGCCATGTTCTTGCCGAAAAACTTCTCGGCACCGATGGCAAGCACCGGCATGGTGATCTTGCCACCCTTGGCGAGCAACGCCTTGTTGTCAGCTGCGTCCTGGCGGAGTGTCCCAAACTGCTCGAAGGCATCGTGCATCGCCCGCGGCCGTGCGTACAGGGCAGCAAAGTGCTGCCGAGTATCTTCATCGATCTTCTTGGGGTCTGCGGACAACTCGTTCCAGAAGCGATCGAGGTAGATGCGCTCCCGGCCCTGCACCAGACGCTCCTCGTCAGGGCCCCGGAAGTCGAAGTGCCACAGCATCGGGCTGCGAACGATGTTGTCCCAATCGCCTATTCCGGGCAGCGGCGCATCGATCACCACCCAGCGCGTGACCCGGTCCGGATATTGAGCAGCCAACGCATAGCCGACCATATTTCCGATGTCATGTGTGACCAGATCTGCCTTCTGGACCTTAAGCGCATCCATGACGCCGGCAATGTCGACCGCCTGGTTCTTCTTGGTGTAGCCGGTATCCGGGTGATCGGACATACCCATGCCGCGCAGGTCGGGGACGATC